>Ga0209370_1000247_pt1 | contig 96488 bp, 79 predicted proteins | sample AgamicAtPrz_FD_187164 | JGI IMG/M metagenome (GOLD analysis project Ga0209370, IMG submission 187164) | Agave microbial communities from Guanajuato, Mexico - At.P.rz (SPAdes) (version 2) | ecosystem: Host-associated > Plants > Phyllosphere > Phylloplane/Leaf | place: Guanajuato, Mexico...
GCGAGCCCTTCGGCACGCGGCGCGAGATCAAGAACCTGAACAGCTTCCGCTACCTGGTCGACGCGGTGAACTACGAGGTCAACTGGCAGATCGACCAGATCGAGGACGGCCTGGAGATCCAGCAGGCAACGGTGCTCTACAACCCGGACACCGGCGAGACCCGCGCGATGCGCACCAAGGAGGACGCGGCCGACTACCGCTACTTCCCGGATCCGGACCTGCCGCCGCTGATGATCGGCGCCGACTGGGTCGAGCGCGTGCGCGGCGAGATGCCGGAGCTGCCTTCGGTGATGGCGGCGCGCTTCCAGGAGGTCGACGGCCTGCCGGCCTACGACGCGACGATGATGACGCAGAGCCTGGCGACGGCCCGCTTCTACGAGGCCGCGCGCGAGGCCTGCGGCGCGCCCAAGCTGGTCGCCAACTGGGTGATGGGCGAGATCTCGCGGCGCCTCAACACCGAGGAGCGCGCCATCGACGACGCCCCGGTGACGCCGGCGCTGCTGGCCGCGCTGATCAAGCGCATCCAGGACGGCACGATCTCCAACAACGCGGCGAAGCAGGTCTTCGAGGCGCTGTGGACCGGCGAAGGCCAGGACGTCGACGCGCTCATCGAAGCCAAGGGCCTCAAGCAGATGAGCGACACCGGCGAGCTCGAACGCATCCTGGACGAGGTCCTCGCGGCCAACGCCAAGTCGGTCGAGGAATTCCGCGCCGGCAAGGAGAAGGCCTTCAACGCGCTGGTCGGCCAGGCGATGAAGGCCACCAAGGGCAAAGCCAATCCGGCCGCCGTGAACGAGCTGCTGAAGAAGAAGCTCGGCGCCTGATCAGGCCCCTGAAAAGCAGAACGCCGGTGGATCGCTCCACCGGCGTTCTTTTTTTGGAGTCGACGCTGTCAGCGCCCACTGGCGGACGGCGCCTGCGGCGCCGCTTTTTCCAGCGAGCCCGGCGCGGCGCCGGCCCACAGCCGCTTCAGGCGGGACAGTTCATCGTCATAGAACTTGTTCACGCGGCCGATCTCGGCCTTCTGGTTCTCGATCGATTCGCGCTGCGCGGCCGCCGCGGCTTCGTTGGCCTCGAGCTGATGCTGCAGCTTGAACGGCACCCGCTTGCCCTTGTAGAACTCGGCCTCGTCCAGCAGCGGCTTGCGCTCGATAGCGAGTGCCTGCAGGCGCTTCTCGGACTGCCGCATCGCCTCGCGGACGTCGTCGAGCGCGGCCTCGCGTGCCTTCTGGTGCGCGGCCTGGTCGGCGTAGCGCTGCAGCAGGTTGCGGTCGCGCCGGACCGCGTCCTGCTGCGCGGAGCGCTGCACTTCCTCGGCGCGTCGGCGCTGCTCGGCAGAGGCCTGCTCCTCGGGCGACATCGCCGGCGGCACCATCCGCCGCACCGAGCCGTCGGAATTCAACAGGCGCTGCTCGCGCGTCTGGCACTCGGGGATCGGCCGGTCGGAGGTCAGCCGGCGGCCGTCGGGCGTCGTGCAGGTGTAGATGGTCGGCGACGGCGCCTTGGTCTGTGCCAGGACCGGACCTGCGAGGCCGCCGCCCAGCATCAGGGCGCCAACGAGCGCCGCGGGCGCGGCCGGTCGGGACAGCAGGCGGCGTGAGATGGAAGGACGCATCAGACTCCGTAGCGATCGCGGTAGGCATGGACCGCCGCCGCGTGCGCGGAGACGGCGGTACTGCTGGTCGTCTGCAGATACTGGAGCAGGTCGGACAGCCCTGCAATCGCGACCACCGGCAGCTTCAGCTGGTCGCGCACGTACTGTACCGCCGACCATGGCAGGTCCTGCCCGTTCTCGGCGGCCTTCTCCTGGCGGTCCAGCGCGATCGTCACGCCGCAGGGCGTGGCGCCCGCCGCCTGGATCATCGCGATGGACTCGCGCACCGAGGTGCCGGCCGAGATCACGTCGTCGATGATCAGCACCCGGCCCTGCACCTTGGCGCCGACCAGCGTGCCGCCCTCGCCATGGTCCTTGGCTTCCTTGCGGTTGTAGGCGAAGGGCTTGTTGTGGCCCAGGCGCGCCAGTTCGATGGCGACGGCCGCGGCCAGCGTGATGCCCTTGTAGGCGGGGCCGAAGATCATGTCGAAGGCCAAGCCCGAGTCCAGCAGCCGCTGCGCGTAGAACTGGGCCAGGCGGCCAACCTTCAGGCCGTCGTCGAACAGGCCGGCGTTGAAGAAATACGGGCTGAGGCGGCCCGCCTTGGTCTTGAACTCGCCGAAGCGCAGCACGCCGGTGTCCACGGCGAAGGCGACGAATTCCTGGGCCAGGGCGTCCTGGGGAGCGGCGGTGGTCATGGCGGGCGCGACGTCGAGACGTGACAGTGAAAGTGGGGCGGAATTGTAGGACCGGGGTTCTGCGCTGCCCGGGCGCTTCACAGGACACGCTGTCGCTGGAATCCAGGCATACCAAGCAAAAAGAAGGCCCGCTCCGTCGCCGGAGCGGGCCTGCTTCTTGCAAGGCGCGCGGCCGAAGCCGCTGCGCTGCGTCGTTCAGCCGATCAGAAGATCGCCTTGAACTGCACGCCGTAGGTCCGCGGGTCGTTGATGAAGCCCGTGTTGTTGTTGAAGTCGATCGCGCCGGTGATGCGGATCTGGTTCGTGATGTTGCGGACGAAGATCGCCGCTTCGTACTTGCCGTTGTTCCAGATGTAGCCGCCGCGCAGGCCGCCTTCCGTCAGCGCCTTGCCGGTGAACTCCTTGGCCTCGTACAGGAAGAAGTTGACCTTGGAGCGGTAGGCCCAGTCGGTGTAGATGTAGAACTCGTTGCCGGCCGCGGTCGGGAAGGCGTAGCGCGCGGTCAGGTTGGCGACCCACTTGGGCGCATTCGGCAGCGGATTGCCGTCGATGCTGTAGTTGGTCGTCGAACCGGCCACCAGCGGATCGGTCATCGTGCAACCGCCGCCGCAAGCGGGCAGCGACAGGCTCGGGTCCTTGATCTTGGTGTTGTTCAGGCTGCCGCCGACGGTGATCAGCAGCTGGTCGATCGGCAGCAGCTCGAGGTTGAGCTCGACGCCGTTGCCTTCGGCCTTCTTCGCATTCAGCAGGCGGTTGGCGTTGCTCTGGCCGCCGACGGCGGTCAGCTGCAGGTCCTTGACGGTGTAGGTGAAGGCGCTGGCCGACAGGCGCGCGCGACGATCCCAGAAGTCCGACTTGACGCCGACTTCATAGGAAGTGACGTTTTCCGGCGTCGCCTGCGACTGGCCGGCGAAACGTGACGCACCTTGTACCGACGAGGCGCGGAAGCCGGTGGCCACGCGGGCGTACAGGTTGGTTTCCTTGGTCAGCGCGTAGGTGCCCGAGACGTCCCAGTTCCACTTCTTGTCGGCGGTGTTGGCCGACACGCCGGTGCTGGTGTTCAGGTCGGTGTAGCTGCTGGTGACGTTGACGTCCTTCTTGTCATGCGTATAGCGCAGGCCGCCACGCAGCGAGAAGTCCTGCGTGACCGCGTAGTTCACCGAGCCGAACGCCGCCCACGCGGTGTTCTTCTGGTAGGTGTCGACGTAGCCGGCGGCCAGGCCGGTCGAGGTCGTGTAGTCGGTGCTGCGGGCGGTGTAGCGCTCGTCGAAGAAGTACAGGCCGCCCTGCCAGCGCAGCGGACCCGGCGTGGCGGATTCGACGCGGAACTCCTGCGTGACCTGGCGGTGGCCGCTCATCGAGCTGGAGGACTCGGCCGGGAAGCCGGCCTGGCCTTCCTGCGTGAACGGCTTGGTGCCGCCATAGAGGTAGCCGCCGTCCACGTCGCCGCGGCTGAACGGGCGCACCGACTCGTAGCCGGTGATCGAGTACAGATTGATCTGGCCCAGGCCCCAGCGCAGGCGCGCGCTGCCGCCGGTGGCGTGCAGCGTCTGCTCGTTGACGCCGTCGGTGTAGGACTTCTCGGGATCGAAGCCGTCGACCAGGTCGTTGGTGCCGGGCTTGATGATCGAGGCGCGGAACACGCGCGCGCTGCCCTTCAGGTCGCGGCCGTGGAAGTTGAACAGCGCGCTGAAGTCCTTGTGCGGCTGGTACAGCGCCTGCACGCGCAGGGCGCGGTCGTCGTAGCCCTCGAGCTCGCCGGTCTTGCCGGTCGGGACCTGGTTCTTGACCCAGTCGTCGCGGTGCTGGATCTGCGCCGAGATGCGGGCGGCCCAGTCGCCGGTCAGCGGCACGTTGGCGGCGCCTTCCAGGCTCATCGTGCCGTAGTTGCCGTAGGAGACGTTCAGGTAGCCTTCCTGGCGCTGCGAGGGCTTCACCGAATCGAACTTGACCACGCCGGCCGGCGTGTTGCGGCCGTAGAGCGTGCCCTGCGGACCGGCCACCACTTCGACGGCGGCCAGGTCGAAGGCGGGGAAGCCCTTGAGGATCGGGTTCTCCTGGACCACGTCGTCATAGACCAGCGAGACCGGCTGCGAGGCGTTCAGGCGGAAGTCGGTGTTGCCGTAGCCGCGGATGTAGAAACGCGGGAAGGCGCGGCCGAACGAGGATTCGATGTTCAGGCTGGGCACGCGGCCCGACAGGAAACGCACGTCCTGGCCGCCGGAGTTCAGCACGTCCAGCTTCTCGCCCGAGATCTTGCTGACCGCGTTCGGCACTTCCTTGATGTTCTCGACCCGGCGCTCGGCGGTGATGGTCACCGTCTCCAGCTGGCCCTTCTCCTTGGCCGGCGCGTCGGTGGCGTCCTGGGCCAGCGCGGGCCAGGCGAGCAGGGCCAGCGACACGGCCGCGGCGGCCTCGCGTAGGGCCGGGACGGCAGCGCGCTGGGTGGCGAATCGATTCATGGATGGAACTCCGGGGGAAGGATGGGGGAAACCGGGGGGAGGCCGGCGGTGTCCCGAGGGGTGCTCCGGGTTCACAGCTGGCAAAAATGTGGGTGCGGGGTAGCGCGGTGGACGCGAATCTAGCAAGTTCGTCATAAACACGTCACCCCACGCACCTCAGTGGTGCGTTTTCTGTTGTCCAAACACTGCACCCGCTCGCGTGTCGCCCGAATGGGCGTGGACGGCGCACGGCCACCGCGCCATGTGGTGCAGCTCCCGGGCCTCGCGAACGCGTGGGGCGGCTGCTGTCATCTTTGGCAGGCGGCTTTGCGATACTGCCGCCCTCTTCCAGGGGCCCCTCCATGCGCTTCATCACCCTCAACCTCAATGGCATCCGCTCCGCCGCCACCAAGGGCGTGTTCGACTGGCTGCCGCCGCAGCAGGCCGACGTGGTCGGCGTCCAGGAACTGAAGGCGCAGGCCGACGTCGTCGAGTCGCAGTTCGCCGGCTACGACACCCTCAGCGGCCACTTCCATTACGCCCAGAAGAAGGGCTACTCCGGGGTGGGGCTCTACACGAAGGAAACGCCCAGCGACGTCATCGTCGGCTTCGGCAGCTCGGAGTTCGACCTGGAAGGCCGCTGGGTCGAGAAGCGCTTCGACAAGCCTGGCCGCAAGCTGAGCCTGATCAGCTGCTATTTCCCGAGCGGCTCCAGCGGCGAGGAACGCCAGGCCGCGAAGTTCCGCTTCCTCGCGGAGATGTATCCCTACCTGATGGCGCTGCGCGCCGAGCGCGAATTCATCCTGGTGGCCGACGTCAACATCGCCCACAAGGAGATCGACCTCAAGAACTGGAAGGGCAACCAGAAGAACAGCGGCTTCCTGCCCGAGGAACGGGCCTGGATGACCAAGCTGCTCGAGCAGGACGTCGGGCTGGTCGACGTCTTCCGCGTGCTCAACGACAAGCCCGACCAGTACACGTGGTGGAGCAACCGCGGCCAGGCCTGGGCGAAGAACGTGGGCTGGCGCCTGGACTACCACCTCGCCACGCCCGGCATGGCGCACCTGGCCACCCGCGAGGCCATCTACCTCGACCAGCGCTTCAGCGACCACGCGCCGCTGACGATCGATTACGACTTCAAGATCTGAAGCTCGGGGCACTCCCTCTCCCCGCGCGCGAGGAGAGCCTCGCCGATCGAATCACTCCCTCTTCCCGGGGAGAGCCTCGCTGATCGAGTTACTCCCTCTCCCCGCGCTGCGGGGAGAGGGTGGGGGTGAGGGGTCTCTCGATGTGCAGGAGCGCTTTGGCGAGAGCCCCCCTCACCCTACCCTCTCCCCCCGGGGAGAGGGATAAAACCCGACATCGATAGGCGTCAATCCACTTTGGCGCCCGAGGCCTTCACCACCTTGGCCCACTTGGCGGTCTCGCTCGCGATGAGCGCGGCGAACTCCGCGCTGGTGCCGCCGCCCGGCACGGCGCCCTGCGACGCCAGGCGCTCCCGGATCGCCGGCGTCGCCAGCGCCTTCGCGGCCTCGCGCTGCACCCGCGCGACCTGATCCGCCGGCTGCGCCGCCGGCGCCAGCAACCCGAACCAGGACGAGGCCTCGAAGGCCTTGAGCTCCGGCACGCCGCTCTCCGCGATCGTGGGCAACTCGGGCAGCGCCTCGCTGCGGCGCGCGCTCGTGACCGCGAGCGCCTTGAGCTTGCCCGACCGGATGTGCGGCAACGCCGAAGGCAGGTTGTCGAACATCAGGTCCATGTTCCCGCCCATCAGGTCCAGCAGCGCCGGTCCCGAGCCGCGATACGGGAAATGGATCATGTAGGTGGCCGTCAGGCTCTTGAACAGCTCACCCGCCAGGTGGATCGACGTGCCGTTGCCGCTCGAACACATGTTGAGCTTGCCCGGCTGAGCCCTGGCCACGCGCACCAGGTCGGCGACGCTCTGGATGCCGTACTTCTGCGCGTTGGCCGGATTCAGCACCAGCACGTTGGGCACCGCGGCGACCAGCGTGACCGGCGCGAAGTCCTTGACCGGGTCGAAGGGCATCTTGGGATAGAGCGAGGCATTGATCGCGTGCGTGCCCACGGTGCCCATCAGCAGCGTGTGCCCGTCGGTCGCATGCGCCACCTCGGCCGAGCCGGTGTTGCCGCCCGCGCCGGGTTTGTTCTCGACGATCACCGGCTGGCCCAGCGCCTTCTGCAGCTCGGGCGCCATCGCGCGGGCCAGCAGGTCGGTGGTGCCGGCCGGCGGGAAGGGCACGACGATGCGCAGCGGCCGCACAGGCCAGCCCTGCTGGGCGCGGGCCAGGCCCGGCAGGCAGGCCGCGGAGGACAGCGCGAGCAACGCGCGACGGTTCAGGCTCATGGAACGTCTCCTCGTGGTGATCTCGATGCGGGTCGTCGGCGGCGATGCAATCGTGATGCGGCGGGGATGTCCGTCCCGCCCGGCTAATCCGCCGACTCCACCGACGCCGCCGACTCCGGCAACCCGGGCGGCTCCGGACCGAGGAGGGTCTGCAGCTGCACCCGCTCGGAGCTGCAGGCGGCATCGAAGTCGGCCTCGATCTGGATCAGCGCCTGCGCGTCGCCGGCCTCGACGGTCACGATGCCGCGCGCGCGGTTGCGGCCCTGCGACTTGGCCGTGTAGAGCGCCATGTCCGCCCAGTTGACGGCCTGTTCCCAATGCAGGGCGAGCTGGGCCGGCGGCAGCGGGAAATGCGCGAAGCCGATCGAGCAGGTCACCCGCAGCGCGCCGGCCGCGGTCTGCACCGGCTGCTCGCCGACGATGAAGAGGATGCGCTCGGCCAGCAGCTGCAGCTGGTCCGGCGCCACATTGCGGGCGAAGACCAGGAACTCCTCGCCCCCCCAGCGCACCACCAGGTCCTCCGCCCGCACCGCCTGCGCGATGCGCCGGGAGACCTCGACGATCACCGCGTCGCCGGCCGCGTGGCCATGGCGGTCGTTGACATGCTTGAAGTGATCGATGTCGATCATCAGCAGCGCGCCGGTGAACACGTCCTTGGCATGGCGGTCCATGACCGCGAGGAAGTGGCGCCGGTTGGCCAGGTCCGTCAGCGGGTCGCGCTCGCTCTGGGCGCGCAGCAGGCTCTGGTTGGCCTTGAGCCTGCGGTTGGCCTCGCGCACGCGCGCCAGCATCACGCCCATCAGGATCAGCGACAGCCCCAGCAACGCCGCCAGCCCGACGCCGACGTACTGCGCCAGCCGCCGGTTGCCGAGCTCGCGATCCTTGAGCGTCTGCTCGCGGCGCAGCAGCTCCAGGTCGCGCTGCCTGGCCTCAGTGTCGTACTTGAGCCGCAGCTGCTGCAGCGCGGAGTCGCGGTTGCGCCGGGCCGTCTCCGCGCTCAGCGCGCGTTCCTCGTGATAGAGCCGCAGCGCCTCCTTCCACTGCCCGACCTTGGCGTAGGCCTCGCCGAGCTCGCGCAGCTGCAGCGCGCGGCGCACCGGATCGAAGTCGCCCTGCGCCAGCTCGAGCACCCGCGCGACCTCGCGCCGCGCCGGCTCGAACTGGCGCTGCAGCACCAGCGCGACCGACAGGTTGTGGCGCAGCGTGCGCTCGACCGTCTGGTCGTTGTAGGACTGCACCACCGGCAGCGCCAGCCGCGCCAGCTGCACCGCCTTGGCGGCCTGGTCGGTGTGGATGTAGGCGTCGAGCAGGTTGTTCTGCAGCAGCGCGACGTCACGCCGTCCGCCCGACTGCTGGGCCAGCCGCAGCGCGTCCTCGAGCGCCGCCAGCTGCTGGTTGCGATCGCCGCGTCGCGACGCGACCATGGACTCGACCATCTTCGCCCGGCTCATCGCGGCCGCATCGCCCTGCGCCATCTGCCAGGCCTGGGTCATCCACTGCTGCGCAGCCGCGGTCTCGTCGCGGACCTGGCTGTTCACCGCGAGCGAGCCCATCATCGCGCCGGTCGCGGTGTGGTCCTGCAGCGCCTGGGCCAGCGCCAGCGCGCGGCGCAGCGAGGTGTCGGCGAAGGCGTACTCGCCCCGCGCGCCCTGCGCGCGCGCGATCAGCCGCAGGGCCTGCAGCGCGACGCGCGCGTCGCAGTTGGGCGGCACCGCCTGCGCCGCCTGCGACGGGCAGGGCGGCGACAGGGCCTCGAGGGCCTGCCGCGCCATGTCGCCCGAGCGGCCGGTCTGACCCTGGCGGTCCTGCAGCTCGGCCAGCAGCATGCGCGCCAGCGGCTGGCCGCCGGGCCGCTGCTCCAGGTCCGCCGCGATGCGGCGCACCGTCTCCGGATGCCCGGCATAGACGGCGTTGCGGCCGAGCGCGTAGTCGAGGTGCAGGCGTTGCCCGGCATGCGCCGGATCCGCCGCCAGCGCGCGCAGCTGCTGCGCGGCCTTCTCCGGCTCGTTGTAGCCGTAGCGGTCCAGTTGCACGAGCTGCGCGTCCAGCGCGCGGTCGGGGATCGCCGCCCGCGCGGCCGCGCCGCTCAGCAGCATGGCCAGCAGCGCGGCCCTCACGACGGCGACGACCGGCCGGATCATGCGCGCCCCTCCTGCACCGGGCCGAGCAGGCTGACCAGCTGCACCTGGCCCTGGTGCCAGGCGGCCTCGATGCGGCCGGCCAGGGCCAGCAGCTGGTCGCGGTCGCGGGCCTGCATCGCCGCCACGCCGTAGGCCTTGTTGCGACCATGCGCCTTGGCCATGTACATCACGGTGTCGACCAGGTCGATCGCCCGCTCCCATTCGAGCGTCAGGTCCTGCGGCGCCATCGGGAAGCTGGCGAAGCCGATCGACGCGCTGATCGGGATGCGCAGCGGCCCGTGGTCGACCGGCTGCCCGCCGATCTGGTCGAGCAGGCGCTGGCCGAGCTGGCGCGCATCCTCCGTGGCCTCGGAGTTCACCAGGATCAGGAATTCTTCGCCGCCCCAGCGCACGACCAGGTCCTGCTCGCGCAGCACGCTGCTCAGGCGCCGCGCGACCTCGACCAGCACGGTGTCGCCGGCCGCATGGCCCCACTGGTCGTTGATGCGCTTGAAGTGGTCGATGTCGATCAGGAACAGGCTGCCGCGCAGGCCGCCTTCGCGCGTGCGCTGCGCGATGGCCTGCTGGAAATGGCGCCGGTTCGCCAGCCCGGTCAGCGGGTCGCGCTCGCTCTGCACGCGCAGCGATTCGTTGGTCTGCGCGAGCGCGGCGTTGGTGCGCCGGATGCGCCGGTAGGCCAGCGCCAGCAAGGCGCCCGAGAGCAGCACGCAGCCACCGACCTCCGCCCAGAGCTTGAGCTGCAGGTCGCGGGTGCGGATCTGCTCGGCCTTGAGGCTGTTGTCCTGATTGAGCAGCCGGATCTCGCGCTGGCGCTGCTGGTCCTCGAAGCGCGCCTGCGCCTCGAGCACCGCCTTGCGGGTCTCGTCGCGCAGCACTGCGTCGAACTCCTTGCGCGCGCGGTGGTAGGCGTCGACCGCGCCGGGCAGGTCGTCGACCTTCTCCAGGTAGCCGCCCAGCTCCAGCCAGGCCTCGGCGGTGTAGCTGCCGGCCTCGCGCTGCGCGTCCATCGTGATGGCCTGCAGCACGTCGCGCTTGCCCTCGTCCAGCCGCTTCAGCCCGATCTTGGCGATGCCCATGTTGTGGCGCGCCAGGATCTCGGTCGAGATCTCGCCGCCCTCATGCGCCAGCGCCAGGCTCTGCGTCGACAGCTCCAGCGCCCGGGCGTAGTTGCCGCTGCGCAGTTCGTAGTCGGCCAGGTTGCCCAGCGCCAGCGCCTGCAGGCCGGGCGCCTGCGCCTCGCGGGCGTACTGCAGCGCCTGCTCGCGGGCCTGCTGGCTCAGGCGCGGGTCCTCGTCCTGCGAGTGGACGATGCCCAGGATGGTGTAGACCGAGTACATCAGCACCGGATCCGGGTCCTGCTGCGCCGTCTCGAGCGCCTCGCGCGCGGCGCGCAGCGCGTGGTCGAACTGCTGGCTGCGGAAGTAGTTGAAGGCGAGCGTGGCGTCGTTGGTGGCGGCCCGCCAGCGCGAGCCCATCGCCCGCGCCTGCTCCAGCGCCTTCAGGCCGCTCTCGACCGCCGCGTCGACCTCGCCGTAGTCCCCCTGCATGTAGGCGCGCAGCTCGGTCGCGCGCCACAGCATCCGGCGGTCGGCCGTGGCCGCGTCCATGTCGGCGAGGCCACCCAGCAGGCGCACGCCGGCACCCAGTTCGCCATTGGCCTTGAGCCATTGCGCCCGCGCCAGCATCAGGGCCAGCGGAATCTGCGCGCGCACCGGCGAGCTTTCCGGCCAGGCCTTCAGCGCTTCCACCGCGGCCTCGTGGCCGCTGCGGTCCCGCAGCTGGGCGAGCAGCGCGGCGCGCTGGCTCAGGGCTTCCAGCCGCTCGGCGCTGCCCGGCGCGGCCCGGGATTCGATCGCCTGCAGCTCGCGCAGGTGCTCGCGCGGGTGCGCGGAGGCGATGCGTTCCTGCTGCTCGAGCTCGGCCTGCAGCGCCCGGTCCTGGACGCCGGTGGCGGAGGCCGCCGCGTCGCGGCTGTCGGCGCCCTGCGGCCCGCAGCCGCTCAGCAGCGGCATCGCCAGGCTCAAGGCGAGCGCCAGGAGCGCGGCGGCCCATTCCGGCGCGCGCGCGCGGGGGCGTGCGCCGGCCCGGCCGGTGGCCGTCCTCGCTTGCTCCGTTGCTCGCAACACCCCAAGCATGCTCATCGTGCTGATGTCGAGTGGTAGGTCTCGTGACTTGAGCGCCGATCCCCGGGTTCCCGTGCAGCCTGCACGAGTCAGCGCCCGCGCACGCGGCGTGGGGTCAGTCCGTGCGGCCGCGCCTCAGCAGCGCATGCAGCAGGATCGCCCCGAAGGTGGCAGTTCCGATGCCACCCAGGGTAAACCCGCCCATTTTCAAGGTGAAGTCGCCGGTGCCGATCACCAGCGTGATGGCCGCCACCATCAGGTTGCGGGGGTCGCGGAAATCGACCTGGTGGTCGACCCAGATCCGGGCGCCCGCGATCGCGATCAGGCCGAACACGACGATGCTGACGCCGCCCATCACCGCGAGCGGGATGGCCTGGATCAGCGCGCCGAACTTCGGCGAGAAACCCAGCACCAGCGCCATCAGCGCGGCGAAGACGAAGACGGCGGTCGAGTAGATGCGGGTCGCGGCCATGACGCCGATGTTCTCGGCGTAGGTGGTGACGCCGGTGCCGCCGACCGCGCCGCTGGCGATGGTCGCCAGGCCGTCACCGACAAAGGCGCGGCCCAGGAAGGGCGACATGTCGCGACCGGTCATCGCGCCCACGGCCTTCAGGTGGCCCAGGTTCTCGGCCACCAGGATCAGCGCCACCGGCGCGATCATCAGCATCGCCGCGCCGTCGAAGACCGGCGCATGGAAGCTGGGCAGCCCGAACCACGGCGCGGCCGCGACCTTGCTGAGATCGATGGGCGTGCCCAGGCCGAAGCCGTTGGTCAGCAGCGCGTAGATCAGGCTGGCCTGCACCAGGCCGGCCAGGATCAGCAGCCGCTGCAGCATGCCGCGCGCATGCACCGCCACCAGCGCGACGCTGAGAAAGGTCGCGGCCTGCATCCAGGCGTCGAAGGGCGTCGGCGCCATGTTCTTGATGGGGACCGCCGCCAGGTTCAGGCCGATCACCGCCACCACCGCGCCGGTCACCACCGGCGGCATCAGTCGCTCGACCCAGCCGCTGCCGGTGGCCGAGACCAGCAGGCCGATCGCCGTGTACAGCACACCGCAGGCGACGATGCCGCCCAGCGCCAGCGGCAGGTTGGGATTGGGGCCGCTGCCGGCATACCCGGTCGCGGCGATGACGACGCCGATGAACGCGAAGCTCGAGCCCAGGTAGCTCGGCACCCGGCCGCCGGTCAGGAAGAAGAACAGCAGCGTGCCCACGCCGCTCATCAGCACGGCGACGTTGGGATCGAAGCCCATCAGCAGCGGCGCCAGCACGGTGGCACCGAACATGGCGATCACATGTTGCAGGCCGAGCGCCGCGGTCTGCGGCCAGGACAGGCGTTCATCGGGGGCAATCGCCTTCTCGGGGCCGACGGTCACGGGCCGCCAGCGCATCAACCACGCCATGGACTTTCCTCAATGGGACAAGCCAGGGAGTGTAAGGAGGCCCCATGACATCGCCACTCCGGGCATATCCCGTGACTGGGCGGCCCGGCGGAGGCTTGACGGGATGGCGCATGCGATGCACGCGCCGTCGCTCAGAACAGCACCATGTCACGGTTGTGGCGCGGCAGCATGCGCAGCAGCCGGCGCCACGACACCCAGGCACGCCACAGCGCGCCGCCGGTCAGCAGGCTCAGGATCAGCAGGATGGTCATGGCAGGGCTCCTTGGGCTCAGGGAAGGGGGAAACGAATCAATTCGCACGAGCGTGCGAAATTGAGGCAGAGATCGGGGACGGGCGGTGGCATGGCGTGTGGGTCAGCGGGAGGCTTCGGAGGCCGAGGTGGGCGGCGCCGTCAGCATGGGCGCCATCAGGCGCCGATAGCTGGTCCAGGCCCGCTCGACCGCGTCCGGCGTGCGCAGGAAGCGCACTTCGCGGACCAGCGCGGTGAAGAGGCCGTCCAGCTCGAAGATCAGTTGATCGAGATCCGCGTCCTCGCGCAGCTGGCCCGCGTCCTGCGCCTGGACCAGCGTGCGGCGCAGCGTCGAGCGCCAGCGCCGGACACCGTCGAGCAGGCGCTCGCGCATGGCGTCATCGCGATCGTCGTATTCGAAGGCGCCCGCCACGTACAGGCAGTTGCCGTGCGGCCCGCTCACGCGCCCCAACCAGGCGCGCACCATCGCGTCCATGCGGGGCAGGCCGCGCGGCTCGCGCAGCGCCGGGAGGATGACCTCCTGCTGGAAGGTCTTCTCGAAAGCGTCCAGCACCGCGGCCTGCAGCGCCTCCCGCGAGCCGATGCGCGAGAAGACGCCGCTCTTGGACAGGTTCAGGCGCTTGGCGACCTCGCCGATCGAGAGGCTGTCCAGGCCGTCGAGGCGGGCCATCTCCAGCGCGACATCGACGATGGCGCTCTGCGTCAGTTCGCTGCGGGCGGTCTTGGCTTCCATGACGCGCAAGTTAGCACGGTCGTGCGAAACCCGCCGCAGGCTCCGAATGACACGGATGACGGCCGGGTTATTCGTCGCTGGAGTCGGCTTGTGGCGCCGTGTCGTCCATCGCCTGCCCGGTGGCCTCGGCAGCGCCCGCCGGAGGGCGTCCGCGACGCGCCGCCGGGGAAGGCTCCGGCTTGATGCCGCGGCGCTTGAGCGCCTCCCGCAGCAACAACTCGATCTGGGCATTGGACGAGCGCAGCTCGATCGCGGCCAGCCGCTCGATCTCCTCCCACAGCGCGGGATCGAGGCGCAGCGGGAATTGCTTCTTCGCGGGACTGGCCATCTGCGCCCGCCGCTCAGTTGTAGAGCGTCCCCGCGTTCACGATGGGCTGCGTGTCCTTGTCGGAGCACAGCACCACCAGCAGGTTGGAGACCATCGCCGCCTTGCGTTCGTCGTCGAGCTGGACGATCTCCCGCTCGCTCAGGCCCTTGAGCGCCTCCTCGACCATGCTGACCGCGCCGTGCACGATCTTCTTGCGGGCGCTGATGATGGCCTCGGCCTGCTGCCGGCGCAGCATCACCTGGGCGATCTCGGGGGCGTAGGCCAGGTGGGTGAGCATCGCCGTCTCGACGCTGACCCCCGCCGGCTGCAGGCGCGCCTGCAGCTCCGCGATCATCGCGGCCATCACCTCGTCGGCGCCGGCACGCAGGGTGATCTCGCGGCTGTCGAGGTCATCGCCCTCGTCGTAGGCGAATTGCGAGGCGACATGCCGGATCGCCGCCTCCGCCTGGATGCTGACGTACTGCTCGAAGTCGTCGACCTCGAACACGGCGCGGGCCGTGTCCTCGACCCGCCAGACCACGGCGGCACTGATCTCGACCGGATTGCCGCGCTTGTCGTTGACCTTCAGCGTCGGCGCGTCGAGGTTGCGGGCGCGCAGCGACAGGCGGCGCTTCATCATGAACAGCGGGATCGTCCAGCGCAGGCCGGGCGTGCGGTCGGTGCCGACGTAGCGGCCGAAGAGCGTCAGCACGCGGGCCTCGTTGGGCTGCTGGATGTACAGGCCGGTCAGCAGGATGACGCCGGTCACCACCAAGGCCAGCTGCGGCAGGCCGACCGCGCCATGGCCGAGCGCGGCGAAGCGCCAGATCGCGAAGGCCAGCAGGCCCAGGCCGATGAGCAGCGCGGCATAACCGTTGGCCGTGCCGGCGCGCCGCTCCAGCGGCGTCGGCGCCGCGCCGGGCGAGGGCTTGTTCTTCGGGACTGCGGTCGTGCTCATCACCAGCTCCTCCAAAAAGGTGATATCACTTTAAGCGCAACCGCCCCCGGCGCGCAAGGGCCGACGCGGAGCCACCCCCAAGAGAGGGGCCGGGCGAGAGTCCCGCAGAAAGCAGAAAGCGCCCCCATGAGGGGCGCTTTCGAGGGGGCGCTTTGGAGGGAGCGCAGAGCGTCCGCGCTGGCGCGGCGCCCGTGGGCGCTCAGCCCTTGCGGGCCAGCGGCAGCAGGAAGTTGGCCACGGCGATGCAGCGCTGGCCCAGTTCTTCCTCGCTGACGCGCAGGCCGAAACCCGCCATCGCCGGCGAGGTCAGGAAGCGCCCGCCGATCGCGACGGTGGGCACGCCGTCGATGTTGTACTGGTCCTGCAGCTTCGTCGCCTGCTGCACGCGGGTCTGCACGGTGAAGGAGTTGTAGGTCTCCTTGAACTTGGCCGGGTCCACGCCCAGCGGCGCCAGGAACTTGGCCATCGCGTCCACGTCGGTCAGGCTCTGGCCGCCGCGATGGATGGCGTTGAAGATGGCCGGCCGCACCTGCGCCTCCTTGCCCATCGCCTCCAGCGTCACGAACATCTGCTGGTGGATCTTCACGTTCGCGCGGAAGGCCACGTGGACCTTGCGGTAGACGACGTCGGCGGGCAGCTGCTTGGCCCAGGCCTCGATCGTCGGTTCGAAGACGTAGCAGTGCGGGCAGCCGTACCAGAAGAACTCGATCACCTCGATCTTGCCGGGCGTCGAGCCGGGCACCGGCTTGGCCAGGCGCTGGTACTGGCGGCCTTCGATCGGGCCGCCCTGCGCCTGGGCGGGCGCGCCGCTCAGCAGCAGGCCACCGCCCGCGGCGGTCGACAGGGCCGTGAGGGTGTTGAATTCGCGACGCTTCATCTTCGATTCCTTGGTAGTTCCGCGGCGACCGGCAGCGCGGCGGCCGGCCATCCTAGAAAGTCAAACTTAGGGTGGCATTAACCACCGCCCGGCGGCTCAGCGCTGGATCGCGACGAGGTTGGCCTCGACGCCGGCCCCTTCGAGCTTCTTCTGCTGCGCTTCGGCCTCGTCGCGGGTGTCGAACGGTCCCAGGCGCACCCGGAAGACGGTGCGGCCCGCCTGTTCGCGTTCCATCACCTTGGCCGAGAACCCCTGGATGGCCAGCTTGGCGCGCTGCTGCTCGGCGTCCTCCATGCGGGTGTAGGCGCCGGCCTGGACGAAGAAGCTGCCGCGCGACCCGTCGGCGCGGGCGCCGTCGGCAGTGCGCGTCTCGGCGGGACGCTGCTCGGGCCTGGCGGCGGGCGCGGGCGTCGTCTGGGCCTGCGGCTGCGCGGCGGGCGCGCGCTCGGCGGGACGGCCCTCGACGGCCGGCGCGGCCGTCGGACCGGCGGTGACCTGCGGCGTCTGAGCGGGCTGCGGCACGACCGCCGGCGTCACCACGCCCGAGGCGGCCTTCGCGCCGGCGCGGCCGGCCAGCGGCGCATTCGGATCCCAGTTGCGGTTGCGTTCGGCTTCCTGGGCGTCCTGCTCCGCGGTGCGTTGCGGCAGCTTGTTGACGAAGGGCACCGGCGCCTTCGTCACGTACAGGGCCACGCCCAGCGCGATCCCCAGCCCCAGCAGCAGGCCCACGATCAGGCCCATGGCGAATCCGCCGCGCTGCTTTTCTTTGCTCATTGCTGCTCCTGCGAGTCACGTTCCATCGCGTCCGGGGCCGACACCCCCAGCACCGCCAGCGCGTTGCGCATCACCTGGCGCGTCGCGGCCAGCAGCGCCAGGCGCGCGCGCGTCAGGGCCGGGTCGTCGCCCAGCACGCGTTCGGCGCCATAGTAGCTGTGCAGCGCGCCCGCCAGGTCGCGCAGGTAGAACGCCACATCGTGCGGGGCCAGGTCTTGCGCGGCGGAGGCCAGCATGCGCGGGTAGTCCGCCAGCTTGAGCATCAGCGCGTACTCGGTCGGCGCGGTCAGCAGCGAGAGGTCGGCGCCGTCGAGCGAGGCCGCGTCGTGGCCCTGCTCCACGCCCTTGCGCAGCACCGAGCAGATCCGCGCATGCGCGTACTGCACGTAGAACACCGGGTTCTCGTCATTGGCCTTGAGCGCCAGGTCGACGTCGAAGACGAACTCGGTGTCGGCCTTGCGGCTGATCAGGAAGAAGCGCACCGCGTCGCGGCTGGTCCATTCGATCAGGTCGCGCAGCGTGACGTAGCTGCCGGCGCGCTTGGAGATCTTGACCTCCTCGCCGCCCTTCATGACCGTGACCATCTTGTGCAGCACGTAGTCCGGGAAGCCCTCCGGAATGCCCACGCCGGTGGCCTGCAGGCCGCCGCGCACCCGGGCGATCGTGCCGTGGTGGTCGGTGCCCTGGATGTTGATGCACTTGGAGAAGCCACGCTTGAACTTGTTCACGTGGTAGGCGACGTCCGGCACGAAGTAGGTGTAGGTGCCATCGGACTTGCGCATCACGCGGTCCTTGTCGTCGCCGTACTCGGTGGAGCGCAGCCACAGCGCGCCGCCCTCCTCATAGGTCTTGCCGTTGGCGATCATGCGCGCGACCGCGTCCTCGACCTGGCCGCCGGTGTACAGCGAGGACTCGAGGAAGTAGTTGTCGAAGCGCAGGCCGAAGGCCTGCAGGTCCAGGTCCTGCTCGTGGCGCAGGAACGCGACGGCGAACTGGCGGATCGAATCGAGGTCCTCCGGGTCGCCCGACGCGGTGAACTCGCGATCGTCGGCCTTCACCGTCTCCTTGCGCAGGAAGGCGTCGGCGATGTCCTGGATGTAGTCGCCGTTGTAGAAGTTCTTGCTCTCGGGATTCTCCGGATCGGTCGGCCAGACCGGATCGCCTGGCTTGACCCCCTGGGCGCGCAGCTGCGTGCTGCGCGCGAGGGTGCCGATCTGCACGCCCGCGTCGTTGTAATAGAACTCGCGACTGACGTTCCAGCCCTGGGTCGCGAACAGCTGGCACAGCGAATCGCCCAGCGCCGCCTGGCGGGCATGGCCGACGTGCAGCGGCCCGGTCGGGTTGGCGGAGACGAACTCGACCAGCGCCGAGGTGTCGCGCCGGGCCTGATGCCCGAAACGCTCGGCCGCGGCGAAGACCTCGCTCACCACGGCCTGCTTGGCCACGGGCTTGAGGCGGATGTTGATGAAGCCGGGGCCGGCGATCTCCAGCGCGTCGACCCAGCGCTCGAAGGCCGGTTGCGCCTGCAGCTGGGCGATCAGCGTCGTCGCCAGTTCGCGCGGGTTCTTCTTCAGCGCCTTGGACAGCTGCATCGCGGCCGTGCAGGCGAAATCGCCATGAGAGGCTTGCTTGGGGGTCTCGAATGCGGCCACCGGCGCGGCGGCGACGAGGCCGGCGTCGACGGCCTCCTGGCTCAGGCCCTGGAGCACGGTGCCGAGGGCGGCGAGCAATTCCTGCTTGGCTTGGATCATGGCGCCGCATTTTAGGGGACCTCCCCCGTAAGAGGCCGCACGCCCCCTTGCCGGCGCCCTCCTCGTGGGGCAGGATGCCCCTCCGATGAGCGCCCCCGTCGATCCACGCCCCGCCAGCTTCACCGATTCGACGCTCGGCGGTCTGGCCGACCTGCCGGAGCAGATCGGCAAGTACCGCGTGCTGCGCCGGCTGGGCGAGGGCGCGACCAGCGATGTCTTCCTGGCGATGGACGACTTCAAGGGCCAGGAAGTCGCGATCAAGCGCATGCGCGCCTGGTCCGGCGGCGGCCCGGCCGAGGAGGACACGCTCAGCATCCGCTTCTTCGCCGCCGAGGCCGCGCTGGCCGGCCGGCTCCAGCATCCGAACGTGGTGCAGATCCTGGACGCGGTGCAGGACGGCGACCTGCCCTACCTGGTCATGGAGTACGTCCATGGCGTGACGCTCAAGCACTTCTGCCGCAACGACCGGCTGCTGCCGCTGGACCAGATCGTCGAGCTCGGCTTCAAGTGCGCGATGGCGCTGTCCTACGTGTTCCGCCAGGGCGTGGTCCACCGCGACATCAAGCCCGCCAACCTGCTGGCGGTGCTCGACAGCCAGGGCCAGGTGACCGACGTGAAGGTCAGCGACTTCGGCAGCGCGCTCAACCTCAATGCCGACATGACGCAGGTGCACCGGGTCGGCTCGCTGGCCTATATGCCGCCGGAGCAGATCGAGGGCGGCGACGTGGGCGCGCAGGCGGACATCTATTCGCTGGGCGCGGTGCTGTACCACATGGTCTGCGGCCGCCCGCCCTTCGACGCGCCCAACCAGATGGCGCTGATGCATCAGATCTACCACCAGGCGCCCCAGCCGCTGCTGGGCCAGCGCGGAGGCGTGACGCCGGAGCTGGACGCGGTCATCCAGAAGGCGCTGGCCAAGCATCCGCACGAGCGCCATGCCGACTGGGAGGCCTTCGGCCAGGCGCTGTCGGAGTTGGTGGCCCGGCAGCTGGTGCCGCTGGCGCGCCTCAACGAGGTCAAGGACTCGGAGCGCTTCAACCTCCTGCGCGACCTGGAGTTCTTCGCCGGCTTCGGCGACGTCGAGCTGTGGGAAGTGGTACGACGCGCGCGCTGGCGGCGTTATCCGCTCGACCACCTGCTGTTCAAGAAGGGCCAGGAGGGCAACACCTTCCACATCATCACGCAGGGCGAGGTCGAGGTCTGGCGCGACGGCGCGCTGGTCGCGACGCTGGGTACCGGCACCTCGGTGGGCGAGATGGCCTACCTCGCGCCGAATCCCGACCTGCGGCGCCACAGCACCGACATCCGGGTGACCCAACTTTGCACAACCGTGTCCTTCACGCCGGATTCGCTGGGACAGCTCAGCCCCGAGTGCCAGCACCGGTTCGACCGCGCATTCATCCAGGTCCTGGTCAGGCGACTCCATCTTGCGCATGAGGCGCTGGCGTCTCCGCGCCGGATCATGTGAGTCAGGCGCCCACCGGTTCTTCCAGGCCGGGCTCGCATCCGCGTCAACCGACCCGAGTCAGCGCGGCTCTTGACCGGCATCAACCGCTATTGAGGGCCGCTCGCCGGTGTGCTCCACTGCCCCCAGGTCCTTCCCCAACCCCCTGTAGCCCTGTAGGAGAGAGTGATGAAACGCCTGACCCCGACCTCGCTGTTCGCCGGCGCGCTGCTGGCGCTGGCCGCCCTGGGCGCGCACGCCGCGGACGATGCCAAGAAAGCGCCGTCCGAGAAGCAGCTCAAGCAGCAGCAGCTGATGAAGTCCTGCAACGCCGACGCCAAGGACAAGACCGGCGACGAGCGCAAGGCCTTCATGAGCAGTTGCCTCAAGGGCGAAACCGCGCCGGCCAAGACCGCCCAGCAAACCAAGATGACGACCTGCAACGCCGAGGCCAAGGGCAAGACCGGCGACGAGCGCAAGGCCTTCATGAAAGACTGCCTCTCGGCCAAGTGACACGCGACGCCGCATCGGGCGCTCCGCGTTGTTGCAAATCCTCGCCATAGCGCCGCTATGGCTGCGGTTTGCGCCTAGCGGAGCACCCGATGCAGCGTCGCGTCACTCGGCCGATTTCGCAGTTCACTCGGCCGATCTCAGCGGTTCTATCGGCCCCGTTGCGGTGCGTTCACTTGGTCAGCACGCCGCGCGCGAGCATCACCGCTGCGATCGGGATCAGCATCAGCAAGTGGGCCTGGATCATGACCAGGCGTCGCGTGGCGCGCACCTCGGTGTCGCTCGGCAGACCACCATCGCCGTCCAGGGCCTTGAGCCAGCGGCGGTAGGTCAATGTCGGCTTGATGGAGATCAGGCCGATCACCACGAAGAGCCCGAACTTGAGGTGCAGCAGCGGCTGGCCCCAGTACCAGCCCAGGCCCTTCATGCCCCACCACGTCCGCGCAAAGCCCGTCAGCAGCACCGCAACCGCGGTCATGCCGTAGATCATGTCCAGCCGCGAGAGTCGACGCACCACCGCCGCGTTCATCCATTCGGTGCGGCACAGCGCCGCCTGGCTCGACAGGAATACGACCAGGCTGAGGATCGCCAGGATGTGCAGACCGGCGAGCAGGGCTTCGAGCGTCATGAGGTCTCCCAGGTGGCGGCACGCGTCCAGTAGTCGGCGCTGCCGTAGTGTTCCTTCAGGAAGTCTATCCAGAGCCTCACCCGCAGCGGCAGGTGCTTGCGCTGGGGCAGCACGGCGAAGATGCCGTTCGGCGGCGCCGCGAAATCGTCCAGCACGCTGACCAGTTCACCGGCGCGCAAGGCCGCGGCCACCTCCCAGGTGCTGCGCCACGCCAGCCCGAGGCCTTGCCGGCACCAGTCGTGCAACACCTGGCCGTCGCTGCAATCGAGCCGACCGCTCGGCCGCAGATGCTGCACCTGCCCGTCCACCCGGAAGGCCCAGCCACGCGTCTGGCTGGCGTCGGAACTCAAGGTCAGGCACTCGTGCCGCATCAACTCGGACGGATGCCGCGGCGTGCCGGCACGCCGCAGGTAGGACGGCGCAGCCACGCAAAGCCGCCGGTTGTCAGCCAGCCGCGTGCTGATCAGGCTGGAATCGCTGAGATCCCCCACCCGCACCGCGCAGTCGAAACCCTCGTTGACGATGTCGACCACCCGGTCGCTGAGGTTCAGTGAGACGCTGACCTCCGGATGCCGCGCGAGAAAAGCCGGGACCAGCGGCGCGACGTGACGACGGCCGAAACCCGCCGGCGCGGTGATGCGCAGATGACCGCTGGCCTTCACGCCGCCAGCGCTGACGCTGGCTTCGGCGCTGGCGAACTCGACCAGCAGGCGCTGGCAGTCCTCCAGGAAGGCGATGCCTTCATGCGTCAGCGTCAGCTTGCGGGTCGTGCGCAGCAGCAGCTTCACGCCCAGCCGCGCCTCCAGCGCGTCGAGGCGGCGGCCCATCACCGCGGGGGCCACGCCCTCGGCCTGCGCCGCGGCCGTCAGGCTGCCCTTGGTCGCGACCAGCACGAAGGACTCGATCTGTTTGAGGCGGTCCATGGCCGGCGATTGTTGGGCCGTTGCACCGCGCCAGGCAATGAATGCTGACCCGATGCGTTGTTATTTGTGCAAAAAAGTCAGGGATCTTCGACCAGCGTCGACATGAATCAGCGCCGTGCCGCAGCCTACAGTCGGTGCGTTCCGATGGGGGACGACCGCGCGCCGGCCCGTGTCTTGCCCCCGCCTTCCGGTCGCCATTCCTTCGCATCTTGGGAGCCGCCATGAGCGCACGCAGCCAACACCACCGCCTCCAGGTCGACACCGCCCTGGCCCGTTTCATCGAGACCGAGGCGCTGCCCGGCACCGGCATCGAGCCCGCCGCGTTCTGGCAGGGCTTCGATGCGCTGGCCCATGACCTGGCGCCGAAGAACGCCGCCCTGTTGGCGGAGCGCGATCGGCTGCAGGCCGAACTGGACGGCTGGCATCGCGCCCACCCCGGTCCGATCCGCGACATGGCGGCGTATCAGGCTTTCCTCCAGCAGATCGGCTACCTGGCGCCGCTGCCCGCCGATCCGAAGGCGACCACCGCCGACGTGGACGCGGAACTGGCGATCCAGGCCGGCCCGCAGCTGGTGGTCCCCATCCTGAACGCGCGTTACGCGCTGAACGCGGCCAACGCACGCTGGGGCTCGCTGTACGACGCGCTCTATGGAACCGACGTCATTCCCGAAACCGACGGCGCCGAACGCGCCGGCGGCTACAACCCGGCCCGCGGCGCCAAGGTCATTGCCTTCGCGCGCCAGGTGCTGGACCAGGCCGCGCCGCTCGCGGGCGCCTCGCATGCCGACGCCACCGGCTATCGCGTCCATGGCGGCGCGCTCGCCGTCGCGCTGAAGGACGGTCGCGACGTCGGCCTGGCGGACGCGTCGCAGTTCGTCGGCTACCTGGGCGACGCCGCGTCGCCGACGGCCATCCTGCTGCGCCATCACGGCCTGCACATCGAAGTGCAGATCGATCGCGCCTCGCCGATCGGCAAGACCGACGCAGCCGGCGTGTCCGACCTGCTGATGGAGTCGGCGCTGTCGACCATCCTCGACCTGGAGGACTCGATCGCCGCCGTCGATGCCGAGGACAAGCTGCTCGCCTACCGCAACTGGCTGGGCATCCTGCGGGGCTCGCTGACCGAGGAAGTCAGCAAGGGCGGCCGCAGCTTCGTGCGCCGCCTCAACCCGGACCGCGTCTACAAGGCGGCGGACGCTGGCCAGGACGTCGTGCTGCCGGGACGTTCGCTGCTGTTCGTGCGCAATGTCGGCCACCTGATGACCAATCCGGCCATCCTGCTGGACGGCGGGCGCGAGATCCCGGAAGGGATCATGGACGCCGTCATCACGACGCTGATCGCGTTGCATGACTTGAAGCAGCTGTCGGGCTCGGGCCTGCGCAACTCGCGCCGCGGCTCGATCTACATCGTCAAGCCCAAGATGCATGGACCGGCCGAGGTCGGCTTCGCCAACGAACTGTTCGGCCGTGTTGAGCAGTTGCTGGGCCTGCCGGCATCGACGGTGAAGCTGGGCATCATGGACGAGGAGCGCCGCACCAGCGTCAACCTCGCCGCCTGCATCGCCGCGGCGCCCAGCCGTGTCGCCTTCATCAACACCGGCTTCCTCGACCGCACCGGCGACGAGATGCACACCGCGATGCTGGCCGGCCCGATGCTGCGCAAGGGCGACATGAAGACCAGCGCCTGGATCCAGGCCTACGAGCGCAACAACGTGCTGGTGGGCCTGAGCGCCGGCTTGCGCGGCCGCGCGCAGATCGGCAAGGGCATGTGGGCGATGCCCGACCTGATGGCCGCGATGCTCGAGCAGAAGATCGCGCACCCGAAGGCCGGCGCCAACACCGCCTGGGTGCCGAGCCCGACCGCCGCCACGCTGCACGCGCTGCATTACCACCAGGTCAGCGTGGCGCAGGTGCAGCAGCAGATCGAGGCGGAAGCCGCTGGCGTCGATCGCGCCGAACTGCTGCAGCGCCTGCTCACCATCCCGGTGACGGACGCGCCGAACTGGTCCGAGGCCGAGAAGCAGCAGGAGCTGGACAACAACATCCAGGGCATCCTGGGCTACGTGGTGCGCTGGATCGACCAGGGCGTCGGCTGCTCCAAGGTGCCGGACATCAACGGTGTCGGTTTGATGGAGGACCGCGCCACGCTGCGCATCTCCAGCCAGCACGTGGCGAACTGGCTTTATCACGGCGTCGTCACGGAACAACAAGTTCGGGCGACATTCGAACGGATGGCGGCCGTGGTGGATGCGCAGAACGCCGGGGATCCCCTCTATCGCCCGATGGCCGTGCGGACCGACAGCATGGCCTACCAAGCCGCGCTCGACTTGGTGTTCAAGGGCGTCGAGCAGCCGAGCGGCTATACCGAGCCGCTGTTGCACGCGTGGCGCAGGAAGGTCAAGGCGCGCGCTTGACCTCGACGGTCCATCCAAGCAGCGCCCCATCCGCCCTCAACTCGCCCAGTTGGTAGCGCGCCGGCACGCGGGTCTCGGAGGCGTTCCTGCCCACGAGCTTGAGCGCCAGTTGGCGCACGGCGGTCTCGTCCATAGCATGGCTGACCAGTTCACTCAGACGGAGCGCGGCATCGCGTTGCTCGCTGATCAACTGGTCCAGTCCTAGCAACGCGCCGGCGGCCTCGCCGCTCCCGGCTCGTGCGAGCAGCGCGCCGAGGTGATCGGCTGCGTCGTTGAGCGCGTCCGGGCAACTGCTGTCGGCTGCGCGCGCGTCGAGCGCATCCATCGCGGCATTGAAGCGCTCACGCTGGGCTCCTGCTGCCGGGTCGGCTCGTAGAGCCTCTCGACCTTTCTCGGTGCTTGCCCGAGCGAGCAGTGGAATCACCGCTCGCGCGCAGGTGAGCGGACCATCGGCCCCGGCCAGCCAGTCAAGATGGGCCAACTCCTCCTTCGCCAATTGCACCGGTTGGCCGTGGGCGTGATGCACAACGAGTGCCACCGCGCCTCCCGACTTCAACACGCGCAGCAACTCAGGCACGGCGAGCGCGAGATCTGTGTACTCGAGACCCCATTGACTGACGACCAGATCGAACCGTGCCGGCTCGAACGGCAGGTGGGCCGCGTCGCAGCCCGGATGGAATCGAACGCGGGCCTGGTCCTCGGCGTCAGCCTGCGACAGCCACGCAGGCGCCAACTGTGCAAGATCAACGGCATCGCACTGCAGATCGGCGCGGCCCTCCACCTCAAGCATCAGCCTCGGGAGCGGACCGTTCCCGCTGGCGATGTCGAGCACGCACGCGCCTCGAGGCTGCGCAGCGAAGACTGCGGTCCAGTATCCTGCAATATCGCCGGTGTAGCCCTTGCTGGACTGGCCAAGCGAATGGGCTGCACCGGTCCGCCAATACTGACTCCAGATATCGGCGCGGCGGCGGATGGGATCGTCGTTCATGGCGCCATCATGCCTTCGCCACGCGCGCCGGCCCCCCCTCGCCACTCGATGGATGGACGCCTCGTCCGTCCGGCACAGCCTCGTCCGCGGTCATGGTCCCTTCGAATCAGGGATGGGAATTTCCCGAGGCGCGGCAAGTGTTGCTGAACGGCGACGAAATGTTGCCCCCATCACCGGAAAACGCGACTTGCGCACGCCGGGTAAGCGTTTGTTCGTTACGTGACGACTCATTCATGCCGTGTCGGAAGTCACTCTAAGTCATTGACGTGACAAGAATTTTCCGTGAACGCACCGTGTTGAAGTGTGTGATAGACGCGTGTCGCTTGGGGGAACCCCCGCCCAAACGCTGACGGCTCACTTTCGACAATCCATTCGCTTACGCAAGGAAAACCGCCCGCTCCGCCCATGAAGCGCAGGGCGGACAGTGGGGTCAAGGCCCTGTCATCTAGGAGTGTTCATGTTCAAGAAAAGCAAGGTCTGCACCGCAGCGCTGATGGCACTGAGCGGTGGCGCCATTCTGGCGACGGCGATGCCGGTGTTCGCGCAAGATCAGCAAAAGGAAGGCCAGGCGCTGGAACGCGTCGAGGTGACGGGTTCGCGCATCAAGCGTGCCGAGGCTGAAGGAGCGCTGCCGGTGACGGTGATCAAGCGTGAAGAGCTCGATGCGAGCGGTGCGACCACCGTCGCAGAGTTCATGCGCTCCTCGACGTTCTCGTCGGCCGGTAACTTCCGTCCGCAATCGGGCAGCTCCGCCCAATCGTTTGCCGGCATCGACCTGCGTGGTCTGGGCTCCGCCCGCACGCTGGTGCTGCTGGACGGCCGTCGCCTGCCCAAGGCGCCGAACGTCGGTGACTCGGTCGACCTGAACACGGTCCCGATGGTCGCGGTCGAGCGCATTGAAATCCTGACGGACGGCGCCTCCGCGGTGTACGGCTCCGACGCCATCGGTGGCGTGGTGAACATCATCACCCGCAAGGACTTCGATGGCGTGCACGCCGCAGTCGGCTACACCGATCCGTCCAACGCTGGCGGCGAGAAGCGTGAAGCTTCCGTGGTCGTGGGCGTGCAAGGCGAAAAGGGCAGTCTGATCATGGGCGTGGGCTCGACCAAACGCGGCATGGTCTTCACCTCGCAGCGTCCGTGGGGCCAGACTCAAGGCGTGTCCACGTACGGCAACAACTACCGCAACGCCAGCGGAGCCTTCGTTTCCATCGGCAACCTGCGTGGCGACCCCACGATCGGATGTACCGATCCCAACTTCTGGATGACGGCGACGGGCTCGTGCTCGTACGACTTCAACAAGGTGGCCGCCGACGAAGCCGAGGTCGAAAACAAGGCGGTGTTCGCCCGTGGTCGGTACAAGATCAACAACGACTGGGAGTCGTACATCAGCGCCTCCGTGTCGCAGGCCGACAGCTTTGGCCGCTACGCGCCGACGCCCGCTCAGCTGACCGTCGCGGCGAACACGCCGAACAATCCCACGAGCGCTCCGATCGTCGTGCGTCACCGTACCGCCGCGGCGGGCAACCGGGACACAACGACCGACACCACGCTGTTCAATACCCAGTTCGGCGTGCAGGGCAAGCTCACTCAAAGCATCGAACTGGATGTTGGTGGCAGCTACACCGATTCGAAGTACAAGGAGCTGGGCCGCAACTACATCGTCCGTCCCATCCTTGAGCAATACGTCAACGCCGGCCTGTACGACTTGTATAACCCGAGCGCCAATCCTCCGGAGGTGCTGAGCGCCATCAAGGCGACGATCGGCCGTGACGGCAGCTTCAAGCAGAAGGACATCTACGCCATCGCCACGGTGTATGACCTATTCAAGCTGCCGGGCGGCGGAGCCTCTCTGCTGGCCTCGATCGAGAACCGCACCGAGAACTTTGCCGACATCTACGACTCGCTGTCCGAAGCCGGCGTGATCGAAGGTTCGGCGGGTAACTCGGCGACCGGCAAGCGGGAGGTCAACTCGGCGTCCTTCGAACTGGTGATGCCGCTGCTGAAGAACGTCGAAGCAAGCCTGGCGGGCCGTTACGAGAAGTACAGCGACTACGGCAGCGACTTCGCCCCAAAGGCGTCGATCCGCTGGCAGCCCACGAAGACCCTGACCCTGCGCGCCAGCGCTGGCGAAGGCTTCCGTGCACCGAGCCTGCCCCAGCTGAACCAGAAGGAATCGTTCTCGGCCGAGTCGGTCTTCGACCCGCGCACGTGTATCGCCTTCGGCGGCCCGACCACCGGACCCGCTGCGGACAACTGCAACATTGGTCGTCTGGTCCAGGTGGACACGTTCACCGGCGCCAACAGCTCGCTCAAGTCTGAGCAGTCCAAGCAGTTCGCGCTGGGCCTGGTGTGGGATCCGGTCGAATGGGCCGGCGTGAAGATCGACTACGCGAACATCAAGATCGACGACAAGATCACGCTGATCGACGCGCAGACCCTGATCGATCGCACCAACGGCGACGATCCCCGTCCGATCCCTCCGGGCCTGTTCGTGACGCGTGACGCCAATGGCGCCATCAGCCGTGTCCAGCAGGGCTATGCCAACGAAGGCACTCTGAAGGCCCAGTACCTGGACCTGTCGCTGCAGAGCCGCTGGAAGCTGGCCAACTTCGGCCGCTTCGAGCATGAGCTGCGTTGGTCGCACGTCCTGAAGTACGACGACAACGGCGAAGACGTGAACGGCACCCTGGGCCTGCCCAAGGACCGTGCGCAGTTCAATACGGGCTGGAAGCTGGGCGCGTTCAACGCGAACTGGAACATCAACTACATCGGCAAGAACGGCAAGGTTGATGGTCGTATCGCCGGCGGCTACACGACACACGACATCCAGGTCGGCTACACGACCCCCTGGAAGGGCAAGGTCATCCTGGGCATGCTCAACGCGTTCGACAAGCAGCCGCAACTGGTTGCCTATGACGGTCGCAACTTCAACTTCTACCTGTACGACTCCTACGGCCGCCAGTCGTACGTCCGTTACGAGCAGAACTTCTGATCGATCCGTCGATCGGTATGCGGAGGGGGCCCAGGCCCCCTCTTTTCATTGGTACGTGCGCCTCCCAACGGATCAGCAACGCCGGACTCCCACCTGAGAGGGACGCGGGTCGAGCGTCGAAACACTGACGCTAAGCTGGGCCACCGTCCTCCGGGTCGCACGCCTTTCACCTGATTCGTCTGCTATGAACATGACCGTCCTGAACCGCAGCTGGGCGCTGGCCCTGCTGCTCGCGGCAAGCGCCGCGTCGACGCCCTCGATGGCGCAGTCAGCCGCTCCCGTCGGCGATGCTTCGAAGATCCCTGCGGAGCACTTCTTCCGCAAGCCGGCGATCCGCAACCCGACGCTCTCGCCGAACGGCAAGAAGATCGCGATGCTGGTGCCCACCCAGTCCGGCCGCGTCGGTCTGGCAGTGGCGGACGTGAGCGCGCCCAACAAGTTCGTCGGCATCGCGCAGTTCGATGACGCCGACGTCCGACAGGCCCAATGGGTCAACGACAACCGGCTGGTGTTCGATGCGATCGATTTCCAGGCGCCGGTGGGCGACCAGCATGGCAGCGGCCTTTATGCGGTGAACGCCGACGGCAGCGACTACGTCTGGCTGATCAAGCGCACATACAGCTACTCGAAGACGGGCGCCACCCAGTCGGTCAACGAGCCTCTGCGCGTCAACTACGTGCTCCACTCTGTGCCGCTGGACGGTTCGGACGACGTGTTTGTCGATCGCTACGACGTCTTCGACCGCGGTGACAGCGGCACGAGCACCACGCTGATGCGTCTGAACACCCGTTCGATGACGCTGCGCCGCGCCTATCCGGATGCGGTGCCCGAAGGCGTGCAACGGTGGGTGCTCGATCCGGACCTGCAGGCAAGGGCATTGGTGACCTTCGATGGCAAGCGCACGCGCTCCGTCTATTGGCGAGCTGTCGCTTCGAGCGATTGGACCAAGCTCGACAGCATGGACGAGTTCGATGAGTCGGGCCGCAGTTGGGAGCCCGTGGGTGTCGATCGCAGCGGCCACCTGTATGTATCCGCGCGCAACGCGGACAGCAAGGACGGCACGACCTCCCTGTACCGCTATGACGTCGTGGGGCGCAAGCTGGCGGACAAGCCGCTGGTGTCGGTGCCTGGCTTCGACTTCGAAGGCCGGCTGATCCTCGACCGTGGCACGAAGCAGTTGCTGGGCATTCGATACGAGCAGGAAGCGGCTGGCGTCGCCTGGCTGGACAAGGGCATGCGCGAGCTGCAGGCCAGGATCGATGCTCAGCTCAAGAGCACCAACAACCTCATCGGCTGTCTGCGTTGCACGGAGGCCACCCATGTCGTGGTCACGGCAACCTCCGACGTGCAGCCGCCGGTCTACTTCCTTTATGACCGGGCAAAAGACAAACTTTCACTGCTGGGCGCTTCGATGCCGTGGATCGACTCCCGGCAGATGGCCGCACAGGACTTCCATCGCATCAAGGCGCGTGACGGCATGGAGTTCCCTGTCTACGTGACCAAGCCGAAGGGCCAGGGTCCCTGGCCCGCCATCGTGCTGATTCACGGCGGCCCCTATGTGCGCGGCGTGCAGTGGGGCTTCAGTCCGGATGTCCAGTTCCTCGCTTCCCGCGGCTATCTGGTAATCGAGCCCGAATACCGCGGCAGCACCGGGTATGGCGACAAGCTCTTCAAGGCCGGCTGGAAGCAGTGGGGTCTGAAGATGCAGGATGACATGACCGACGCCACGCGCTGGGCCATTGCGCAGGGCTGGGCGGACAAGGACCGTATTGCCATCGCGGGCGCCAGCTATGGCGGCTACGCCACCATGATGGGCCTCGTGAAGGAGCCGGAGCTCTACAAGGCGGGCATCAACTGGGTCGGCGTGACTGACATCGAGCTGATGTACACGATCGGCTGGAGCGACTTCATGGACCCGGACAACCCGTGGGTGCGCTATGGCATGCCGCGGATGATCGGCGATCCAAGGAAGGACGGCGAGCAGCTCAAAGCCACGTCGCCGTTGCAACAGGCCAAGCGGATCACCCGCCCGGTATTGATGGCCTATGGCGAGGAAGACCGCCGCGTCCCGCTGCCGCATGGCACCAAGATGCGCGATGCGCTGCTTGATGCGGGCAACAAGGACGTCGAGTGGGTGCAGTATGAGGGCGAAGGACACGGCTTCATGCTGACACGCAACAACGTTGATTTCTGGACCCGCGTCGAGCGCTTCCTCGCGCGCAATCTGAAGTAACCCCCCCTCTACACTCGTCGATTCGACGCTGGCGGTTCCCTTTTGCAGGAACCGCCGGCTTGACTCATTTCCGCAGGAGACATTCCATGAACAAGATCACCACGCCCCTGCTGCTGATCGCGGCCGTCGGAGTGATCGGGACCGCCCAGGCGCAGAACGCCAAGCCGGCCGCCGAAACGATCACCATGAACAAGCAGATGACCCGCGAGGAATTGCGCGCGTGCATGAAGCTGCAGGACGATATCAAGACCGCAGCTGCTTCGATCGAGGCCGACAAGGCCAAGCTGCAGGAAGACAAACTTAAGCTCACCGGTGGCGGCAACAGCGAGCAGCTGAAGGCGCTCAAGGCCGACATGGAGGCCAAACTGGCCGAAGCGAAGGCGCTGGATGAGGCATCGGCCGACCATGCCAAGCGGGTCGAGGCGTGGAACGCGGAATGGAAGGAGGCGCAGGAGTCCACGATGCGTTCCGCCGAGAAGAAGCGCAAGGATCTGGAGAGCGAGCGCAAGGAAATGGACAGCCGGATGAGGAAGCTCCAGGGCGAACGCGACGCTCGGATCGCCGCGTACAACGCGGCGGCGGAGCGATACAAGGCGCTCGCGGGCACCGGCTCCGCCGATGCAGTCGCTTGGAACAAGCGCAACGAGGCGTTGGCCGACCGCGGCGATGAATTGCTGGAAATGCGCAGCACCTACTCGGCCGATTGCGCCAATCGCAAATTCGACGAGCGCGACGAGCAGGCCATCAAGAAGGGCAAGTGACCAGCGAGAGCGGTGCACAACGGGGCGAAGCAGCGCCGCGCGGAGTACGAAATTGCGCTTAACGCCGTCATGCCGACAATTTCATGCGGCCGTGAGTTATCTTGGTGCCACCTTGTTGCGTAAAGGCGACTGTTGTTCGTCGACACGCCGGGGTTAACCCTCGCTTGAGACCCAATTACGCAAAGTGCGCACACCCGCAACGTCGGGAAACACAGCCGTCAGCACACTGCCTCCGCGACGCCCCTCACGACTCCCCGTGCGGGGCGATTGCATTGATGCGGCGATCACATGCCGCCAATCGCTAAGGAGTTGCATATGTACAAGCTAAACGCGGTGAGCCTGGCAGTCGCCGCCACCATTGCGGCCGCGTCCTTCCCGGCACTGGCCCAGGAGCAACAGGACCAGACGCAACTCGAGCGCGTCGTGGTCACGGGCTCGGCCATCAAGCGGCTCGACGCCGAGTCGTCCGTCCCGGTGACGACGCTCAAGATGAACGACATCCGTGAGCAGGGCCTCACCACGGTCGAGCAGATCCTCTCCACGCTGACCGCCAGCCAGAGCAGCCTGGGCACCAGCCAGGCCGTGGGCGCGTCCACCGGCGGCGCCTCCTTCGCCGACCTGCGCGGCATTGGCGCCAACAAGACGCTGGTCCTCCTGAATGGCCGTCGCATCGCCAACAACGCGTTCGACGGTTCGGCGCCCGACCTGAACATGATTCCGCTGGCCGCGATCGAGCGCATCGAAGTGCTGCGCGATGGCGCCTCCTCGCTGTACGGCACCGATGCCATCGGCGGCGTGATCAACTTCATCACCCGCAAGGACTACGAAGGCGGCACCGTCACGCTGGGCTACGACTCGCCGCAGCACGCGGGCGGCAAAACCAGGAACGCCAACGCCGGCTTTGGCTTCGGCGACCTGGAGAAGCAGGGCTTCAATGTCTTCGGCTTCGTCGACCTGCAGAAGCAGGACGCCATCAACGGCACCCAGCGCGACTTCAACAAGCGCTACCCCGGCGGCATCTCCAGCAACACCGCGCCGGCCAACTACTACACCGGCACCGGCGACGTGGTGGTCTACAACCCGGCCGGCCCGGCCTGCTCGGGCAACAACCTGCTCCCGAGCGGTGACGGTACTTCCTGCTACATCAGCACCTCGCCCTACGTCGACTACACCCCGGAAAGCCAGCGCACGTCCGGCATGCTGAAGGGCACGCTGAAGCTCAACAACGATCATCAGATCGGCGCCGAGTACTTCATCACCCGCAGCACGGTCAAGACGCAGATCGCCCCGGTGCCTTACGGCGCGTTGAGCATGACCTCGTCCAGCCCGTTCTATCCGAACAACCCGGATCTGAACGGCGGCGACCTGGTCGTGAAGTGGCGTGACACGGTCAACGGCCCGCGCCGAGACAAGAACACCAACCAGCAGCAGCGCTTCCTGCTGACCGCTGACGGCACCGTGGCCAACTGGGATTACTCGGTCGGCGGCAGCTACAACATCAACAAGGTCACCGAGGCGCTGACGCACGGATATGCCAACGGCACCGTCATCACGCAGGGCGTGCGTGACGGCATCATCAACCCCTTCGGCGACCAGACGCCGGAAGGTCTGGCACTGCTGCAGTCCGCCGCCGCCGCCGGCACGCTGATGACCGGCAAGGGTGAAACCTGGAACCTGGACGCACATGCCAGCCGTGAGATCGGCGACTGGTTCGGCGTCGGCCGCGGCGCCGCGATCGCGGTGGGCACCGAGTTCCGCCAGGAGAAGTTCTCGCAGAAGGCCAACGAGGACTACGCCAAGATCGTCGTGTCCTCCACCGGCGTCGATCCCGCCACCAACAGCGTCGGGGAACGCAAGGTCTACGCGCTGTATACCGAGCTCAACGTGCCGGTGCTGAAGACGCTGGATGTGACCGCGGCGCTCCGCTACGACAAGTACAACGACTTCGGCAACACGACCAACCCGAAGGTCAGCTTCCGCTTCCAGCCGTCCAAGGAAGTGCTGGTGCGCGGCTCCTACTCGACCGGTTTCCGCGCCCCGTCGCTCTATGAGCTGCACGCTGCGCAGACCTACACCAACTCGGGCACCGTCAGCGACCCGCTGCTGTGCCCGACCGGCACCGGCAGCGCGCTGAACTGCAAGACGCAGTTCCAGGTCCTGAATGGCGGCAACACCGAACTCAAGCCCGAGAAGAGCAAGAGCGCCACGCTGGGCTTCCAGTTCGCGCCGCTCAACGACCTGAACTTCGGCGTCGATTTCTGGTGGCTGCGCCTGAAGAATCTGATCGGCGTGATCGGCGACGCGTCGCTGTACGACCCGGACAACTACGGTCAGTTCGGGCAGTACTTCCATCGCAATGCCGCTGGCCAGCTGTCCACCGACGGCACGAGCTGCCCAGGCGCCAACTGCGGCTACATCGACGTGCGTCAGCAAAACCTGGGCGGCACCAACACCAACGGTTTCGACCTGAACGGCAGCTACCGCCTGCGCACCGCCTATGGCAACGTGACCTTCGGCCTGAACAGCACGTATGTCACGAAGTACGAGTTCCAGGAGTACCAGAACGGTCCGTGGAACCAGAACGTGGCGGTCTATGCCGGCGCCGGCCCGGTGTTCCGTTGGCAGCACACCATCAACGCGGTGTGGAGCTACGCGAACAAGTACACGGTCGGCGTGACCGCTCATCACAAGTCGGGCTACATGGACGATCCGCTGCTCGAGGAAGGCGCGGCCAACCGCGTGTCGTCGTACACGACCTTCGACCTGTTCGGCGTCTACAAGCCGATCAAGGCGCTGTCGCTGACGGCCGGCGTGCGCAACCTGTTCGACCGCGATCCGCCGCTGTCGTACCAGCAGCCGATGTTCCAGGCTGGCTATGACCCGCGTTATGCCGACGCGACCGGCCGCACCTTCTACGTCCGCGGTTCCTACGACTTCTGATCGCCGGGAAATCCGACACAATCCGAGGGCCCCATCCGGGGCCCTTTTTCTTTGTCCGGATCCGTTTTCCGCCGCCTCCGTCCACGTATGTCCGACACCTCCTCCATGCCGCCGTCGCGGTGCCAGGTCCTCATCATCGGCGCCGGCCCCGCCGGCAGCGCCGCGGCGCGCTGGCTGGCCCGGGCGGGCGTGGACGTGGTGTTCGCCGACCAGCAGCCGCTGGGCCGCGACAAGGTCTGCGGCGACGGCCTGATCCCCGACGCGCACCAGGCGCTCGAGCGCCTGGGCCTGCTGGACCGGGTGATGGCCAAGGCGCAGCGCTCGGCGCACGTGGGCTGCGTCGGACCGCGCGGCGGCCGCATCGACGTCCCCGGCCACCTCGCGGTGCTGCCGCGCCGGCAGCTCGACGAGCTCCTCAACCTCGGCGCGCAGGAGGCCGGCGCGCGCTTCCTGGCGCCGGCGCGCTTCGAGGCGGCGCTCGAGGACGCCCAGGGCCGGGTGCGCGGCGCCCGCTTCTCGATCGAGGGCCAGCCGCACGAGATCGCCGCCGACTGGGTCATCCTGGCCACCGGCGCCGTGCCCAAGGCGCTGACGGCCGCCGGCATGTGCGAGCGCCACACACCCAGCGGCGTCGCGCTGCGCGGTTATGTCCGCGCGCCATCGATGGTCGGCGAGATCAAGGCGCTCGAGGTCGTCTGGTGCAAGCCGGTGCAGCCGGGCTACGGCTGGATCTTCCCGGCGCCCGACGGCAGCTTCAACATCGGCGTGGGCGTCACCGACAGCCATCAGGACCTGGCCGGCAAGGGCCAGAAGAAGGACGTCAACCTGCGCGCCATCTTCGACGCCTTCGTCGCGCATTACCCGCCCGCCAAGCGCCTGATGGCCGAGGGCGAACTGATCGGCGAACTCAAGGGCGCGCCGCTGCGCTGCACGCTCAAGGGCGCGCGCTGGACCCGTCCCGGCCTGCTGGTGACCGGCGAGGCGGCGGGCTCGACCTACTCCTTCACCGGCGAAGGCATCGGCAAGGCGATGGAGACCGGCCTGCTCGCCGCCGAGGCGATCCTGGCCCACGCCACCGGCGTCGACGGCTTCGACGGCAAGGTCCGCGCCCAGTACGAGCAGGGCCTGCGCGCGCTGCAGCCCAAGTACGACCTCTACGAGCGCGGCAACCGCGTCAACCGCTTCCCGTGGCTGGCCGACCTGCTGATCTGGCGCGCGAAGAAGAGCCCGCGCCTGCTGCAGCGCATGAGCGGCGTGCTCAACGAGACCAGCAACCCCGGCAACCTGGTGAGCCTGAAGGGGATCACGCGGCTGTTCCTCGAATGAGCGCCGCGACCTGAGCCTGGAGAGACCGCGATGTGCCAGCTGATGGGCATGAACGCCCGCCGACCGACCGACGTCATGTTCAGCTTCGCCGGACTCGCGACGCGGGCCCATGAGCACAAGGACGGCTTCGGCATCGCCTTCTTCGAGGGCCGCGGCCTGCGGCACTTCGTCGACCACCACAGCGCGCGGGTCTCGCCGCTGGCCGAACTGGTCAAGACCTACCCGATCCGCAGCGACGTCGTCATCGCCCACATCCGCAAGGCCACGCAGGGCGTGGTCTCGCTGGAAAACACCCATCCCTTCGTGCGCGAGCTCTGGGGCCGCTACTGGGTGTTCGCGCACAACGGCGACCTCAAGGGCTTCGCGCCCCGGCTGCACGCGGCCTTCAAGCCGGTCGGACAGACCGACAGCGAGCAGGCCTTCTGCTGGCTGATGCAGGAGCTGGCCAAGGCCCACGCCAACATGCCGGCCATCGAGGAACTGAACCACACGCTGCGCGAGCTGCTGCCCCAGCTCAACCGCCACGGCACCTTCAACATGCTGCTGTCCAACGGCCAGGCGCTGTGGGCCCACGGCTCGACCAAGCTGCATTACCTGCTGCGCCAGCCGCCCTTCGGCCACGTGACGCTGCAGGACGAGGACCTGAGCGTCGACCTGTCCGCCAAGACCACCGAGGACGACCGCATCGCCATCGTCGCCACCGAGCCGCTGACGCGCGGCGAAGCCTGGGTGCCGATCGAGCCCGGCACGCTGAAGGTGTTCCTGGGCGGCGAACCGCTCTGCTGAGCCCAGGCTGCGGGCCAGTCGTCCCCGCCAACCGCCATTCGCCGCATCCGGCGGCCTGCCCCGCACCCCTGGCCTAGACTCGCCTCATGACCTCGCCCAGCGCTCCCGCCGAAGCCGCCGCCGCCGTGCCGGCCAAGCCCACCGCCGAAGCCGGCGCCGGGGTCCGCTTCGACTGGGCCTACTGGCTGTTCCCCGGCCCGCGCCGCCGCTTCTCCGAGGCCGAGATCGCGCGCTCCGGCCTGAAGGGCTGGTCCAGCGGCATCGACTGCTACGTGATGAGCAACGTGCTGGTGCTGGGACTGGTCTTCTACACGATGCTGCCGCGCCACCTGGCGCACGTGATCCTGATCGGCGGGCTGGCGATGGCGTCGCTGGGACTGGGCGTCGGACGCTGGCTGTGGCGCCAGCCCACGCGCACCCGCTTCAACGGCGCCACGCTGGCGCTCAGCATCCTGATGGTGCTGATCACGCTGGTGATGGTGAAGCTGGGGTACCGCGACGAAGCGCGCGACCTGCTGCCCTTCGCCGCCGGCGGCATGACGCTGACGGTCTCGTCCTGGTGGTTCCTGACGCTGTACCGCACGCAGCAGCTGGGCGCGCGGCTGGCCGAGCTCGACGCCCAGGACGAACGCATCGCGATGGCCCAGAGGCTGGCGACGGCGCAGATCCAGCCGCATTTCCTCTTCAACACGCTGGCCTCGCTGCAGCACTGGGTCGACACCCGCGACGACCGCGCCGGCCCGATGCTGCGCTCGCTGACGCGCTACCTGCGCGCGACGCTGCCAATGTTCGAGCAGGACCGGCTGCCGCTCGAGCAGGAACTGCAGATCGTGCGCAGCTACCTGGACATCATGCAGGCGCGGCTGGGGCAGCGGCTGAGCTGGTCGCTGGACGCGGACGCCGGTTCGGCCGCCATGATCGCCGGCGCCAGCCTGCCGCCGGGCACGCTGCTGACGCTGGCGGAGAACGCGATCACGCACGGCATCGAGCCCAGCCTGAGAGGCGGCCACATCGCCGTGCGGGTGAAGGCGGCGGACGGCCGGCTGCGGCTGGAGGTGCAGGACGGCGGCCAGGGCCTGACGCCGGGCGCCTGCGACGGCCTGGGGCTGGCCAACACGCGCGAGCGGCTGCAGGCGCAGTTCGGCGCCGAGGCCCGGCTCGGCCTGGAGCCCGCGCCGGACCAGGCGCCCGGCTGCCTGGCCTGGGTCGAGCTGCCGACCGCCTGAGCGCGGCGCGCGACACGGCGCCCGGCCTCGCGGCAGGACAAGGACACATCGAGGGGAGAACAACGCATGACGAAGATCCGCACGCTGATCGCGGACGACGAGGAAGGCCCGCGCGAGCAGTTGCGCGCGGCGCTGGCGCGGCTGGCGCCGGAACTGGAGATCGTGGCCGCCAGCGTCAACGGCTGCGACGCCTGGGACGACTGCCTGGAACATGAGCCGCGCCTGTGCTTCCTCGACATCCGGATGCCCGGCATGTCGGGCCTGGAGGTGGCGCAGCGCCTGGCGCAGCTGGCGGAGCCGCCGCGCGTCGTCTTCGTCACCGCCTATGGCGACCACGCGCTGTCGGCGTTCGAGGCCGGCGCGGTCGACTACGTGCTCAAGCCGGTGGAGGACGCCCGCCTGGAGCACTGCCTGCAGCGCCTGCGCCAGCGTCAGGCCCAGGGCGCCGCCGGGACGGACGGCGCGGACGGCGCGTCGGAAGCCGGGGCCCCGCTGCCGGCGATGCCGGCCGCGACGCTCGAGCTGCTGCGCCAGCTGCTGCCGGCCCAGCGCCCCGCGATGCGCCCCATCCAGGCCAGCCAGGGCCGCGAGATCCAGTTGATCGCGCCCGACGACATCCTGTTCTTCCAGAGCGACAGCCGCTACACCCGGGTGGTCCACCGCGACGGCGAAGCCTGGATCCGCACCGCGCTCAAGGAACTGCTGAGCGACCTCGATCCCTCGGTGTTCTGGCAGGTGCACCGCTCGGTGCTGGTCAACAGCCGCTTCATCGCCAGCGCGACGCGCGTCGACGAGAACACGATGCAGCTGGCGCTGAAGGGCTGCGCGGAGAAGCTGCCGGTCTCGCGGCAGTTCCAGGGGCTGTTCAAGGGCCAGTGACGCCGGCCCGTGCGGGGGCAGGGCGCCGTCGAGGTACAACGCAGGCTTCTTCCACGAGGCCCACGGCCTGACGGAGCCCACCCGCATGCGCAACGGCATCACGTCCACGCGCGACCGGCGCGAGCGCGGTCGCGATCCCCGAAACGGCACCGCGCGTGCCGCCCTGCTGCTGGCGATCGCGGCCCTGGGCGCGTCCCCGGCGCAGGCGCGCGTGACGCGCATCGTCATCGACGAGGTGACGCCGCTGATCGGCGAGCAGCGCGGCTACGAACGGCTGCGCGGTCGCGCCTTCGGCGAACTCGACCCGGCCGACCCGCGCAACGCGGTGATCACCGACCTGCGCCTGGGCGCGGACCCGGACGGCAAGGTGCGCTACGAGACGAACTGGGTGCTCACCCGCCCAGTCGGCCGCAAGGCCGCGAGCGGCTTCCTGTGGCATGACGTGCCCAACCGCGGCGGCGAAGTCCGGCTGCAGGCCGGCGAGCTGGCCGCGGGCGACATCGGCCTGCGCAGCGGCTGGCAGGCCGACAACGCCGGCAGCACCGGCGTGCCGCGCTGGCGTCCGGAGGCGGCGCGCCACCATTACGTCCGCGTGCCCATCGCCCGCATCAACGGCGCGCCGGTGACCGGCACGGTGATGGCGCGCATCGTCAACCGGCGCGGCGCCGACTCGCAGCCGCTGCTGGTGCAGGGCAACCCGGTGCCCTACCTGCCGGTCTCGCTCGACACCTCGCGCGCCACCTTGACGATCCACACGCAGGAGACCGTTGACGGCCGCGTTACCACGGCCGGCACCGTCGATCCGAAGGACTGGGCCTTCGCCCGCTGCGACGCCGAGCACCCATTCCCCGGCCAGCCGGTTGACATCGATCCCACGCGCGCGCCGGACAACCTGCCGGTCCACGTCTGCCTGCGCCACGGCTTCCAGGCCGATCGCGTCTACCAGCTGACCTACACGGCGGGCAACGCCTACGTGCTGGGCGTCGGCATGGCGGCGTTCCGCGACGTCGGCGCCTTCTTCCGCCATGAGAAGGCGGACGACGCCGGCACGCCCAATCCGATCGCCGGCCAGGTGCGCGGCAGCGCGATCCGCGGCGTCTCCCAATCGGGAAACATGGTGCGGCAGTTCCTCTTCATGGGCCTGAACCAGGACGAGGCCGGCCGGCAGGTCCATGACGGCGCCTGGGCCATCATCGCGGGCCGCCGCGTCGCGGCGAACGTCCGGTGGGCGCAGCCCGACGGCGTGCTCGAGCTCTACCAGATGGGCAGCGAGGGCCCCCAATGGTGGGTCGACTGGCCGGACCGCGTCCGCGAGCTTCCCGCCAAGGGGCTGCTCACGCGTTGCACCGCCAGCAAGACCTGCCCGAAGGTGTTCGAGCATTTCGGCGCGGCCGAGGTCTATGCGCTGAAGCTCTCGCTCGAATGGGTGGGGTCGTCGGCCGATGTCGACATCCCGCTGGCGCCGGACGTGCGCCGCTACTACGTCGCCGGCAGCCCGCACGGCGGCGGGGTGGGCGGCTTCCGACACGCCAGCGGGACGACGCCGTTCAGCTGTCCGGGCAACCAGTTCGGGCAGGCGACGCTGGCGCCGAATCCGGTGCCGCATCGCGAGCTGCGCAACCTGCTGAGCGCGGCGATGCGCGACTGGGTGCTCAAGGGAACGCCGCCGCCGCCGAGCCGTTATCCGACGCTGGCGCGCGGCGAGCTGGTCGATCCGACGCGCGAGGCCATGGGCTTTCCGCCCGGCGTGCCCGGCATTCCGGACAGCGTCTTCAGGCCCGAGAACTTCGTGTTCCCGGTCTTCGATTACGACTGGGGGGCGGGCTTCGATCGTGTCGAAGCCGCGGGCGTGCCGGATCGCATCCCGCCGACGATCCGCCGCGTGCTGCCGGCCAAGGTGCCGCGGGTCGACGCCGACGGCAACGAGGTCGGCGGCGTGCCGACCGTGCTGACGATGGCGCCGCTGGGCACCTACCTGGGCTGGAACATCACGGCCAACGGCATCCACGCCGGCCAGGTGTGCAACTACGCCGGCGGCTACGTGCCGTTCGCGCGCACCCGCGCCGAGCGCGAGGCCAACGGCGATCCGCGCCTGTCACTGGAGGAGCGCTACGGCGATCACGCCGGTTATGTCGCGGCTGTGCGGAAGGCCGCGGACCGCGCGCTGGCGCAAGGTTTCCTGCTGAAGGCCGACCGTGAGCGGTTGTTGAAGGAGGCGGCGGGCAGCGACGTGCTGCGGTGACTCCGGCTGCGTCTTCCAGCAATCCGAGTTGTCCGGCCACTGCAATCCTGGTGAGGTGACTTCAACAGCACAGAGATAGGCCGTATCAGGCCTTCTCTCCTGAATGAACACTGGTCAGGCAGGCAATCCCGCCTGTCTTTCAATGCCATCTCAGGAGCGGACATGACTGAACTTGAACCTCATGAAATCGACATGGTCTACGGCGGCGACCACTGGGGATACGAAGCATCTGAAGACTGGGCCGCGATGGCCCGCAGCTACTCGTACGGCACGGCGGGCTTCTGGGGCCCCTCCGCGTCCTGTACCGGCAACGTCCAGGTGCAGACTCGCTCCGAGACCTCGACCGGTGGCACTGGCGTCAGCGTCACCTTGTCCGGCAGCTTCCCCTATGTCGGCCTCACGTTCAGCCCCAAGGAGGTGTCGACGTACACGACCAGCGTCACTCGGACCGTCAACTGCACGTATTGACGACGGCCGTGACACGTCGATCCGCGGCGTGTCACCCCGTTGGGGTGGCCGCCCTCTTTCATCTGCTGGTCCGCTGCGCTCTGTCGACGGCATCGACAGTGGTCGCGATGCCCACGCAGTCGGTCTGTGCGGCCTCGATCATCGAGACCCCGACATTGGTGGCCTTCGAGGGATGCATCGACCAGCAAAGCGCCCGACTCCTCGTTCGAGCGCTTGAGCGTCGTCCGTCGTCACCGCTGCTGGTGAAGTCCAGTGGCGGAGACGCCAGCGCCGCGATCGAAGCCGCGGCAGTGATGGCGCTTCTGCAGACGCGCCTGATCATCCGGGGCCAATGTCTCTCCTCCTGTGCCAACTACTGGTTGCCCGCCGCAGCGTCCGTCCTCGCGGAACAAGGCAGCGTCATCGGCTTCCATGGCGACGTCAGGACCATCTCGCGACATGATCCGTTGCCACCCTTCTTTGGCCTCGACGCCCGGCAGGGCCTGGCTTGGCTGGTGGAGCAGGAGGCCGAATTGGGCAAGGCGATTCCGAAGGTGGAGGATCTACATGCATTGCAGGCCATTCGCAGGGGCGGTGATTCCCTGCGCATTCACCTGAGAGGCAGTTGGCAGTCTTGTCCAGGGCTCCAGCTGCCGACGGTTTGGGCGCCCACACTTGCCAGGCTGCAGGCCTTGGGAATCGTGAGCCGCATCATTCCTCACGATCCCGCCTTTGAGCCGCGGATCACCGCCGGCCATGACGCTCACCCGATGAGCGCCGCCAACGACGAGAGCGACGCCGCCGCTCGATGCGTATGCACCGACGCTCCGTGACCCTCAGGCCTCCGCTCCAAGGGCCTGCCTCGCCAGCGCGCGACGCCTGCCTGGCATTGGCGGCGGAGCGCGATCTCCCACGCCGACGCGATGTGGCGCTGGCCAAGTGGCTCGAAGAGGAACGCTCTCGCTCGGTCGGCCCGCCACACGTGGACCGGTACGGCCGCCTTTCCCTGGACCCTTCCTCCAACACGATGCCAATTGATCGCGTCAATGAGATCGTGGGCCTCGCTTGGCGACACCGATACATCGACAACCTGGATCACTTCGCGCGTGTCGGTCATGCGCTGCAGGCGATCGCGTGCAGTGCCAGGCATGCGCGATCTCCGATGGGTCGCATGCTCAGCCTGGTGTGTACCGCTACGAGCTTGGGACGCTTCTGCGTGCTTCGGAACCGAGATGGCGAGACCGCAGGGTTTTTCATCTGGCTTCATCTGTCAGATCGGACATTGGGTCGGTTGCGCTTGGTTCCATTCGGTCCCATTCATCCCTCCGAGTGGAATGAAGGCCCCCATCTACGCATCCGGGACGCAAGTTTCCTGGCATCGGGAATGGTCGCCTGGCTGAATGCGGAGTTGCGGCGCCGAGGCGAGGATGTTTGACCGTCTGATCCAGGCCGTTCTCAGCGAGGAAGTCGGACACGTACCGGTCCAGCTCGAGAAGATTCCCAATGCCTGCGTTCTTTATCGATCGGTGGGCGCCGGCAACGCGCTTCCGTCAACGCGCCATGCGTGGCGATTGGCGCGCTCAGAGGGAGACGGCGTCTGCACCACGACCACGTCGGGATTGGCCGATCGATATGGCGGCTCGGGCATCGGCCGCAACGGCGGAAGCGGACGAAATGTGGTCATCGGCAAGGTGCAGATCAAGGGAGTGGGCCGGACAACGCTCGTGAGCCCTGAAACGCCCGCGTCCCATGCCTCCGGGGGCGCATATCTCGAGGAGTGCATGCGGGAGGCCATCTTCTCCGGCGTCGTGGCACACGACTTTCCCTATGGTGCTATTCCCGTCCAAGAGATTCTGGACACCGGCGAATGCCAGTCTTGGCCTGACCCCATCCAGCCCGCTCAGGAGCGTCGCGTCCTACTGGTACGCCCGCTATTCGTCCGACCCGCACACTTCGAGCGTGCGCTAGGCTTTGATTTCCCCCGCCGCCAACAAGCACGCGCGGATCATGATCGCGTCGCTGCCGTTCTCGAACGAAGCGCCTCGATCCTGGGGGCCGACGCCTTCGTCACCTTGCTCGACAACTTCTGGCCAAAGTGGGCGCACCAGCTTGCGTACGGCTTTGTCCACAGGCTCTCTCATGGCAATGACACGAGCTCGAACATCTCCGTCGACGGCCGTCTCCTGGACTTCGGAGCAGCGAGTGCCTTGCCATCGTGGGCCAATGCGGCATCGTCCTACTTCCACGACCCGGTGGTCACGCGCTTCAATTGCATCGCCCAGGCAATTCGCTCGACCTCGTACTACATCGGCCGTCATCTGGGTTGGCTGCTGAGGCGTCCGGCCGATGTGGAAAGGAAGATCAAACAGTGCGCCGAATCGTTTCGACGGGCCTTGGTCTTTGAAGTCCTGCGCCTCGCCGGCCTACCCGACCCCTTGGCCTTCGACGTCGTCACCGGCCCGCGGCGCGAGGCCGCCATGTGTCGACCGCCGGCCTCGATCTCCCTTGCGGGAGAGGGGCCAGCGGGGAGGACGCCCGAAGCGCCGCCTCCTCAGCGAGCCGCCGTCTGCGCGGGCGCCTCGCCGTCGATGCCGCCGGCCAGCGCCTTGTAGACGCCCACCAGCGAGGTCGCGGCCGCCGTCTGCGACTGCGCCAGCTGGTTGCGCGCGGTCAGCAGCTCCCGCTCGGCGTCGAGCACCGCCAGGAAATCGCTGATGCCGACCTTGAAGCGCTCCCGCGCGATGTTGGCGGCGCGCTCCGCCGAGACGGCCGCGTCGAACAGCGCCTGCGCCTGCTGCTGGCTGCGGTTGTAGGTCACCAGCGCGCCCTCGGTCTCCTCCAGCGCGGCGAGCACGGTGCGCTCGTAGCTGGCGAAGGCCGCTTCGTTGCGCGCATCCGCCGCCGCGATCTGCGCGCGGATGCGGCCGAAGTCGAGCAGGTTCCAGACCAGCTGCGCGCCCAGGTTGTACGCATAGGCCGGCCCGTCGTTGAGGTCGCCGATGCGCGAGGCGTTCTGCCCGATCGTGCCGCCCAGCGTGATGCGCGGGAACATCGCCGAACGCGCCACGCCAACCCGCGCCGCCGCAGCCGCCGCCTGCGCCTCGGCCGCGCGCACGTCGGGACGGCGGCGCAGCAGGTCCTCGGGCGTGCCGATGCGGTCCAGCGCGATCGTCTTCAGGCCGGGCAACGGCTTGACGTCCGACAGCTCCACGTCCAGCGCCGTCGGCGGCTGGCCGGTCAGCACCGCCAGGCGATAGCGCGTGCGCGCCAGCGCCATCTCCAGCGCCGGGATCGTCGCGGCCGTGCTCTGGACCAGCGCGCGGGCGCGCTCGGTGTCGAAGCCGGTGCCCCGGCCCGCCTCCTGGCGGCCAGCCACCAGCTTCAGCGCGCCCTGCTGCGTGTCCAGCGACTGCTGGGCCACGCGCAGCTGCTCCTGCAGCCCGCGCAGCTCGAAGTAGTTGCGCGCCACTTCCGCCGCGACGCTGACCTGCGCCGACCGCAGGCCCGCCTCGCCGGCCAGCAGGTCGGCCGCGGCCGCCCGGCGTTCGTCGGACAGGCGACCGAAAAGATCGGCTTCCCAGCGCACGTCGAAGCCGACCGAGAACGCGTTGTTGGTCTGCGGGTTGCCTTGATAGTCCGGCGCCCGCACCCGCGCCGCGCCGGCGTTCAGGTCCACCGTCGGGAACAGCTGCGCATCGGCGAAGCGCGACAGCGCACGGGCCTCGCGCAGGTTGGCCGAGGCCACGCGCAGGTCGGTGTTGGCCTGCAGCGCGCGCTGCACCAGGGCGTCCAGCCCGGCGTCATTGAAGCCCTGCCAGAAGCGGCCCACCGGCGCCTGCGCCAGCGTGCCGGCATCGCCCTGCGGCGCGTTGGCGAAGCCGGACGCCAGCGGCACCTCGGACTTCTTCGGCGCCGGCGCCGTCGAGCACCCGGTCAGCGCGACCGTGGCGGCCGCCGCGGCGGCCATCAGAGAGACTCGGAAGAACATCATGCGTGCCCCTTCGGCGAAGTGCCCTTGGGCGGGTCGGCGTCGTCGACGCCCGGGTGGAACGGGTGCGCGGCGGCATCGATCTGGTGACGCAGCTCCACCGCATGGGCGCGCTGCTTCTCGGTGCCCTTGCGCAGCAGCGCGTAGAACACCGGCGTCAGGAAGATGCCGAACAGCGTCACGCCCACCATGCCGGAGAACACCGCGATGCCCATCGCGCGGCGCATCTCGCTGCCCGCGCCGGTGCCCAGGATCAGCGGGATCACGCCGGCGCAGAACGCGATCGAGGTCATCAGGATCGGGCGCAGACGCATGCGGCAGGCGTGGATGACGGCGTCGACCATGGACTCGCCGCGCTCCTCGAGCTCCTTGGCGAACTCGACGATCAGGATCGCGTTCTTGCAGGCCAGGCCCACCAGCACCACCAGCGCCACCTGCGTGAAGATGTTGAGGTCCCCCGCCTGCATGAAGGGCGGGAAGTGCGACAGCCAGACCCCGAACAGCGCCGACAGGATGCACATCGGCACGATCAGGATGATGGCCAGCGGCAGCGTCCAGCTTTCGTACTGCGCCGCCAGCACCAGCACCACCAGCAGCACCGAGATCGCCAGCACCGCCGCCATCGTCGGGATGGAGAAGCTGCCGGCCTTGATGTCGCGGGTGAGCCGGTCCTGGTAGGTCAGCTCGGTCCACTCGTAGGTCATGCCGCGCGGCAGGTTCTTCAGGCGCTGCTCCATCTCCGCCTCGGCCTGGCCGCTGGAGAAGCCGGGCTTCGCGGCGCCGTTGATGTCGGCGCTGGGGAAGCCGTTGTAGCGCGTCACGCGCGTCGGGCCGAAGGTCGGATCGACGTTCATCAGCGCGCCCAGCGGCACCATCTCGTTGCGCTCGTTGCGCGTCTTCAGGTCGGTGATCGCGCTGGCGTTGGCGCGGAAGGGCGCATCCGCCTGCACGATGACCTGGTAGGTCTTGCCGAAGCGGCTGAAGTCGTTGACGTACAGCGAGCCCAGGTTGATCTGCAGCGTGTCGTAGATGTCCTGCAGCCTCACGCCCATCTGCTTGGCCTTGGTCCGGTCGACGTGGGCGAACAGCTGCGGGACGTTGATGTCGTAGGTCGAGAAGGGCGTGCCGATGCCGCTCTTCTGGTCGCCGTAGATCGGCCCCAGCGTGCCCCAGACGGCGCCGTAGAGCGCCTGTTCGCCCAGGCCGTTGCGGTCCTGCACCTGCACTTTGAAGCCGCCCGCGTTGCCCAGGCCGTCCACCGCCGGCGGCGGCACGACGAACATGCGCGCGCCCTGGATCTGCTGGATCGCGCCGTTGACCTTGCCCAGGATCGCGTCCTTGGACAGGTCGGCCGAGGTGCGCTTCTCGAAGTCGTCCAGGCCGAAGAACACGATGCCTTCGTTGGGCGCGGCCGAGAAGCCCGCGATGGACAGGCCCGGGAAGGCGATCGAATCACGGATGCCCGGCACCTTCAGCGCGATGTCGCTCATGCGGCGGATCACCTCGTCGGTGCGGTCCAGCGTGGCGCCGGCCGGCAGCTGCGCGATGCCGATCAGGTACTGCTTGTCCGGCGCCGGCACGAAGCCCGACGGGATGCGCGTGAACAGCAGCGCCGTCAGGCCCAGCAGCACGGCGTAGACGATCAGCGCGGCCGACTTGCGGCGCAGGATGCCGGTGACGCCGCGGCTGTAGCCCTCGCTGCGGCGCTGGAAGAAGCAGTTGAACCAGTGGAAGAACCGGCCGAACAGCCTGTCCATCACCTTCATGATGGGGTCCTTGGGCGCGTCGTGCGGACGCAGCAGCAAGGCCGCCATGGCGGGCGACAGGGTCAGCGAGTTGAACGCCGAGATCACCGTCGAGATCGCGATCGTGACCGCGAACTGGCGATAGAACTGGCCCGACAGGCCCGGGACGAAGGTCAGCGGGATGAACACCGCGCACAGCACCAGCGCGATCGCGATGATGGGCCCGGAGACCTCCTGCATCGCCTTGATCGTCGCCGCGTGCGGCGTGAGGCCGTCCTCCAGGTTGCGTTCGACGTTCTCGACGACCACGATCGCGTCGTCGACCACGATGCCGATGGCCAGCACCAGCCCGAACAGCGTCAGCGTGTTGATCGAGTAGCCCAGCAGCAGCAGCACCGCGAAGGTGCCCACGATGGACACCGGCACGGCCAACAGTGGGATGATGGACGCGCGCCAGGTCTGCAGGAAGATGATCACCACCAGCACGACCAGCAGCACCGCCTCGATCAGGGTGTGGATCACCTTCTCGATGGAGGTGGCGACGAAGCGCGTCGGGTCATAGACGATGTCGTAGCTGACGCCGGCCGGGAAGTTGGCCTTGAGCCGCTCCATCGTCGCGCGCACGTCCTTGGAGATGTTCAGCGCGTTGGACTGCGGGGCCTGGAAGATGCCGATGCCGACCGCTTCCTTGTTGTTCAGCAGGCTGCGCAGCGCGTAGGTGCCAGGGCCCATCTCGACGCGCCCCACGTCACGCACGCGCACCAGGCCGCCGGTGGCGGTGTCGGTGCGGATGATGACGTCGGCGAACTCTTCCTCGGTGACGAGGCGGCCCTGCGTGTTGATCTGCAGCTGGAAGTCGGTGCCCTTCGGCGCCGGCGGCGCGCCGACCACGCCGGCGGCGACCTGCGTGTTCTGCTCACGGATCGCGTTGGTGACGTCGGTGGCGGTGAGGCCGCGGCCGGCGAGCTTGGCCGGATCCAGCCAGATGCGCATCGCGTAGTCGCCGGAGCCGAACACCTGCACCGAGCCCATGCCCTGCACGCGCAGCAGCTCGTCGCGCACCTGCAGCTGCGCGTAGTTGCGCAGGTACAGCGCGTCGCGCGAATTGTCCGGGCTGACCATGTGGACGACCATGGTCAGGTTGGGGCTGGACTTCTCGGTCGTCACGCCGATCTGCCGGACGATGTCGGGCAGGCGCGGCAGCGCGCGGTTGATGCGGTTCTGCACCGCCGTCTCCGCGGCTTCCGGATTGGTGCCGATCTTGAAGGTCACCGTCAGCGTCATGCCGCCGTCGGCGGTGGCCTGGCTGTCGAAGTACAGGACGTTTTCCAGGCCGTTGATCTGTTCCTCGAGCGGCGTGGCGACCGTCTCGGAGATCACGCGCGGGTTGGCGCCGGGGAACTGGGCGCGCACGACGACCTGCGGCGGCGCGACCTCCGGGTACTCAGAGATGGGCAGCCGGAAGATCGCCAGCAGGCCCACCAGGAAGATGAAGATCGAGAGGACCGACGCGAAGCGCGGCCGCTCGATGAAGAAGCGGGAGATATCCATGAACGACCTCGCGCCCGGTTACTTCGACGCGGCCGGGGCGGCGGGAGCGGCGCCTTGCGGCGGGGCGACCGCGCGGCCCTTGTCGTCGAGCTTGGCCTGCTGCGGCGTGACCGGCGCACCGGGCATCGCATGCTGGAGGCCGTCGATGATCACCAGCTCGCCGGGCTTGATGCCCTGCACCGCGCGGTAGCCGTCGAACTGGGCGCCGACGACCACCGGCCGGGGCGCCACGATGTTGTTGGCGCCGACCACCATCACCACCTTGTTGGCCTGGTCGGTGCCGATGGCGCGGTCGGGGATCAGCGTCGCGGTGTAGCTGCCGGTGCCTTCGAGCTTGACGCGGGCGAACAGGCCGGGCGTGAAGGCGCCGTCCTTGTTGTCGAAGACGGCGCGGCCGCGGATGGTGGCGGTGGCCGGGTTCAGGCGGTTGTCGACGAAGTCCATGCGGCCTTCATGCGGGTAGCCCTGCTCGTTGGCCAGGCCGAGGTGGACCTTGCTGGCCTGCTCGCGCTTGGCGCCACCGGCGCGGGCGGCGGCGGCGTACTTCAGGAAGGTCGCCTCGCTGGCGTCGAAGTAGGCGTAGACCTTGTCGCTGGAGACGACGGTCGTGAGCACGGGCTCACCCACGTTCACCAGGTTGCCGGGCGTGACGTTGGCGCGCGAGCTGCGGCCGGTGACCGGGGCGCGGACCTGGGTGAACTCCAGGTTCAGGCGGGCCTGGGTCACCGCGGCCTCGGCGGCGCGGATGTTGGCGTCGTTGTTGCGGACGGCGGCCTTGAGCTGGTCGATCTCCTGCTGGCTGACGCCCTGGATCGAGACCAGCTTCTCGGCGCGGCCGAGGTCCGACTTGGACAGCTCGGCGGCGGTGCGCGCGGCGGCGAGCTGGGCCTCGGCGCGGGCGACCTCGGCCTGGAAGGGCCGGGGGTCGATGGTGAAGAGCGGTTCGCCCTTCTTGACCACCTGGCCTTCGCGGAAGTGCACCTTGTCGAGCGTGCCGGCGACGCGGGCGCGGATCTCCACGGTGTCGGGCGCTTCCAGGCGCGCGGTGAATTCATCGAAGTCCTGGACTTCGCGCGCGATCGCCGGGGCGACCGTCACGGGCGGGGGGCCGCCATGCTGTTGTTGTTGATCCTGTTGTTGTCCGCAGGCGGTCAGCAGCAGCGCCACGAAGGCGCCAGCGACGGCATTGCGATGGAAAGACGGTCCGACCATGCATCACTCCCGAAAACGCCCGCGGCATCTGTTGCACCGCAGCGTGCGGCGGAATGTAAGCGGTCGGTGAATGACCGCAAAGTGCCGAGGGCAATACCTGTCCCTGAAGCTCAGGCCTTGTCAGGACGTCATTGACTGCCTGGGCAAGGTTGTGCGCAAGTCTCGTTGGGACGGATGCCGGAAAACGTCAGGAGGATTGGGCAAGGACGCCGGACTCCCTCTGAAAACGGCCAGTCGAGACGTCCGAGGGAGGAGCCCGCCTGCTGGGGGTTGAGGCGCCGTGTGTTCGAAGCGGGTGCGCGTAGCCGCCGTCGTGGCGCGCGAAACCTGAACCGGAACGGTGCGTCGCGGACGCCTCGCCGCTATGACACCCCTGTACGAAGGCATGGGCGCGAGGACGCCAAGAGATAGGTCGAACAGTCAGCAGCAGCCGTTGACCCGAGAGCGCGGCGTTCAGGACAGTCGCTTGGGCGGTCGCCTGGCCTCGTGAATCGCTGCTTGAAGCCGCCGACGGAGCGCGTCGTTGGTGAGATCCAGACGCCCTCGGCGAGGGTGAAGTGGCAACTTGCCAGGCGCTGGCGCAAACCATTCGTCGTCGAAGGGCAGCGCATGCCGGTTCACGAGGTCGAACTTGGTCGGCTTCACGAGACCTGTCTTCGCACTTGGCTCAACCACGAATTCGCCGGGAAACAGCATGTTCGTGCGACGGGAGGTCGCGTACGCCACCACGACCACGCTGCCCTTCGGCTCTTCAACGGCCTCTTCGACCTGAAGAACAAGGGCCGGCCGCTCCTTGGGTCCCGGTACGCCGACGTGTTCGGGAAACCGGCACTGAACGATGTCGCCGGACTTCGGCCGCGGCGTCCAATACATGCGGCCTCACAGCAGTGTGTCCAGCACCTTGCCGCGGCGACGGGGCTCCGCCTTGGCGATCGCTTCGTGATGCTTCTTCGTGAGCGGCATGAACTTCTCCAATTCCTCGTCGTTGAACACCTCGTCCCTCAAGCGCGCGAGCGCGAACAGGACGGTCTGGGTTTCGTTGAAACCGAGCTTCTTGGCCATGGCACGCAAGGCGTCTCTCGACACCGTCGTGAGCGTGTCCTCCTTGAAGTTCAGCTTCAGCGCTTGTTGACTCGTGGCGGATGGCATGAGAGCTCCGTAGGGTATGGGGGTGCAGGATACATAAACAATAGCCAATCTTTATGCATCGCTCAAGCGGAGCGCCTTCCCTCGCGGGCAAGAAAAAACCCGGGCAAGCCCGGGTTCTTCGAGGGGGCGAACCCATCCGGGTTCGCAAGGGTCGCGCTCAATGCACCCCGTGCATCAGCTTCTTCATCCACGGGCTCAGCAGCATCAGCAGCACGCCGGCGGCGGCCGGGATGATGGTGAAGATCAGGAAGAAGGTCGACATCGAATAGGTCGACGAGATCGCATCGATGTAGGAGCCCGTGGCGCCCGCGATCTTGTTGGCGATCGCCGCGTTGACGAACCAGACGCCGAACATCAGGCCCAGCAGCCGCGCCGGCGCCAGCTTCGAGATGTAGGACAGCCCCACCGGCGACAGGCACAGCTCGCCCATCGTGTGCAGCAGGTAGGCCAGCGTCAGGAAGATCATGCTGACCTGCGCCGTCTTCGCGCCCGCCGGAATGCCCGACGCGCCATACGACAGCGCCGCGAAGCCCAGGCCCAGCAGCACCAGGCCGACGCCGAACTTCACCGGACCGCTCGGGTTCCAGTGACGCTCCCACATCTTGCTGAACATCGGCGCGAGGATCACCAGGAAGAAGGAGTTCAACACCCCGAACCAGGTGGCCGGAATCTCCGATTGCTCCATCTGGAACTCACGCCCCAGCATCCACAGCGACAGCCCCCAGATCAGCGCCAGCGCCACCACCAGCAGGCCGTTGGACAGCGCGTACTTGCCCTCGGTGCTGCGGGAGAGCTTGACCAGCAGCCAGCTCAGGATCGCCACCGGGATCAGCGTCATCAGCGAATTGACGATCTTGAACACCAGCCCGCTGGTGCCCACCAGCGCGCGGTCGGTGTAGTCCGCCGCGAAGATGGTCATCGATCCGCCGGCCTGCTCGAAGGCGAACCAGAAGAAGATCGTGAAGAACGAGAACACGCCGATCGCGATCAGGCGGTCGCGCACGATGTGCGCCGGCGTGTCGTCCAGCGGCTCGCTCGTGTCCACCATCGGCGCGTCCTTGCTCGGTGCGCCGCCGATGTCGCCGAAGATGCCCTGGCCGAACCAGAACTGCAGCGCGCCCAGGATCATGAAGATCGCCGCCAGGCCGAAGCCGTAGTGCCAGCCGATCTTCTCGCCGATGTAGCCGCACAGCGAGATGCCGAAGAACGCGCCCGCGTTCACGCCCATGTAGAACAGCGTGTAGCCGCCGTCGCGCTGGCCCTCGTTGTCCTTCGAGTACAGCTGGCCCACGATCGCCGAGATGTTCGGCTTGAACAGGCCCGTGCCCAGGATCACCAGCCCCAGGCCGACGTAGAAGGTCGCCTTGGTGTCGAAGAACAGCGCGATGTGGCCGGCCGCGATGATGAAGCCGCCCAGCACCACCGAGCGCCGCGTGCCCAGCATCCGGTCCGCGATGTAGCCGCCGATGATGGGCGTCAGGTAGACCAGCATCGTGTACCAGCCGTAGAGGCTGGTGGCTTCCTCGCGGGTCCAGCCCCAGCCGCCCTTGGTCGTGGCCGAGATCAGGTACAGCACGAGCAGCGCCCGCATGCCGTAGTAGGAGAACCGTTCCCACATCTCGGTGAAGAACAGGACGAACAGGCTGTTGGGCTGGCCGAGGATGGTCTGCCGCGCTCCGGGAGTTTGAATTGTGTTCAAACGACGCTCCGTGATGGATCGCTGAGGGATCGATGACCCGGCGCTCCGGGTCACGGGAAACCGCGTTCCAGGGATCAGAACGCGTTTGCCGCTGGTCCAGGCCCCGGACCGGTCGATCCCTTGGGGCCCGCCAGCGGCAGGCGCGCCATTGTCAGCGAAAGGTCAGCGTCAACCGCCGCCTCGGGATTAGGGCTCACCCTAGGTCGCGCGGACCTTCCCCAGCGCCCTCGCACGGCGTCCATGGCCGGTTCACGCCGCGTCGACGGCTCAGGGGCGCTCCTCGCGCAGCAGACGCAGGCCGTTGAGCACCACCAGCAGGCTCGCCCCCGCGTCGGCCAGCACCGCCAGCCACAACGAGCCGATGCCCGCCAGCGTGAGCGCCGCCACGATCGCCTTCAGGCCCAGCGCCACGACGATGTTCTGCTTGAGCACGGTCGCCACCCGCTCGGACAGGCCGATCAGCTCCGGCAGCTTGCGCAAATCGTCCTGCATCAGCGCGATGTCGGCCGTCTCCAGCGCGGTCGCGCTGCCGGCGGCGCCCATGGCGATCGCGATGTCGGCCCGCGCGAGCGCCGGCGCGTCGTTGACGCCGTCGCCGATCATCGCGACCGGCCCCTGTTCATCGGCCATCCGCGCGATCGCGTCGAGCTTGTCCTGCGGCAGCAGCGGCGCGCGTACCGCGCCCTCCGGCAGGCCGAGCCGGCCCGCCATCGCCACCGCGCTGGCACGCTGGTCCCCGCTGAGCATCGTCAGCGCCAGGCCGCGAGCGCGCAGCGTGCGCAGCACCTCGGCGGCCTCGGGCCGTGGCGTGTCCGACAGCGCCAGCAGCGCCAGCGTCTGCGGGCCGCGCATCAGCCAGACCAGCGTGTGGCCCTGCGCCTGCAGCGAGCGGGCCGCCGATCGCGCCTCGTCGTCGACGGCTCCGCGCTGCTCGGCCAGCCGCTCGTTGCCGAGGGCAAAGTCCTGACCTTCCAGCTGCGCGGTCAGGCCCAGGCCGGGCAGGTTGCGCAGATGCTCGACCGGCTCCAGCGCCGTGCCCAGCCGCTGCGCATGGGCCGCGACAATGGCCTGCGCCAGCGGATGCGCGCTGCCGGCGTCGAGCCGCGCGGCGAGATGCAGCGCCTGGTCGACGCTCACCGACGGGTACAGCGGCTGCACCGCCGCCAGCTGCGGCCGGCCTTCGGTCAGCGTGCCGGTCTTGTCGAAGGCCAGGGTCTTCAACTGCCGGGCGCGCTCGAGGTACAGCCCGCCCTTGATCAGGATCCCGCGCCGGGCGGCCGCGGCCAGGCCGCTGACCACGGTGACCGGCGTCGAGATCACCAGCGCGCACGGGCAGGCGATCACCAGCAGCACCAGGCCCTTGTAGATCCAGTCGCCCCAGGCGCCCAGCCCCAGCAGCGGCGGCAGCACCGCCAGCGCGACCGCCACCAGCACCACCGCCGGGGTGTAGACGCGGGCGAAGCGGTCGATGAAGGCCTGCGTCGGCGCGCGCTGCGACTGCGCCTGCTGCACGGCCGCGGCCATGCGGTCGAGCAGCGTGTGGCCCTTGTCCGCCGTCACCGCCATCTCCAGCAGGCCATCGCCGTTGATGCTGCCGGCCAGCAGCGTGTCGCCGGGGGCCTTGTCGACGGGCATGGCCTCGCCGGTCAGCGCGGCCTCGTTCAGGCTGGAGCGGCCGCTGAGCAGCCGGCCGTCCAGCGGCACCCGCTCGCCCGGCGGCACGCGCACCCGCGCGCCGATCGCCACCTGCGCCGCCGGGACGGTGGTCCAGCGTCCGTCCTCGCCCTGGACCTGCGCGGTCTCCGGCGCCAGTTGCGTCAGCGCGCGGATCGCATCGCGGGCGCGGGCCAGGCTGAGGCTCTCCATCATCTCGGACAGGCCGAACAGCCACACCACCATCGCCGCCTCGGGCCACTGGCCCAGCACGATGGCGCCGATCACCGCCAGGCTCATCAGCAGGTGGATGTTGAGCGTCACGCTCTTGAGCGCGATCCAGCCCTTGCGCAGCGTCGGCAGGCCGCCGAGCAGCATGGTCGCCACCGCCAGCGCGATCACCAGCGGACCGGATTCGTCGAAGCCGGCGAAGGCCAGCGACTCCGCGGCGATCGCGGCCACGCCCGCCAGCGCCATGCGCCAGCGCAGCCCGGTCGAGATCGCCGGCGGCGGCGCGGGTGGCGCGGCGGCGGTGTCGACGGCCTCGGCGCTCATCCCGGCGGCCGAGATCGCGGCGCGCAGCGGGGCGTCGTCGGGCAGGCGGTGGTGGACGTCGAGCAGGCGATTGATCAGGTCGAACTCCAGGGCGACCACGCCGTCCTTGCCCTGCAGCTGCTTGCGCAGCAGGCCTTCCTCGGTCGGGCAATCCATGCCGGCGATGAAGTAGCGCTGCCGTGTCGTGCCAGCGAGGGCTTCGGCCGAGACCCGCGGCGCGCGCTCGACGGCCACGTCGCCGTGGTCGTGCCCGTGCTCATGCCCGTGCTCATCGCCGTGGTCGTGGCGGTGGCCATGCGCGTGCGCGTGTCCGTCACCGCGGTCCTCACGGAGCTCGCGGGCGGGCGCGGGCGCCGCCGGGTGACCGCAGCAGCCGCCGCAGGACGCCGTCGCAGGCTCGGGTGCGGCGGGACGGTGATCGTGTTCCTGATGTGCCATGGGGGTGGATTGGATAGTCTGTAGCCGCTCCAAGGTCAAGCGGCTATCCTGCCCGGCATGCGAATCGGCGAACTGAGCAAGTCCACCGGCGTGGACATCGAAACCATCCGCTTCTACGAGAAGAGCGGCCTGCTGCCGCCGCCCGCGCGCAGCGAGAACGGCTATCGCGACTACGCCCACGCCCATCTGGAGCGGCTCGCCTTCATCCGGCACTGCCGGGCGCTGGACATGTCGCTGGCGGACGTCGCGCTGCTGCTCGACAGCCTGGGCAGCCGCGACCCCGAGGCCTTGGTGCAGGTGGATGCGCTGGTCGCCTCGCAGCTCGGCAAGGTCCGCGCCCGGCTCAAGAGCATGCAGGCGCTGGAGGCCCAGCTGGTCGCGCTGCAGAAGCGCTGCGACGCCGACCACGACCACCACGCCTGCGGCATCCTCGAGGAACTCGTGTCCGCCGCGCATGGCGAGGCCTGCGCCTGCCACCCGGACGTCACGGCGCCAGCGGCAGCGCGGCCCGCGTCAGCCGGTCCCGCAGGCGCGGTACCGCGAAATCGATGAAGGCGCGCAGCTTCAGGGGCAGGCGGCCCTGCGGCGCGTAGACCAGGTGCACCGGCCGGGGCGCGGCTTCGAAGTCCTCGAGCACCAGCCGCAGCCGCCCCGCGCGGACATCGTCGTTCACCTGGTAGGACAGCGCCCGCACCAGCCCGGCGCCCGCGCGACCGGCGTCCAGCGCGGCATCGATGGTGTTGACGCTCAGCCGAGATCGGAAGGTGCCAGTGCGCGCCACGCCGTCCTGACGGAACGGCCAGGCACCGCCGGTGGACACGCTCTCGAACGAAATCACGCGATGCCGCGCCAGTTCGTCCGGCGTGGCCGGCGCGCCGTGCGTGGCGAGGTAGTCCGGCGCCGCGCAGACCACATGCCGGACCTCGCCGACCCGCGTCGCGATCAGGCCGCTGTCGGGCAGGGCGCCGATGCGCAGCGCGACATCGATCTGGTCGTCCAGGAAATGGGTGATGCGGTCGGTGAGCTTCAGGTCCACCGCGACGTCCGGATAGGCCTCCAGGAAGCCGGTCACCGTCGGCAGCAGGTGCAGGCGGCCGAACATCACCGGCGCGGTGACGATCAGGTCGCCTCGGGGCTCGGTGTATTCGCCGGCGGCGGCGCGCTCGGCCTCGTCGAGCTGCTCCAGGATGGCCTTGGCCGCTTCCACATAGGCCCGGCCCGCATCCGTCAACTCCAGCCCCTTGGCCGACCGGATCAGCAGCGCCGCGCGCAGGTGCTTCTCCAGGTCGGCCACCTTGCGGCTGAGGGTCGCCAGCGGCAGCCCGAGGCGACGGCTCGCCTTCGACAGGCTGCCGGCCTCCACCGCGGCGATCAGCATCGCCATTGCATCGAATCGATCCATCGGGTCCAGCGTGCGACAACCCTCCCGGATTTCGAGAGGATTGCTCCCAATCCTAGCGGCTTCCCGCGAAATCCGGGAAGCAAGAGACTGGGCGCCATGCCTTCCGACGCGGGTCGCCGACCCCGGGAACGGCGCCAGGAACCGTCATGAGCACCGCCCACGCCCACGTCCCCGCTCACGTCCCCGCACAAGCCTCCAACCCGGCCGCCGGAGCCTTCGCTGCCCCGGCCGCAGCGGTCTTCCACCGCCACGCCACCGTGCTGGGCCGCCAGGTCTTCTATCGCGAGGCCGGCGACCCCGCCGCCCCCACGCTGCTCCTGCTGCACGGCCTGCCGACCAGCAGCCGCATGTTCAACCCGCTGATCCCGCTGCTGGCGGACCGCTTCCACGTGATCGCGCCCGACTACATCGGCTTCGGCCATTCGGACGCGCCCTCGCCCGAGGACTTCGACTACAGCTTCGACCAGCTGGCGGCGCATGTCGCCGGCCTGGTGGACCTGCTGGGACTGAAGGCCTACACGCTCTACATGCAGGACTACGGCGGCCCGATCGGCTTCCGCCTGTTCCAGCAGCGCCCGGAGCAGGTGACGGGCTTCATCATCCAGAACGCCAACGCCTACCTGGATGGCGTGGGTGACGAAGCCAAGTCGGTGCTGCAGCCGCTGTGGGCCGGCCGCACGCCGGCGACCGAAGCGCCGGCGCGCCACCTCATCAGCCTGGAGGGAACGAAGTGGCACTGGCTGGTCGGCGCGCAGGACCCGGCGCGCATCGACCCGGACCACTGGCTCATCGACCAGGCGCTGCTGGACCGGCCCGGCATGCAGGAGGCCCACCTCGACCTGCTGGAAAACTACCGGACCAACGTGGCCCTCTACCCCGAGTGGCAGGCCGCCTTCCGCCGGCATCGCCCGAAGACGCTGATCGTCTGGGGCCAGCACGATCCGATCTTCGTCCCGGCCGGCGCGCGGGCCTACCTGAAGGACCTGCCGGACGCGAAGCTGGTCTGGCTGGAAGGCGGGCACTTTGTGCTGGACGAGCATGCGCCGCAGGTGGCGGCCGAGATCCGCGCGACCTTCGGCTGAGCCTCAGCGCGGCATCGATCGCGCGAACTCCTCCAGCCGCCGGCGGAGCTCGTCCCGCAGCTGCCGCAGGGCCGGCGACAGCTGCGCGCGACCCGGCACGACAAGATGCAGCGGCGACGGGTCGCCGCGCCAGTGCGGATGGACGTGGACGAGCTGCCCGCTGGCGAGTTCCTGGGCCACGTCCGGCCACGACTTGTAGGCGATGCCCAGCCCGGCGAGCGCCCAGCGCTTGACCACCTCGCCGTCGTCGGCGACGCGCCGGCCGGCCAGCGGCAGGTTCACCGGCTCGCCGGCGATCGACACCGGCCAATGCGTAGGCACTTCGCCCGCGCGCAGGTAGCGCAGCGCCTCGTGGCGCGCCATGTCCTCGGGCGAGGTCGGCAGGCCGTGCAGCGCCAGGTAGTGCGGCGCGGCGACGAGCACCCGGCGGCAATCGGGCAGCAGCGGCAACGCGACCTGCGCGTTGCCGGCCGGTGGTCCGTAGCGCACGGCGGCATCGACCGGCCGGCGCAGCAGGTCGGTCAGCGGGTCGCCGATCTGCAGGCGCAGCGTCAGCGCCGGATGGCGCTCCTGGAACTGCTCCAGCCACGGCAGCAGCACATGGCGGCCCAGGTCCGAGGGCACGGTCAGGTGCAGCACGCCGCTGAGCGCCTCGCGCCCGGCGAGCGCCTCGTCCCGCCCGTCGGTCAGGGCGCGCAGCGCCGCCCGCGCATGCGGCAGGTAACGCTGGCCCTCGCCCGACAGCCGCAGGCTGCGCGTGCTGCGCACGAACAGCGGAAAACCGAGCTGCTCCTCCATCCGCTTGAGCGCCGCGCTGGCCGCGGCCGGCGACCAGTCCAGCGCCTTGGCCGCCGCCGTGAGGTTGCCGAGATCGGCGATGCGCACCAGCAGTTCGAGGTCGGTGATCCGGGTCATCGTTCGATTTTCTTTGAAAAAGCTTCGACCGCCACCCGGCTCAATCGGCTGGTGATCGCTTCCAGACTGGCAACCATCAAACAACCTGGAACGACGATGACGGTTTCCCTCCTCCCTTCGACCGATCTCTTCACCCCGTTGACCCTCGGCCCGCTGACGCTGCCCAGCCGCGTCGTGATGGCGCCGATGACCCGGGCCCGCAGCTCGCAGCCCGGCAATGTGCCCAATGCGCTGATGGCCGCGTACTACGCGCAGCGCGCCAGCGCCGCGCTCATCGTCAGCGAGGCCACGCAGGTCTCGCCCCAGGGCCAGGGCTACAGCTTCACGCCGGGCATCCACAGCGAGGCGCAGGTCGAGGGGTGGCGCCTGGTGACCCGCGCCGTGCACCGCGCCGGCGGTCGCATGGTGCTGCAGCTCTGGCATGTGGGCCGGATGTCGCATCCGGTCTTCCACGACGGCGGCCTGCCGGTGGCGCCGTCCGCGCTGTCGCCCGAGGCCCAGGTCTGGGTCGCCGACGAGCACGGCGTCGGCCGCATGGTCGATTGCCCGGTGCCGCAGGCGCTGACGACCGAAGGCATCCGCGCGATCGTCGACGACTTCCGCCGCGCCGCCGCCAACGCGATGCGCGCCGGCTTCGACGGCGTGGAGATCCACGCCGCCAACGGCTACCTGATCGACCAGTTCCTGCGCACCACCGCCAACCATCGCGACGACGCCTACGGCGGACCGCGCGCGCATCGCCTGCGCTTCCTGCTGGAGGTCGTCGACGCGGTGGCCGCCGAGGTCGCGCCCGAGCGCATCGGCGTGCGGGTCGCGCCCTACATCACTGCCCGCAACATGGCCTGCCCGGACATCATCCCGACCATCCTCGAGGCCGCCGCCGAGCTGTCGCGCCGTGGCGTGGGCTACCTGCACCTGGCCGAGGCGGACTGGAACGACGCGCCCCAGGTGCCGGAGGACTTCCGCCGGGCGCTGCGCCGGGCCTTCGCCGGCCGGATCATCGTCGCGGGCCGCTACGACGCCCCGCGCGCCGAGGCGCTGCTGGCGTCGGGGCTGGTGGACCTGGTCGCGTTCGGGCGGCCGTTCATCGCCAATCCGGACCTGCCGGCCCGGCTCGCGGGCCGCCTGCCGCTGGCGAGCTTCGACGGCCAGGCGCTGTTCGGCGGGAGCGCGGCCGGCTACAGCGACTACCCCGCGATCACCGCGACCTGACCCCCGTCCTCCCCATTCGTGACGGAGTCGGCGCTTCCCTCGCCCGGCAGGGGGAGGGGCGGCCCCCGGGCTTCAGCCCGGCGGGGGATGGACGATGTAGAGTCCGGGCCGCACGCGTTACAACTTTCAGACATGTCGAGCGCGGCGGTCCTCCCTCCGCTCACCGCGCCCCTTCATGCGTGTCTGTTCACTGTCATCGGTCAAGAACCGCATCGTCCTCGGCCAGCCGCTCGCCTTCAGCGTGCGCGACGCCGACCGGACCTTGCTGCTGGCGCGCGGGCAGGTCATCGCCGACGAGGCCCAGCTCCGTGCGCTGATGGGCCGCGGCGCGCTGGTGGAGGTCCACGAGCTGACCGAGGCGATGCGCCAGCCGCAGCCGACGCGCTCGCCCGCCTACCTGCGCGACCGCCTGCCCGAGGAATGGGACCGCGGCATGCAGGACGTGCGCAACGCGCTGTCCGCCACGCCCGACCGCATGGCCGACGCGCTCGACGGCGCGACGACGCTGCTGCTCTCGCTGATCGGCAGCTCGCCCGAGGTGGCGCTCGCCCAGGTGGTTCGCCAGCCCGGCACGGGCACCGGGCATTACGGCGTGACGCACTCCCTGCACGCCGCGACCGCCTGCCAGGCGGCGGCGCGCTACCTCGGCTGGGGGCCGGAGGACCAGCGCCGGGCCTTCCAGGCCGCGCTGACGATGAACCTGGGCATGCTGGACCTGCAGGCGCGGCTGTCCAGCCAGGTGTCGCCGCTGACCTCGATGCAGCGCGACGCCATCCATGAGCATCCGATCCGCAGCGTCGAGATGCTGAGCGCCGCCGGCATCGACGACCACGACTGGCTGGAAGCGGTGCTGCAGCACCACGAGACGCCGGACGGCCGCGGCTACCCGCACGGCATCGGCGACATCGGCGAGCTGGCCGAGATGCTGCGCTACGCCGACGTCTACACCGCGCGGCTGAGCAGCCGCGCCAACCGGCCGGCGATGAGCGCGGCGCAGGCCGGCCGCGAGCTCCACCAGATGGCGGCGCAGAGTCCGCTGGCGGCGGCGCTGATCAAGGCCTTCGGCATCTTCCCGCCCGGCAGCCTGGTGCGACTGGCCAGCGGCGAGGTCGGCCTGGTCGTGCGCAATGGCGAGAAGGCGCATCGCCCGATGGTGAGCGTCTTGACCAATGCCAATGGCGAGCCCCGGCACACCCCGGTGCTGCGCGACAGCAGCCGCGACGACCACGCGGTGGTGGCGCTGCTGCCGGCCCACGCCGCGCCGATCCGCCTGTCCGACGAGCGCATCGCGACGCTGATCGCCGGCGCCTGAGGCATTGCCGGCGCGGCACCGGCTCACTCTTGCTTTCCGCCCACCCCGATGGGTGGCACCTGTCGGGGGCCGCCTTCCTATGGGTGGACGCCTTGGCGCGCCCGCCCGCGCAGACTGCGACCCGTTCGATCAAACGGGGGATGCATGTGAGGCGCGAGCTGGAACTGAAGTCGGGAACGTGGCGGGCGGTGGTCGCGCCGGCCCGGGGCGGGCGGCTGCGCTGGCTGGGCCAGGCGCGGCCGGGCGGCCACGAGCCGTGGCTGCGGCCGCTGATCACCGAGCGCGGCGCGCTGGTGGGCGGCGCGGCGGCCCGGCTGGGGGCGCCGACCGATGTGGCCGAGGGCATGGACGCCCTGGTCCCGGACCCGATGACCTTCGACCAGCCCTGGCAGGTGACCCAGCAGTTGCCGGACCAGGTGACGCTGATGCTGCATCCCGGCCGCTCGGCGCCCGGCACCTGGGGCTTCCAGGCGAGCCAGACCCTGCGGCTGGACGAGCATCGGCTGGAGTGGTCGCTGTCGGTGCGCAACCTGAGCCGCATGCCGCTGCCGGCGCGCTTCGGCTGGCTGATGCACTTCCCCGAGGATTTCGCCGACGCCGCCTGGCTGGACGACACCATGGACCTGGTGCGCCGGATCGAGCGCGGCCGTGTCGAGCTGCGCGAGCCCTGGTGTGGCGTCGCCTCGCTGAGCGGCGCGGGCGGCCGCCTCGTGCTGGCGCGCGCGGCCGCACCGCTGGACACACTGCGCTTCGAGCGCCATCCGACGCGCAACTCGGTTCAGTTGGGGCTGTGGACGGCGGATGCGCCACGGCTGGCGCCGCTGCCGCGCGGCGAGGAACTGACGCTGCGCCTGAGCCTGGACCTGCTGCTGCCGCGACTGCCGCCGCTGCCGAAGGGACCGTCCGCGGGGCCGCTGATCCTCTGAGCGCGGGCGGCGCCGGGCGGCCCGGCCCCTATACTGCCGCGCGCCGCGCTGCTGCCGCGGCGCCTCCGTTCATGCCGCCGTTGCCGTCCCTCGCCGCCTTGCGGCCCTACCTGCGCGACGCCTTGCGCGACGACCTCGTCGCCGCCGTGGTGGTCAGCGTGCTCCTGATCCCCCAGAGCCTGGCCTACGCGATGCTCGCGGGCCTGCCGCCGCAGGTCGGCCTCTACGCCAGCCTGCTGCCGCCGCTGTTCTATGCGGCGCTGGGCTCCAGTCCCTTCCTGAACATCGGCCCGGTCGCGGTGCTGGCGCTGATGATCATGCAGACGCTGCAGCTGGCGCCGGCGGGCGTCAGCCCCAGTGAGGCCGCGCTGGTGCTGGCCGCCGAGGTCGGGCTGTTCCTCGGTGCCGCGGCGCTGCTGCGCCTGCATGCGCTGGCCGCGCTGCTGTCGGTGCCGGTGCTGCACGGCTTCGAGTCCGGCGCCACCATCGCCATCGCCGCCAGCCAGCTGCCGGTGCTGATCGGCTCGACCGCCAGCGGCGGCACGCTGCCGGAGCTCTGGCGCTCGCTGAGCGCCCACGGCTTCGACGGGCGCGGCATCGCGGCGCTGTTCGGCGTCGTCTCGCTGCTGACGCTGGTGGCGGTGCGGCGCCTGCCCAAGGGCTTCGTCTCGCGCATCGCGCCGCTGGCGGTGCTGCTGGCCGGCATCGGCATCGCCTGGGCCTGGGACCCGCAAGGCCTGCCACGCGTCGGCGAGCTGCCGCCGCTGGCGCTGGTCTTCACGCCGCCGCGGCTCGATCCCGAGCTCTGGACCGCGATGCTGCCCGGCGCGGCGCTGATCGGGCTGCTGGGGTATGTCTCGAGCCTGGCGGTCGCGGAATCGCTGGCGCGCCGGGTCGGGCAGCGCGTCGATGCGCGGCGCGAGCTGATGGGACTGGCCGCGGCCAACCTGGCGGCGGCGGTGTCCGGCGGCATGCCGGCTGCGGCGAGCTTCTCGCGCAGCGTGCTGATGAGCGACGCGGGCAGCCGCACCCGCATGACCGGCGTCTTCGTCGCCGCGCTGATGGGCGTGGTGCTGCTGACGCTCTCCCCGCTGCTGGCCTGGGTGCCCAAGCCGGTGCTGGCGGCCAGCATCATGGTGGCGGTCCTGTCGGGGCTGAAGTTCGGCCCCTATGCCGACGCCTGGCGCTACGCGCGCGCCGAGGCGCTGCTGATGGTGGCGGTCACGCTGCTGGTGATCTTCGTCGGCATCACCGCCGCGCTGGGCCTGGGCGTGGCCGGCGCGATCGCGCTGCTGCTGCAGCGCAGCGCGCGGCCGCATGTGGCCCTGATCGGCCGCATCGCCGGCACCGAGCATTACCGCAACGTCGAGCGCCACCAGGTCGTGCTCGACCCCGAGGTGCTGGGCCTGCGCATCGACGAGAGCCTGCTGTTCCTGAACGGCCGCAGTCTCGCCGACGTCGTCCAGGCCCACCTGGACACGCACCCGACGACGAAGCGGGTGCTGCTGCAGATGTCGCCGGTCAACGCCATCGACTTCAGCGGCCTGAGCGCGCTCAAGGAGCTGCACGAGACGCTGGAGCGCCAGGGCCGCCGCCTCGACCTCAGCGAGGTCAAGGGGCCGGTGCTGGACCGGCTCAAGGTCAGCGGCTGGGAGTCCTGGTTCCGCGGCCGGCTGTACCTGTCCCACCACCTGGGCATGCAGGACCGGGAAGGGCGCTGATCACTCGCGCCTTCCGGCCTCAATGCACGTCGTTCAGGTGCCCATGCCTGCGCGGGTCCGGCATCAGGAAGCAGACGAGGAAGGCGAACAGGCACATCACCGAGACGTAGACGTAGAACGCGCTCTCGACATTCGCCGCCTTGAGGCTGAGCGCGACGTACTCCGCCGAGCCGCCGAAGATCGCGTTGCCGATCGCATAGGAGAGCCCGACGCCCAGCGCGCGGATCTCGGGCGGGAACATCTCCGCCTTGATGAGGCCCCCGATGGAGGTGTACAGCGACACGATGGCCATCGCCACGACGATCAGCCCGAAGGCGGCATAGGGGCTGTGCACGCCCTTGAGCGCCGACAGCAGCGGCCAGGTGCCCAGCGCCCCGAGCAGGCCGAACCACAGCATCGAGGTGCGCCGCCCGATGCGGTCCGACAGGGCGCCGAACAGCGGCTGCATGCACATGTAGACGAACAGCGCCGCGGTCATCACGGTGCTGGCCACCTTCTTGTCCATGCCCACGCTCAGCACCAGATACTTCTGCATGTAGGTGGTGTAGGTGTAGAAGGCCAGCGACCCGCCCGCGGTGAAGCCCAGCACGATCAGGAAGGGCTTCATGTGCTTGCTGAACAGCTCGCGCATCGATCCCGCTTCCTTGCGCTCGAGCTGCTCGGCCTTGGCGGTCTCGGCCAGCGAGCGGCGCAGGTAGAAGGCGATCACCGCGGTCGCGGCGCCCGCCACGAACGGGATGCGCCAGCCCCAGGCATGCATCTGGGCGTCGGTCAGGGTCTGCTCCAGGATCGCCACCACCAGCACCGCCAGCAGCTGGCCGCCGATCAGCGTCACGTACTGAAAGGACGCGTAGAAACCGCGCTGTCCGCGCAGCGCCACCTCGCTCATGTAGGTGGCGCTGGTGCCGTACTCGCCACCCACCGACAGCCCCTGGAACAGCCGCGCCAGCAGCAGCAGGGTGGGCGCCATCACGCCGATGGTCTCGTAGGTCGGCATGAAGGCGATGGCCAGCGAGCCGCCGCACATCATGAGGACCGAGATCATCATGGCCGTCTTGCGGCCCTGCTTGTCGGCGATGCGGCCGAACAGCCAGCCGCCGATCGGCCGCATCAGGAAACCGGCCGCGAACACGCCCGCGGTGTTGAGCAGCTGGACCGTCGGGTCGCCCTTCGGGAAGAAGGCATGCGCGAAATAGATCGAGGTGAAGGCGTAGACGTAGAAGTCGAACCACTCGACCAGGTTGCCGGAGGAGGCGCCGACGATCGCCAGGATGCGATCGCGTTTCTCGTGCGGCGTGTAGTGCCCGGGCTGGCCGGACGCCGGCGGCATCGCACCGCCGGTCAGGGGAGGAGTCTTGGCAGTCATGCGGGCAGACTACTCCCGCGATGGAAATCCCTTACGTCCGGTTCGGACGAACCGAACGCCACGCGCACCGCGGTCGGGCTAGTGCTGCGGGCGCCATGCGCCATCACGCCCCTTCCGGGGGATGTCGCGCGCACTGCGCGCGGGAATATCGGCCGCCGCCGGCACGAATGCCGATTGTTCCGATCTTTTCAACGGAGTGTTGCAAGCGAACGGATTTAAGGGTCAACCCTTATCGCTCATAGTTCAGCCCATCGACACATCGAAACCGCTTCAGGAAATCTCCACCAGGCGACGACTGAAACCTCCGGGCGACCGGCGGAATTCAAGAGAAACCCAGTGGCATCCCAAGCGCAATCGTCGGGTCGAATCCTCCACCCCGTGCCCCTTCGCTGATCGCCCTGGGACCGAAACCGAAAGGAAAGATCATGAGCACCAAGAACATCCTCGCTTCCGTCCTGTTCGCTTCCGCCGCCCTGGTGGCCGGCAGTGCGATGGCCAACGACAACCCTCACACCCAGCCGGTCAACACCCCCAGCGCCGTGAGCCGCGCCGAAGTGCTGGCCGACCTGGAGATCTACCGCGAATCGGGCCTGGCCGCCGTCGAGCAGTCCGAGACCTACGGCTACGACAACGCCCGCCGCGACGCCGCCAAGGCGCGCTACGCCGAACTGCGCAGCTCGCCCTACTACGCGACCCTGGTGAAGAAGTTCGGTGGCAGCGCCCCGGCCACCGCCGTCGCCGGCCGCTGAGCGACTCGTTTCCTGTCCCCTCCTGAGAGAACTCAAACAATAGATTCCTGAGAGCGATTTTTGGGTCAAGGGCCTCGGCCCTGGTCGGCGGCGGTTCTCCGCACTCCACCCTCCTGTCTGTCGCCGACCGCCTATACCCCCTCGGATGAGCCACTGCTCGCCGAGGGGTTTTCTTTTGCTTAAGTCGGCTTTAAGTCGAATTCAGGGTGATGCGCGAATCGATACTCGTGTCGACCGAGGAGATATTCAATCGATATTCGCCCCGGCGCGCTGAAACGGGGCACCAGAACGCCGCGCAAAAGGCCGATTCGGATCGGAACGCGCACGACCGTGCGGATTCCCTGAGAATCGCCCGTCGGCCCGCCAGCAGTCCCCCATCTTCCGGGCCGCCACAGCGAGGGTGTCGATGGACCGGATCGTGCAAATGCGGGCGTTCGCCCGGGTGGTGGAAACCGGCAGCTTCACCAAGGCGGCCGACTCGATGGACCTGCCCAAGGCCAGCTTGACGCGCCTGGTGCAGGCGCTGGAAGCGCGGCTGCGGGTGCAGCTGCTGACGCGCACCACCCGAAAGGTGAGCGTCACGCAGGACGGTGCCGCCTATTACGAGCGCACCATGGCTCTGTTGAGCGAGCTGGAGGCCATCGACCAGGGGATGCTCCACGACCAGAGCAAGCCCCGCGGCCGCCTGCGCGTGGACGTGACGACGCTGACCGGCTCGCGGGTGCTGATCCCGGCGCTGGCGGACTTCCATGACCGCTACCCCGACATCCAGATCGCGCTGGGCGTGAGCGACCGCGCGATCGACCTGCTGGTCGACAACGTCGATTTCGTGCTGCGCGTGGGCGCGGTGCAGGATGCCGGGCTGGTGGCCCGGCGGGTCGGGCAGATCCAGTTCTGCACCTGCGCCGCGCCGGCCTACCTCCAGAAGCACGGCACGCCGCAGGCGCCCCAGGACCTGGACCGGGAGCCGCACCAGGCGGTGGGCTACTTCTCGTCGCGCACCGGGCGGGTGTTCCCCTTCGTCTTCCATCGCGGCGACGAGCGCGTCGAGATCGAAGGCCGTCGGCGGCTGGACGTCAACGACAGCAACGCCTATGTCGCGGCCGGCCTGGCCGGCCTGGGCGTCGTGCAGCTGGCCCGGTACGCGGTGCAGAACCAGCTCGACAGCGGCGAGCTGGTGCCGCTGTTCCCCGAATGGCATCACAACGCGGTGCCGGTCTACCTGGTCTATTCGCCCAACCGCTATGTCTCGGCGCGCATGCGCGTCTTCATCGAGTGGGTGGCGGAGACGCTGGCGAATAAGGGCCTCGGGCCCGATTGACGCGAGCTCAGACGGTCCCGGCGGGCGCGCCGCCGGAGCGGCCCACCAGCCACATGACGACCAGCGCCAGCAGCAGCACCCACACCATCACGATCGCGCCGGCCACCTTGAGGTTGCGCGGCAAGCGGCCGCGCTGCGCGGCGGCGCGCTGGCGCGCCCGGGCGATCACCGCCGGCGGCATCAGGCGCAGCACCAGCCAGAAGCCCAGCGGCACCAGGATCAGGTCGTCGAGCAGGCCCAGCACCGGGATGAAATCCGGGATCAGGTCGATCGGGCTGAGCGCGTAGGCCGCGACCGCGATCGCGACGAGGCGAGCCAGCCAGGGCGCCTCGGGATCGCGGGCCGCGTAGAAGACGGTGAGCAGCTCGCCCTTGAGCAGGGCCGCCCAGCGCTTGAGGGATCCGCGTTTCATCCGCGCATCATGCCCTCATCGCGCAAGCGGGGCTCAGTCCGCCCAGATGACTTTCCGGCGCTGACCGATCCAGTTTTCCAGGCGCGGGCCGTAGACCTCGTCGACCCGGTTGCGGCGCACCTTGAAGGTCGGCGTGATCAGGCCGTTGTCGACCGTCCACGGCGTGGCCGTCACGATCAGGCACTCGAGCTGCTCATGCGGGTCCAGGCGCGCATTGACCTTCTCCAGGTGGGCGGCCAGTTCCTGCTCCAGCGCGCCGCGGTCGCGCGCGGCGGCCTCGGGCGACAGCATCGCGATGCCCACCGGCTGCGCGAAATTGGCGCCGGTCACCGCGCAGGCCTCGATCGCGGGATGCGTCGACAGCCGATCCTCGATCGGCGCCGGCGACACGTACTTGCCCTTGCTGGTCTTGAACAGGTCCTTCACCCGGCCGGTGATGCGCACGCAGCCCGCCAGCGCGCCCTTGTCGGAGATCTCCGCCTTGTCGCCGGTGTGCAGCCAGCCGTCGGCGGTGAGCGTCTCGGCCGTCAGTTCGGGCTGCTTGTAGTAGCCCAGCATCAGCGCCTGGCTCTTCATCTGCAGCTCGCCGGTGATCGGATCCAGGCGCACCTGCACGCCGTCGTAGGCGGGGCCGACGCTGCCGATCTGGTCCTGGCCAGGCACGGTGATGTGGGACAGCGCCAGGTTCTCGGTCATGCCGTAGCCCTCGTTGATCGGCAGGCCCAGCGCGCGGTACCACTTCAGCAGCGCGACCGGCATCGGCGCGGCACCGCCGGCGGCAAACTTGCATTCGTCCAGGCCCAGCGCCTTGAGGATCTTCCTGCGCACCAGCTTGCCGATGATCGGCAGCTTGAGCAGCCGCTCGAGCTTGGGCTGCGGCACCTTGGCCTGCACGCCCTGCTGGAATTTGGTCCACAGCCGCGGGACCGAGAAGAAGACCGTCGGCCGGGCACGCTGCAGGTCGGCGGCGAAGGTGTCCAGGCTCTCGGCGAAGTACACCGTCATGCCGGTGTGCAGCCAGCCGTGCTCGACCAGCGCCCGCTCGACCACATGCGCCAGCGGCAGGTAGGACAGCATGCGGTCGGACTCGGTCAGCGGGATGCGCTTCAGGCCCGAGCCGATCGCCCAGGCGAAGTTGCCGAACGAGTGCATCACGCCCTTGGGCGCGCCGGTCGTGCCGGAGGTGTAGATGATGGTGGCCAGCTCATCGGCGCCGCGGGTCGGCTTGCCCTTGAGCGGCGGCGTCTCGGCGCAGATCGCGTCCCAGTGGTCGTAGGCGTCCTGAGCGTCCTCCGGCGAGACCGGATAGGAGATGCACGGCAGCCCCAGCGGCACGCCGGGCCGCATGCCTTCCCAGCCGTCGAGCTTGCCGACGAAGAGCAGCTTGGACTCGCTGTGGCTGAGGATCTGGTGGATGGTGTCCGCGGCGAGCGTCGGGTACAGCGGCACGCTGACGTAGCCGGCCATCCAGATGGCGAGGTCGCTCATCAGCCACCAGGCGCAGTTCTTGGACAGGATGGCGACACGCGCGCCCGGTTCCCAGCCCTGCTCCAGGCCCAGCGTCTTCAGGTGGGCGGCCATGCGGCGGGCCTGGTCCGCGACCTCCTTCCAGGTGAAGTCCTTCACCACGCCGCCGCCCATCGGCTGGCGCAGCGTGACCCGGTTCGGCGTGTCGAGCTCCCAGGCGTACAGGCGTTGCAACGCGAGGGAATCAGCCGGCAGGCGGGTCGTGGACATCGGGGGTCTCCTTGTTGTGATGGTGCTGAAACCGGACGGAATCAGCGCCGGAGACTACGCCGGCCCGCGCAAGGCAACGAGCGGGTTTCTTCGATGACCGTGATCGACTTGGCACCCTAAACCAGGGTTTCCTTTGGACACGGGGGGGCGCTCAGCCCTTGGCGGCGGCCGCCTCGAGCTCCGCCGCGACCAGCGCCTCGAGCGCCGGCAGCAGCAGCTCGTCGCCCACTTCTCTGGACACCGGCGCGCCATCGAGCGCCGCGGCGCCTTCGCGCTTGAGCTTGGCGACCCACTGGCCGGCTTCCTTGCCCTGCGGCAGGCCGGTGCTCTGCAGCAGCAGGGTGCCGTCGGCGGCGAGCAGCTTGAAGTAGAAGCGCCCGTCGGACTCGCGGTACTGCTTGAACGCGGGGACGGTCGACTTGGCCTTGACCGCCTGCGCGACCGGCGCGGCCAGCGGCTGGAAACGGCGCAGGCCGACGGCCTCGCGGGCGCGGGCCAGCAGCGGCGCGGCGATGGCGCGCGCCTTGGCGGCGCCTTCCATCAGGATGGCCTCGATCTTCTCGGGGTTGGCCATCAGCGCGTCGTAGCGCTCGCGCATCGGGCCGATCTCGGCATCGACCAGCGCGAACAGCTGGTCCTTGGCCTCGCCCCAGGACAGGCCGCCGTGCAGCGCCGCGCGGAAGGCCTGGCGCTGCGCCGGCGTGGCGAACGCGTCGTAGATCTGGACCAGGTGCGAGCCCTCGGTCTCCTTGGGCTCGCCGGGCAGGCGCGAGTCGGTCACGATCTTGGAGATCGCCTCGCGCAGGGCCTTCGCGCCGCCTTCGAACAGCGGGATCACGTTGTCGTAGCTCTTGGACATCTTGCGGCCGTCCAGGCCCGGCAGCAGCTCCATCTCCTCGTCGATGCTGGCCTCAGGCAGCACGAACAGCTCGGCCTTGAACGTGTGGTTGAAGCGCTGGGCGACGTCACGCGCCATCTCGATGTGCTGCGCCTGGTCCTTGCCGACCGGCACGCGATGGGCGTTGAACATCAGGATGTCCGCGGCCATCAGGATCGGATAGCTGTACAAACCCATCGTGATGCCGGCGTCCGGGTCCTCGCCCGCAGCGACGTTGGCATCCACCGAGGCCTTGTACGCATGGGCGCGGTTCATCTGGCCCTTGGAGGTGACGCAGGTCAGCAGCCAGGTCAGCTCGGGGATCTCGGGGATGTCGCTCTGGCGGTAGAACACCACCCGGCTCGTGTCCAGGCCGGCGGCCAGCCAGGTGGCGGCGATCTGCAGGCGCGAGGCCTCGATGCGGGCCGGCTCGTCGCACTTGATCAGCGCGTGGTAGTCGGCCATGAAGAAGAAGCTCTCGACGCCGGGCTCGCGGCTGGCCGCGATGGCGCGGCGCACCGCGCCGACATAGTTGCCGAGGTGCAGGGTGCCGGTGGTCGTGATGCCGGTCAGGACACGCAGGGTCATGGGAGCTCGTCGCCGTCGTTTCGCAAAACGGCGATTGTCCCGCAAAGGTGGACCGGCGCGGGCCCCCTCCAATGGCGATGCGTTGGGGGAGGCGCCGGGGGGAACCGCGGGGGGAACCCTTGAGGGGGACGCTGGGGGAGGTGCGTCAGCCCAGCGTCGCCATCGGCTCGCCCAGGCGCACCGCGCTGCCGGGCTGCCAATGCGCGTTGAACTGCATCGGCAGGTGCTTCGGGAACAGCATCACGACGGTCGAGCCGAGCAGGAAGCGGCCCATCTCGGCGCCACGCTCGTAGCTGAAATGCTCGTTCTCGTAATGCCAGGTACGGGGACGGCCCGGTCTTGGCGGATTGACGACGCCATGCCAGACCGTGGCCATCGAGCCGACGATGGTCGCGCCGACCAGCACCAGCACCCAGGGGCCGAACTCGCCCTCGAAGAGGCAGACCACGCGCTCGTTGCGCGCGAACAGGCCCGGCACGCCGCGCGCGGTGACCGGGTTCACCGAGAACAGGTCGCCCGGCACGTGGACCATGCGCACCAGGCGGCCGCCGCAGGGCATGTGGATGCGGTGGTAGTCGCGCGGGCTGAGGTAGATGGTCGCGAAGTGGCCGTCGCGGAACTGCGCGGCCAGGTGCTGGTCGCCGCCCAGCAGCGCCGCCGTCGAATACTGGTGGCCCTTGGCCTGGAAGAGCTGGTCCGCGCGGATCGGGCCGAACTGGCTGATGGCCCCATCGACCGGGCAGATCAGCGGCGCATCCGCCAGCGGGCGGGCGCCGGGCTTGAGCGCGCGGGTGAAGAACTCATTGAAGCTGGCATACGCCGCGGGATCGGACTCGGCCGCCTCGGCCATGTTCACGCCGTAGCGATCGATGAATCGCCGGATCGTCCAGGTCGTGAAGCCGCCCAGTTCCGCGCTCGCCAAGCGCCCGGCCAGGCGCGTCATGGCCAGCTTGGGCATCAGGTATTGAGGCAGGACGGCAAGGCGATCGGACACAGCGGTGGGGCCCCCGGAAGGGCGGGAAAAAGGGTGGCGGATTCTAGGCGGGCAAGGAACGGTCCCGCACCCGGGTTGGTCCCGGGCGGCGTGCGTCCCCCGGTACCATCGCGGTTTCCCTCCTTTGACCCCCTCCGCCCCCCCCGATGGCCGCCCCCGAGCACCAGCACAGCTCGTTCTACAAGTTCGTCCGCCTGGACGACACGCCCGCGCTCGCCCAGCGCCTGCGCGAGCTCAACCAATCCCTCGGAAACGCCATCGGCGGCAACCTGCTGCTGGCGCCCGAAGGCATCACCGGCGCACTCGGCGGCCCCGTGCCGGCGCTCGACGCCTACGAGGCCGCCTTGCGCGCCGAGCCACCCTTCGCCAACCTGCACTTCAAACGCAGCTTCTGCACCACGCGGCCGTTCACGCTGCTCAAGGTGCATGAAAAGCCGGAACTCGTGGCCTTCGGACTGGACGGCGTCACCGGCCTGGCCGACCCGCGCGACACCCACGTCTCGCCAAGCGAATGGCGCGAGCTGATCCGGCGAGACGACGTCGTCGTGCTCGACAACCGCAACCACTTCGAGTTCACGCTCGGCCATTTCGAAGGCGCCATCGACCCCGGCGTGCGGCACTTCCGCGACTTCCCCGCGTACGTCGAAGCGCACGCGGAAACCTGGCGTCGCGAGGGGAAGACCGTCGCGATGTACTGCACCGGCGGGATCCGCTGCGAAAAAATGTCCGGCTGGATGGCCCAGCGCGGCTTGACGGTGCGGCAGCTCGATGGGGGCATCCTCAACTACTTCGAACAGATGCCCGATGCCGAGGTGGATTGGCGCGGAGAGTGCTTCGTCTTTGACAAGCGCATCGCGATCGACACCCAGCGGAGGGAGACCGATACGACGGCGGAAGAGGTCTATGGGGATGATCCGGCCGAGGCTTGGCGATTGGCGCGGGCGAGGCGCTTGGATCCCTCGAAAGGCTGATCGACTCCGTTGGGCCAGGCGCGGGCACTCCACGACGCGGGGGGCATCACGTCCGTGAACCCCCCGCATCGTTCCGGCCCCACCAGCACTCGCTGACATCGGGCCTTGGCGATGCAGCCGGGGTGGTCGCCGGTAAGTCTTTCGTGAGCGCAGGACGGACGCTCGGTGGCGTCGGGCCTTGGCGGAGCGGCCGGTGAGGTCAGCCGGTGAGGTCTTCCGTCAGGCGCAGGCGGCGGGGGTTGCGGGTGTCGATGACCGCGGTGTGGGCAGCCTTGTCGTGCAGGCCCTGGCGATTGGCGTCCCACAGGATCTGCAGGAAGCCCATGCCGCCCGTGGTGGCGCCGGCCGCGTAGCCACCGTAGCGGCGCACGCAGAGCATCGGCTTGAGCGGCTTGCCGGTGAGCTCGACGATCCGCAGGCCCATCAGCTTCTTGCCCGGGGTCTGGCCCGGCCAGATCAGCGGGAAAGCAACGAAATACGCGAAGGCCCAGGCCAGGTTCAGGCCCACCAGCTCCCACCAGTGCCGCAGCTTCTCGATCGGCGAGCGCTTGGCCTCGTCCTTGAGCTTGCGAACCTCCTCCTGCAAGGCTTTGATGCGCACCCGGTCGGCCTTGCGCTGCAACTCGCGGTCGTGCTCGAGCCGCGCCAGATCCAGCTCGCCCGCGCTCGCGGCCGAGGCCGCCGCGGCGACCGCGGCCTTCATCAGGTCCTTCGTCTCGGCACCGGCCTCGTCCGACTCGTCGTCCGAGCGGTCGTTCCGGTCGGGGGACGCGGCGGCGACGGCCTCGCGGCGCGCCTGCTTCGTCGGCTCGTCGATGTGCTCCATCGTGCTCGAGTACAGCCCGAACGCGACCAGGCACAGCGCCGGCGCCCAGCCGAGCCAGCCGCTGTCCGCACGCAACTCGCCGCGCGAGGCGCGCTGGTGCTTGTGCCAGCGCCACGCGATCCAGCAGAAGCCCGCCAGCAGCGGCGTGTTGCCAAAGTTGGAAAGCACCGTCACCAGGGTCACGTCGACCGCCATCGCCTTGGCGCGCTGCCACGGCGAGGCCAGTGGCAGGCCCAGCAGCGCGGGCGCTACGTTGAGGTCCTCGGGCGTGATCCAGTCGCGCGGGTCCTGCGGCGCCTCGCCGGTCGCACCGCTTGGGGCGGTCGGGGCAGCGCGAGCGGGAACCGCAGCGGAGGCGACAGTTGCCGAGGCGACGGCTGCGGCCGCCGTGGTGGCAGAGGCGGTAGCGGCTGCGGTGGCGGTGGTGGGGAGGGAAACGGGCGCCGGGCTGTCGGGCAGCGCGGGGGCGGCAGCCGACGGGAATGGATCGACGGGCTTGGTCATGGGCCGGCATTGTCGCGAGCGGGACCCGGCCCGCAGGCCCATGACTTCCCCTAGCGGCGACGCAGCGAGCGGGCGGAAGTTTTCCTCCGGCGCCGGAAGGGACGCGCGCTGGCGGGCGGTCCGGCCGCGTTGCAAGATGTCGCCCCATGTCCCGACCGGGCGCCGGGCCATCGAACGACCCCCGATAATTCGCGCTCGCCCACCGATTCCCACCGCGCGCTCCGCGCCAGGCCATGTCCAATCTCATCGTTCACGGCGGCTCGCCCCTGAAGGGCCGCATCGTTCCCTCGGCCAACAAGAACGCCGTCCTGCCCATCCTGTGCGCGACGCTGCTGACCCGCGAACCGGTGCGGCTGCACGGCGTGCCGGAGATCACCGACGTCAAGAAGATCCTCGAGGTCTTCCGCAATCTCGGCAGCCATGTCGCCGTGGACTTCAAGAGCGGCGTGCTGGACCTGCATCACCGGGACACCCACTTCGACGCGGCCAAGGACCACCTGCCCGAGGAGATGCGCTCGTCGATCATGCTGGTGCCGGGCCTGATGGCGCGCTTCGGCGCCGCGCGCATCGAGGACGACGTCAAGGGCTGCACGCTGGGCGCGCGCGAGATCGATCCGCACGTGGAGGTCTTCGAGCGCTTCGGCGCCAGCGTCGACCGCGCCGCCGACGGCCTGCTGCTGCAGGTCCCCGGCCAGCTCAAGGCCAACGACCACTGGACCGACTACGCGTCCGTGACCACGACGGAGAACTTCGTGCTCTGCGCCGCGCTGGCGCACGGCACCTCGACGCTGATGAACGCGGCCAGCGAGCCGCACGTGCAGGAGTTCTGCCAGTTCATGCAGATGCTGGGCGCCAGGCTCGAGGGCCTGGGCACCTCGCGCCTGACCATCCATGGCGTGAAGGAACTGGGCGGCGGCGAGTTCACCTTCGCCGAGGACTTCCACGAGATCGTGACCTTCCTCGCCCTGGGCGCCATCACCGGCGGCGACGTTAGGGTCAAGAACTCGCATCCGGAACAGTTCCCGCTGATCGACCGCACCTTCGCCAAGTTCGGCGTCCAGATCGTCCACGAGGACGGTTGGTCGCACGCGGTGGTGGACGGCAAGCTCAAGGTCAAGGAGCCCTTCACCCGCAACATCCTGCAGAAGGTGGAGGCGGCGCCCTGGCCCTACCTGCCGGTGGACCTGCTGCCCATCTTCGTCGCGCTGGGCGTCAAGGCCGAAGGCAGCGTGATGTTCTGGAACAAGGTCTACGACGGCGCGATGGGCTGGACCACCGAGCTGTCCAAGTTCGGCGCGCACGCCTTCCTCTCGGACCCGCACCGGATGGTGACCTTCGGCGGCAAGACGCTGAGCCCGGCCGAGGTCGAGAGCCCCTACATCATCCGCGTCGCGATCGCGCTGCTGATGGTGGCGGCCAGCATCCCCGGCAAGTCGGTCATCCGCAACGCGACGCCAGTCCGCCGCGCGCATCCGCAGTTCGCCGAGAACATCACCCGCCTCGGCGCCAAGGTGGAATGGGTCGACGGCGACTGATCGCCGCCTGGGCGATCCTGACGGCGGCCTGGGCCGCCGCGCAGCCGACGCCGCCGGGCGCAACACCCGGCGCGACACCGGGAGCGACAGCGGCCGCCTCCTCCGCGCCGCCCGTGCTGCGCTGGCTGGTGCAGGACATGCCGCCGCACTTCGCCTACCGCGACAAGCGGCCGCCGCAGCGCGTCGAGGACCTCGGCGACGGCGAGGTCGACGGCTTCCTGCGGCTGCTCATCGAGCGCATGCCGCAGTACCGCCACGAGTTCATCGAGCTCAGCCTGCCTCGTTTCGAGGCCCAGGTGCGCCAGGGCGAGACGATCTGTTCCGTGCTGCATGTGCGCACGCCCGAGCGGCTGCAGTGGCTGTACTTCACCACGCTCCATCCGCCGATGCTCTCGCGCCAGATCCACGTGGTGGTGCGCCGCGAGGACCTGGCGAAGTTCGCGTCGAACGGCCAGCCCCTGCAACTCGCCGAGCTGCTGCGCCGCACCGACCTGACCGGCCTGCTGCCGCGCGACCGCAGCTTCGGACCGCGCATCGACCGCCTGCTCGCGGAGCATCCCGAGCGGGCGCCGCGCTCGGTCGTCGCCGGCCGCGGCGCCCATCTGCTGCCGATGCTGCGCGCCCGGCGGATGGACTACACGCTCGAGTACCCGGTGACCGTCGACGACTTCAGCGCCAGCCACGCCGGACCGCCGGAGCTGGTCAAGCTGCCGCTGGTCGAGGGCCGCAGCACGCTGGTGGCCACCGCCGGCTGCAGCCGCACGCCGGACGGCCGGCGCGCGATCGAGGCCATGGACCAGGCGGTGCGCCAGCTCGCCGCCGACCCGCAGCGCGAAGCCTGGATCAAGGCCTGGCGCAAGGGCACGCCGATCGACGCCGACGATCTGCAGCGACTGAACCGCTTCCTCGACGAACGCGCGCGCGGACCCGCACAGATCGAGTGATCGCCTGATCGAACGACCGGCCTCCTCAGATCCCCTCCCGCCCACCGACCTCGCTCACCGGTCCCGTTCTCCGCCGCCCGCGCTCACCGCCGCTCCCTCGACGCTCTTCGACGACTCGCCATGGCCCGCCCTCCCAAGCTCGAACTGCCACTGCGAGACGGTGTTGCCGCGAGCGCGCTGGCCTGCCCGCCGGGGTCGTGGCCGTTGGTGCTGGACTTCCTGGCCGAGCGGCTGCCGCTGGTCGCGCGCGACGACTGGGCGGTGCGCATGGAACGCGGCGACGTGCTGGACGACACGGGCACGCCGCTCTCGCCGGACGCGCCTTACCGGGCGCAGCGGCGCCTCTACTACTGGCGCTGGCTCGCGGCGGAGCCCGAGGTCCCGGGCCAGGCGCGCGTGCTGCATCTGGACGAGCACCTGCTGGTGGCGGACAAGCCGCACTTCCTGCCGGTGACGCCGAAGGGTCGCTACGTGCAGCAGACCTTGCTGACGCGGCTACGCCGGGAGACGGGCTTGGCGGACCTGAGTCCGGTCCACCGGCTTGACCGCGAGACGGCGGGGCTGACCTTGTTCTCGGTCCAGCCCGCGACGCGTGACGCCTACCAGCGCCTTTTCCGTGATCGCGATGTGGAGAAGGTCTACGAGGCGATCGCCCCGTGGCGGGACGAGGTCGCCGCGCGGCTGCCTTTCGACTACGAGAGTCGTCTCGAGGAGCATCCGGTGGACTTCATGCAGATGCGCACGGTGGCGGGCGAGCCGAACGCGCGCACGCGCATTGCGCTGATAGAGCGCCTGGCCGCGGACCGAGCCCGTTACGAGCTGCGGCCGCACAGCGGCGTGAAGCACCAGCTGCGGGCGCAGCTGTGCGCGCTGGGTCTGCCCATCCAGGGCGACCGCATCTATCCGGTGCTGCGCCCGGTCGAAGACGAGGTGGATTTCAGTTGGCCGCTGCAGTTGCTCGCGCGCGAGATTGCCTTCACCGATCCGATCAGCGGCCAGCCGCGGAAGTTCGTGACTTCCCTGAAGTTGGCCGGGTCTCCCGCGCCTGGATAAGGCCCGAGCGCCTGGATCTCACTGGGCCCGGAACAGGGCTTGGGGTTCCCGGACGGGACGCCCCATGCCCTGTGATGGGCCGCGCTTGGCGACGGCACGCGAGCACCCCCAGCAGGGCGCTCAAGCGCCCCGCATGTCTCGCAACGTCAAGCGCGTCGAGCGCCGCTCAAGCCGTCAATGCATCGAGCCGCCGCAACGCCGCCAAGGTCGCGCGGCAAGCGCTCGCGAGCTCGGTGCCCTTGACCACCAGGTGCTCGTGAAAGAACCCGTGGTGCGTCGCATGCTCGTGGAAGGCCAGCGGCGTCAGCACTGCCGAGAACACCGGCACGCCGGTATCGAGCTGCACCCGCATGAGCCCGTCGATGACGGCTTGCGCGACGAAGTCGTGGCGGTAGATGCCGCCGTCGACGACCAGCGCGCAGGCGAGCACCGCATCGAACTGCCCGCTGCGGGCGAGTTTCATCGCATGCAGCGGGATCTCGAAAGCGCCGGGGACCTCGAAGGTCTCGACGCGGACGGGGCCTGCAGCTTCGAGGCCGCGGACCGCGGCCTCCCGGCATCGGCCGACCAGGTCGGCATGCCAGCTCGCGGACACGATGGCCACGCGCGGGACGGCGGAGGAGGGGGAGTGGAGGGGGGTCTGATTCATGTGAACCCTTTGCAAGGTGGGACGATGAATCAGGGCGCGCACGCACAACGCGGCCGCCCGGCGGCGCAGGCGCGAACGCTTGCGCCGGCCCGCGAGGCCGACGATGGACGCGATCTCTTTCATCCGGACTGTGACCGTCGGCCCTGGCCTCTCACCAGGTCTGCTGACCCCGGCACCGCAAGGGCGATGCCGGGCGCTCGCGGGCTCCCGGGATCGACGGCCTGACGACCGCGTCCCGGATACCGCCGGTGGGGACTTCCACCCCGCCCTGAGAACGCTGCCCCTCGCGCCTTCGGGAGAAAGCGCGGCGGGGCGGGCGGATTCTAGGCAGCGCGGCGCGGCGTCGATGTCGCCTCGGCGCAAGACCCTGAAGGGAAGGGTCGGTGGGGCGATCCTCGATCCGCCGACGGCCCGTCCGGATCGCCGCGGGGAACGCCGGGCGACGTCCCGCTTGGAGTTTCCCCGGGGAAAGCGCCGGGCGCGGCTCGGCACAATGGCTCGACGGTGACTTGACGGCGACCCGCCGCGACTCCGGTCGCGGCCCTGGCATCCACCCATGACCCACAAGGCCATCCGCATCTCGCTCGGCGCGCGCCCGCTGCTGGCGCTGCTCGCGCTGGGCCTGCTGCTGATCGTGCTGTCCAGCGGCTGGCAGCTGCGCCAGACCACGCTGCAGCGCGCCGCGGAGACCGGCGCGGAGCTGAGCGCCATCCCCCTGATGTATGCCGGCCCCCTCGCCTACAGCCTGCAGCAACGCCCCCAGAAGCCGGAAGCCGTGCATGGCCTGCTGCATCACATCCTGACCCGCCACAAGCTGCGCCGCGTGGAACTGCGCACGCCGGACGGCGAGCAGTTCCGTGCCCTGTCCGACGACGACGGCGAGCCCGGCGAGAGCGCCGAGTTCTCCCTCGCCGACACCGGCGAGCTGCGCCTGCAGGCCACCGCCGCGACCGTGCTGGATACCCTGCGACGCGATCCGCTGCTGCGCAGCACGCTCATCCACCTGGCCATCGCGACGGCGCTCGGGCTGGCCGCGGTGCTGCTGCTGGACCGCTGGGTGCTGCAGCAGTTGCGGCGGCTGTCCGAGCAGGCCAGCCGCTTCGATCCGACGCTGCCGCCGCCCTCGCCGTTCTGGCCGGAAGCCCACGAGCCGCGACCGCGCGAACTGCTGCAGCTGGAGCAGGCCATCGACCACGTCCGCACCTCGCTCGGCGACGAGCTGCATCGCGAGCAGTCGCGTGGGCGCGAGATGCGCGAGGAAATCGCGCGCCAGCATCGGGCCCTGCAGCAGGCGGAGCGGTCGCTGGAGGCCAAGCGCAGGGAGCTGGCCTCGATGGAGCGGCACGACGCGCTGACGGGCATCGCGAACCGGCGGGAGTTCGACGCGGCGCTGCGGCGCGAATTCAAGCGGGCGCAGCGCGATCAGGGCCGTCTGGCCTTGGCGATCCTGGATATCGATCACCTGAAGCCATTCAACGCGCACCACGGCCGCGGCGCCGGCGACGAAGTGCTGCGCCGCCTGGCCCGGTTGCTGGCGGATCATTTCCAGCGCGACACCGACCTGGTCGCCCGCCTGGGCGGCGAGGAATTCGCCGTGCTGCTGCCCGGCCTGGACGCCGAGGCGGCGCAAGGGCTGATGGAGACACTCTGCGACGCGTGGCGCTCGCTCGCGGTGCCGCATGGGGCGCTCCCCGACGGCGCACCGGACGAAGGCATCGTGACCCTCAGCGCCGGCCTGGCGGCCTCGCAACCCGGCCATCCCTACCTGAGCCCGCAGGCGCTGATGCAGGCGGCCGACGAAGCTCTCTACCTGGCCAAGCACATGGGCCGCGACCGGCTCTGCCTGGCGTCCTGAACCCGTCTTCCCAAACGGAACGGCCGCCCCGGAGGGCGGCCGTCGTGGCAACGGGCGCGGCGCGATCGGAGCGGTCGGCGGCGGCGCGATCAGCGACCGCGCGATTCCGCCTGCTGGAGCTGCTCCTCGACACGGCGCGCGGCGCGCAGCATCAGCGTCTCGTCGAGCTGCGCCTGCGGGGCGATCTCCATCACCGTCTCGTCGAGCGACTCCGGCTTGTTCATCAGCGTCCAGGCGACCAGCGAGATCGCGCCGACGCCGCGGCGCTGCATGGCCTCGGGCATCTGCAGCTCATCCTGCACCTGCACGTGGTATCTCACGCTGGCCACGGCCGCGGGCGCCAGGCCCCAGCTCTCGCACAGGGCCGCGCCCAGCGCGTCATGGCTGACGCCGAAGGCGGTGTGCTCCAGTTGGACCAGTTCCTTGTCGCTGCCGGCCGCCCGCAGCATCGCCGGGTAATGCCCGGGCGCGTGGCGATAGAGCACCGCCTTGCCGCATTCCTCGAACAGGCCGGCCGAGTGCGCCGCCCAGGGGTCCACCCCGAGCATCTGTCCCATGCGGCCCATCAGCAGGCCGCGCTTGGCGGCGCGAGACCAGACGGGTTCAAGCTCGACGGCGGGCGGGAAGGCGGCGCGCAGGCCCATCTCGAAGGTGATCGCGGCGACCTCGCGCATGCCCAGGTAGGTCAGCGCCTGGTGCACCGTCTGGACCCGGCCGCGCAGGCCGTAGAGCGAGGAATTCACCGCCTTCAGCACGGCGGCGGCCAGCGCCATGTCGGTTTCCACCAGGGAGGAGACGGCCTGCAGGTCGATGTCCTCGTCCGCCATCAGCAGCGAGAGCTTGACCAGCACTTCCGGCTGGGTCGGGATCTCGATATCCAGCGCGCGCAGTTGAGGATCGACAGGCATGGTGAGCAGCGGTTGTTTGGTCGGATGGTAGCCCGGGCGGCGGGACGCCGGCATCCCGCCTTTGGCGGACAGCCAGTGACGAGTTGTTCACGGGGCGTTTGGCGTTCCCGGGGACGGTGTACGCCGGCGGCCGCGGCGAGGTCCGCGGCGCGGTGTCAGCGCAGGAAGGCGTCGTAACCCGTCTTGAGGATCAGCAGCGACACCACGAGGACGAACATGCCGCGCACGAACCCGGCACCCTTGGCCAGCGCCATGCGCGTGCCGACCAGGCTGCCGAGGACGTTGGCCACCGCCATCACCGCGGCGACGTGCCACCAGACGTGGCCCTTGGCCGCGAACAGCACCAGCGCCGCGAAGTTGGTCGCCGTGTTCAGCAGCTTGGCGGTCGCGGAGGCGTGCAGGAAATCGAAGCCCAGCAGGCGCACGAAGAGGAAGACGAAGAAGCTGCCGGTGCCCGGGCCGAAGAAACCGTCGTAGAAGCCGATCGTCAGGCCGATCGCGCTGGCGATGAGCGTCTGCGTCGTCGTCTCGTGACGGGGGGCATGGTGCCGGCCGAGGTCCTTCTTCGCCAGCGTGTACAGCAGCACGCCGAGCAGGATCGCCGGCAAGGCCTTGCGCAGCCCGCTCGGATCCACCTGCGTCACCGCCCAGGCGCCCGCGAAGCTGCCGACCAGCGCGGCGCCCGCCGCCGGCATCAACGCCAGCCAGGGCAGCGACACGCGCTTCGCATATTGATGGGTGGCCCAGGCAGTCCCCCAGATGGCGGCGCCCTTGTTGGTGCCGAAGAGGGTGGCGGGCGCCGCGTTGGGATAGACGCTGAACAGCGCGGGGACCAGGATCAACCCGCCGCCGCCCACGACGGCATCGACAAAACCGGCCAGCAGCGACGCGACGGCCGCGGTGAACAACTCGATCATGAACAGCGATTCGCAAGGGCAGGAGCAGCCTCGGTCGCGAGGCTGCGGACATGGGCCGCGAACGATCGCTGGGAACGCACAACACCGGACCCCGAAAACAAAACGGGCACCTGATTCAGGTGCCCGCGAATTGTGACAGTGTCACTGCGATTCGTTGGTGTTGGTTTGATCTGTTTGTCTCCTCAGCCCCCGTAGGCAACCCCCTTGGCGTCGGCTTGTCGCTGGCGCGGGACGGGTGTCGCGTCGAGTGGGATGGATGCTAGGACCCGGTCCCCATGCACGCACTTGGGGTTTTCACCCGGCGCATGCACCAAGATGGAACGGTTAGCCGGCCCTCACTTGCGCAAAATAGCCCCAACGAAAACGATTTGCGAACATCGCACGCCGCACTGTTCTCGCTCGTGGGCGAGGGCCGCCAGTGTGGCGCGAAGGTGTCATTTCCCTGAAACATGGGGGTGGTGCGCGCGCTGGCGGGCTGTTCTTTTTGCGTGCCGGGAACTTTTGGAGCCGCTCGCCCAATACGGTCATGCTGCGAGACGCGGTCTCGCGCTGCCGAACTCCTCGGCGACCGCCGGTCGCCGTTCCGCCACCGACGCAACGACCACGCCGAACGCCGATGAGCTTGTGGACCCGCCTGGCCGGCCGCGCCCGCCCGAACCCTGACGCCGAGCCCGACGCCCGTTCGGCGTCGACCTCCAGCGCCACCAGCGCGGCGCTGGTGCGCCGCCTGCGCCAGGGCGATGCCGGCGCGCTGGAACCGCTGTATCGCAGCGAGTCGCCGGGTGTCTATCGCTACGCGCTGGCCCTGTGCGGCCAGACCGACTGGGCGGCGGACGCGATGCAGGAGGCCTTCGTGCAGTTCGCCGGCCGGCCCGAGGGCTGGGACGCGGGCCGCGGGACGCTCGGTGCCTACCTCGCCGGCATGGCCAGACATCACCTGCTGAGCCGCTGGCGGGACCGCCCGGTCGCCCATGACGACACCGACGCCGAGACCGCCGACGACCCGGCCGAGGCGCCCGAGCAGCAACTGGTCCGCGCACAGGACCAGGCGCGCGTGTGGGCGGCCCTGGCGCAGCTGCCCTGGACCTTTCGCGAAGCGGTGGTGCTCGTCGACCTGCAGGAGCGCCCCTATGCCGAGGCGGCGCGCATCGCGGGCGTCGAGCTCAACACGCTGCGCAGCCGCCTGCACCGGGGCCGCGCCCGGTTGCTGGCCGCCTTGCAGGACGAGTGCCGGCCCGGGGCCGACACCGCCGCGTTCGACCGTTCATCGAAGTCCGCATGATGAAGACCACCGACTCCTCCCCGCCCCGCACCGCTCGATTGGCCGACTGGCTGTGGGCCGTCGCGCAGGACCTGAGACAACGCGCCCCGTCGCGCGAACGCGATGACGCGGTGCTCGACGCGATGCGGCGCCAGTTCGACGCCCGGCAGAAGGCCGGCAAGGCCGGCCGGTGGCGCTGGGCGTTGGCGGGGCCCGCGCTCTGCGCGTCGGTGCTGGTCGCCTGCGTGTGGCTGCTGGGCTCGGCGCCACCGGGCGAGTCCGGCGCCACCGTGATGGGCAATCCCGGCAGCGGCTTCATCGTGCTGGTGTCGGCGGACCGCTGGGCTGCGTACGAGAAGGCCGGCGCGAGCACCGCCTGGCTCGTTCCCGCTGAAGTTCCGCGCGAGCGGCTGGCCCTGCTGGGCCTGCCTTACGACCCCACGGACGCCGCAGCCCCAGTGCGGGCGGAACTGCTCGTCCATGCCTCCGGCGACGTGCTCGCGATGCGCGTCATGCCCTGAATCGACCGACGTCCTCATCGCTCGACATGGATCGCCCTGCCTCTTCATTCCCGCTGCCCTGCTTCCTGGAGACCGCCATGAACACCGCCTTCCCCCCACTCGCAGCCCTCACCCTGGCGTTCGCCGCCACCGCGGTCCCCGCGCAGCCAGCGCCCGCCCCCGACGCGCGACCCGCGCCTCAACCGCATGGGTCGGCTTCACCGCGCCCGTCGCCCCCTTCGCCGCCCGCGATGCCCGCCGTCGTGCCGCCCATCCCGCCGACGCCCCCGGTCCCCGACGTCGCCGAACTGATCGCCGAGTCGGGCGTCGCCACGCACATCCTGAGCGCCGAGCGCGTCGTCAAGGGCGCGCCCTACTGCGCGCAAGCCGTGCATGAGACCGTCCAGGCCCTGGCCGACGGCAACCGCATCGTCCGGCAGCAGACCAGCCAGCTGTGCCGGGACGGCGAGGGCCGCACGCGGCAGGAGGTGGAACGCCAGGGCCGCAAGATGGTCTATCTGCGCGACGCGGTCAGCGGCGAGAACTGGCTGCTCGACCCCGAGCGCAAGACCGCCCGCTACCTGGGCGGTGGCCGCGCCTCGGCCGAGGCGCAGCGCGAATACGGCGAACGCATGCGCGAGTACCAGGACAAGATGCGCGACTACAACGAGAAGATGCGCGAATACGGTCGCAAGATGCGCGATTGGGCGCAAGAGAACCTCGCCCACGGTGAGCCCGCGCCGCGCGGCGACACGCCCCGGCCGCCGTCGCCGCCCGCCGCGCCCCGCGTGGCGACGCCGGTGGTGATCGCGCCAGGCGAGGGCGGCCAGGAAGTCCGCGTCATCCGGGTCGAAACCCCGACGAGCCCCACCCCGCCGATGCCGCCGCTCCCCGCGGCGCTGGCACTGCGCCTGGAACCGCTGACCGTCCCCGGCGTCGACGGGCCGCTGAGCGACCTGCCGCCCAAGGAGATCGAGGGCCTCAAGGTCACCGGCGGTCGGGCAACGCGCACCATCCCCGCGGGCAGGATCGGGAACGAGAAGCCGATCGTGATCTCTCGCGAGGTGTGGACCTCGCCCGACCTCAAGGTCACCGTCAGCGCGCAAACCAGAGATCCGCGCAGTGGCGAGCAGAACTACCAGTTGCGCAACATTCGCCGCGCCGAGCCGGATGCCGCGCTGATGCAGGTCCCGGCGGACTATGCGAAGACGGGCCTGCCCAAGCCGCGAGCGCCCAAGGACGCCAGGGAGCGCAAGGAAGGCTAGGCGGCCGGTCCGACTCGCGCGTCGCGGCGGGCACCGACAATCGCGCCCGATGACCGCACCGCCCGTTCCGCTCCCGCCGAAATTGACCTTGCAGACCCTGAGCCGCGGCGACGGCCTGCTCGGGATGCGGCCGCACGGCAAGCTCGGGCCGCGCGGCGATCGCGTGACGCTGCTGCGGCTGGAACGCTGGCCGGCGGATCCGGCCGCGCTCGAGCAGTGGCAGGCGCTGCCCCTGCATGCGGTCGACGTGGAGATGCTGCAGTGGCGGGACGCCTCGTTCGGCCATGGCCTGACGCCCTGCTGGACGCTGGAACAGGAGGATCTGTTTCCCGATTTCGCCGCCGACGAATTGCCGCGTCTGCGCGGTCTCGGCTGGGAGATCGAGTGTCTGCCCGGCTTCGCGCATCACAGCGTCGCGATCGACGCCTGGTCGCTGGAGGTCCAGCCTGCAGGTGACGTGCCGGATGACGGCCTTCAGTCCGAGACCTCGGGCCAGGCCGATCGGCTGCCTGGCCTGGCGCTGTCGCGTCGCAAGGGGTCGTGGCTGCTGAGCCTGGGGGTGACTGTGCAGGGAACTCGCGTCGATCTGGCGCCGATGATCTGGGATCTGCTGCGCAAGGACCGCCGCTGGCTCTACGCCGAGGCGATCGCCGGCATCGACGACGACGCGATCGTGGGCCTGAAGGCGCCGGGCGGACGTCGCCTGCACACGACGGCTGCGCCGCTCAAGCGGCTGATGCTCAGCCTGCTGGACGTGCTGGTCGCGCAGCGATCGAGGCGCGGGCCAGTGGCGCTCACCGCTTGGGAGGCGGCGCGGCTGGCGGCGCTCGACACGCCGGACAGCCGTTGGCAGGTCTACGGCGCCGACGAGTTGCGCACGATGTGGCAACGCCTGCGCGACGCCGGGCCGCCGCCCGTGCCGGCCGAGCCGCCCGGGCTGGGGATCACGCTGCGCCCGTACCAGTTGCAGGGCCTGGCGTGGCTGCAGTACCTGGCGCGCCAGCAGCTGGGCGGCATCCTGGCCGACGACATGGGCCTGGGCAAGACGGCGCAGGCGCTCGCGCACCTGTGGGTCGAGAAGCAGGCCGGGCGGCTGACGGCGCCGGCGCTGGTCGTCGCTCCGACCTCGCTGATCTTCAATTGGACGCAGGAAGCGGCGCGCGTCGCGCCGGGCCTGCGGGTGGCCGCGCTGGCCGATCCGGCGGAGCGCGGCGAGGTGCTCAAGCGCCTGGGCGAGATCGACCTGCTGCTGTGCAGCTACGGCCTGGCCTGGCGCGAAGTGCGCGCGCTGACCCGGCCGACGTTCTCGGTGCTGGTGCTGGACGAGGCCCAGGCGGTCAAGAACCCGCGCTCGCGCGCCGCTCGGGCCTTGCGGCGGCTGCGGGCCGGGCAGCGGATCGTGCTCACCGGCACGCCGCTCGAAAACCACCTCGGCGAGCTCTGGACCCAGTTCGACTTCCTGATGCCGGGCTACCTCGGCGAGTCGCGCTCCTTCGCCCGCCACTGGCGCAAGCCGATCGAGCAGACCGGGGATGCCCGCCGCGCCCGGGAACTCGCGAGCCGCGTGCGGCCATTCATCCTGCGCCGGCTGAAGGAAGAAGTCGCGCGGGATCTCCCCCCGATGACGGTCCTGACCCAACGCATCCCGCTGCAGGGGCGACAACGTCAGTTGTACGAAAGCGTCCGGATCGGCGCCGACCACCTGGTGCGACGGCTGCTGAAGGAGTCCGACATCTTCGGCTCCGGCCTGATGTCGGTGCTGGACGCCATGTTGAAGCTGCGCCAGGTCTGCTGCGACCCGCGGCTGGTGCCGGGCATCGAGATGGCCCCGGGGATGGAGACGGCCAAGCTCGCCTGGCTCCGGGAGAAGGTGCCCGAGATGATCGCCCAGGGGCGGACGATCCTGGTGTTCTCACAGTTCACCGGCATGTTGGCGCTGATCGAGGACGCGATGCGCGACGCGGGCGTGCCGCTGATGAAGCTCACCGGCGACACCCCCGAAGGGCGACGGGGGGAGGTGGTCCGGCGCTTCCAGGCGGGGGAGGCGCCGCTGATGCTGGTCAGCCTGAAGGCGGGCGGCGTCGGGCTGACGCTGACGGCCGCCGATACCGTCATCCAGGTGGATCCGTGGTGGAACCCGGCGGTCGACGCCCAGGCCCATGCGCGGGCGCATCGGATCGGCCAGTCGCGGCCGGTGTTCGTCCACCAGCTGGTGATCGAAGGCTCGATCGAGGAGCGGATGCTCGAACTGCAGGCCCGCAAGCGGGCGCTGGCGGACGGCCTGCTGGGCCGCGATGGCGGGGAGAGTCTGGAGAAATTCAGCGCCGACGAGATTGATCGGCTGCTGGCGCCGCTGCAGTCACCGGAGGACGAGGACTGAGCGGCGGCTGTGGCGGCGGAAGCCGGCCCCGGACCAGGGGCGGCTTCCGCGCCGGAGATCAACGCTTGCGGTCGAAGCGCAGGGCGCGCGCGACGCTGCGGCGGTCGCAGCCCAGGCTGGCAACTTCGAAGGCCTCGTGCTTGCGGCCCTTGTCGTGGTTCGCCAGTTCCGGCATCGGAAGGCGGCGCGGCTGGGATTCGGTACGGGTCTGGAACTTCATCATGGTCGGGGACCTCTGGCTTTTCAGCGTCGGGAAGCGGGGGGATGACCGCTTTGTGCCAGCTAACGCAAGCCTTTGGGACTGCGTTGACAGCGCCCTCACAAATCTGAACAAAGCTCGCGCCATCGTCACGCATGACGCACCAATCAGGTGCGTAGGACGCAATTCGAACGCGATCGCGTCTGGCGCTTTCCCGCTAAGCTCGCCTCCCATGTCCGCCGTGTCGCCGTCCCCCTCGTCTCCCCCGTCGGCCCCCTCGTCCGAACTGCTGGTCGCCTGCCTGTGCGCCGCCTGGTGCCGCACCTGCGATACCTATCGGGACGATTTCGCGAGCTTGCGCCAGCTGCATCCCGGCGCCCGCTTCCTCTGGGTCGACATCGAGGACGACGCCGAACTGGTCGACGACCTGGAGGTCGAGACCTTCCCCACGCTGCTGATCGGCCAGGGCGAGCGGCTGTGTTTCATCGGCCCGGTGCTTCCCGGCCCAGGCGCGGCGCAGCGTCTGATCCAGGCGGCCGAGGGCGACCCGGCGATGTCCGCCGCCAGCCCAAGCGCGCCGGTCGGCACCACCGCCGCGGCGCAGGCCCTGCTGTCGCGCCTGCGGCAGTCCTGCTGATCGCCCTTTCCCTCGCCGGTTCCTGACGGCGACCCGCCATCGGGCGACGCTCGTCGGCAGCGTGCCCCCGGACGGCGGCATGACCCCCTCCACCGAGGGAAGCGCGAGCGAGAATGCGCCACCGCCAACCCCCAGGCCGGCCTCCCGCGCGACCCGCGACGGACCGGTGCATCGATGAACGTCCAATTCAAGAACTCGGTGGCTCGCGCCACGCCCATCCTGGCGCTCGATCGCGCCACCTACCAGGCCCTCGGCCCCAAGCTGCCCAAGCGCACCCAGCAATGGCTGGCGACGCTCGGCTTCTCGGCGGCGCCGGACACCTTCGCGCTGGTGCCGGGCGAGGACGGCAAGCTGGCCCAGGTCTTCGCCGGCGTGGCCCATGCCGCCCATCCGTTCGCGCTGTCCGCGCTGCCGCTGGCGCTGCCCGAGGGCAACTACACGCTGTCGCCGGAGGGCCTGGCGCTGCAGGACGAGGCTGCGGCACTGTCCTGGGAGCTGGGCTGCTACCAGTTCGACCTCTACAAGCCGCGCAAGCGCGAGCCGGCGCAGCTGCTGATCAAGAGCAGCGCGGACGGCCAGCGGGGGCTGGCCATCGCGACCGCGATCTCCGCCGTGCGCGACCTGGTCAACACCCCGGCCGAGCACATGGGCCCGGAGGAGCTGTCGAAGGCCGCCGCCGTGGTGGGCAAGCAGCATGGCGCCAAGTTCAAGGAGATCGTCGGCGACGACCTGCTGAAGAAGAACTTCCCCGCCATCCACGCGGTCGGCCGCGCCAGCAGCCGCGCGCCGCGCCTGGTCGAGCTGAACTGGGGCAGCGACAAGCATCCGCGGCTGACGCTGGTGGGCAAGGGCGTGTGCTTCGACACCGGCGGCCTGGACATCAAGCCGGCCGACGGCATGCGCCAGATGAAGAAGGACATGGGCGGCGCGGCCAACGCGCTGGGCCTGGCCACGCTGATCATGGCGCTGAAGCTGCCGGTGCGCCTGCAGGTGCTCATCCCGGCGGTGGAGAACTCGATCAGCGGCAATGCCTACCGGCCCGGCGACGTGATCAAGACGCGCGCCGGCCTGCACATCGAGATCGGCAACACCGATGCCGAAGGCCGCGTGATCCTGTGCGACGCCCTCGCCTACGCGGCCGAGTTCAAGCCCGAGCTGATCATCGACCTGGCGACGCTGACCGGCGCCGCGCGCGTCGCGCTGGGCGCGCAGTTGCCGGCGCTTTTCGCCAGGCACATGGACACCGCCCGCGACCTGGTCGACCTGGGCCTCAAGATGGACGACCCGCTGTGGCACCTGCCGCTGTGGGCGCCCTACAAGGAAGGCATCACCTCCAGCATCGCCGACATCGTGAACACCGGTCGCAGCGCGCTGGCCGGCGCGATCAACGCCGCGCTGTTCCTCGAGGCCTTCATCCCGGCCGAGCAGGACTGGCTGCATGTCGACCTCTTCGCCTGGAACGACATCGCACGCCCCGGCCGCCCGGTCGGCGGCGAGGCCCAGACCCTCCGCACGCTGCTGGCCTACCTGGAAGAGCGCTTCAGCGGCTGACCGCCGCTCCCTCCCCGTCGGTCATTCCCCGGCGCGCAGCCAGGCGGCGGCGCGCTCCGCGATCATCAGCGTCGGCGAATTCGTGTTGCCGCTGGTGATCGTCGGCATCACGCTGGCGTCGATGACGCGCAGGCCGCTCACGCCGCGCACGCGCAGGCGGCTGTCGACCACCGCGCCGTCGTCGTCGCCGCGCCCCATGCGGCAGGTGCCGACGGGATGGAAGATCGTCGTCGCGATGTCCCCCGCCAGCCGCGCCAGCTCCTCGTCCGTCTGGAACTGCACACCGGGCTTGTATTCGCTGGGCCGGTAGCGCGCCAGCGCGGGCTGTTCGACGATGCGTCGCGTCAGTCGCAGGCTGCGCGCGGCGACCTCGCGATCCTCGGCGGTGCTGAGGTAGTTGGGCGCGATCAGGGGCGCGTCGGCCGCATCGGCGCTGCGGATCGCGACGCTGCCGCGGCTGGTGGGATTGAGGTTGCAGACGCTGGCCGTGAACGCGTTGAAGCCGTGCAGCGGCTCGCCGAAAGCTTCCAGCGACAGCGGCTGCACGTGGTACTGCAGGTCGGGCCAGGCCTTGTCCGGACCGCTCCGGGCGAACGCGCCCAGTTGCGACGGCGCCATGCTCATCGGCCCGGTGCGGCGCAGCGCGTACTCGAGCCCGATGCGCGCCTTGCCGAACCAGCTCGACGCCAGCGTGTTGAGCGTGCTGACGCCCTCGACCTGGAACACCGCGCGGATCTGCAGGTGATCCTGCAGGTTGCCACCGACGCCCGGCAGGTCGCGCACGACCTCGATGCCGTGCCGCTGGAGCAGCGCCGCCGGGCCCAGTCCCGACAGCTGCAGCAGGTGCGGCGAGCCGATCGCGCCGGCGGCGAGCAGCACCTGGCCGCCCGGGTTCAGGCGGATCTCCTCCAGCCCCTGGGGCGTGCGCACGAGCACGCCCTCGCAGCGCGTCGCACCGTCGACCTGCTCGAGCAGCAGCCGCTGCGCCTGCGTGCCGGTCCACATCTCGAAGTTGGGGCGGCGATAGCAGGTCGGTCGCAGGAAGGCCTTGGCCGTGTTCCAGCGCCAGCCGGCGCGCTGGTTGACCTCGAAGTAGCCGACGCCTTCGTTGTTGCCGCGATTGAAGTCCGGCGTCGCCGGGATACCGGCCTCCTGCGCGGCCGCGGCGAACGCGTCCAGCACCGCCCAGCGCAGCCGCTGCTTCTCCACGCGCCACTCGCCGCCGTGGCCATGCAGGGCGGGATCGAAACCCGGCGGCCGCTCGGCGCCGTCGTCCAGCCGCCAATGGTCCTCGTGCTGGCGGAAGTAGGGCAGCACCGCGTCCCAGCGCCAGGCGTCGTCGCCGGACGCGGCGGCCCAGCCGTCGTAGTCGCGGGCCTGGCCGCGCATGTAGATCATCCCGTTGATGCTGGAGCAGCCGCCCAGCACCTTGCCGCGCGGGTAGCGCAGGCTGCGGCCGTTCAGGCCGGCGTCGGGCTCGGTCTTGAAGAGCCAGTCGGTGCGCGGGTTCCCGATGCAGTACAGGTAGCCGACGGGAATGTGGATCCAGTGGTAGTCGTCGCGGCCGCCGGCCTCGAGCAGCAGCACGCGTTTGGCGGGGTCGGCCGACAGCCGGTTGGCCAGCAGGCAGCCGGCGGTGCCGGCGCCCACGATGATGAAGTCGAAGCGGCCCGAGGCCGCCTCGCGGACCGTCGCCGGTCCGCCCGCAGGGTTGTCTCCGCCCATGTCTCTCTTGTCGTCCAGGGTCCGTGGAGACCCATGCTGACCGAGCCGCGGGCGGGCGGCAACCGCGTTGTCACGGAGTGCCCGCGGGCGCGACCTCCGGCGGATCCGCAGTGCGCCCGCCCAGCGCGTACCAGTCGATGCGCCGCGTCAGCGCCATCACCGCGGCCAGCACCGCGAAGAGCAGGGTCGCGCCGACCAGCAGCGAGGCCGTCTCCAGGCTGAGCAGCACGTACAGCGCGCCGTAGAGCACCGCGACCAGCGCACCGAAGCCCAGGCCGCGCCAGGCCGCCCCGAGCATCGAAGCCCCGTAGAAAGCCAGCAGCCCGACGGCCGCGCCAGCCGCCAGCGCATAGGAGACCGGGAAGCTCAGGTGCTCCGACAGGCTCAGCAGCAGCAGGAAGAACAGCGTCATCGCCAGGCCGACCAGCAGGTACTGCACCGGATGCACGCGGCGGCCGGACAGCAGCTCCAGCAAGCCGACGCTGACGAAGGTCAGCACGATGAACATCAGGCCGTACTTGATGGCGCGATCGCTCATCACATACGGGTTGACCGGGTCGATCATCGAGAAGGCCAGCGTGTCCGCCACGACCTCGGCGCGGCCGTCCTGCGCGGCGACCCGGGCCGGCGCATACGCGGCGGGGCCGGCATCGGGGTCCCGCGCCACGCCGGGCAGCGCGAAGCCGGCGAGCACGTCGCGCGGCGCGGTCGTGGCGAGCTCGGTGACCTGCCATTGCGCCTCGAAGCCGCTGTCGTCGATCCGCCGGGACATCGGCAGGAAGCGGCCGCCGAAGCTGGGATGCGGCCAGTTCGAGCGCAGCTTCACCTGCGTCGCGGACGCGGCGGGCACGATGCCGAAGTCCGTCATGCCGATCAGCTTGATGGCCACCGTCAAGCTCAGCGGCTGGTCCAGCGCGGAGTCCGGCAGCACGGCGTGCAGGCCGTGCGGATAGCTGCCGTGGCGGGTGCCCGGGCGCACCGCCAGGGCCTCCGTGCCGCGCTTGAGCGTCACCGCGCGCAGGCCCCGCGCGTCGCTGACGGCGACCATCACGCGCGGGTCCTCGCAGCTCAACCGGCCCTTGTGCTCGGCCGCCGGCACCAGCGCGCCGAGTGACGCCCAGCGCGCCTGCAGCGCGACCTCGCCCGCGTAGCCGTTCACCTTGAACAGGCCGCGCTGGCGCTGCTCCTGGTTCAGCGTGCCGTCGACGGCCAGTTCTACCGGCACCGCCGACAGCACGAAGTCGCGCCGCTCGGCGGTGCGTGTCTGGTCCTTGCCGGTCCCGCTGACGTTCTCCCACTCCTCGGAGCAGCTGCGCTGCAGCACCGGCCCGAGCAGCACCTGCGGCCCGGCCTGCGCCAGCGCCACGCTGGCCTCGGCGGCGCGCTGGCGCTGCTGGCGCTCGTCGACCAGCCAGCCGATGCGCATCAGCACCATCAGCAACAGCAGCGTCACGCCGCCCAGGATCAGCAGCTTCCACCACAGCGCCTTGCTCTGCATTCGTCCTCTCCTTGCCCGCGGGCCATCCAGGGAAGGCGGCAGTCTCGGCAGGCGGGGTGAGCTCAGGACGAAGTTTGTGTGGCGGCCGTGAAGTGGGGGAAGGACAGCCGCACGCGCAGGCCGGGCTCGGCCGGCTCGAAGCGCAGGTCGCCGCGGTGCAGGCCGGCGATCTGGCGCACGATCGCCAGGCCCAGGCCCGAGCCCTTGCGCAGGCTGCCCGGTCGCGCCGTCGAGAAGAAGCGCTCGCCCAGCTGCGCGAAGGCGGCGCTCGGCACGCCGGGCCCCTGGTCGCGGAGCTCGAAGAAGGCACGGCGGCCGCCCGCCCCGGACGCGGGCTCGATGCCGACCTGCAGCGTCAGCTCGGCGCCGGCGGGCGAGAAGTCGATCGCGTTGGCCAGCAGGTTGCTGATGGCGAGCATCAGCATCTCGGCGTCGGCCTGCAGCTCGACCTCGTCGCGGCGCAGCCAGCGCACCGTCAGCGCCTGCTGCGCCAGGCGGTCGTCGAGTTGCGCGAGCACCTCGTCGACCGTGGCCGCCAGCGCCACCGGCCGCGGATGCGCCGGCCCGCGCCGCAACTCCAGCGTCGACAGCGCCAGCAGCCGCTCGACCAGTTCCGTCATGCGCTCGCTCTGCGAGACCACCTGCGCGGCGAAGCGCTGGCGGTCCGGCGCCGGCAGGTCGTCCTGCAGCAGCTCGCCGGCTCCGCGCAGCGCCGCCAGCGGGCTCTTGAGCTCATGCGTGAGCGCGCGCGCCATGTGCTCGAGGCGCTCGCGCCCATCGAGCCGCTCCCGCATCGCGTCCATCGCATGGGCCAGGTCGCCGAGTTCACCGGGCACCTTGGGCGGCGCCTGGCGCTCGCCCATCTGCACTTCCTGGGCGTAGCGGCGCAGGCGCCGCACGGTGACGATCATCCAGGCCGTCACCGCCACGCCCACCGCCAGCGACACCGCCAGCAGCGACAGTCCCGCGATCCAGATGCGGCGCTCGGCGCGGTAGATGATCTGCTGCACCGCGGCGGCCGGCTTGGCGACGGTGACCACGCCGATCGTGCGGCCGTCCAGGCGCACCGGCGCGGCCACGTACATCACCGGGCTGCCCTGCGCGTCCTTGCCGTTGCCCAGGTCGCCGGCGTTGCCGTAGGGCGTGAGCTGTTCCGGCGTCGTCCGGGCGCCGTATTCGCCGCGCAGCGTGCGGGCGACGTCGTTCCAGGCCGAGTAGTCCTGCCCGACCGCCGGCGCGGGACTGGTGTCCAGCACCACGCGGCCGGCGGCGTCCGTGACATAGATGCGGAAATCCAGCGTGCGCTTGCGGGCGCTGAGGATGCGGGCGTCCACCGGCCGCTCCGCGTAGTCCTTCACCCGTTGCGCGAAAGCGGTGCCCACCAGGTCGCCGCCGGGCGGCATCGCGGCCAGTTCATCGCGGGCCAGCGCCGCCACCAGGTTGGCGGTGTCCACCATCATGTCTTCCATCACCTCGCGCACGCTGGGCTTGAACTCGCCCAGCACCACGCGCAGCAGGATGAAGGCGCTCAGGCCCGCCACCAGGAAGAAGCCGAGGAACAGCCGCAGGCCCAGGCGCATGCGCCGTCACTCCAGCGAGTAGCCCATGCCGCGGTGCGTGCGGATAGGGTCCAGCTCCGGGCGCACCTGGCGCAGCTTGGCGCGCAGCGTCTTGATGTGGGTGTCGACGGTGCGGTCGCCGCTGTCGGCGTCCAGGCCCCAGACGGCATCGAGCAGGCTCTCGCGGCTGTGGATGCGGCCGGGCGCCTTCAGCAGGCGCAGCAGCAGGCCGAGCTCGCGGCGCGTCAAGGGCAGCAGCTCGCCATGGAAACGCACGCGGGAGCCCTCGGCCTCGACGAGGAAACCGGCCACGGCCGGCGCGCTCGGTTCCACCGGGGCCTGGGCCCGCCGCAGCAGCGCCCGCACCCGCGCCACCAGCTCGCGGTTGCTGAAGGGCTTGGCGAGGTAGTCGTCCGCGCCGAGTTCCAGCCCCAGCACCTTGTCGCTCTCCTCGCTGCGCGCGCTCAGCATCAGCACCGGCAGGCGCCCGAGCGGGCCCTGGCGCAGTTCGCGGCACAGGTCCAGGCCGTTGCCGTCGGGCAGGCCCACGTCCAGGATCGCCAGGTCCGGCGGCGTCGTGGCCAGCGCGGCGCGGGCCTCGTGCAGCCAGCCGCAGGCGCGGACGCGGTAGCCCTCGCGTTCCAGCACGAAGCTGACCGTCTGGGCGATGGCGGGGTCGTCCTCCAGCAGCAGCACCTGACCGGCGAACGGCGCGGGCGGCAGGGTGGGCGAGGACGGGGCGGGCGCGGTCGAACTCATGGGCGCGATCATCGCGGAGCGGCGGACAGTCCGCGAAGGTAACGCAGCCCCTCGGCGGCGCGCGGGCCATACCAGCTGACCAGCTCGCCATCGACGAGGCGCACCCTGGCGTTCGGGCAGAGCGCCTGGGCTTCGGCCAGGTGCTGGGCGCCGAACCGGTAGGGCTCGGAACTGAGCAGCAGTTCGTCGACGCCGGCCAGCCAGGGCTCGTCGCCCGTCAGCACCGGATAGCGCGCCGCGCCGCGCTCGCCGCCCTCGACCGGGGGCCAGGTCGACCAGCCCACCTCCGCGAGCATGCGGGAGATATAGGTATCGCGGGCGACCGTCATCCAGGGGTCGCGCCAGATCAGATAGAGGACGCGCGGCGTCGGCCGCCCCTCGCCGGATGTCCGCAGGGCCAGGCAGGCCGCCAATTCCTCCCGCAGGGCGTCGGCCAGCCGGTTCGCCCGGTCACGGAGATCGGGGACATGCGGGAGCGAACTCGCCCCTGTCGAACTTTCTTCCGAGCCTTGGAGATTTCTGCCGGTGAGTTCAGACCTGACCCTCCAATCGGCGGCAAAAACCTCCACCATCTCCACCATCTGGGTGACCAAGGTCAGGTTGTCAGCGGGTGCGCAGGGATGCGTCACCACCACATGGGGGACGAATTCGCGCAGGGCCTGGACCGTCTCGAGCCGGTTTTCATCAACGTTCACGATGACATGGCTAGGGGCCAGCCTCCGCAGCTTGGGGAGATTGACGTCCTTGGTTCCACCGATCTTTGATATTGCTGACACCGCCGGCCCGGGATGAATGCAAAAACCGGTGCGACCGACCACCCAAGGCCCCAGTCCGAGGGCGAACAGCAGTTCGGTCACCGACGGAACCAGCGAGACGATGCGCAGCTCGGGCGTGAGCGGGACGGGCGTGGACGGCGGGCGCTGGAGGGCGATGGGCGTCACCTTGTGCGATTAGGGGCGGGTTCACCCGCATAGTGGAAAACACCGAGCGCCGGCGGGGGGTCTCGGGAGCCGGTTTTGCCCCGATGTAAAGCCGGCGGCGAAGGATTTCCAGCGCTTCCGACACTGCTCGGGGTTTGCGCGCATAAGCTGAAAAACAACAACCGGCTTGACGCGTTGCGAACCGCCAATCCTGTCACACATAATCGGATCGCCTGAATGCAGCGCCTTCGTATGAGTGGTTCACGATGGGTTGAAGCAGCACATTGGGTTATTTGGTTTTGAAAGGGCTTC
>Ga0209370_1000248_pt1 | contig 95780 bp, 89 predicted proteins | sample AgamicAtPrz_FD_187164 | JGI IMG/M metagenome (GOLD analysis project Ga0209370, IMG submission 187164) | Agave microbial communities from Guanajuato, Mexico - At.P.rz (SPAdes) (version 2) | ecosystem: Host-associated > Plants > Phyllosphere > Phylloplane/Leaf | place: Guanajuato, Mexico...
GATGTGTACGGGCGTACGTCCGAGTCGGCGCAGTGTGGTGGCGCGGTCAAGGCTGCTTCGCAGTGATTGCGCGGTGATGGGGGGCTCAAGCCCCGGGGCTGATTCGCGCTCCGGCACTTGAGCCCCCACCTCGCCTTGCTCGATCCACAGCCGGCCAAGCCTTCCCCTTTTGAGCCTTCCCCCATTTCACGCTACGATGCTTCAACCCTCGCGCAACCAAGGTCTGCAAGCCTCATGATCATCGGCGCTCTCCTTATCCTCACCTGGCTGGTGCTGTTGCTGCGCTACCCCGCCAAGGCCTTGCCGATTTCGCTGGCTGCAGTGGGTGGTCTGGGCCTGGTGGCCTTGTTCGTCATCTGGCAGGACACTCGCGAAACCTCGCAACTGGCCCGCCTGGACATGCGCCTTGCCTATGCCCCCACCCAATGCCCCGCCGACCGCCCCTTGCAGGTCACCCTGAAGAACGACAACAAGGTTCCGCTCACCGAACTGCGCTGGCGTGTGGCGGCCTATGCGCCTGGCGACACCGTCAACCTGGCAGAAAACACCTACAATGCACCGCGCTACCGTGGACCTGGGGAATTGCAACCCGGCGCGCAGTGGTCCGATTGCCTGCCGTTGCCTGCGCTACGCTCGGGCTACCGTGCACAGACGTTGGCGTTCAGGGCCGAGCACCTGCAAGGCAGCTTTGCCAACTGAATCCTTCGATGCCCAACCGCTGGCGACGCATCGGCGACTCGGCGCACACCCACTGCCCCTCTACCCAGACCTAAAGGCGTTCTGCATGTCGACTGTTCTGATCACCGGTTGCTCCAGCGGCATTGGCCGCGCCCTGGCCGATGCGTTTCGCGATGCCGGTCATCAGGTCTGGGCCACTGCCCGCCAGGCTGAAGATGTGGCGCGCCTGGCCGCTGCGGGCTTCGTTGCCCGACAACTGGATGTCAACGACCCACACGCCCTGGCCCTGCTCGCGCAGGAGCTCGATGCACTGGACATCCTGATCAACAACGCCGGCTACGGCGCCATGGGGCCGCTGCTCGATGGCGGGGTCGACGCCCTGCAGCGCCAGTTCCAGACAAACGTGTTCGCGCTGGTCGGCGTGACACGCGCACTGTTCCCCCAGTTGCGTCGCGCCAAAGGCCTGGTGGTGAACATCGGCAGTGTCTCCGGGGTGCTGGTCACGCCGTTCGCCGGCGCCTACTGCGCCTCCAAGGCCGCCGTGAAGGCCTTGAGCGACGCCTTGCGCCTGGAGCTTGCGCCGTTGGGCATACGCGTGATGGAGGTGCAGCCTGGAGCGATTGCCTCGCAGTTCGCCAGTCACGCCCAGCAGCAGGCGCAGCAGGTGCTGGCGCCGGAATCGCCGTGGTGGCCATTGCGTGAACACATTCAAGCCCGGGCCCGCGCCTCGCTCGACCGGCCAACACCGACAGCGGTCTTTGCCCAGGGCGTGCTGAAAGCGACCCAGCGTTCGCCAGTGCCAGCACGGGTGCGGCTGGGCAACGGCAGCACTGCCTTGCCACTGATGGCCTGCCTGGTGCCGCAGCGTTTACTGGACAAGGTGCTGCGCAAACGGTTTGGCTTGTCACGAACGCTGTAGGGCGCTGACGGCGCCGCGCACTCAGACCTTGTCGAACGCCTGCCACCCTCCGCCGAGCGCTTTGTACAGCCCCACGAGCGCCTGGGATACTGCGGCAGCGCTGTCGATCCACTGCTCTTCGCTGGCCAGCAAGGCCGACTGCACGGTCAGTACATTGAGAAAATCCACCGCACCTTCCACGTATTGACGCTGGGCCGTTTCCAGGGCGATGCGGTTCTGGCGCACGGCTTCGGCGAGGCGATCGCGACGCAGCTGGCTGGCGTTGTAAAGGCGCAGCACATCATCGATTTCATGCCAGGCCCCCAGCACCACCTTGCGGTAGTTCAGGGCCGCTTCCTGCTGCTGCGCCTGGCGCAGTGCCAAGGTGCCCTTGAGGCGACCACCTTCGAAAATCGGCAGCGACAGCTGCGGTCCGAAGGCGAAGCGGCGAGAGTCCCAGGCACCGAAGTCAGCCAGTTGCATGGCCTGGAAGCCCACGTTGCCAGACAGCCGGATACGCGGATAAAAATCTGCCGTGGCCACGCCGATGCTGGCCGTGGCAGCATGCAGGCGCGCCTGGGCCTGGCGGATGTCCGGACGACGCTCGGCCAGTTCCGAAGGCACGCCGATGGCGAACGTCTGCTGCGGGTCGGGTAGCTCACCGGCTTGCAGCAGGCTGTCCTGCAGACTGCGTGGGGGCTCGGCCGCCAGCAGGCTCAAGGCATTGATCAAATCGTCACGGCGTGCCTGCAAAGTGGGCAGGCGAGATTCGATCAAGGCGACCTGGGCGTTGGCCTGGGCCACGTCGAGCCGAGTGGCCACGCCTTCGGCCTGACGGTCTTCGGACAATTCAAGGCTGTGCCGCGCGACCTTGAGGTTGTCCTCGGTCACCTGCAACGTATGCTGCACCGCACGCAGCTGGATGTAATCACCGGCTGTTTCGGCGAGCAGGGCCAGCAGGACGCCGTTTCGGTCGTTCTCGGCGACCTCGACACTGGCGTCGGCCGCTTCGACCTGACGCCGCACACGCCCCCAGACGTCCAGCTCCCAACCTGCCACCAAGTCACCCTGCCACAGGTTGAAGGCCGATTTACCCGCGTTGCCCGAGGGGTCGCTCAGCCCCTCGGCGCTGTTGCGGGCACGGCTGTAGCCTGCATTGGCGTCCACCGACGGCTGCTGGTCGGCGGCCACAGTACTGCGCAGCGCACGGCTTTGCAGCAAGCGGGCACTGGCGATCTGCAGATCGAGGTTGCGCGTGGCGACCTGCTCGATCAGTGCACTGAGCCGTGGATCGTGAAAGCTGTCCCACCAGCGCAACTGGATGGGCTCGGCCACAGGTTGGCTGGGCGCGTGTTCACCCTGCAACGGGTCCCACTGCTGGGGCGCCTGGGCGTCAGGGCGCTGGAAGTCCGGGCCAAGGGTACAGCCCGTGAGCAGTGCAGCGAGCAGTACGGCTGCAGGGGTCTTTGTCCTGAAACGCGTGACGGGCCGCGATGAACTGACTACTTGTGGGCGGGCGGGTGCAGGGCTCTGCGCGTGAGCGATGTTCATCGGGCTGTCACCCCGCTGCCTGCCAGCTTATCGCCTTGGGTATCGCGGGTCGTGTCGATGGTCGCTTCGACCGACATGCCGACACGCAGGCGGGTCAACAACGGCTGCCCGTCATCGAAGACGATCTTCACCGGAATACGCTGGACCACCTTGGTGAAATTGCCGGTGGCGTTGTCCGGCTTCACAGCGGAGAACGTCACCCCTGTGGCCGGAGCGATGCTTTCGACGTGTCCATGGAGTTGTTCATCGGCAAAGGTATCGACGCTGATGCTGACCGGCTGACCAGGCTGCACGTGGGTCAATTGGGTTTCCTGGAAGTTGCCCACCACATAGGCCTGTTGCAGGGGCACCACCGACAACAGTCGCGCCCCTGGGTTGACGTAGGCCCCGATGCGCAACGCACGCTCACCGACCATGCCGTCGACCGGCGCCGTGATGCGGGTATAGGAGAGGTCCAGCCGGGCCTTTTCCACCCCGGCTTCGGCGCGCTTGAGCTGGCCATCGGCGCTGGCGACCTGGGCGGCGAGGATGTCCACCTGCTTGCGTGCAGCCACCGAAGCTGCGCGGGCATTGGCCAGGCGGGCACGGGCCTGGTCCACGGCGCTGCGCGCTTGCTGAGCGTTTTGCACGGTACCGGCGCCCTGCTCGGCCAGGCGCCCGTAGCGGCGCACCTCATGATCGGCGAACGCCGCCTCGGCTTCGGCGGCTTTTACCGCTGCCTGGGCCTGGGCAATCAGCGCGTCCTGGCGGTCGAGGGTGGCGCGGGCATCGGTGCTCTGGGCCTTGGCCACCAGCAGCTGCGCCTGGGCAGCGTCCAGGGCAGCCTGGTAATCACGGGCATCGATGGTGGCCAGCAGTTGGCCGGCCTTGACCTGCTGGTTGTCCGCGACCAGCACCTGCGTGATGAAGCCAGCGACTTTGGGCGCGACCACGGTGTAGTCGGCGGTCACGTAGGCATCGTTGGTGCTCTGCCGGTGATCGCTGCCCACCAGCCATGGGCCGACGAGGGCGGCCAGCACGGCCACGGCCAGCACAGCGCCGATGAACAGGGTTTTACGGTGGATGGTCATTTGGCGTTTCTCGAATTCAGACGGGGGTCAGGCCACCGCGCGCGGCGGATAGACCCGGGTGGGCATGACAGGGATCAGGCAGATCAGGGCCACGGCAATGACGGCCAGGACCAGGTAGAGGTCGGCCGAGGTCAGTACCAGCGCCTGGTCATGAATACGCTTGGCAAGGCTGGCAGCGCTGTCGTCCAGCAACGGGGCATTGCCAAGGCTGTCGACCAGGTGATTGGAATGAAAATGCCGACGCAGCGTGCCCAGGGCATCCAGCAGCCCGCCCGCCACGACGGCGGACAAGCCCTTGACGGTATTGAACCAGGCCGAGGCGAAGGGGCCTTCCTGGGGGCTCATGCCCGTGGTCGAGAGCATCAGCAACGGCAGGACCGCCATCGGCTGGCCGAACACCTGCAACAGGTAGAACGGGTAGAAGTCGGTGCGGATCCACTGGCTCGTGAGCAGGCTGCTGCCGATGCAGGACGCGGCCAGCATTGCCAGGCCGATACCCAGCACCCAGCGGCAGTCGACTGCGCGGATGTTGCAAAGCGCGGCGGTCAGCGGCAGGGCGATCAATTGTGGCATGGCCACCAGCAGCATCAGCGGGCTGGTCTGGGCGGGCCGGTAGCCCTGGAGCTGGGCCAGGTAGGCGGACGGTAGGCTACCCACACCCGACAGCACGATGAGTACGCCTGCGACGGTTAGCAGGGCAAAGGCCAGGTTGCGCCGGCCCAGCAAGCGCAGCTGGAAAAACGGCAGGGGCTCGGACCACTCGTTGAACATGAACAGCACCAACAGCAGCAGCCCACCGCCCAGCAGCCAGCAGATCAACGGCGAATCGAACCAGCCCCAGCGATCGCCCAAGGACAGCCCCAGCACGATACCGCAGATCGCCGGCAACCCAAGCAGCACACCACGCCAGTCGAACTGCCTGAAACGCTCCAGGCGCAATGGGTCCTGCGGCAACCCCCATGCCACGCAGCCACCGGCCACCAGCGACGGCAGGATGATCTGCCAGAACGCCCAGCGCCAGCCGACGTATTCGGTCCACAGGCCAGCCAGCGGTGTACCCAGGTTGGGGCCGAAGGTGGCCGTCAAGGCGTAGCACGCCAGGCCGTAGACCTTGATGCCAGGGGGCAGGAAACGCAGCGCCACGCTCATCAGCATCGGCGGCAGTGCACCCGAGGCGAGCCCTTGCAGCACCCGCAGCAGCATCAGGCTGTGCACGTTGGGGGCGAAGGGTTGCAGCAGACCCAGCACCGCGAAGGTACCAATGGCTGCCAAGGTGAAGCGCCGCAAGGAAAAGGTGGTCGCCAACCAGGGCGAAAAGGCCATTGCCGAGACGGAGGCTGCGCTGTACACCGCCAGCAGCCAGGCCCCTTCATCGGCACCGATGCCCATGGCCCCGCGGATATCGGCCAGGGAAATCTTGGTCACGGACTCGTTGAGGCCCGCACAGAGCACCGCCAGCAACACACCGAACAGCCCGACCACCACCTGCAGGCCGAACGCGCCCTGTGCGGGGGCGGCCGGTGCAGGCGTGGCAGCCAGCCCACTCGCTGAGGCAGAAACGGCATTCATTTAGAGACATCTCCAGCAACAATTTTACGACTGGAGCGATTTTAGGCAGGGTGAATGCTGACGAAAACTGAATTATTGGCAGTTTTATATTGCGTCAAACGCAATGATCCCATGTTCAAGGGTCGCTTCGGGTACAGGCCTTGATCGTCTGACGCAGCCACTGGTGGGCCGGGTCGTTGTCAAAACGTGGGTGCCAGGCCTGCATCACGTTCACTTTTTCAAGGGGTACGGGAATTTCGAAGGAGCGCAGGGGAAGCTTCAGACGCTGGACGCTGTTCAGGATGTTGGCCGGGATCGGCAGGATCAGGTCCGAGTCAGGTAACGAGAACATCGCCGAGTGGAAGCTGGTGGTAATCAGCGCCACCCGGCGCTCGACCCGATGGTTGGCCAGGGCCACATCGATCGGACCGTTGGCACGGCCCCGGCGCGACACGCTGATCTGCGGGAACGCGGCGAAGCGTTGTGGGGTGATGTCCTGGTCGAAGACCGGATGCTCCATGCGCGCCAGGCCGACGAAGTAGGTGCTGAACAAACTCTGCACCTTGATCTCCGGCCCCAGCTCCACGGAGGAGCTGACGATCAGGTCGATGTGGCCGTTGCGCAGCATGGCATCGTCGTCACTGCTGCCTTCGGGCACGAAACGCAGCACGGTATTGGGCGCGTCGGCCAGCATCATGCGCAGCAGCTTGGCCCCGTAGAGGGCAATGAACAGGTCGTTGGTACGCACGTTGAAGGCACGGTGCAGTTTGGACAGGTCGACGCCTTCACGGCTGCGAAACACCTGCCCGGCCTGCTCCACCAGGCCATGCACCTGCTCGCGCAGGGCCAGGGCGCGCGGCGTGGGCACCAGCCCGCGGCCAGCGCGCACCAGGATGGGGTCGCCCATGGCCTCGCGTATGCGCCCCAGCGTGCGGCTCATGGCGGCTGGGCTGAGGTTCATACGTTGTGCCGCGCCCACCACGCTGCCCTCATCGAGCAGCACGTCGAGGGCGACCAGCAGGTTCATGTCAGGCAGTTGCATGGTCGTTTTCCGAGACGACGTTGGGAAAGGGCGATGTTAGCAGGTTGCTCGATTGCGCCCGACGCAATGTGCTCGTGCGTGGCAGGGCCTTTATTCGCAGCCTGGGTGAGGTCGACAATGGCAGCAGCAGGCTCGGCCCTGGCCGGCAGCCCAGCCACCCCCACGATCAAGGATTCCGTATGCCAAGCCCCGTGCTCATCGCCATCGACGCCTCCCCTGCTACCCAAGCGCTGCTCGCCCTGACCCGCCGCTGGTGTCGTCCTGAAGACCATACCTTGCATGTACTGCTGGCCATCGATACTTCCTTTGCCGTGCACGAACAACCGGCGCCCTACACGGCCGACGAACAAGCGCAGTACCCTGCCGCGTGCGAGGAACAGCAACAGGCCGACCATGCCCTGGGCGAGGCGGTCCGTGACTTGCAGCAGGCGGGTTTCGCCTGCCAGGGCAGCATGGTGGCCGGTCGGCCTGTAGAGGTCATCGTGGCCAAGGCACAGGCCCTGAACTGCGAACTGATCATCATGGGGCACCGTCATCTGTCGCGATTGGGGCGACTGCTGGACCCTTCGATCAGTGCCAAGGTGATCGATCAGGTGCAGGTGCCGGTTTTGGTCGGGCCGGCTGAATGTCCCGCTTGAGGAGCCGGACCTTCAGGTGATTGCGGGACTTGCAGAAACGTGCCGCCCAGGCGCAACGCGCTGCAGCGGCAGGTTGCCGAGTGCTTCACTGCGGATCGACCACCACCGTACAGGTAGTCCCCGCTGCCAGGAAGTAACCTTCGGGCATCTGGTCGATATGGATGCGCACCGGCACCCGCTGGGCCAGGCGCACCCAGTTGAAGGTCGGGTTCACATCGGCAATCAGCTCGCGACTCTGCGGGTTGTCGCGGTCGTAGATGCCCCGGGCGATGCTCTCCACATGGCCCTGCAAGCGTTCCCCGCTCATCATCTGCAGCTCGGCAGGGTCGCCTACCTTCACATGGGGCAGCTTGGTTTCTTCGAAAAACCCGTACACCCAGAATGACGCCTCATCGACCACCGCCATCACCGCCTCGCCGGTACGTGCGTAATCGCCCTTATGAACGTTCAGGTTGGTCACATAGCCATCGACCGTGGCCACGATCCGGGTACGCTTGAGGTTCAACTCGGCAGCCGCCAGCGTCGCCTGGGCCTGCTGGTACTCGGCCAGCGCAGCGCTGGCAATGTTGCTGGCATCGTCGCGGTTTTCCTTGGAGATCACCAGGTTGTCCAGGTCGGCTCGGCGTCTGGCATTGACCCGGCGCATCTCCCAGGTGGCCTTGCGGGCGGCCACCAAGGCCTTGGCCTGTTCGACCGCCAACCGGTAGTGTTCCGGGTCGATCTGGATCAACAGGTCGCCCTTGCTGACCCGCTGGTTGTCCTTGACTGGCACATCGACCACGTAGCCAGGCACATCGGCCGCCACGTTGATGATGTCGGCACGCACCCGGCCATCGCGTGTCCAGGGGGTGGTCATGTAATGCAGCCACAGCTGACGACCGATCACCACGGCGGCCGCCAGGACCAGCAACGTAGCGACAAGGCTGAAGAACTTTTTCATCGAAGGATTCTCACCAGTAGAGCGACAGCGCCAGGGCGCCGAACAGGCAGACGAACAGGCTCAAGCGCAGCAGCGCCGGGTGCCAGAAGAAACGGTAGCCATCAACGCTGGCAATGAACCGGTCAAGCCCCCAGGCCAGGCCTAGCGCAAACAGGAACATCACGGTCAGGGTGGGCATGTACACGCCGTGGAAGGCGATTTCACGAGGCATGGGGCAAGCCTTTAGGTGGCGCAAGCGGTGAGTGGGGGTCGAGCAGGGATGAGCGGATAAAGTGCAGGTAGCTCTGGACACGGCGTAACACCGACGTGTCGAAGTGCCGCGCAAACGGCTCGTCGGTGGCCTGCACCCGGGAAATGGCATGGTCCACCGCCACAAGGGCACGCTCATGATTCCCGGCGCTGGGCTGCAAGAACAACCGCGCCAGGGCGCGGCCCATGACCCGGATAGCCTGGCGCCACGGCTGGGACTCGGCATAGGCCGGGTGCACGGGTGCCCGTGCCTGCTCCTTGCGCAGCTCGATGACCGCATGGCCGATTTCAAGCACGCTGAACATCCAGCCCATCAACTGGCTTTGCACCTGCGGCTTGCCGGCCGCCAGGCCATAGGCCTGGTGCAGCAAGTCGCGCGTGCGGCTTTCGAAGGCCGTGCCGATGCCGCGCAGACGCCCGCTGATAGCAAACAGCACTTGTTCACGCAGGGCCTGCTCCAGCCGGCTCCACAACCAGCGGCTATTGGGCGGCAGGATGATCGCGCCGGCAGCCGCGCACACGAACATGCCAACGACCATGGCGATGTAGTCGTTGATGAAGCTGTACGGGTCATACACCGTCAGGTTGTTGGGCACCGAGCCGATGGCGAAGAACACCAGCAGGCCAATGCCGTAGCCCGAGTAGGCCGGGCGCGACGAGAGAAACGCACCCAGCACGAACACCGGGGCCAGGACCATGCACAGCAAAGGGAAGCCGTCGATCCAGGGAAACACGAAGAAGGTTTCGAAAAACCCGATCACCGCGCCTATCGCCGTGCCGCACGCCATCTGGAACGACAGCCGCTTGGGGTTGGGCGAAGCCGCCGACAGCCCAGCGGTGACCGTGGCGATCAAGGTCATCATGGCGCCGCTTGGCCAGTCGCTGATCAGCCAGTAACTGCCCAGCAGCAACAGCACCGCTGCCGAGCGCAGCCCGGCTGCCAGGCATACCAGGGTGCTGGTCTGCGCCACGTAGGGTTCGTCCCACTGCTCTCGCGCGTGGTTGTGCACCGCCAGGGAGGCGTGGGTTTCGGCGTAGCTGTACATCTCGTCCACGAAGCGGTAGAGCAACTCGAACGCCGTGTGAAAATCCAGCAGGTCGGCTTCGCAGGGCGCGGTGGCCAGGTATTCGGCGCGCAAGCTGCGGACCTGGGCCTGCAACCCTTCGCGGTAGGCACCAAGCTCAAGGGTCAGGCGCAAGGCGTCGGCATCGGTCAACGCGCGTCCCACATAGGGTTCGAGCAGGTCGACGAGGGTGTGCAGGCCAGGCTCGATGGCGCTGACGATCTGCACGGGCCCACGTGCGCGAAGCCGCTCGATCAGGCGGTGCAGGGCGTTGAAGCGTGTGGTGATGGCCATGAATTCGCTGTTCATGCGTACCAACCGGCCACTGCGCCGCCGCATGTGCGGGTCCTCGAAGGCAGTGACGTTGCGCAGGCTTTCCAACCCCACCGCCTCGGCAACGAAGCGCACGTTGCTGCTTTCAAAACGCTCACGCTGGCTGTCGCCACGCAAGGCTTCGACCACCACGGCCGCGAACGCACCGAAACGCTGGTACAGGGCATTGCGCATGGCGGCACTGGCCGATTGCGGCAGGATGGCGGCGCTGACGAACGTGGACACCAGGATGCCCAAGGCAATCTCCAGCACTCGCCACACCGCTGCCATGAACGCCTGGTCCGGGTGCTGCAACACCGGCAGGCCGATCATCGCCGCCGTGTAGCCGGCAAGCACGAAGCCATACGCCTGAAAAGTGCGGTAGCGCATGGCGCCTGCCGAGCACAGGCCCACCCAGACGGCCAGGCTGGGCAGAAACAGTTCGGTGTTCTGCGGGAACACGGCCATCAATGCGACCATCATCACAGAACCCGCCAGGGTGCCCAGCACCCGGTAGAAGCTCTTGGCGAACACATGCCCGCTTTGCGGCTGCATGACGATGAACACGGTGATCATGGCGGTGCGCGGCTGCGGCAACTCAAGGCGCATGGCCAGCCACAAGGTGATGAAGGCTGCAGCCAGCACCTTGAAGATGTACACCCAGGTGACCCCATCGGTCCGCACCCAGGCCTGGAAACCGCGCCGCCATTGCAGGCTCTGCAACCAGCGCAGGGGTAAACCCCAGGTATTCATGGGCGCTCACTCGGCTTGGCGTTGAGTAGGGCGAGAGGTGCTGGCGTGGCTGGCGGCGCCTGGCGTTCTTCGTCCGGCACATCCGAGCCGGCTTGCAGACCGCCGCCCAGCGCAGTCACCAGCGCGGCGTGAGCGATCAGGCGCGCGGCCTGCACCTGCTGCTGAACCTGCTGCTGACGAAACAGCAGCGTCTGCGCGTTGAGCACGTTCAGGTAGTCGGTTAAGCCCCGCTGGTAGGCGACCATGGCGATGTCGTAGGTTTTCTGCGCCGCGGCGACCGACTCGGCCGCAAAGTGCGCCTGCGCCTGCATCGACTCACGACGCACCAGCTGATCGGAGATGTCCTTGAGCGCGCCGATCACCGTCTGGTTGTAGCGCGCCACGGCCACATCATAGTCGGCGGCGGCGGCCCCCAGTTGCGCGCGCAGACGCCCGCCATCGAAGATCGGCAGGGTGACGGCCGGGCCGACGGTGTAGTTGAACTTGCGCCCGGTGAGAAATGCCAGCGGGCCGCCGCCGGTGGCCACGAAACCCAGGCTGCCGACCAGGTCCACGTTGGGGAAGAAGCCGGCATGGGCCATGTCGATCCCCCGCGCCTGGGCAGCGACCTGCCAGCGGCTGGCGACCACATCGGGGCGCTGGCCGACCAGTTCGGCGGGTAGCCTGGAAGGCAGCGTCAAGGGTGCGGCAAGGGTCAGGCTGGGGCGCTGCAGCTGCGCGCCCTCCCCTGGCCCCTTACCCGCCAGGGCCGCCAGCTGATGAGTGGCCAGGGCGATATCCTCGTCCAAGCTGTCGATCTGGCGATGGGTTTCCGGCAGCGGCGCCTGAGCCTGGCTGACCTCCAGATGAGTACCGATGCCAGCGTCCAGTCGACGCTGGGCCAGGTCCAGAATCTGCTCTTGCTGCGCCAGTTGAGCCTTGATGATGTCGCGCCGGGCGTAGTGCAGGCTCAGCTCGATGTACACGCTCACCACCGTGTGCTGCAGCTCCAACTGGGCCTGCCTGGCCTCTGCGGCCTGTCGATGGGCCTGGTCCACGGCCTGCTCGCTGGCATTGCGCTCGCGCCCCCACAGATCAAGGGCGTAGCTCAGGCCAAGGCTTGCGTTGTTATCCCAGGTGGTGGCACCGGACAAATCACCCGGGCCATAGAAGGGATCGTCAGGCCAATTGTGCCGGTTGAGCGTCGCCCGACCGGTACCTTGCAGGTGTTCGGCCGACTCGGCAAGGCCAGCCAGGGCCCGCGCTTGACGCACCCGTGCTGCGGCGATGGCCAGGCTGGGGTTGGCGGCCAGCGCCAGTGCTATCCAGTGATCGAGTTGGGGGTCGCGGTAGGCGCGCCACCATTGCTGGTCGGGCCAGTGGGCATCGGCGGCGGCCTGCTCGATGGCTGCACTGGGGCTCAGGGTGTTGGCTTGCAGCGTTTGGGTCTGCGGGGCAATGCCCCAGGTTCCGATACAGCCGCTCAAGGTGAGGGCAAGGGCACAGGCACTGAACGCTTGGAGCGTTCCGATGATGCAACGCGGCACAGCTGCGATATCCCGAGGAAGAGGTGGAGGGGCTGGGCAATTCTAGGGGGCGGCCACACTGGCGATAAGCGCTGATTCCTGCGAATCTTTGTTACTGAAACGGCGATAATCAGCCTTTGGTCGAACGCAACTTTTCATCCTGGTTGCGCGACTTCGTGACACAATTTTGTCCTCTAGATCGAGAGTGACCCATGGACACCCTGCAAAACATGCGTGCCTTCAGTTGCGTGGCCCAGCTCGGCAGCTTCACGGCCGCAGCGGGCCAGCTGGACACCACCACCGCCAACGTGTCGCGGGCCGTCTCCAACCTGGAAGCGCATCTGCAAACACGCCTGCTCAACCGCACCACCCGCCGCATCGCGCTGACCGAAGCCGGCAAGCGCTACCTGATGCGCTGCGAACAGATTCTGACCTACGTCGAAGAAGCCGAGGCCGAGGCCAGCGACGCCCATGCCCGCCCTGCCGGGCAGTTGAAGGTGCACTCGATGACCGGGGTGGGCCAGCATTTCGTGGTCGATGCGATCGCCCGCTACCGCGAATCGCACCCGGACGTCACCTTCGACCTGACCATGGCCAACCGCGTGCCCGACCTGCTCGACGAAGGTTACGACGTGTCCATCGTGCTGGCCACCGAGCTGCCGGACTCAGGCTTCGTGTCACAACGGCTGGGCATCACCTACAGCATCGTCTGCGCGTCGCCGGCCTACATTGCCCGTCATGGCGTGCCGCAGAAGCCGGCCGATCTGCTCAAGCATGCCTGCCTGCGCATGGTCAGCCCGGTGATACCGCTTGAAAAATGGCTGTTCGATGGCCCCGAAGGCCAGGAAATGGTCAACATCACCAGCTCACCCTTCATGGTCAACACGGCCGATGCGATGCGCACGGCTATTCGCAGTGGCATGGGGGTGGGGGTATTGCCGATCTATTCGGCCATCGAAGGCTTGCGCAACGGCACCCTGGTGCGAATCCTGCCGCAATACCGGCTGCAGGAACTCAACCTGTATGCCATTTACCCGTCGCGCCAGTACCTGGACGCCAAGATCAAGACCTGGGTGGAGTACCTGCGCAACTCGCTGCCGGAAATCCTCGCGGCCCATGAAGCCGACCTGAAAGCGCATTGAGCCACCACCGGCAAGGGTTGCAGCCTGCTGCGCACAACCTGTAGCTTCAGGGTTTTGCCTTCAGGTGAACGATGAAAAAGACCGTCCTTGCCTTCAGCCGGATCACCCCGGCCATGGCCGAGCGCTTGCAGCACGATTTCACCGTGATCATGCCCGATCCCAAACGCGGTGACGTCAACGCGCAGTTCAACGAAGCCCTGCCGCATGCCCACGGCCTGATTGGGGTGGGCCGCAAGCTGGGGCGTGCCCAGCTCGAAGGGGCTGGCAAGCTCGAAGTGGTGTCCAGCGTGTCAGTGGGCTACGACAACTACGACCTGGACTACTTCAACGAACGGGGCATCGCCCTCACCAATACACCGGACGTGCTCACTGAAAGTACGGCCGACCTGGGCTTTTCCTTGATCATGGGCTGCGCCAGGCGGACCGCAGAGCTCGACGCCTGGACCAAGGCCGGCCATTGGCAGGCCAGCGTAGGGCCTGCGCTGTTCGGCAGTGACGTACATGGCAAGACCCTGGGCATCGTCGGCATGGGCAACATCGGCGCCGCCATCGCGCGGCGGGGTCGTCTGGGCTTCAACATGTCGGTCATCTACAGCGGCAACAGCCGCAAGACGGCCCTGGAGCAGGAACTGGGTGCGCAGATGCGCAGCCTCGAGCAACTGCTGGGCGAAGCCGACTTCGTCTGCATCGTGGTGCCGCTGTCCGATGCCACGCGCCAGTTGATCGGCGCCCGCGAGCTGAAGCTGATGAAGCCCTCGGCGTTTCTGATCAACATCGCCCGCGGGCCAGTGGTGGACGAAGCGGCATTGATCCAGGCCCTGCAGGACGGCACGATCCGAGGTGCCGGCTTGGACGTGTATGAAAAGGAACCCCTGGCCGACTCCCCGCTGTTCAGCCTGCCCAATGCCCTGACCCTGCCCCACATTGGTTCGGCGACCGCCGAGACGCGCGAGGCGATGGCCAACCGCGCCATCGACAACTTGCGCGCGGCGCTGCTAGGCGAGCGGCCGAGGGACCTGGTCAACCCTCAGGTGTGGAAAGGCTGAGCACGGGCGTTGTTGAGCGCACGGGCCGCCACCAGTGCGGCCCGGCTTCATGACCAGGCCTAGGCAGGCCGTGGCACCTCGGAACTACGCGCAGCCTTGGGTTTGCGAAACACCAGCACATTGCCCGCCATCACCGCCACCAGGCCAAGCAAGGCGGTGGGCGTCCATTGATAGCCTTCGACGGCCGCCGACACGTTCAGGGCCACCAGCGGGAAAAGCACCGTGCAGTAGGCCGCGCGTTCCGGCCCCATGCGACCGACCAAGGTCAGATACGCCGTGAACGCGATCACCGAGCCCGGCACCGCCAGGTAGAGCAGTGAGCCCACGTAGCGTGTGCTCCACTCCATCTCGAAGGGAATCCCACCCAACAGGCAGGCGATCGCCAGCATGCCTGCCCCATACGCCATGCCCCAGGCGTTGGTGGTCATGGGCTTGAGCCCGGCCGCCTGCTGCACGCTCGAGAGCATGTTGCCTGCCGAAAAACACAAGGTGCCGAGCAGTGCCAGGCCAAGGCCATAGAGGGTCTGGCGGCTGGCCGCATGGTGCGACAGCTCCGGCCAGAAGAGCAGGCCCAGGCCCAGCAAACCCAGGGCCCCACCGCCAAGTACATGCGGGGCTACCTGCCGGCCAAAAAACAGCCGGGCATTGATCGCGTTCCACAAGGTGGCGGTGGAGAACACCACGGCAATGAGGCCGCTGGCGATCCATTGGCTGGCGCTGAGAAAGCAGATGAAGTTGATGCAGAACAGGCACAACCCCTGGGCCAGGCAAATCTGGTGGCCGCGCCGCCCCATGGGCTGCAGGCGCCGGGTGAGCAACAGCACGGCAAACAGGATCAGCGCTGCCAAGGCAAAGCGATAGACGATGGATACCGGGATGGCGACCCCACCCAGCTGGAATTTCAGGGCAATCCAGGTCGTACCCCAGATCAGCACAGTGAGCAGGTAGAGCGACAGGTTCATGGTGTGTTTCCTTTGGGCCGTCCACGGGTGTCCCGGCCAAGGCAGGCATGCCTGGGTACCGGGCATCGCCAGTATTTCGCTCGGTGTCCCTGCCCTGCTTGCATAAACTTGCGCTTTTGCGCATCAGGGCGCTGTCACCAGTCCTTGGCCGCAGTAGCATGTGCAGCAGAGGTAGGCCCCGATGACGCCATTCACCCAGCTGCAAGTGTTCAATGTCATGCATGCATCACCCAACGCCCGGCTGGAGCTCAGCGCGCACCTGGGCGATGGGCTGGCGGCTGCGCTGTGGCGCAACCGCGACGATGCCCGCGACTACCAGGCACCCAGCCACCACACCCTGTCCTGCTACCTGGCCGACGGTACCGGCACCTTTCGACGCCAACGCCCGGCCGACAAAGGTGCTCCGGACAAGCTGTGCGTATTGCCGGCCGAGCACGAGTCGAACTGGGTGATCAACGGGGCCATCCGCATGGCCCACTTGTATGTGAGCCCAGCGCAGTTTGCGCTGGGGTGCGTACGCCTGCTCGACCGGGAACCGCGGGCGCTGCAACTGCAGGAGGCGACCTTCCTGGACGACCCCGGGCAGGCCCTGCGCTTTCGCCAGTTGTCAGGCCTTGACTGGAACGAGCCGGCCGAGCGTTTGCTGGCCAGCAGCCTGGCGCACGAGATCGTCGACCATGCCGTGCTCAGCCAGGTGGGCCTGCGCCAAGGTCTGCGCCTGAAGGGCGGGCTGGCGCCCAGCCAGCGCCGCCAGTTGATCGACTACATCGAGGCACACCTGGAGCATGCCCTTACCCTTGGCGAGCTGGCCGTGCGGTGCAACCTGTCCGAGTACCATTTCGCACGCATGTTTCGCGTGAGCTTCGGCTTGCCACCCCATCAATACCTGCTGGCCCGGCGCCTGCACCGGGCGTGCCTGCTGCTGCGGCTGGGCCATGCGCCCTTGGGCGAGGTGGCCCTGGCCTGCGGGTTCGCCAGTGCCAGCCATTTCAGCAATCGCTTCCGCCAGGTGCTGGCGGCCACGCCTGGGGAGTATCGCCAAGCCCTGGGCCGAAGGGCCGGTCGCTAGAATTCGAAGGTGCCCGATACGCTCACCTGCCGCGCATCGCCCACCGCCACGAAGTACTGGTTCACCGACGAGCTGTAGTACACCTTGTCGAACAGGTTCTTGACGTTCAGTTGCAGGCGAACGGTGTGCTCGTCCAGTTGGGTCTCGTAGCTGGCGAAGGCGTCGGCCACTGTGTAGGACGGCAGGTCGAAGGTGTTGGTCGCATTGCCGGTACGCTCGCCCACATAACGAGCCCCGGCACCGGCGCGCAGGCTGTCGCCACCGAACAGGCTGCCGAAATCGTAAACGGCGGACAACGAAGCGCCGTGCCGCGCCACGTTCTGCAGGCGGTTGCCCTTGAGGGCCGGGTCCTGGGTGACCTTGGCATCGGTGAAGGCGTAGCTGCCGATCAGGCTCCAGCGCTCGCTCAACTGGCCGGTCAGGTCCAGCTCGACGCCCCGGGAGTTCACTTCACCGGCATTGCTGTAAACCGTCTCGCGGGTACTCGAATCGAAGTTGGACACCAGAACGTTGCGCTTGGTGATGTCGAACAAGGCCAGGGTACCCGTGATACGCCCCGGCACGTCGAGCTTGGCCCCAAGCTCCCACGACTTACCCTCTTCCGGGGCGATGGCGCCGTCGAGCACCACGTTGCCGGCCAGTGGCGCGATGGTCGAGTTGGGCTTGAACGACTCGCTGTAGCTGCCGTAGAACGAGAGTTGCTCATCGACCTTGTACACCACCCCCGCATGGGGGACCCAGGTTTGCCCACTGATGTCGGTGTTGGCATTGAACGGGCGCCCGCGACCGGCGTACTGGTCATATTGCTGGAAGCGCCCACCGGCCACCAAGATCCAGTGATCGTCCAGGTGCAGCGCATCCTGCATGAACAGGGCGTCGGTGCGCAGCTTGTCGGTCTGGTCACTGTCGGAGGCGCGTACCGTGCTGCCTTCCACTTCACGCCCATACACTGGGTTCAGGTAGTTGAAGGAGGTGCGCGGCGTCTGGCGGATCAAGTCGGCGCGGTACACCTTGCGGTCTTCATGGTCCAGGCCCACCAGCAGGTCATGCTGCAGGCCTGCCAACTGGACCGTGCCAGCCAGGCTCGCCGTGACGAACTGGTCCCGGCTCATGGCACCGCGCGTGCCATCGATGCTGCGCGACAGTGTCCCGGTGCGCGGGTTGACCCCGGTCACGCGTACCTGGCTGGCGTCATAGGTTTCCCGGTTGAAGCTGTAGCCCAGGTGCAGTTTCCAGTCGTCGGCAAGCTGATGGTCCAGTTGCAGGCTGTAGAGGTCGGAGCGGCCCTGCATATCGTTGAACGGCTCATCCAGGCGCCGAGTGGCTGGGATGTCAAGCGGATGACCGTCGTTACCGAAGGCCGTGCCGCGGTCGAACGGGTAGAGAAACTCACGGTGCTCGTAGGCCACCACCACTTGGGTATCCTCGCCCAGCCAGGCCAGCGAGGGGGCCAGCAGCGTCTCGCGGCGCACGCCATAGTTGCGCCAGTAGTCTTCGTCCGTATGGTCGGCAATCAGGCGGTAGGCCATGTTGCTGTCCCCCAGCGCGCCGGTGCTATCGAACCCGCCACCGCTGCCGTTCTTGCCATCGCCATAGGTCGAGCCGCGTGCAGTCAGGGCGTTGTAGGCCTGCAACTGCGGCCGCTTGCTGACCACGTTGATCACGCCGCCTGGATCCTGGATGCCGTACAGCAGCGAAGCCGGCCCCTTGAGCACCTCGACCCGCTCAGTGCTGGCACTGAGGCTGCGGCCCTGCACCAACGGCATGCCATCGCGCATGATCGAGCCGTCGCGGTTGTCGCCAAAGCCGCGCTTCATGACGGTGTCGGAGGTACCGCCGAAATTGTTGCCTTGGGTAATGCCGCTGACATTGGCCAGGGCATCGTCAAGGTTGCGCGGCGCCTGGTCGCGCAGCACTTGGGCAGGCACCACGTTGATCGCCTGGGGGATGTCCTGAGTGGGGCCCTGGCCACGCATGATCGAGGTGGTGTCCGGCGGCTGATAGCTTGAGCTGTCGAGCTGCGAAGTCACGGTGGTGGCCTGCAGGTTCAAGGCACCTGCGGTGTCCAGCGCCTCCAGGGTGAAGGTATGGGCATCGACCCGTCGCCAGATCAGCCCGGCATTACCCAACAAGCGTTGCAACGCTTGCTCGGCGCTCAAGGCCCCGCGCAGCGCAGGCGCCTGCACGGCAGGCAGCGTCAGGGTATGGACTACGCTCTGCCCGGTGACGCGGCTGAAGGCGTCCAGGGCCTGGAGCAGTGGCTGGGCGGGTTGGTCGAAGGTGTAAGCTTGCGCGCGTTGCGCCGCACTCACCGCTGGGGTGTAGACGAACGGCGGGAGTACTGCAAGACCGAGCCAGAGGGGAACGCAACGCAAGGTAGACTTCATGGACGCTGACCTGAGAGAGGGTGTTGAGTGCGAATGAATCGCACTACCACGCACTACACGGTTCAGGGGTGGTGATACCTCACCTGCGGGATGAAGTTTTTTTGAGAGCATGGCATTAGGTGCATAACGACCAGCATTCAACGGATAACCGTGAACCGCCCAAGCACCGTCTGACGCGAAAAGCCCAACACTGCGCCCAGTGAGTCCAGCGCCTGCAGCGGTTCGGCAATGGGGAAACTACCACTGACTTCACGGTGCCCCAATGCTTCGTTGAGCAGCACGATGTGACCGGGGTAATAGCGACCCAGCTCCTCGACCACTTGCGCCAGCGGCGCCTGGGAGTAGGTCAGCCAACCTTCGCGCCATGCCAGACGCTGCTCGCTGTCGACCGACAACGTGTGGCTGACCTGCCCCGCGCTGTAGCTCACCTGCTGGTTGGCAATCAGCTCACGGGCCACGGCTCCCTTGGATGGGCGGACCGCTACGCGACCGGCGCGTACGGTGACCTGGGTGGCGGCGCCCTGCTCGCGTACTTCGAACTCGGTGCCCAGCACTCGCACCTGCCCATCCGCGGCCTGCACCACAAAGGGCTCGCCAGTGTGGGTGACCTTGAAGAACGCGGCGCCGTGCAGCAACCGCACGCGTCGCTGGCCTTTGTCGAAATGCACGGCAATCGCACTGTGGGCGTCCAGCGTGACCGCCGAGTGGTCCGGCAAGGTCACTTCGCGCCGTTCGGCCGACGTACTGTAGTCGGCGCGCAGATCCAGCAGCCAGTGCCCGGGCTGCCACCCAACGAGCATGCCAATGGCCATGATCAGGCAAGCGGCCATGGCCAGCGCCCCTGCACGCCAATGCCTGGGGCGCCTCGTAGCAGGCGGCGTCATCCGGTCGAGGTAGTGTTGCAGGGCCAGCCGGTCTTCATCGGCCAGGGTCGCGGCAGCGGGAGCACTGTGGTTCCACAGCGCCTGCGCCTGCTCGTACGCAACCGGGTGCCGGGGATCGGCCAGCAGCCAACGCCTGAACGCCGCGCAGCGGGCCTGCTCGGGCTGCCCGTTGATGCGTACAAGCCACTGCAGGGCGGCATCGGATTGTGCCTGGGTGACAGCAGCTAACGTGGTCGTCACGGCGTGCCCCGTGGTCGTCGTGGAATGGGCGCGGCCAGGGCGACACTGGCCTTGCAGGCTTGCAGGGCACGCATCATATGTTTTTCCACGGCGCTTTGGGACAGTTGCATGGCGAGTGCTATTTCGCTGTACGTGCAACCGTGGACACGGTTGAGCAGAAAGATCTGCCGGGTACGCTCGGGTAACGCACGCAAGGCGTTTTCGATACGTTGCAGATCGTCATCCACCTCCAGGGTCTGCTCCAGCGTCTGGCTCACAAGGTGCGCGCTGTCCTGTGAAGCATCAGCGACAGCACGCTGTCGGCTGCTCTCGCTGCGCAAGTGATCGATGGCCAGGTTGCCGGCGCAGCGCATCAAGTAGGTGTCCAGGGCTTCGACCTTGACCTGCGCACGCCCCCAGAAGCGCAAGAACAGTTCCTGGACCAGGTCGGACGCGGTGGCCCGGCAGCCTACCCGGCGACTGACCAGCGCCTCCATGCGCGCGCGCTGGGCCATGAAGACCTGGATAAAGCGGGCACGAGCGCTCGATTCACCGTCCGAGCCATCGTTCTGCGTCGTGGGGCTCATGGCATCACCCGGCTGACAGGACCAGCAACGGCCCCAGCAATGCGCTGACGGCGGCCATGCCGACCAGCAAGCGCGGCAGATACGGCAACGCGAACACCCACAAGGTCACACCTGCCATCACCACGGCCGTCCACTCCACCAAGCCGTGAGCCCAGCCCCGCGACTGCACAGCAAGGGCCAACGAGACCAGCAGCATGAGCCAGCCGGTCACGCGTAATAGCTGCGGTTGTCCTGGACCAGGCGTGCGCCCCAACAGCGTTTCGAAGTGCTTGGGCATGGCCAGGCACAAGGCGGCGAAACCCGCAAAGGCGATCAAGGCGATACCGAACATCATCGGGCCTGCGCCGTTTCATGGCCAACCTGGCTGGCGCGTGAACGGGAAAGCTTGGCCGAGGCCACCGCAGGGCGCAGCTTCTTGCTTGCCAGCCAGGCCAGGAATACGCCGCAGCCCAGTGCGGTGAGGTCGAACCCCGCCATACTCCAGTCGCCATCGATGATGGCGTGGTCGAGCCCGTGCGCCGTGGTCAGCGCGTTGAGCAGGGGCAACAGCATGAAGGCCAGCGCCCCGAGTGCCAATTGCTCACCCCAGGCCCGGCGACCGCTACGCGCAATGGCATGCGCCAGCGCCAGGCCCCACGTGATGAAAAACGCGTTGACCTCCCAGTCGGCACGGGCTTCAAGCGCCACCGGCAGCAGCCGGTTAGCCCAGAAAAAGCTGGCCACTGCCAACAGCAGCCCACTCATGCTGACGATATTGAGCACTTCCACCAGACGCAGCTCACGTGGAACGCGTGGGGCTTTGGCATGCTTGAGCTGGCGCTTGTCCAACCACATCACCAGGCCGGTCCCGATTACAGCGGTGCCCGCCAGCCCGAAGCAGAAATACAGCCATCGCAGCCAAGGGCCAGCAAAATTGCCCATGTGCAACCCGGCGAAACTGAATGCCGTCAGCATGGCGCCACTTTCGGGCTTGCCTTGTTCGAGCAGCGCGCCTGTGGCGCCGTCGAAGGTCCAGTTGGCACTGCGACGATAGGCAACGTGGTCGGCGGCAGATTGAGTGAAGGTGACCCGGGCGTTGCTGTCGCCCGGGTTCTCGACCCGAATGTTGCCCACCCGCGCCCCTGGTTGCAGCGCCTGGACCTGGGCATACAGACCCGGCAGTGGTGCAAGCGGCGCGGCGACCTGGGCTGCCTTGGGCGCCTCCCCTCCCCCAAACAGATCATTGAAATACTTCGAGGTGTCATCGCCGTAATGCGCCATCAGCCCTGCGGGCATGACCAGGTACATGAACAGCACCAGGCTGCTGTAGCTGATCATCAGGTGAAACGGCAGCACCAGCACGCCAATGGCGTTGTGACCGTCCAGCCAGGAACGCTGGCCTTTGCCGGGACGAAAGGTGAAGAATTCCTTGAAGAGCTTCTTGTGGGTGATGATGCCGGTGACCAGGCCCAGCAGCATGATCAGGGCGCAGAATGTCGACAGCCAGCGGCCATACGGATAAGGCATCTGCAGTTGGAAGTGGAACCGGTAGAAGAACTCACCGCCGCGACTGTCGCGCGCCGTGACGGGCTCGCCGGTCTTGGCATCGAGGGTCTGGGTGACGAAACCGCGCGGCCCGCCGTTCGCATCCCGATACCCGACCTTCACCCCTGCTTCACGCTCATTGGGCAGGCGAATGAACCAGCTTTGCGAAGCGGGCGCCTGACGTTGCAGGTAGCGCTGCGCCGCCTCCAGTGCGGCCTGCGGGCTGGCGGCGTGACGGCTTATCTCAGGCTGCATCCAGTGGGTGATTTCTTCCTTGAAGTACGACAGGGTGCCGGTGAGGAAGATGGCAAAGAGCAGCCAGCCGAACAGCAGGCCCGTCCAGGTGTGCAGCCAGGCCATCGCCTGGCGGAAGCCTTCTTTCATGGCAATTTCATCCAATGGACCAGTGCGCCAAGCAGCCCGAGCACCAGGCTCGGTATCAACACGCCCAGCCACGCTCGCCAGGCATCACGGCAGGCAAAGCAACCGATGAATGCCAGCACGTAGAACACGAACGACAGCATCAGGCCGATCAGCGTGGCGTCGACCGGCGCCACGGGCAGCGACACTGCCACGCAGAAACTGGCCGTAGACGCCAACAGGTAACCGCCGAGCAACGCCGCCAGGCTGCGTGAAACCACGGCCAGACGATAGCTGGGCGTGAGGCTGGCGGGTTTACGGGTCATGACGAAGTCCGGAAAGGGTCAGGCCAGCAATAATAATGATATGGATTCTCATATGCAAAGCTTGGCCGACAGCATGCCGGGCAAAAGTGAGCAATCAGCTTTGCTACAAGACATTTATTTTTTCGCGGGGGTTGAATTCGCTGTTCGCTTGCCTGACCTTAGAGTCAAGAGGCGCAGAAATTCCAAGGGTCTCAAGGGCCTGGCGTCTCCACGCGAGCAAGCTGAATAAGGATTGAATCATGCAAATCCAGGTCAACAGCAGCAACCACATCGATGGCAATGCCCGGCTCGACGAGTGGGTCCGCAACACGGTGCAAGACACGCTGGAGCGCTACGAGGAAGACCTCACCCGTATCGAGGTGCACCTGCGCGATGAAAACGGCGGCAAACCCGGACCACAGGACAAGCGCTGCCAGATGGAGGCTCGCCCCAAAGGCCATCAGCCGATCTCGGTGACCCATACGGCCAATTCGCTTGACCAGGCGGTGGAAGGCGCGGCTATTAAGCTGACCCACGCGCTGGAGCATCTGTACGGCAAGTTGCGCAGCAAGCGTGGCGTGCTGGAGCTAAGCGATCCGGAGGCTTGATCACCTGACCAGAATAGGGCCGCGCAGCGGCCCTTGCCTTATCCAGCCGCAGGGGCTCAGCTTTGCACTACTGCGCCTGTCACGACCGATAAACGGTTGGAACCTGCTCCCGCCCCCGCCAGTCAATTTCTGCATCATCACGTTGCAGAAGCGCCATCATGACCAACCCATTCGATCAGATCAGTGCAGCGTTCAGCCCCCAGTACCGGGTCAACCTGAGCATAGAGGCGCTAGACGGGAGCATCATGCTCACCTTGTCTGACGAGGCGGGCATTGCCGCCAAACGCTTGATCAGCCAGGCGCAACGCAACGACCCTGCTCGTTTGCAACGGGTCATCGACAGCATCCGCCTGGGTCTGGCGATAGACCGCAGCCAGAACCCCATGCAAGTGCTCGCCGCCCTCACGCGCCCCGGTGGCGGCCAAGCACGCAACGTCGTGGCCAACTGAGGGTTACTTGCCCTCTTCCACATCCTTGCCGCTGGCATCCAGGGCCTTGGTCGACGGATAGCGATACGACGCGTAGCGCACCACCAGAATGGCCAATGCCAGCAGCAGAATACCCCCGCACACGTACAGCAAGCCTACATCCGGCGCCTTGTGGTGCGACACGTCGCCAATCAACAGGCGGGTGAGCGCCGTGATGGCCACGTACAGCAAAAAGCGGATGGGCATGTGGTTGGTCTTGAAATAGATGCCTACCATGGCGCCCAACTCCAGGTAGATGAACAGCAGCAGGATGTCATCCACACTGATCCCACCCTTGCCGAGCATGTCCAGGAAGGTCACCACAGCGGCATAGGCGGTTATCGCACCGATGCCGAACAAGGCCAGGTAGTGAAAGCCTTCGACGCACAGGTTGCCCAGCGAATCGGCTGAACCATGCAGGCCTTTGCGCAGTTTTTCTGCCCATTTGATGTTCACGATCAACGACTCCCCAAAGCTATCCAAAAAATGATGCGCTACCCGTATGACGCTTGTGCCATGCAGTTAAAGGGCCAGGCACAGGGGCTTGGAAGGTGGTCGAGTGACGCAGGACACGCGCAGCACCCGGGAAATTCAGGGTTGCGCGATTCGGAGAATGCCATTACTGTATATAGATACAGTAAATCGTTAACAGCAAAAAGGCATAGAGGTGATGAATGGCCGTCGAAGTGGTGTATCGCAGCAGCCGCGACCCGGAGCGCTTGTTCATGGATAAAGCCGAAGCAGACCGTCACGACAAGATGCTCGAACTGGCTGAGCGTCTGGCAGAAGTGCTGCACAAGGCCGTGCCATCATTGAGCGAGCAGCAGGTAGAAGAAGCTGGTATCTACATGGCGAAGAACCGCGACGTGTTTGCCAGGGCGTTCAAGAGCCAGCCTGACGCGCTGGGTGAACTGCTCGAGGGCGATGCTGCTCAATAGCGATCGCTGGTGCCTTGATTGCCTAAGGGCGCGGAAATCACGCGTACAGCAAACGTTCCGCCAGCGCCTGCGCCACACGTGCAGGTGAACGCTTTTCAGCCTGGGCATGGCCGAACACTTCGGTGAGTCGGGCAGGTATACGGGCAATATGGGCGGTGATCGCCTCCGCTCTTTCGCCCTTGTGAGCCAACGCCGAGTAGATCAGGGCGCCTGCGTTGATCACGTAATCAGGCGCATAGAGAATTCCTCGCCCCTCCAACTGATCGGCAACATGCAGCGATGCCAGCTGATTATTCGCAGCGCCTGCCACCGCCGCGCACCTCAACTGCATCACACTTTGCCCATTCAATCCCGGGCCTACGCCGCATGGGGCGAAGATGTCGCACGGTGTACTGGGTAGCGCATCGTGGGCAATCGGTTGTGCGTCGAACTGCTCCACTGCAAGTCGCACCCGGCCTGGCTCCAGGTCGCTGACCAGCAGGTCTGCACCGGATGCATGCAGATGTTCGGCCAGCGCATACCCCACGCTCCCCAGTCCCTGAACGGCAACACGCAGCCCTTCCAGGTTGTGGCTGCCCAGCCGTGCATGGGCGGTGGCGCGCAGGCCCGCGAATACCCCCATCGCCGCATGTGGGGCAGGGTCACCCAGCGCCGTCGTGCTGACAACATGGGGGGTGCCCTGCGCCAGGCAATCCATGTCCAGCGTCGAGGTGCCGCTGTCCAGGGCAATGAGCAGTCGCCCTTGCAAGCTATCGATGCAGCGGCCGAGTGCCTCGAACAGGGCGGCGCGGTCGTTCACATGCGGACTGCGCAAAATGACCGCCATGCCGCCCCCGAACGGCAGGCCCGCCATTGCCGCTTTGTAGCTCATGCCCTGGGCCAGGGTGACTGCATCGGTGATGGCACTCTCATGATCGGTGTAGGCCAGGTAGCGACAACCGCCCATGGCCGGCCCGAACCGCTCGCTGTGAATGACCACGACGGCTTCTAGGCCTGTCTGCGGATCGTTGAACACATGCAGTGACTGAGTACGGGTGCTTTGCATCAGTGCGAACATGGCCTGGCTCCCCCATGAGGTGCAGCATCCAGTATAGGCACCTGAACCGGGCAGGCCGGGCTACCGGACAACTGGACGAAACCGCTCTGGCCGGCTATTACTCAAGGGTGAGTGGAGAAGCCCATGAAGCCACGTCAAGCCTGCCTGGCCTGCCTTGAAAACAAGCCTGCCGCCCTGCTGCAAGCTGCGCTGTGGATCGCCGTCGAACATGACCCAAGCGTCGACCCTGATGCCTGCCAGGCCATCTGCCAGAACATGCAGCACACCATCAGCATTCACCTGCCCATGGTGGCGGCCACTGAACTTGCCCAGCCGCTTTTGCGCCAGCTCAACGCGTTGGGTTTCCAACAGGATGAATACCTGCCGCTGCGTCCGCACGCTGCCTTGATGAACCATGTGCTGACAAGGCGACGCGGCCAACCGTTGGCCTTGGCCATCCTGGCACTGGAGTTTGCGCAACGTTTGTCCATTCCACTCGAAGGTGTCAGCTTCCCGGGGCACTTCCTATTGCGCGTGCCGGGTGCCGACCATTTGCTCGACCCCTGCGGCGGTCGGCGTCTTTACCCCAATGATTGCCGGGAGCTGCTGATCCGCCAGTACGGCCCTGGCACTACCCTGAGCGCCGAGCACTTGCGCCCTGCCAGCGCGATGCAGATGCTGCAACGGCTGTCACGCAACTTGCGCCACCTGCACACCAGTAATGATGCCCCACTCGCGGCGCTGATCGATGCCGAACGCGTCATGCAACTGGGGCCCGCCCAGGTTGGCGACTACCTGGCCCGGGCAAGCCTGTACAGGCAACTCGATTGCCCGCACGCCGAACGCTTCGACCTGGAACATGCGTTGCTGCTCACGGAAGACCCTGTGCAGCGACTGGCAGTGAGCGAGCGACTGGGTCAGCTGCCTTCGATCAATCGCTCGATTCACTGACGGCAGATGAGCGGGGGCTAACGTCTTTCTAAAAGTAATGGCGCAGGGGCACAAGTAACTGGATTGGATCACCAGAATTAGTGATGATCTGGCACAACGGACTATCTGCAATGCGCAACCTCACAGGCTCAGCGCACCCATTAGCAAGGAAAGCAAGCTTTGAACATACCGACTCGCATAACTGCCATAACCACTTTGACGCTGACTTTCATGGGATTGCCAGGGTGCGGACAGACGACACAGAGCGAACAGCCGAAAGTGTCTAACGTTCAACTCAGAAAGATCGCCAGTCAACTTGTGGAAGCCAATGCCACACTCAAGGAGCTCAAGGAAATACAGGCTCAAAGCATGGTTATGCAACAGGCTCAGCTTGCAGCTCAGCTATCGCTTAACCAAATCCTCCTGCAGTCGCTCAACGACAGGGCCTACAGGAGCGCAACCAAGGAACGCAAAGCCGATGCGCATGATGAGGCGCCTGAGCAGTCATCCAAGCCACGCTAGGCAATGAACGACTTCTCAGATCAACCGCGGCTTGGTGCGCTCACCGCGGTGTATCGGACTGACGCGAAGGATGCGCCTGCATGAACGCCGGATGCTGCTCCGCCAACGCCGCCACTCTGCGGATGCGCGGGTAAGGCCCCAGGTCGATCCCGAATCGCTCGGCGGCATAAAGCTGCGGTATCAGATAGACATCCGCCAGGCCGGGCGTATCGCCCAGGCAGTAGCCATCCTCGCCGATCGCCTGCTCGACAGCCCCCAGCCCCTGGCTTATCCAATGACCGATCCATTGGTTGATCTGCACTTCATCCTGGCCCGCTTCACGCAGGCGGTTGAGCACGCTGACGTTGTGCAGGGGGTGGATGTCGCAGCCGATGATCGCCGCCACCCCGCGGGCCTGGGCGCGCTGCGCTGCACCTTCCGGTAGCAGGGCGGGCTGCGGGTAGGCCTCTTCCAGGTACTCGATGATCGCTGGGGATTGCACCAGCAGCTCTCCACCGTCTGTACGCAGGGTGGGTACCCGGCCCTGGGCATTGATACCCAGGTAACCGGCTTGCCGATGCTCGCCTTTCAGCAGGTTGACGGGCAGTGCACGGAAGCTCAGCCCTTTGAGGGCCAAGGCAATCCGCACCCGGTAGGACGAGGTGGAACGGTAATAGGTATACAGCTCCATGCCTGCGTCTCCTCAGTTGGCCGCGATGACCCGGCCACGGCACTCGCCGAACCCGATGCTCACCTCGCCGTCGCACACACCCCGTGCCCGCAGGATGACTTCGTCGCCGTCCTCCAGAAACTTGCGCACTTCGCCATTGGGCAACTCCACCGGGTGCTTACCGCCCTCGGTGATTTCCAGCAAGCTGCCATAGGACCCTGGGGTGGCACCTGACAGGGTGCCGGAACCGAACAGGTCGCCGGGTTGCAACTGGCAACCGTTGACACTGTGGTGCGCCACCAGTTGGGCCACCGTCCAGTACATGCTGCGGGTGTTGCTCAGGGCCAGGCGGTGCGGTGTAGCACCGTCCTCGCGCATGCGCTCGGTGAGCAGCAGCACCTCCAGTTCGATGTCGAATGCACCGGCTGCCTGATCACGCTTGTCGAGCAGGTAGGACAGCGGCTGGGGATCCCCGTGCGGCCTGGCCGGCTGAGCGCAGCGCAAGGGCGCCAGCGCCTCGGCCGTGACGACCCAGGGCGAAATCGTGGTCACGAAGCTTTTGGACAGGAACGGCCCCAGTGGCTGGTATTCCCACGCCTGGATGTCTCGCGCCGACCAGTCGTTGAGCAGGCACAGGCCCGCGATGTGCTCGGCGGCATCGCCGATGGGGATGGCCTGGCCCATGTCATTGCCCTGCCCGATCCAGATGCCCAGCTCCAGCTCGTAGTCCAGCCGCGCACAGGGGCCGAAGCTCGGTTCGCTCTGCCCGGCGGGCAATGTCTGGCCCTTGGGCCGGCGAACATCCGTCCCGGAGGGGCGAATGGTCGATGCACGGCCGTGATAGCCGATGGGCACGTACTTGTAGTTGGGAAGCAAGGGGTTGTCGGGGCGGAATAACTTGCCGATGTTGCGGGCGTGCTCGATGCCCACGTAGAAGTCGGTGTAATCGCCGATCTGGGCCGGCACGTGCATCTGGCAAGTGCTGGCGGGGTAAAGCGCCCCTTCCAGCATTGCCTGGTGCTCGGACTGCTCACCGAGCAACTCGAGCAGCCGTTCACGCAGCGCCACGCGCGCTCCGCGCCCCAGTGCGAAGAACCCATTCAAGGTGCCGCCCTGCGTAGCGAGTACCGCCGCCTTGGCCTGACCTTCGAACAAACCCAAGCCCAGCACCGCCTCAAGGTCGAGGATGGCATCGCCGATGGCCACGCCACAGCGTCTGGCCTCGCTGCCACGACTGAAGATACCCAAGGGCAGGTTCTGCAGCGGGAAGTCACTGTGCCCATTGGCATGGCTCACCCAACTGCGGGCGATAGCGTGTTGGTTCATGGGTTATCTCCGGTTCGGGTTGAAGGTGCTGGGCAAGGTGGCCCAGCAGCTGTCGTAGTCGGTCTGCAACTGCGGGCAGGCCATGGCGTACTGGCTCGGGCGCAGCACCTGGCTGGTCTCGAACATGAACGCCATGGTGTTCTCGATCTTGTGCGGGGCAAGCTCGGCGGCGATGGCCCTGTCGCACGTCTCGGCATCCGGGCCATGGGCGCTCATGACGCTGTGCAGGGAGGCGCCACCGGGCACGAAGCCTTCGGCCTTGGCATCGTAGGCACCGTCGATCAGCCCCATGAACTCGTTCATCAGATTGCGGTGGAACCACGGTGGACGGAAGGTGTTCTCGGCCACCATCCAGCGCGGCGGGAAGATCACGAAGTCCATGTTGGCAAGGCCGTGCACACTGGTCGGTGAGGTGAGCACGGTGAAGATCGAGGGGTCCGGGTGGTCGAAGCTGACGGTGCCCAAGGTATTGAAGCGGCGCAGGTCGTATTTGTAAGGCACGTTGCTGCCGTGCCAGGCCACCACGTCCAGCGGCGAATGCTGGAGTTCACATGCCCAGTGCTCCCCCAGGAATTTCTGTACCAGCTGCACCGGCCCGGTGGTTTGTTCATAAGCGGCCACCGGCGTTTCGAAATCGCGAGGGTTGGCCAGGCCATTGCTGCCGATGGGCCCCAGGTCCGGCAGGCGCAGGGGCGCGCCGTGGTTTTCGGCAAGGTAGCCACGCGCCTGGGCATCGACCAGCTCGACGCGAAATTTCATGCCGCGGGGAATCACTGCAATTTCAAGCGGGCCGACCTGCATGACACCCAGCTCGGTGGCGATGCGCAGGCGACCTTGCTCAGGCACCAGCAACAGCTCACCGTCGGCGTTGAAGAACACGCGCTCCATGGAGCGGTTGGTGCAGTAGATGTAGATGCTCACACCACCAGGCGAATGAGCAGGGCCATTGGCCGCCATGGGCACCCAACCCTCGATGAAGTCGGTCGGCGTTTGCGGGATGGGCTGCGGGTTCCAGCGCAGGCGGTTGGGCGTGATCGTACCCAACGCCTCGCTCAGAGGCTGGCGCGCAAGGCGCTCGAAACGCGGGTGAGCGGCCGACGGCCGGATGCGGTACATCCAGGTGCGGCGCAGCTCATGACGGGCCATGGTGAACGCTGTGCCGGAGAGCAGCTCGGCATAGAGCCCATAGGGGGTTTTCTGAGGCGAGTTCTGCCCGACCGGCAATGCGCCTGGCAACGCTTCGCTGGTGAATTCGTTGCCGAAACCGCTGAGGTAGTGAAGGTCAGGTGCAGGGTCGCGATTCATCGATGCCTCCGGGCCGGGGCGGCCTGTGGGAGCAGTTGCTGCTGCCCGAGGGAACGGCGGCGCATCTGCATTGTTTTTATCGTAATTAGATTACGAATAACGTAATTTGCTCTGCGCCAGGCGTCAAGCTATAAAGGCGCGACTCGATGACTCGCGGATGATCCTACCGATGGCCAAAGCCAGCTCCCCTACCGACAACGGCAAGCAGAAGGTCCGCTCAGCCGAGGTGGGCACCGACATCCTCAAGGCATTGGCCGAACTCTCGCCTTCTACGTCACTGTCCAGGCTCGCAGAGCATGTCCAGATGCCGGCGAGCAAGGTGCATCGTTACCTGCAAGCCTTGATTGCCAGCGGGTTCGCCGAACAGAATGCGGCCACCAATCATTACGGTCTGGGGCGCGAAGCATTGCGCGTGGGCATGGCCGCGCTGGGCAGCATCGATGTACTGAAAGTCGCCGCGTTGCCGCTCTCCCAGCTGCGTGATGAATTGAACGAGAGTTGCTTCATTGCGGTGTGGGGCAACCAGGGGGCGACCGTGGTAAGCATCGAACCGGCCGTGCGCGCCGTCACCGTGGTGACGCAGATCGGCTCGGTATTGCCGCTGCTGACCTCGTCCACCGGGCTGGTGTTCGCGGCCCATTTGCCTGAGCGGGAAACCGTGGACCTGATGGCGCGCGAGCTGACCCAGCTCAAGCAGCGGCCTGATGATTATCAGCAGGTACTGGCAGGTATACGTGAACGCGGTCTGCATCACATCCACGGGCTGCTGATGCCGGGTGTGGATGCGCTGTCAGCACCGATCTTCAACGCCATGGGGCAGATCGCTGCGGTGATGACGGTGGTGGGGCCCACGTCGATGTTTCAGGCCGATGAACAAGGCCCTGCGGCGCAGCGGCTACTGGCTGCCACGCGCGAGACAAGCTGGCGCATGGGGCACTGCCCAGCGCCTTGAGTACTGCAGACTGTTGCCTGGTATGTAACGGTGAATGTCGCCGTATGCGGTTTTTCCAGCGGATTCAATTGCTTATTATCGGATCACTGGCTGCCACCGAGGGCTCTCCCCCCGCTCGCGGTGTCAGCCAGGTGTATCGACGTAGATTTTGAAGCTCCTTGATCTGACGTCTCGATTGACCGCTGCGAAAGGCAGCGGTTTTTTTTGCCTGCGATTTAGTGCTCAAGGGCCTGGTTGCCGCTTCAACGGGTCAGGACTGGGCCACCTTGAGCGAGCCGAACGCCTGGGCGGGCTCCCTGAACGCCAGGTAATGACGCAACACCTGTTGCGGCGCTTCGGTATGCGGATGATGACCAATACCCTGCAACAGCACGGCATCGGCGGTCGGTACGTGCCGACGGTAGTGTTCGACCATGTGCGCGCCATAAAGGGGATCGACTGCGCCCGCGATCAGACGCAACGGCACCGTCCCTTGCAGCGCCTGTGTCCAGCGATCACGGTGGCGCATGCGTTCAGGCACGTAACCGGCAAGCCTGTGCAGCACGCGCGTGCCGCGATTGGCAGCCAGCATGCTCCAGAAGTCGTCGAGCACGCTTTCGCTCGGGTGGGTACACGGCCCGTAGACACGGGTCAGGTGACGCACCAAGTCATCACGGCTGAACGAACGCGCCACCAACCACCCCAGGTGGCTTAGCAGCAGCTTCTGCAGCAGCAGCATGCGACAGCCTTCAGGAAACAGGCCGCTGTTGAGAAAGACGCAGCTGGCGATACTGGCACGCTGTTCATGATGCCGAGCCAGCAGTTCCTGAGCCACGTTACCGCCGTAGTCATGAGCCAGCACATCCACCGGCTGCTCGATCTGCAGGTGAGCCAGCAAGGCCTGCTGCAAGTCGGCCTGCTCCATCAGGCTATAGACGTGATCAACCGGTTTGGCCGAATCGCCGAACCCTAGCATGTCGCAGGCCACCACCCGATAGCGCTGGGCCAGAGGCCCCCACAGGTAATGCCAGTCCCAGCTCCCTGTAGGAAAACCATGTAGCAAAAGCAGGGGCGTTCCTTGCCCTGCGGTCCAGTAGCGGATGCTCTGACCCCGGAATGTGAAACTCTGTCCCCGGGTACGCCAGACGCACAATGGAATTTCGGCCATGGGCATCGGAAGGCACCGGGTTAAGGAATATGGACGCGATAGGGCAAGGCTGCTGTCATTGCATGTCACCTCGGCACTTGCATGTGCTCTCTATGTCGAGACACAGTCTAGCCAGCGGCCGAGGCGCTTGAACTTGCGTTGCCAGCCAGCTTGATGACTGAGCGAGTCACCTGCACCAGCGGTAGGCGCAGCCTGCCTGGTTGCCGGCGGCGTTCCCGTCCTGCAAAACGTCAGGCGTTCAGTGCCTGGGCCAGTTCAGCCAGCCACGGCTCGGCATCGGTTTCCGGTGTCACGCTCTCGCTGGCATCGAGCCGCAGCATGGGCACCACCTCGTGCACGCCAAGTTCGGCAAACAGTTCGCGCATCTGTTCGCCGCCGCCGCAATACGTATCGCCATAACTGGAATCGCCCAAGGCGATGACTGCACCCGGCAGGCCACGCCAGGCGGCCGGCAGGGTGTCGCGAATGGCGCTGTAGAGGGGCATGAGGTTGTCGGGCAGCTCGCCCATGCCGGTGGTGGAGGTCACCGCCAGCACTGCCTGCGGGCCGAACGCCTGCAGGTCGGGCAAAGAGGCTCGGTTGGCGTGCCAGGCCTCCAGGCCAGCAGCCTTGAGCAGCGATTCGGCGTGACGGGCGACTTCTTCGGCGGTGCCGTACACCGATCCGGAAATAATGACGACTTTCATCAGGGAAAAGGTTTCCGATACTGAGTGAAATCGTAGGATACTAGCACCCAGCGCTGGCACAAGGCCGTGGTAATGCCCGTGGCCCTCATCCCTTCACTGCATGACCTACACATGATCACTGCGCAGTTGCTGCAATCGATGGTCGATGCCTCGGACGACGGTATCGTGGTCGCCGAACAGGAAGGCGACGACACCATCCTCATCTACGTGAACGCGGCTTTCGAGCGCCTAACCGGCTACAGCCGAGATGAAATCCTGTACCAGGACTGCCGATTCCTGCAGGGAGACGACCGCGACCAACTGGGCCGCGCGCGCATCCGCAAGGCGTTGGCAGAGGGCCGGGCCTGCCGTGAAGTGCTGCGTAACTACCGCAAGGATGGCACCGCATTCTGGAACGAGCTTTCGATTACCCCGCTAAGGCATGCGGCTGACCAGCGTCTGTATTTTATCGGCGTTCAGAAGGACGTTACCCGGCAAGTGGAAATGGAACGCGAATTGGCCGAGCTGCGCGTTCGTCAGAAAGCCGGTGACCAGACCTGAACCCCGGTTGTTTTTTGGAGTCAACTGGGTTGTAGAACCCTCCACATCGAGTTTCAAGATGCCCCCCGACACGCTTTTGACCCAGGATGAGCTGGACTATATCCAGGATGTCCAGCACTCCCCGCAGTTCGACATGGCCGAAGCCATGACGAGCCTCCTGGTCAATGGGGACAGCCGCATCCAGGGCCTGTTGACGCGCCTGGTCGCGCATGAGCAAGTCACCTTGCAGGCCCATGTCGACAACCAGCAAATCAGCATTCCGCTGCAGCTGATCGAAGACGAGTTCCATACGCTGCAATTGCAACTGGGCGCGCCTGACATTTTCGAGATAGGCCCCAGGCTGCGACCCTGGCGACTGACCCTTGATCCGCCCTGTGCGCTGCTCGACGCCCATGGTGACGACAGCGGGCTCTGGGTGTGTGACATTTCTGTCAAAGGTGTGCTTGTGCAAGTGCGCGACCTACCTGACGCCCCTGATGTCTTCACGCTCCGATTCGCCCCGGACGGGGTCTGCCCAATCGAGCTTCACGGCAAGCTCGGCCGGCGTATCGACGGATCGAAGGCCGCTTATGACCTGAGTGGCACTGCCCAGGAAGACATCGAACGCCTGCGCGATTTCATTCTCCACAAGCACCGGCTGGCTCACCCTGAGTTGCATACGCAAATGCCCGGCTGAAGCCCACACCCGACGAACGCGCCGTGTTTACCCACCCTATGACTTACGCCTGCCCGGGCGATACGCCATAATCCGCGCCCACTTCTTGCATGCCTAACTGAGTCGACCACCACCCCGGCCGACACAGCCAAGGGGCCAGCTACCCGCCAGCCTCGTCGTCAGGAGATACACGATGTCTAGATCCCCCGTCACCTTGATGGTGTCGCGGCGCGCCGCCGACGGCCGCTACGAAGAATTGCTGGCCTGGCTCCATGAGGGCGAACAGCTGGCCACCGACTTCCCCGGCTACCTGGGCTCAGGGATTCTCGCACCGCCGCGCGACGGCGATGAGTTTCAGATCATCTTCCGCTTCAGTGACGAGCCGACCCTGCATGCCTGGGAACATTCGGCTTCCCGGCGCGCCTGGCTCAAGCGGGGCAACGGGCTGTTCGAGCGCCCCAGAGAGGCACGGGTCAGTGGCATAAACGACTGGTTCGGCACTGCCTTGGTGCGTAAACCACCCCGTTGGAAGCAGGCCACGGCGATCTGGCTGGCGTTCTTTCCGGTGTCACTGGCTTTCAATATGCTGTTCGGTCACTGGTTGGCAGGCATGGACCTGTTGCCACGCGTGCTTGTGAGCACCCTGGCGCTCACCCCCCTGATGGTGTACCTGTTCATCCCCCTTTCAACGCACCTGCTGGCGGGCTGGCTGCAGGGTTCGTCAACACGTGAACACGCCTGGCGTAGCCGGTAGGCGCAGGCCTCACACGCGCTGGGCAGTTGGGGTATGCTGGGCGGCAACCCTCGACAGATACAGTTGACCGCCCCGAACATGAACAGCCCTATCCTGATAACCGGAGCCAGCCAACGCGTCGGGCTGGCCCTGGCCATGGAACTGGCCCAGGCCGGCCATACGGTGGTCAGTGCCAGCCGCAGCGTCCAGCCGCAATCGCCACACCCCAACATCATCCCGTTCACGGCAGACTTGTGCCAGGTGGCCGATCGCCAGGCATTGGTCGACTACCTCTACAGCCATTACGATGGCCTGCGCGCCGTCATCCACAACGCTTCGCTGTGGCTCGACGATGGCCTGGCCAACCTCGAGACCATGTTCCGCCTTCATGTCGAAGCGCCCTATCATCTCAACCTGGCCTTGGGCGAGCTGTTGGCCAAGGTCGACAAGGCTGACATCATCCACGTCTGCGACGAGACATCCTCGCGCGGCAGCAAAAGCCACATCGGCTATGCCGCCACCAAGGCCGCGCTGCAGAACATGGTGTTGTCGTTCGCCGAAAAGTACGCGCCCACGGTGCACGTCAACGGTATTCTGCCTGGGCTGCTGATCCTCAAGGAGGGCGGCGACGAAGCCTATCGCCAACAGACACTGAAGAAGGCACTGCTGGAATTCGAACCGGGCGCCGGGCCGCTGATCGAGACGGTCAAGTACCTGCTTGCCAGTCAGTACAGCACCGGCAGCCAAGTGGTCATCAATGGTGGCCGCCACCTGAAAAACCGCATTATTTGAGAGAAGCCCATGACCCCACAGCAACAGCTTGAACTGGAGGCCGCCGCTTTCCGCCGGCTCGTGGAACACCTGCGTTCACGCACCGACGTGCAGAACATCGACCTGATGAACCTGTCCGGGTTCTGCCGCAACTGCCTGTCCAAGTGGTACAAGGCGGCAGCCGACGAGCGCCAGCTGGACCTGAGCCTGGACGAGGCGCGCGAAGCCGTCTACGGCATGCCTTACGGCGAGTGGAAGGCCCAGTACCAGAAAGAGGCCAGCCCCCAGCAGCAGGCCGCATTCGAACAAGGAAAACCCCGTGACTGATCTGACTACCCTGCGCGCCAGCCTGGACAGTGGTGAACATGTGTTCGCCGACACCCTGGCATTCATTGCCGAACACTATGCCTATCAGCCCCGGGCCTTCAGCAACGGTGACGTCGAAAACGCAGCCGGGCAGAACGAAGGTTCATGCAAGACCTTGGGCCTGGCGTTGCTCGAGGGATTGAGTGATCGTGAAGCGCTGCTGGCTTTTGGCGAGCATTATCGAGATGTGCAGGCCACACCCGAGGGCCAAGACCATGGGAATATCCGTGCGCTGATCGCGTATGGCCTGGCAGGCGTCAAGTTCGAGACACTGCCGCTGTCGCGCAAGGCTTGATGAGGGGCTGCCATCCAGTGGACTGCGCCCTGGAGGTCGGCATCGCAGCATGAATACCGGGGCTGCCTGGCAGCCCCGGTAATCTGAACCCAGAGCGCTCGATTACAGCTGGACGCAATCGAACTGCACGTCGGTCGCCACATCTGCGTCGTAGTCGACGTCAGTGCGCTCGAAGCCGAACAGGTTCAGGAACTGCTTCTTGTAACCGGCATAGTCGGTCAGCTCGAACAGGTTCTCGGTAGTCACCTGTGGCCACATGGCCTTGCAGGCGTCCTGCACGTCATCGCGCAGTTCCCAGTCGTCCAGGCGCAGACGGCCTTTCTCATCGACCTGCGCTGGCGCGCCGTCGGTGCGATACATACGGTCACGGAACATGCGATCGAGCTGATCCTGGGTACCTTCGTGGACGCCCTTCTCCTGCATGATCTTGAACACCATCGACAGGTACAGCGGCATCACCGGGATGGCCGAGCTGGCCTGGGTCACGACCGACTTGAGCACAGCCACATTGGCGCCGCCCTTCACGTCAGCCGCCAGCTTCTGGTCCAGGCGCAGAGCAGTGTCGTCCAAGTCCTGCTTGGCCTTGCCCAGGGCGCCGTGCCAGTAGATGGGCCAGGTGATTTCGGTGCCGATGTAGCTGAAGGCGACGGTGCGGGCGCCTTCGGCCAGCACATCGGCACCGGCCAGGGCATCGATCCACAGCTGCCAGTCCTGGCCACCCATGACGGTCACGGTGTCGGCGATTTCCTGCTCGGTGGCCGGCTCGATGCTGGCCTCGATGATGGCGTCCTTGTTGGTGTCGATGGCCGTCGACTTGTACGGTTGGCCAATCGGCTTGAGCGCCGAGCGCACCAGTTCGCCCGTCTGTGGCAGCTTGCGCACCGGTGAGGCGAGCGAATAGATGACCAGGTCGACCTTGCCGCCCATGTCGTTCTTGATCAGCTCGATGACCTTGGCCCGCGCTTCGTCGGAGAAGGCGTCACCGTTGATCGACTTGCTGTACAGGCCCTCGGCCTTGGCGAACTTGTCGAACGCCGCCGCGTTGTACCAGCCGGCGGTGCCGGCTTTGGTTTCGGTGCCTGGCTTTTCGAAGAACACGCCCAGGGTGTCGGCCTTGAAACCGAAGGCGGCAGTGATGCGCGCCGCCAGGCCGTAGCCACTGGAGGCACCGATGACCAACACCTTCTTCGGACCATCCTCGCGTACGCCCCGTTTGCGGGTGGCTTCGATCTGGTCACGGACGTTGAGCTCGCAGCCCTTGGGATGAGTCGTGGTGCAGATGAAACCGCGGACCTTAGGATGAATGATGGCCAATGTCTGTACCTCGTCTGGTTTATGCACGATAACGCCACGCAGGGCGTTTTCAAAAGTGGACTGAGGGGTAAGACTCACCCCGCAGGTCAGGCGACACATCTTAAGGGTTGAGCGCAGCGATGCAAAATCGGTGGCCGACTGGCGACGGAGCGCCCTGTCCGGACGCCCTCTTCCTGCGCCTAGGCATTGATTCGGTTTTCCTATCAATAGGCAACAAAAACAAACTTAACAAATGAGCAAAATGCGCCGATGCTGGGTGCCCTCACCTTCAGACGGAGAACAACAACATGAACGAAGTGGTGATCGTCGCCGCGACCCGCACCGCCATCGGCAGCTTCCAGGGCGCCCTGGCTGGCGTCCCGGCCGTCGACCTGGGGGCAGCCGTGATCAAGCGTCTGTTGGAGCAAACCGGGCTGGATCCGGCGCAGGTCGACGAGGTGATCATGGGCCAGGTGCTGACGGCCGGCGCCGGGCAGAACCCTGCTCGTCAGGCAGCCATCAAGGCAGGCCTGCCGTTCAGCGTGCCTGCCTTGACCCTGAACAAGGTCTGCGGCTCGGGGCTTAAGGCACTGCACCTGGGCGCCCAGGCCATTCGCTGCGGCGATGCCGAGGTGGTGATCGCCGGCGGCCAGGAAAACATGAGCCTCGCCCCTTATGTCATGCCTTCTGCCCGCACCGGCCAGCGCATGGGCCATGGTCAGTTGATCGACAGCATGATCAGCGACGGCCTGTGGGACGCGTTCAACGATTACCACATGGGCATCACTGCCGAAAACCTGGTGCAAGAGTACGGGCTGAGCCGCGAACAGCAGGACGCTTTTGCGGCCGAGTCGCAGCGCAAGGCGGTGGCAGCCATCGCCGCTGGCCGCTTCGAGGCTGAAATCACCCCGATCTTGCTGCCCCAGAAAAAAGGCGAGCCCAAGGTTTTCGCCCAAGACGAACAGCCACGCTCGGACACCACGGTCGAATCCCTCGCCAAACTGCGTCCTGCCTTCAAGAAGGATGGCAGCGTGACGGCAGGGAATGCCTCCAGCCTCAACGATGGGGCTGCGGCAGTGCTGCTGATGAACGCTGAAAAGGCCCAGGCATTGGGCTTGCCCGTGCTGGCCAGGATCACGGCCTATGCCAGCGCTGGAGTCGACCCTGCCGTAATGGGGATCGCCCCTGTCTCTGCGACTGAACGCTGCCTGGGCAAGGCAGGCTGGCACTTGGCCGACCTGGATCTGATCGAAGCCAACGAGGCGTTTGCGGCCCAGGCGCTGGCGGTTGGCAAGGCGCTTGCGTGGGATGCTTCGCGGGTCAACGTGAACGGTGGGGCGATTGCGCTGGGTCATCCCATCGGTGCATCCGGATGCCGCGTGCTGGTCACCTTGCTGCACGAGATGATCAAGCGCGATGCCAAGAAAGGCCTGGCCACGCTGTGTATCGGTGGTGGACAAGGCGTGGCCCTGGCGATCGAGCGCTGATCAACCGAGCCACGGGCACCCGGGGCCGCTAAGCACGCCAGTGCGCAGCGGCACCTGCCATGCACGATCAGGCGCTGGCCACCTGCAGGGCATCGAACGTGGGTGGCGTCGCCTTGATCGGGTCATTGAGCGCCTTGGCCAGCCGGGCGACATCCTCACAGGCCTGCACGGCGACGCCCAGCGGGCTGTGCAGCAGTGAACAGGCCGTACCGATCCACAGTCGCTCCCCCAGACGCTCATTGGCTTCACACAGCCAGTGCCACTTGCTGTCCAGGGCATGCTGGGCATCGTTTTCTGCATCGACCAGGCCCAGCGACAGCACCTTGTAGGCAGGCAGACGGTCCAGGGTGGTCGTCAGCTGTTCAGGGTCACTCACCAGGTCGATGTGCAAGCCGTCCACTGGCAAGTTCGCGGCCAGGCCAAGGTTGCCCTGCAAGCCACCGGCCCATGTCGCGATCAGCTTCTTCAACGGGGCACGCTGCAGAATGTTGTAAACCCGCTCGTAGGCGTTTTTCCAGTCCTGCGGCAGCGCCTGGGCAAGGATCGGTTCATCGATCTGCACCCACTGCACGCCTAGTTCGGCCAGACGATTGAGAACGTCGTCATAGTGCGGAAGCAGTTCGTCTACACATTCCAGCACCAGGCTGTGCCCGTCTTGCGCCGCGCTTTGCCACAAATAGGTCAAAGGGCCGACAAGAACAGGTTTGACGGTGTGGCCAAGCGCACTGGCCTGGGCCACTTCCTTCAGCAGCTGATCGGCAAGCTGGGTGAAAGGCTGCGTCACTGGCGTGCGAGGGTCGCGCACGGCCCCACCCTGCCAGTCCACTTCGCCCACAGGCAACAGCTCGATCCCGGCGTCTTTCTGCATTTGCCAATGACGTGCGCGCAGCGCGTGGTCGTTGCCAGTGCGTGGAAAGCCCAGGTTGTGCGCCAGTGCCATGTGTGTTCCCCAGTGTGCAGAAATGATGGCGGCATTTTCAGATCGATTGGCGTTTGAAACAAACTCAATAAATTTGAGATCAACCCAAGTTTTTCTCATGTTCACTCACATTGGGCGCGCCCGCAGCTCATTGCCATGTCTTGATCAGATCAGTGCCCTGCGCACCCGGGCATGACCCGCTCGCAGGGCTGGCGCACAATGCCAGCCTGCCCACACCCGGTGTCCGTCATGAGCGTGCTCAAAACCGCCCTGCAAGAGCAGCAATTCGCTTGCGTCATGGAGTTCGTTCCCAAACCGTCAGCAGAGCGTTTTGCGGCGATGGACGCAATAATGGCCCGAGGGCAAGTGTGTGGCTGGCCGATGACACTTGCCATCGGTGACCGAGTGAGCAGCCCGCTGGACATGTCTCCCCTGGACGCCTTGGCCTGTTTCGAGCACCCGGTGCCCGCCCTGCCTCACTTCTCCGGCAAGGACCGGGAGCGCCACCATTTGCTCGCCCAGATGCGGCGCATGGACGCTGCAGGCCAGCACCAGCTGCTGATGCTGACAGGGGATCGCCTGCCAGGCCATACGCCAGGCGAGCGCCCGGTGCGGTACCTGGAATCGGTCGCAGCGTTGCAGATCGCCCGCCAGGCCTATCCACACTGGTGGCTGGGCGCAGCACTCAACCCGTTCAAGTACCGAGAGGAGGAAGGTGCCGCTCAGTACCTGAAGGCTGAAAAGAAATTGGCAGCCGGTGCCGACTTTTTCATCCTGCAGCTAGGTTTCGATGCCGCCAAGCATCAGGAGGCCATGCACTGGATGCGCCGCCAACGCGCGCCTAAACCCCTGCTGGCCTGTCTCATGAGCCTTACCCAAGGCCGCGCGGGCATGCTCGATCATGTCGCAGGCGTGACCGTCACCCCGTCGATGCGGCAAATGCTGGAAGCCGAGACGGCGCAATCCAAGGCCTTTGCCCAGGCGCGCAGCATCGACCGCCTGGCCCTGCAGGTCATTGGGGTGAAGCTGATGGGCTACGCCGGCGTGCACCTGTCGGGCATTCATGAGCCCAGCCAGCTGCTTGCCTTGGAGGCACGCCTTGAGCACTGGCAGGCGCACGTGACCACGCTGGAGCAATGGGCGCCTGCCTGGCAGGCCAGCTGGCAAATGCCTGGCCTACCGGCGGTGACGTTTCATCCACCGCAGGCGGCGTGGCGCGAGGGAGAGTCACGTGTCGTGGCCACGTTTGCGCAGAAAGCCCGCTACCACGCCATGCATGGCATGCATGGCCTGCTGTTCAGCCGTAGCAATCCGGTGAGTCAGCTGTTCGGGTGGGCGGTTCGCCAGCCGATGTGGACGACAGGCCTGGGCGCCCAGGTACTGCACAGCCTGGAGCGGGCCGTAAAGCGGCCCCTGCTTGGCTGCGACACCTGCGGTCGTTGCCGCCTTGAAGACACCTTGTACACCTGCCCCGAGACCTGCCCCAAGGGCCTGGCGAACGGGCCCTGCGGCGGTACCACGTTGAACCGGTGCGAGTTTGGCGATCGTGAGTGCATCCACAGTGCCAAGTACCGCACGGCCAAGGCGGTGCGGCAAACCGACGTCCTGGCCCAGCGCCTGATCCCTTGCGTGGAGCAGCACACCCGCCATCGAAGCTCCTGGCCGGGTTGGTTCGGCGCCCAGGCTCAGCCCGTCACTCGGCCGTCAGCGCCTCGAAGCCGGCCCGAATCGTAGCTTCGGGAAGGTCGTCGGCAATGAACACCATGACGCTCTCGCGCGGTTCGGCCTCTGCCCATTCAGCATCCCAATCGAACCCGTAGAGCTTGAGCACGCCCTGAAACACCAGCTTGCGGCCCTCGCCCGCGATATTGAGCACGCCCTTGTAACGCAACAGCTGCGTGCCATGGGTTTCCAACAAGCCGTTCATGAAGTCGCTGAGGCGGTCGATATCCAGCGCCTTGTCGGTGCGCAACACCAAGGTGGCGATACGGTCCGGGGTGGCGGGTTTGAGCACTGGACGCAGGGTGGGTTTGAGGTTGGCGCCCAGATCTGGGTTGAGGTTGAAGCCGCGTACATCGAGCAGTGCACCCAGGTCGATGCGGCCTTGTTCGACCACATGCAGGGCTGCCCGCCCATTGATGCGGGCCAGGCGCTCGCGCAGGGCTTGCACGGTGGCCGGCTCCACCAGGTCGGTCTTGCTCAGCAGCAGGCGATCGGCAAAGCCCACCTGGGCCTGGGCGATGGTCTGGGTCAGATGGACGTCGGCATGGGCGGCGTCGACCAGGGTGATGATGCCGTCCAGGATGTACCGCTCGCGCAGCTCTTCGTCGATGAAGAACGTTTGTGCCACTGGCGCAGGGTCGGCCAACCCTGTGCACTCGATCACCAGCCGATCAAAGGCGATTTCGCCGGCGTCGAGCCGCTCCAGCAGCAGGAACAGAGCACGGGTAAGGTCGCCATGAATGCTGCAGCACACACAGCCGTTGGCCAGGGTCATGACCTGCACCGGCTCGTCGCCGAGCAACTGGCTGTCGATGCCTGCTTCGCTGAACTCGTTTTCGATCACGGCCAGCCGCAGGCCATGCTCGGCCTTGAGCATGTGCTTGAGCAGCGTGGTTTTGCCGGCACCGAGAAAGCCGGTCAGTACGGTTACGGGAATCGGGGTCTGCACGCAGAACATCTCCTGTTCGGAAAAAACACAGGCCCCACCGCGACAGGCCTGCGTTGACCGCCAGTGGCTGCCCCCAAGGGGAGCAGGCTGGTCGATGAACGCAGGCTGCCGACAGTGAGGCCGGTACAGCTCAACGCTTGTGGCTTAACAGCATTTGGGCCCGGACTTGCCACCATAACGCGCTTCCTGGCGCTCTCGGAAGAACGCTTCGTACGTCATGACCGGTTTGTCCGGATGCGTTTTGTTCATGTGTTCGACGTAATTGTCGTAATCAGGCATGCCCACCATAAGGCGTGCAGCCTGCCCCAGGTATTTGCCCAGCCGACCCAGGTCATTGAACATCGCAGCAGTCCTCTCAAGCGTCAGGCAGTGCCTGGAACGGGGTTTCCTTGTCGGTCCGCTCTTTGCGACCCCAGGCGGCGTAACCCACCTTGATCGCGAAGAACAGAATGCTGAACACCACCAGCAGGAACAGGATGGTCAGCCCGGCGTTGGTATAAGCGTTGTAGATCACGTGCTGCATCTGCCCGATGTCCTTGGCCGGTGCCAGTACCTGCCCAGCGTCCAGCGCGGTGCTGTATTTCTTGGCCAAGGCCAGGAAACCCACGGCTGGGTTGGGATCGAACAGCTTGATCAGGCCGGCCGCCGTGGTGCAGATCAGCAACCAGGTGGCTGGCAGCAGGGTGACCCAGATGTAGCGCTGGCGCTTCATCTTGATCAGCACCACGGTGCCCAGCATCAATGCGATACCGGCCAGCATCTGGTTGGAAATGCCGAACAGCGGCCACAGGGTGTTGATACCCCCGAGTGGGTCGATCACGCCTTGATAGAGCAAGTAGCCCCACATGGCCACGCAACCGGCAGTAGCCAGCAGGTTCGCGCCCCACGACTCGGTGCGCTTGAGCGCCGGCACGAAACTGCCCAGCAAATCCTGCAACATGAAGCGCCCGGCACGAGTACCGGCGTCCACGGCGGTGAGGATGAACAAGGCCTCGAACAAAATGGCGAAGTGGTACCAGAACGCCATGGTGTTCTCGCCTGGCAACACTTGGTGAAGAATCTGCGCGATACCCACGGCCAATGTCGGCGCACCGCCGGCGCGGGCCAGAATGGTGTGCTCGCCAATGTCACGGGCAACCGCCTCAAGCTGCTCAGGCGTAATCAAGAAGCCCCAGCTGCTGACCGTCTGCGCCACCGAAACCGTGTCTGCACCTACCACGGCAGCCGGGCTGTTCATGGCGAAATACACGCCCGGCTCGATCACCGAAGCCGCGACCATGGCCATGATCGCCACGAACGATTCCATCAGCATGCCACCGTAGCCGATGTAGCGGGCGTTGGTTTCGTTATCCAGCAGCTTGGGCGTGGTGCCCGACGAGATCAGGGCATGGAACCCCGATACCGCGCCACAAGCGATGGTGATGAACAGGAACGGGAACAGCGTGCCCTTCCAGACCGGGCCGGTGCCATCGGTGAACTGGGTCAACGCTGGCATCTTGAGCTCAGGGGCGATGATCAGGATGCCGATGGCAAGGCCCACGATGGTGCCGATCTTGAGGAAGGTCGACAGGTAGTCACGCGGGGCCAACACCAGCCAGACCGGCAGCACGGCGGCGACGAAGCCGTAGCCCACCAGCATCCAGGTGATCTGTACACCGGTAAAGGTGAAAGCTGGGCCCCAGACCGGATCCGCAGCAATCTGGCCGCCCAGCCAGATGGAAGCAAGCAGCAGCACTACGCCGATGATGGAAATCTCACCGATGCGGCCGGGGCGGATATAGCGCATGTAGACGCCCATGAACATGGCGATCGGGATGGTCGCCATCACCGTGAACATGCCCCAGGGGCTCTCGGCCAAGGCCTTGACCACGATCAGCGCCAGCACCGCGAGGATGATGATCATGATCAGGAAACAGCCGAACAGGGCGATGGTGCCCGGTATGCGGCCCATCTCTTCACGCACCATGTCGCCCAGTGAACGGCCGTTGCGGCGGGTGGACAGGAACAGGACCATGAAGTCCTGGACGGCACCTGCCAGTACCACACCGGCAATCAGCCACAGGGTGCCGGGCAGGTAGCCCATCTGCGCCGCCAGTACTGGCCCGACCAAGGGACCTGCGCCGGCGATGGCCGCGAAGTGGTGGCCGAAGAGGATGTGCTTGTTGGTTGGAACATAGTCCAGACCGTCATTGTTGAGCACCGCAGGGGTGGCGCGGCGTGGATCGAGTTGCATCACCTTGGTGGCGATGAACAGGCTGTAATAGCGGTAGGCGACCAGGTAAATGGCCACTGCCGCGACCACGATCCACAAGGCATTGATCGCTTCGCCACGGCGCAGGGCGACGACACCCAGCGCGCAGGCTCCCAGGACTGCCAGCACCAGCCACGGGAGGTGGCGTAGCAGGCTGTTGTTATTGTTCATAGTTGGCTTCCAGCTGAGAGGTTGGAATTGATGGCCCTTTGAGTCTAGGGCCTGCCTGCCGGCTTTACCATCTCCAATTACACCAGATGCCGCTGGCCAGAACCCGCTCTAGTGCGGGGTTCATCCTCGGTTGCCAGCGCCCTTCAGCGCACGGCTGAATTTGGCAACTGGCATTCCTGACAGTTGTGAGGGAGTCGGCTGCCGCCTTTCAATGGTCGTGCAGCCATTGTGAACCCCAGGTCCGGGAGATACGAAAACTTGTCCAGGGCCTTGCACAACTTGTCAGCACACTATGAGGACTTCGTCATGACACAAAAAAACCAACCTGGCAGTCAACCAATCACCCCCGCTCATGGCGGTATTTCAACGCCTGAATCGCGGGCCTTCATTGCAGAGAAGACCGGCAAGATCGAGGGCAACCTGCAGTACGGCATAGAGGGCGGTAAATTCTTCCCCGCTACCCAGGGAGGGCTTCAGGACCCGGATGCGAAGGATGACGTGCGCAATATCGCGCCACCTGCCGATGGCAAGATTGCAAGCGCGGAGAGGCCTGGAGCAGCTTATCTGGATACCCCCGGCCAACATTGGGATAAGCACCAGGTCAAGAGCGGCTCTACCCTGGAATTTAAATGGACGTTCAGCGCACAGCATAAATATCGCCGGTTCAATTACTTCATCACCAAAGCGGGCTGGGATTCCAATAAACCTTTGGCACGCGACGCCTTCGAAGCCACACCATTTGCTACTTTCCTGAACTCGCATCAACCTTACTGGGGCTACAGCGAACGAGAGATGTGGCCTAGCAACCCAACGGTTCATAACCTGCAATTGCCGGAGCGCGAAGGCTACCATGTGCTGCTTGGTGTCTGGGAGATTGCCGAAACCGATAAAGCTTTTTATCAGGTAGTGGACCTGGACTTCATCAAGTAGCCTTGCATGGCAAACAATGACGCGATCATGGCTGGTCTATAGTCTGAACATCAGATGAGGACTCGCCATGACCCCGCCACCTTCCGAACGCCGCCGCTTCCAACGCATCGATTTCGACGCACCTGCCGAACTTCGCCAAGGCGAACAGCGCTGGCCTGCCAGACTCATCGATCTCTCCCTCAAAGGCCTGTTGGTCGAGCGCCCGACCGACTGGACCCCGGACCCTACCCAGAACTACGAGGCCGTTATTCAGCTCGACGCCGATACCTGGGTGAAAATGCAGGTCGAACTGCGCCATGAAGAACCCACGCGGCTGGGCTTCGTGTGCCTGTACATCGACATCGACTCCATGAGCCACCTGCACCGTCTTGTGGAACTGAACATTGCCGACAGCACCGAAATGATGCGTGAGCTGCGCGAATTGATCGAATAACAGGATCTATTAGCTGGCTATCTTCTTGACCGTTAGTGCTTTCCTGTCCATCTAGACAGCTTCCTGCCTAGTGCAGGCATCGTTGTATACACCCTTTTCTCATAAGCGCTTCGGGTTGGTATGCCTCCTGCAACAAGGATGCATACGCCCTGAGGCTTTACCCTGCGGCGCTTGGATCAAAATATTGTATACAATTTGTGTAGTACCTGTAGGCAATAACTGACTACAGTAGCTCCACAACAATAAACAGAGAGCCTGCGCCATGACTACGTCCACAAGCACGTCTCCCGCCCAGCGACCAGAGGACGAAAACCTCGGCCTGGGTGCCAACCTGGCCTATGGCCTGCAGCATGTGTTGACCATGTATGGGGGAATTGTCGCCGTACCCTTGATTCTGGGGCAGGCCGCAGGCCTCAATGGCGCAGAAATCGGCATGCTTATCGCCGCTTCGCTGTTTGCAGGTGGCTTGGCGACCTTGCTTCAGACCCTGGGTCTGCCATTTTTCGGCTGCCAGCTCCCTTTGGTACAGGGGGTGTCGTTTGCCGGTGTCGCCACCATGGGCGCCATTCTCAGCAGTGAAAGTGGGGGCGGGCTGCCGGGAGTGCTCGGCGCGGTAATGGCCGCCTCGCTGATAGGGCTGCTGATCACCCCGGTATTCTCGCGCATCACCAAGTTCTTCCCACCGCTGGTAACCGGCATCGTGATCACCACCATCGGCCTGACGCTGATGCCGGTGGCCGCGCGTTGGGTAATGGGTGGCAACAGCGCCTCACCTGATTTCGGCAGCATGGCCAACATCGGCTTGGCGGCGCTTACCTTTGCCATCGTGCTGCTGCTGAGCAAACTGGGTAGCGCGACGATATCCCGGTTGTCCATCCTGCTGGCGATGGTGGTCGGTACGCTGATCGCCTGGGCACTGGGCATGACCGACTTCAGCAAGGTTACCGAAGGCCCTGTTTTCGCCTTCCCCACGCCCTTTCACTTCGGCATGCCGGAGTTCCACATCGCGGCCATCCTGTCGATGTGCATCGTCATCATGGTGACGCTGGTCGAAACCTCGGCCGACATCCTGGCCGTGGGTGAGATCATCGGTACCAAGGTCGACTCCAAGCGCCTGGGCAATGGCCTGCGCGCCGACATGGCCTCAAGCATACTGGCACCGGTGTTCGGCTCGTTCACGCAAAGTGCGTTCGCCCAAAACGTCGGCCTGGTGGCGGTTACTGGCGTGCGCAGCCGCTACGTGGTGGCCACCGGCGGTCTGATCCTGGTCGTACTGGGCTTGCTGCCAATCATGGGGCGCATCATCGCCGCAGTGCCTACTCCCGTGCTGGGCGGCGCGGGCATCGTGTTGTTCGGCACGGTGGCAGCCAGCGGCATCCGCACCTTGTCCAAGGTCAGCTACCAGAACAATGTCAACCTGATCATCGTTGCCGCTTCCCTGGGCTTTGGCATGATTCCGATCGCCGCACCGGCCTTCTATCACCAGTTCCCCACCTGGTTCGAAACCATCTTCCACTCAGGCATCAGTTCGGCGGCGATCATGGCCATCCTGCTGAACCTGATCTTCAACCATTTCACGGCAGGCAATTCGGACCAGCAGTCGGTGTTCGCTGCCGGCTACGAACGCACCATTCGCTATTCGGATATCTCCGCACTGCGCGACGGTGACTATTTCAAGGATGGCAGGCTGTTCGATGCCGAAGGCCACGAGGTGCCGATGAGGGGCCAGGACGAGCATGGCAGTGAGCCGGTCAAGCGCGCAGCAGTCGCCGAGCACTGACCTATCACGTGGGTGTTGTACCGGGCCGATGCGCATCGTCGGCCCTTTTTTTCGCCTGTGAACTATTCGAACAAGGCATCCAGCGCCTGCTCAAGGCGCGTCACAGCGATGACCTGCAACCCTGCAGGCGCCTCCTTGGGTGCATTGCCCTTGGGCACGATGGCACGCTTGAAGCCGTGCTTGGCAGCCTCCTTGAGCCGCTCCTGGCCACTGGGTACAGGCCGCACCTCACCCGACAGGCCGATTTCCCCGAACACCAGCAGGCCATGGGCCAGCGGCCGATTGCGCAGGCTGGACATGACCGCAGCGAGTAACGCCAGGTCCGAAGCCGTTTCCAACACTTTCACACCGCCCACCACGTTCAGGAACACATCCTGATCGTGGGTCGGGATGCCCCCGTGCCGGTGCAGAACGGCCAGCAGCATGGCCAGACGGTTCTGATCCAGGCCCAGGGTGACGCGGCGCGGGTTGGCCAGGTGGCTGTCATCGACCAGGGCCTGGACCTCGACCAGCATCGGCCGGGTACCTTCCCAAGTGGCCATCACGACGCTGCCAGGGACTTCTTCCTGGGTGCGATTGAGAAAGATCGCCGAGGGGTTGGAGACCTCTTTCAAACCCCGGTCGGTCATGCCGAACACGCCCAGCTCGTTTACCGCGCCGAAGCGGTTCTTCACCGCTCGCAGCAGCCGCAGGCGACCGTCGGATTCGCCCTCGAAATACAACACGGTATCGACCATGTGCTCCAGCACCCGCGGGCCTGCCAGCGAGCCCTCCTTGGTCACGTGGCCCACCAGGAAGATCGCTGTGCCACTTTGCTTGGCATAACGCACCAGCAGCGCCGTACTTTCACGCACCTGCGCCACCCCGCCCGGGGCGGATTGCAACTGTTCGGTGAAAATGGTCTGGATGGAGTCGATCACCATTACCCGTGGCTTTTCCTGACGGGCGGTGGCGATGATGGTTTCGATGCAGGTTTCGGTCATGACCTTGAGCTGGTCCTGGGGAAGGCCCAGACGCCGGGAGCGCATGGCCACCTGCTGCTGGGATTCCTCGCCAGTGACGTACAACGCCGGCATGCCGACGGCGATATTGCACAGGGTCTGCAGCAGAATCGTCGATTTGCCGATCCCAGGGTCGCCACCGATCAAGACCACGGAGCCATCGACCAGGCCACCGCCCAGCACACGGTCGAGCTCGGTGCTGCTGGTGGTGAAGCGCGGTATCTCCTCGACGCTGACCTCAGCCAGGGTCTTGATCTGCGCCTGCTGCCCCGTCCAGCCGGCGCGGCCCGTGCTGGGGGCTGCGGCGCCGCCGCTCTCGATCATGGTTTCGACCAGCGTGTTCCAGGCGCCACACTCGCCACACTGGCCAGCCCATTTCGGAAAAGTCGCGCCGCACTCGGTGCAGCCATACAAGCGCTTGGCCTTGGCCATGGGTGAGTGCCTCCGGGCAAAACCTGCATGATACCCGAGCCTGACCGTGTCCCGAATGCCTTGGGATGCGACAAAACTATTCGGTGCGACAGAAGTCACTACCCCTGAATGCAGCGCATGAAGCGTTTAAGTGGCTTACACTGCGTTTACCTCACCATTTGTTACAAAGGAATCGAAACATGGGCATGATCAGTGAGTTCAAGGCCTTCGCGGTCAAAGGCAATGTCGTCGACATGGCGGTAGGTATCATCATCGGCGCGGCCTTCGGCAAGATCGTCTCGTCCTTCGTCGGCGACGTGGTCATGCCACCACTGGGCCTGCTGATCGGCGGCGTTGACTTCAGCGACCTGGCCATCACCTTGAAGGCGGCGCAAGGCGACGTCCCGGCCGTGGTGCTGGCCTATGGCAAGTTCATCCAGACCGTGATCGATTTCGTGATCATCGCCTTTGCGATCTTCATGGGCGTCAAAGCCATCAATCGGCTCAAGCGCGAAGAGGCCGTGGCGCCAAGCGTGCCGCCGGCGCCGTCGCCCGAGCAGACCCTGCTCACCGAGATCCGCGACCTGCTCAAGGCTCAGAACCGGCCCTGAAGCTCACCGTTACAGGCTGCAGGAAGCGGCGAACCTCCATGCACCGCTTCACCCCTGTAGCCTGTAGCGGCACGTCGGCTACCAGTACGTCTCGACGGCCACCTGGCCCGGCCGTTTGCTAAGGCTCAACTGCAGGTCGCGGGCCTTGAGCACCTTGCGCGTTTCATCGATCATCTCAGGGTTGCCGCACAGCATGATTCGCGAGTGCTCGGGTGACAGCTCAAGCCCCGCGGCTTTTTCCAGCTCGCCGTTTTCGATCAATGTGGTGATGCGCTGATTCAGGGCGCCTGGATGTCGCTCACGCGTCACGACCGGGATGAACTGCAACTTGCCGGCATGCTCGGCCAGGTACTCACGCTGTTCCAAGCCAGCGATTTCATTCAGATAGGCCAACTCCCTGGCCTCTCGCACCGAATACACCAGTTTGATGTTGTCGAAGCGTTCCCAGGCTTCGAAGTCCTGCAGAATCGACATGAAAGGCGCAATGCCTGTACCCGTGGCCAGCAACCACAGGTCGCGTCCGTCGACAAAGCGGTCAAGGGTGAGAAAGCCGAAGGCCTGACGCTCCACCAATAGCGTATCGCCCTCACCCAGTCGGCTAAGCTCACTGGTGAACTCACCGCCCGGCACTACGATTGAAAAGAAATCCAGGTATTCATCGTGGGGTGCGCTGACCATGGAATAGGCGCGCCAAACCACACTGCCATCCGCCTTGGCCACGCCCAGGCGTGCAAATTGACCGGAGCGAAAGCGAAAACCCGCATCCCGGGTAACCCGCAGGCTGAAGAGGTTCGGCGTGAGCGGCTGAACATCGAGCAAGGTCTGGCGGGTGAATTTTTCGTCGCTGGCGGTCATGTCGGGCTCCATGTCTTGGGTCCCTACAGTGTCGCGCAAAGCGTCCGGGATAAAAACCACTGGGTTTTTGCGGCTTCGAAAGCTGTACAAAGGTAATCAGAAATACAGCACAGTTATAGCGAAAAAGATGAACACAGTTATCTGGATCTATCTACACTGGTCACGTACCCATATGGACTGGGCCGCGTCGCCCTTGGAGATTGCCATGTTTCACTGGAACCCCGAGCACCTGCACGCCCTGGTGAGCGAGCGTAGTCCTCGGAAGCTGTTCGACATCGCGGTGCATCTCGCTCAGGACATGGATTTCGAATTTTTGGGCCTCAAGCTTCGCATCCAGATCGCCACCCAGACACCTCGCCATTACTTGTACAGCAATTATCCCAAGGCCTGGATCGAACGCTACCAGCACGAAGAGTTCTACAAGCAGGACGCCGCGGCTGCGCTCAGCCACAACTCGACCAATCCTGTGGTATGGAGCGACGAGGTCTACCGCGAGGCACCGCATTTTCGCGAAGCGGCCTGCGAGCATGGCCTGCGTCATGGCTGGACCCAGTCCTTGCATGATCTGCAGCACAACGAAAGCCAAATGAGTGTGTCCCGGCCGCTACGCAAGGTCGAGACCGCCGAGCTGTTCGAAAAAGCCGGTGCCATCCAGTGGTTGTGCCATACCGTACATGCGGTGCTGAGCGCCCATCACCTCGATGCACTGTGCCCATCCCAACCCAAGATGAGCGAACGGGAACTGGAAGTGCTGAAGTGGTCTGCGGCCGGCAAGACGGCTGCCGATGTCGCCTGCATCCTGTCCCTGTCGCAGAGTACGGTGAACTTTCATATTCGCAGCGTGATCACCAAGACCAATGCCGCCAACAAGGCAGGCGCCGTCGCCATTGCCGCGTTGCGCGGCTGGATCTGACGCCAGGGCCTGCGAGCCCAGCCAAAGCCCTGTAGAATCGCTCGACCAGGCCTGCAGCGAACGGTTGCGGGCAGCTTTGTACCCGAGCCAGATTGCCATGCCCCTGTTGACCACGCCCTTCGCCGAACTCGATCTGATCCGCCAGCCAGACCAGGCCAACGACCCCTTGCAGGCCTTTGACGCCGCCGATGAGTACCTGCTTGAACAATTGCATGCCCAGGCATTGCCAGGCGGCAGCCGTGTGCTGGTGCTCAACGACAGTTTCGGGGCGCTGGCGGTGAGCCTTGCCGGGCACATGCAGGTGACCAGCAGTGGCGACTCCTACCTTGCCCAACTCGCGCTAGGCAAGAACCTGGCACGTAACGGCCTGCCTGCGGACAGCGTTTCGTTCGTGCCTGCCTGCCACACCTGGCAAGGCCCCTTCGACCGGGTAGTGATCAGAGTGCCCAAGACGCTTGCCTTGCTCGAAGAGCAACTCATTCGGCTGCAAGGGCACCTGGCCCCAGAAGCGCTGGTGATCGCCGGGGCCATGATCAAGCACCTTCCCCATGCCGCCGGCGACCTGCTGGAGAAGTATGTCGGGCCTATGCAAGCCTCGCTGGCACGTAAAAAAGCCCGGCTGCTGACCGCCACGGTGGAGGCGCGTCCCGCCTTCACCTCGCCCTACCCCAGCCGCTATCGCCTGGAATCGCCACCGCTGGAACTGCTCAACCATGCCAATGTCTTCTGCCGTGAAGGCCTGGACATTGGTACGCGGGCGTTTCTTCCGCATTTGCCGGACAACCTGGGCAATGCCCGGGTCGCAGACCTGGGTTGCGGCAACGGCGTGCTGGCCATTGCCAGCGCCCTGAAAAATCCAGACGCCCAGTACACCCTGGTGGACGAGTCTTACATGGCCGTACAGTCGGCACGGGAAAACTGGCAGCGTGCGCTGGGCGATCGGCCAGCCGATTTTCTGGCCGCAGACGGCTTGGCCGGCATCGAAAAACAGTCACTGGACGTAGTGCTGTGCAACCCGCCCTTCCACCAGCAGCAAGTGGTGGGTGATGTGCTGGCCTGGCGCATGTTCCAGCAGGCCCGCGAGGCGCTGGTGGTCGGTGGCGCCTTGTATATCGTGGGCAACCGCCACCTGGGCTATCACAGCAAGCTTGCCCGCCTGTTCCGAGGCGTGGAGCAGGTGGCGGCAACGCCCAAGTTCGTGGTGCTCAAGGCACGCAAGTAACTGTCCACAGGTAGCGCACCGCACGGCGTCAGGGTCAGCAGACGCGTATAGCGCGCTACCTGTCGATGCCAGGGCTCAGTGGGTAGTCAACCCGGCTGCGCTCATGAACAGGCGCATCAACCAGGCCGCCACACCCAGCGCGGCCACACTCAACGCCCAGATCAACACCAACCAGCCCAGGCGCTGCCACAGCGGTTTCTTGCCTGCCACGTCCTGCTCATGGGTCATGGTGCAGCCTCCTAGTGATAGCCCTGGTCATGGGTGACCTTGCCGCGGAACACGTAGTAGCTCCAGAAGGTGTAACCCAGGATCAGCGGAAGAATGAACAGCGTTCCCACCAACATGAAGCCCTGGCTTTGCGGCGGCGCGGCAGCCTCCCAGATCGAGATCGATGGCGGGATGATATTGGGCCACAGGCTGATGCCCAAGCCGCTGTAACCCAGGAAGATCAGCCCCAGCGTCAGCAAAAACGGCATGTAGTTCGCGCTACGGGCTACTGCCTTGAACAGGTTGTAGAAGGTCAACAGCACCAGGATCGGCACCGGCATGAACCACACCAGGTTGGGCATGCTGAACCAGCGATCGGCAATCTGCGGATAGGCGATTGGCGTCCACAGGCTGACCACACCCATTACAGCCAGCAGCACAAGCGCCAGCGGCCGTCCAAGCTTGTGCATCTGTTCCTGAAGCGGCCCCTCGGTCTTCATGATCAGCCAGGTACACCCTAGCAGCGCGTAGGCCACGATCAGCCCCAAGCCGCAGAACAGGCTGAAGGGTGTCAGCCAGTCCAGCGAGCCACCGGCGTAATGCCGATCCACGACCTTGAAGCCTTCGATGAAGGCGCCCAGCGCCACGCCCTGGAAGAACGTTGCCACCAGAGAGCCCCAGATGAACGCCTTGTCCCACAGATGGCGACCAGCGTCGGTGGCCTTGAAGCGGAACTCGAAGGCCACGCCCCGGAAGATCAGACCGATCAGCATCAGAATCAGTGGCAGATAGAGCGCCTCGAGCACGACGGCATACGCCATCGGGAACGCGCCGAACAGCCCCGCGCCACCCAGCACGAGCCAGGTCTCGTTGCCGTCCCAGACCGGTGCGACCGTGTTCATCATCACGTCGCGGTCACGCTCGTGTTTGACGAAGGGGAAGAGCATGCCAATGCCCAGGTCGAAGCCGTCCATCACCACGTACATCATGACGCCGAAGATGATGATGCCGGCCCAGATCAGTGGAAGATCGATACCCATGGCTCAGTTCCCCTTGCTCAGGTCTGCAGTGGTGGCATCGCTGCCTTCGTCGGCGGCGGACAATGGCCGCGCCGGCGTGCGTTTGCGGCCAGGACCGCCCGGACGCTGCTGATCGCCTTCGCCGGTATGCGGGCCCTTGCGCACCAGGCGCATCATGTAGGCGAACCCTGTGCCGAACAGGGCGAAGTACACCACCACGAACGCCACCAGGGTGAACCCCAGTTGGGCATAGCTGTGGTTGGAGACGCCGTCGGCCGTGCGCATCAGCCCGTAGACCACCCAGGGCTGGCGGCCGATTTCGGTGGTGAACCAGCCGGCGAGGATTGCCAGCAATCCTGAAGGCCCCATCCAGGTCACGAAATGCAGGAACGGCCGCGAGGTGTACAGCTTGCCGCCTTTGCGCAATACAAGGCTCCACACGCCAGCGGCGATCATCAACATGCCCAGCGCCACCATGATGCGGAAGGACCAGAAGATGATGGTGGAGTTGGGCCGGTCTTCAGGCGGGAACTCCTTCAATGCCGGCACCTGCTTGTCCAGGCTGTGGGTGAGAATGAGGCTCCCGAGCACTGGGATCTCGATCTTGAACCGTGTCGTTTCAGCTTGCATGTCCGGGATGCCAAAGAGGATCAACGGGGTAGGCTCGCCGGGAGGGTTCTCCCAATGCCCTTCGATGGCAGCGATTTTCGCCGGTTGATGCTTGAGGGTATTGAGCCCGTGGAAGTCGCCGATCACTGCCTGGATGGGCGCGACGATCAGCGCCATCCACATGGCCATGGAAAGCATCTTGCGCACCGAGGGGTTGTCGCGTCCACGCAGCAGGTGCCAGGCAGCCGATGCCCCCACGAAGAAGGCGGTGGCGACGAATGCCGCCGTGGCCATGTGCATCAGGCGGAACGGGAACGAAGGGTTGAAGATGACCGCGAACCAGTCGACCGGAATCACGCGACCATCGATGATTTCGTGACCTTGCGGGGTATGCATCCAGCTGTTCGAGGCCAGAATCCAGAAAGTGGAAATCAGCGTTCCGAGCGCCACCATGCAGGTGGCGAAGAAATGCAGGCCACGGCCTACGCGGTTCCAGCCAAAGAGCATCACCCCCAGGAAACCTGCCTCGAGGAAGAAGGCGGTCAGCACCTCGTAGGTCAACAGGGGCCCGGTGACCGAACCTGCGAACTCGGAAAAACGGCTCCAGTTGGTGCCGAACTGATAGGCCATGACCAGGCCCGAGACCACGCCCATGCCGAAGTTGACTGCGAAGATTTTCGACCAGAAGTGGTACAGGTCCCGATAGACCTGCCTGTCTGTCTTGAGCCACAACCCTTCGAGCACCGCCAGGTAACTGGCCAGGCCGATAGTGATGGCAGGGAACAGGATATGGAAGGATACGGTAAACGCGAACTGGATCCGGGCAAGATCCAGTGCCTCCAGACCGAACATAGGTGCTACCTCATCAGATAATCCGGCGGTCGGGCACTCGGCCCTGTCGCCCACTGCCCCCACATAGTCGAGTACGGCGTGTTGGAATTGTTCTGTTCGATGTGCAGGGATTGCGGCCAAAGGCCGAAATCGTTGGGGATCGTTGCAAACGCAACGATTGATCCAGGTCAACGATATGAATCAAGCATAGCCCCGAATAGCCCGGTGCGAGGTGTGGTTGTTTGCCGCGTGACCGGTTGCCCCACCCCCTGTTCAGCGGCACCGAAACGGTGTCGGACACGGTAAACAGCAACTATTTGTTACATGCAGATGATAGGCTGCGGAGCTTCCCCTGCATCGAGGTCACAGGTGTCCGATGTCCGAGACTGAACCGCCGCTGTTGCGTCACCATCGCCCTTTTCTGGCGTTCTGGCTGGCACGGGTCTTCACCGCCAGCGGATTCCAGATGTTGACCGTGGCGATTGGCTGGCACCTGTATCAGCTGACCGGCAACGTGCTGGACCTGGGACTTGTCGGACTGGTGGAGTTCGCACCCCGTGTGCTGTTCATGCTGCACACCGGCCATGTGGCAGACCGCTATGACCGGCGCAAGGTTGCCGCCCTGTGCCAATGCCTGCAAGGGCTGATCGCACTGGCCCTGGCGCTGGGCAGCGCCACGGATCAGGTCAGCCGCGAACTGATTTTCGTGCTGGCGTTTCTGCTCGGCGCCACCCGTTCGTTCGAGATGCCGGCGACCCAGGCGCTGCTGCCCAACGTCGTGCCCGCGGGCCTGTTTCCACGGGCGGTCGCCGCGTCGGCCTCTGCGACCCAGTCGGCTACCATTGTGGCGCCCGCCGTGGGCGGCTTCCTGTACGCATTCGGCAGCGGCTGGGTCTACGGCCCGACCGTGGCGTTGTATGCCATAGCCTGTGTGCTGACCCTGAGCCTGCAGGCGCGAGGACAAGTCGTTCAACGGGGCCGTGCCACCGTCGAGTCGCTGCTGGCCGGCATTCGTTTCATTCGCAGCCGGCCGGATATCCTGGGCGCCATCTCGCTGGACCTGTTCGCCGTGTTGCTGGGCGGGGCCACAGCGCTGCTGCCGGTATTTGCCAAGGACATCCTGCTGACAGGGCCGCTGGGGCTCGGGCTGCTGCGTTCGGCGCCCGCAGTAGGCGCGTTACTGATGTCGGTGTGGTTGGCGCGCTTTCCCTTCGAGCGCAAGGTGGGTCGAACCATGTTCACGGCGGTGGGCGTCTTTGGCGTGGCCACTATCGCGTTCGGCCTGTCCACATCCTTCTGGTTTTCCCTGGCGGTCCTTGTGGTACTGGGCGCTGCCGACATGATCAGCATGGTCATTCGAGGCGCTTTCGTGCAGTTGCATACCCCGGACGAAATGCGCGGGCGCGTCAGTGCCGTCAACGGGCTGTTCATCGGTGCCTCCAATCAGCTCGGCGAATTCGAATCGGGGGTCACCGCGCACTGGTTTGGTACGGTGCCAGCCGTCGTCATGGGTGGGGTGGGCACCTTGGTGGTGACGGGAGTGTGGATAAAACTGTTCCCCACGTTGGCCAACCGGGACCGTTTGCACGAAGACTGAAAGGCCGCCCCAGCGGCCCTGTACGCCAGGCGCACCGGGCGCGGCCAGCCTATTCCCAGACGGCCATAGGCCCCTGCCCGGCATGCTGGTATGATGCGCGGCTTTTTTCTGCCCCATAGAAATCACGGCAGCCGGTACGGTCTGTGCTTTGCTGATGGGGTCGACATATTCATGGCGCCGGGGGCGCCTCGGGGAGCGGGCATGCTGGAAAGGCTGTTTCAACTAAAAGCACACAACACCAATGTGCGCACCGAGATACTGGCGGGCGTCACCACCTTCCTGGCCATGGCCTACATTCTCTTCGTCAACCCGAGCATCCTCGGCGAGACGGGCATGGACAAGGGTGCGCTGTTCGTCGCCACCTGCCTGGCGGCGGCCATTGGCTCGACCACCATGGGCCTGATCGCCAACTACCCGATCGCCTTGGCGCCGGGCATGGGCCTGAACGCGTTCTTCACCTACACCGTGGTGCTGCACATGGGGCACACCTGGCAAGTAGCCCTGGGTGCGGTATTCCTGTCGGCGGTGATGTTCTTCCTGCTGTCGATCTTCCGAATCCGGGAATGGATCGTGAACAGCATTCCCCTGCCCCTGCGCTCGGCCATTGCTGCGGGCATCGGGCTGTTCCTAGCGCTGATCGCGCTGCACAATGCGGGCATCGTCGTCGATAACCCTGCAACCCTAGTGGGCATGGGCGACTTGCGTCAGCCGGCACCGATTCTGGCCACACTGGGCTTCTTCCTGATCGTTGGCCTGGAAGCGTTGAAGGTGCGCGGCGCCGTGTTGATCGGCATCCTGGCCGTGACCGTGGCAGCCATTGCCATGGGCGTCACGCCATTCGGGGGCATCGTGTCCATGCCGCCTTCGCTGGCGCCGACCTTCCTGCAACTGGACATCGCCGGCGCGCTGGACGTGGGCCTGGTGAGCGTCATCTTCGCCTTCCTGTTCGTCGACCTGTTCGACAACTCCGGCACCCTGATCGGCGTGGCCAAACGTGCAGGGCTGATGGGCAAGGATGGCCACATGCCGAAGATGGGCCGTGCCCTGATTGCCGACAGCACCGCCGCCATGGCCGGCTCGCTGCTGGGCACCTCGACCACCACCAGCTATATCGAGTCGGCGGCTGGCGTGAGCGCCGGGGGCCGTACGGGCCTTACGGCCATCGTGGTCGCCGTGCTGTTCCTGCTGGCCCTGTTCTTCGCACCGCTGGCTGGCAGCGTACCGGCCTTCGCCACCGCGCCGGCGTTGCTGTTCGTCGCCGTGCTGATGGCTTCGGGCCTGGCGGAAATCAATTGGGACGACGTCACCGAAGCAGCCCCAGTGGTGGTCACCGCGTTGGCCATGCCGCTGACCTATTCGATCGCCAACGGCATTGCCTTCGGCTTCATTGCCTGGACCGCCGTGAAACTCATTTCCGGGCGTCGCCATGACCTGAACGCGGCCCTGGTGATTCTTTCCATCCTGTTCGTCATCAAACTGGGTTGGTTCAACGCATGAGTGCTGCATTCGACCCTAGCGCCTATGACGCGCAACTGCAGGATAAGACCGCCCGCCTGCGCGAGCTGCTCGCACCTTTCGGTGCGCCGGAGCCCGCCGTCTTCGACTCGCCGCGCGCGCACTATCGCCTGCGTGCGGAATTCCGCCTCTGGCGCGAGGACGGCCAGCGCCACTATGCGATGTTCGCCCCGGGCGAGAAGCACAAGGCTATCTTGATCGACGACTTCCCGATTGCCAGCCAGCGCATCAACGACCTGATGCCGCGCCTGAAGGCGGCCTGGCAGGCCAGCGAGGCTTTGAGCAATCGCCTGTTCCAGGTGGAATTCCTCACCACCCTGGCGGGTGATGCGATGGTCACGCTGTGCTACCACCGCCCACTGGACGAAGCGTGGGAAGTGGCCGCGCGGCAACTGGCCCAAGATCTGGGCGTGAGCCTGATCGGCCGCTCCAAGGGCAAGCGCCTGGTCATCGGCCGTGACTATGCGGTTGAAAAGCTCGACGTGGCCGGCCGTGTGTTCAGCTATCGCCAGCCTGAAGGCGCATTCACCCAGCCCAACGGCGCCGTGAACCAGAAGATGCTGAGCTGGGCCTTCGAGGCCATGGGCGATCGCGATGACGACCTGCTGGAACTGTACTGCGGCAACGGCAACTTCACCTTGCCGCTGGCCACCCGGGTGCGCCAGGTGCTGGCTACCGAAATCAGCAAGACCTCGGTCAACGCCGCACTGAGCAACCTGGCCGAGAACGCTGTGGATAACGTGCGCCTGGTGCGCTTGTCGGCTGAAGAGCTGACCCAGGCGCTGAACGAAGTGCGCCCTTTCCGCCGCCTCGAAGGCATCGATCTGAAAAGCTACGCATTCGGCACGGTCTTCGTTGATCCGCCGCGCGCCGGCATGGACCCGGACACCTGCGAGCTGACCCGACGTTTCGAGCGGATCCTGTACATTTCGTGCAACCCGGAAACACTCGCGGCGAACATTGCCCAGCTCCACGACACCCACCGGATCGAACGCTGCGCGTTGTTCGATCAATTCCCCTACACCCACCACATGGAAAGCGGTGTGCTGCTGGTGCGGCGCTGAGCCTGGACCCTGTGCAGGCCGGGGACGATGAAATTGAATTCAGGCGCCCCGGCCATCTCCAATGCGCTAGACAGCCGCAGGTGCCCTGACACCTGAGGCTGTGTTGAACTAATATTTGTCTTCTTGTTTCACGCTCTGGAGAGCACTCATGGAATGGCGAAAAGGCCGGCGTAGCGACAATGTGGTCGATGCACGGGGCGCAGGTGGCGGTGGCGGTGGTATGCGCTTTGGCGGTGGCAAAGGACTGGGACTTGGCGCCATCTTGCTGATTGTCGGGATCGGCTGGCTGACGGGCCAGGACCCTTTGCAGATCCTTGGTCAATTGACCGGCCAGATGCAGCAGCAAGCGCCTGCCGTGACCGATGGCAAGGCGCCTCCGGCCAATGACCAGCAGGCGGAATTCGTCGCCTCCGTATTGGGCGACACCGAAGACACCTGGCAAGCATTGTTCGCCCAGTCCGGCAAACAGTACAAGGACCCCAAGCTGGTGCTGTTCAACGGTCAGGTGAATTCTGCCTGCGGCTTTGCCACAGCGGCGGTCGGGCCGTTCTACTGCCCGGCGGATCAGCAGGTGTACCTGGACATGTCGTTCTTCCGAGAAATGGAAACACGCTTCTCGGCTGCTGGCGACTTCGCCCAGGCGTACGTGATCGCCCATGAAATCGGCCACCATGTGCAGACGCTGCTTGGCGTGTCGGCCAAGGTGGACGCGGCACGGCGTAGCGGCCAGCGCATGGAAGGCAGCAATGGCCTACTGGTGCGCCAGGAACTGCAAGCCGACTGCTTTGCTGGCGTGTGGGCCTACCAGGCACAGAAACGCCTGAACTGGTTGGAACCTGGCGATGTGGAGGAAGCGCTCAATGCCGCCAACGCCATCGGTGACGACCGACTGCAGCAGCAGGGTCAAGGGCGCGTGGTGCCGGACTCGTTCACCCATGGCACCTCGGCCCAACGCGTGCGCTGGTTCAAGGCCGGGTTCGCCGAAGGCGACGTCGACAGCTGCGACACCTTCAGCGCGCGTACTCTCTGAAGGTGCTCAGCGTTGCGTCCTGATTGATTCGTCCATTGCAGCACCTGTGGTCGCTGAAACGCGCCGTATCGCCCCTACGGCTGAAAAAGCGTTTCAGCTTCCTCGCCAACGGCCGATAACTCCAGCACGATTGAGCGGGCAGCCAGAATAACAACGCCTTGCGATCGGAGATCAAGAGAGCGAAAACAACTTCTGGAGTGCGTGCATGAACAGCTGGTTTGCCAATATCAGCGTCAACCTCAAACTCGGCCTGGGCTTCGCCCTGGTGCTGATCCTGACCGGCCTGCTGGCCCTGGTGGGCTGGACGAGCCTGGGCGGTCTCATCGACCGCAGCAACTGGATGAGCGACATCGGCCAGTTGAACAAGGACCTTACTGACCTGCGTATCGCCCGCCTGCAATACATGATCGCCAACGGCGATGATGCCGCGGCTGCCAATACCCTGGCCAAGCTCGATACCTTCAGCAAGCAGCAAGCTTACCTGGAGCACACGTTCAAGAGCCCCGAAAACGTCAAGCTGCTGGGCGAACTGGGCGACATCATCAGTGCCTACAAGGTGTCGCTGTCCAAGATGCGCCAGGGTTACGACGCCAGTCGTGCCGCACGCGCCGCCATGACCCGCGCCGGTAGCCAGGCGGACCAGGCCATGGAAGCCTTGAGCCAGGAAGTCATGGCTCGGCCCGAGGCCGACAGCGTGCGCCTTGCGCAGTACCAACTGATCAGCAAGGCCCGCCAGCAATTGATGCAGGTGCGCATCGATGTGCGCGGCTACATCGCCGACAACACGGCGGACAATGAACAGGCGGCTCTGCGCCAGCTCGATGCGGCGCTGGCGGTGGTCGATAGCCTCAAGCGCGAGCTGTCCGGCCCGAGCGACCGGGTGCAACAGCTCGAGCGCGCAGTCACCGACTACCGTGAAGCTACGCGTCAATTCCGCGATGCCGTGGCCACCATTACCGGTGCTCGCGCCGAGATGACGGTCCAGGGCGCGGACATCGTCAAGCACAGCGATGCGCTGTACAAGATCCAGCTGGAGCGTCGCGATGTCGAAAGCAGCCAGGCGCGCACCTTGCAGACCATCGCTACCCTGCTGGCGTTGCTGGTGGGTATCGTGGCCGCCGTCCTGATCACCCGGCAGATCACCCGGCCGTTGCAGGACACCTTGGCGGCGGTCGAGAAAATCGCCAGCGGCGACCTGACCCAACAGTTGCATGTCACCCGCCGCGACGAGTTGGGGGTGCTGCAGCAAGGCATTGCCCGCATGGGCACGACCCTGCGCGAGCTGATCGGCGGCATTCGCGATAGTGTGACCCAGATCGCCAGCGCTGCCGAGGAGCTGTCGGCCGTGACCGAACAGACCAGTGCCGGTGCCAATAGCCAGAAAGTCGAGACCGACCAAGTGGCCACCGCAATGCATGAGATGGCCGCCACGGTTCAGGAGGTGGCACGCAATGCCGAACAGGCTTCGCAGGCGGCGACAGGTGCCGATGGCGAGGCGCGGGCCGGGGATCGGGTGGTGGGCGAGGCGATCAGCCAGATCGAGCGCCTGGCGCAGGACATGCACCGCTCCACCGAGGCCATGACTGCGTTGCAGCAGGAAAGCCAGAAGATCGGCAGCGTCATGGACGTGATCAAATCGGTGGCCGAGCAGACCAACCTGCTGGCCCTCAACGCGGCCATCGAGGCGGCACGTGCAGGCGAAGCCGGACGCGGTTTTGCCGTGGTGGCAGACGAAGTGCGCGGGCTGGCTCAGCGCACGCAGAAGTCGACCGAGGAAATCGAGGAGCTGATCGCCAGCCTGCAGCACGGCACCCAGCAGGTAGCCAATGCCATGCAGGGCAGCCGCGCCTTGACCGACAGCAGTGTCGACCTGGCGCGCAAGGCCGGTGAGTCGCTGGAGAACATCACGGGCACCGTGTCGAGCATCCAGTCGATGAACCAGCAGATTGCCGCCGCAGCCGAGCAGCAGAGCGCGGTTGCCGAAGAGATCAGCCGCAGCATTCTGAATGTGCGTGATGTGTCGGAGCAGACGGCCTCGGCCAGCGACGAGACGGCGGCGTCGAGCGTTGAGCTGGCGCGCCTGGGGGGCGAGTTGCAGATGCTGGTCAGCCGGTTCCGCGTTTGACCTGAGGCAGTGGGTTGGGCGGGGTGGCCCGTAGCAGAGGCCGCACAACGGCCTCTGCTGTTGCCGCAAGCCTCAGCCATTGGCTGAATGCTCGCACTTCGGCGCGCCAGCAACCGGCGCGCCATCAGCCCTTCACTTCACCACCATCCCTACCCCACGGCCACGCGGGTCGGACGCGGTCTCAAGCGCCTGTCCGTTGACCCGAATGGCCTGGATGTCGCCCATCTCCCAGCCTTGGTCCTCCAGCACGTAACCCATCTTTTTCAGATCAGCAGCCACCTGCCCGGTTAGCGGCGCATAGCTGTCGAAATAGATCGTGTCCTTGGGCAGCAACTGGTGGTGGACCCGCTGCGCAGCCACTGCCTTGTCCAGCGGCATGCCGTAGTCATACAGGTTGTTCATCACCTGGAAGATCGAGGTGAAAATGCGCGACCCACCCGGTGTGCCGATCACCAGCTCCACTTTGCCGTCACGGGTCATGAGGCTGGGGCTCATGGAAGACAGCATGCGCTTGCCCGGCTCGATGGCATTGGCATCGCCACCGATCACGCCGAACGCATTGGCGGCACCCGGCTTGGCGCTGAAGTCGTCCATCTCGTCATTGAGCAGGAACCCGGCACCTTTGACCACCACGCCACTGCCGTAGTCGAGGTTGAGCGTGTAGGTGTTGCTGACCGCATTGCCGGCCTTGTCGACGATGGAAAAATGCGTGGTCTGGTGCGGCTCCAGCCCGGGCTTGACCTGATCGGTAGCGGAAATGGCCTTGGGATTGACCTGAGCCGCACGCTTGGCCAGGTAATCCTTGGCCACCAACTGATCCACGGGCACTTTTGTGAAAGCCGGGTCACCGAGGTAGTCGGCCCGGTCGGCGAAAACGCGTTTTTCAATCTCGGCCAACAGGTGGATGTACTGCGCAGAGTTGTGCGCCACACCCTTGAAATCGGCGGCACGGTCCTCCTTGATGCCCAGCAGCTGGGCCAGGGCAACGCCACCGGAACTGGGCGGGGGCGCGGTGTACACGACATTGCCGCGCCAGCTGACGGCCATGGGCTCACGCCACACGGCCTTGTAGTCCTTGAGGTCCTGCTTGGTGATCAGCCCCTTGTCGGCCTGCATCTGCGCCACCAGCAGGTCGGCGGTCTTGCCCTGGTAGAACTCGCTCACGCCCTTGTCGGCGATGCGCTCGAGGGTCTGGGCCATCTCGGGTTGCTTGAACAGCTCGCCCACCTTCATGCTGCCGAAGTAGTCGTTGAAGTTGGTGGCGGTCTTGAACATGCCTTGGGCATCGTTGCGGTACTGATACTGCTTGTCGGCGACCTTGAAGCCATTTTTGGCGTAGCCGATGGCCGGTGTCAGCAGCTCGCTCCACGGTAGCTTGCCGAACTTGCGATGGGCCTCCCACAAGCCCATCACCGTGCCTGGCACGCCTGCAGCACGGGCACCCACCAGGCTCAGGTTCTCGATCACTTCGCCTTTGTCATCCAGGTACATGTTGCGTGTGGCCGCCTTGGGCGCCACTTCACGGTAGTCAAGGAAGTAGGGCTTGCCGTCCACGAACAACGTCATGAAGCCCCCACCGCCAATGTTGCCGGCTTCGGGGTAAGTCACTGCCAGCGTGAATGCGGTGGCTACCGCGGCATCGACCGCGTTGCCGCCTTTTTTCAGGATATCGGCGGCTACCTGGGCGCCATACTGATCAGGCGCGGCGACAGCCCCGCCCTCCAGGGCAACGGCGTACACCGATGAGCTGCCCAACAGCGCGGCTGCCAGAGCCAGGTACTGGAAAGGGACGCTACGCATGACACATTCCTTGGGTGTTGTTCTTGTGGGACCGTCAGTAAGACCCAAGCGTCAAGCCTGTGCAATCTCATCGTCCATGACGCGCCGCCCCTAGGCAGCAGATGTCGCGTTCAGGCAACTGAACAGGCGTAGATGGCCAACTTGCGCTGGATGAAATCCAGGAAGCATTGAATGCGCAGGGCCAGCTGGGTATTGCGGTAGTACACCGCATGGATGGGCTGACGATGGCCGTTGTTGGCCTGGGGCAGCACGACCTGAAGGCGGCCGCTGCGAATGTCTTCGTGGGTCATGAAGTGCGACAGGCTGACGATGCCCTCCCCGGCCAGCGCCAGCTGTCGCAGCGTCTCGCCGCTGGAAGCGACCAGCGTAGGCCGAATGGTCCAGTGTTCGCCCTGGGCATGGCGCAGGGGCCACTGGTTCAGCGTCTCGGGTTGACTGAAGCCAAGCAGGCAGTGATCGGCCAGATCCTCGACCCGCTGGGGGGTGCCGTGACGCGCCAGATAAGCCGGGCTGGCGAGCACCTGCACCGGGCTGCAACCCAGGTTGCGCGCGTGCAGGCTGGAATCGGCCAGCTCACCGATGCGGATGGCCACGTCGGTACTGTGCTCAAGCAGGTCGATGATCAAATCGTCGGTGTTGAGCTCCAGGTCGATGCCGGGGTACTGCTGCCGGAACTCGCCTATCCAGGGCACGATGGCGTGAAGCATGAATGGCGTGGCCGCGTTGACCCGCAGGCGACCGATGGGCGTCTGCCGGTTCATCGCCAGGCGCTCTTCCAGCTCGTCCATCTGCCGCAGCACCTGCCTTGCCTGTTCGAGAAAGAACCGCCCCTCCTCGGTCAGGTCCATGCGCCGGGTGGTGCGGTTGACCAGCGTGGTGCCCAGCTTGGCCTCAAGGCGCGCCAGGGTTCGGCTGACCGCCGAGGGCGTCTGGCCCATTTGCGCGGCCGCTGCAGAGATCGACCCACAGTCGATGACGGCGACGAACACCTGGAGTTCTTCGGATCGGGTTTTCACATCAAGGCCTGCGGGTAGAGTTGCCAGGGTCTAGATAGCCGCTTGCGCAAGGGAAGTCCAGCAGTGCCATCAAGGCAGATGTCTACCGAGCCTTGCCAAACACCCGCTCCAGGTGCGCTTGATAGGCCGCCAGCGCTGCCGGGACATCCGGGCGCTTCATGACGTCGGTGGCCAGGAAGGTCGGCAAGCCGCTCATGCCCAGGAACTGCTGCGCCTTGTGGAAGGGGAAGTACACCGCATCCACACCTTTGCCCTCGAAGAAGTCGTCAGCCTCGTCGAACGCCTGCTGCGGTGCATTCCACGTGAGCGACAGCATGTACTGTTTGCCTTGAATGAGCCCACCACTGCCGTACTTCTGCGTGTGATCCGAGCGGGTACGACCATCGCTGGCATACAGGCTGCCGTGCCCGGCAGTGAAGACCTCATCGATGTACTTCTTGACGGTCCAGGGCGCGCCCATCCACCAGCCTGGCATCTGGTAGATCACCACGTCAGCCCAGAGGAATTTCTCCACCTCCTCCTGGACGTCATAGCCCCCGTCGATGAAGGTCTGGCGCACGTCGAAACCTGCACGGTCAAGGTGCGCCAGTGCGGCCTCATGCAGGGTGCTATTGAGCTGGCCTGCGGAATGGGCAAACTGTTTGCCGCCGTTGAGTAGCAAGATGTTTTTCATGGGGGCCTCCCGGACCTGATCACTGATTGCAGGCAGGTTAAGGTCAGGCGCAGTTGGGAAACAGCCAATCAACAGCAAAATACATTTGACTCAAGATCACGAATCGACCTGAATTATTGCTTTAATCTTTGGCACTTACGAAGCAGGAGACCCTCATGAACGAGCAATACGCCTTCATTCTCAAAGCCAAGACACGCCCGGAAATGGCAGAAGCCTTCGAGCAACTGTTCCGGCCCTATGTCGAGCCCAGCCGACAAGAACCCGGCTGTGTCGAATACCACATGCTGCGCGATCAGCAGGACCCGAGCCTGTTCGTGTTCTTCGAAGTCTGGGCGAACAAGGCGGCACTGGATGTGCACTCGGCCCTGCCGCACATGGCTGCTTTTTTCGACCGGCGCATGGATTACCTGGAGCGCGACTTCGAGGTCCAACGGGTCGACATGCTCAGCGGCTCATCCGCTAACCGTTGATCAGCAAATGCACGCCCAGCAGCATCAGGCCCACGAAGAAACAGCGGCGGAACACCTGTGCGCTGACGCGTCGACGCAGCCACTGGCCCGCCTGCATGCCAAGCAGGGCGGGCACCACCAGCAGTAAAGAAGCACCCAGCGCCGGGCCGCCGAGTGCGCCCTGCCCGGCAAGGCCCACAGCCAGCGCCAGGGTGGACACCGTAAATGCCAGCCCAAGGGCCTGAATCATCTCGTCACGGCTAAGCCCAAGGCTTTGCAGGTACGGCACTGCCGGCATCACGAACACACCCGTGGCCGCACTGATCACTCCGGTAGCCAGGCCGCAGACAGGGCCGAGCCACCCTTCGCGTTTCCGGGCAATGCGCAAGGCCGGCCCAGCCAGTCCATAAACGGCATAGAGAATCAGTGCGCCTCCCAGTGCATGCGCGGCCCAGGGGCCACTGCTGATGCCCAGCCACGCACTGCCCAGCAAGGTACCGATAAAGATCATGGCCAGCATCGGGCCCAGCCTGCGCAGCAACGCTCGCAAATGCCCTCCTGCCGCCAACTGCCAGAGGTTGGTCACGGTGGATGGGACGATCAGCAACGCAGCAGCCTGCGCGGGCGGCAGAGCCAGGCCCAGCAGCCCCATGGCCACGGTCGGCAGGCCGAGCCCGATCACGCCCTTGACGGCACCTGCCAGAACAAAGGTGGCAAACACCAGCGCAGTCAGCAGTAGGCCAAGGTCTTGGTAAAACGCTGTAAATGTCATCATGTGCCCATCATGGCCAATGCATGACGCGCTGAACATCTGTCATATTCGTGGTCAGCTTCTTGCCTGGACAGAGCCACGTGCATTTTGATCTCGTTGACCTGACCCTATTCCGGCACGCCGTCGAGTGTGGAAACATCACCGCCGGTGCTGGGCGTAGCCACTTGTCGCTGCCAGCAGCCAGCGCCCGGATTCGTGCCATGGAGGCGTCCCTGGGCGTTGCGCTCCTGCTGCGCAATCGCCGAGGTGTCAGCCCCACGCCCGCCGGGCAGGCATTGCTGCAACATGCCCGGCTCATCGCCCAGCAGGTCGAGCGCTTGCAATTCGACCTGGGTCAGTACGCGCAGGGGCATCAAGGCCAGGTGCGCTTGCTGTGCAACACCGCGGCCCTGACCCAATACCTGCCCGAACCGCTGGCGGCCTACCTTGCCCAGAACCCAGGCATGAGCGTGGATGTGCAGGAGTACCCGAGCTTGCGCATCGTGCAGGCCATCACCCAGGGCATGGCCGACCTGGGCATCATCTCCAGCGCAGCACCTAGCGAGCATCTACAGACGCAGCCCTTTCGCGACGACCCGTTGGTACTGGTGACGCCAACGGATCACCCGCTCGTCAACCTTCCCTCGCCGCGCTTCGTCGACAGCCTGGCCCATGGTCACGTCGGCCTCGGGCCGGCCAGTGCCCTGGCGCTTTACCTGGAAGAGCAGGCGCTGCGTGCAGGCCAGCGCATGCGCGTCAGGGTTCGTGCCGAGGGCTTCGAAGGCGTGTTGCGCATGGTCGCAGGCGGTGCCGGCGTCGGGGTCGTGCCCTTGGCGGCGGTGCGGCGCTGGCAAGGGGTGTTGCCGCTGCGGGCCATGGCACTGCAGGAACCCTGGGCTAACCGGAAGTTGCTGTTGTGCGCGCGCGACTTTGCGGCCCTGCCAGGCTACGCAGCGGCATTGGTCAGCGTATTCGCCGGGTGTGCCTGAAACTTCTTGTCGCGCAGCCAGGTCAGTGGCAAGAGCGCCGGTGCCTGCGGCTTTACCGGCCACCAAGACTGCAACAGAATGCGCGACAACGCCCCACCAAAAAGGACTTGCCAGTGGCCTCGATCTACCAGCTCAAACCCCGTTTCCAGGCCCTGCTGCGGCCTCTGGTGCAGCGCCTGTACGACAGGGGCGTGACGGCCAACCTGGTCACGCTCACCGCTGCCGTCATCTCCGTTGCGCTAGGGCTGCTGCTGGCGGCCCTGCCCCACCTTCACGGGTTGTTCATCCTGGTGCCCATATGGATGCTGCTGCGCATGGCGCTCAACGCCATCGACGGCATGCTGGCACGGGAATTTGGCCAGCAATCCACCCTTGGCGCCTATCTGAACGAGCTGTGCGACGTGATCGCCGATGCCGCCCTGTACCTGCCGTTCGCCCTCTTGGTAGGCGTGTGGCCGCCGCTGGTGGTGATGGTGGTGCTACTGGCGACGATCAGCGAATACGCTGGCGTGATGGGGCCCTTGGCAGGTGCCTCGCGCCGCTATGACGGGCCCATGGGCAAGAGCGACCGCGCCTTCGCCTTTGGTGTACTGGGTACCGGTGTCGCCCTGGATGTGCTTGACGGTACCTGGATCAATGGTTTGCTGCTTGTGGTCCTGGCGCTCTGCCTCTATACCCTCTACAACCGGGTGCGTCGCGGGCTGGCTGAAACCCGCTGAGTCTTCGCCCGTCGCATAAGGATATCGACCATGCGCCAAGCGCAAAGCCTGCATTTTTCCACCCATGACGGTGTCGAGCTGCATTACCGCCACTGGCCCGCCACGCGCAACGAACACCAGCCGCGTCGGGCGGTGGTGATGTTCCACCGTGGCCATGAACACGGCGGGCGAATCGCCCACCTGGCCGATGAGCTGGACATGCCGGGCTATGACTTTTTCGCCTGGGATGCCCGCGGTCATGGCCTGTCGCCCGGCGCACGCGGGGACAGCCCGAGCTTCGCGACCAGCGTGCGCGACGTGCAGACGTTCATCGAGCACATTCAGGCCCGTCACGGGCTGGCCGAACAGGACCTGGTGGTGCTGGCGCAGAGCGTCGGCGCGGTGCTGGTGGCCACCTGGGCGCATGACTATGCACCCAAGGTGCGTTGCCTGGTGCTGGCGTCTCCGGCGTTCAAGGTCAAGCTGTACGTCCCCTTGGCACGCCCTGGCCTGAAGCTGCTCAAGGCCGTGCGCGGCAATTTCTTCGTCAACAGCTACGTCAAGCCACAACTGCTGACCCATGACCCGGAACGGGTCATGTCGTACAAGGCAGACCCGCTGATCAGCCGGCCCATTTCGGTGACCATGCTGCTAGGGCTGTACGAAGCCGCCGATCGTGTGGTGGCCGACGCCCAGGCCATCCAGCTACCGACGCAACTGCTGGTCTCCGGTACAGACCTGGTGGTCGAGCGAGCACCCCAGCAGCGCTTCTTCGACCGTCTGGGCAGTGCGCGCAAGGAGATGCACGTGCTGCCGGGGTTCTTCCACGACACCTTGGGCGAGCGTGAGCGAGCACACGCTTTACGGCGTATCGAGCGTTTCGTCGAGCACTGCTTCGCCTGCCCTGCCGAGCGGCCTTCGCTGCTCGATGCGGACAAGACCGGCGCCAGTTGCGCCGAGGCCGAAAGCTTGGCCGCGCCTTTGCCCCGCCACTCGCTGCGCGGGCTTTACTGGCGCGCCACCCGAGCCGGTCTGCGCCTGGGCAGCAAGGTAGCGGACGGCGTGCGGCTAGGCTTCGACACGGGTTTCGATTCGGGCAGCACACTGGACTACGTGTACCGCAACCAGCCTGCAGGCAAAGGCGCGCTGGGCCGCCTGGTCGACCAGAACTACCTCAATGCCATCGGCTGGCGTGGCATTCGCCAGCGCAAGCTGAATGTGGAAGCACTGCTGCGCCTGGCCATGGATCGTCTACGCGAGGCCGGCCGACCCGTGCACATCGTGGATATCGCAGCCGGCCATGGCCGCTACATTCTCGAAGCCCTGCAACAGGTCGATCAACGCCCAGAATCAATCCTGCTGCGCGATTACAGCCCGCTCAACGTGCAACAAGGCACCGCGCTGATCCAGGAAAAGGGCCTGGGGGACATTGCCCGTTTCGTCCAGGGCGATGCCTTCGACCGCCCTAGCCTGGCGACGCTGGAACAGCCTCCGACGCTGGCAGTGGTATCAGGCCTGTACGAACTGTTCGCCAGCAACACCCTGGTGAGCAACTCATTGGCTGGCCTGGCACAGGCAATGGAGGATGGCGGTTACCTGGTCTACACCGGTCAACCGTGGCACCCGCAACTGGAGATGATTGCGCGTGCCTTGACCAGCCACCGGGGTGGCGAGGCCTGGGTGATGCGTCGTCGCAGCCAGGCAGAAATGGACCAGCTGGTGGAGGCGGCAGGCTTTCGCAAGGTGACCCAGCGCATCGACGAGTGGGGAATTTTCAGTGTCAGCCTCGCTCAACGGGTGCGCTGAGTGGACCTTGTGTTGGTCGCTAGCCTGCTGCGCCGGGGCCGGCAACTGGCAGGGCTCTCGGACGGCATGACCCTGCTGGCGCTCGGGTTCGGCCTGGTGCCGCTGCTTGGCGCGGCGCTGTCACCCTGGTCGCTTGTGCCGTGCCTGCTGCTCATCGGCCTGGGCATGCTGCACAAGTACTGGGCCATCCGCGTTGCACTCGATGCCGACCTGTTCGCGCACCTGGCCAACAGCCAGGACCTGGCAGCAGACACCCAGGCACTGGACCGCGCGTTGTTCGATCACGGGCTCAAGCCGCAGCCAGTCGATGCGCGCACCTGGCCGGTCCGCAGCCGGGCTGCGCTTGCTCTGCTGCGTCGCCAGGGCCTGTGCCTGGGCCTGCAACTCACGGTGGCCTTGGCTACCCTGCTGATACTGTCTATCAAAGGATGATGAACGTTCCATGCTCGCCAACCTGACCGCCTACCTGATCACCTCGGCCGCGCGCCTGATTACCGGGGCGCGAGCCCTCTGGCTGGGGTGCACGCCCCTTCCGGTGCAGCGCCTGTACTTTGCCAATCACAGCAGCCACGGCGATTTCGTCCTGCTATGGGCATCGCTGCCCCAGACGCTGCGGCGTCGCACTCGGCCGGTAGCCGGTGCCGACTACTGGGCCAAGCCGGGGATTCGCGATTTTCTCATCCGCAAGGTATTCAATGGGGTGCTAATCCAGCGACATCGCGACGAAGGCCAGGGCCACCCCTTGCAACCGGTACTCGACGCCGTGGCCCAGGGCGATTCGCTGATCTTCTTTCCGGAAGGCACGCGCAACCTCAGCGATGAGCCCTTGTTGCCGTTGCGAAGTGGCCTGTATCACCTGGCGGCAGCCCACCCGCAGGTCGAGCTGGTGCCGGTATGGATCGCCAACCTCAATCGGGTGATGCCCAAGGGACGCGCCTTGCCGTTGCCGTTGCTATGCACCCTGAGTTTCGGCGAACCCTTGCACCTGCAGGCCGACGAAAGCAAGCAAGCCTTTCTGGAGCGGGCTGGCCAAGCCCTGCTCGATCTAGCCCCCAAGGACGTTTGACATGCACGACAATACCCTCGCGCTGTTCGCCGGCATCGGCGCCCTGCTGCTGCTCGCCAGTGTGATCGGCCGTGTGCTGAAGTGGCGCGCAGGCCCCGGGCCCCATGCGGTGATCGACAACCTCAACGCCCGCATCAATGCCTGGTGGGTCATGGTGCTGGTAATCGGCATCGCCTTCGTCTTCGGCAAATACGGCGTGATCGTGCTGTTCTATGGTGTGTCGTTCTATGCCTTGCGCGAGTTCATGACCCTCACGCCCACCCGGCGCAGTGACTACCCCGCCCTGGCGGCGGCGTTCTACATCGCGCTGCCCGTCCAGTACGTGCTCATCGCCATGGACTGGTATGGCCTGTTCAGCATCTTCATTCCGGTCTACCTGTTCCTGTTGCTGCCGATCCTGGCCAGCCTTGGGGGCGACACCACGCGCTTTCTGGAGCGGGCTTCGAAGGTCCAGTGGGGCTTGATGATCGCGGTGTACTGCGTATCGTCGGTGCCGGCGCTGATGACCTTGGAGATCCCCGGCTTCGAGGGGCGCAACCTGTTGCTCATCGCCTGGCTGATCGTGGTGGTGCAGCTCAGCGATGTGCTGCAATACGTGTGCGGCAAGCTGTTCGGCAAGCGCAAGGTGGCGCCCAACTTGTCGCCTTCCAAAACCCTCGAGGGCCTGGCCGGCGGCGTGGCACTGGCCACGCTGATCGGCGCGCTGCTGTGCTGGATCACGCCGTTCAGCTTCTGGCAGGCCGCCTTGATGGCCCTGGCGGTCAATACCATGGGCTTCTTTGGTGGGCTGGTGATGTCGGCGATCAAGCGCGACCGTGGCGTCAAGGACTGGGGGCACATGATCGAAGGCCATGGCGGCATGCTCGATCGCATCGACTCGGTCTGCTTCGCTGCACCGGTGTTTTTCCACTTCGTGCGCTACTGGTGGGCTTGAAACGGCGCCAAGGCCTGGTAGCGCGTTAGCCGGTAGTTTGGGCTGACCCTGCGCGAACAGCGCGGCCAGACACCTGGACGTCGACTTCAGGCAACTGCGCGGGCGCTTCAACGCCTATGGTGACGGGTCATTCAACCAGTCACAGGAGTTGTGCCATGTCCGATTTCATCACCGTGCTGCGTGAAACCTGCCCCACCCCGGTCGTGGACGCGACCAAGTGGAAACGCATCGGGGGCGACCCGCACACCGTGAACCTGAACGCCTACCTGTCGGCCGACGGCAGCAAGATCATGGGCACCTGGATCTGCACCCCGGGCAAGTTCGAAGTCAACTACGACAAGTGGGAATACTGCCACTTCCTCGACGGCTACTGCATCGTCACCCCGGAAGGCGAGGAACCGAAACACCTCAAGGCAGGTGACGTGTTCGTGATCGAGCCAGGGATGAAGGGCACCTGGGAGGTGGTCGAGACGGTGCGCAAATACTTCGTCTTCGCCTGATTGGCAGACGCAGGGGGCGCAATGAGCCGCCCCCTGTACAACGATGACGTGCACCCTTTGATCATTGTGGCTTGCGGTAGGCCTCGATGATGGCCGAGAAGTCCTTGCCACCCTCCCCGCGCAGGCTCATGGCCTGGTACAGCTGTTGCGCGAGGGCGCCGAGGATCACGGGCTGGCGGGCCTGACGCGCAGCTTCGGTGGCCAGCCCCAGGTCCTTGAGCATCAATTCGGCGCCGAAGCCGCCGGTGTAGCCACGCGAGGACGGCGCCGTCTCGATCACGCCAGGCCAGGGGTTGTAGGTGTCGGAGCTCCAGCAGCGTCCGGTGGAGCTGTTGATGATGCCTGCCAGCACCTGAGTGTCGATACCCAGAGCATTGCCCAGCGCCATGGCTTCGGACACACCGATCATCGAAATGCCCAGCAGCAAGTTGTTGCAGATCTTGGCGATCTGCCCCGTCCCCACTTCGCCGCAGTGCACGATATTGCGGCCCATGTGCTCGAGCACCGGCTTGAGCGCTGCGAACAGTTCGTCGCTGGCTCCAACCATGAAGGTCAGCGTACCGGCCGCCGCCCCACCCGTGCCTCCGGAGACAGGCGCATCGCCCATGTCCACGCCCTTGGCGGCCGCCGCCTTGGACACCTCGCGCGCGGTCTGTGGGTCGATGGTGCTGCAATCGACGGTGGGCGTGCCAGCTCGGATCCCGGCCAGTACCCCATCGTCATCGAGGTAGACGCTGCGCACGTGCGCGGCTGCCGGCAACATGGTGATGACCAGGTCGCTTTCGGCTACCGCCTCGCGTGGTGAGGCGCTGACCTGCCCACCCAGGGCGCCGAGTTCTGCCAGTACCTCCTTGTTCAAGTCAAACAGGGCAAGCGCGTGACCGGCCTTGATCAGGTTGCGGGCCATGGGGGCGCCCATGTTGCCCAAGCCAATGAATGCGATACGCATGACGTGCTCCTTAGCGCAGGCTGATGGTGGTGTTCACGCCGTCGTTGATACTGTCGTCATCGAACCAGCGGGCGGTAACCGTCTTGGTCTGGGTGTAGAACTGCACCACCTGCTTGCCGTACGGCCCCAGATCTCCCAGCTTGGAGCCGCGCGAGCCGGTGAAGCTGAAGAACGGTACGGGCACCGGGATCGGGATGTTGATGCCCACCTGCCCGACGTCGATCTCGCTCTGGAACTTGCGTGCCGCCGCGCCGCTCTGGGTGAACAGACCGGTGCCGTTGCCGAACGGATTGGCGTTGACCAGGGCGATGGCCTCATCGAGGGTGTCGACCTCGAGCGTGACCAGAACCGGACCGAAGATTTCCTGGGTATAGACCTGCATGTCGGTGGTCACGCCCGAGAACAACGTGGGGCCGACGAAGTTGCCGTGCTCATAGCCCGGCACTTTGACGTCGCGGCCATCGAGTTCCAAGGTGGCGCCCTCTCGGATGCCGCTCTCGATCAGGCTCAGTACACGCTCCTTTGCCCGCTTGGACACCACCGGCCCCACATCGGTACCTGGCTCGCTGCCGGCGTTCACGCTGAGCTTGCTCGCCGCTTGCTTGATGTCTGGCAGCCATTCGCGGGCCTTGCCCACCAGCACCGCAACCGAGGTGGCCATGCAGCGCTGGCCTGCAGCGCCAAAGGCCGCCCCTACGAGGGCATTCACGGTTTGCGTACGGTTGGCGTCCGGCAGCACCACGGCATGGTTCTTGGCGCCCATCATCGACTGCACGCGCTTGCCATGCTGGCTGGCCAGGTTGTAGACATGGGTACCTACCTCGGTCGAGCCGACGAAGGAAATCGCCTTGATGTCCTGGTGTGTGCACAGGGCATCGACCACGGCCTTGCCCCCATGGACCACATTGAGCACACCGGCGGGCACCCCGGCCTCCACGGCCAGCTCGACCAGCAACAAGGTCGACAACGGGTCCTGCTCGGAGGGCTTGAGCACGAAGGTGTTGCCGCAGACGATGGCCATGGGGAACATCCACAGCGGGATCATCGCGGGGAAGTTGAACGGCGTGATGCCAGCGCATACCCCAATCGGCTGACGCAAGGTATAGGTATCGACACCGCCTGCCACGTTTTCGGCGAATTCGCCCATTTGCAGGGTGCCGATGGAAGCCGCGTGCTCGACCACTTCCAGGCCACGGAAGATATCGCCCTCGGCGTCGGCCAGGGTCTTGCCCTGTTCGGCGCTCAGCACCTGGGCAATGCGCTTGCTGTGTTCACGGATCAGCGCCTGGAGCTTGAGCATGATGCGCATGCGCGCGCCAATCGGCGTATGGCGCCAGGTCAGAAAGGCACGCTGGGCCGCTGCCACGGCGGCGTCCACCTCCTCGGCGGTGGCGAACGGAACACGCGCCAGCACGGCCTGGGTGGCCGGGTTGACGATATCGCGCCACTCGCTCGTTCGGGACTCCACCCATTGACCATCGATCAGAAGCTTGGCCTGCTCGACCTTGGTCTGGTCAGGGGACTGGGGTGCGTTCATCTGCGTTCTCCTTGGAATTATTGTCAGGACGAGATCGCCAGCGCCGTCGCTAACGCGGGGTGGCGTAAGAGGGCATGTTTCGAGTATAGATGTGCAAACATCCTACAAGAACGCATAAAAATTCCGGATCATCATGCAAAAAGACCTCACATCCCTGAGCGCGCTCAACTGGGACGACTTGAAGTTCTTTCTCGAAGTGGCCCGCACGCGCAAGGCCAGCAGCGCGGCCAAACGGCTGAGCGTGGACTACACCACCGTCTCGCGGCGCATCACTTCGCTGGAAGGCGCGCTTGGCACCTTGCTGTTCGAAAAATCGCGCACCAGCGGCTTCGTGCTGACAGCAGAAGGTCAACGTCTGCTCAGTTATGCCGAGGCCATTGAAAGCACGCTGCACATGGCGTGCGAGCAGGTATCCGGCTCGGGGGTGGCGCTGTCGGGGCATGTGCGCATGGGCTGCACCGAGGGCTTCGGTAGTTTCTTCATCACCCCGCAGCTGAGCCACTTCGTCGATGCCTACCCGGCGATTTCAGTGGATATCCTGCCGCTGCCGCATTTCATCAGCCTTTCCAAACGCGAGGCGGACATCGTCATCGCCCTGGAACGCCCGGAACACGGGCCCTACGTATGCTGCAAGCTGTGCGACTACCGACTGCGCCTGTACGCCACGCAGGCATACCTGGACAGCCATGCGCCGATCCAGGCCGTGGCCGACCTGGCCGGGCATCCCTTTATCAGCTATGTCGACGATCTGGCCTTCAGCTCCGAGCTGCTGTATCTGGCCAACCTGATCCCTGGGGCCACGGCCCACCTGCGCAGTACCAGTGTGATTGCCCAGTACACCGCTGCGCTTCAAGGCCGCGGGCTGGCGATTTTGCCGTGTTTCCTGGCCGCGCAGGACCCGCGGCTGGTGACGGTGCTGCCCGAGCAGGTGGAAGTGACGCGGCAATTCTGGATGTATTGCCGCGAAGACCTGCGCAAACTCAAGCGCATCACCTTGTTGTGGGACTACATCCGCGAGGTGACCGAAGCCAATGCCCCATTGATGATGGGGCAGGATACGGTGATGCGCTTTGCTCAGGGGTAGATCGACAAGGAGTAAGGGTGCCTCATCCTACTCACCGCAACAGGTCCATGGCAACGATTTGTGACAGGGGTTGTGACAGCATTTGTGACACTTCGGAACGGCCCCTCCTACACAGGTAGTAGCGTGAACTCGAACACCAGCAGTCTTCGCGTGCTTCATCTGCATCGTGCCCTGCTTGACTTGGGCAGGCTTCAGGATGTCGAGTCAGTCAGGGCCAATGGCGCTTTTTTTCAAGAAACCTGTTGACAGGCCGGAATAACCCACGTAATGTGCTGCTCATCGCCAGGTCAACGGTGATGTATCAGGCCCGCATTGGCCAACTGCAACACCAACCTCCCTGCAGATTCGTCGGAACGATGAATGGTTAGCACGGAGGTTTTGTCGTGCCCGAGATTTAACCATCTCAGCCGCATCAGCCCTAGTTCAAATTATTCGAGCAACTGCCATGCCTTGATCGCAAGATAATTCCGTGCCCGTAAAACGCCGTAAACCACCACAAGAGAACAACTATATGACCTAAGAGAAAAGCCCAGCATATCTGGCTTAGTATAGAGCCAGTATCCCAACTCGGTCCCCTTACACTATAACTCCGACGAGACTCACAGTTTACGTTACGGCACTCTATTGCCTAAAAAACGCCCACAGGACAGATAAATGCACTAACTTAGCACTAGACATTTACCTCAGCGACACCAAATCTTGATTACTAGGTGCATGCACTCGCACTAGCTCTTAGCTTCGAGCGACGGCCACCTATTACCTGAAATCCGTAAAAGAAGATAACCAGATGAAACACAACGCCAACAACGACCACGTAGAACTCGAAAGCATTTACCGCCCGAAGAACATCCTTGCCAAGCAGCGAGCCTCAACGCAATACGTCATCCCACTCACCGGCCCTATCGGGGAAATCCACGAGTATGGCGAGTTCGTGAGCATCCTTGCCCATGCGGGAGAGGAAGACAAAGTATATGTCCAACTCTCATCACCTGGCGGAAACCTGGATACTTGCGACTATCTCTGCCGCCGAATGGATGAATGCGAAGCCTACATCACTGTAGAGATTGGCATGACTTGCGCCTCAGCTGCGTCTGCCATAGCCCTACAAGCCGATGACTGGGTAGTTTACGACAGTAGCACCATGATGGTTCATGCCTACTCCTACTCCCCAGGCTACGGCAAAGAGTCGGACATCCGGTCGAGAGTGGAATACACGGAGCGACTCAACCGGGAATGGCTCGAACGGACATACCAAGGTTTTCTCTGGGAAGATGAAATGATCGAAGCCTTAGACTACGGCAAAGACTTGTACCTCTTTGCAGATGATCTGCGGGAACGCATGCCGCTACTGAAGGAATACCGCAAGAACTCTAAAGCCCGGAAGATTGAAGAAATCTTGCAATATTGGGAACAACAGCAAGCAGCATAACAGCAGCACAAGGAAACATGTCAGCCCTAGCTGACTTTTAAGTAAAAAGGAACGCAATATAAAATGAGCAACGTAATCAGCATCACAGAATATCAGACCACAACAGTTCTCATCGGCGACATTGTGGTACGGCGAGACCATGAAGGACGATATTGCCTAAACGACTTCCATAAGGCTGCTGGCGGTGAACCCCGCCACAAACCGACACTATGGGTACGCCAAGCAGAAGAGCTAATCAGCGAGTTAGCTAAAGGTACAGAATCGTACCCTTTGCAAACCAAGCCCGGTCGCAATGGCGGTACCTATGTAGCAAAAGAACTAGTGTACGACTACGCAATGTGGATCAGCCCCGAGTATAACTTGAAGGTAATCCGGGCGTATGGCCTTCTTGCGATAAACGGGGTAGCAGTACATGAGAATGCTGCCCAATACGTGCTGGACAATCCAGGCACCTACCTGGAAACCATCATTGAACAAGCTCACTGCATGGCAGGTAACTACGCACAGTTGATCCACAAAGTCGAGAGGGACGCACCAAAGGTTGAGTACCATGACGCAGTTGCAGGCTCTTCTAACTTGCAGACGGTAAGTGAGGTAGCTAAGAAGTATGGCATTGGTCGTAACACACTTTTCAAACTATTACGACACAGCAACGTATTGATGGCAGACAGGCACCACTCGCCTTACCAGCGGCACATCAACTCGGGACACTTCGTGGTTGTCGGAAAGGTACATATCACCGCTAGCGGTATTCACCGAACCAATAAGACCTTGGTAACCGGTAAAGGTGAAATTTACATCGGCAAGTTGCTTCGCCGAGCAGGACTGCCGCTGAACAAACTCGCCGCCTAACAGAGCCACCTGACATTTTATCAAGTAAGGGCCGAGCATGACAGACACCCAAGTTTATTCTAGGCACCTTGGCACATGTTTGAAGATGGCTAGCGTCGCGAAGCTAGCCATCTTACGCTCTTGCTCTCGAAACCCAACGCTACACACTCAAATCGCATACAAGGAAGTGACCCAATCAATACATACATCACCCCCGATCCACAAACCACCCGCTCTCTTGATCTACTCCGCAGCAAGGTGGCAGATGCTCGTACTAGAATAATCGAAGGATATATATACGACACCGCAACCGGAGAGTGCTACGGTGGATACACCATCACTCCTTATGTAACAAAGCCAACTCATTACAGTGCAGGCACACCGGCAAGACTAGGTGAAAACTGGTTCTCAGAACACGATGGCACTGTCTCACCGCTGGCACCTTTCAACAATTTGCACAACTCAACTAAGCTCGCCCCAGTTTTCGATCTATTCCCTCAGGGAGAAGTGGTAGAAACCAGGCCTAGCTCCACTCGCGGCCCCAAGCCACAAGTTATACAAAACCTGCTAGCACCTGCCTTGTGTATTCTGAAGTTCGAGGAACGCTCAACCCCTTGGCTAGATGACATCGTATTCGGAGCTATATACACAGGGCCAGGGGTCATCAGCGGAAAGCATAGCGTCTCTCTTTCTGACGTAAATAAAGTGCTGCGCCTCTCTGTCATCTCGACAGCGGCAGCAGCAAATTGCTTGCTCAACCATGAGCTTCGACCAATGAGTATTCGACAACTACAACGAGTAATTGAAGCAGCGAGAACAGCTTTACGAGGCATTGCCCTGTACCTTGAACGGCACCCGCAGGTTCTTCAATCCATCGACGTACAAGTGGATTTCAATGCATTATGGTTGCCACAGTAGCCCACTACAAGCGTTGTTAGCAATGAACACCCGATGAAGCAGCAGGCACTGATGATGATCAAGACTGAGGTTCCAATTAAGAACATCGCCAACGCGCTTGGCATATCCAAGAACACGGTCAAGAAATGGAAACAAATCCCCCGAACAAACCAAATTGAGAGGTCAGTTGAGGATAATTAGCGACAGATATATATAAGGGATAACCCTACCTCTTAACGCATATAACACCGAAGTCTCGATACGTGACCATTTTCCCATTAGTGGCGTAGACGCCACAGTAGGACAGACCGTGCCCGAGGCACAGATAACAAATCTATGAAGCAGAGAAGAGAAGGGGCAAGAAAGCCCCTCCTGCTCTTGATCTTTCTTTAACCTTGTTGAGAACAATAGAAATTATTACGACGTGACGGAACATCACCATATATCTGCAAGGTGAAAATCAAAAGCTTTGGGGGCATTCCGCCCTACCCCCTGCTACAAACATGCCGTGAGGCAAGTTATCAAGTCTAGACAGTAGTGGAGAGAAGGGGCTGTACTGCCCCTCTTCGTCCTTAATCTTGATCTTGATCAGACTGTAGACACTCATCTCGTGGCCGAAGCCACAGTATCCGAGAACAGTTAGTTATAAGGCAGTGGACAGAGCTATGCCTGCCACTGCCTGCACCAATGAGAATGGTAGCTACGAGCTGGATCTACCAGAGCATGGGCTGACTACGCCAGCTAGCTTTGTAGGAGAAGTTCTGGCCACAATGGACCATTTGTGATTGTATCTGGCAATGGTCCACTCAAGCTCTCCATGACTCGCAGAAAGCCGCTCACAGCAGTGACCCAAGCACTAAAAGTCCAAATGGGGGCAACCCAGCCTTCTCTATGGTATCCAATCGCATTTCGTAGCCACCTTGGGTTCTTCCAGACGGGCGTTGAAAGCACTAGTCTGCCATCGGCGGTAGAAAACACCGGCATTGGCTTCGGCTCTCCCTTTCGAGGGCCATAAGTCTCTTTGGGTTCATGTGCTTCCCAGGTGGTTCGAACGGCACCGTTTAAGCCGTCGATCAACGCCTTCGAGTGCGACAAGAGAAGCTGCGATGTCAGATCGTTCAAAGCATCCAGCGTGATTTGAGCTCTAGCCGCTTGAGCAGCTTCGTGCTGACGCTTTCGTTTGTATTCAGCCTCCTGCTGGCGGCCACGCTCCTCGTTCTCTAGCTGTCGCTGCTGATGCTGCTCACGAGCGGCCTTGCGCCGCTGCTTCGCTTCATCCGATAGTACTGGTCTGACCTTTGCCTCAGAGGGAGCATCTATAGTCAATATAACCGGTTCCCGGCGGGAGTCCACGATGCTGATACTTTCTCCATCAGCATTGAAGAGATTGAGGTACACGTTCGCACCAAAGGACTGGATACGGGGGTCAACAGTGGCTACATACTTCAACGCCTCGTCCATCGCCTGTGCCATGCGCTCTGGAGTGATTTCACCTTTGATCTTCACTCTCATGCTCTAACACCCACCTTCGCAGTGTGTAGAGCGACGGGCACGCTAACCTTGTCGACTGTCATTACCGTAATTTTGAACGTTTGAGGCGTTTTCGCCTCAGGGCTATCCGCGACTACGCCAGGTCCACTACACTCAATAGTGGCGGTCAAACATTTTTGATTAGACAAGAGCAACCCTCTGCTATGCAGTTAAAAGTTAGTTAGCTTACGGCCTTACTGACTTACGAGCTTACGGACTTACGGACTTACGGACTTATAGACTTACAGACTTACAGACTTACAGACTTACAGAGCTACGATCTTACTTCTTGCTGGCATGCGTTTACTGCGCGAACTTGTCCTCTGCCAGCAGGGCACGCCTGCTAGACTCATACTGGCTCGCTGCAATGCGGTCCTTCGGAGCAGAGATGGACATGCTTGCGAGGTAGGTTGACCACTTCGCGTACAGGTCCTTACTCAGGTCCAAGGTCTTCGCAGATACCTTGGCCTCCTTCAGGCGAGCAACAGCCTCATTACCACGCTGGTAGGCATAGTGCTGGCAGTCAGCTAAGGCTTGAGCACGGTCATCAGGCCGCTCACTCGATCCATAACCACGGAGCTGGTCATACAGGATGTAGCCTGAGTCGGCTTCTCGACCGCACATCTGAACGTAGAGCCCAAGCAGCCATTCAAAGTTCCAGGCCGGGGACTGGGCGTCTTCGTACTTGACCTCAATAGGCGTGAATGTCCACGGCTTGTTAGGCGCTGCATCTGTATATAGGATTGGCTCATATCTTGACTGAGCACACGAAGTCACGGCACACAGCACCCCTGTGACCGCTGCGCCCCGAATCACGCTCCGCATGAACAGCTTTTGCTTTTGAGGCATCACTTGGCTCTCATAGCGCTGTAGCCTTTGCCAATCATACAGTTCTGGTACGCCTTCTGCTGCTTGATCTGAATGTTGGCGCCTTCTGCGAATGTTCCTCGGTACTCCCAGTCGGCAACCTGGATCATGGCCGATTGATTCTGGCATTTGGCGTCATCCTGCATCATCGCCTCATCAGACGCTCCTGGCTTCACCATCTTGTACTGTGGCTGAGCACAACCAGCCATCAGTAGTACAGCACCTGCAACCGCAAACCCCTGCAATCGTCCTTTCACTAGCCCTACTCCCATCATGCAATGGCACCTTGCTATTGCTCAGAGTAGATGATGCCATGCCCAAACGAAAATTCACAGTATCCTGTGAAGACGCAGGCTCAGCCCCACCCGAGAGTGCTACCTCATACTGAGGGGGTGCGGTTTGGACGCAGCGTGGGCATTCAGCAAGGTTCTCCGCGAACGACGGAAGCAGGCAGGACTAACGCAGGAGAAGCTGGCGCTTGAGGCAGGCGTGCAGCGGAACTACGTAAGCCTCATCGAACGCGGTATCCACCAGCCTACTATCAACATCATCTTTAAGCTGGCTGCTGCACTGGGGTGCAAGCCGTCGGAGCTCATAGCCGATGTGGAAAACACCTTGGCGTGAGGATAGCCAAAAAGCGTCCGCTGATTTGGATGGTTTGTCAGGACATACATGTGGCGCATCGAGACCAATGGCGCCAACCCCTTAATCTACGCAATCAAGGTGCTAGCTGAGGCCCTGAGGGTGAGCATTGTTGTTTTGTCCGAGGATATGTAAGCTGCCCGACTCACCAAGCTCCGCCGCCGGGTGCGACTTCCAGCGAAACTTATCTAGGCGAGCAAGGGCCGCTTACGAACCAAAGCGGTCCAAGACATTAACATCTCCCTACACGTCTTGATCGGTCAACCCGAACTCGAATGTACCAGGTACATGCCGAACGCTTCGAACTTGAACATGGGCATAGTCTGGGTGGCGCAAGATGTTAGTTAATGTTTCCCTATCTGACTCGCGAGTCCTAGTACCCAGTATTACTTCACGTAATGCCTGCGGAGGGAAGGCATGATGACCGGGTCGTGAAGTGATCATTCGGTACTCTTCCTCGTACATCCATTTCTCCGACTTCACCAATAAATTTGCTCGCATAAGGCGGGACAACTGAGATGTATAGAACTGATCGCCTCGCTCTGCTGGGTACTCATGTTGTTCCCACGGCCGGACAAACTCGCCAAACTCTTCTGTCAACTTCAGAAACAATTCCACATAAGGAGGCTCGGCAGCGTATGCAACGTCGCCTTTAATGAAAGCTCCAGGAATGTCAAGCAGTTCAAGGTCAAAGCCTAGGCATAGTCCGCTATGCCCTTCCGCATAGTGCGACCATAGCAATGCGTCAGTTGGGGTTCGTGAAAGCGATAAGATGCCCAGTGATTGAATGAAATGTTGGAGTGCCTTGTTCAAGCCTACACTCTCACCTGAGACAGGGTCTTTGAAGCGGTGATACCCGTCCAGCAAGTATATTAAGAACGACTTACGACGATCGGGGTGATCGTCCGAGTCTTGCACCAGTTTTTTTGCTCTCTCGTATTCAGCAGGAATGTCTATAGAAGAGTCTAAAGGGTCGTTCAGCTGATGCGGCGTAGCGAAGAACAGCTTGCGATTCAGCAAGAGTTCCCAAGTACGCTGAGCACAGCTTCGGTATTTGTATACAAGCATAAGTCACATGCTACCTAATTTGGTTTAATCAAGGCGATATTATCTGAGAAGCACACTAAGTTCCTCATATTGCCCGCCAGCTGCAATTAGTAAGAGGCAGCAAAGGGTCCACAGCAGTCACTCGCGGCCAGCCTTACTTTAACTAATTGCATATCTATTGCTTACTCCACCTCTGCAAGCAACTTTTCATTGACAAATTCTGACAGTAGGCCGGAAACACTGGAATTGATTCATTCTAGGGTTAAGCCAAGTTCCTTTTAGAGACATGTCTAGCTCGTTCATCGCCCAAGGTATCGTCAAGGCCCTGCGATGTAGAGTCAGCGGCCACTATTACCGATCGTTACATTCTGCTACTGAATCCTCCGCCCTGGCAAGGAACAATCGTTGGGCAGCACCACTTCTATTTACTGAGTCAAGGTCAGTATTGAGGGCATACATACTGCCTTCAGTCATAGTAGTTGCACGAGCCTGCACGCAAATGTCCTCAGGTACTGTCAAGCCCTGTTCGATTGTGGGGCGACCAATGGCTCCCTGTGGAATGAGCTGGTCCACCTGACAAACGCGGCGTAGGCAACTGGCAACCTGCACGACAAACTGTACACCACGGGCCAGGTTGTGACTTCGACATCGCCGCTACCAGTCCTGCTACATGAGCAGGGTTCGTCCGCGTCCGCCTGATCATCGTCTGACCTGCCCAACTCGATTCCACTGCTAATGCCACCCAGCGGGCTCTCGTCGTCATCGTGCCAAGTGGTTGAAGATTCGTGCATGCGTCGCAGGTAGTGAAGTATTGCATGCGAACCTCCGCATTGATGGTCGCAGATCGACGCGTCACGACCTGAAGCAGATCAGTCTCGCCCGCAGGATCACCAAGGCAGCGCAGGCGGTAACAACGCACTGAGACTCATCGTCCACTTCAAACACCATCGACTCAATCTTAGGCCTACCGTTTGTCTATAGCTATCCGAGATGGCGATAAAAAGCGGTCATAGGCTATCAATCACCAATTGACCACTAGTCAAATGATAGATTATCATTTATCTATCAATTATTATGACAAAGGATAAGTCATGATCAAGGCCCATCTTTACCTACGTGCTTCGACCCACGATCAAGACGCAGAGCGAGCGAAACAGTCCCTGTTGGACTTCGCCCTGGGTAAAGGACTTGAAGTGGCGGCGGCATATGCAGAGAACATCAGTGGCACCAAGCTGGAACGCCCGGAGCTTTCTCGCTTGCTGGCCACGGCCTCGTCTGGGGATATATTGCTGGTGGAATCGGTTGACCGCCTGTCTCGCCTTTCTCAAGCGGACTGGAAGCAGTTGAAGTACATCATCGAGTCCAAGGGGCTGCGGCTGGTGGTGCAGGATCTGGACACTACCCACCAACTTGCCGACCAAAGTATTGCTGGGCAGATCATGGATGTGATCAATGGCATGCTGATTGATCTGATGGCCACCATGGCCCGCCTAGATCAAGAGAAGCGGGTAGAGCGAATCAAGCAGGGGTTGGACAATAAGCGTGCCCGTGGCGAGAAAGTGGGTGGCAAGGGCCGCAACCAGAGAAAGTGGGATCAGGTAGCGGACCTACTTAAACGCAATGGCAACACAATGGAAGAGATTGCCAAGCTGGCCGACGTGGGCGTGGCGACGGTGTACCGGATCAAGAAAGAAATCTCCTCTAAGGCGTCGTAATCCCCTACGCTTCGATAACTACTACACTTTGAGGACGCCAAATGGACGATATGAACGCTACTGCAGCCGATGCCCTTGAGCTACTGCATCTCAATCAGATTGCATTAAGAGCAGCCATAGAGGAGGTCAGTACGTGGATACGTCAACGTGGCTCCGTGACCACTCACGACAACGTGCTAGGAGCGCTCCAGACGTTAGACGGCAACTCACAGGCCATATCCTCAGCGATAGAGCGATTACGCTCATAGCCCGTCGTTGGCAGGGCTTATTGCTGCTTGCGATATTTTGAAATCAGCCACGAGGGCTGGATGCAAGTGAGCTTGAGGGGTTAAGTACCGAGCCAGCCTAAACAGCACGCAGCGGCTTTTCTCCCTCTTAAGCAATACGAGAAGGGCGAACTAGGAGGCCAAGACCTCCTAGCACACTAGCCAGCAGAAATAGCTTAACGACCCTTACCGTTGAATTGGCCTTTCAATATTTTGTTAAAGTATGGGTCATCACGGAAGTACATAAACCCCATATTTATACAAGCTTTAAGTCGACTCTCAGCGTCCGTATTGTGATCAGGTATACGCACGACTTTCTGCAGAAGGGCAATCATAGTAGTGCAAGGGTACGCATCCGAATCCCCCCTACTGATACGTTCTTGATCTAGTAACAAAACGCCCTCTTCATACGCTTCAGTTTCACAACCGTTAGACGCGATGAAACTTTCAAGCAATGCCGTACCAAGAGAATGCCGAGTTTGGAACGAGTCATAATATGAAAGACCTGTTCTGAAGCAAATGATCGCATCATCCAGTCGTCCAGTCTTTCGATAGTACCGCCCAAAATGCAACCAGAAAATCCCATCACGATTAAAGTACTTCTGCACTTCATGATAAGTACGCTCAGTATCGGCGTCTTTAGTTGCAGGTGGGAAGTAGCTCTCATACAGGAAATTGTATGATATAAGATCCTTGTAAATCCTATATGCAAGCGGATGGAACTTAATGTCATCGACCGTAAACTGCCTAGACAAGAATATTAGACTGTCGACAATTAAATCCAGCTTTCCTTTTTTGGCAATGCAGTTCTTGTAATAAAACTCAGAAATAATACGATGACGCAGCTTCAAATTCTTATTGTTATTTGAAACTATCCCCGCAAGGCCAGAATCGACTTCTGCCAATACGGAATCCACTGATACACCTAGAGCCCCGGCAACGTAACTTATCGGGAGCTGATGACCTAAGTTGTTGATGATTACAATTAAATCCAATACTCTTTTCGCCAGGCCGTCAGGAACAGTCTGATAGTCACGAAAAATCTTCCGCTCAAAGTTTTCATTGGACGTAAGTGAAAACAACGTAGTCAAGAGGTCACCCGAGTAACCCTTCTCTTTATCGTAGATTATTCTGGATCTAGCAGCAATAGACTTCTTAGAGAAATTATCGAACTCAAAACCATGCTCCTCAATCTTCAAGGCGATTCGCTCAGCATCTAGCATACTGAGATTCCCCATATGAAAGTAAGTTGCATCCTCCCTTAAGATCAACTGCCTTTTGTTTCTTTCATGGTCATGATTACGCTCTTCAAGCACAAACAAACAGTAGGGCTTATTTTTATCACCTAGTGCTTCCGACAGATAGGTTGCGGCAAAATAATACTCAGCGGCCGAATAGAATACAAATATCGACTTATTACCAAGATTCTCAATCACGGACCGCAAATACGAAGTTGACAGCTCAGAGCTATCATTAAACTCATATATACAATCATAAGAATTAGAAAGACTTTGCAATGCCACTTTGATAGCGGTAGATTTTCCCGAACCACTTGGCCCGATTACGTGAATCACACCGAAACCATTTTTACCGTCTCTAAGCATACCACCTAAAGTCGCAGTTAAACTTTCATGCTTACCTATCAAAGCCTGAGCATTATTATAAAGATAGAACCACTCGGGATCAGCACCGGTTATGAAATGCCTGACGATACCCGTCTGAGTTTTTGCCTCCTCAATCTCAGAAGGCACATGTCTAAAAGCCCCTTTAAACCAAGTTAGTGATTGGACGTTGCTTATAACCTTCTTGATTTGAGGAACAGTATCAGCCATTATTTCACCAATGCTTTTTGGTGAAGCGACAGAAAACAGCTGGTTGAAGAACTCTTCTGCTGTGCAGTCGATTACTCTAAACCCGTTAGCTTCGTAATTCGATGCTTTGATTGGGTCAGGATTTGGCATTACTATCCAGTTTTTGGCCGGAACGTCAGAATTAGGGTAATCACTTATTCGAGCCGCCAGATAAGTATCAATATCGGTTTCTTCAAGTTGATTACCAATGACAACTAAGCCACCAGTCAGTAGGTTTGCCGCCAAATCACGATGCCAATCGTAAACCCTCGTTGAAGCTTTCGCATACTCTAACGTAGAAAAAATAAACCCTTGATCGAGCTTTAAACATGTCCCATGGATAGTAACAATTGGAATGCTGCCAATAGTTTCAGACAAAACCCCTTGATCAGCGTAATTGAAGAACTTGAAATCTCCACCAAGTCTACCAGTCTTGTTCTGCCTTTCAAGCGCTACGTTTAGAACATTATCTATATTCGTCGTATAGATTCTACTCCAAGCATACTGAAACATTTTTGCTTGCCAAGACTCAACATCTTCAACAATAAAGCAAGAAGAAAGAAACGCATTAAAATCGTCGATTTCTCGACCACCTAGGACATATGCGTCCTTCAAAGTTGTTTTGGGGCCTGCAGTGCGAGAACATTCTTTTAATATAAGATCCCGCAACCCCTCGCCGCCCGGCAAAGGACCTCGGCTGGTTTCATTAGTAAACGAAAACCCAGCTCCCAATAACAGTGAAATTTCACCGCTATTAACTGCTGGAGCTATTTCTTCTTTTATTGCATCAATGTCGGCTTGCTTCACTCTAGCATCCCTGTCATGGCTTTTTTTTGGATCATAGCATTTTGCCCAGACGCCGCAATGCTTACAGAAGCTATTAGAAGCCTTTCGTTTTATGAAGGCGGCCGGTTCGGCCATTGGCTCAGGGAGTTTCATCGAGGGTATAGTCCTTCTAGCATCTCTGCCAATGTCTCGACAGGCACGCTAGAGCCGTAGCTGTCGAATGTAACCGTTCCTGACGCATGCCCCATCACTGCCTGAGCATGAGTAACAGGAACCCCCTTGGCTTGCATCAATGAAGCTAGAGAATGCCGCAATGAGTGGAATACTAATCCGCGTTCATACGTACCCTCTAAAGCCGCAGGGATAGCATGCTGGTTGACCCATTCGCCCGACGGCCTATAACCAATCTGGGCTAGCGATTCGCTCCCACCGCAGCGGGTCACATCGACGTACCTCAAGAACGCTGCTAGGTCGAAACCATAGGCACCGTCAGTAAGCGGCACCAGTCGCTCGCTCCGCTTGTTCTTGATGGATTTGCCCTCACCTGCCTCGTTGATGTGAATGGCAATAATGCCAGACTTCATGATTACAACGTCACCCGGAGTCAGCTGGCATATCTCCCTCAGCCGCCCGCCAGTGATGATTCCCAAGCTGAGCAGCCATCGTTTCCATGATGCTTCTGGAAGGCCATTCGCATAGTCCATTAGCTTGCGCACCTGCGGTTGGGAGAACGCCTTACGGGTTGACTCAACCCCCTTTGTAAGCTTCAGCTTCTTGTCGTAAGTCTTACTCAGGTGTCCGTTCTCGACAGCCCAGGCAAAGACAGCTGATAGCTTCACGATCAGTTTGTTCACAGTCGAAGGCATCCGACCTTCTGACAAACGCTCACGGAACTTCACAAGGTCTGCTCTGGAATGAGTCCTCAAGTTCAACCCATCCAGATTCTTAGAAATCACCTTGTGGCACAGGGTCGTCTCCTTCAAGGTCGTGGGCTTCTGGTCCCCTCCACGATCAGCCATGTAAAGCTGCGACAGCACATCGAAGGTCATAGGGTTTGCTGATGGTTCTGTCGCTGTACTCATCACCTCACCATTCGGAGCAAACACCGACGAGGGGCTAACAGCAACGTTCCGGTACATGTCACCCCAATGGCGTAATGGGTGGCCGTCATCAGTAGACATCAGCGTACTGCTCACCAACGTCAGCAGATGCTCCCGCAGATCGTTCCATGAGGCATCAGGATGATCCAAGTGGAATGTCTGAAGTGATGACGTGAGATGAGCAGATGACTGCATTGCCCATCTGCGATCAGTGGTCTTCAGAGAGACAGAAACCGTCCTGTTCACGCTGCCAGTCACACGAAGGCGTAGGTAGTAGATACCGTGTCGTCGATAATGGTACGGACTCGCCAGCCGGCACGTTGGCCTCAAGGGGAGCGTGCGGTTTGTGACAGCACTTGTGACAGGGTGCTCCTGTGGAAGGATGTTCATGGTGGTTAAGCCCCTGTAATCACTGGGTTAACCCTTTCCCTCTTTGTCGTTCTGGATGTATTGCCGCGAAGACCTGCGCAAGCTCAAGCGCATCACCTTGTTGTGGGACTACATCCGCGAGGTGACCGAAGCCAATGCCCCACTGATGATGGGGCAGGACACGGTGATGCGCTTTACCAAGGCCTGCAACCAGGCCTGACGGCGCTGGCGAGCGTCGCCCTCACACCTGCTCGAGCATCAACCCCGAAATACGTCGAACCTTGCGCCCCACGGCTTCCTCGAAAATGCCCTGACGAGGTTCCACCAGGCTGAAGCAGTGCTTGGCACGGGTGATGCCGGTGTAGACCAGTTCCTTGGTCAGGACCGGGTTGAGCGCGTCGGGCAGGACCAGTGCGGTATGGCCGAATTCCGAGCCCTGGGACTTGTGCACGGTCATAGCGAACACGGTTTCCACCTCGTTCAGGCGGCTGGGGAGCACGAAGCGTACGCCACCCTTGCCATCGTTGCGGGGAAAGGCCACGCGCAGCAATGGCTTGCCCTGCTCATCCGGCAGGCACAGGGCGATACCGATGTCGCCGTTCATCAAACCCAGCCCATAGTCGTTGCGGGTGACCAACACCGGCCGGCCCTCGTACCAAGGCTGCTGGCTGTCGATCAGGCCGGCGCTGTGCAGCACCCGCGCCACCCGCTCGTTCAACCCCTCTACACCCCAGGCGCCACGGCGCACGGCGCACAACAGCTGGAAATCCTCGAAACGGTGCAGGACCTTGGCGGCCCAGCGTTCCCAGGCAGGGTCGTCGAATGGAGTGTCTAGTGCCGGACGCTGACTGCCCAAGGTACGCAAGTAGCTGCGATAGCCCTGGGGGCCTTCCGCGCCGCGGTCCAGGCCGTCGAGCAGCAGGCGATCGAAGGCGCGGTCATGCTCCTGTTTCAGGGCCAGGCTGTGGACGTCGGGCGGCGGCATGGCCAATAAGTCGCGCGCCGCATGGCTTTGCTGACGGTTGACCAATCGGGCGAGCTGACCGATGCCGCTGCCTTCGCCGAAGCGTCGGGAAAAACGCAGCATGACCACTTGCTGAGCCAGCGGATGGCGCTGTTCATCACCAGGCTCAAGACCGCTTCCAGACAGCGATTGCCCGCCGATATGCTCCAGCCATGCCTGGGTCGCTGGGGAGTAGCGGCCCTGCTCGGCATCCCGGCACAAATCACCCAGCACCGCCCCGGCCTCCACCGAGGCCAGCTGGTCCTTGTCACCGAGCAGCACCAGGCGTGCTTTTGGCGGCATGGCATCGAGCAGGTTGGCCATCATCTCCAGGTCGATCATCGAAGCTTCGTCGACCACCAGTACATCCAGAGGCAGGGGGTTGGCGGCATTGTGACGGAAGTGTCGCGAGCCTGGACGGCTACCGAGCAGGCGGTGCACGGTACTGACTTCGGTGGGGATATGGCCACGCACGTCGCTGCTGACATGCAGGCGTTCGACTTGCTGGCCAATGGATTCGGTCAGGCGAGCAGCTGCCTTGCCCGTGGGCGCCGCCAGGCGAATGCGCAACGGCCTGCCCGCTTCCACTGCCGGGGCCTGGAGCAAGGCAAGCAGGCGTACCACGGTGGTGGTCTTGCCGGTGCCAGGCCCACCGGTGATGATGCTGAACCCGGCGCGAGTGGCCAGGGCGCAGGCAAGCTTCTGCCAGTCCACCTGCCCTGCGAGGCTGCCGCCCTCGAACAGGGCATCCAGACGCTTCGTCAGGTCTGACGGTACGGCGTCGGCCTGGGTCAGGCGTTGGCGCAGGGTGCGGTCGATGCGCCGCTCATAACTCCAGTAGCGGCGCAGGTAAAGGCGTTCGCCGCTGAGGACCAAGGGCCGGGTGTGCTGCCCTGGCGTATCGGCGGCTGCCACCAGCGGGCTTGCGGCGATGCGCTGGCGCCAGGCGTCCAGGTCAAGGCCGGCCAGCAGTTGGGAGGGCAACAGCAGCGGGCCGGTCAGCGCATCCCCCTCAGGCGGTAACGAGAGCGCGAAGTCAGGTTCGGCCAAGGTCTGCTGCAAGTCCAGGCAGACGTGCCCATGCCCCAGTTGATGGCTGGCAAGGGCGGCTGCCAACAGCAACAGCGGGTCACTGCCCGGCGCAAGCGTCTCCAGAAAGGATACGAAAGCACGGTCCAGCGCCCGCAACCAGCCGCGTTCGACCCAGCGATCGAGCAGTTGCAGCAGGTCACTGCTGCGGTGTTGAGGGGCCAGGGCCAGCAGGTGCTCGGCCTGCAGGGGGGTGGGCAGCAGGTCGACGAGGCTTCGGCTCATGGGGCGTCTCCGGCAAACAGGTCATGCGCAACAGGTGCGTGCTCGCCGCGAAACAGGGCATCGAGGGTTTCGATCAGCTCGCGCGGGGGCTTGGCGTGATAAATACCATGCCCGCTGCTGTTGGCCCCTCGCAGGAAAATGAAAAGGGCCCCGCCGACATGCAGGTCATAGTCATAGTCCGCCAGGCGGGCGCGCAGCTGTCGGTGCAGGGCCAACAGGTACAGCACGTATTGCAGGTCATAACGATGCTCAAGGATGGCCCGCTGCATCGCGGCAGGGTCATACACCTGAATGTCGGGGCCCAGCCAATTGGATTTGTAATCGGTCACGTAGTAGCGCCCCTCCAGCTCGAACGCCAGGTCGATGAAACCCTTGAACATGCCGTTGAGCAGCGTCGGCTGCGCGGCTGGGCGCAGTAGCCCTGGATGGGTGTAGTGGGCCACCAGGCGGTCGAGCTGTTGGGCATCGACCTGGTGACTGGCAAACCAGAACTCCATTTCGACCTGGTAGCGGGTGAGCTGGCTGAGGGTCACGGTCAGGCCGTTTTGTGCCACGGGCATCGGTGTGTCGAGCAGGCCTGTGAGCCACTGGGTCAGCGTCGGTATCCAGCCTTCCCAGCCGCGCCGGTTACAGCGCTGGCCCACGGTGCGGGCCAGCGCTTGCGGGTTATCGTGTACCTGGGCAAAGCCTTCACGCCCGGCCCACTCCAGCAACCCGTGAAGGAACGTGCCGGGGTTCGGGCCGCGCGGGAAGCGGTGGATGTCTCCGCTGTCCGCGGGGACCTCGCGCAGTACCTGGGTATCGACGGGCTCATCGTCGAGCAGTTGTTGCGCCAGCGAGCTGTCGACGCCCAGTGCCTGCTCACCGATCCGCAGCGCGCTGTATGAGGCGATCCACCACTGTTCGGCCGCCGCGCGCCGGGGCATACGGGCTGGGACCAGTTGGTGCTGCAACTGCGGGGTGTGGTAGAGCGCTCGGTCCTCTTCCGGAAGCCCAGGGCAGGTTATGTGCGCGCTGGTATCGGCCAGTGCTTGCAACCAGCCTGTCAGTTGCTTGGAATCGGCAAGTTCGGCGCCGCCGCCTAGCAGGTAGCCGAGCGCCGAGCGATGCAGGCTCGAGCGCTTGTGATTACCGCGCTTGAGGTCGGCCACCCCCAGCCAGCAGGCATGCTGGGCACGGGTAAGCGCCACATACAAAAGGCGCAAGTCTTCGGCCAGGCGTTCGTCATCGGCGCGCTCGACCTGCGTGGCGTCCGGCGTCAGGGTCAGGTGCGCATTGCCCTGGCTGTCGTGCCAGGCGAGCGGCAGGCGGCTGCCGTCCACCGGTTTGCTGGAGCAGATGAACGGAAGATAGACCAATGGGTACTCCAGGCCCTTGGACTTGTGGATGGTGACCACCTTGACCAGTTGCTCGTCGCTCTCCAGGCGCAGAATCTGCTCCTCGCCGGCCTGGCCTGAACTGGCCAGATGATCGGCCAGGTGGCGGATCAGCGCCTGCTCACCGTCCAACTCGCCTGCGGCCTGCTGGAGCAACTCGGCCAGGTGCAACAGGTTGGTGAGCACGCGCTCGCCGTCCGTGCGACGAATGAGCGTTCGCGGCAGCTCGAAGTCATGCAGCAACTGACGCAGCATGGGCAGCACGCCCTGGCGCTGCCAGGCGTCGCGGTAGGCGCGAAACCGCATCACCCAGCTTTCCCACACCCGTTCGTCCTGGTTCAGGCGATCAAGCGCCGGCAGCGACAGGTCAAGCGTCAAGCTGGCCAACGCCGCCTTGAGCAGGCGCTCGGAGTCCGGCTCTGCGCAGGCTTTGAGCCAGGCCAGCAGGTCATGAGCCTCCTGGGCGGCGAACACCGAGTCCTTGTCGGAGAGGTAGACGCTGCGCACGCCTCGGGCAGCGAGCTCTGCTCGGATACGTTGCGCCTCGTGGCCATCGCGCACCAGGATGGCGATGTCCGATGGCAGGCACGGGCGCAAATGGCCATTGGCGTGCGCAAAGCCTGCCGTGCCGTGTTGACTGGCGTTGAGCAGGCCCACGATGTGACTCGCGCAACTGGTGGCCATCTGCTGCCGGTAAACGCCCATCGAAACCGGCTCGTCGCTGGGGAGTTGCCAGCACTGGAGTGCGGCGCAGGGCTGACCCTGGAGCATCAGTTGTTCGCTGCGGCCCTGGGCGCGCACTGCAACGAAGGGCAGAGGGTTGTCGTCCGCCTCCCGAAAGAGGAAGGCGCCACGCCCGTTGGGACGCGCCTCGGCCTGCTGGAATACCTGGTTGACCGCCA
>Ga0209370_1000249_pt1 | contig 95666 bp, 81 predicted proteins | sample AgamicAtPrz_FD_187164 | JGI IMG/M metagenome (GOLD analysis project Ga0209370, IMG submission 187164) | Agave microbial communities from Guanajuato, Mexico - At.P.rz (SPAdes) (version 2) | ecosystem: Host-associated > Plants > Phyllosphere > Phylloplane/Leaf | place: Guanajuato, Mexico...
TGCTTTAGAAGTGATATGAATATCGAGCAGTACAGTAGTAAATCCCGATGCATCCGTAGCTCAGCTGGATAGAGTACTCGGCTACGAACCGAGCGGTCGGAGGTTCGAATCCTCCCGGATGCACCATTTACTATTTCTGAAAGCAGTTCCCTGATGCATCCGTAGCTCAGCTGGATAGAGTACTCGGCTACGAACCGAGCGGTCGGAGGTTCGAATCCTCCCGGATGCACCATATTCTCCGAGATAACAGCGATGCTGTTGTTTCAAGGTCTGCGAGTTAATCGCAAGCACCAGGGAGGATAACGTTGCTTTAGCAACGGCCCGCAGGGCGAGGCGCAGCCGAGTAATCCTCCCGGATGCACCATTTACTGTTTCTGAAAGCATTTCCCGATGCATCCGTAGCTCAGCTGGATAGAGTACTCGGCTACGAACCGAGCGGTCGGAGGTTCGAATCCTCCCGGATGCACCATATTTTCCTTCTTTGTTTATTCCTTCGACGTTCCGTCAGCAATCACACTCTCAGTCAGCGACAAAAATCCCCTTTTACGATAAAGTAATGCTTTGTTAATCGGTTAGCGAGAGCACGATGTACGCACAGTATGACGGTTTGATCTTCGACATGGACGGCACCCTCCTGGATACCGAACCCACGCATCGCCAGGCCTGGACCGACGTTCTTGCCCGTTACGGTATGCGTTTCGATCTACAGGCGATGATTGCCCTCAACGGATCGCCCACCTGGCGTATCGCACAGGCCGTGATTGAGCTAAATCAGGCCGATCTCGACCCGCACCTGCTCGCGCGTGAAAAAACCGACGCGGTAAAAGCCATACTGCTGGACACCGTGCAGCCATTACCGCTCATTGACGTCGTCAAAGCGTGGCACGGGCGCCGTCCTATGTCTGTCGGCACGGGCAGCGAGAGCGCGATTGCTGAAGCGCTACTCAACCATCTTGGCCTGCGCCACTATTTTTCTGCCGTCGTGGCCGCCGATCACGTTAAAAATCACAAACCCGCTCCGGACACCTTCCTGCTCTGCGCAGAATTAATGGGTGTCCCGGCTGCAAAATGCGTTGTGTTTGAAGATGCCGACTTTGGTATCCAGGCCGCGCGTGATGCCGGAATGGCGGCGGTGGACGTTCGCTTACTGTGAGTGACGCGCTGTCACTTGCTTCATTATTCGCCAGCAGTTTTTTAAGCTCCACCCTCTTGCCGGGGAATTCGGAAGTGGTACTGGTGGCGATGCTGTTGTCCGGCGTGAGTCAGCCCTGGTTGCTGGTCTTAATAGCAACAATGGGTAATAGCCTTGGAGGGCTGACTAACGTTATTCTTGGACGTTTCTTTCCGCTACGCGAAAAATCTCGCTGGCAGGAAAAGGCAGTGGGCTGGCTAAAACGCTATGGCGCTGCCACGCTGTTATTAAGCTGGATGCCTGTAATAGGCGATTTACTGTGTCTGCTGGCGGGATGGATGCGCATCTCCTGGGGACCGGTGCTCTTTTTTTTGTGCCTTGGCAAGGCGTTGCGCTATGTTCTCGTGGCGTGGGCAACACTACAGGGTATGACGTGGTGGCACTAATTGGTGGAATGAATACGCGACCTTCAATCGTCAACCATTACAATTATGCTGAGTAACATTACTTTGACAGGCGGGAGGTCAATTTGATCCCGGACGTATCTCAGGCGCTGGCCTGGCTGGAAAACCACCCTCAGGCTCTGAAGGGTATTCAGCGTGGTCTTGAGCGTGAAACGCTGCGCGTTAACGCGGACGGTAGCTTAGCGACGACGGGTCACCCGAAGGCGTTAGGCTCGGCGCTGACACATAAATGGATCACAACCGATTTTGCTGAGGCGCTGCTGGAGTTCATCACGCCGGTGGAAGGTGATGTTGATCATATGCTTTCCATTTTGCGTGACATTCATCGCTTTACTGCCCGCAACATGGGCGATGAGCGCATGTGGCCGCTCAGCATGCCGTGCTATATCGAGCAGGGGCAGGAGATTGAACTGGCACAATACGGCACGTCCAATATCGGTCAACTGAAGACGCTTTATCGCGAAGGGTTGAAAAACCGTTACGGCGCGTTGATGCAGACGATTTCAGGCGTGCATTACAACTTCTCACTGCCAATGGCGTTCTGGCAGGCAAAATGCGGCGAAACCGATAAAGACGCGATCTCAGCGGGCTACTTCCGCCTGATCCGCAACTATTATCGTTTTGGCTGGATCATTCCGTATCTGTTTGGTGCTTCTCCGGCGATCTGTTCTTCCTTCCTGCAGGGAAAACCGACCACGCTGCCGTTCGAGAAAACCGAGTGCGGGATGTATTACCTGCCGTACGCGACCTCTCTGCGCCTGAGCGACCTTGGCTATACCAATAAATCGCAAAGCAATCTCGGTATTACGTTTAACGATTTGCACGAGTATGTGGCAGGATTGAAGCGGGCGATCAAAACCCCGTCGGAAGAGTACGAGAAAATCGGCCTCGAAAAAGACGGCAAGCGCCTGCAAATCAACAGTAATGTGCTGCAGATTGAAAACGAGCTGTATGCGCCGATTCGTCCAAAACGCGTTACCCGCAGCGGTGAAACGCCGTCGGACGCGCTGCAGCGCGGCGGGATTGAATACATTGAAGTACGCTCGCTGGATATCAACCCGTTCTCGCCGATTGGCGTCGACGAGCAGCAGGTTCGCTTCCTCGATCTGTTTATGGTCTGGTGCGTGCTGGCGGATGCGCCGGAAATGAGTTCAGACGAACTGCTTTGTACCCGCACCAACTGGAATCGCGTGATTCTGGAAGGGCGCAAGCCTGGCCTGACGTTAGGCATCGGCTGTGAAACGGCACAGTTCCCGCTCGCTAAGGTGGGTAAAGATCTGTTCCACGACCTGAAGCGCGTGGCCCAGACGATGGACAGCGTATACGGTGGTGAAGCGTATCAGGCCGTTTGCGACCAGCTGGTTGAAAGCTTTGATAATCCTGAACTGACGTTCTCAGCACGCATTCTGCGTTCTATGATTGATCAGGGCATTGGCGGCACGGGGCGTTCACTCTCAGCGGAGTACCGTGAGATGCTGATGCAGGAGCCGTTAGAAGTGCTGAGCGAAGCGGATTTTGTGGCGGAACGCGATGCGTCCGTTGTGCGTCAGAAAGAGGTCGAGGCGGCGGATACCGAGTCGTTTGAGGCGTTTCTGGCGAAGCAGGCTTGAGCTGAAAAAGAAAAAGGCCACATCGCTGTGGCCAAAATATACATCTCTGAATTCAGGGATGATGATAACAAATGCGCGTCTTTCATATACTCAGACGCGCATTCTGTAGAAGAGTTCAGTTTATTTTAAAAAAATCACTATCGGAGGTGACGTATGCCGTTATTAGATAGCTTTACTGTCGACCATACCCGTATGGAAGCACCAGCAGTCCGCGTGGCGAAGACCATGAACACGCCGCACGGCGACACGATCACCGTTTTCGACCTGCGCTTCTGCGTGCCGAATAAAGAAGTGATGCCGGAGAAAGGCATTCACACGCTGGAACACCTGTTCGCCGGCTTCATGCGCGACCACCTGAACGGCAACGGCGTGGAGATCATCGATATCTCTCCGATGGGCTGCCGCACCGGTTTTTACATGAGCCTGATTGGTCAGCCGGAAGAGAAACGCGTTGCGGATGCGTGGAAAGCGGCGATGGAAGACGTGCTGAAGGTGAAAGAGCAGAACCAGATCCCTGAGCTGAACGTTTACCAGTGCGGCACTTACCAGATGCACTCTCTGGAAGAAGCCCAGGACATTGCCCGTCATATCATCGAACGTGATGTTCGTGTAAACAGCAACGACGAGCTGGCCCTGCCAAAAGAAAAACTTCAGGAACTGCACATTTAGTATTGTGCCCGTGGATGCCCGGTGGCGCTTCGCTGACCGGGCCTACAATCCTTTATCGGTACTGATAATCGTGGACAACCGGGCCGGACAGAGGCCCGGTTATCGTAGGCCGGGTAAGGCGTAGCCGCCACCCGGCAACCCATAAACAGGGTTAATGCGCACCGCCGCCGCCGCTACCGGCACCAAACGGTGGTTTGGCAAACCACACCAGCCCCAGCAGGACGATAAAGATCCCCGCCGATATCCAGAATATCTCGTTTGCCGAGATAATCAGCCCCTGGTTGGTGATCTGCTGGGCAAGCCAGCCGGACGCCTGCTGCTCCGTCATGCCCATCCCCTCAAGCTGGCTATACATCTGCTGAGCGTTAGGGTTGAACGGGTTCACCGCTTCGGTCAGCTGGGCGTGGTGCATCGATTCCCGGTTGGTCCACAGCGTGGTGGTAATCGAGGTCCCGATGGAGCCCGCCAGCGTACGGGTAAAGTTCGACAGGCTCGATGCCGCCGCCATCCGCTCTGGCGGCAAGCCGGAAAGCGTAATGGTGGTTAGCGGCATAAAGAAGCACGCCACGGCAAAGCCCTGAATAAACTGCGGCCACGCGGAGGCGCCAAAGTCCATTCCCGGTTCGAACGTATACGCGCGCCAGTAGAAGCACACGGCGTACATGATGAAGCTGAACGTCACCAGCCTGCGCATGTCGAGCTTATGGGCGAAACGGCCAATAATCGGCGACAGCAGAACCGGAATTAACCCCACCGGCGCGGAGGCCAGCCCCGCCCAGGTTGCGGTATAGCCGTACACCTCCTGCAACAGCTGCGGCAGCAGAACAATCGCGCCGAAGTAGAGCATATAGGCGAGGCTGATACAGAGGCAGCCGATGGTGAAGTTTCGCGATTTAAACAGCGAGAGATCGACTATCGGGTTATCGTCCGTCAGCTCCCAGACAATCAGGAAGCTAATGGCGACCACGGCGACCACCGTCAGCACGATGATTTCCGTAGAGGCGAACCAGTCCAGCTCTTTACCCCGGTCGAGCATGATTTGCAGGCTGCCGATGCCGACCACCAGCAGCGCCAGACCGATACCGTCGATCCGCCGCTGTTCGGTTCGCGTTTCGCGACCGCGCAGAGACTGTAGCGTCATCAGCACCACCAGCGCACCGATGGGCACGTTGATGAAGAAGATCCAGCCCCAGTGATAGTTATCGCTGATGTAACCGCCGAGGATAGGCCCGCAAATCGGGGCGACAATCACCGTCATCGACCACAGCGCGAGCGCGATGGAGCGTTTGGCGGGCGGATAGTTGTTCAGCAGCAAACTCTGCGACAGCGGGATCAACGGCCCGGCGACAATCCCCTGGATGACGCGGAAGAATATCAGCATCGTCAGGCTGCTGGACATCCCGCAGGCCCAGGAGGCCAGCACGAACAGGATCGTCGACCAGAGGAACAGCTTCACTTCACCGACGCGCTTCGCCAGCCAGCCGGTGATGGGGATGGAGATGGCGTTCGCCACCCCGAACGAGGTAATGACCCAGGTTCCCTGGCTCAGCGATGAGCCAAGGTTCCCAGCGATGGTTGGGATCGCCACGTTTGCGATGGTGGAGTCCAGCACCTGCATGAATGTCGCCAGCGACAGCGCAATGGTCATGATGACCAGCTGCGCCCCCTCCAGCGGTTTTTGCGGCTTTTGCTGTTGCATAACGCTCACCTTCGGATTAACCGGCGTTTGCCTTCACGATGTCATCGATCAGCTTATTAACCGGATCGAGGCTAATTTCACGGGCGTTACTTTCATAAGCTGGCGTGCTGCGCACCTGATTTGCGAGGATCTGACCGTCGCGGTTGGCGGTATCAACCGTCACCAGCGTGGAAAGGCCAATTCGCAGCGGATGGTCCGCCAGCTGTTTGGCGTCCAGTTCAATACGCACGGGCAGTCGCTGTACCACTTTGATCCAGTTGCCGGTGGCGTTCTGCGCAGGCAGCAGGCTGAACGCGCTGCCGGTCCCCATGTCCAGACCGACCACTTTACCGGTGTACTTCACGTCATCGCCGTAGATATCGCTGACCACGGTTGCGGTCTGGCCGATACGCATATGCGCCAGCTGGGTCTCTTTGAAGTTCGCATCCACCCACAGATTGTTCGCCGGAACGACCGCCATCAGCGGCGTGGTGGTGCCAATCTGCGCGCCGGGCTGTACGGAACGACGGGAAACGTAGCCGGTCATCGGGCTGACGATTTTGGTACGTTGCAGGGCAAGCCATGCGTTGCGCACTTCGGTCGCCGCCTGTTTCACCGCCGGCTGGTTTTCCAGAGAGGTGCCCAGCACCATCGCCTGGTTAGCGTTGTACTGCTGAATAGCCACGTCCAGCTGCGCCTGTGCGCTGGCCACCGCATCGCGGGCGTGCTGCAACTCTTCACGGCCAATCAGGTTGGCGGTGCCGAGAGGAACACGACGCTTGAGGTCGCTCTGCGCCTGGGCCAGGGCCGTTTTCTGCACGTCGATACTGGCCTGAAGCTGTTTGCTGTTGATCATCAGCTGGCGGGTCTGGCGAACGCTGGAGGCCAGCGCCGTCTGTGCTTTTTCAAACGCCTGTTGGGCGTCGGTCGGGTCGAGCGTGACCAGCACATCCCCTTTTTTTACAAAGTCGGTGTTGTCAGCCCAGACTTTCGTCACGCTGCCCGACACCTGTGCCATGATTTGAACCTGATTCCCTGCCACGTATGCATCGTCTGTCTCTTCAACATGACGCAATACTAAAAACCAATAAATCCCATATGCCACGGCAATAATAATAAAGAGCAAGGTCAGCAGAATAAGGGCACTCTTACGTTTGCCCTTCTTGTTAACCGGTTGCTGCGGGGGAGTGTTCTCCGCATTTGCGCTCATTGTTGTTCTCCACGATCTTTTTATTTTCACATCGGCTGAGCCGACCTGTTGTCAGAAAGGCCAGCAGTTTCACGTGCTGGCCTGTCAGTTTTTCTTTTGAAATCTGGATGGTTGAGCGGATCGTCGCGTTAGCGCAGCGCCTCAAGAATGACGCCATCTTCATCCATCTGATCCAGACGGGTGAGCAGCTTGCGAGTAATGTGCTCAAGCTGGTCGCGCTCGGCGGTGCTGAGGGCGGACCAGAGCTGGTGCAGGCAGTTATGCTGCGGGGGCAGCACTTCGCGCAGGAATTCGTGACCTTTCTCGGTCAGTTGCAGATGCAGGCAGCGGCGATCGTTATCGCTTTCACGGCGTTCGATCCAGCCGCGCTTCTCCAGCTCATCAGCAATACGGGTGGCATTGGTACGGGATGAACCCAGCGCGCAGCTCAGTTCAGACGGCTGAATGCTGTGGTTTTCCTGAGACTCAAGCGTAATCAACGCCATAAATAACGTCTCGTTAATCCCTTGCGCTTTCAGCATCTTATTACGATTTTCCAGCAGCTTACCCTGCATGTGCATGCACAGGCGAGTCAGCAGGATCTCCTGATACGGGAAGTCCTCATGACGACTGGCGCGGAACTTAAGCATTTGTTCAATGGGCGTAAACGAACTATCCATTTTGGGCATAACCTCATTAATTACAGCCGATATAGTAACGATAGTGACAAATAATGTAAATGAATTATTTGTGCGGTTATATCCGCCAAACGAATGTCACCATCAGAAAGCGCCGGGTAAATCCGTGACCCGGTGAGCACAGAAAGCGTGGGGTGTATACCCGCGAAAGAGGGGATGTGAGGACAGGGGTCTGAACTATTCATGCCGGTAGTAAATATGTCACCCACAGTAAAATTTCTGGGATAAATGATTACCGTTACATTAACAGATGCAGGCCCCCTTTACACCCCAGGGGGCCCAAAGCAATGTAAAACTTAGTGAATTGCTTCCTGGCGGTGGTAGCCGCGCCACCACACCAGCAGATTTATCGCTGCGACGATGGCGCCGATGGCGCACACGCCCGTCCAGCCCGCATGCTGCCAGGCAGAGGCTGAGATCAACGAGCCCGCCGCGCCGCCGATAAAGTAGCTGGTCATATATCCGGCCGTCAGGCGGTTACGTGCGTCCGGCTTCACGCGGTAAATAACGGTCTGATTGGTGATGTGTACGCCCTGCACGGTGAGGTCGAGCACCAGAATACCGACGATCAGCGCCAGCACTGAGACGTGTCCGTACCAGATGGCCGCCCAGGAGAGCAGGAGCAACACCAGCCCGGCGGAGGTGGTCATATGCGATTTGCCTTTGTCGGCCAGCCCACCGGCCGGGCGTGCGCCCAGCGCGCCAGCCGCGCCTGCCAGCCCGAACAGGCCAATCACCCCTTCTGAGTAGTTAAACGGCGGTGCGGCGAGCAGAAATGCCATCGACGTCCATAAGATGCTGAAGTTGGCGAAGGTAAGACACCCCAGAATGGCGCGCGTGCGCAGGAGTTTATCCTGCGTAAAGAGGCTGAAAACGGAGGCGAGAAGCTGGGGATAGTTCAGGTGATTCTCCTGCTTCACTTTCGGCAGGCCGCGCCACAGCGCCAGCGCCATGATAACCATCAGCACGCTCGCCACCCAGTAGACGGTGCGCCAGCCGCCGAGGCTCGCCAGCAGCCCGGCAACGGTTCGCGCCAGCAGGATGCCCAGCAGCAGGCCGCTCATGATAGTGCCGACCACTTTGCCGCGTTTTTCCGGGGATGCCAGCGTAGCGGCAAGGGGAACCAGAATTTGTGCCACCACGGAGAACAGGCCGGTCAGCGCGGTGCCAATAATCATCATCGTTAACGACTGGCTGCTGGCAGTGATCAACATCCCGCCTGCCGCCAGTAGCGTCATAGAGACGATAAGCATCCGGCGCTCAAACATATCGCCCAATGGCACCAGGAACAGCAGCCCTGCCGCATAGCCGAGCTGCGCAGCGGTGACGATAAAGCCAGCGGAGCTGGCTGAAAGATCGAAGGCGCGCGCGATAGTATCAAGCAGAGGCTGCGCGTAATAGTTGCTGGCGACTGCCAGACCCGTTGCCACGGACATTAAAAGGATGAGTGCGGGGCTAAGCCCCTGAGATGTTTTTGTCATTAGTTTCAGGAATCGTGAGTTAAGTGATTATTTTTCCGGAAACATAATAACCAATGATTGAGAATGTTGGGGGATTGTTATGTGTGTGTTTGTGCGGTTAATGCCCCTCACCCTAACCCTCTCCCCTTTGTGGAGAGGGCCGGGGTGAGGGGTTATGTTGTATTTTTACTTCTGCGCCGCAAGCGCCTCTTTCACCCAGCCATCAAACTGCTGCTGGTGGGCTTTGATCCAGCCATCCACGTGGCCTTTAATATCGGCTTCGGACGATTTACCCGCGTGCATCATTGCGTTCTGAGCGTTGATGTCCGCCAGCGGCAGCTTCATCACCGAGAACAATTTCGCCGCAGCCGGGTTTTTCTCTGCCCAGGCTTTGTTCGCCACGATATGCATGGTGTTCACCGGGAAGCCATAGTTCATGCCGTTCGGCAGTTTGGTGTCGATATCTTTCTGCTCGCCCGGCAGGGAGGAGAAGGGCACCTGCAACCACACCACGTCTTTGCCCGGCTTCAGCACGTCGCTCACCCAGTACGGCGTCCAGGTGTAGTAGATCACCGGCTTGCCCTCTTTAAAGCGGGCGATGGTGTCGGCCATCATCGCGGAGTAATTGCCGTGACTCACGTCGACGGTTTTCGCCAGATCAAACGCTTTGTTCTGGTGGTTGATCACCGCTTCACAGCCCCAGCCCGGTGAACAGCCCATCATGTCCGCTTTGCCGTCGCCGTTGGTGTCGAACAGTCTGGCGATCTTCGGATCTTTCAGCTGTTCAATATTGGTGATGTGGTACTGGTCGGCGGTTTTCTTGTCGATCAGATAGCCCTGCGCCGCGCCGGTCACGAAGGTGCCTTCGCGATAGAATTTCTTGTCACCGCCTGCGGCAGCAAACATATCGTCGTGCAATGGCTGCCAGTTCACGGCGGTAAAGGTGGCATCACCGGAGGCAATCGAGGTGTAGCCCACGTTGTAATCCACTTCGCTGGCGGTATTTACGGTATAGCCCAGCTTCTCCAGCGCGCGGCTGACGAGCTGCGTCTGGAAGGACTCTTCCGAAATGGTGCTTTGCACCGGCTGCACGGTAATGCCTTTGCCCGGCAGGTCAGCGGCAAACGCGCTGGTGGAGACAAGGGTCGCAAACGCTGTGGCAAAAAGTACGTTATGTCGCATCGTTGTTCCTTATTTTGTGAAGGGGCGGGTGAGTAACCCGACAGGGCCGGTGGTGTACCAGCGACGGTTGCCGCGACTGCGTGAATCACGACCGACAGCCTGGGTCAGGCGGTCAAGAATGATGGCGAGGATCACAATCCCGACGCCGCCGACGGTCGCCAGCCCCATATCAAGACGGCCAATACCGCGCAGTACCATCTGGCCTAACCCGCCAACGGCAATCATCGAGGCGATTACCACCATGGACAGCGCCAGCATCAGGGTCTGGTTCACGCCTGCCATAATGGTCGGCATCGCCAGCGGAAGCTGAACCTTGAACAGCATCTGACGCGGGCTGGCGCCGAACGAGCGCGAGGCCTCAATCAGATCCGCAGGCACCTGGTTAATGCCCAGGATCGTCAGGCGAATAATCGGCGGCAGGGCGAAGATTATGGTCACCACTACCCCCGGCACGTTACCGATACCGAACAGCATGACGATAGGCACCAGGTAAACGAACGCCGGCGTGGTCTGCATCGCATCCAGCAGCGGGCGAATAATTTTCGCGGCCCGCGGGCTGCGCGCCAGCCAGATCCCCATCGGTAGCCCGATGACAATGCAGAAGAGCAGGGCGGTCAGCACCAGCGCCAGGGTAATCATCGCCTGAGACCACGCGCCAATCGCGCCGATGGCAATCAGGGAGATCAGCGTGGCGACGCCCATCCCCGCGCTACCGAACTGCCACGCGATCAGCGAGAACAGGATTATCGCCACGGGCGCAGGCATGCCCAGCATCAGCTGCTGGAAGCCGTTCAGGATGTAATCCACCGGGATGCGGATCCCCTGGAACACCGGGCGGAAGTGGGTAACGACCCAGTCGATCCCCTCCGTCACCCAGCTGTCCAGCGGGATCAGCGTCTTGTGGAACGGATCCATAATATTGAAATGCTCTGGCGCAGGCGCAGGTGCGCTGTTTAGCCAGTCCGCCGCGCCGCCCCCGTCGGCAGGTGCGGGCGTGGAACCCCACGCATCGGCAGATTGCGCCGCGCTGTCCGCAGCGTCAGTGGTACCCCATGGGTTTGATTGATCAGCCATTGTTTGCCCCCTCGCGATCTAAAGCCTGTAGCAACATCCGTTTTGAAATGATGCCAACGTACTGTTGTTCTTCACCGACAACCGGCACGGCGCAAGGCGCCTGACCCACGTGAGAGAGCAACTCGCTGAGCGGCGTTTCGGCGTCCACGGCAAGCGGAGCGTCAATCAACGCCGCATCGATTCCCTGGTTTTCGCTCAGGGCGGTTTTCAGAGAGTCGATGGAGACAACGCCGACAAATTTATTGCCGCGTTCAACCAGATAACCGTATTCACGATCTTCATCCTGCAACAGCTTCAGCGCAGAACGCGGGCCGAAACCTGGCGTTTTTCGAATAATGCCGTTTGGCGTTCGGCGGGCAATATCTTTTGCACTAAATACGTGGCTAATATCCACGCCGCGGAAGAAGGTGCGCACATAATCATTTGCCGGATTATTGAGAATTTCATCCGGCGTACCAACCTGCACCACCTCGCCATTTTGCATAATGGCAATTCGATCGCCAATACGCATGGCTTCATCCAGATCGTGAGAAATAAACACGATGGTGCGCTGATGTTTGGCCTGTAATTTTACCAGCTCATCCTGCATCTCGGTGCGAATTAAGGGATCGAGCGCCGAGAAAGCTTCGTCCATTAATAAAATATCTGGATTAATGGCTAATGCGCGGGCTAATCCCACGCGCTGACGCATGCCGCCTGACAGCTCATCCGGGTAGGCATGAGCGTAATTTTCCAGCCCAACCTGACGCAGCGCATCAAGGGCTTTTTCCTGACGTTCCTGAGCGGGCGTGCCGGCTAACTCCATGCCGAAGGCGGTATTATCGAGCACCGTCATGTGCGGCATCAGCGCAAATGACTGAAACACCATCGCAATTTTCTTTCTGCGCACCTCGCGGAGTTCTGCATCTGAGATTCTGGCGATATCCACGCCGTCAATCAGCACCTGTCCGCGGGTGGGTTCAATCAGGCGATTGAGAAGGCGAACCATAGTGGATTTACCCGAACCGGATAATCCCATGATGACAAAAATCTCGCCTTCTTCAATGGCCAGACTGGCGTCTTTAACGCCAAGCGATAGCCCGGTTTTTTCCAGAATTTGCTCTTTCGAAAGGCCTTTCTCAATATATTTGAAAGCACGCTGCGGGTGCTCGCCAAATACTTTATAAAGATTTTTCACTTCTAATTTAATTGCCATGCAATAGAGAGTGTCCTGTTATTTGTTTATGTCGATATGATTACCATGGTAAATAGTTAACTGGCATTACCCTAACATACTCAGAATCTGAGACAACCCTGAGCGGGCATGAGGTCGGAATTTTGCCACAAGCGAAACGGCTGAATTTCCCATGAATAAAGGGCTGAGGGCGGTTTGAATTTTTCTCAATTTTTTGCTGCTGCATGGGGAAATTCCGCCTGAATCGGTGTGATTCAGGCGAATATGACGTGGAAATTACAGTGTAGTACGTAGTAAAATATTCGGCCGGGAATAATGAACTTTATATTTAATTAACGAACGTTAATTCACTCATTAAAAATCCCAGTCCTCATCTTCCGTCTCCACCGCTTTACCCATCACGTACGATGAGCCGGACCCGGAAAAGAAGTCGTGGTTTTCATCCGCGTTGGGCGACAGCGCCGCGAGGATCGCCGGGTTCACCTCCGCCATCTCCGGCGGGAAAAGCGCCTCGTAGCCCAGGTTCATCAGCGCCTTATTGGCGTTGTAGCAGAGGAACGCTTTTACGTCCTCTTCCCAGCCCGTTCCGGCGTACAGTTCTTCGGTATAGCTCAGCTCGTTGTCGTACAGATCCATCAGCAAATCGAGCGCAAATCCCTTCAGCTCTTCCTGCTTCGCTGCGCTGACTTTTTCCAGCCCTTTCTGGTACTTATAGCCGATGTAATACCCGTGTACCGCTTCATCCCTGATGATGAGGCGAATCAAATCGGCGGTATTGGTGAGCTTGCCCCGGCTCGACCAGTACATGGGCAGCCAGAAGCCGGAATAGAAGAGAAAAGATTCCAGGAACACGCTGGCGATCTTCTTCTTCAGCGGCTCGTCGGCGCGGTAATACTCCAGCACCAGCTCCGCCTTCCGCTGCAATGACGCGCTCTCTTCACTCCAGGCGTAGGCCGCGTCCACGTCTTTGGTCTGGCAGAGCGTCGAGAAAATCGAGCTGTAGGAGCGGGCATGGACCGCCTCCATAAAGCTGATATTCGACATCACCGCCTCTTCGTGCGGCGTCAGCGCATCGCTCATCAGCGCGGGCGCACCCACGGTGTTCTGAATCGTGTCCAGCAGCGTCAGTCCGGTAAAGACGCGGATTGTCAGCTGCTGCTCGGCGTGGCTGAGCGTTTGCCAGGCCGGAATATCGTTGGAGAGCGGCACCTTTTCCGGCAGCCAGAAGTTGCTGGTCAGGCGGTTCCACACCTCAAGGTCTTTATCGTCCTGAATCTTGTTCCAGTTAACGGCACTCACGCGTGACAGTTTCATCCTTTCTCCTTACAGCGCGCAGGACACGCAGCCTTCGATTTCGGTGCCTTCCAGCGCAAGCTGGCGCAGGCGAATGTAGTACAGCGTTTTGATGCCTTTCTTCCAGGCATAAATCTGCGCCTTATTGATATCCCGCGTGGTGGCGGTATCCGGGAAGAAGAGCGTCAGCGACAGCCCCTGGTCCACGTGCTTTGTCGCCTCGGCGTAGGTATCAATGATTTTCTCCGGCCCGATCTCATAGGCGTCCTGATAGAGCGCCAGATTGTCGTTGGTCATAAACGGGGCAGGGTAGTAGACGCGCCCGGTTTTGCCTTCCTTGCGGATTTCAATCTTCGACACGATCGGGTGAATGCTCGACGTGGCGTGATTGATGTAAGAAATGGAGCCGGTCGGCGGCACCGCCTGAAGGTTCTGGTTATAGATGCCGTAGCGCATTACGTCGTCGCGCAGCTGCTGCCACATCTCGCGCGTCGGCAGGGTAATGCCGGCGCGGTCAAACAGCGCGCGCACTTTTTCGGTTTTCGGCTGCCAGTCGCCTTCCAGATACTGGCTGAAATATTCCCCGCTGGCGTAGCGCGACTGCTCAAAGCCTGCGAACCGCTGGCTGCGCTCGCGCGCCAGCATCATTGAGGTATGCAGCGCATGCCAGGTGATGGTGTAGAAATAGAGATTCGTGAAATCCAGCCCTTCCGGGCTGCCGTAGGCGATGCCTTCCCGCGCCAGGTAGCCGTGCAGGTTCATCTGTCCAAGGCCGATGGCGTGCGACGCGGCGTTGCCCGCCTCAATGGACGGCACGCTGCGAATGTGGCTCATGTCCGATACCGCCGTCAGCCCGCGAACGGCGGTCTCCACCGTGCGGCCAAAATCTGGCGAATCCATGGTGTGGGCAATATTCAGCGACCCGAGGTTGCAGGAGATATCTTTGCCGATGTCCGCGTAGTCGAGGTTTTCGTCATAGGTGGAGGCGCTGTTGACCTGCAAAATCTCCGAGCACAGGTTGCTCATGTTGATGCGCCCGGCAATCGGGCTGGCGCGGTTAACCGTATCCTCGTACATGATGTACGGGTAGCCGGACTCAAACTGAATTTCCGCCAGCGTCTGGAAGAAATCGCGGGCGTTGATGTACTTCTTGCGGATGCGATCGTCTGCAACCAGCTCGTCATAAAGCTCGCTTATCGCCACGTCGCCAAACGCTTTGCCGTAGATACGTTCAACGTCATACGGCGAGAACAGCGCCATGTCGGCATTCTCTTTGGCCAGCTTAAAGGTGATATCCGGTATAACCACACCGAGCGACAGGGTTTTGATGCGGATTTTTTCGTCGGCGTTTTCACGTTTGGTATCCAGAAAACGCAGAATATCCGGGTGGTGCGCGTGCAGATAAACCGCGCCCGCACCCTGGCGTGCGCCAAGCTGGTTGGCATAGGAAAACGCATCTTCCAGCATCTTCATCACCGGGATGACGCCGGAAGACTGGTTTTCGATGCGTTTGATTGGCGCGCCCGCTTCCCGCAGGTTTGAGAGCAGAAACGCCACGCCGCCGCCGCGTTTCGACAGCTGTAGCGCCGAATTCACCGCACGGCCAATCGACTCCATATTGTCTTCAATACGCAGCAGGAAGCAGGAGACCAGCTCGCCGCGCTGGGCTTTGCCGCAGTTAAGGAAGGTTGGCGTGGCAGGCTGGAAGCGGCCTGAGAGGATCTCCTCCGTCAGCCTTTCGGCCAGAGCTTCATCGCCCTGCGCCAGCGTCAGCGCCACCATGACCACCCGATCTTCAAAGCTTTCTAAATAGCGTTTGCCGTCGAAGGTTTTCAGGGTGTAGCTGGTGTAATACTTCCATGCGCCAAGAAACGTCTGGAAGCGAAAACCGCTGGCGTGCGCACGTGCAAACAATGCCTCCACGAAGGCGCGATCGTAGCGGGTCAGGACGCGCTCTTCGTAATATCCCTCTTTTACCAGATAGTCGAGACGTTCCCGCTGGCTGCCAAAGGTAACGCTGTTCGGGCGTACGTGGGCGGCAAAAAAGGCGTCCACCGCCTCACGATCTTTATCAAGCTGAATGCGCCCCTCGCGGTCGTAGAGGTTAAGCATTGCGTTTAATGCGTGGTAATCCGGCGTCGCCTGAATCACGCGTTCTGCGGTTGTCGTTGCCAAAATTCGTTCACTCCTTTACGCACGTTCTCTACGTCCTGCTGGGTCCCCATCAGTTCAAAACGATAGAGATACGGCACGCCGCATTTTTGAGAGATGACATCCCCGGCGCGGGCAAAGGCCTCGCCGAAATTACGATTGCCCGCCGCAATCACGCCGCGAATCAGCTGTCGGTTATGGGGATCGTTCAGAAAGCGGATCACCTGACGGGGAACAGCCCCCGCGGTGCCGCCGCCGCCATAGCTCGGCACCACCAGTATGTAAGGTTCGTCTACCTGAATACGCTCCCGCTCGTTTAGCGGGATGCGTATCGCAGGCAGCCCGAGGCGCTCCATAAACCGAAGCGTGTTTTCCGAGCTGCTGGAAAAGTAGACCAGCCTGCTCATGCACTGACGGCCTGAGCGGCAAGACGGTTGATCATGTCCGGGCGAAAGCCAGACCAGCTGGTATCACCGGCAACCACCACCGGAAGCTGACGAAAACCCTGCGCACGCAGGATGTCAGCCGCGTCGGGCACCTGATCAAGATTGACCATCTCAAATGCCACGCCGCGGCTCTCCATCGCCCGTTTTGTGGCGTGGCACTGAACACAATCGTTACGAGTGTAAATAATAATGCTCATGATTCGTATTTCCATTTAGAATGAGAGAACGGCGCGAGTAAACGCGTCATGTTGTGTGTATCTGTCTAAAGGGAATACTAGATGTAGTTGCGATAAGTTTCAACCACACAAGATATGGGAAATTTAGATTGATAAGACCCTAATGATGAGCCCGGCGGGGCAGGGCGGGCTGTGCATGTTCTTCAGGCTTTCCGGCAAAGAAAAGCCCCGGCGCCAGGGGCAACCGGGGCTAAGAACTCGCGCTTACTTACGCAGGCTAAGCAGGGCGCCGACAAAAATACCGACCGCCGCCACCGTTCCCAGAGTACACAGCGGTTTTTCACGTACGAAGGTGGTGGCGCAGCTGGCCATATCGCAGGCCGCCTGGGTGGTACGTGAGCGGCCATTCATCCTTGCGCGCGTTTCACGCAGCAGAGACTGAGCCTTACGTTTCGCGGCATCTGTTTCATCCTTCGCATCAGAGCCCCAGGATTTCAGCACCGCTTCCAGCGTATCCGCTAATTGGCTGACATCATTACGAATATCTTGGGTGTCGTCGTTAATATCGTTTCGGTTCGGTCTGTTAAACATACGATCCTCCATAATTTGTGTTCCCGTTTAGTTTAGTTCAGAAATTTATTATCTGAAGCCAGTCACGGGTTATCGGGCAGTTTATGGAATATTCTGAAAGCCCTGCTAATGCTGAATACTGTAAGGTTGCCCGGCAGGTATGATAATGAGGAAGAGATATGTATTTACGACCCGATGAGGTGGCGCGCGTTCTTGAAAAAGAAGGGTTCACCATGGATGAGGTAACATCAAAAGCGTACGGATATCGCCGTGGCGAGAATTATGTTTACGTTAACCGTGAAGCAAGAATGGGGCGTACTGCTCTCATTATTCACCCGACACTGAAAGACAGAAGCCTGTCATTTGCTGAGCCCGCCTCGGATATTAAAACCTGCGATCATTATCAGCAATTTCCGCTCTATTTAGGCGGCGAGACGCATGAACATTATGGTATTCCGCACGGTTTCAGCTCGCGTATGGCGCTGGAGCGGTTCCTGAAAGGGCTGTTTGGCGACGTACAATAACTCTGCGACTGGCATGTGCCAGTCGCCTCACCTTACGCTTTGGCCTGGCTATAGGGGCTGACTTTAAACAGGCGACGGCAGTAGTCAAGAAAGTAACCGTACACCGCACCCATCAGCATTGATACCACGATATTCGAACTTACCGCGGCGGCGATTTGATGCCAGTCTGCGCCCACCGTCAGCAAAATAACCACATACACCGGGGACTGGAACGTTACATAGGCCAGCACGTCAGCCAGGTTTTTTACCCAACCTGCTGGGCTAATACGCCGGGCATAACGCATCACCGCATCGCGATACAGTCCGTACGGCCAGGCGATCATAATATTCACCGGAATGGCCACCAGGCGCGACGAGAGGGACTGCTCAAAGGACATTCCCGACAGAAATATTTCAATCAGCATGTTCACGACGGAACAGTAAACGACCATCGCGAAGGTATCCGCTACCGCATGGCGCAGGCGAGACTGCGGTGAGAACATGTCTGAACTCCTCGAACAGGACAAAAAAGTGGCGTTTTACCTGCGGCGTTTAGTGCTTTAGGTTGGTTTGTTTTGAGTGTATAGCGTATCTCTCTGGCTTTTAACTAACAAGTAGTGATTAATCTTTATTTAGTGGCGCTTTGTCCATAAAATTCTCTAAAGTCGTCTGTTTTTTGCGCGCTTCGTTATTTTCTTTCCCATCAACGTTTTTATTAAAAGAAATCAATCCATTAGCTTATCTGAGCACGCGTGAAACGTTTGTTGTACGAGCGTTTAAGGGCGGTTTTTTGAACGGTTTTAAACAGACGTTTTTGGCTAGGTGCAGGACGGTATATTACGCATTATAACTGACGGATAATTCCGGGTTATATTAACGGGATATTCTAAAACATTTACAATAATGTCAAAACGACAGGATGGGTAGATATCAGAACAAAAATCAATTATTCTGTTGCCTGATTTATGTTATACACACGAAGAAAGGTTTCTCATTATTATGGCTTTAACGTTACAGAATCTTAATAATATCCGTACGCTCCGGGCGCTGGCGCGTGAATTATCCATGGATGTTCTGGAAGAAATGCTGGAAAAAGTCCGGATGATCACGGAAGAAAAACGCAGCGAGCAGGCTGAATTAGAGCGTCAACGCGCTGAGCAGCAGGAAAAAATTAATGCTCTGCTGGAACTGATGAAGGCTGACGGTATTTCCCCGAGCGATCTGTTAGGCGGTGAACTGGCTCATGCGGGCCAGCCGGCTAAAAAACGTAAAGCGCGTGCGGCGAAATATCGTTTCATCGATGCGAACGGTGAAGAGAAAACGTGGACCGGTCAGGGACGTACGCCAAAGCCCATTGCGAACGCGCTGGCAAACGGTAAATCTCTGGACGATTTCCTGATCTGATGATAATTCGGGCGGTGTATTCCGCCCGGTTATTGACTCAGCAGACGCCAAAGTCACCTTCTTCGGAGTAAAGAACCACGTCCGCCGCTTTCAGGTTATATTTCTCGCCCTGCTCATTGCTGGCCTGTACGGCCACAATATTTTCACCATTCACTTCGAGCACTTTCAGTTTCGGACCGCCCTGACGCGGTTGAACATAATCGCCGACAGAAAACATAGCACCTCCTAATGTTGTTATGATCTTCACCATAGCCCACGTCCTGGGGCGGGGTACAGTTTAATCTTGCAAATACCCCTTATCAGGTACGCCGGTTCCACGGCATCACTTTCAGCAGTCGCGCCATGCCGCAAAAACCCGTCACACCGGCAAACAGCAGCCCGGCGCCCACAAAACCGCTCAGCAGGTAAAAGGCGCTGGAGACGCTGTAGCCCAGCACCACACCGCAGAGGATCAGCAGCCCGGCGGCGATCTGCACCTGACGCATCAGCGGAAGGGGTTGCGATCTGTCTTCAACGGTCAGCAGCCCGGCCTGCTTCCAGCCCTGAATACCCCCCTCAACCACAAAGGCGTTTGCAGGGGACGCTGCCCGGGCAAGACGAGCGGCATTGTTTGAGGTTCGCGCGCCGGACTGACAGTGGAAAATCACCGTTTCTCCCGGTGCTGGGTTTAGCCCGCCGGGTAACGAATCCAGCGGGATGGAGTGCGCCGCCGGAATATGCTCGCGGGCAAATTCGTCGGCGTCGCGAATATCGATGAGTTTAGCGCCCTCTGCAATCAGCGTGCTTGCCTGCCGGGGCGTAATAAGGGGAAGAGACATTGTGTTTCCTTACGGTCATTTTCAGAACAGTAGAGCATTTAAGGCAAGGTTTAAGCCAGTGTAAAGAGGGTAAAGGCAGGTAAAAGCGCGAGTGCCGAATGGCAGTTACCCGTAAACTGGCTACGCTTAGAGTTGTGTCTTTTATACTTTTCAATTGGTTAGCTTGCACGGAGTTTTTATGGGTTTTTGGCGTGTTGTTTTTACGATTATTCTCCCGCCGCTGGGCGTGCTGCTTGGCAAGGGACTGGGCTGGGCGTTTATCCTGAACATCCTTCTGACCATCCTGGGTTACTTCCCGGGCCTTATCCACGCGTTTTGGGTTCAGACGAAAAGCTAAATACGCCACAGTAAGTCACTGTAGATCCGGGTCAGCGCGCCCTCGGGGCCAAACTGCTGTTTGATCCAGCGCGTGACCTGACCGGTCGCCGCATGCTGCGTGGCGAGCAGCATGCGCGAGTCCTGGCGCGGATTATTGATTCGCCGCGTCACCAGCAGCCCGTCCTCTACCGCCTCCCGCGTCATATACTCCGGTAAAAATCCAATACCTTCCCCCAAGATCTGACACTGACATTTGGTGTTGAAGTCCGGTACCAGAATCGCCTCCTGGCCGTGAAGCAGCCAGCCGACCTTCTTGTTGATGGTGTGCGCAGTGTCCTCGACCATGATATTGGGATACAGACGCAGCTGACTTTCGGAAATGGGCTCCGGGGCGAATGCCAGCGGATGCGTCGGGGCGATGGCAAATACCCAGCGGATCGCCCCTATTTCGGTGTAATCAATGCCGCCGCCGTCCAGCAGCGTATCCGGCGCGCCAATGGCAATGTTGGCCTGATTATTAATGATGGAATCCCAGACGCCGTTGTACACCTCGGTCGTCACCGTGATCTGGCAGGTGGGAAACTGTTTTTTCAACACCTGGAGCAAACGCGCGGTATGGCGTGGCGTATACAAAAGCTGATTAATGCAGATGCGCACCCGCGTCTCAATGCCCTGCGAAATGGTATCAATCCCGCGCTTGATGGCGTGAAAGTCATTCAGCAGGTCGGTCGCTTTACGATAAAAGTAAAAGCCGGATTCGGTCAGCTCAATGCTGCGCGTGTTGCGTACAAACAGCACCACGTCCAGCCCGGTCTCCATGCGTTTAATGGTGTAGCTGATGGCGGAGGTGGTCACGCCCAGCTCGGCAGCAGCTTTGCTAAAACTGCCAAAACGCGCCGCGGTGGTGAAGGCCAGCAAATTCTCTTCGGTAAAGATGGAATTCATATCACAGCATCCTCAGTCATCAGTTTTGAACATATTTTAACAACGACGTTACATCAAATTTGATGCCGGTCACAGTTCTGGCTTTTCACGCAGATCCGCGTCATGTAAGGCTTTTTCAGCCATAAGGATAATGCAGCCTGAGGTGCCTGAACGCGGTAAAACATAAGAAAAAGGTTGCACAGACGCACGTTTTTGCCTGACCGTTGAATTTAACTCAACAATGAATTGCGTGTCGATGAATCATTTTTAAGCGGATTCTTTTATGAACAGCCTGTTGCTATTCTCAGGTCATCAGAAGTGACACATAGGGAGTCTTAATATGTCTGCAACTGCACTGGTTACAGAATTTCTGCTGGCGGCAGAAGAGGGCAATATCGATGCGCTAAAAGCCTGCCTGAAGAAAGGCGTGGATATTAACGCGACCAACCGCCAGAAAAGAACCGCCATTATTATTGCCAGCCTCAAAAAGCATTACGCCTGCGTGGAATTTTTAATTGCCGCCGGGGCGGATATTGATAAACAGGACCAGACCTGCTTTAACCCCTTCCTGATTAGCTGCCTGACCAATGATTTAACCCTGCTGCGCATTGTTCTTCCAGCGGAGCCGGATCTCGACCGTCTGACGCGTTTTGGCGGCGTGGGTATAACCCCTGCCAGTGAAAAAGGGCATGTTGAAATCGTGCGCGAGCTGCTGGAAAAAACCGATATTAACGTCAACCACACCAATTTTGTCGGCTGGACACCGCTGCTTGAAGCCATCGTGTTAAACGACGGCGGCGCAAAGCAGCAGGAAATTGTGAAGCTGCTGCTGGATCACGGTGCGAATCCGCACATGACCGATAAATACGGCAAAACCCCGCTCGAACTGGCGCGGGAAAAAGGCTTCAACGCGATAGCAGACCTGCTGCTGGCGGCGGGCGCATAGCGCAATTGGCCAGCCACTTCCGGCTGGCCGTTAATTCAAAAAGTTTTTTACCGACGTGCATTCTGCGCGACGGCGGCCCCCTTTTATCTTAAACAGGTGAAAATAATGCCAACCAAAGTCGTCATAAAAAAGAACACGTATTTCGATTCGGTTTCCTTAATGTCGGTCTCCACCAAAGCCAATAAACTGCCGGGCGTCGAACAGGCATTTGTGGCGATGGCGACGGAAATGAATAAAGGCGTTCTGAAAAATCTCGGGCTGCTCACGCCGGAATTAGCAGAAGCCAAAAATGGCGACCTGATGATCGTGATTAAAGGCGACGCGGCGAACGATGAAACGCTGGCGGAAATAGAAGCCTTATTTTCCCGCAAAGCGAGCAGCGGCGCCCACGAAGCACGCTACGCGACGATTGCCAGCGCCAAAACCCATCGCCCGGACAGCAACCTGGCGGTCATTTCGGTCAACGGCACCTTTGCCGCCCGCGAAGCGCGTCAGGCGCTGGAAAACGATCTTAACGTGATGCTGTTCTCCGATAACGTGTCGCTGGACGACGAGCTGGCGCTGAAGCAGCTGGCGCATGAGAAAGGGCTGCTGATGATGGGGCCAGACTGCGGGACCGCCATCATCAACGGTGCGGGGCTGTGCTTCGCCAACGCGGTACGTCGCGGGCCGATTGGGATTGTGGGCGCCTCCGGCACCGGCAGCCAGGAGCTGAGCGTACGCATTCACGAGTTTGGCGGCGGCGTGTCGCAGCTGATCGGCACCGGCGGGCGCGATCTCAGCGAGAAAATCGGCGGTCTCATGATGCTCGACGCCATCGACATGCTTGAGGCGGATGAGGGCACCCAGGTGATTGCGCTCATCTCCAAGCCGCCTGCACCCGCGGTGGCCGGGAAAATGCTGGCCCGCGCGCGCGCCTGCCGCAAGCCCGTGGTCGTCTGTTTCCTTGGCCGCAACGACCCGCCCGCCGATGAAGACGGCTTGCAGTTTGCCCGTGGCACCAAAGAGGCGGCGCTGAAAGCGGTGCTGCTCACCGGCGTTAAAAAAGAGTCGCTGGATTTACATCCGCTCAACTGGCCGCTGATTGAAGAGGTGCGCGCCCGCCTGACGCCGCAGCAGAAGTACATTCGCGGCCTGTTCTGCGGCGGCACCTTGTGCGACGAAGCGATGTTCGCCGCGCTTGCGAAATTCGACGATGTCTGGAGCAATATCCAGCCGGATCCGGCTAAGCGCCTGAAGGACATCAGCGTCAGCCAGGCCCACACCTTCCTTGACTTCGGTGACGACGACTTCACCAACGGCAAACCGCACCCAATGATTGACCCGACTAACCGCATCAGCCGCCTGCTACAGGAGGCGCGCGATCCGCAGGTGGGCGTCATCGTCATGGACTTCGTGCTCGGCTTTGGCGCACACGAGGATCCGGTGGGGGTGATGATCGAGGCGATCAAAGAGGCACAGGCCATTGCGAAAGCCGATAACCGTCCGCTGGAGATCCTCGGCTACGTGCTCGGCACCGATCAGGATCCGCAGTCGCTGGCGCAGCAGTGCCAGCGGCTGACCGACGCAGGCGTCATCTGGGCCAGCAGCAGCACCAACACCGGATTACTGGCACGCGAATTTGTCTGCAAAGGGGAGAAAGCATAATGACCACTTTATTCAACCAGCCGCTTAACGTCATTAACGTCGGCATTGCGATGTTCAGCGAAGACCTCAAAAAGCAGCACGTTCCCGTGACCCAGCTCGACTGGACGCCGCCGGGGCAGGGCAATATGCAGGTGGTGGAGGCGCTCGACCAGCTGGCAGAGAAACCGCTGGCGGAGAAAATCGCCGCCGCGAACCACATTGCCCTTGAGCGCATTATTCAGTCCCATCCGGTGCTGGTGGGCTATGACCAGGCGATTAACGTGGTGCCGGGCATGACCCGCACCACCATTCTGCATGCTGGTCCACCCGTCGCCTGGGAAAACATGTGCGGGGCGATGAAGGGCGCGGTTACCGGTGCGCTGGTGTTTGAAGGGCTGGCGACGGATCTGGAGGACGCGGCAAGGCTGGCGGCTTCAGGCGACATTACCTTCTCGCCGTGCCACGAGCACGACTGCGTGGGCTCCATGGCGGGCGTCACCTCCGCGTCGATGTTTATGCACATCGTTGAGAACAAAACCTACGGCAACCGGGCGTTCACCAACCTCAGCGAGCAGATGGCGAAGATCCTGCGCATGGGCGCCAACGACCAGAGCGTGATCGACCGCCTGAACTGGATGCGCGACGTGCTCGGCCCGATGCTGCGCGACGCGATGAACATCATCGGCGAAATCGACCTGCGCCTGATGCTGGCCCAGGCGCTGCACATGGGCGACGAGTGCCACAACCGCAACAACGCGGGCACCACGCTGCTGATCCAGGCCCTGACGCCGGGGCTGATCCAGGCGGGCTATCCGGTGGAGCAGCAGCGTGAGGTGTTCGAGTTTGTCGCCAGCAGCGACTACTTCTCCGGCCCGACGTGGATGGCGATGTGTAAGGCCGCGCTGGATGCCGCCCACGGCATTGAGTACAGCACCGTCGTGACTACCATGGCGCGCAACGGCTACGAGTTCGGCCTGCGCGTTTCCGGCCTGCCGGGGCAGTGGTTTACCGGTCCGGCGCAGCAGGTGATTGGCCCGATGTTCGCAGGCTATAAGCCGGAAGACTCCGGACTGGACATTGGCGACAGCGCCATCACCGAAACCTACGGCATCGGCGGCTTTGCGATGGCGACGGCGCCGGCCATCGTTGCGCTGGTGGGCGGCACGGTGGAGGAAGCCATCGACTTCTCCCGCCAGATGCGCGAAATCACCCTCGGCGAGAATCCGAACGTCACCATTCCGCTGCTGTCGTTTATGGGCATTCCAACCGCCATCGACATCACCAGAGTGGCGGGCAGCGGCATTCTGCCGGTGATCAACACCGCCATAGCCCACAAGGACGCGGGCATCGGCATGATTGGGGCGGGCATCGTTCACCCGCCGTTTAGCTGTTTTGAAAAGGCGCTGTTGACCTTCCGCGATCGCTACGTTCTATAAGGTATGCATCCATGAAAAACATGAAACTGGAGTGGAAAAGAGGTGACTGGGCGGCCTATTTTGGGTTGATGACCAACAACCTGACTAATTTGCTGACCATGATGGGGTTGCTCATTTTTGTCGTCGGCATCCCGAAGGAGATTGTTTATGGACGCATCGCGCCGGCCTTCGGGCTGGCGGTGCTGGTAGCGAGTTTATGCTACACATGGTTTGGCCTGCAAATGGCGCGCGCCACCGGACGTACGGACGTCACCGCGCTGCCGTCCGGCCCGAGCGCACCCTCGATTTTTACCGTGACCTTCCTGGTCCTGATGCCCGTCTACCAGCAAACCGGGGATGCGGATTTCGCGATTCAGATTGGCCTGGTGTGGTGCTTCGTGGAAGCGATGATCCTGGCGGGCGGCTCGTTCCTGGGTGAGACCATCCGCAAGATGATCCCGCGTACCGTGCTGCTGTCGTGCCTGTCCGGTCTTGGCCTGCTGCTGCTGGCGATGAACCCGATGTTGCAGGCGTTCGAAGCGCCCACCGTGTCGTTCATCGTCCTGCTGCTGATCTTCATTAACTGGTTCGGTAAAAAGCCGATTTTCGCCAAAATCCCGACCGGCCTGCTGCTGCTGATTGCCGGAACGGCATTAGCGTGGATTTCCGGACTGCAAAGCCCGGATGCCATCAAGGCGTCTATGTCCTCCTTCGGCTTTAACCCGCCTGAGGTTCACGTGGACAGCTTTATGCAGGGCCTGCCGCACGCGCTGCCGTATCTGGCGTCCGCCGTGCCGCTGGGGCTGGCGAACTACATCTTTGACCTGGAGAACATCGAAAGCGCCCACGCGGCGGGGGATGAGTACCCGACCCGCAAGGTGATGCTGGCGAACGGCCTGGCTTCCATGCTCGGCTGCCTGATGGGCAACCCGTTCCCGGTCACGGTCTACGTGGGCCATCCCGGCTGGAAGGCGATGGGGGCGAGCATCGGCTACACGCTGGCGTCCGGCGTAACCATGTTTATCGTGCCGCTGTTCGGGCTGGGGGCGTTTATGCTCGCCATCATACCGATGACCGCTATCGTGCCGATTCTGGTGTTTATTGGCGTCGTCACCGCCAACCAGGTGGTGCGGGAAACGCCGAAAGTGGAGGTGCCCGTCATCTTTATCTGCCTGTTCCCGTGGATCGCTAACTGGGCGCTGACCATGATGAACAGCGTGATGAGCGCGGCGGGAACCAGCGCGGCGAAAATTGGCACTGACGTGCTGCACAGCAAAGGGATTTACTACGAGGGGCTGATGCACCTCGGCAACGGCGCGCCGCTCGCCAGCATGCTCTGGGGCTGTATCGCTATCTTCGCCATCATTAACAAGCCGCTGCGCGGGGCCGTCGCCGCCGCAGGTGGGGCGCTGCTGGCGCTGTTTGGCGTGATCCACGCGCCGGTGGTGGGCTTTGCCGAGGGCAGTTCCCTGATGTTCGTCACGGCCTACCTGATGATGGGCGGCATGTTTGTGGTGAAGCATGTCCTCGACAGCCGTGAAGTTGCGAGCGCTGAAGTTACCGTTGCGAAGGAAAACGTATGAAAGAGCTTATGGTCGTCGCCATCGGCGGCAACAGCATCATCAAAGACAACGCCAGCCAGTCGGTTGAACATCAGGCGCAGGCGGTCAAAGCGGTGGCCGAGTCGGTGCTCGAAATGCTGGCCTCCGACTATGACATCGTCCTCACCCACGGTAACGGCCCGCAGGTGGGGCTGGATCTGCGCCGCGCCGAGATCGCCCACGAGCGGGAAGGGCTGCCGCTGACCCCGCTGGCAAACTGCGTGGCGGATACCCAGGGCGGCATCGGCTACCTGATCCAGCAGGCGCTCAACAACCGCCTGGCGGCGCGCGGCGAGCAGAAGGCGGTCACGGTCGTTACCCAGGTGGAGGTGGATAAAAACGATCCCGGCTTTACGCACCCGACAAAACCGATCGGCGCGTTCTTCAGCGAGGCGCAGCGCGACGAGCTACAGCTCGCGCACCCGGACTGGCATTTTGTCGAGGATTCAGGCCGGGGCTATCGCCGCGTGGTGGCCTCACCCCAGCCGCTGAGCATCGTCGAGGCGGATGCGATTAAGGCGCTAACGCATAAGGGTTTTGTGGTCATCGGCGCGGGCGGCGGAGGCATTCCCGTGGTGCGCAGCGAGCAGGGGGACTATCAGAGCGTCGATGCGGTTATCGATAAAGATCTCTCCACCGCGCTGCTGGCGCGCGAGATCTGCGCCGACGTGCTGGTGATAACCACCGGCGTGGAGAAAGTCTGCGTTAACTTCGGCAAGCCAGACCAGCAGGCGCTGGACACCGTCAGCGTGGCGCAGATGACGCGCTACATGAACGAAGGCCACTTCCCGGCGGGCAGCATGCTGCCAAAAATCGTCGCCTCGCTGGCGTTTTTACGCCACGGCGGCAGGCGCGTGATCATCACCTCGCCGGACTGCCTGCCCGCGGCGCTGCGCGGTGAAACGGGTACCCACATTGTTAATGAAGGAAGATAAGATGAGTGAAAACAAAAGCCGCCGCGAGTTTATCAGCCAGAGCGGTAAAATGGTCACCGCCTGCGCGCTGTTTGGCGCAACCGGCTCCGTCGCGTATGCTGCCGATACTGCAAAGGCAACCTGCGAGACGGGGAAACCGATGAACATCACCGCAAAACATTACTATCTGGACAACGTGCTGCTGGAGGCCGGGTTCAACGTCGACGGCAGCGTGGCGACAAGCACCCGCACCGAGCTGAAAACGCTGGAGATCAAAGACGGGAAGATCGTCGCCCTGCGCGACAACGGCAGCCACACCGATGCCGCGCTGCCGCACTACGACGCGGGTAAGAAACTGATGCTTCCGGCGATGCGCGACATGCACATCCATCTGGATAAAACCTTTTACGGCGGCCCGTGGCGGTCGCTCAACCGCCCGGCGGGAACCACTATTCAGGATATGATCCGCCTGGAACAGAAGCTGCTGCCGGAGTTACAGCCTTACACTCAGGCGCGCGCGGAAACGCTGATCGACCTGATCCAGTCGAAAGGATCCACGATTGCCCGCAGCCACTGCAATATTGAGCCGGTTTCCGGCCTGAAAAACCTGGAAAATTTGCAGGCGGTGCTGGCGCGCCGCAGCGCAGGTTTCGACTGCGAAATCGTTGCCTTCCCGCAGCACGGTCTGCTGCTCTCCAACTCTGAAAAGCTGATGCGCGAGGCGATGCAGGCCGGGGCGCACTACGTGGGCGGGCTGGACCCAACCAGCGTTGACGGCGCGATGGAAAAATCGCTCGATACCATGTTCCAGATTGCGCTGGACTACGACAAAGGGGTGGATATTCACCTGCACGAAACCAGCCCGGCGGGCGTAGCGGCGGTGAATTACATGGTGGAAACCGTGGAGAAAACGCCGGCGCTGAAGGGGAAGCTGACCATCAGCCACGCCTTCGCGCTGGCGACGCTCAACGAGCAGCAGGTGGATGAGATAGCCACCCGCATGGCGGCGCAGCAGGTGACCATCGCCTCCACCGTGCCGATTGGCACCCTGCACATGCCGCTGAAGCAGCTGCGGGAGAAGGGCGTGTTCGTGATGACGGGCACCGACAGCGTGATCGACCACTGGTCGCCGTACGGTCTGGGTGACATGCTGGAGAAAGCCAATCTCTACGCCCAGCTCTATATTCGCCCGAACGAGCAGACGCTCTCCCGCGCGCTCGGCATCGCCACCGGCGACGTGCTGCCGCTGAACGATAAAGGTGAACGCGTATGGCCGAAAGCGCAGGACGACGCCAGCTTTGTGCTGGTGGACGCCTCCTGTTCCGCCGAGGCGGTGGCGCGCATTTCTCCGCGCACCGCGACGTTCCACAAGGGGAACCTCGTCTGGAGCACGGTCGCCTGACGCCACGATGGGGTATCGCTACAGGTGATACCCCGACAATCGCAACTCCCGATCAATCCACTCGACGAACTGCTGGATCTTCCACGCGCGTTCGTTCATGTGCGGCATCACCAGATGATGCGCGTTAATGGCGATTCCCATCTCATCCGGCAGAACCTGTACCAGCGAGCCATCCTTCAGGTGATCGGTAGCCATCATTTTGCTCTCCAGAATAAACCCCAGCCCCATGCGCGCCGCTTCAAAGCTCATATAGGAACGGTCGAAGCTGAGGCTGAAATTGAGCCAGGGCCTGTCGATATTGTGCCAGGCGAACCATTTTTCCCAGTTCACCAGAGTGCTGGTGGAGGAGATAAGCGACTGTTGCAGCAGATCGGCGGGCGTGCTGATGGGATGCTCTTCTGCATAGCCCGGCGAGGCCAATACTACCAGAGTGTCGTTTTTAATGGTCATCACCCGGTAAGCATCCCAGTCCGGAATACCATGACGGATATCAATGTCGATATTATCTCTGGCGAACTGCTGGTTCTCATAGGAGCAGGTGAGATTGATGGTGATATCAGGATATTCGGCGCGGAATCTGCCCAGACGGCGCAACAGCCATGACAGTCCGAAGGTGGGGGAAGAGTGCACGCGAAGCACAGCATTGTCTTTTTCTTTCACGATCTGATCGGTGGCGCGCCCAATGGCGCTCATCGCCGCCGAGACCTCCCGCAGATATTTTTCTCCCGTCGGGGTGAGTTGAACCCCTTTGCCGCTGCGGATAAATAATTTCTTGCCCAGCCACGATTCCAGCGACGCGATCTGGTGGCTTACCGCCGAAGGCGTGACGTTGAGCTGTTCCGCCGCCTGATGAATGCTCAGGGCGTTAGCAACGGCGATAAACGCCTGCAAATTTCTGAGCGAGGGCAGCGATAACGTCTGGCGATCCTGCGCGGACATGGCCTACTCCTTACACGATAATTGATAAAAAACATAACATTGTGACTGCGAGCGGGCAATTTTATCCCGATGTTATTTTTTTTGAGCTGTATCGCGAATCAAATTTATCTCAGCAATAAATGAGCTTTATTGAATGGCGTTTCATGGGTGAGCCGATATATTGACGTTGAACGCAATAATAAAACGACTCACGGTGTTCGAATAATGAGGTAAGTTATGTCTCGTATAGAACAAGCAGTCCCCTACATAAAGACTAAAAAAAACAATTACCGTTTCGTTGTGCTGGCATTAATTTTTATTGTTTATGCCATTAACTATGCTGACCGAACAAATATTGGTGCGGTACTGCCGTTTATCATTGACGAATTTCATATCAATAATTTCGAAGCCGGTGCTATCGCCAGCATGTTTTTTTTGGGATATGCCCTGAGCCAAATTCCTGCGGGCTTTTTTATTGCCAAAAAGGGAATTCGCGGCATGGTGGCACTGTCGATATTCGGCTTCTCTGCCTTTACCTGGCTGATGGGCACCGCAACCTCGGTTCTGGGCCTGAAGTGTATCCGCCTGGGGCTGGGGTTAACAGAGGGGCCGTGCCCGGTCGGGCTGGCCTCCACCATCAATAACTGGTTTCCGCCAAAGGAGAAGGCCACGGCCACGGGCGTCTACATCGCCGCCACCATGTTCGCGCCCATCCTCGTGCCGCCGCTGGCCGTGTGGATCGCCATGACCTGGGGCTGGCGCTGGGTCTTCTTCTCCTTTGCGATCCCAGGATTGGTCATTGCCGTCCTGTGGTATCTGCTGGTACGCACGAAGCCGTCCGAGAGCGCATTCGTCTCTAAAGCGGAGCTGGAGACCATTACCGCCGGTCAGGAGACGCCGGACGCCAGACGTGAAAACATCGTGATTTCACCGGGCTTTGCACGCCTCGATCGGCTGATCCGCGTGCGGGAGTTAGCCCCGGTAAGCACGGTGAAAGGGCTGTTTACCTCGAAGAATATTCTCGGCGACTGCGTAGCCTATTTTATGATGGTCAGCGTGCTGTACGGACTGTTGACGTGGATCCCGCTCTATCTGGTGAAAGAGAAAGGCTTTACGTTTATGAGCATGGGGCTGGTCGCCAGCATGCCGTGCATCGGTGGATTTATCGGTGCGATTTTTGGCGGCTACGTCTCCGACAAACTGCTCGGCCGCCGACGTAAACCGACCATGATGTTTACCGCCATCAGCACCGTTTTAATGATGGTCATTATGCTGAATATTCCGCAAAGCACCGTGGCGGTTTGCGTCGGGCTATTTTTTGTCGGCCTCTGTCTGAATATTGGCTGGCCCGCTTTTACAGCTTATGGCATGGCTGTTGCGGACAATAAAACCTATCCCATTGCCGCGTCCATCATCAACAGCGGCGGTAATCTCGGCGGATTTGTTTCCCCGATGCTGGCAGGTTATCTGCTGGATAAAACAGGTAGTTTTAATTCCGTGTTTATTTATTTCGGTATTTGCGCAGCCATTGGCTTAATTATGATTATGCTGCTGGAAGAACCGAAATAAATCATTAAATCTCTCTTGTCCGAATGGAGTAAATATATGCTACTGAAAAATAAAGTCGCCGTTATTACCGGCGCGGCTTCCGTACGCGGTTTGGGTTTCGCTACGGCGAAATTATATGCCGAACAGGGTGCGAAAGTGGTGATTATCGATTTAAACGCTGAAGCCAGCCGGGCTGCCGCCGCGAGCCTGGGCGACGAACATCTGGGCCTTGCGGCGAACGTCAGCAATGAATTCCAGGTTAATGCCGCCATTGAGCAGGTGCTGGGGAAATACGGGCGCATCGATATTCTGGTGAATAACGCCGGCATTACTCAGCCGATCAAGCTGATGGATATCAAACGCGAAAATTACGATGCGGTGCTTGACGTCAGCCTGCGCGGCACGCTGCTAATGTCCCAGGCGGTTATTCCCACTATGCGCGCGCAAAAGTCGGGCAGCATCGTCTGCATTTCATCGGTATCGGCCCAGCGCGGCGGCGGCATCTTCGGCGGCCCACACTACAGCGCTGCAAAAGCGGGTGTGCTGGGACTGGCAAAAGCTATGGCGCGTGAACTGGGGCCCGACAACGTGCGCGTAAACTGCATCACGCCGGGTCTTATCCAGACGGACATCACCGCAGGCAAGCTGAGCGATGAGATGAAAACGTCCATTCTGGCGGGCATTCCGCTTAACCGCCTCGGAGACGCGCAGGATATTGCCCGTGCCGCGCTGTTCCTCGGCAGCGACCTCTCTTCTTACTCCACCGGTATCACGCTCGACGTGAACGGCGGGATGCTGATCCATTAAGGAGATACGACGATGACGGATACCACAGTTCGACAGGTTGTCGCCGCGGCCTGGCGCATTCGCCGCTACGCGCTGCGCATGGGCGAAGTGCAGGGGCAGGGCTACATCGGGCAGGCGCTGGGCTATGCCGATGTGCTGGCCACCGCGTTTACCCACGGAATGAACCTTAAGCCGGGCGAGCCGGAGTGGGAAGGGCGTGACCGTTTTCTGCTCTCCCACGGCCATTACGCCATTGCCTGTTATGCGGCCCTGATTGAAGCCGGGATCGTTCCTGAAGAGGAGCTGGAGACCTACGGTGCGGACGACAGCCGCCTGCCGATGTCCGGTATGGCAACCTACACACCAGGTATGGAGATCTCCGGCGGTTCGCTGGGGCAGGGCTTAAGCATTGGCGTTGGCATGGCGTTGGGGCTGAAGCACAAGCAGAGCGCGGCATGGGTCGTTAACTCCATGTCGGACGGCGAGCTGGACGAAGGGTCAACCTGGGAAGCGGCAATGTCGGCGGCACATCACGGCCTGTCGAACCTGATCGTGCTGGTGGACATTAACCGCCAGCAGGCGGATGGCAACTCGCACGCGATCCTCGGCTTTGAGCCGCTGGAGGATAAATGGACCTCCTTCGGCTGGTACGTGCAGCGCGTGAACGGCAACGATGTTCCTGCGCTGGTGACGGCGTTTGATAATGCCAAACGCTACCCGGAAAACCAGCCGCGCGTCATTTTGTGCGACACGCTGATGGGCAAGGGCGTGCCGTTCCTCGAAAAGCGTGACAAGAACCATTTTATTCGCGTGGATGCTGACGAGTGGCAAAAGGCACTCGCCGTGCTGGATGCTAACAAACCTGAAGGAGTGCTGTAATGAGCCAGACCACGGAGAAAAAACCGCGTTTAACCACGTCGGCGATGATTGCCTCTATCGCGGAAGAGGGCCAGGAGACGCGCGCCGCACCGTTCGGCCACGCGCTGGTAAAGCTGGCGGAACAGCGACCGGAGATCGTCGGTATGACGGCGGATCTGTCCAAATACACCGATCTGCATATCTTTGCCCAGGCCTACCCGGAACGCTTCTTCCAGATGGGCATGGCCGAACAGCTGCTGATGGGGGCCGCGGGCGGCATGGCGAAAGAGGGCTTTATTCCTTTCGCCACAACCTATGCCGTCTTCGCTACCCGCCGCGCCTACGACTTTATCCATCAGGTGATTGCTGAAGAGCACCTGAACGTGAAGATCTGCGCGGCGCTGCCGGGGCTAACCACCGGTTACGGGCCGAGCCACCAGGCGACGGAAGATATTGCGATTATGCGCGGTATTCCGGGCATGACGATTATCGATCCCTGTGACGCAATCGACACGGAACAGGCGGTGCCGGCGATGGCAGCGCACGATGGCCCTGTCTATATGCGCCTGCTGCGCGGCAAGGTGCCGGTGGTGCTGGACCAGTACAACTACCAGTTTAAGCTTGGCAAAGCTGCGCTGCTGGAAGAGGGGAGCGATGTCCTGATCGTCGCCTCAGGCCTGATGACCATGCGTGCGCTGGAAGCGGCGAAGCAACTGCGTAAGGATAACGTCAGCGTGGCGGTGCTGCACTCGCCCACCATTAAGCCGCTGGACGAAGAGACGATCCTGGCGCAGGCCGCGAAGCCGGGACGGCTGGTCATTGTGGCGGAAAACCACAGCAGCGTAGGCGGGTTGTGCGAAGCCGTCGCGTCGCTGTTGATGCGCAACCGCGTGAACGTGGATTTCGATACCGTCGCGCTGCCGGACGCGTTCCTTGATGCGGGCGCGTTGCCAACCCTTCATGACCGCTACGGGATCTCAACCACAGCCATGGTGGAGAAAATCCGGCGCAGGCTGTGATTTATCAGACGGATACGTTGCCAACGGGCGAGGGGGGCTTTACCCTTGCCTCTGTTGCGATAAAGGAGTCCGTCATGGCACAAAACATCTACGACAACCCGGCGTTTTTCGAAGGCTACGCTCAGCTTCCGCGCTCGGTGCAGGGGCTGGACGGCGCGCCGGAGTGGCCTGCGCTTAAGGCGATGCTGCCGGATGTAACCGGAAAATCGGTTATCGATCTCGGATGCGGCTACGGCTGGTTCTGCCGCGTGGCGCGTGAGCTGGGCGCTTGCGAGGTTACGGGCGTCGATATCTCAGAAAAAATGCTGGCCCGCGCGGCTGAACTGACGGATGACGCGCAGATTCACTATCAGCGTAGCGATCTCGACTCTCTTCAGCTTCGCGAAAACAGTTTCGATCTGGTCTACAGCTCGCTGGCGCTGCACTACCTGCCGCAACTGGACATATTATTCGCCAACGTCCAGCGCGCGCTCAAACCCGGCGGCAGCCTGGTCTTCTCGATGGAGCACCCGATTTACACCTGCGCCACCCGTCAGGGCTGGCTCACCGACGACAACGGCGAGCGTTTCTGGGGCGTTAACCATTATCAGGACGAAGGCAAGCGCGTCAGCAACTGGCTGGCAGAGGGGGTCATCAAATATCACCGCACGCTGGGTACGGTCCTCAACGCGCTGGTCAAGGCGGGATTAACGATAAGTGAAGTCAATGAGTGGGGGCCAACGCAGGCGCAGGTTGACGCCTGGCCCGCGCTGGCTGAAGAGGCGGAGCGCCCGATGCTGGTACTCATTGCCGCCCGTAAGGCTTAATAACCGACTTTATATACCCGACCGCTCTGCACCCCTTCCACGCTGCGGCGGTAGGCCTGCGCCACGCTCGCGGCGGGAACGCTTTCAAAGCCGGGGAAGAAGCCCTCATACGCTTCGGCGGATTCCGTCAGCACCGTCGGGCTGATCAGGTTAATGCGAATACCGCGCGGCAGTTCACAGGCCGCGGCGCGGACAAACCCTTCCAGCGCCGCGTTTACCGTGGTGGCGTTGACGCCCTGTGCAATCGGCTCGTGCGCCACAATCCCGCTTATCAGCGTAATCGAACCGCCTTCGTTCAGGTAGTGCTGGCCGGTCAGCGCCAGACGAACCTGCCCCAGCAGCTTATCCTGCAAGCCCTGGTTGAACTCGCCGTCGGTCATAGTTGCGAGCGGGCCGAAGTGCACCCCTCCGGTCGCGGAGACGATCGCATCCACCGGGCCGATTTTTTCGAACAGCGCCTGTACGCTCGCCTGAGAGGTGATATCCACCTGACGATCGCCCTGCGTGCGACCCACGCGGATCGTCTCGTGGCGTTGGCTTAACTCTTCTGCGACTGCACGACCGACCGTACCGCTGGCACCAATAATGACGATTTTCATATCCGACTCCTCATGTTGTAAGCCCTCATTCTTTAATAAATAAAAAGTCAGATAAACTGGGCTAAAGTTAGATGATTGCTAACCAAAGGTTTGGAATATGGATAAGCTTCGCGGAATGGAGACGTTTATCGCGGTGGTAGAGAGCGGCAGCTTTACCGGCGCGGCGTCGCGGCTGGAGATGTCGGCGGTGATGGTCGGGAAGTATATTGCACAGCTGGAATCGCAGCTCGGCACGCGGCTGCTGGAGCGCAACACCCGCCGCCAGAGCCTGACGGATGCCGGGCGCGTTTATTACGAAGAGACAAGGCGCGTGCTGGAGCAGGTCTCGATTGCCGAAAACGCGGTTGAACGTCTGCGTGCCGCACCTGCCGGCACCCTGCGCGTGACGGCCCCCACGTCGTTTGGCGGCTGCGTTATCGCGCCCCTGACCGCCTCGTTTATACAGCGCTACCCGGAAGTGCGCATCGAGCTGGATCTCACCAATCGAATGGTCGATCTGGTAGAAGAAGGGGTCGATCTGGCCATTCGCATCGGTGAGATTCGTCATGACGATCTGGTGGCGAAATACCTGTGTCCCTACAACATGACGATCTGCGCCGCGCCGGAATATCTGGCGCGCCACGGTACGCCGCAAACGCCAGCCGATCTGGTGGATCATCTGTGCCTGTCGCACACGGTATGGACGGCGCGTAACGAGTGGCGGCTGCCGGGGGTTGAAGGCGAAGTGCGCTGGAAGCGGGATGCCGTCTTGAGGTGCAATGACGGCTACGGGTTACGCATGGCGGCGCGAGCCGGGGCTGGACTGTTGCTGCAACCGGAAGTGCTGGTGGCGGAAGAGCTGGCGAGCGGCAGGCTGGTGCGTGTGCTTGAGGCATTCACACCCGCGCCGAGGCCGGTGCATTTACTGTGGCGTCAGGATTTGCGTCCGCTGCCTAAGCTAACGGAATTTATTGCGCATATTCTGCTAAGATTGGGCACACTATAAAAAAGAAGGTAAGCAAAGAATGTCTGCAAACAAACTCGCCAGCAGCGCGCAGGGCCTGCAATCCTCTGCCATTCGTGAATTATTAAAACATAGCAAAATGGCAGGCGTGATTTCGCTGGGTGGCGGTATTCCCAACCCGGACCTGTTCGATCACGAAGGTTTAAAAATCGCTGCTGATGCCGTGCTGTCTCAGCATTTTGGCGAAGCGTTCCAGTACGGCCTGACGGAAGGCGTCCCGGGGCTGCGCGAAGAGATCCAACGTATCTGCGAAGGACGCGGCATCGCCTGTAAAGCCGATGACGTGGTCATCACCTCGGGCTCGCAACAGTCTCTGGACGTGCTGGCGCGTGCGTTAATTAACCCAGGCGATACGGTCGTCGTTGAGCGTCCTACCTACCTCGCCGCGTTGCAGGTCTTTGGCCTGGCACAGGCGAATTTTGAATCCGTCGGCACCGACGGCGACGGCATGAAAGTGGATGAGCTGGAAGCGCTGGTGGCGAAGAAAACCATCAAGGCGATCTATATCGTGCCAACCTTCGGTAACCCCGGCGGCGTGACGCTCTCCGAAGCGCGCCGTAAACAGCTGGTGGAATTATCGAAGCGCTACGACTTCGTGATTATCGAAGACGACCCGTACAGCGAGATCAATTACACCGACGAAGCGTTCCGCCCGCTGATTGCCCATGCGAAAGATATCGGCAATGAGGATAACGTGGTGTACACCTCTACCTTCTCTAAAATTCTCGCGCCGGGCACCCGCGTGGGCTGGGTGCTGGTGCCGGAATGGCTGAAGCGCGCGGTGGTGAACCTCAAGCAAACTACCGATCTGCACACCAGCACGCTGTCCCAGCTGATGACCTACGAGTATCTGAAAACCGGGCGTCTGGCGAACCAAATTAAAATGATCCGCGAGGCCTATCGCCAGAAATACCAGACGTTTGCAACGGAACTGGAAGCCGAGCTGGGCGACGTGATGTCATTCCACAAGCCGAAGGGCGGCATGTTCCTGTGGGCAAAAATGAACAACGGCATGAATACGACGAAATGGCTGGAAAAAACGTTGAGCAACGGCGTGGTGTTTGTGCCGGGTGAGTTCTTCTACTGCAACGAACCGGACCAGACAACGCTGCGCATGTCGTTCGTTACCCCAACGGATGAACAGCTGAAAGAAGCGGTTCGACGCCTGAAAATCTCCCTGTAAATACGCGTGAAACCCGGTGCGGTCAAGATCGTACCGGGGTAAACGACCGATCAGGCCACATCCGGCTGGCCTGATTTCCTTTTTGTCATAATTTCCGCGACCGTCTTTATACGGCTCAACTCCTCCTGAGTCCGGGAATTGGTTTGCGCTTCCCAGACGTCGACGTTTAGCTGTAGGTTCAACCAGAATTCAATGGTGGTATCAAATGCGTTTGCCAGTCTTGTGGCCAAATCAACGTTGAGTTTGATTTTATTGTTTACCAGCGCGCTAGCAGTGGTGTGATCGGTATTTATTCTCTCTGCCAGTTCGGAGATTCCGAGACTGAGTGGCTTGAGATAATCGTGCAGCAACACTTCGCCTGGTGTGGTTGAGATGCGTAGTTTTTCTTGGTTATTCATAATTAACGTCCTGTTTATAAACATAAAATGAGTGCGGTTTGATGCCCTCATCCCGGTCCTCTCCCTGTGGGCTGAGGGATCCCCACAAATTAATGCGAGCAGCGAATCATCCCCTCGCCCCTTTGGGGAGAGGGTTAGGGTGAGGGGAACATACGGCTGCGGTGGTCATTCCGTTCACTTTATGTTCTTTGCTACTCTGTGATTCCTGTCCCGGTGAACGTGCCAGGGCGGCTCAATCGCCGCCGCCCTAGCGACCCGGGCTCCCGGCGGTAAATCGCCGCTTCGCGGTGCCCTCGGCTTATTCCTTCCGGCTTGTCGGGGACGGGCGGAGGTAACGTCCATGTAAAGCCCGCCCTCTCGGCGCATCCCTGCGCCTCGCCCCGGCCTTCAGGAAACGCCTCAGCGATTTACAGCCGGACCAGGGCGTCGCTGCAAGCCATTCATTTTCCTGAAGCAACATTCATCGTTTCGGGTAGAGACATTACTGGGGAAACCTCAGCCCACAGGGGAGAGGGAGAAAACCACGTCAACCCAATAACGCGACGCCAGCCTCCGTTCTTAGCCAGCGCGGGGCTTTTAGCTGGTCGGCAAAATATCCCGTCAGTTCAAAGAGTAAATCTCCCATCACACGAGCGGATTCAGGGGCGAGCGCGCCACCCATCAACAGTTGCGTGATTTCCTCGCAGTAGCGACAGAGCTGGTCGGATTCAGCCTTGAATGCAGGTTCATGTTCGGGGAACATATCGACGGTAAGACGTTCCTGTAAGTGCTCAGGGAGCGGCTCCAGCAGCATTGGGCGGAGCAGGGCGAGGGCCGATGCAAGACGACCGGAGAGCGCTATTTTTCTTGCAGGATCGGGCTCTTCCACCAATGCTTCGCAATAGCGTTGGCAGTTGTCGGCAAGTTCAGTGAAGTCGGTATTGTGGCCGAAGGGAGTAGTGAAAAGTGCGTTACTGGTGGTCATAATTTTTCTCCAATCAGGTAATTAACCCGACCGCGGAAATGCCAATTTCCGGGTGGCAGGTCTGAACGGAGTTGGCATTACCGGCTTGGAGTGTTCCGGCGCGTCTTGCGACGCCCCCGTCCAGCCCACCATTGGAATGTAGCCAGACGTACAGCGTAACAAGGACTTACGCCGTCTCCAATCATAACCGGGATGCCAATCCCGACGCCAGATTTTGCTGGCGTGGAAGGAACATACGCCCGATTAACCCTAATAAAAAGCAGGTTCCTCAGGAGAAGTTAAATCCTGCGAGGCGGCTTCAGAAAATGATGTAAGGCGTTTCATCATCGCTCCCTCAGCGCCTCTTTCGCCCGGTTAAATGGCTTAATCATATAATCCAGCACCGTTTTCTCTCCGGTCTTAATATCCACCGTCGCAATCATCCCCGGCACAATCGAAAAATGCCTGCCCGCCTTGTTCACCAGATAATCCTGGCTGGTGCGAATGAATACGCGGTAATAGAACACCTCCGGCTTCGCTTCGTCCTGAATGGTGTCCGGCGAAATGGTTTCCACCACCCCGTGCAGCCCGCCGTAAATCGCGTAATCGTAGGCGGTGATTTTCACCAGCGCTTCCTGATTAGGGTGGATAAAGGCAATGTCGCGCGGCGAGAGGCGGGTTTCAATCAGCAGGTGATCGTCCACCGGCACAATTTCCATCAGCTCGCCGTTGGGCGGTATGACGCCGCCGATGGTGGTCACCTTGATGTTTTTCACGATCCCGCGCACCGGCGACTTCACCGTCAGGCGGGTAACGGAATCCTCCCGACCTTTCAGGATCGCTGACACCATGTCCACCTCGGCGTTGGCCTTCGACAGCGCTTCACGGGCCTGCACGTAATACTGAGAACGCACGTCGGTGAGCTTCAGCTCCAGGTCGCTTTTCTGCCGTTGCAGGCGCAGCACCTCCACGTGGCTGGCGGCCCCGGTTTTTACCAGCCGCTGGGTGATCGCCAGCTCTTTATTGGCCAGCGCTAACGCGGAGCGGAGTTCACGCTGCGTATCCTCCAGCTGGGCGCGCCGCGAATTGTAGAGCCGCGTTTCGGCGGCGGTCAGGTCGGTCCATTTCGCCAGCGAAGGGGGGAATTTCAGCGGGAGGTCGTTGACCTCGGCGTACAGACGCGCGCTGGAGGCCAGCGACGCGCGGTAGCGCGCCGCGCTTTCGCCAACGTTAGATTCCGAGCGGGTAGGATCCAGCCGCGCCAGCACCTGTCCGGCCTGCACCTGATCGCCTTCGTGCACGTTCAGCTCGGTGAGGATCCCCCCATCCAGCGACTGCAACACCTGCTCGCGCGAGCTGGGGATCACTTTTCCGGTGCCGGTTGAGACTTCGTCCAGCACCCCGAACCACGCCCAGATGCCGAGCACCACAAACATCACCAGGGAGAAGAAAACGATGCGCCGGGCGCCGGTATAACCGCTTTCGGAGTCGAGCGCGTTATCCAGATCTTCTACTGCGGCGACGTCACGCTGACTGATTTTCATTTTTCCACTCCCGTCCGGTTGCCTGCTGCTGTTGCTGCATACGGCTGTTGTTCAGCGCCTGCGCTTTTGGCGCGTCCATCACCAGCATGCCGTCTTTAAGCACCACCACGCGCTCCACCAGCTCCAGCACCGGCACGCGGTGGGTAGCAACCACCAGCGTACGGTTGCCAAGCCACGCCCCGAGACGCTGAATAAATTCCCGCTCGGTGTGTTCATCCAGGGAGGCGGTCGGTTCGTCCATCAGCACGATATTCGGGTCGCGCAGCAGCATCCGCGCCAGCAGAATGGACTGCCGTTGCCCGCCGGACAGCCCGACGCCGTTCTCCATAATCGGGTAATCCAGCCCCTTCGGCAGCTTCTGCACAAAGCTGGCCGCGCCGCACATCTCCAGCACCTCGAAGATCTCTTCGTCGGTGGCGCGGGGCATGCCGAGCGTGATGTTTTCGCGCAGGGTGCCGTAAAACAGCCGCGCGTTCTGGGTCATAAAGCCGACGTTTCGCCGCACGTCCGCCACGTCCAGATGCGGCAGGCTGAGGTTGTCGAGCCGCAGCTCGCCGCCCGCCAGATCCATTCCACCCGCCATCGCCTGTAGCAGGGTTGATTTCCCCGCACCGTTGCGCCCGAGGATCGCCACTTTTTCGCCCGCTTTGATCTCCAGGCGGTTAATGCGCAGCGCCATGCGCGGATCTTCCGGGTGATAGCGGAACTGCGCCTGCTCGAAAAGATAGTGGCCGCGCAGCACGTCCTGGCGGATCGGCGTCTCTTCGCGCTGGTTCTCGGTCGGCAGCTGCATAATGCTGTCCAGCCCCTCTTTGGCCGCCTTAACCTGCTGCCAGCGAGCCAGCACGCCGCACAGCGTCGCCATCGGGGCGATCATCCGCGAGGCCAGCATCGAGGCGGCCACCACCGAACCGGTGGTTAAGGTGCCGTCGATCACCATCGGCGCGCCCACCACGATCACCCCGGCATAGACCAGGCTCTGGATGGTCATCCCCCAGCTGATCAGGTTCTGGGTCAGCTCGCGGGTGCGCAGACCGGATTCGGCGGTGATCTGGATATAGCTGTTCCACTGCTGCAAAAAGCGGTTCTCCGCCTGCATCAGCTTGATGTCCTCCAGCCCCTGCACGCTCTCCACCAGCACCGCGTTGCGCAGGGTGGATTCATGCGCCGACTGCTTCGCCAGCTCCGCCAGCTTCTTTTGCAGCAGCAGGCCGGGCAGGACCATGATCAGCGCCGCGACCGGGGCGATCCACGCCAGTTGCGGGGCGATGATCGCCAGCACGATCACGAACAGGATAAAGAACGGCAGATCGACGATGGTGGAAATGGTGGAGGAGGTGACCATCTCGCGGATCTGCTCCAGCTCGCGCAGCTGGGAGATAAAGCTTCCCGTCGATCGCGGAATGGCGCTGTGGCGCAGCCGCAGCGCGTGGCCAAACACGCGATCCGACACGCGCAGATCCGAGCGCTTGCCCAGCAGATCCATAATGTGCCCGCGCGCCACGCGCAACACAAAGCCAAACAGGGTGGCGATCAGTACCCCAATGGTCAGCACGTAGAGCGTCGGGTAGGACTGGGCGGGGATCACCCGGTCATACACCTGCATGGAAAACACAATGCCGGAAAGGGAGAGCACGTTGATAAAGAGCGCCGCCAGCATTACCCAGCTGTAAGGGCGCAGGTCGCGCATCACCAGCCGGTAGAGCCAGTCCGGGCGGTATTTTGAGATATAGGCATCCACGCGGCTGTCCTTCAGCGCCGCCAGCGGACGCAGGGCAATAACGTGGCGGATGGCGGGCAGCATCGCGCTCATCGACAGGCGGTTGGTGTGCGTGTTGTCGTCGAAAAAGCTGACCTCCAGCGTATCCTCGCCGTCAAAATTGTCGATCACGCCGATTTTGCCGTCGTTCAGCTCCACCACCACCGGCAGACGCCAGCTGTTGATGGACTGCTGGTCGGCCCCCAGCAGCTGGAAGGTCAGCCCGGCTTCACGGGCGAGCTGAGTCAGCGCGGGCACCATCGGTTTGCCTTTCAGCCACGGCGCGCCCGCGACGAGCGAGCCTGGCGAGCAGGCAACGCGATAGCGCGTCGCCACGTAGCCAAACGCCTGCGCCCACTGCTCCAGCGCCTCATCCGTCATGTTTTCACCCTGCGGGATATCGCGTTGCTTCATGGCTGGATCTCCACGGTCTGGATGGTGCGGTTTTCAAGATCGAACGCGTGACGCAGGCGTCCGGTTTGGTAGAGGCAATTCAGCTGAAGCTGATGCAGCTGTCCGGCAGTTTGCTGCTGGGTAAAGCGCGCCTGATAAACCTCCTGCTCGGCGTTAAGCACGTCGAGCAGCGGGCGGGAACCGAGATCGAGATACTGCTGCTGATACAGCTCGCGGGTGCGGGCGCTGAGCGCTTCCTGACGCCCCTGGATCTGAAGCGTGCTCATCAGGCTCATCACCTGGCTGCGCGCCTCCAGCAGCTTTTGCCGCACCTCAAGACGGGTGCGCTGAATGGTGGACTGGGCGGATTCCACCGCGTGTCCGGCGGCGTTACGCCGGGCGGTGAGGCCGCCGCCCTGATAGAGCGGCATCTGCACCTTTACCCACGCGGAGTACTGGGTGCGGTCGCGGGTTTCGTTGCCGGAGTAACGGTCGTTAAGATAGTGGCGAACCTCCGGCTCCAGCGAGACGGTAGGGGTCATCTGCGCGTTGGCGTAGTCAAGGTTAGCCTGCGCGACGTTGGCCTGCGCCCAGGCGGCTAACACCGAGGGCACCAGACGATCGTCCGGCTCGGCGATATCGCAGCTGCGGGCCAGGCTCTGCGGAAACTCATTGCTGACCGCGTTCAGGCTGTCCCAGCCCAGCATGCTCATCAGCGTGGCGCGCGAGCTGTCGAGGCTGGCCTGATACTGCATCAGCTGCGCGCGCGCGCCTTCGATACGGGCGTCGGTCTGCACCACGTCAGAGAGCGACGTGGCGCCTTCGTCATTACGCAGCTTCGTCAGCGAGCCGATGGAGGTCAGGGCGTCCAGCTGTTCTTTAGCCGTCTCGACCATCTGCTGCCAGGTTTGCACCTGCACCATGGCGATGGCGGTATCGTGGGCGATGGTGTCGATGCTTACCAGCACGTTGGCCTGCTGCTGGGCGACGCCCGCGTTTTCAGCGCGCACCTGGCTGGCGACTTTGCCAAAGTCATAGAGCATCTGCGAAAGGGAAAGCACCAGCGAGGGGGTAAAGCCGTTATCGTCGCCGTCGTGGGTATAGCCGTTATCCATGCCAGCGTTGATTTGTGGGTAATATTTTGATTTGGCGACGTCCACATTTTCGCTCTGCTGATAGAGCTTGCCGACGGCTTCACTGATGGCCGGATGCCAGGTCACGGCGCGGTTAACGGCTTCATCCAGCTGAAGCGTGCCGGGGGCGGCCTTGCCGGCAACGGGCGCCACGCGACCGTTTAACGAGGGGAGTTCCTGCGTTTCGCGTAATTGTCCGGTATTAATCATCGCCGCAGGGTTTGCCGCGATAGCGGGCACAGATATCAGGCAGCACGAGAGCCACCAGTAAGGCATCTTCTTTCCCATGTCTTGTCCCTAATAAAAGAGTACTGCTTTATTGTTTATGCCCGGGCGCTGCGCGCCCGGGTCATTTATTGCACGTGCTATCAGGTAATGATGTGCTGCTGGTTCACAAGCTCGTCGTAGGTGGTCTGAACGTTATCAAGCGTAACGAGCGTAGATTTAGTGTAGGCGGCTCCCGTGCCGTCACGGTCGATGGAGATCACAGTATTGCCACCGCTTTGTGAAACAGAGACATAGTTCCCAAGCGTCGACGCGCTACCGTTCCAGCCCACCAGCAGATCGCCAATGTCGATCTTGTCTCCCTGCGCCAGGGAGAAGTTCGTCCAGTGGTCACCGCCAGCGCTGGTGATGTTGCCCCCCGTTGCGTTACCCGCCGTATTGTTCAACACCTGATAAATCAGCGTGTCGCCGTAGGCCGTGCCGCTGATGAGATCGTTATGCTCCGAACTGACAAATTTCGGCGCCATGTTGATGGTGAGCGACGCTGTATCCTTACTACCGTTGGCATCGGTCAGGGTGTAGTTAAAGACCTCCTTGCTGGTAATGGTAGAGAACGATATCCCCGGGTTGAGCGTGTAGGTGTAGCTGCCGTCTGCGGCAATCGCCAGCGTGCCGTAGTGGCCCGTAATGTTCACCTGCGTGCTGCCGGTGTACGGATCCAGCGTGGTGGTCACGCCGTCGTAGCCGGTAATGCTGAGGCGGGTATCCACCGAGTGCAGCTGGTCCATCGCGCCCGCGGAGCCGGTGCCGTCGAAGATATTGCCGTCAACGGTGTGGGTGCCCGTGGCGTCGAACTGCGACAGCGAGTAGCTGGTGCCGGTAACGCTTGGGGTAACGGTGATATTCCCCACCCCCAGCGGCCCCATTTTGCCGGTATAGTTCAGCGTATAGGTTCCCGCCTCCAGATCGAGCCCCGTCAGGTTGATGGTCGCCCTGCCGCCCAGCAGCAGCCCGCCGTTGAACGAGCCGGATCGGATGGTGGTGGTGCCGTTGGTCAGCGTCCAGTCCACCGTTAATCCGGTAAGCGTCAGCAACGAGGCGACGTTAAACGACAGCACCACGTTATGCAGCGCGGTATTAGGATCCACCACGAAGGTTCCGGTGCCGGTACCCTGGGTTGAGGTAAGCAGCGCGGCGTTCCAGCTCGCCGAGCCGACGGTGGTATCCGAGTAGGCGGCGGTGCGGTGTACCGAGTTCACGTCCATCGCCGTGCTGACATCGTTTACCGCGTCCATTGGCCGCGCGGTTGGGGTGATGTTCAGCGATGCCGTGTCTTTCGAGCCGTTCGGCGCGGTGATGGTATAAACGAAGGTATCCGGCGTGCTGATGCTGTCAGCACCGACCCCGCTCTTCAGGGTGTAGGTGTACTCCCCGGCCGCGTTGATCCGCAGCGTACCGTACTCGCCGGTAATCTCCGTCAGACCATTGCCGTTCACCGTCACGCCGTTAACGTCGGAGACCACGGTACCCGCCGGTGCGATATCGTCGGACAGCACATCCCCGGTGGTGGACTCGCTCACGCTTGCCACGCTGTAGACATGATCCTGCAAGACGTTCAGCGTGTAGGCCGTCAGCGCGGTGATCCCCGCCGCCGTATTCAGCAGGAACAGGTACTCGCCGGCGGGCAGGTTCAGCGTCAGCTGCGGCGAGGTGCCGCCCAGCAGCGGCGCGCGCAGCCAGCCCGGTTCAACGCGCATCTGCTCGAAGGTCTGCGTCGCATTGTTGAACTTATAGATGTAGAGGTCGAACACCGAGGCCAGCGCTACGCCGCCCACGGAGGCCTGAACGGTCATGGTGCGGGTGGTGCCTTCTTCCACGTTATAGATGATCGGGTTGGCCAGATCGTCCAGCAGGTTCAGCCCCAGCGTATTGCCAAGGTTAATGCCCACCAGGGTAAAGCCGCCCTGCGACGACGGACCGTTGTTAATGGCCTCAACGGTCGTGTCGAAGGTCAGCGAGGCGGTATCGTCCACGGCCACGATCCCGCTGCTGGTGGCGCCTTCGCCCAGCGACAGAACCAGATTTGCCGAGGCGCTGGTGCCGTTGTGGGTGATGGTGTAGGTAAAGCTCTCCGTGCGGCCAATGACCGAGGCGCTGGTGTTGGTCAGGTTATAGGTATAGCTGCCGTCCAGGTTGATGGTCAGCGTGCCGTACTGCCCCTGAATCACCGTGCCGTCAGCCGTGACGCTGGTGGTGGTGCCCTGGGCGTTGGTGACCGCGGTGACGGTGGTGCCCGCCGGGGCGTTGTCGCTGCCTGCGGTCGGGTCAACATCGGTGATCACGTTACCCGCAAGGCTGGTGTCGCCGGACACGGTACCTGCGCTGGTCTCTTTCACCGCCACGTCGAGGCTGGTGTAGGAGCCGGTTGCCAGCAGGTTGGTGTTGTAGCTCAGGACGCGATACTGGCCATTCGCCAGGCCGGTCAGGTTGAGCGACACCCCCGCCGCGCCGAGGGTCAACAGGTCAGCGAACTGCGGCTGTCCGGTATCCACCACGGTGGTCCAGGTATTGTTGACGGCGTCAAAGCGCTGCACCACCAGCTCAAGGGTGTTGAGCAGGGAGAGCACGGCACCCGTGGCGTTGGCGTTCACGGCAATATCCGCCGTGCCGCCGCTGCCGACGGTGAAACCAACCTGCGCGGTGTCGTTGCCGAGCAGCGTCAGCACGTTACCCACGGCGCCCACCAGCAGGAAACCGTAGTCGCTGTACTGCGAGTTGGTCACCGTGGCGGTGGTCGTCAGCGCCAGCTCCTCAGCGTTGGTGCTGGCCGACAGCGGCACCACCGGTGCAAGGGCTGAGCCAGGCAGCGAGACGTTGCCGGCCGCATCGGTGGCGGTGATTTGCAGCGTCTGGCCTTCCGTCTGTTTATTGAGGAAGGTGTAGCTCCAGCTGCCGTTGCTGTCCGCCGTGGCGGTGACCGTTGAATTATCCGCCAGGCGGATGGTGACGGTGCTGCCCGCTTCGGCGCTGCCGGTCAGTACGCTGCCGTCTGCGTTGAAGGTCCCGGTTGGGGCCGTTGGCGCAGTGAGATCGACAATCACGGTCGTCGGCGTGGAAATCGGGCTGGTGCCCGAGCCGTTGCTCGCCGTGGCGGTGAAGGCATGCGGGCCTTCACTCAGTACCGGCGTGGTGAAGCTCCAGTTGCCGCTGGCATTCGCGGTGACCGTGCCCATCAGCACCCCGTTGTTATACAGGGTGATGGTCGCGTTCGGCTGCGCCGTACCGCTCAGGGTTGGCGTGGTGTCATCGGTGGTTTTTCCGTTGGTCAGGTTGCCCGTCACCGTCCCGACGTTATCGTCGATGGTGGCGATAACCGGCGCGTTCGGGATCGCCGTGACTGGAGCAATCACGGAGGTGGTGATACCCGCGTTACCGGCTTTATCGGTAGCAAAGACGATCAGGGATTCGCCGGCGGTCTGCGCAGGGGTGATGGTGGCGCTAAAGTTCCCGCTACCGTCAGCGACGGCCGTACCAAGAACGGTTCCGGTGCTGCTGGTGATGGTGACGGTGCTTCCCGCTTCCGCCGTACCGGTCACCTGCGTACCGTTGGTGATCACCGCCAGGCTCGCCGGGGCAGGCGGCGGCGTCAGGTCAACGTTAATCGTGATAATCGGTGATGCCACGCTGGTATTGCCCGCGGCGTCGGTGGCGGTGGCGGTGAAGTTATGCGCGCCTTCCGTCAGCGTGGTGCTGGTTTGCGGCAGCGTCCAGTTGCCGTTGACATCCGCGGTGACCGTACCAACCAGCGTCGTGCCGTCGAAAATACGTACGGTGGAATTGGCTTCCGCCGTGCCGCTTAACGTTGGACGCGTATCGTTGGTTGGGTTGGTGCCGGTGACAGGGCCGGTGACGGTTCCCACATCATCCACAATCGAGGTGATGGCCGGTGCGACAGGGGCGGTGGCATCCACATTGATGGTGTAGCCGCCGGTCTGCGCGCTGGCGTTGCCCACGGCGTCGGTGGCGGAGAAGGTCAGATTGTGCGGCCCGTCAGCCAGCGGGGTAGATGGCGTAAAGCTCCACGCGCCGCCGGTGGCGACAGCGGTGCCAATCTGTACTCCATTATCAAAGATGGTGATCGTCGCGCCGGCTTCTGCCGTACCGGTGAGCGTTGGTCGGGCATCATTGGTTAACCCGCCGTTGGCGACAGGCGTCGCAGCGTTACCGACGTCATCGGTGATGCTGGTCAGCACCGGCAGCGCTGGCGGCGTGGTATCAATGGTCAGGCTGAAGTCGCCGGATGGCGCGCTGGTGTTGCCCGCCTGATCCGTGGCTTCTGCCGTAAAGGTATGCGGCCCGTTGTCCAGCGGCACGGTGATATCGATAGTCCAGTTGCCGTTGGCATCGGCAGTACCGGTGCCCACCAGCGTGTTGCCCTCATAGATATTCACGGTTGCCAGCGGCTCGCTGGTCCCCACCAGACGCGGGAGAGGATCGTTGGTGGTCTGGCCGGAACCGATCGCCCCGGTGATGGTGCCAACATCGTCAATCGCCTGCGTGATAACGGGCGCGACAGGCACGGTCGTATCCACAACCAGCGTGAAGCCCGGTGAGGCAGGGCTGACGTTGCCCGCGGCGTCGGTTGCCGTGGCGGTCCAGGTGTGGCTGCCGTTTGCCAGCGTGCCGGGGGTGAAGCTCCATACGCCGTTGGCATCCGCCACGGCGGTGCCCACCTGCTGACCATTCTCATAAATGGTGATGGTCGCGTTGGCCGCCGCGGTACCGTTCAGCGTTGGCGTGGTATCGTCTGTGCTTTGCCCCGAAGCGACCGGGCCCAGTACGGTGCCAACGTTATCGGTGGCTGGCGTAAAGACCGGTGCAACGGGTACCGACGTATCCACCGTCAGGTTGAACGGCGGCGAGGTGTCGCCGGTATTGCCTGCGGCGTCGGTGGCGTTGAAGGTAATGGTGTGTGGCCCTTCACTCAGCGCGGTGGTCGGCGTGAAGCTCCAGGTACCCTGGGCGTTGACGACCGCCGTGCCAATTTCCACGTCATCAACAATAACGTGTACCGTTGCGCCCACTTCCCCCGTACCGTTGAAGGTTGGACGGGTGTCGTTGGTGGCCCCGTTGCTGGCGAGGGTTCCCGTTCCCGGGCCCACGTCGTCTATCACCGTCGTGACGACCGGAGCCGCAGGGCCAGCGGTATCCACCGTAAAGGCGAACACTGGGGAGTTGGCGGAGACGTTTCCGACGTCATCGCTGGCGTTAACGCGCAGGTTATACGTCCCGTCCGTCAGGACCGGATCTGGCGTAAAGGTCCAGTTGCCGCTGCTGTCGACCGTGGTGGTACCAATCTCCACGCCGTTATTCAGCACGTGAATGGTGGTGCCCGCCTGGCCGGTGCCGCTAAGGGTTGGCGTGGTGTCATTCGTGACCTGCCCGGCGGTAAGCGGGCCGGTTACGCCACCCGGGGCGTTATCGCTGACCGAATCGATCGTCGGCACCTGTGGCGCCGTCAGATCGATATTGACGCTCCAGACGCCGGACGGCTGGCTAACGTTGCCCTGCGGATCCGTCGCTCTGACGGTAAAGTCATGCGTCCCTTCGCCGAGGGCGGTTTCCGGGGTAAAGGTCCAGGCGCCGGTACTGTCTGCTGCCACGGTACCAATCTGCGTGGTGCCATCAAATATGGCGACGACGCTGTTCGGCTCTGCGGTGCCGGTCAGGGTTGGCGTGGTGTCGTTGGTCGGATCGCCGCTTGGTACAGGCGTTGCGGCATTGCCCGCGTTATCCGTCACGCTGGTTATCACCGGCGTGGTGGAGACGGTATCGACAACGATGGTGATCCCTGCCGATGGGGTGCTTTCATTTCCTGCCGGGTCGGTGGCGGTGACGGTCAGGGTGTGACTGCCGTCATCCAGCGCAGGCGGCGTATAGCTCCAGGTGCCGGTTGGCCCGACGAGAACGGTGCCCAGCGGGTCGCCGTTATTGTAAATCGTAATGGTGTCCCCAGCCGTGCCTGTCCCGGTGAGGGTAGGACGGTTGTCGTTGGTGCTCTGCCCGTCGGCGATAGGGCCAGTAACCGGACCCACATCATCGGTCACCGCACCGATGGCTGGCGCTGTCGGGGCGGTGAGGTCGACGGTGACGGTCGCGATTGGCGACTGCCCACTGGTCTCGCCGGTGGTGGTATTCGTGGCGGTCACGGCAAAGGTATGTGGCCCTTCCGTCAGCGGCAGGAGCGGCGTGTAGCTCCAGTTGCCGTTGGTATCCGCAACGACAGTGGTCACCGGAAGCAGCGATCCATCCTGATAAATGGCGATCACGCTGCCCGGATCGGCGGTGCCGGTAAGGGTTGGCGTGGTGTCATTGGTGGTTTTATCTTTCACGTCGCCCGTGACGGGATCGACGTTATCGTTGATTGCTGTAATCACCGGTACCGCAGGCAGATCGAGCGTGGACTCCGGCACGTCAAAGGTGGTTGACGGGCTGGCGTTTCCTGCTGCGTCCGTGGCGATCAGCGTCAGCGTGGTGGCATCCAGCTGGGCCGGGGAGAGGGCGATGGAGAAGGAGCCTCCCGTCGCAACGCCGGTTCCAATGATATTGCCGTTAGCGTCACGTACCGTCACGGTGGTGCCATCTTCCGCCGTACCGGTCAGCGGCGTACCCTGCTCGGCGATGTCGATATTCGTTGGCGTTGCAGGCGGCAGCGTATCCACCGTCACGCTGAGATCGCCGGAGCTGACGGAGGTATTCCCCGCGGCATCACTCGCGGTGACCGAGAAGGTGTGAGGCCCTTCCGCAAGCGCAGGGTCGGCGGTCCAGGACCACGTCCCGTTCGGCTGAACCACCACCACGACCGGAGAGGCGACGCCGTCAACGGTGACCGTTACGTTCGAACCCGGCTCGCCGATCCCGGTAAGGGTTGGGGTGCCGTCACGGGTGTAAAGCACGCTGTTCGCCAGCTGGCTGTCAGAGACGGCGTCAATTTGCGGCACGGTTGGCGTCTGGGTATCGACCGTCACGCTAAAGACCGGGCTGACCGGGCTGAGGTTACCCGCATCGTCCACCGCGGCAACGGTGATGTTCAGCGGGCCATCGGTTTGCGTCGGCAGGGTATAGGACCATTGACCGTTGACGACATCAACGCGATCCACCTCCACGCCGTTGTTGTAGATGATCACCGTTTCGCCGGTGGTGCCGGTGCCGCTCAGGGTTGGCGTAGTGTCGTTAGTAGACCCGCCGTTCTGCGCGCCAGCGATGTCGCTGATGACCGGGGTAGTCGGGTCAAGGGTATCTACCGTTATCGTGATACCGGCTGATGGCAAAGATTCATTGCCGGATTCATCGGTGGCGGTCGCCGTGTATTCGTGCGTCCCTTCGCCGATGTTGCTCTCCGGACGCCAGGTCCAGTTGCCGTTACCGTCTACCGTAACGCTGCCTACGGCCTGCGGCGCGCCTGTACCCACCTGGTCATAGATGGTAATGACGTCGTTTGGCGTACCGGTGCCGCTCAGTACCGGACGCGGATCGTTGGTGGATCCGCCATCGGCCACCGGACCGGTGATCTGGCTCACGCTGTCCGTCACCACCGGAACACCCGGCGCGGCAGGGGCGTCGCTGTCAATGGTAATGGTCACCGGCGTGGACGGCGCGCTTTCGTTCCCGGCGCTGTCCTGGTTGGTCACCGTCAGGGAGAGATCGTAGGTGCCGTCAGGCAGCGGGGTAGTTGGTGTCCAGGTCCAGTTGCCGTCGCCGTCGATCTCGGCTTCACCAATTTTGGTGGCCCCATCGTAAATGTTCACGGTATCCCCCGGCGTGCCCGAGCCGCTCAGGGTTGGCGTGGTATCGCGGGTGGTCTCCCCCGGATTCAGGGCAGTACCCGGCGTACCGCCGTCCGGGTTGACGGTGATGTCAGGAATATCCGGCGTTGCAGGCGCGGTCGTGTCGATCGCCAGCTCAAACGGTGGCGAGATGGTGGTGTTACCCGCTTCATCCGTGGCGTGGACCGTCAGCGAATGCGGACCCTCCGTCAGCGGCGTGGTTGGCGTAAAGCTCCAGCCGCCGCTGCCGTCGAGCACGGCCGTGCCGAGCAGGGTGGTGCCGTCATAGATAGTGATGGTGGTGCCTGCCGGTGCGGTACCCTGCAACTGCGGCAGCGTATCGTCGGTAGTATCCCCGCTGTTAAGCGGAACCTGTACTGGACCAATATTATCGGAGACGGTGTCAATGGTGGCCGCCAGTGGCGGAGTCGTATCGACGGTAAAGGTAAAGCCGCCAGAAGGCGCGCTGGTATTACCTGCCGCATCGCTCGCAACGACGGTGAAGGTATGCTGGCCGTTCACTAATGGCGTGGCAGGCGTAAAGGTCCACGCGCCGGCGCTGTTAACGAGGGCTGTACCAATATCCTGCCCATCCAGACGGATCGTTACGGTGGTTCCCGGCTCGCCGGTACCGTTCATGGTAGGGAGCGTGTCGTTGGTGATGCCATCGTTGTCCAGCGCCCCCGTAGTGCCCGGTACGTCATCAACGACCTGCGTAATGGCCGGGGCGCCCGGAACGGCGGTATCCACCGTGATGCTCCAGGTGTTCGATGTCCCGCTGAGGTTGTTGTCGGCATCAACCGCGGTCGCCGTCAGCACGTGCCCGCCGTCCGGCAGCGCGGTAGCCAGCGTGATGGACCACTGGCCGTCAGGCCCAACCGTACCGGTGCCAATGACGGTAGTACCGCTGTAAAGGGTGATGGTGGTGCCTGGCTCGCCCGTTCCGTTGATGGTTGGCGTGCTGTCGTTGGTGAGACCGTTCTGGCTGACGGGGCCGGTATCGCCTGGCGCATCGTCCACCACGCCGGTGATGACCGGGGTTTGCGCTGCGGTGATGTCCGGCGCGTCAAACGGCGCGGTCGGGCCGGTGTTGCCGGCGGTATCGGTGGCATCGGCGGTCAGGGCTTCGCCGTTGGCTTTCGGCGGGATCAGATCAACGCTGAAATTACCCTGATCGTCGGCAATCGCTTCCCCGACCTTCACGCCATTTTCACGAATGGTCACGGTGCTGCCCGGCTCGGCTGTACCGGTCACCGTGGTGCCGTCGGCAGAGATAACCACATTTTCCGGCGCCTGCGGCGGCGTGCTGTCTGGCGCGTCGGCAAAGCCGGACGGACTGGTGTTGCCGCTGCCGTCGGTAGCCGTCACTTCAAGGGCCTCGCCGTTGGTCTGGGCTGGCGAAATCGGGATCGTGAAGGAGCCATCCGGGCCGGCGGTGGCCTGGCCGATGGTCGTACCGTCTGGCGCTTTAATGATAATCGTGCTGTTTGGCTCGGCGGTTCCGCTGACGCTTGCCCCGTCTTCTGCCACCACAAGGTTACCCGGTGCGGCAGGCGGGGTGATATCCGCGGCGTTAACCAGCGCCGGTGAACTCTGGTTGCCTGCCGCATCGGAAGCGACCACGGAGATGATCTCGCCGTTCACTTGTGCAGGGTTCAGGTTGGCGACGTAGTTGCCGTTGCTGTCGGCAGTGGCGGTCCCGATTTGCACCCCGGCGTTGTTGGTGATGACAATTTTACTGCCCGGCTCGGCGGTACCGGTGATTTGCGTGCCTGTGGAGTTGAGCGTCGCCTCCGGCATGTCTGGCGGCGTAAGATCGACGGTGAAGTTGATCGGCTCAGACAGGCCGCTTTGGTTGCCTGCCGCATCGGTTTCGCGCAGGGTAATTGAGTGTGCACCCTCTGCCAGCGGCGTTGTCGGCGTGATGCTCCAGGTACCGTTCGGCAGAACGGTGGTGCTGCCAATCGCAACGCCGTTATCGTAAACCGTAATCGTGCTGCCCGGCTCTCCGCGGCCCGTCAGACGCGGCTGTGACTCGTCGGTAACCTGTCCGGCGGTAATCGCGCCTTTCAGTCCTCCGGTATCGTCATTAACGATAAATCCTGTTGGCGCCGGCGGGGTGGTGACATCCACCGTTACGGTAAAGGCCGGCGAGGCCGGTCCGGTGTTACCGGCGACGTCGGTGGCGCGTACGGTAAGCTGGTGGCTGCCTTCGCTCAGGTTTACCGACGGCGTAAAACTCCAGCTTCCGTTGCTGCCCACAACCGCGGTGCCAATGGCAATGCCGTTGTCATAGATGGTGACCGTAGAGCCCGCTTCCGCCGTACCGGTGAGCTGCGGGCGCGGATCGTTCGTGGTGCTTCCGCTTCCAAGCGTGCCGGTATTGGGCGCAACGTCATCGGTTATGCTGACGATCGCCGGAGCACCCGGCGCGACCGTATCCACCACGAAAGTCACCGCCGTGGACGCCGGGCTGGTATTGCCTGCGGCATCGGTCGCGGTGGTGGTAATAACGTGGTTTCCTTCAGACAGGTTGGTCGACGGGGTAAAGCTCCATTTACCGCTGGCATCGGCCGTGGCGGTACCGATCGGCTTGCCGTTGTCATAGAAGGTAATGACGGTGCCAGCTTCGCTGATGCCGCTGAACGTCGGGCGTGCATCGTCCGTGCGCTGTCCGTTGCTCAGCGGGCCGGCGTCGGTGCCCACGTTATCACTGACGGTGACAATCTGCGGCGCATCCGGCGCGGTGAGATCCGGCGCCGTGACCTGACCGCCCTGGCTGGTATTGCCGGACGGATCGGTGGCGGTGGCGGTGATCTGCTCCCCGTTGGTGAGCGGTGTACCCAGATCGATAGTGAATTTACCGTCGCTGCCCGCCTTGCCCGTGCCGATGGTGTTGCCGTCGGCATCTTTCAGGGTCACGGTGCTGCCCGGCTCAGCCGTACCGGTCACGGTTTTGCCGTCAGGTGAAACCTCCAGATTGGCAGGCGCATCCGGCGCGGTGAGATCCGGTGCCGTGACCTGACCGCCCTGGCTGGTATTGCCGGACGGATCGGTGGCGGTGGCGGTGATCTGCTCTCCGTTGGTCAGCGGCGTACCGAGATCGATAGTGAATTTACCGTCGCTGCCGGCCTTACCCGTGCCGATGGTGTTGCCGTCGGCATCTTTCAGGGTCACGGTGCTGCCCGGCTCAGCCGTACCTGTCACGGTTTTGCCGTCAGGTGAGACTTCCAGATTAGCAGGCGCATCCGGCGCGGTGAGATCCGGTGCCGTGACCTGACCGCCCTGGCTGGTATTGCCGGACGGATCGGTGGCGGTGGCGGTGATCTGCTCCCCGTTGGTGAGCGGCGTACCGAGATCGATAGTGAATTTACCGTCGCTGCCGGCCTTGCCCGTGCCGATAGTGTTGCCATTGGCATCTTTCAGGGTAATCGTGCTGCCCGGTTCAGCCGTACCGGTTACGGTTTTGCCGTCAGGTGAGACCTGAAGATTGGTGGGGGCATTCGGAGGCGTAGTATCAGGTTCGGAAGGATTTCCCGGATTGCCAGGATTCGGGTTGTTGTTATCGTCATCTCCGCCCCCTCCACCGCCGGTTCCCGCCGCGATGGCAATCCCCCCTGCGACGGCCAGGCCACCCAGCACCCAGGGCCACGCTGCGGCGCCGCCGGCATCGCTCCCTGACGCCGCCAGTAATGCATCGGTGGAGGCGATGGATTCATAGGTCGCGGCACCGGTTGGATCTTCAATCCACCACAGCGCGCCGTCACTCTCCTCAAGTACCAGCTGGCTTACGCCCTGCGCATCAGTGACGTAGAAATTCTTGAGGGTAATCACTTCGCCCGAGTTGAGGGTAATCACCAGATCGTTTCCGCTGCGGGAGTAACCTGCGATGTCGGCTCGATCCACATTAAGCTTAACGACAGATGAGTGATCGAGTGTTATCTGTGTCCCTTCCGTGGTCGTTTCCACGCCAGTTAATTTAGATATAACAGATATTTGGCTCATACAGTTATTACTCCAGCAGAGTTATTGGTTACGGCGTGTCAAACAAGGCCATCGTTTCTGAAGGGATGAGCGCGCTCCCGGCGAAAATACTGTTTAAAAAACAGAATTTACCGTCACTTTCTTTAGCGCGACCGATGCCCGCCAGGATTAAAAGTGGCAACCTCAGGGCAAAGCTAATTATTTAGTCAGGAAACTGTTGTTTATTTATATATTTGCGATTTATAAGCCTTATTATTTGTGCAGGTATTGATTTGTTTCGTTATGAAAATGATATAGCTATAAATGTCTGAATATGCAAATTAAGCGTTCGTAAACCCAACGCGGTTATTGCAGGGGAGATTAATTGATAGCATGAATATATTTCGTTCGCTACAAGGGCGCGTGGCGAAAGGGTTTTGGCGTAAAAGGTGCAACCCTTAAAACGGGGCTGGCAGGGCGATAATAATAATTAAAATGTGCGATATATATATAATTTTGGTTAGGTTTAATTGCTGCTTAATTGCGGTTTAAGTTAGGGTAAATTATCTGGTGTATGATATATTTAAAATTATCTCATTTATAAAATATATTTTTATAGGGCCTTTAATTTCTGCTACTCAAAAAATAAAGTGATTTCTTCTCATGTTTAATAAATAAAAGGCCACAAATGTGGCCTTTCAGAAGTAACCGGGTTTAGCCGAAAGAAATTAGGCCGATTTCCACGAGGGCGGCTAATGTCAAAAGAATAAAGAGGATAACGACCATTGGTCTGTGCATTTTTACGGTTCCATCCTTGTGTAAAGTCCTGCCCATCGTGTCCTTTGTCATTTTCCATGGTAACGCTGTGCTGTCGTTGATGCTTATCAAAAGGACGCGGTAGATTGAGGAAAATCTGCATCCAGGGTTGGAACCGTTTATCGCTGAGCAGGTTGCGTGGCGGGGAGCCGGCGCCACTGGCGGATGTGCTCGATCAGGGCTCTGAGCTTGGGGGCCATATTGTGGCGTTGGGGAAAATAGAGATAGAAGCCTGGAAAAGACGGAAGAAACGCATCCAGTAAGGAAACCAACTGTCCTGATTCAATGTAAGGCGCGAAGGTATCCTCCGTGGCAAAGGTAATTCCACCGCCCGCCAGCGCCAGACTGAGCATAAGACGCAGATCGTTAGTGGTGATTTGTGGTTCAATGGCCACATCGAAAGGGACGCCTGCTTCTTCAAATTCCCAGCGATAGGGGGCGACGTCCGGGGAAGGGCGCCAGCCGATACACCGATGAGCGACCAGCTCTCGGGGATGCGCCGGTGCGCTGTGCGTCGCCAGATAGGAAGGTGAAGCCACCACCCGTTCACGCTGCTGGCCCGTAAGGGGAACGGCGATCATGTCTTTTTCGATAACTTCGCCCAGCCTCACCCCTGCGTCATAGCCCGCCGCCACGATATCGAACTCCTCATCTGACACGAAGACATCAAGCGATACCGCAGGATGCGCTGCCGCAAACGAGGCGAGCAGGGGGCCAGAAAGAAACGCTTCCGCAATTGAGGTGACCGCGATCCTGAGCTGTCCGCGCGGTGTGCTGTCTGACGTGACATCATCAAAGGCCGCTTCAATGTTGGCGATGGGCCCCTGCAACGATTTATGCAGCCGTTCACCCGCTTCGGTAAGGCTTACCGAGCGCGTGGTGCGCATCACCAGCAGGGTCTGAAACCCATCTTCGAGACGTCTTATCCCCTGGCTGACAGCGGAACGGGTGATGCCCAGCCGCCCGGCGGCCGCGCTGAAGCTGCGCTCCTCGGCGACCGCAAGAAAAAGCGGTAACAAATTAAGATCAATTTTCATTGTTTAACATCGCTAACCAGTGAGTCCAGTAAAAGCAGGATACAAGAAACAATGTTGAGACTCTATGATTGCTTTGAACTCAACTGAAGGAGTAAAACATGAACAAAGTGATCTTAATTACCGGTGCCTCCAGCGGTATTGGAGAAGGTATTGCCAGAGAGCTGGGCAAGGCAGGCGCAAAAGTATTCCTCGGGGCACGCAGGCTGGATCGCATCCACGCTCTGGCTGAAGAAATCCGCAGCGCAGGAGGGGAGGCAGAGGCGCAGGAATTAGACGTAACCCGCCGCCAGTCGATGGCTGCCTTCGTTCAGGCAGCACGGGAAAAGTGGGGCCGCATTGACGTACTGATTAACAACGCGGGCATTATGCCCCTCTCTCCGCTTTCCGCAGGCAAGCAGGATGAGTGGGAACGCACCATTGACGTGAATATTAAAGGCGTACTGTGGGGAATTGGCGCGGTTCTGCCGATTATGGAAGCCCAGAACTCGGGGCAGATCATTAATATTGGCTCGATCGGTGCCTTGTCAGTTGTGCCCACGGCCGCTGTTTATTGTGCGACCAAATTTGCGGTCCGGGCCATTTCCGATGGTTTGCGTCAGGAAAGTTCGAACATCCGCGTGACCTGCGTCAACCCCGGAGTGGTGGAAAGCGAACTGGCCTCGACCATTACGCACGAAGAAACCATGGCGGTGATGGATGCGTACCGGGCTATTGCCCTCAAACCGGCTGATATCGCCCGCGCCGTGCGCCATATCATCGAGGCGCCTGAGAGTGTCGATACCACCGAAATCACCATCAGACCTACGGCATCCGCAAACTAACGTAGCGGGTCAGGCATCAGCCTGACCCGCTTCACCCTCTTACCACGGCTTACCACGGCTGTTCGGTCGGCATAATAAACAGCTCTGCCACGTCCACATGTTCCGGTGCCTGCAACACGTAAAGAATCGAGTCGGCGATATCATCGGCTTTCAGGAACGTCATCTTCTCCTTCAGCTGTTCCATCTGTGCACGATAATTTTCGTCACTGATATGCTCGAATAATTCACTTTCAACGGCACCCGGCTGAAGCGAGGTGACGCGAATGTTGAACTGCGGCGCCAGCTCCATGCGCATAATATCCGAGAAGGCGGCAACGGCGTGCTTTGTTGCACAGTACACCCCAAGCCCGGGGAAGGTTTTACGCCCGGCGATCGACGAGGTATTGATGATATGCCCGGACCGCTGCGACTGCATAATCGGCAGCACGGCCGCCACGGTGTTAAACAGGCCTTTTACGTTGACGTCTACCATACGGTGCCACTCGTCAACCCGGAGGCTGGCGATATCCGAAATCGGCATCAGCCCGGCGTTATTGAAGGCGATATCAATATGCCCATAGCGTTTGTGCAGTGCCGCCACCCCTTCATTCACCGAGGCCGGGTCAGTGACATCCATCGCCAGCGCTATGGCTTCACCGCCAGCAGCATCAATGTCAGACACCAGCGCCTGAAGACGATCCAGACGGCGGGCGGCGAGACCCACCCTGACGCCCTGTTGCGCTAATTTTTTTGCCGTGGCGGCGCCAATTCCGCTTGAAGCACCGGTGATGAGCGCGACTTTACCTTTGAGTTCCATAGGTGATCCTCTTGAGAGTTAATTTCAACGCTTCAGAAAGAACGTCTGAAGTACGGTTCAATAATGGATTTTTCAGGCGCTGGCTTCGCGCGGGCTTTTGCTCAAACTGTCGGGCTTTTGCTACGCACCATCGCCTTGCGATAGTGCGAGGGCGTCACGCCGTTATGCCTGAGGAAGACGGCTGCAAAGTGGCTGGGGCTGGTGTAACCCACGTTCAGGGCAATATTAATAATGGAATCAGTGGATTCCGACAGCATGCGCCGTGCTTCCTCCATGCGTAGCCGGATAAAATAGTGGGAAGGCGAAAGCCCGGTAGACTGTTTAAAGGCGCGGCTAAAATGGTATTCGCTCAGATCGGAAAGCTTAGCCAGCCGTGCCAGGTCAAACGGCTGGGCTAACCCGTCACGCATTGCCGTGAAGACCCGGTGCAGTTTAAACGCCTGCAAGCCCCCGCGGTGTCGTTTCGCACGGGTGCCGTAGGTGCGAATAAGGTGTACCGCCAGCGCCTGTGCAATCCCCTGGATAAACGGGCCGCTTGGTGGATTTTGCAAATACAGCTCGCGGCGTATCTGCTCCAGCAGGACGGACAGCGTTTCGTCGCGCGCGCCGGAAACCTCCCGCAATTCACACTCCTGCATCATCGCCACGCCGATGTAAACATGCATGACGACGAACGGTGTCTCTGGCTCGGCGCGCCAGCGCATTTCGCTTGGGTAGTCCGCCGTCGTGAGAAAAAAATCACCTGCGGCAACGCGGTTTGATAACCACGCTTCCCCGGGAGAGCGCTCCTCAACGACGGCATTACCTGAAAGGATCCAGACGATAAAAGGCTCCGGTACCGCCGGAATAATGACGTTTTCCTGAACGTGCCTTCGCGCCAGAATTTGCACGAAGACATCCCGGGAGGATTGCGCCCGATGCTCCCTGAGCAGTTCGCCGGGAAGGTACTCTTCAAACGTCTCTGCGGAAGTACGCTGCGTCATGTTTATCGTGCCTTTCGTTATGCCAGTTGCACCAGGTTTACCGCCGGAAGAGGCCCGCCGGGGAATTGCTGAAGCGTACCGCCGACCTCCAGGCTGCCTAAATCGATAGTTGCGAAACCGAGCTGCGCTGCCAGCGCGCTGACGTCCGCCTTCGCGTCTGGATGGTCTCCGGAGAGAAAGACGACACGACGACCCCCCGCCTGCGCCGGATCCTGAGCCAGCACCCCTGCAAGCAGGGTATTAAAGGCTTTCACGACGCGTGCACCCGGCGCCCACTGGGTCACAACCTGGCTCGAGTTTTTCCCGCCCAGTTCAGCCAGCGTAAAGCCTGGCAGTATGACCGGGTTGGTCGCGTCAATCAGGATACGCCCATCCCAGTGAATACCCCTTAACGCGGCTTCGGTTTTGTCCCAGTTTGTGCTGACAAAAACGATATCGGCGTCAGCGGCCTGTTGTACGGTGCCGGCGCGCGCCCCGTATCCCAGTCTATCGACCACCGCAGCCAGGCTTTCCGGCCCGCGGCTGTTACTCAGAATAGCGTTTATGCCCACTTTAACCAGCTGTCCTGCAAAGGCTTGCCCGATTGCGCCAGCGCCGATAATACCTACCGTTGTTGTTTTCATGCTGAATAACCTTCAATGATGTGTAGTGAACATGCACAGAGAGTAGTAATCTTTAACCTATCTGAATAGCCTATATAATTAGATGGAATCCATCTGCTGGAGCGATACATGCTGGACGGTATGTCTGTTGATCAACTGCGCACCTTTATTGCCGCCGTTGATGAGGGCAGTTTTTCCGCTGCCGGGCGCAGGCTGCGGCGCGCGCAGTCGGTTGTCAGCGCGACGCTGGCCAATCTTGAGGCGCAGGTCGGGTTTCCATTATTCGATCGTTCCGGGCGCTATCCGAAACTGACGGAGGCGGGCGTCGCCATGCTGGAAGCGGCACGTCTTGCCGCTGCCGGGATGGATGCCTTTAAGGCTAAGGCGCGCACCTTAGCGGAAGGACTTGAGCCTGAGCTGGTGGTGTCCGTCGACGTGATGTTTCCCGTTGCGCAGCTCACCGCTGCGGTGCAGGCGTTTCATCAGGCATTTCCTGACACGCCGCTGCGTTTGTATGTGGAAGCGCTGGGGGCGGTGCTCCAGCCTTTGCTGGACGGTCACTGCCGGGTGGCGATAACCGGATCGCTGCCGCATCTTCCGGCGGGATGCACCTCAGAATTCCTTCTCAGCGTGCCTGCGGTGGCCGTTGTCTCCCCTGAGCATCCGTTGGCGGCCGCGTCTGGCCCGATCCTTCGTTCACTCTTACAGGAACACGTCCAGCTGGTGCTGACCGATCGCTCCGCTCTCACCGTGGGCCGAAGCTTTGGCGTCATGTCGTCGAAGACCTGGCATTTGGCGGATATGGGCGCGAAGCACGCCTTCCTGAGTGCCGGGCTGGGATGGGGTTATATGCCGCTGCCAATGGTCGAGGAAGATCTCGCAGCGGGAAAACTGGTTACGCTGAACGTGCAGATGCAGCCCGACGTCGGGACCGGTTTTTCCATGCAGGCGGTGCACCTGGAAGAACATCCGCCCGGCCCGGCCGGGCGCTGGTTCGTTAACACGCTCAAAATGCAGGCTGGCATGCCGGGTATCATTAGCAGCGCCGGGTAGCCAGCATTTATGGCTCAGGAGGGCTTTCCATCCTCTCAATGCGCTGGTTGGAACCCACGGTTTTACCGGCGCGATCCGAAATCTCATACTCAATGGTAACGTTATGCCTGGTGGTCGGGGTGACGGTGATGTCCTTGATCCTGCTGCCCGAATCGGGGGGAAGCGTAAGGGTTGTATTGCCTTTAGCCAGTACCCGACCATGTTGCTTCACCTGCCACTTCAGGCGACACGCCTCACAGGCGGACCAGGTGTCATTGATTGCCCACAGGCGAACCGTTGCTTTGCTCCCCTGACGCCACACCGCCGTCACGGGTTCAATCGACGGCAGAATGGGCTGATAAGCTTTTTGCAGCGCGTAGTAGCCCGCTTTCGGCTTACGCAGATAATCCACGACGCCCCAGTTGATGGAGGGCCAGGTTTCTACAAACATAAAGTGGAAGAGGGCGGTAACCGGCTGATAGCGCTGCCGGCGATAGCTCTCCGCCGCCATTGCCACCAGCTCCGCCTGGTAACGCTGGGTGTTGGCAATCATCTCCTGAATGGTATTACCCCGCGGAATATTGGCAAATTTAAAGGTCTGGAAGGGCTGGAAGTTATGATATTTCCAGTGCGTCCAGCCGGGATCGTCGGCGGCGGTGCTTTTCGGCCACATCAGGCGGGCGGGAATGATGGTTTTCAGGGTTGAGAGTCGCGGTAGCGCCTGAGCGCCAAACTCCGTGATGATCGCGGTTTTGGCGGGGCCGAGCAAATCGCGCATGGTGCCGAAGTACCAGCCGGCCCAGTAGTGTTCTTCCACCGCGGAAAAACGATGCACAATGCGCGAGGTGTCTTGCGCAAGCGCGTCTCCCACACGTTTCGTCAGGTTCTGGTTCAGGGTTTTATTCCAGTCGGGGAAGCGTTTTTCCATCCACGGTGAATTCCACGGCGGCTCGTTATGACCGCCCCAGACGATAATGGCCGGGGAATTGCCAAATTGTTCAACCATCTCGCGGGTCTGCCGCGCGGCATTGTCCGCAAAGGCGTCGCTGTTGTTGTATCCCCATTGCAGGGGGACATCCTGCCAGATCATCAGCCCCATCTCGTCAGCCACATCGTAAAGCGCCCGGCCTGCCACATGCGCGTGAACGCGTATCGCATTGGCGTTCATCGCCTGCACCAGCCTGAAGTCGCGGCGATATTTCTTGCGCGTCATGGTGCTAAGCCAGGGAGAACCGATGTAGTTGCTCCCCTTGATAAACAGGCGCCTGTCATTGATCAGCCAGCCTCTGTTGTCCGGCTGCTCCTCCATCTTGCGCAGCCCGGTTCGGGTCACCGCGGTATCCATCACCCCCTGTTCGTCCGCCAGGGTCGCACGCACCCGGTAGAGATTTGGCCTGCCATAGCCCACTGGCCACCAGAGCTTCGCGTCTTTTACGGGCAGCGTGACGCTGAGCGACCGCGGCTTACCGTCCGTTTTCGCAATCTGAACCGAAAACGCCTGCTCTGTGCGCTCGCCGATGAAATTATCAGGGGTCGCTGACAGGCGCAGCGTGACGTCACCGGCAGACAACGCCCGATAGCGGATCTCGGCGTGCAGCGCTGGTTTGTTCAGCCCTTCACGCCAGTCCGGACGCAGGATCACCTCGTCGATAGTTACGCCGCGACTCAGGTGTAGCTTCACCGGTGCCCAAATCCCACCTGAGTTGGCGTCCTGGCCATTCTCTGCCCACGCCCCGCCAGGGCGGGTATCGTGCTGATTAAGTACGCCTTTAACCATCGTTTTGTGCAGCGGCCAGATTGTTTTCGGATCTTCCCAGGGGCTGTCCACCCGCACGGCGAGCTTATTGTGTCGCTGCAAAGCATCGCTTATGTCTACGGAGAAGCGCTGAAAATACCCCTCGTGACGGGCAAGATGCCTGCCGTTGAGCTTGACGTCGGCAAAATAGTCCACGCCATCAAAGACCAGGGTGGCCATGGTATCGGGCGCGCGCAGGGGCAGGGTAAATTCGTGCCGATACCAGAGGGCACCCTGATGATCGTATCCGGCGCTGTACCAGTTGGCCGGAACCGCAATCGATCGCCAGTCGCGGTCAGGCGCGCTGGCGCCATCAAAGGTGCTGAGGTTGGCGTCATGCACGCGCCACATTCCGGCCAGTGACCAGGTGACGGGCTGGCTGGCCTGGGCCAGCAGAGGGCTAATTGCCAGCAGCAGAAGAAGCCTGAGCATCTTTAACCTCCTGAGCTCTGCGGCGCAGCCAGGCCGCAGAGCGTCTGGCCTCCTCGATAAGCTCGCCATGTAAAACGCTCAGCCCCGTCTGGTTCAGCGAGACCGCCTGACTCTCCATTTGCTGAAGCACTTCTGAAAGACGAATGAAACCGAGGGTGACGGCTTCGCCGCGAAGCTTATGAGCGGCCCGCCGCAGGGCCTCGCGGTCATCATGCGCAATGTTCAGCGCTATGGCTGCCACCGCCTCGTCAAGACCGTTGCCGAACAGCGCCAGCAGCTCATTAACCAGTTCAGGATCGTCCGCGCACTGTTTTAACAGCTGTGCCTCATCCGGCAGACCCTTTTCTTCTCCGGCGACAACACGGGCTATCTCCTCCCTGAGCGCCTCCTGACTTACCGGCTTGGCAATATAGCCATCGAAGCCCATTGCCAGACAGCGCGCCTTGTCGCCCTGCATGGCATGGGCGGTCATCGCGATGGTGGGCTGATGGTTACGCCCCCGCGCGAGCGCTTCTTCACGAAGCAGGCGAATGGCCGTTTCACCGTCCATTTCTGGCATTTGCAGGTCAACCAGCATCAAATCCCACGGCTGTTCACGCCAGCGTTCGAGGGCCTCCCGGCCATTGGATACCACTTCGCAACGGTGCCCGAGCTGCTCCAGCAGGCGTCTGGCCACTTTCTGATTCACCAGGTTGTCCTCAGCCAGCAGGATACGCAGACTGGCCTGCGCCGTAACGGGCGCAGAAGCGGGCACAGCCGCGGGGGAGGCAAGGGGAGCGGGCGCAAGGACGCTGGCAATGGTTTGATAAAGTTCACGTTGGGCAACCGGCTTATGCAGATAATGGGCGATCCCGATGCGCTTTAGCATGTTGGCGTCGAAATGACGGCTCATGGAACTGAGCATAATGATGTGGCTTTGCCCGGCCTGCGGCATAACGGAGAGCTCAAGGGCCAGCGATACGCCGTCCATATCCGGCATCTGCGCATCCAGCAGGATCAGCGGCCAGCATCCCCCTTTTGCGATCAGGCTTAACGCTTCCCCTGCGTTGTTAACACAGGTCGGCGTCAGACCCATCTGGCGGAGCATCGTGTCCAGCAGTCGCAGGTTGGTGCTGTTGTCGTCGACCACCAGAACCGATTCGCCGTTAAAGCGGGCTACAGGAGCACCGGGAGTGGAAGCAGCCAGCTGGCTTTCCAGCGGCAGAGTAAACGCAAATTCGCTGCCTGCCCCCGGCTCGCTCTGAACCGTCAGCTCTCCGCCCATCAGGCTCACCAGACGGGCTGAAATGGTCAGCCCGAGGCCAGTACCGCCGTAGCGGCGGGTGGTTGAGCTATCGGCCTGGCTAAACGCCTCGAAAATGGCCTTTTGTTTCTCCACCGGGATGCCAATGCCGCTGTCGCGAAGGCGAAAACGCCACTGACCTTCACGTTGTGCAGGCTCTATTGCCAGCATAACCTCACCCTGATGGGTGAACTTCAGCGCGTTGCCCAAAAGGTTAGTCAGAATTTGACGTAGCCGGGGACCATCAACGATGAGCACGTCCGGCACTTCAGGTGCGATATCCACCAGCAGTTCGATGCCCTTTTCGCTGGCGGCGGGCATGTGCGGGCGGATCAGCGACTGCACAAAGGGACGGATCTCCAGCGGCTCTGTATCGACGGTCATCTTACCTGACTCAATGCGGGAGAAATCGAGAATGTCATTGATGATATGCATCAGTGACTGCGCTGAACTCATCACCAGAGACAGGTATTCCCGCTGTTCGGGGTTGAGATGCGTATCGAGGCAGAGCTGTGTCATGCCCAGAATGCCGTTCATCGGGGTGCGAATTTCGTGGCTCATGTTCGCCAGAAATGCACTTTTCGCCTCGTTGGCCTCCCGGGCGACTTTCGCCGCTTCAATCGCCAGCAGCTCGGCCTCCTTGCGGCGGGTAATGTCCTGTAGGGTGCCGATCACCCGTTCGGCCTGCTGCTGCATGCTGAGGGTGACCACCTGCCCCGAGATCAGCATCCAGCGCCAGCCCTGGGTCGCGTGCTGTACGCGAATTTCACATTCAAATACCGGCATATGCTCCTGTCTGGAGGCGATCATCGCGTTGCGCAGCACGGCGCGATCCTCTTCATGGACCAGGTTAAGCAAAAAGCGCAGCGGGTAGTGCAGGTGCGTACGCGACTGACCCACCATCGCCAGCAGGGTATCGTTTACCTCCAGGCTGTCTTGAGAGACCTGCCAGTTCCAGATGCCGATCTGAATGGACTCTGCGGTCAGTAAAAAATCATCGTGCAGCTGGTGGCGCGAACGCTGGGCGTCGTCAAGCTCCGTAATATCGGTATGCAGGCTGAGAATACCGCCATCCGCAAGACGCTGATGCTGCACGTAGAGCCGCCGGTTTCCCGACTGCCGCACCTCACGATGGCTTGACTGGCGGCAGTTGCGAACGATCGCTTCCCGCAGGGTCCGGCGGCGGGTGGGGTCGATGTTATAGCCTGCATCAATGAATTTCTCCGCCAGGCTTTCAAGCGAAGCACCGGCGCTCAGCCAGGGGGTGATGACCGGGTAAAAGCGCGTTATCTGGTCATTCCAGGCCAGCAGACGCTCGGCGGGATCGTAAATCATTACCCCTACAGGCAGCGCGTTGAGATCGAACCGGGATGTGGATCGCATGGTTACTCACCTCCGGCCTGATAGTGCAGCTCCGCCTGGCGGCGCAGATACTCCAGCCCGGGCGCAATCGCCATCGCCCAGGCCGTGAGGATCTCTTCGTCGCAAAGGGGATCGCAGGCGCGCACGGTCCTGAGCATGGCCTCCCGCCAGAGTCCGAAAAAGCGCGGCGGCAGGCGTAACCCTTCATCAGTCTGCTCCCGCGCCAGGCGTTCCAGAAAATCCGGCACGAAAAGCGCACCGTCAACGGCTAGCATGGCGAAAAAGCACTTGAAGATCGTCTGCTGGCCATCCCGCCCCTGGCCCCGGGCAAAATGCTGCTCCGTTTCGGGGGACATATGGATAAACGTCTCCCAGAAAGCCTGCAAAAAGCGCCGTTTATCATTCTCCGGCAGAACGCGGTTCAGGCTGGCGTCAAAGAGATCGCGATAAAATTTCATGGTGCGGCCCTCGCGGCGCGTTCGCCCGGCAGGCAGAGGCCGGGCGGGTTGAAGGGATCCGACGTGCGGCGGGCAAAATAGCCATCGTTTTCCACCAGGCCATTTTCAAACAGCGGCCCGGCGTTGTGTTTGTACAGCAGCGCTTCCAGCACCATGGCGTTCGTCGAGAGGGTGAGCGTGGAGTTGATATCGCCGGTTGCCTCAACGCGGCCCTCAAACCAGCCCTGTTTCGGGTTATTCAGGTGCCGGGTAACGGCCATCAACGCGTCAGTGTAATCGGTCTCCCACAGCGCCCAGAGCACAAAGACGGCCTTCGTGCTCACCTGTGCCAGGCGGGGATAGCTTTTTCCGTCGTCGCCCAGGGTGTTCCAGGCATAGCCATTTCCCCAGACGGTGTCCTCTACGTGCCAGGGGGCCTGAGAGAGGTAAAAATCGGCGCGTGCGGTGAGCGCGCGCTCACGCTCCCAGCGCGTTTTCTGGCTAAGCCATACGGCTTCGGCCCGCGCGCGCAGCGTTTTGTGAATATCGGACGTCACGCCGGGCGGTTGCCAGCCAAACTCCAGCCCCGGCAGCATGGCGGGGAGGGTGGAGAGCAGCGACGGCTGCCAGGTCGTTCTGGGATCGCGCGCGTCAACGGCGAGGCTACGCTGGTACAGAATGATGTTCTGAGAAGGCGGAGAGAATGCCTTATCCGATGAAAATCCCCACAGCCGAAACGCGCTGGCGGCATATTCGCTTTCACCCAGCCGCAGCTCGTCGCGCACCACCGGCTGCCCGTTCTGCACGGACGCAGACCACAGCTCCCCGTCCTTGTCCAACACCGGACAGAAATTCCAGCGCAGGATGATTTTATCCAGATATTCACGGTACTCAGGTGCACGCTCGGCTGCGAGCCGCAGCGCCAGCATCAGACGGGCCATATCTTTTGCCGACCAGCCGCGCGGCGCCGGTTTTCCTGTGAAATCGATGGGCGACGCCGTTCGGCTGGAATAGAGCCTGCCGGGGGTGCGGGTTTCGGTCAGCGTCAGGCGATTGAGGGTTCCGAGCAGACGCGTCAGCCGGGCGTCGAATTCGTCCGCCTGGATAAGATCAAGCTCGCGGGCAGCCAGCAGGGCGATAAGCGTATCGCCCATTTGCCACAGCGTAACGCGCGGCTGTTTATCGCTGCCGTTGACCAGCCCTGTCTGAGGCTGGGTGTTATTGTCGAAATAGCGCCAGGCGATACGCGCCCATTCCCGCTCCTGAGGCGTCAGGCTACTGATGCGCGCTGTGGTGTGCCAGCCACCTTTGGTCAGCCAGCGCCACCCTGCGCCCTCCTGGCGGAACAGGACGAAGGCGATAATAAGAATGAGGACGGCGGCAGCCAGCCCGCGGGCTAAGGTCTTAAGCATTGTGCGGTCACCGGCGGCAGTTTTACAGGCTCGTCCGTATTACAGGTGGCACACTGACAGGCCTGGCAAGCGGGTTTGGTGCGCAGGGTGGTTCCGGTCTGTTCACACCATGTCTTCACCGCTGGCGTACTGTTCAGGAACGGGCGGTTGCGCGAGGCATTATTGGGTTCAAAGAGGTCCACCAGCTTTTTCTCCCACAGGGAAGGGGCGAAGTGGCGATCTTTGGGATTATCGCTGTTGAACTGCAACAGCTTGCCCTCTTTCTTGAACAACAGGGCTTCAAGCATGATCCCGTTGTTATTGGCGGTGAACTCTTTAATGGGGCCGTCGCCGTTTTCGTACAGCCCTTCGTAGTATCCTTTGTCCGCCTCGTTGGCGTTTTCAATGGCGTCCAGCAGGCGGTCGGTATAAGGCGAATTCCAGAGAACCCACATCCCGAGCGCCGCTTTCAGCGAGACGGCGGCCGTGTTGGGAACGTACACGCCTTTATCGGTAATGGTGTTCCAGTTGAAGCCGTCGCTAAAAACGGTGTCGTAGACAAAGTAGGGGGACTTATCGAGTTGATGCTCAGAGCGAGCGGATAAAATACCGGTGATGGCGTAGCGATTCTCCTGAGCCTGGTAAACCCTGTCGGCAAAGTTTTTCATCCACGGATGAGAGTAATCGCGTGGGCTGTTCTCCCTGTCCGTCGGCTTGTCGAAACCAAATTCCAGGCCGTAAAGCACATAGGATTCGGTGACGACGTAGTTATGCTGGCTGGTGAGGCGCGGATCGCGCGAGTCATAGGGCACCATAACGCAGTAGATCTCAGCCAGCTCGTAAGGCTGGGGCTGGCTCGACTGACAGGTGCCAAAGCCCCACAGCGCAAACCCCGCAGCACCGTACTCTTCATAGCCCAGCCGCCCTTCCTGCACGTACTTTGGCTGGCCATTTTCGAGGTAGGCGCCGTACATCATCCCGCAGGGGTTGATGACGTTGGTGAAGTTCCATCCCAGCATCACGTTATCAATGCTGTTGCTGTATTCCGGATAGCGCTCCTTAATGACCTTCAGCCAGATCAGCATCCTGCCGATGTCCAGCGCCGAGAAGCCAATCTCGCCAGGTTTGTTCTGATAGTTAACCTTCTGGGCGGTGATGGTGTTATAGGCTTTGTTGGGCAGTTCGTTGCGGAACAAATCCAGTTTGTTGAGGGTGGCGAGTAATTTCAGCATTCTGCGATCGAATTCGGCTTTATCAATAATCCCCAGCTCCCTTGCGGCCGTCATCGCGGCCATATAGGAGGCGCTGTCCCACATGGTGGTTGAGGGAAATTTATTGACGGCATTCACCAGCCCGGTAGTGGGCTGGTAGTTCACAACGAAATATTGCCAGGCGTTTTTGGCAATGGTCATCTCCCGAGGCGTGAGTTCCCCGCTACGCGGCGGGTAATCTGAGGCGGGAAGGCCGGTCGCTGCCTGGGCCGCAGAGAGTGAGAGCCAGCCTGCCACAAGCCCGGCCAGAAGAGGAAAAAAGAGTATTGATTTCAGCTTCATGGCTTCGCTCCTGCTGAAGATGTGGGGGGAGTGGCGGGGCCAGGGCAGGCCAGACAAAGCATCTGACCGTGAGCAATGTACGCCAGGCTCTCAAGGACGACCGCATTGGTATCGGCGTCAACGATCTCGTTCACGCTGCTGTTAAGGTTAAGCCCGCGCTGCCAGCCCTTACCCGGCACCTGTAGCTTCTGCACCTGCTGGCGCAGCGCTTCGCTCCAGCCGTTGCGGAACAGGGCGTACCAGGCAAAGGCGGTGCGGGTCGAGGTTATCGCCGTTTGCTCCGGCGTGGCGTCAAGCAGAGCGCTATTTTGCAGCGGCTGGCGATCGGGCAGATCGTTGACGTAATCCGGCGCGGGCTCGGCGTAATCGGTGCTGATCGGCGGCTTGCGGACCCGCAGGCCGTGACGTCGCTGCTGGATTTGCATTATGCGCCAGGCAATTTCGGCGCTCTGCGCGTCGAAACCCAGCTCGAGGCCCGTTAACAAATAGGGAAGGCTGATAAGCGAAGGCTGCCGACCCCACGGGGTGCGTAGCCCTTCATCAGGCACCATTATTCCGTCGATGTCGATCATCTGCTGCCCTTCCGGCGGGTTCGTCACCGCCAGCCCCGCCGCGCTGTCGATCAGCCGAAGCGTATGGCTGGCATACAGGCGATAGCCGAAGCTGTTTCGCGGCTCGTCCGTCGCCAGCGCCCAGTGGTGGAGCGGGACCGCGGCCTGGCTGCTGGTGTTGTGGGCAATCAGGGCGCCCAACTTCCAGCGATCTAAAAGATTGCGCACGTCGGCGGCATGCTGGGGGTAGCGCCACAGCAACGTTTGCAGGGCGTTAAGCAGGCGGCCCAAGCCGATAGCCGAGGCGTCCGGTTTCCCCAGGGCTTCCAGCGTGTCGGCATGGTAATAGGCGGCGGGCAGCCCCTGCGGGTTGAGCGGAAGACGGGCGAGAGCAGCCAGTGCGGCCGCGATGCGTTCATCAAATTCGTCGGGAGTAAGAATGTTGAGCTGCTTGGCGGCTACAGCGGCAAACAGATAGCTGCCGGTGCTCCACAGGCTGAGCCAGGGCTCGCCGTCGTGCGCGTTGGCCAGACCATTCGGCTGCGTATTGTTCACATAATACTGCCAGGCTACCCGCCCCCAGATGGCCTCTTCGAATGTCAGCTCACGCGGAGCGGGCAGGGGCGGGAAATCGTTACTCAGCGACATCCCCGCGCTGCCCTCAACGCGTGTTGGCATCTGTTTTTCAACCCAGACGACGATGGCGAATCCCAGCAGAAAGCCGAGCAGGATCGTGAGGTAGCTGCGGGCTGACAAAAGCGCGTCGCGTTTTCTCATTCGCTCACCTCTTCCTCAGCCGGGGTCCACATGGCGGCGAAGATCAGCGGCAGCATGGCGGCAATGTTGACTGCGCCCCAGAAAATGTTGATGACGTAGCCGGAGGGATCGTCAACCTGCCCGCGAGCGACCTGTATACCGCCCCAAATCAGCCCGGCCAGGGTGAGCACGACGATGGCGATTTGCGGTTTCACCAGATAGAGAAACCTGCCCGTCTGCCGCTCTTTCGGCGTGACGTGGAATTTGATCTGCTCACCGCGCAGTACCGTATCGAGCGCACGCAGGTTCATTGAGAAAAAGGAGAGATATGACGCTCTGCCGTCCCAGGCTGAAATCCCCCAGGTGCCGAACATAAAGGCCAGCTCCGACATGATGAAAAAGGGTAAAAAATGAAGATAAAAGGGCTCTGACCAGGCTGAAACAGGCGGAATGCCGGTAAACAGGTAAACAATGGGCGATATCAGGAAAATGGTGTTCCACACGCAGGCCAGATAGGACCAGAAGGTGGTGGCATACATCAGGGTCTGTGGCAGAGAAAGCTTAAAACGGCGGCGGCTGAAAATATTGTCGTGGAACAAAATATCCAGTGAACCCGCGGCGTATTTGAAGCGTTGGATCATCCACGTCAGCATGTCCTGCGGAGAGAGCATTTTCGATTCGATCCGCGGGTGCATCACCGAGCGCCAGCGGCGGGCGGCATCGCCGTGGAGCAGGATAGAGGTATAAATATCTTCCGAAACGTGAAACTTATAGGGCGTGAGCTCTGTGTCGAAAGCCACGTGAGGGCGCATGGCATCCTGAAGGGTTTCACGCATGGCGGGATCGCGTATATCCCGCGTGTGGCGCTCAACCTCTTCTTCCACCGTCCAGACATAGCTGCGCAGTGCGGCCTGCATTACCGCTTCGCGCCTGTGTACAGAGGCCGCACCGCAGCAGAAGGCGGCGTTGGCCCAGTTTCGCCGGCGTAAAATCACGTCATAAAACATGCGCGGATCGTTAAAAAAGGGGTCACGGCCGATGGTCACCGGCCCGATGAACTTCTGCGCAAGCCATCCCAAACCGTATCCCGGTTTGCCCGCTTTCCGCCCAAGCCAGCGCGCCAGGTTTTCGCCTTCCGGCAGGTCGAAAAACCACTGCGGCGTCTGGACCCAGGCGACGTCAGGATCGCGAAAGTAGCCCAGCGTGTGGCTGAGCAGGGTGGGGAATACCCGGGTATCGGCATCGCAAATGATCAGAAAATCTCCGTCAGTTTGCTCAAGTCCGTTTCGCAAATTACCGGCCTTGAAGCCAATATTGGTCTGGCGGGAGATGTAGTTGGCGCCTTCCTGATCGCAGACGGCTTTCATTTCTGGCCGTCGACCATCGTCAAGCACGTGCACTTTATAGTCCAGCGGAACCGGGTAGACCATCTTCATGGCGTCCCGAATAGAAAGCCTGACCAGCTCCACGTCTTCTGAATAGGTTGCGATAAAGAGATCGACCTTCAGGGGTCTGGATGCTTCCGCGTCTTCGGGGCGCAGGCAGTCATTGATCTCAACCGGGGGTGGGTTTTGCGGCGGATCGTCCTCTTTCCACAGGTTAATGGTGAACAGCACGGTGCCGATCCAGGCCAGCGTTTCCGCCAATACCAGCGGAATGGCATACCACAGCGCATCGGTATTTAAGGAGGCGGTCCAGCGCCAGTAAAGATAATTAGCGCCTAAAATCAGCGCGGCAACCGCTAATACCTGCCATGTTAGCATTACCCAGCGCGGTGTCTTGAGCGGTTCAGGCGGCTGGCGATGTTCAAAACGGGAAAAATAAAAATCCATAGAGAAGGATATCCTGATTCCACGATGGCTATTAATAACTGACCCGTTACCGACAGGGAGCGCAAAACAGAAAATAACGTCCGCTAAAACAAAAAGTAAACTAAGTGTAGATGGTGGATAAAATAATTCCAGAGGCGTAAAAAACCGATCTTTCAGGCATGCTTAAATAATCGTTAACTAGGCTTAATAATATCGGAAGCGTTGTCAAAAATTGCCAGATGCTTTTCTTTACGCTATCTAAATAAAATACAAGAAACTTTTTAGCATGGAGAACGCGACGCCCCATGAGCCAGATTGCGCCTGTGCTTATAAGAAAAGATACTGAAAAACCAACAGCATGGCGTTACGTCCTGTCGGATAAACGTGATTTACGTATAGATTTTATGCGCGGTATCGCGTTAGTAATGATGGTGGTGGCGCACACGGAAGTGATGTCGATATTTAATATATTCACCTGGGAAAGGTTTGGTCTGGTCACCGGTGCTGAAGGGTTTGTGATCCTTTCCGGATTTATGCTGGGAATGTTAAACCGTGCCAGATTGCAAAAAGCGGTATTGTTGACGATATCCTGGGGGTTATATCTGCGCGCATGGAAAATATATCGCGTAAATATCATCATTATTCTTTCATTTTTGCTGTTAGGGTATCTTCCGTTTATTAACGTTTTTGAGGTTACCCATTTTACCGATCGTTACTCAGGTACAACCTGGGCATTGTATCCGGTGACACCGCAAATTAAAGAAACCTGGTTTAACATTGTCCTCTACCTGCAAATTGGTCCTCATCAAACGCAAATTCTTGGGCTCTATATTTTTCTTCTGCTGTTAAGTCCGCTGTTTTTGGGAATGCTCCAGAGAGGATACGTCTACTGGCTGTTGGGGTTATCGTTGCTCGTTTACGGTTGCTGGCAGATATGGCCGGTGCGCGTGACGCCGTCTCAGTTTGAATTCGCGTTTCCGCTGCTGGCCTGGCAGTTCATTTTTGTGCTGGGAATGTGCAGCGGCTGGTACAAAGAAGATTTGATCTCTTTTGCCCGCACCCCCGCCGGTAAGGTGGTGCTCGTGGCGCTGGTAATGATTGCGCTGGTGCTTGGCTTTATCGCCCAGAATCATACCAACCCGTTTATGCCCCCCGCGCTGCTCATGCACAGCCTTTCACCCGAGAACTTTAACGCTTTTTATCATACCTGGGCGGCAAAAAATGGCCTTGGACCCGTCAGGGTCGTGAACGATATCAGCCTGATGGTAACGGTCTATCTGCTGCTGACCTGGTGCTGGCAGCCGCTGTATCGCCTGGCGGGCTGGTTTCTCATCCCGCTTGGTCAGCATTCGCTTTACACCTTTATTTTGCACGTCTACGTCGTATTCCTGGTAAGCCAGTTCGTTACGTTCGATCTGTGGCGCCAGGACTGGGTTGTGAATACCTTCATCCACGCGGTGACGCTGGGCGTGCTGTGGCTGATGGCGAAATATAACGTCGCCGCGCGCTGGATACCTAACTAAGGAAGGGCAGATGCGGGATAAATTGTTGCTGACCTGTGCGCTGTTGTGCGTTGCCACCGGCACAGAGGCTGCGCCGAAGGACGATGCGGAATCGCTACGTGACAAGAACGGCGAACCGGTGCAGGCTGGCGTGTTCACCAGCCGCTGGGGGCGCCTGTTCTCGGGGAATGAAGACGTCTTCTCTGGCGCGCTGAGCTTTAGTTCCGGACTGAAAGAGCAGTGGATGACCATCCCGAACAGCTCGGACAGCGCGGAGCAGAAACGTAAATACAACCAGACGCTCAATCTCAGCCTGCAATACTCACCCTACAGTTACTGGTTTGCCAACGTGACATCGCGGTTGCCGGTGACGGACACCAGCCGCTATACGGCTGATTTTCGTTACAGCTTTGGCTATGACGACTGGCATGCCAACACGGTCAGCCTGGTGTACAGCAATTACGGGGATAACCGCTTCTGGACGTCAGGAACCCGTCGTCACACCTATTTTGAGCAGGGAGCCGTGACGCTGGCGTATAAATTTTCACTGCCGAAGCCCGTGGAGAATACGCTCCTGATCAACAAAGGCGACTCCATCATTTGCCAGGTGGGATACAGCTGGGTTCCGCGCTATTACGATCTGGACAGCAACGATATCCGCAAAAACAAGAACGTGGTGTTGGGCGGATGCGGTTATACCTTTAAGCAGCACTTCTTCGTGCGCGCCACGGCGTTCTGGTTCCCGGACAGCAGCCAGCAACAGCCCTGGAACGGCGACTATAGCTATAGCTTTGGCTACGCGGGCTATACGCCAGGTTCATTCTCCGTTCAGTACGCTAACTATTCCGGCACCCGTTACCCCGGCCACCAGAGCGGCAGCGGCAAATTCCGGGAAGGCACCGTCAGCGTCATCTGGTTCTTACCGCTTTAGGAGGGCGTAGGGTGTCACAGCACGTCCTGATAGTTGAAGATTCACGGGTTTATCGTCGCCTGCTCAGCCGAATGCTGACGCAGTGGGGGTACATCGTCTACGAGGCGGAGAACGGCGTCGCCGCGCTTGAGATCCTTGAAAACCAGCCCGTCAGCCTGGTGATTAGCGACTGGGATATGCCGGAAATGGATGGCCTGACATTGTGCCGGGAGGTTCGCAGCCGTCAGTTTGGACATTATGTTTATTTAATTTTGCTTACCGCGCGCGAAGAGCCGGGCGATCTGACGGTGGGGTTTGACGCCGGGGCGGATGATTTTCTCAATAAGCCGGTCGAGCAGAGTGAGCTGCGGGCGCGATTGCACGCGGGGGCACGGGTTTTGTCCCTTGAAGCCACGCTTGCTGCGCGTAATGCGCGCCTCAGCGAGGCGCTAAGGCAGATAGAGCAAGACCTTGAGGTGGCGGCACGGATCCAGCAGTCGGTGCTGCCCGCGCATCAGCTGCGCTACCGGGATTATTTTGCCGACTGGATTTTCCTGCCGTCAGCCTGGGTGTCTGGCGATATTTTCAATGTCTTCCCGCTGGACAATCACCTGGGATTCTACTGCGTGGATGTATCCGGGCACGGCGTCGGCGCGGCGATGATGTCGCTTGCCGTGGCCCGTCAGTTTCTGCATGGCAGGGCGGTGGAGCGTTTTCTGTTTGCGGACGATAGCGATGTTGCCTCTCCTGCGGACGTCGTTCGGATCCTGAACGGGCGATTTTGCAGCGAAGAGGTGGAGATAGTGAGCTATTTCACCATGATTTACGGTGTTATCGACCTGTCGACAGGTGAAGGCAAGCTTTGCCAGGCCGGGCATCCCACTCCCTTTATTGTGAACCCTGGCGGCGAGATCAGGACGGTCGGTGAAGGCGGCGCGCCGGTAGGATTGATGCCGGATCTGAGCTGGACAGACGTGAACTTCTCGCTGGCACCGGGCGAACGACTTTGCCTGTTCAGTGATGGTATTACCGAGTGTGAGAACCCTGATAACGAACAGTTTGGGCAGGCGCGTTTGCAGCGTCGGCTTCAGCGTGATGCCACGCTAGCGCTGGAACAGCTCTTACCGCAGTTTGCGCAGCATCTTGTTCACTGGCGCAGTGGGGAACGCCGGGAACCCCAGGCAATGGCCGACGATGTTTCCCTGTTAATTATTGAGCGTACTGGAGAAAGACAATGAATATTGATACAGAAAGGCATCCCGGCGTGAATATCATGACGCCCTCGGTGCGAAGACTTGACGCCTCGGTGGCGGCGGCCTTTAAAGATGCCGTCACCCGGGAGCTCGGTGAGGATCGTAAAGCCCTGATTGTCGACTTCAGCAAAATCGATTTCATCGACAGTAGCGGTTTGGGCGCGCTTGTATCGCTGCTCAAAATGATGAACGGTAAAGGTGACATGGTGCTGTGCGCGCTGAACCCCGGTATACGCAACATGTTCACCCTGACCCGTATGGATCGCATATTTCGCATTTGTCCGGATCGCGCTACGGCACTTGCGCAGCTTAATCAGTGAGTTGACCGTGGCTAACGACATCACGCTTCCCGCCTCGTTAAGCTCAGTCTCGCCGCTTGCGGCATGGCTTGAACGTCAGATGGCTTCGCTGTCCGTCAGCGATGACTGGCGCTTTGCGCTCGATCTCGCCGCCTGTGAAACGGCAACCAATATTATTCGCCATGCGCTACATGAGGACCCGAAACGTTGCTTCACCGTGGAGTTCATCGCTACCCGCTCGGGCGCGACGCTGCGTTTTACGGACGATGGCGATGCCTTTCCTGCTGAACGTCTCGCGGCGGGGCGTGAAGACGTGACGTTCGATGGCTGTCTTTTGGCTGAAAGCGGCAGAGGACTGAAACTCATTTTGCTGTATGCCGATAGTTTCACGGTGGAAAACGTTGCAGGGAAAAATATTACCGTTCTGGAGAAGGCGATGGTCGGATAATGTTTGACCGTGGAGAAGGTCTGGTGAGGGACGGTATGTAGGCAATCACAATGGCGCAGTGAACAGCCTGCGCCAGTATCGTGGTTACGGTAATAAAACCAGTCAGGCATCCGCCTGCCATTTCTCCAGTATTGCACCGGCCCGACGGGCCGTGGCGGGCAGGATGTCGGCATCGGCCACGTAGCCATCGGGATCGAGACAGCGACTGTGTTCTCTCGCCTGTTGCAGGATCGCCTCATCCCATGTGACCTCCAGCTGGGCTTTAAAGACCATGATGACCTGAATATCCGGGCACAGGTGTCGGCCCACAACGTGATCCTCAGAAAGACGCAGCCATTCGACGGAAAAACCGTGCGGACTCACGATAGCGGGAGCGAAATCCCGATCCTGTGAAATGCCAAAACCGATGACCGGCGCAATTTCGCCGCCGTGTCCCGGCAGCACCGAATCCAGCAGTCCCTGTGTTGACCAGCAGCGGTCATCGCCGGTTACCGCGCGCTGGTGCATCTCCTCAACGCTGTAGTCGCGCAGCCCGGCAATATAGGCCTCTGACAGCGGCGTCAGGCTGCGGGTCGCCAGCCTCCTGCGCAATCAGCATGTTATCTTTGCTTAAATACATTCCGTATTCGCCTGCTGCCGCCAGCACGGAAGGGTGCCAGATGATCCCGCCCGGCTGCGCGCCGGAGCTGGCCGCCATCAGCGGTCTGCCGGCAATAACGTTGCCGTGCGGCGTGAGCCGCAAAGAGGTGCCGGTGGGTATGGAGATTTTATCGGTACAGGAGGATGAGACGACGCTGATGATGCTGGCGTGTGAGGGGGCGCTGGGCGGGTGGGGGTAGACACAAAAAAGCCCGCAAGGCTTGCACCGTGCGGGCTTTCAGGACTTCATCGGATGACTCTGGTAATCACCGATGGAGAATTTTGGTGGAGCTGGCGGGAGTTGAACCCGCGTCAAGGGTTACCTAACTACTTGTTTTTATTGTGGTCATGTTCATCCATGAATTCTGCGTAGCTTTTACGTATTCTTTGAATTCGTTGCGCTGTTCTACTGAGACTTGGTGAAAAAGTTAATCTGAATCCGGCTTCAATAGTATCGTTTTTTTGGCTAGTTCTGGTACATACAAAACTGGAGGTAAACACCTCCTTTCTTTTTACACCAGTGATATCTTCATAACTTAATGTTAAAGTGGGGCCCACAATGGGCAAGTACATTCCAATCGGAGACTTTGAGTGCTCCCAAAGATAATATGTCAAAAGCATTGGAATTATATTTGGTAATGTTAAATATGTCTCTTTGCTGCTAACTGACCATGGCAAAATGTAATCTACATCTTTATACTTATTGGCATGGCTAAACCAAGCAGTTTTACCATTTCCTAACAAATTTATGAATTCTGAGTTAATCTCCTTTGAATAATGAAATGCGTAACTATTTGAATAGATATAGTCTAAATACTCTTTTGTGCTTAAGTTTATTTCATCACTTACATATTTCAATCCGATCTTCTTAAAATGTTTGAAGTAATCAAAGTCCCAAGAGTATTCAAATTTTAACGCTGGCCCTAACCCAATGTTAATGAGTGGTGGATTCATGGTGAACTCACTACTATCATTTGTAAGGTCAATAAATTTTATTATTTTTCTTCTCGCTAGGTTAACCTCGACACCTTTTAATGTTATTTGAACCTTATTTGCTATTCTCCGTTGGATAATGTTTTGTCGTATCGCTAAATAAGCTGCAAAGGCAGATAATGTGCTAGCAACAAGACCTCCTACTCCCACCCAAGCTGGATCTGCCATCTTGATATCCCTTCTTTTCTAAAAAGAAGGGATTATTTGCCAAGATCAACCTTTTTTCAATTGAATATTTGTTGTGTTATTGTCGTATTCCTTGAGATAACGTCCGTAGTGACGGAATAGCATTTCTGGGCCTTTGTGACCCATCTGAGCCGCTAACCAGAAAAGGTTTACACCACGACTGATCAGCCGTGTAGCGAAAGTGTGCCGGGTTTGATAGGGGTTGCGATACCTGATCCCGGCTTTCCTTAGCGTTGGCACCCAAGCTTTTTTCCTGATGGCATCCGCGCTTGCCCATGGTTTGTTTGTCTTCGGATCCTCAAAGACACAACCGTCCTTCATGAAGCTGAAGGGCTTTTGATCGTTGAGGGCGATCATCGCCTCATCAGTTAATTCTACCTTGCGCGTTCCAGCCTTCGTTTTGGTCCCCTTCGTCACGCCTGACACGCTGGCGCTCTGTACATGCGCTGTCTTCCCAACAAAATCAATATCTCTCCAGCGGAGCGCACACAGTTCGGAACTACGCAACCCTGTCTGGATTGCAAACCTGAAAAGGTTCTCCCACTGTTTATTGCCTGTTGATGTTAACAGGGCGCTCACCTCAGCTGGTGATAGCGGATCGACAATGTAGCGACTTTCTGCATCGCTCTTATTGCTTTGGTACCGTGATGCCGTGACCAGTGAAACTGGGTTGATTTGTAACACCCCATCAGTAACAGCTTCATCAAGTGAGGAGCGTAGAAACGATAACTGGTTACGTATCGTCTTCAATGTTGTTTTCTGATTCTGTATCCATGTTTTTAATGCTGCTGGCGTTAACTCACTGGCAGGGAAAATGTGAAGTTCAGACAGCGCGCTACGGCATTTTTTATACCCGCCAATGGTGGAGGGGGAAAGATTCCTCGTTTCGCAGATCTTCAAGTATTCATCGAGATACATTTTTACTGTTTTCCCGGTCGCAGCATTACCGAAAATTTTTAACCTCACCGAACGAGGAAAATACTCAGCATAGATAAATGTTCCACGCTCGATTTTGTTGTGGATTTCGCCGAGCGTACGCTCGGCATATTTAAGGTTTTTGTTGTTCACTTCTAGATTTGAAAGAGGTTCTCTGCATTTCACCCCCTTGTATGTGAACGTTATATTGATGGTTTCACCACTACTGTGCTTCCTGATGGTTACGCCGCGTGGGAGTTTAGGCGGTTCTTTCGTGCCCATTTTGCAACCTCACTAAGATCTATCCATCTCTCCTTAACGCCTTCAACCTTAAGCACCTGCACCCCTTCACGCCAAACGCCGCGCTGTACACGCTTATTGATCGCGTCTGGGGTTTCGCCAGTCTCTTTGCAATAAGTTGAGATGGGAACACAATCGAGGCTCAGCATATACTTCTCCATACAATCCCGACTGCACTCGGGAGATTAATTATTCTTTGAGCTATTTTTTGATAGTTCAAACTTGCCATTTTTTAGTACGATATTTGAATCCTTAACACCATTGAGTAACAATTCATATGGATGTTTTGTAGCTTGTTCTCTCATTGAATAATTTGAGTTTGTTAGTTTTAAAATTGCTACATGATTCTCAGATATATCGGTAGAAATCATATCTTTTACTATATCGATAATATCATCTTTCTTTGATAAATCCTCTTTAAGACTAAGGATTGTTAATGTTCTCGCGTTGCAAAACTTTATCATGTAAACAATAAATGCACCAAATCCAAGATAGGCCAGTGAAATAGACACTGCTAATTTCGTTGGAATCTGACTATCAGTAATTCCGGTAGAGGTTAGAAACATTGTTTTTAAAAAAAAGAATAAAAGCCCAGTGAAATAAATGAAATTGATCATGATAAATAAATTACTCATCAGTTGCTTAGTTCGTTGAGATGAGAAGTACTCAGAGTCAAGATGTCGCATTAAGTTTTCATTATTACGTTTCTTTTGATGTAGCTTATATTGGTCATTAATTTTAGCAAATGTTTCAGAGTTTTCCAGGTATTTATCAACGAGAGTGGATACTTCTCTTTTTATTCTTTCTGAAACAATGCTGTTAATGTTATCGTTTTTATCATCAAGATATGATGATATTTGTGTGTTTACTTCATGATTAATTTTTTCTTTTGCTAGTTTTATGTTTTCGTTCTGATCATCGCCGATTTTAAATATTTCTTCTCTAATTAATTCAATTATTTCACTATTTTTTGGTGTAGTCGTTTTGTCGTCACTAATCGTATTTTTTTCTGGTTCATTTATACCCTTATCAAGAAAAGTGTTTTTGAATGAAGATATTATTTTTCGCCCTAGGGGGGTTATAGCAAATAATATCATCAGCGCAAAAGGAAGAATGGATTTTATAGTGTCGATCAATAAGTATTCCATGTGGAGAAATTCCTGTATACGATAATTGTTGCAAGCATTATACCTCATGCAATTACAATTTGTGCTATTGAAAAACTGGTAGTGACCGGACAAACGTAAAAACGGAGGGCCACCATATCTTGGTTACACTTGTTAGTAATTTAGCCTATGTGTCCAGTTCAGGAGCGGTGATAGGTAGAGGGCAGGTGGTTAGCTCGCATTCCTACTAAACTTTGCACCGACAACTTCAGGCTATACGTTTTCGTTTCTTCGCATGAAGCTATTAATGATGATAGTTACTCCAGCACCTAAACCTTCGCGAAGATATATGTAAGCGAATCATCCCGGTCTTCATACGCCCCGGGCGGCTACTTCGTGGGCGTCCTGCCTGTTCGCTGTTGATGAAAATGAAGATAAAATATATTTGCGAAATGCGCAAGAAATAAAATGCACAATACGCAATTTATGAGGCAAAAAAAACCGCCTTGATGGCGGTCGTTTGCACTTATTGGTTGTTATCCGTGCCGTTTGACCGACTGAGACTGACTTATCATCACCTTGCCGAAAACGTAGAATCTATCTTCATTCGACTTATCCACTGACCACTCCCGATATCTCGGATTATCGGAAATAACGAGAATTTTATCAGGGATCATCTGCAATCTTTTGACGTAAATTTTATCATCAAAACCAAAGACATAAATTCCATCACCATCAAACTCATTGACTGAAATATCTACAAAAATCAGATCGCCGGGTTCAATGGTATCAGCCATGCTATCACCGCGAACGTTAATCACTTTGACCGTATCTGGTGTTCTCCCACCAAACAACGCAACGGCTCTTTCGTTGTTGTACTCAATGGACCTGATGACATCGACGACATCACTACCTTGTATATGGCCCATGCCAGCACTGGCGCTGACATCGAGCAACTCGACTCTAAACACAGGGTCACCTTCTCCATAAGCAGGATTCTTACCACTGGATTTGCATACAGTAGTTTCATTTGGAGATGGTGTAAATAGTTCTGCCACACTAACACCAAGTGCCGTAGCATATTTGCTAAGCGATTGTGCAGTAAATGACTTTTGCTTTCCTGTCTCCACTCGAGAGACATTCGCACCGTCAATGCCTACAGCTTCAGCAAGCTCTGAAATTTTCATGCCCTTTTCGAGGCGTAATTCTCTAATGCGGTTTCCTATGTTCATGCGCCCATTACAGGTTGTTTTTGCGTGATATGCAAAGCAACTTGCGCAAGGCGTAAGTACGCTTTAATATGCGTATTACGCAATTGCGGGAGGATTTATGCAATCACCATTAAGAAATTTGCGAAAATCGCAAGGATTAACTCTCTCACATGTCGCTAATTTGGTGGAAATTGATCCCGCCAATCTAAGCCGCATTGAAAGGGGCCAACAAATCGCATCGCTAGATGTAGCTGAGAGGCTTGTGAAGTTTTACTCGGGCCAAATTAATGAACTCCAGATCTTGTATCCGCACCGTTATACACAGGGTATGGAAGCTGGACATTCATCGGTACCACAGAAGAAAGGGGAAAGCCGTGGGTAACGAACCTGAATGGAAAGTAGATAAGCAGCCAGCCTGGCTGGTGGCCGCAATCAAAAAAACGATCACCGAGCTTCCGGGTGGGTATTCCGAAGCTGCTGAGTGGTTGGGTGTGACCGAGAACGCGCTGTTTAACCGGCTGCGTACCGATGGTGATCAAATCTTCCCGCTCGGTTGGGCGATGGTGCTTCAGCGTGCTGGTGGTTCAAACCACATAGCGAACGCTATTGCACGTCACTCGAACGGTGTTTTTGTGCCATTGGCTGATGTTGAAGAGATTGAGAACGGCGATATCAACCAGCGTCTCATGGAGTCAGTTGAGTGGATCGGAAGGCATTCGCAATACGTTCGTAAAGCTACCGCTGACGGCGTTATTGATGCTCAGGAACGCGCCCAGATCGAAGAGAACAGCTATCAGGTGATGGCTAAGTGGCAGGAACATTTGACGCTGCTTTTCCGTGTGTTTTGCGCGCCGGAAAAGAGTGACGCCCGCGAGTGTGCAGCTCCGGGCGTCGTGGCAGACAAATCTTGTATGGAGAAGTAATCCGCATGACCAGTTTAACGGCTTTTAACCGTTTGCCGCAACTCAGGATGATCCCGGTACCGGGCGCTCCGTTGTTTCGGTATGAACGCAGAATAGCAAACCGCTGGGTGCCATGTAACCACAGTCGGGCGGTCGCGATTGTGGGGGTTTACTACAGGAAGGCGAAACGCTTATGCGCGAAGTTAACCGAAGTTTCAAAGACCACAGAGGGATCCCCGTTCGGGTTATCCGGTGGGAGCCAGAGACTCAACGAGTTATCTACCTGCGGGATGGTTATAACCACGAATGTTTCAGCCCGCTCGAACAATTCAAGCGCAAGTTTACAGAGTTAAAGGACGACCATGAGCACTAAATTAACGGGTTACGTTTGGGATGCTTGTGCCGCTTCTGGCATGAAGCTGTCCAGCGTTGCCATCATGGCGCGTCTGGCAGACTTCAGCAGTGATGAAGGGGTTAGCTGGCCCTCCATTGCTACCATCGCGCGCCAGATTGGTGCTGGTGAGAGCACTGTTCGCACTGCCATATCTCAGCTGGAAAAAGACGGTTGGTTAACCCGCCAGCAGCGCCGGAAAGGCAACCGCAATGCATCGAACGTTTACCAGCTCAATGTTGCGAAATTGCAGGCTGCTGCCTTTTCTCACCTGTCAGATTCTGACGCATCAAAATCTGATGGCTCAAAAACCGACGCGTCAAAATCTGAGGCATCAAAAAACGATGAAAAAGGCGGTTTTCACCCGTCAGAATCTGGGGGGGATCCGTCAGTAAATACAACTACTGATCCATCAGATAAAAAACATTCTTGTCCGGTTGCTGCGCAACCCGACCCTGTGGTGGTTATCACCGATCAGGCGAAGCAGGTTTTATCACATCTGAACAAGACCACCGGATCACGGTATCAGGTCTGCAAATCATCCTTGGAAAACATCCGGGCTCGCCTGGCTGACGGGTTTACGCCCGATGAGCTGCTGTTGGTGGTGGATTACAGCGTCGAGAAGTGGGGCGAGGATCTGAAAATGGCCGAATATCTGCGCCCAACAACGCTGTTTCTGCCAACAAAATTCCCAGGCTACCTGCAATCCGCAAATAAGTGGAACGCAGCAGGACGTCCAGAACGACAGTATTGGGGCTCAATCCGTAAGCATGATCCGATGAAATTTGGTGGACCAGATAAAGCCATTCCAGCTGGCTTCAGGGGAGCGAAATGATGAGCATGAATGCTGATAACAAATATTGCCGCGCGCTGGCTGAACTGCGCTCAAAGCCAGCGCATGAATTGAAAGAGGTTGGCGATCAGTGGCGCACTCCAGATTTGTTGTTTTGGGGCATCAATTCGATATTTGGGCCGATGGTTCTGGATCTGTTTGCAGACGATAGCAATGCTAAATGCCCTGCATGGTATACCGCCGAAGATAACGCGCTGACGCAGGACTGGTCAGAGCGTCTGGCAGAACTCGGTGGCGCCGCGTTTGCAAATCCGCCATATAGCCGTTCTCAGTACCATGAAAAGCAGGCCATCACTGGCATGACCCACATCATGAATCACACAATGGCTATGCGTGATAAAGGTGGTCGTTACATATACCTCGTGAAGTCAGCCACAAGTGAAACATGGTGGCCGGAGGATGCCGATCACATCATGTTTATTCGTGGTCGTATTGGGTTCGATCTTCCTGTTTGGTTTGTTCCCGCTGACGAGAAGCAGCAACCCACCAGCGCATTTTTTGCTGGGGCAATAGCTGTTTTCGACAAAACCTGGCGTGGTGAAAGCTTCAGCTATATCAATCGCACCGAGCTGGAAGAAAAAGGGCGTGCAGCATTGTCATTGGCTCAATTCGCCGCGGCAAAAATGGCCCTTCCGTCGGTGCCGGAAAAAGCAATACCTACTCCCATTGCAACGGCAGATGCAGAGTCGCGCATCTGGCCTCTGGAGGTTGGTCTGGTATTCAATCAGGTCGAGGGGGCGGATTCTCTGGGGGTGAACCAACAGAACAAGTTGAAGGCCAACATCAACCAACTCTGGCTGGAGCGTGTGCCTACCAGCGAAATAATTAGCGTGGCCGGTGGTCTGGTTAGCAGTATGCAGGGGGCCGTCAATGCGTGAAATTATCGTTGATAACTTTGCTGGTGGTGGCGGCGCGAGTACCGGCATTGAACTGGCGATCGGGCGTAGCGTGGATATCGCTATCAACCACGACGAAAACGCTATTGCGATGCATAAGACGAATCACCCTGACACGCTGCATTATTGCGAGTCGGTGTTTGACGTTGACCCAAGCGCAGCCACCAGCGGTAAACCTGTCGGCCTGGCCTGGTTTAGCCCTGACTGCCGCCACTTTTCCAAAGCGAAGGGCGCTAAGCCAGTTAAGAAAGAGATTCGCGGGCTGGCGTGGATTGTTCTGCGCTGGGCGCTGGCAGTACGTCCCCGAGTCATGATGCTGGAGAACGTCGAAGAATTTAAGACATGGGGCCCGCTGCTGGATGAAGAATTACGCCCGGATCCTGAGCGTGCTGGTGAAACATTCGAGGCATTTGTCGGCATGCTGTCGACTGGTATCGCGGCGAATCACCCAGCACTGGCTGAGGTTTGCGAATTTCTTGCCATTGAGCCGCACGGCCAGCAGGCGCAACAGCTGATCGCCGGGCTTGGCTATGAGGTCGATTATCGTGAGCTGCGCGCTTGTGACTACGGCGCGCCAACGATCAGAAAGCGTTTCTTCATGGTCATGCGCTGTGACGGCCGCAAGATTCATTGGCCTGAAGCGACTCATGGGGATCCAAAATCACTGGAAGTACAAAGCGGCAAGCTGGCGCCATGGCGTACCGCGGCGGAGTGCATTGACTGGAACATCCCGGCCCGTTCCATCTTCGACCGCAAAAAGCCGCTGGCGGAAAATACGCTCAAACGTATCGCGCGCGGCATCCAGCGCTTTGTTATCGAAAGCGCATCACCTTTCATCGTGAAGTGTAACCACACCACGACGAAAGGAGGTTATGACTGTTTCCGCGGGCAATCGTTGTTAGAGCCATTGCAGACCATCACTAAAAAGCATGGCTACGCGCTGGCGGTACCGCATCTTACTAAATTCCGCACCGGGGCCACCGGGCAGCCAGTGACCGAGCCGGTTCCAACTGTCACCGCTGGTACGTCGGCGCGCCCGGGCGGGAATGGGCACGCGCTTGGCGTAGTTGAGGCCGCCCTGACACCGTTCCTGGCTGGCAATGGCGGCAGTGAGTACCAGGCAAAGCCGCGCCCGCTGGATAAACCCGCTCATACAATCCTCAAGCAGTCCCGCGCGTGTGTGGTTGCTCCTGTCATCGCCCGCCAGTTTGGTGCCAGTGTTGGGCACAGGGCAGACGAGCCTAGCGCAACGATTACTGCTGGCGGTGGCGGTAAATCGCAGCTGGTAACCCCAACACTGATCCAGATGGGATACGGCGAACGCCCAGGGCAAGAACCGCGTGTTCTTCAACTGAATAACCCGCTCGGCACGGTGACTGCTGGTGGTAATAAGTTTGCGACGGTGAGCGCGTTCCTAGCGAAGCACTATGGTGGGAATTACACGGGGCCGGGTGTTGGTATGGATGAGCCTGCCCACTCAGTCACTACCGTTGATCATCACGCGGTAGTTGCGTCGCACCTGGTGAAGCTGCGCGGAACCTGCCGCGACGGTCAGACCATGGATACACCTATGCCGACGATTACCGCTGGTGGCCAGCACGTTGGTGAGGTCCGGACATTCCTCGAAACCTACTGCGGTGAAAGCGAGGATGAATGGCTGGTGACGATCGAAGGAGTTAAGTACCAGATCGTCGATATCGGAATGCGCATGCTGCAACCGCATGAGCTTTATAAGGCGCAGGGCTTCCCTGACGGCTACGTTATCGATCAGGACTATCGCGGCAATCGTTACGCCAAAGACAAGCAGGTAGCGCGCTGCGGTAACGCAGTACCGCCGCCGTTCGCTCGTGCGCTGGTAGAGGCAAATCTTCCTGAATTATGTGCAAATCAAAAGGCGGGTGCAGCCGCCTGATATGGAGAAATAGCATGAATCAGTTAACCGCAAAGGGTGTTGTGACAATGTCCAGCCGTGAAATTGCCCGGCTGGTGCAAAGCAAACATGGTGATGTGAAGCGCTCAGCTGAACGCCTTGCATCTGCTGGTATTTTAACCGCGCCGTTGGCGCACACCCCCTACACACACCCGCAAAACGGGCAAACATACGAGGAGTATTGGTTCAACAAACGTGATTCTCTGGTGATCGTCGCCAGGCTATCGCCAGAATTTACCGCCGCTGTAGTCGATCGCTGGCAAGAGCTGGAGAACAGCCAGGCCGTCAGTGTCCCGCAAACATTGCCGGAGGCATTACGTCTCGCCGCAGATCTTGCCGAGCAGAAAGAACAACTCAGCCAGCAGTTAGCCGCTGCCGCGCCGAAAGTTGAGTTTGTCGATCGGTATTGTACTGCCAAAGGCTCAATGTCTTTCCGCCAGGTGGCAAAGCTGTTGCAGGCCAAGGAAACAGATTTCCGCTTGTTCCTCATTGAGAGCGACATCATGTACCGGCTTGGCGGAGTGCTGACACCGCGGCACCAGCATATTGCTGCCGGGCGGTTTGAAGTGAAAACTGGCACTACGAGCGAAACAAACTACGCCTTTAGCCAGGCACGTTTTACACCAAAAGGCATCGAGTGGATCGGCGGCTTGTGGACGGCACACATCGCTAAGGAGCATGCCGCGTGAGAGGACTGTTTACAGCCGAGACTGTTCCGCGCCTGGGGCTTGTGGTGTTAAAGCCGGGTAGTGAACTGATGTCTCTGTTTCAACAGGGGCGAGTGCTGGTGGAGCCTCAGCCAAAAAGTATGGCTGGGCTTCCGTCGGGACTCGTCCCTGATGCCAGGCAGCCGCTGGCAGAAAATAAGTCCCTCGAGGAATTCTTCACCGACGAGAGAGTTATCCGTGCAGCAGGCGGTTTGACCGCTTTGGAATCCTGGTTAGAGCGTAATGTGAAGGAATGCCAGTACCCGCATACTGATTATCATCATCATGAGCTGGTAACGATGCGACATTCCCCTGGATCAATGTTGCTCTGTTGGCATTGCGATAACCAGCTGCGCGAGCAAACCACCGCGGCGCTGGCAGAACTGGCCCGGCGTAATCTCATTAACTGGCTGATCAGTTCTATCCTGTCTTCGCTTGGGTACAACAACGAGCGTGAACTATCCCTCGGTGAATTGTGCTGGTGGGCCGTTTATTCAGGCATTGCTGATGCAATCCCGGAAAGGATGGCCCAGCATGCGCTTCGCTTACCGGATGAGCCGTTTTTATCCGTATATCGAGAAAGTGACATTGTGCCGATGCCCCCGGCAAAAAGCATTTTGCAGAAGAAGGTCACCCCTGCGGTCACGGCTGCGAAATTAAAGCATGGAGCAAATCAGGAAGTGGCCTATGACCAGCCAAAGGTTCTGGCTCTGCATGCGGATCCTGAATCCCCTGAATCATTCATGTTGCGCCCAAAACACCGCAGGTGGGTGAATGAGGACTATACCCGATGGGTTAAAACCCAGCCCTGTGAAGGTTGCCGGCGGCCAGCGGATGATCCACACCATGTCATTGGTCACGGCATGGGCGGTACCGCCACTAAAGCCCACGATTTGTTCGTGATCCCTCTGTGCAGAGAGTGTCACGACAAATTACATGCTGATGTTGCAGCGTTCGAGAAAAAACACGGTACCCAGCTGGAGCTGCTATTCCGGTTTATGAATCGAGCGCTGGCGATCGGCGTAATAACAAAAGCGTAATTGTATGGAGCGCTGAGCATAATGAATTTACAAGAACTGGAATATACGCGGATTGAACTGCGCCGCGCGCTGGCAGATTTATCAGGAACGGCCAAAGGACAGTTGCAGGCGTTCAGTGAGCATCCACCAGCAGATAAGAACAAATACCGTCGCCACCATCCTGAAATCGTCATGGAGGGTGGGGAAGGTTGTGGGTTAAAGGTTGTAAAAACGCTGGCAACTCCACTTTATGTTCTCGAGACAAGGAGCCGTCGCCGACCTTTACCGCCTATTAAGGATACGGAGTTCGCTTGTTCAGCATGGCGTCGATCGGTCAATGGTCTGGGGGAGCATTTGCAGGCATGGATACGGTACTGCTATGGGTATGATCTTACTTTCCGGTACCAGACATTGATGTGCCAGTACGTGTGGGAACAGTTTCAGCGTCAGCATAGCGGAAAAAAAATACAGGGCCGCGTTACTAAAAAACTGTTAGGGCTTGTCTGGCTGGCGGCGCAAGAAGTTGCTGCATCGCGTAATAACGATACCTATCAGGAGTATGCTGGTGCAGCTCTGGCGCGCATGGTCAGCGTTGAGCGTTCCACCTGGCTCAGAGTGTATTCAGGCCACTGGGCGGCTTTCAAAGCGTCGTTTGCTGAGATGGACAGTGAGGCACTAAGAGAAATTTTGTCCCGGTATGAAGGTTACCAAGAGCTGAAAGTGCCGGAAATGTGAGGTAACTTTCACTAACTTCCTCAATTAGGCTTGCAAAATGCAACAAAATGAGCCATATTTGAAGCTAATTTGATATATTGCTAAATTTGTAACCACCTCGCTCCGGCGGGGTTTTTTGTTATGATGATTTCTTTGTGCAAGGAATTCATTATGGACATACTGAATCTTTTAGAGGTTTTGAAACCAGCCAGTCATATTGTTACTGTTAAAATGGAGAATAGTTCCAGTATCTGGGATTCTGCGAGCAAAGTGGTAATAGCCACTCTCCCTGCATTTATCTCTTTCATTGCATTATTGTTTTCATATATCCAATTCAAAGTTAATATTCGTAAACAAAGCGAACAGTACACTTTAGGTATTGAGCAACAATTAAAAACTTTAAAGCTTAATACCCAATTGGCGACAGAGATAGAATTGAAAAAGGATGTTTGCAAAGAAGTCAGGTTAGCGTATGTTGAGTTTATTAAACATCATCTTGAACAATATCAAGCTAAAAATGAATATAAAGATATTGTTAATGATAATGACCCAGCCAGCAGAGCAAGAGGGAATGAATTACATAAGCTGATTATGGATAAATCACAATTAATAATGGAAGCAAAATTTCTTTTGGATACGTATTTGGAATTGAATGACCCAGAGGCAAGAAAATTATATGACTGTCTTAATGAGGTTAGCGAAATCGCCTTTTCTGGAGGAGATGGAACGGGTACTGATTTAGGAAGAGCTATGGGTAGATGTAGTCAGATATGTTTCAGATTTATAGAAAATATTCGTAAAGAAATTACAGGCCTGGTAGATACTATCGGGAACTGATCTCACGCTCCTTCAAGGGAGTTCCTTTTGTGAAAATGGGCGGCTGGAGGGTGTTGTAGCACCCGGCCAGCCATCAGCTCATGCTTTCAGGTCACAAGCTAACCAAGGCCCACTGCTTTAGCGCAAAAGCATAGTGAGCCTATCAAAGTTATGCTTACGGATCTATGAAAAATACTGTAAATATAAACAGTGTTGAGTTGGTCAACGCTGATAGCCTGCAATACATCGCCACTCTCCCTGATAACTCCATTGACCTGATAGTCACGGATCCCCCGTACTTCAAAGTGAAACCCAACGGCTGGGATAATCAGTGGAAAGGTGATGAGGATTATCTCCGCTGGCTTGATACGTACCTCGCACAATTCTGGCGTGTGCTTAAACCTGCCGGCAGTCTTTATCTTTTCTCCGGTCACCGCCTGGCGGCAGACATTGAGATCATGATGCGTGAGCGGTTCAACGTCCTGAACCACATCATCTGGGCTAAACCGTCGGGTCGCTGGAATGGCTGTAATAAAGAGAGCCTGCGCTCTTACTTTCCAACAACAGAGCGCATACTGTTCGCCGAGCATTACCAAGGGCCGTATAAACCAAAAAGCGACGGTTACACGGAGAAGGGAAACGAGCTAAAGCAACATGTAATGGCTCCCCTAATTTCCTATTTCCGGGATGCACGTGAAGCGCTTGGCATATCTTCAAAACAAATAGCCGCTGCGACAGGAAAGAAGAACATGGTGTCTCACTGGTTCAGTGGTAGCCAGTGGCAATTACCAAATGAAACAGACTACCAGAAGCTTCAGTCTCTTTTCACACAGGTAGCCATCGAAAAGCACCAAAACGGCGAACTGGCAACACCACACCACCAGCTGGTGGCTCTGTGGCATTCGTTGAATCGCAAATATTCAGAGCTGCTCGAAGAGTACAAATCACTTCGGCGGCATTTCTCTGTTTCCGTATCCGTTCCTTATACCGACGTCTGGACACATAAACCCGTTCAGTTTTACCCAGGTAAACACCCATGCGAAAAACCCGCAGATATGTTGCGGCAGATCATCAGCGCCAGCAGTAAGCCTGGTGATGTGGTGGCTGATTTCTTTATGGGGTCCGGTTCGACCGTGAAAGTCGCGCTGGAACTTGGCCGCCAGGCTATTGGCGTTGAACTCGAAGAGGAAAGGTTTAATCAGACGTTGGGGGAAATACGGGCGTTGGCAGGGGAATAAACGTGAGGTCGCGATAGCGGCCTTTTTTATTACCTCAATATACACCCGCACTTAGCGAGGTGAGAGACCATGAAAATGCATAACGATCCCCACTCCTGGACGGAGTTTATCGATTTACTCCATAGCTGGTGGCGTGGAGATACACCGATGGGTGCAGTATTGCTGTCGATAGTGATGGCGGTACTGCGAATAGCTTACGGTGGCGGCGGTTGGAAAAAGATGTTGCTGGAGGGGTTGATGTGTGGAGCTATGACGCTAACTGCGGTATCAGCTCTGGAATACTTCAATCTTCCTCAAAGCCTTTCAATTGCAATCGGTGGCGCGCTTGGCTTCGTCGGTGTAGAGCAGGTTCGTACAGTGGCAACACGCGTATTCAATGTCCGGTTCGGAGGTGGCGATGCAAATCAGTGAAAAAGGGATTGGTCTGATTAAGCAGTTTGAAGGCTGTAAGCTCACGGCATATCAGGACTGCGTCGGAGTTTGGACAATCGGTTATGGCTGGACTCAGTCTGTTGATGGTAAGCCAATACGGGCGGGGATGACCATTAAGCAAGAAACGGCAGAACGCCTCCTGAAAACTGGGCTGGTCAGTTATGAAAGCGATGTGTCTCGATTGGTTAAAGTTGGGATGACACAGGGGCAATTCGATGCGCTGGTGTCGTTCACGTACAACCTCGGCACCCGGTCTTTGTCGACATCAACACTGCTTAGAAAACTCAACGCTGGTGATTACGCTGGCGCTGCCGACGAGTTTCTTCGCTGGAATAAAGCTGGTAGTAAAGTCCTGAACGGGCTAACCCGCCGACGTGAGGCGGAGCGTGCTCTGTTTTTATCGTGATCACCTTGGCTGATATCAAAGCTGCATGGCGCTCGATAGTGCTGGTGGCCGTAGTTATCGTTGTTTCCGTATTGTGTGTTCTGCTGGCAAATAGCCGCTCTGACGTCGCAATGCTGAAGAGTTATAACGACGTTCTGCGAAATGATAACGCTTTGCAGGGGCAGGTGATCGCCACCCAGGCATTCAACTTCAATCGATTCAATCAGGTTGCAGAACATGCCAACAGGCTTAACTCCCTGATCGACACCAGCACTGAAGAAACCGTAATCGAATACCGGGAGATTCTCCGCCATGAAAAAACATGTGATCTGCCTGTTCCTGATGACATTGCTGGTGGGCTGCTCGAATACGCGCACCGTTTACGTTCCAGCGCAATGCACGCCGATACCGACAGACCTGACGCAGCCGATGATCGTACCGCTGCCACCAGCTCAATAACGTACTGCCAGGCTGTGCTCTGGATTAAGCCACTGCTGGCCGTTATTGAAAAGGGCAACAACAATTTCGCTGGAATTCGTCAAATCGAACAAGAGCGAAGATGAGAATTATCCCCACTAGGGGGTATTTATTCGAGATTGATTCTCATTTTAAAAGGTACTCCTGGCGATTCTGAACACCGAGGGGGCGAGGACACGCGGGAAACGGCTAGTTTTTTGCATTTTATGGGTTTCATCATCATCTGTTTAACCTCTTGATATTTCAGTCCTGATCATTAGCAGGATGTCGAAATGACTATTTTTTGTTCACCATCATGGATAACGAACTCAAAAATTTCCGGCTGAATATCACGCAGCTGGCAGCCATTACCGATCTGCACCGCCAGACGGTCGCGAGCAAGCTTGCAAATGTTCAGCCGGCACCGGGCAGCAATCCAAAACTTAAGCTTTATGCCATCACCGATATCCTCAGGGAGTTGCTGACGAGTACCACACCGTCGGAGCTGGTGGACGTCGACAAAATGCTTCCCCCCGATCGTAAAGCCTGGTTTCAGTCGGAGCGTGAAAGGCTCAAGTTTCAGCAGGAAACAGGGGAGCTGATCCCGGCGTCAGAAGTCACCAGAGAATTTTCCTCCATGGCAAAAGCAATGGTTCAGGTGCTGGAGACGTTACCCGACATCCTTGAACGAGACTGCGCCATGACCCCTTCCGCAGTTGTCAGGGTGCAGCAGGTTATTGACGATCTGCGCGACCAGATAGCCCTCAAAGTTGAGCAGGCCGACTCACCAGAACAGGAGGAAATGCCAGAAGAGGAGTAAATCATGCGACAGGCCACGGCAGCGGAAGTCAGGCGTAACGCTTCCGCCATTCTCAAAGCCCCGCGCCGTATGCCTGTGGCTGAGGCGGTTCAAAAATTTATGCGCGTACCTATGGGGGCCGGTAACTCGGTACCGTGGGATCCTGCTGTCGCTCCCTATGTGATAGAGCCGATGAACTGCCTCGCGATGCGTGAATACGATGCAGTGGTGTTTGTTGGACCGGCACGAACGGGGAAAACGATAGGCCTGGTGGATGGCTGGGTTGTATACAACATTGTCTGCGACCCGTCCGATATGCTCGTCGTTCAGATGACCGAGGAGAAAGCGCGCGAGCACTCTAAAAAACGTCTGGCGAGAACGTTTCGTGTCAGTCCTGAAGTGGCGAAACGCCTGAGCCCGTTGCGAAACGACAACAACGTGCATGATCGTACTTTTCTGGCGGGCAACTATCTCAAAATTGGCTGGCCTTCCATCAACATCATGTCCTCGTCAGATTTCAAATGTGTAGCGCTCACCGATTATGACCGCTTCCCTGAGGACATCGATGGCGAGGGTGACGGTTTTACCCTGGCTTCCAAGCGTACCACCACCTTTATGTCCGCCGGGATGACTCTGGTGGAGTGTTCGCCAGGCCGGGACATTCGCGACAGCAAATGGCGCCGAAAGTCTCCCCATGAGGCACCACCAACGACAGGCGCGCTTTCGCTGTACAACCGTGGAGATCGCCGTCGCTGGTACTGGCCGTGCCCGCATTGTGGTGAATATTTTCAGCCTGCGATGGAGGCGATGACCGGATACCGCGATGAACCTGATCCGGTAAAAGCCAGTGAGTCGGCTCATCTGCTTTGTCCGCATTGCAGCACAATTATCACCGCAGATAAAAAGCGCGAGCTTAACGGGGTGGGTGTCTGGTTGCGTGAAGGTCAGAGTATTGACCGGGACGGCAAAATCTCCGGTGAGCCACGCCGTTCGCGCATAGCGTCGTTCTGGATGGAGGGGCCCGCAGCTGCGTACCAGACCTGGGCGCAGCTGGTGTACAAACTGCTTACGGCTGAGCAGGAGTATGAGGCTACCGGCAGCGAAGAAACCCTCAAGGCGGTTATCAACACCGACTGGGGGCTGCCGTACCTGCCGCGCTCGGCCAGCG
>Ga0209370_1000250_pt1 | contig 94072 bp, 92 predicted proteins | sample AgamicAtPrz_FD_187164 | JGI IMG/M metagenome (GOLD analysis project Ga0209370, IMG submission 187164) | Agave microbial communities from Guanajuato, Mexico - At.P.rz (SPAdes) (version 2) | ecosystem: Host-associated > Plants > Phyllosphere > Phylloplane/Leaf | place: Guanajuato, Mexico...
CCAGCACGGCCTGGGCGCGGGAGAAACGAGTCGCGAAGTCTAGCAAATCGAAGCCCGGCGCCATGCGCGCCGCGCGCAGATAGGGGCGCGACCAGCGGTCGCAGTCCTCGGGCGACTCGTCGCCGTGAAACTGCAGCGTCAGCGCCGGGATCGCGGCCAGCGCCGCCTCGATCGCCGCCGGCGCGGCGTTGACGAACAGGCCCACCGGCGTGACGAACGGCGGCAGGCGCCGCGCCAGCTCGGCGGCGCGCGCGACGCTCACGACGCGCGGGCTCTTCTCATAGAACACCAGGCCGATCGCGTCGGCGCCGGCCTCGACGGCGGCATCGACATCGGCTTCGCGGGTCAAGCCGCAGATCTTGATTCGGGTTCGGCTCATGGGGCGCCAGTCTAGGCAGGTTCTCGGACGGCGAGGCCTCCGCTCACGGCAACCAGTCCATCGCGGCGGTGTGCCGCGGCAGGTTCAGGTGGTCGTCGTAGGTCGGGCCGACGAAGTACAGCCCGTCCGGCGGGAAGGTCGGCGCCGCCGCGTCGCGCGAACGCGCCGCGAGCACCTCGTCCATCCACGCGGGCGGTTTCTGTCCGGCACCGACCGCGACCAGGCAGCCCATGATGTTGCGGATCATGTGATGCAGGAAGGCGATGCCGTCGAACTCGAAACGCCAGTAGGCGCCGCGCTTCTCGATGCGGATGCCGTGCAGGATCTTCACCGGCGAGGCGGCCTGGCACTCCGACGAGCGGAAGGAGCTGAAGTCATGCTCGCCGACCAGGCGCGAGGCCGCGTCGCGCATCGCCTCGCCATCCAGCGGGCGGAAGGTCCACCCCACCCCACCGGCCTGGATGGACGGGCGCACGTTGGACTCCAGCAGCAGGAACCAGTAGCGGCGGCCGCGCGCCCAGTTGCGCGCATGGAAGTCCTCGCCGGGAAAGGCGGCCCATTGGATCGCGATGTCGCGCGGCAGGTAGCGGTTGACGCCGCGCACCCAGGAGAAGGCTTCGCGCGCCACCGGCGAGTCGAAGTGGACCACCTGGTTGAGCCCATGGACGCCGGTGTCGGTGCGGCCGGCGCAGATGGTGCGGATCGGTTGCGCGACGAACTGCGCGAGCGCCGCTTCCAGCGCGTCCTGCACCGTGCCGCCGCCGGGCTGGCTCTGCCAGCCCTTGTAGGCTTCGCCGCGATAACTCACGCCCAGCGCCACGCGCATGCAGGTCTCCGAACTCGAAAGGAAGCCGCCAAAAAGAAAAGGCGCCCGGCCAGGCCGAGCGCCTTGTCGTGAACCGGCCGCAGTTTAGCGAAGCTGGTCCAGCATCTGCTGAGCGCGGTCGCGCACCGGACCGGAGGCCTTGCCGACCAGCTCCTGCAGCACGTCGCGCGCGCCTTCGGTATCGCCGATCTGGCGGAATTCCTCGGCCAGTTCCAGCTGACGCTGCAGCGCCTCGTCGTCGTTCGGGTCGATGCTGTCCAGGTCGACGCCCAGGTCGTCCAGGCTCATCGTGTCCGGCGTCGACCGGGTGTCCGGCAGCGCGTCCAGGGCCGGCAGGTCGATCGAGGCGATGTCCTGGGTCTCGAACGACTGGCCCGCCTTGCCAGGGCTCGCCGGCGCGTCGGACGGCAGGTCCAGGTCGATGCTCGACAGGTCGAAGTCCAGCGACGACGGATCGTGCGCGGGCGCCGGGGCCGGCGCGCCGCCCAGGTCGTCCAGGTCACCGAGGTCGAACTCCAGCTCGCGGGCATTGGACGGGGCCGGAGCGGCCGGCGGCGTGCTCAGGTCCAGGTCCATGTTCATCGGCGCCTGGCTGGCGGACGACGGCAGCGCCTGCGTGGCGGCCATGGCCGGTGCCGGTGCGGGCGGCGACGCCAGGTCCAGGTCGAGGTCCAGATCCATCAGGCTGGACGGACCGCTGTCGCGCGGCGCGGCGGCGGCGGCGGTCGCCGCGGCACGGGCGATCGCGCCGCTGCCCGGGTGCGCGAGGCCCGCGGCGGGCAGCGTGCTGGCGTTCATCGGCTCGGGGCGCTCATCGTCGCTCTCGAACATCGTCGGCGCGCCACCGGGCTGGTACAGCGGATTCTCCGGATCGACCTGGCGGCCGAGTTCCTGCACCTTGGCCCAGTCCTCGCCCTGCCCCTTGGTCTCGGCGTAGAGCTGCACGGCCAGTTGCTCGAAGCCCTTGATGTCGCGGCGCTTGCCGTAGACCTCGAGCAGCTTCAGGCGGATGGCCAGGCGTTCGGGATTGGCGCGCAGCGCTTCCTTAAGGATTTCCTCGGCCTGCAGGTCGCGGCCATAGGCCAGGTAGACATCGGCCTCGGCGACCGGGTCCACGTCGCCGATCGCGTCGAGCTGGCTCAGCGAATAGCTCATCGACGACTGGCCGGTGGTCGACGCGTCACGGGTGTCGACGCGCTGGCCGCCGCTATGGCCGAAAAAAGAATCCGGCGCCAGGCGGCTTTCGGCGAAGGCGGTCTCCGAGCGGGAGGCCGCGTCGCGACGGGCGCGCCAGCGGTTGTAGCCGATGCCACCGGCGATCACCGCCAGTGCCGCGACCAGCGCGGGCAGGTAGTCGCCGAGCGAGTCCAGGAAGCCGGGCTCCTCCGGTTCCGCGTGCGGCGCGGGCACGGCGCGCGGCGCCGACGCGGCGACCGGACGCGAGGCCGGTGCTTCGGCCACGGCGGCCGAGGCCGGCGCGGACGCGGCGGCGGGCGCTTCCGAAGCGGGCGGCACGTTCGCGGCCACGCTCACCGGCGGCGTCACCACCGGGGCGGGCGCTGGCGCGGGAGCGGGGGCAGGCGCCGGAGCGGGCGCGGGGGTCGGTGCGGCGGCGGTCGTCGTCGGCGCGGAGGGCTTCGCGGCGGCGGAGAGCTTCTTCAGCTCCTCGACGTTGCGGGTCAGCTCGGCGACGCGCGCCGCGGAGTCCTTCTTCTCGGTGTCCTTGGACACCTTGGCCTCGCCGCCGGTGGCGACGTTGGGCTTGGTCAGGGTCAGCTTGTCGGGCGTGGCGGAGGTCGCCGGCTTGCGGTCCTCGACGGCCGCCTGCACCGAGCCCTTGGCCTGGCGGGCGTTCTCGTCGGGCTTGAGCGTCGGCGCGGCTTCGGCCAGGCGCTGGCGGTAGCCGCCGAAGTCGCTGCTCTGCGCCTGGATGACGCGGCGCGCCTCCTGCGGCGTGATCGACTGGACCGACTCGCTGCCCGGCACCGACAGCACCGCGCCGGACTTCAGCCGGTTCATGTTCTGGCCGATGAAGGCGTCGGGGTTGCTGCGGTACAGGCCGACCAGCATCTGGTCCAGCGACACGCCCGCGGGCTGGGTGCGCGAGGCGATGCGCGACAGCGTGTCGCCCGGCTTGACGGTGTATTCGGATGCGTCCGTGGCGGGCGCCGGAGCGGCCGGAGCGGCGGACGGGGCCGGTGCCGGACGCGGCGTGCGCGCGGTCACGGCCGGCGCGGGCGGCTGGTTGACCGGGGTGGCCGGCGCGGAAGACACCGGCGCCTGCGTGCGCGCGGTCGCCGGCGACGGCGCGGGCGCCGAGATCACCGGCGAGGTGGTCGGTTCGGCCGGACGCGCGACGTTGTTGCTCGGCGGATCGAACAGCAGCGTGAACTCGCGGGTCAGGCGGCCGCTGGACCAGTTCACCTCGAGGATGACGTCGACGAAGGGCTCCTGCACCGCGCGGTCGCTGGACAGGCGCAGGTAGGGGCGTCCGTCGGAACGGCGGGCCAGCTGCACCTGCGTGTTGGCCAGCACCGCGTTGTAGTCCAGGCCCGAGGCGCGATAGGACTCCGGCGGCGCGACGCGCAGCTTCAGCGAACTCGCCTCTTCAGGGCTCAGGCTGCTGACGTCGATCTCGGCGCGCAGCGTTTCGCCGAGCGCCGACTGGACCGTCAGTTTCCCCAGTCCCAGACCCCAGGCGGAGCCCGCCGCCAGTCCCAACGCGGTGACCGCGGCCACCTGGCTCAGCGCAAAACGCGCATATGCGCTCGCATGTTTTTTCAAGGCGTCCCCCAAAGCAACAAAGCGGCCCACCCGGAGGACCGCTCGTCATGACGTATTGTTGTTGTGCGACTCATGCGCCGCGCAGGCTCCCTGCCCATCCCGCGGTAGAAAATCACAACGGTGGCAAGCATATACGCATCGTTGCTGAGGTAGCTCATGAATAACATCCATGAGCCAGCCTCGATTCACAGGTGGTTACGGCCTTGTCGCTAGATGGCAACGCGAGCGCCGTGCTCGCTTTCCCTCATCGGAGCGAAAAAAAGCGGTGGCACGCCACCGCTTCCCGACCCCTGGCTCAGCGATCCAGCAGGATCCTCAGCATCCGGCGCAGCGGCTCCGCCGCGCCCCACAGCAACTGGTCACCGATCGTGAACGCGCCCAGGTAGTCCGGGCCCATCGCCAGCTTGCGCAGGCGGCCCACCGGGATGGTCATCGTGCCGGTCACGGCCACGGGCGTCAGGTCCTTGATCGTGGCCTCGCGGGTGTTGGGAACGACCTTCACCCACTCGTTGTCGGCGGCGATCATGGCCTCGATGTCGGCCAGCGGCACGTCCTTCTTCAGCTTGAAGGTCAGCGCCTGCGAGTGGCAGCGCATCGCGCCAACGCGCACGCAGAAGCCGTCGACCGGCACGGCCGGCGAGCCGAAGCCTTCGCCCTGGCCGAGGATCTTGTTGGTCTCGGCCATGCCCTTCCACTCTTCCTTGGAGGTGCCGTTGCCCAGGTCCTTGTCGATCCACGGGATCAGCGAGCCGCCCAGCGGCACGCCGAAATTGGCGGTTTCCTCGGCCGACAGCGAACGCTGCTTGGCGATGACCTGGCGGTCGATCTCGAGGATGGCGCTCTTGGGGTCGTCCAGCAGCGGACGCACGGCGGCGTTGAGCGTGCCGTACTGGGTCAGCAGCTCGCGCATGTGCTGCGCGCCGCCGCCCGAGGCCGCCTGGTAGGTCTGCGTGGACATCCACTCGACCAGGCCCGCCTTGTACAGCGCGCCCACGCCCATCAGCATGCAGCTGACGGTGCAGTTGCCGCCGATCCAGTCCTTGCCGCCCTTGGCCAGCGCGTTCTTGATCACCGGCATGTTGACCGGGTCCAGCACGATCACGGCGTTGTCGGCCATGCGCAGCGAGGACGCGGCGTCGATCCAGTGGCCGTTCCAGCCCGCGGCGCGCAGCTTGGGGTAGACCTCGTTCGTGTAGTCGCCACCCTGGCAGGTGATGATGATCTCGCAGCGCTTGAGCTGCTCGACGTCGAAGGCGCTCTGCAGCGCGGTCTCGTTCTTCGCGAACGACGGGGCGGTGCCGCCGGCGTTCGAGGTGCTGAAGAACAGCGGCTCGATCAGGTCGAAATCGCGCTCCTGCGCCATGCGGTCCATCAGCACGGAGCCGACCATGCCGCGCCAACCCACCAGTCCAACCAAAGTCGTCATTTGCGTTCCTTGAAGAGGCCCGGCACTGCTGGCCGGGCATGTCGCCCAAACACCGTCACAAACCCTGGGGAGCCTGCCCGGCTCGCTTCGCCGGGTTTGTGAGTGGGGGCGAGACGAACCGGAGCGGACTAGCTCTTGATGGTTTTGGTCGTGGTAATGGTGGTCGTGCCCTTGCTGGACGCAATGGCGGCGACGACGGCATCACCCATCTCGCGCGTGCTCACCTTCTGGGTGCCCTCGCTCCAGATGTCCGCGGTACGCAGACCCTGGGCCAGCACGGACTGAACCGCCGACTCGATGCGAGCGGCGGCTTCGGGCTGGTTGAGGGAGAACTTGAGCATCATGGCAGCGGACAGGATTGTAGCCAGCGGATTGGCAATCCCCTTTCCTGCTATGTCTGGCGCGCTGCCATGACTCGGTTCGTACAGGCCTTTGTTGTTCTTGTCCAACGAGGCACTGGGCAGCATGCCGATCGAGCCGGTCAGCATGGCCGCCTCGTCCGACAGGATGTCGCCGAACATGTTGCCGGTGACGACGACGTCGAACTTCTTGGGCGCCTTGACCAGTTGCATCGCGGCGTTGTCGACGTACATGTGCTCGAGCTCGACGTCCGGGTACTGCTGATGGACCTCGGTCACGACGTCCTTCCAGAACTGGAAGGTCTCCAGCACGTTGGCCTTGTCGACCGAGGTCACCTTGCGGTTGCGCTTGCGCGCGGCCTGGAAGGCGACGTGGGCGATGCGCTCGATCTCGGGACGCGAGTAGCGCATCGTGTCGAAGGCTTCCTCGCTGCCGGGGAAGTGGCCGTCGACGGCGGTGCGGCGGCCGCGCGGCTGACCGAAATAGATGTCGCCGGTGAGCTCGCGGATGATCAGGATGTCCAGTCCGGCGACCAGCTCCGGCTTCAGGCTGGACGCGTGGGTCAACTGCTCGTAGCAGATCGCGGGCCGGAAGTTGGCGAACAGGCCCAGCGCCTTGCGCAGGCCGAGGATGGCCTGCTCGGGGCGCAGCGCGCGCTCGAGCTTGTCGTACTTCCAGTCGCCGACGGCGCCGAACAGCACCGCGTCCGCCGCCTGCGCCAGCTTGAGCGTGGCCTCGGGCAGCGGATGGCCGGCGGCCTCATAGGCGGCGCCACCGACGGGCGCGATCTCCATCTCGAGCGGCAGCTCGAGCACGTTCAGGACCTTGACGGCCTCCGCGACGATTTCGGTGCCGATGCCATCACCGGGCAGGACTGCGATCTTCATGGGGTCCTCAGCGAGTAATTCGGTTGTTGAGCCACGGCTTGGTGGCGATGCGTTCGGCCTCGAAGGCCTTGATCTTGTCGGCGTGGCGCAGCGTCAGGCCGATGTCGTCGAAGCCGTTGAGCAGGCAGTACTTGCGGAACGGCTGCACGTCGAAGGGCAGTTCCTCGCCATCGGGCTTGACGACGACCTGGCGCTCCAGGTCCACGGTCAGCTGGTAGCCCGGGAAGGCGAAGACCTCGTCGAACAGGCGCGCGACCTGGCTCTCGGGGAGCACGATCGGCAGCACGCCGTTCTTGAAGGTGTTGTTGAAGAAGATGTCGGCGAAGCTGGGCGCGATCAGCGCGCGGAAGCCGTACTGCTGCAGCGCCCAGGGCGCGTGCTCGCGGCTGGAACCGCAGCCGAAGTTGCCGCGCGCGATCAGGATCGAGGCGCCCTGGTAGCGCGGCTGGTTCAGCACGAAGTCCGGGTTGGGCTTGCGCGAGGCCGGATCCTGGCCCGGCTCGCCGTGATCGAGGTAGCGCCACTCGTCGAAGAGATTGGGGCCGAAGCCGCTGCGCTTGATCGACTTCAGGAATTGCTTGGGGATGATCGCGTCGGTGTCGACGTTCTCGCGATCCATCGGGGCCACGAGGCCCTTGTGCACGGTGAACTTGTCCATGTGTTGCTCCTGCGTCCGGGCGCTCAGGCCAGACGTCGCACGTCGACGAAGTGCCCTTCCATCGCGGCGGCGGCGGCCATCGCGGGGCTGACGAGGTGGGTGCGGCCGCCGGCGCCCTGACGACCTTCGAAGTTGCGGTTGCTCGTGGAAGCGCAGCGCTCGCCCGGCTCGAGGCGGTCCGCGTTCATCGCCAGGCACATCGAGCAGCCCGGCTCCCGCCATTCGAAGCCCGCGGCCTTGAAGATCTGGTCCAGCCCTTCGGCCTCGGCCTGCGCCTTCACCAGGCCGGAGCCCGGCACCACCAGCGCCAACTTGACGTTGCTGGCCACGCGGCCGCCCAGCCGCTTCACGACGGCCGCGGCCTCGCGCATGTCCTCGATGCGGCTGTTGGTGCAGCTGCCGATGAAGACCTTGTCGATGCGGATGTCGTTGATCGCCTTGTTGGGCTCCAGCGCCATGTATTGCAACGCGCGCTCGATGGCGCCGCGCTTGACGGCGTCCTTCTCCTTCTCGGGATCGGGCACGCGATCCTCGATGGACAGGACCATCTCGGGCGAGGTGCCCCAGGTCACCTGCGGGCGGATCTGCGTCGCGTCCAGCTCGACGACCGCATCGAAGGTCGCGCCCGGATCGGAATGCAGCGTGCGCCAGTACTGCACGGCCTGGTCCCATTCGACGCCGGTGGGCGTGAACGGGCGGCCCTTGACGTACTGGATCGTCGTGTCGTCGACGGCGATCAGGCCGGCGCGCGCGCCCGCCTCGATCGCCATGTTGCAGACGGTCATGCGGCCTTCCATCGACAGCGCGCGGATGGCGCTGCCGGCGAACTCGATGGTGTAGCCCGTGCCGCCGGCGGTGCCGATGCGGCCGATGATGGCCAGCACGATGTCCTTGGCGCCGACGCCGGGCATGACCTGGCCCTCGACCTTGATCAGCAGGTTCTTGGCCTTCTTGGCCAGCAGCGTCTGCGTGGCCAGCACGTGCTCGACCTCGGAGGTGCCGATGCCATGCGCCAGCGCGCCGAAGGCGCCGTGGGTGGAGGTGTGGCTGTCGCCGCAGACGACGGTCATGCCGGGCAGCGTGGCGCCCTGCTCCGGGCCGATCACATGGACGATGCCCTGGCGCTTGTCGCTCATCTTGAACTGCGTGATGCCGAAGCGGTCGCAGTTCTTGTCCAGCGTGTCGACCTGCAGGCGCGAGACCGGATCGGCGATGCCCTGGCTGCGGTCGGTGGTGGGCACGTTGTGGTCGCTGACGGCCAGGTTGGCCGACAGGCGCCAGACCTTGCGGCCGGCCAGGTCCAGGCCCTCGAAGGCCTGCGGGCTGGTGACTTCGTGGACCAGGTGGCGGTCGATGTACAGGACGGCGGTGCCGTCCTCCTCGGTGTGCACCACGTGCTCGTCCCAGAGCTTGTCGTAGAGGGTGCGTGGCGCACCAGCGTTGGCGATGTTGGCGGTCATGGGATGGCTCTCCATCACTTCAGGAATGGCGCTTCACCGGGAAGCGCCCTTGGAAACGGGGGTCGACGAAGTCGCGGGCGAAGCCGGGGTCGAGGCGGACGCTTCGCCCCGGGCCGCCGGGCACAGCGCGTCGACGAAGCGCTGCACGACGGTGGGCAGCCGCTCCTGGCGGGCCACGCCCAGCACGTAGTCGCGCTGGGCCCAGGCTTCATCGAGCGCCAGCCGGCGGACATCGAAGACCTGGGCGAAACGGCGCGCCGGCGCGTCCGGCAGCACCGCGACGCCCATGCCGGCCTCGACCAGCTGGGCGATCGCATCGAAGCCGCGCACCTGCAGCCGCGCCTTCAGCGTGCGACCGCGGGTCATGGCCTCCTGCATCATGAGTTCCTGCGCCGCGGCCCCGCTGTGCAGGCCGACGAGGTCGTGATCCAGCAGGTCGTCGAAGCTGACCGACTCGCGCCCCGCCAGCTCGTGCGCCGCCGGCACCAGCACCGCCAGCCGGCCGGTGCGGTAGGACCAGGTCTGCAGCCGGTTGTCCAGCAGCGGCGTCGTGAAGACGCCCACGTCGGCGCGGCCTTCGGCCACGGCGGCCTGGACTTCGGCGCTGGTCTGGTCCTCGAGGCTGATGCGGATCTGCGGATGGGCCTGGGAGAACGCGGCCAGGTCGGGCGGCAGCGCCTCGGCGATCGCGCCGGCGTTGGCGGCGATGCGCAGGTGGCCCTTGATGCCGCGGGCGAATTCGACGACCTCGCTCTCCAGCGCGTGCAGCGACGCATGCAGCGAGCGGATGTGGCGGACCAGCGCCCGGCAGGCCTCGGTGGGCTCGACGCCGCGGGCGCGGCGCTCGAAGAGCTGCACGCCCAGCCGGGTTTCCAGGTCGGAAATCCGCTTGCTGGCCGCGGCCAGCGCCAGATGTTCGCGCTCGGCCCCGCGGGTGATGGAGCGGGTCTGTTCGATCGCCAACACGAGGTTCAGGGTGGTGAGGTCGAGGCGCATGGTGGGGCGGCGGCTGGGTTGCACTGTAGCCTTCGCTCAGAGAGCAAGACTCTGGGCGTTCATGATAATTCCTTCGCCCGAAACGAAAGCTCAAAAATTTTCAGCCACGGCCGTTACCGTTGTTTAGCTTGTATTGGTCTGCATCAGGTCCTATGGTGGTCCTGCTTTGGTGTGGTGTCGGGCCACTTCATCGAGGCATTCCACTTCTCAATCAGGAGACTTGCATGCAATCCCGAGCCCGAACCGCTGGCGCCTGGTCGCTGGCCACGCTGTCAACCGCCGTGACCGCGCTGACCGCGATCGTCGCCCCGAGCACCGCGTTCGCCCATGGCGCGCCGGAATTCCCGATCTCGCGCCAGTACAACTGCTTCAAGAACCCCTCGCTGCCGGCCTGCCAGGCGGCGATCGCCTATGGCGGCGAGCAGGCGATCTACGACTGGAACGGCGTCAACCAGGCCAACGCCAACGGCAATCACAAGGCGGTGGCGCCGGACCTGAAGATCTGCGCCGGCGGGCAGGAGAAGTTCAAGGGCTTCGACCTGGCGCGGGCGGACTGGCCCGCCACGGCCTACTCGCCGGGCGCAGATGGGAAGTACGAGTACCGCTACAACGCGACCGCGCCGCACCGCTCGCTGAACTGGACCTTCTTCCTCACGCGCGACGGCTGGAACCCGGCGACATCGCCGCTGCGCTGGTCGGACCTGGAGCAGGTGCAGCAGCTCGGCCCGGAGCAGATCGTCACCAGCGGCAAGACCATCTACACGATGAAGCTCACGCTGCCCAAGCGCACCGGCCGGCATGTGCTGTTCTCGGCCTGGCAGCGCTCGGACAGCACCGAAGCCTTCTATGCCTGCTCCGACGTCGACTTCGGCGGCGGCACGACGCCTCCGGGCACACCCTCGGACCTGAAGCAGATCGGCCAGGTGTCGGCGGCGCAGGACCTGCCGTCGGGCAGCACGGTGAAGCTGCGCGTGTTCAACGGCGCGGGCAACGACCTGGAGACGACCTCGATCACGCTGACCGCGGCGGCGACGAAATCGGCGTGGCTCGGCCAGATCGCGACGAAGGTCAACCAGAGCTCCGCCTATCTCAAGATCGGCACGCTGCAAGGCGGCGTCGTGGTCGTGCCCGGCGGCGCGACGGTGATGGACGTGTACCTGCAGAACGCCAATTCGGGCGCGAGCTACGCGATGGACGTGCTCCTGCCGACGACGCCCCCGACCACGCCACCCGGCACGACCTGGACGGAAGGCGCGAGCTACACGGTCGGCCAGGTGGTGAGCTACCAGGGGCGTTCCTACCGCTGCCTGCAGGCGCACACCGCCTACGTGGGCGCGGGCTGGAACCCGGTGGCTGCGCCGACGCTGTGGCAGGCGATGTGAGGACGTCCGCCGGGGCCAAACCTGGCGGCGCCTAGGAGTCGCCCATGCGACGGCCCAAGGCCGACCATGGGCGCTCGCTCAGCGCTCCTCGCTCGACGCCGCCGGACACACGGCATCCAGCCAGCCGCCAGCAAGCTTGCGAATGTGCGGATGCACCCGGGCGTTCTCGCGCCTCACGTCGAACAGGACGTCACGCCGACGCTGCACTCGAGCCAGGGAGAAACCCAGTTGCCCACCCAGGCTGTTGTCGAACATCAGCGTGGCATCGGCGATCGGAGCGGCATGGCCGATGGCTAAGCGCGTACGGCCGAACCGCGCCAACAGCCGGTTCAATGGCACGTCGTGACCGCCCTGCTCGACGCGCTGCGCCACGCGGGTCACGGACAGACTGACGTGCGCCAGGCCAACGAAGACCAGGACAACAAAGTAGCCCTCGTGCTGCATCTCGAGGATGTCATCGGCCTTGGACTCGATCCGACCGCCGGGGTGCTCGATGTAATGGGAGAAGACGGTCTCGAACGCGAAGGGCAGGCCCTCACGCATCACCAAGGTCTTGAAGGCGCGAACGCCCTCTTGCGACAGGCGAGCCCACCGATCGTCGTCGTTGCGCAGCTTCTGCGCCCAGGACGGCAACGGCGATTGCGCGGGAAGAATGGAAGATGTCAGGTTATCCGCGTTGAGCAGCGGCATCTGCAACGTCGGTCCGAGTTTGTCCCGCCACAGCGTGGATTTCCCCGATCCGTTGTGCCCGGCAAGCACGATCGCCATGGGCTTCTTCTGGCCCTTGCCCAACCCCCGGAGAAGGCCAGACAGCGCCGGTGCCCGCAAGGCGGTCATTTGTCGGAGAGCGGCTCGAAACGACCATGGACCAGACGTCCACGCTGTTGCTTGCCTTGCGCGGAACGGCGCACCAGGATCGACGGATCCTCGGGGTCAACGGCATAGGCGAAGCTGATCTTCGCGCCGGGAGGGAAAACGCTCTTGCGGGAGACGCCAGGCCGTTCAAGCGCCGCCCCCACTTTCCTGATCAGGCTGTTGGTCTGTTCGTCGCGCTTGACGCGCTTGACGGGTGCGGACGTGCTTCCCGACGTATCGACCAGCGCCATGCCGCCCGAGAACACAGCGACCGCCGTGCCTTTCAACGTCATCGGCCTGGACCGGGCGGTCTTGCTGGTATCGATCTTCTTGAGGGCGTTGCTGGAAGCCATGATCTGCGGCGAAGTAGGCTGGAATTGTGCCACCGGCCCCGAAGGTGCGCACCGAAGGCTCAAAGGCCCAGCATGCTGCGGCCCACCGCCTCCGCCACCTCGATGCCGTCCACGCCGGCGGACATGATGCCGCCGGCGTAACCCGCGCCCTCGCCCGCCGGATAGAGGCCGCGCACGTTCAGGCTCTGGTAGTCCTTGCCGCGCGTGATGCGCAGCGGCGACGACGTGCGCGTCTCCACGCCGGTCAGCACCGCGTCGTTCATCGAGAAGCCGCGGATCTGGCGCTCGAAGGCGGGCAGCGCCTCGCGGATCGCGTCGAGCGCGTACTCGGGCAGGCTGCCGAAGCCCTTCTGCTGAAGATCGGTCATCGTGACGCCGGGCTTGTAGCTCGGCTCGACACCGCCCAGCGCGGTGCTGCGCTGGCGCTTGATGAAGTCGCCGACCAGACCGGCCGGCGCCTTGTAGCCACCCTCGCCCAGCTCATAGGCGCGCGACTCCCAATAACGCTGGAACGCGAAGCCATCCAGCGGATTGACGGTGCTGCCGTCCTTCTTGCCGTCCTGGCGGTAGTCCTCGGGCGAGATGCCGACGACGATGCCGGCATTGGCGTTGCGCTCGGCGCGGGAGTACTGGCTCATGCCGTTGGTGACGACGCGGTCCGGCTCCGAGGTCGCCGCCACCACCGTGCCGCCCGGGCACATGCAGAAGCTGTAGACCGAGCGGCCGTTCTTCGCGTGATGGACCAGCTTGTAGTCCGCGGCGCCCAGGAGGGGATGGCCGGCGTTGGGGCCGAAGCGCGCCTTGTCGATGATCGACTGCGGATGCTCGATGCGGTAGCCGATCGAGAACGGCTTGGCCTCCATGTAGACGCCGCGGGCATGCAGCATCGTGAAGGTGTCGCGCGCGCTGTGGCCGAGCGCGACGACGACATGGTCGGCGCGGATCTGCTCGCCCGAGGCCAGCGTCACGCCGCGCACCTGGCGCTGGCCATCGGCGCCGGGTTCGATCAGCAGGTCGGTGACCTTCTGCTGGAAGCGGATCTCGCCGCCCAGGCGCTCGATCTCGGCGCGGATCTTGATGACCATGCTCACCAGGCGGAAGGTGCCGATGTGCGGCTTGCTGACGTAGAGGATCTCCTCGGGCGCGCCGGCCTTGACGAACTCCGTCAGCACCTTGCGGGTGAGGAAGCGCGGGTCGGAGATCTGGCTGTAGAGCTTGCCGTCGGAAAAGGTGCCGGCGCCGCCTTCGCCGAACTGGACGTTCGATTCGGGGTCCAGGACGCTCTCGCGCCACAGGCCCCAGGTGTCCTTGGTGCGTTCGCGGACCTGCTTGCCGCGCTCCAGCACGATCGGCCGCAGGCCCATCTGGGCCAGGATCAGCGCGACGAAGATGCCGCAGGGGCCGAAGCCGATGACCACCGGACGCGGCCGCTCGCCGGCGTGGAAGTCGGCCGGCGCGTGGCCGATGAACTGGTAGCGGGTGTCCGGCGACGGCTTGATGTGGGCGTCGCCGCCGTGGCGCTGGAGCAGCGCGGCCTCGGCGGCGGCATCGCCGACCTCGCAGTCGACGGAATAGATCAGGACCATCGCGGTCTTCTTGCGCGCGTCATAGCTGCGCTTGAAGATGGTGAAGGCGGTGAGTTGCGCGTCGGGGATGCCGAGCCGCTGCAGGACGGCGGCGCGCAGCGCCTCCTCGGGGTGGTCGAGGGGCAGGCGGAGTTCGTTGATGCGGATCATGGCGATTGATCGGGCAGCAGGGCGAGGTCGCGGCGGGCGGCCGGACGTCGCAGAAAACAAAACAGGCCCCGCCGGGAGGCATGGGCCTGTTGTCGAGTCGCCGGGGTCTTGCTCCCCGCGACCTCAACCCGAGTGCGGACGCTTGCCCGGGTTCTTCTTCGAGCGGGTGTGCGAGCCGCGCTCGAGGCTGCTCTTCTGGCCGCGGTGCGTGGTGACGGTCACGCCCTTGGGCGCGGCGGGACGGGGGGAAGCCTTGCGGTCGGCTTCGGTGACGATCTTGTTGCCCATGTTGGCTCCGGTAATGAACGAAAGACACCTGCCCGAAGTCACAGACTCGCCGGCCTCGGGCCCGAGCGGGCGACCGGTTGCCTTGAGCAGCGTCGGAAATACGGTGAAGGGCGGGAGTTTACACGCGTCGCGCGCGGCTCGGCGCGGCGGCGCGGGTGCCCGGCTCAATCCAGCCCGTGACCGCCGGCATCCAGGGCGGGCGGGCGCAGCAGGTCGGCGTCCACGCCCATGACCTCGCTGGCGCGCTCGACCGCCTGCCAGAGCGCGGCGGGCATCGCCAGGATGTCCTCCGGCGTGTCGGAGCGGGCGATCCAGGCATCGATTTCCTGGTGCTGTTCCCGCGTGATCAGGTCGAGGTTCAACATCTCGTCGATGGTCTTCACGGCGGCCTCCTTCAGTCGTGCGGGTCTCAACGGCGAGTCGCTCGCGCCAGGGTACCAGCCTCCCGCGACGCCCAAGCGGCAGTCGATCACGCATATCGCCCTGTCCGTGCGCTTCCATGCGCGTCCGTGCGCCGATCCCGCCAGGTCCACCGCCGGGCCGGGTCCGCCGATTGCCCGTGTTCCGACCCGCGAACGAAAAGTCGAAGGGATACGGCCATGAAACACCTCCGCATCGCCCTCATCACGGCGTCGGTGACCGTCGTCGCCGCGGCGGCCATCGCCCAGACGCAGGAACCGCCGCCCTCCTCGGCCGCGAGCCGCAAGCAGTCCGGCGTCGTGGGCCCACCGCTGGACGCGGCGCAGATCCAGCAACCGGCGGCGTCGACAGCCACGCCCGCTCCCACGCCCGCCCCTGCGGTCGCGCCGGATCCTGTGGCTCCTCCGCCCGCCGTCGACACGCCCGAGCCCCGGCCGGAGGCCGCGGCCCCGTCCCGCGCCGAGCGCCCGAGCGCGCCCTCCAGCCGCCGGGCCAGCGGTCGCGTCACCGAGGCCGCCGAGCCCGCCGGCGCGCTGCCGATACGGCCCGACCGGAACTGACCGGCCGGCGCGTCGCCCTCGACGCGCCGCACCTCGCCACACCTAACCGCATCCGCCGTCTCCCCGCCTCCACCCGACGCATGAAGCCAGCCGCGCCCTCCCCCGATTCGCAAGCTCCCGCGCCGCCCACCCCTCCACGGGACCCTCGGCCCTCCGACGAGGACGCCGTCCCGCTGCTGCTGCGCGGCTTCTCGGTGGTGCATGCCGCGCTGGCGCTGCTGTTCACCGTCATGGCCTTGCTGCTGCTGGCCATCGCGGCGAAAGAAACCTGGATGGCGCTGCACCTGGACTGGAACGACGAGGCCGCGCAACTGGTGATCGAGGCGATGGGCGTGCTGGCGGCCGCCGTGGTGGCGCTGCAGATCGCGCAGACGATCACCGAGGAAGAGGTGATCCGCAGCGCCCACATCAGCGCGCCCACGCGGGTGCGGCGTTTCCTGTCGCGTTTCATGGTGGTGATCGTGGTCGCGCTCGCGATCGAGGCGCTGGTGGCGACCTTCCGCTCGGCGCATTCGGACTCGACGCTGCTGCTCCACGCGGCGGCGATGGTGCTGGCAGTGGGCGCGCTGCTGACGGGCTGGGGCCTGTTCATCCGCCTGAACCGCGCCGCCGAGGAACTCGAGCCCGAGGCGATGCAGGAAGCCAAGCGGGAGGATCACAAGCTCAAGTGAGCAGGTCGCCCACCGGGCCGCCTGCCCGGCCGCCCCGAGGCCCAGTTGCTCAATCGTTCTCGAACGGCATCGTGTCCAGGAAGTCCTGCGCCTCGACCTTGCGGGCGACCAGGCGCGCGCAGCCCTTGAGCCGGGACAGGTCCTCGGTCTGCAGGCCCGGATTCGGATGCGCGCTGAAGCAGCACACGGTGCCGAAGATGCGGCCGTCGGACAGCACGACCGGCGCGCTCAGGTGGGCGCCGATCGGGATCGGCGTCGGCGGCAGTTGCAGCGCCTCGGCCAGCGCCGACGCGTTCGTCATCAGCTGCGGCGCGCGTCCCTCGACGATGCGCTGGCAGTAGCTCTGCTCCAGCGGCGCCGAATCGCCCACCTGCACGCCGATCTCGGACTCGCCGTCGACGAAGCGGAACACCCGTTCGCCCTCCAGGAACTCGGACACGAACACCACGTCCATGCCCAGTTGCTCGCGCAGGCCGCGCAGCACCTGGGTGATGCGCGCGTCGAGCTCCGGATCGAAGCCGTCCGAGGTGGCGGCGAGCAGCTCGGAGATGGCGACATCGAGGGACTGGGCGGTGAACGGACGGTCGTACATCGGGGCGAAGGGCTGGAAGGAGAACGGCGGAGACAGGCGGTCGATGCTACTCATCCACCGCGCGGCGTCCCCGTGGCGCCGAGGCGCGCAGGTTACCGCGTGTAGCAGGCCCCGCGGCCTCAGGTGCCGCGCGTCAGGCGATAGAGCCCCACGTCGACGCGTCCGGCCAGGAATCCCGCCTCGCAGTAGCTCAGGTAATACGTCCACAGCCGCTGGAACGGCAGGTCGAAGCCCTGCGCCTCGATCGCCGGCCACTCGGCCAGGAAGCGCCGGCGCCATTCCGCCAGCGTCCTCGCGTAATCGCGGCCGAAGCGGGCCTCGGTGTGGAAATCCAGCCCGGCGCGCGCCGCCTCCCGGGCCATGCGCTCGGGCGTGGGCAGCATGCCGCCGGGGAAGATGCAGCGCTGGATGAAGTCCGGACTGGCGCGGTAGCGCTCGAAGTGCGCCTCGTCGATCGTGATGGCCTGCAGCACCGCCCGGCCGCCCGGCTTCAGCCGGTCCCGCAGGGTGGCGAAGTAGGTCGGCCAGTAGGCCTCGCCCACCGCCTCGATCATCTCGATGGAGACGATGCGATCGAAGCGCCCGTCGATGTCGCGGTAATCCTGCAGGCGCAGGTCGACCTGCGCGGCGACGCCCCACTCGGCCGCGCGCTGCTGCGCGAAGGCGAGCTGCTCCGTCGACAAGGTCACGCCGACGACCTCCACGCCGCAGCGCCGGGCGAGCGTCGCCGCCAGCGTGCCCCAGCCGCAACCGATCTCGAGCACCCGTTGACCCGCGCGCAGGTCCAGCAGCTCGACGATGCGGTCGAGCCGCCGCGCCTGCGCGGCCTCCAGCGATGCGTCGACCGGCGTCGCAGCCGGGCCTGCGCAGGACGCGTCCCCCGCGGCGGTCTCTTCACCGCCGTACATGGCGCTCGAGTAGAGCATCGAGTCGTCCAGCCACTTCGCGTAGAACCGGTTGCCCAGGTCGTAATGGGCGGCGATGTTGTGGCGGCTGCCGCGCCGCGTATTCGCATTGGCGCGATGGCGCCACCGCGAGAGCCAGCGGGCCGGGCCGCGCGTCGCGGTCACGCCGCCCAGCGCCGCCTCGTTGGCGACGCCGAACATCAGCAGCGCCGTCAGGTCGGGCGAGCTCCAGTCGTCGTCGCGGTAGGAGAACGCCAGCCCGAGGTCGCCCTCCATGAGCAGGCGCAGCACCGGCCGCCACCGATGCAGGCGGAGTTCCGCGCGCGGTCCCGGCGCGGGGCCGGTGACCTCGAGCCGCCGGCCATCCGGCCAGATGAGCGTCAGGCGGCCATGCCGGACCCGCGCCAGCCACCGCCGCAGCGGTGCCTGCCACGCCGGGAGCGGATCGCCCGCCAGCGTGGCCGCCGACGACGGCACGTCGCGGGGTGCGGTCAGGATCGAACTGGTGTCGTGATGCATGAGGGTCTCGTGGGTCGGTCTCGGGAAGTCGGTCATGGCAAGGACGAAGGAACGTCGTCCCGCCGCACCACGGTCAGCGGCGAGGCCGGCGCGGCGGGCCGTTCATGCAGCCGCGCGCCCTTGAGCCACAGCCGCAGCGCTTCCCAATGGATGCCGGCGACGACCTTCAGCGTCAGCAGCGGGTAAGCGACGAGCAAGCGCAGCAACCGGGCGTCGGTCAGCGGCGCGCGGCGCGCGTCGAGCCGGGCATGCAGCACCGCGGCGCCGTCGGTCTCATGCACGCTGACGCCGATGGACATGGACTCGCGCGGCGGCTCGATGCGGAAGCGGTAGTGCAGCGCCATGCCGAGGAAGGGCGACACGTACAGCTGCTTGTCGCTGCGCTGCTCGATCAGCGGCGCGGCGCGCTGGGCCGGATCGACTTCGATCAGGTAGCTGTGCCGTTGGCCGAAGGTGTTGTTGACCTCGTAGAGGATCGCCAGCGGCGTGCCATCCGGCGCGTCGCAGAACCACACGCTCAGCGGATTGAAGGCGTAGCCGAGCAGGCGCGGCATCGTCAGCAGCCGCACCGCGCCACCGGCGGGCAGGCCGGCCGCCGCGAGCTGCGCATCGATCCACGCGCGCAGCCCGGCCACGTCGCTGGCGCGGCCATCGCCGTGGTCCGACGGCCGGAAGCTGAAGAGGTTGAAGCGCCCCAGCGAGAACCAGCGCAGCCGCGCATCGAGCGCCGACAGCTCGTCCAGGTCCAGCAGCAGCGAGAACATCCGGTAGCTCAGCCGATGACGCAGCGGTCGCAGCCGCTGGTGCATCACCTGTCCGAGGTAGAGCGCGGAGGCGCCCGGGGCGCTCGCGCCGTCTAGTGCGCTCATGCCACCACCCCGGCCCGGTCGGCCAGCCCGGCCGCGCCGCGCGGCAGGTGGATGCGGCCGGATTCGTCCGGCACCGACCAGGGCCGGCGCACGCCGCCCAGCGCCTCGGCCACCGCCAGGCCCGCCTGCAGGCCATCCTCGTGGAAGCCCGATCCGAACCAGGCACCGCAGAACCAGGTGCGCTGCCGGCCCTGCAGCGACCAGAGCTCGCGCTGCGCGGCGATGCCAGCCGCGTCGAAGCGCGGGTGCTCGTAGACCTCGGTGCGCAGCAGGTGATCGGGATGCGGCGGGACGGCCGGATTCAGCGTCACGAACAGCGGTTGCGCATCCGGCCCCTGCGGCAGGTGCGGCTGCAGCCGGTTCATCCAGTAGGTCACCGTCGGCGCCACCTGCCCGCTTTCACCGTGCCGCGAGGCGAGGTAGTTCCAGCTCGACCAGACCGCCCGGCGGCGCGGCATCAGCGCCGGGTCGCGGTGCAACACGGCCAGGTTGCGCGTGTAGGGAATGGCCCCGAGCAGGCGCCGCTCGGCGGCGCTGGGGGCGAGCAGCATGCGCAGCGACTGGTCCGCGTGCGTGGCCAGCACGACGTGGTCGAAGGGCGCGGTCCAGGCGCCGCGCCGGGTGCGCAGGCGCACGCCGTCCGGCTCGCGCGCGACGGCGATGACCGGCTCGTCGCGGTGGATGCGGTCGGCGAAGGACCGCGTCAGGCGTCGCACGTACTCGCGGCTGCCGCCCTCGACGGTGCGCCACACCGGCCGCCCGCTGACCCGCAGCAGGCCGTGGTTCTCGCAGAAGCGGACGAAGGCGGCGACCGGATAACGGCCGATGTCGGCGGCCGTCGAGGACCAGATCGCGGCGCCCATCGGATACAGGTGGTCGTCGCGGAAGGCGCGGCCGTAGCCGCGCGCCTCCAGGTAGTCGTCCAGCGCCAGGTCGCCGCTGTCCTGGGCGTCGCGCGGGGCTTCCCGGTAGAAGCGCAGCAGGTCGCGCAGCATCGACCAGAAGCGCGGACGCAGCAGGTTGGCGCGCTGGGCGAAGAGGCCGTTCAGGTCGGTGCCGGCGTATTCCAGCGCGCCGCCGTCCAGGCTCACCGCGAAGGACATGTCCGACGCGCGCGTCGGCACCTGCAGGTGGCGGAACAGCGCGCTCAGGTTGGGATAGGCCGGCTCGTTGTAGACGATGAAGCCGGTGTCCACCGGCACGCTCGCGCCCCGATCCGGCGCGTCGACCGTGTGGCTGTGGCCGCCGATGCGGCCGTCGGCCTCGAAGACCTGGACGTCGTGGCGCCCCGACAGCAGCCAGGCGCAGGACAGCCCCGAAATGCCGGCGCCGACGACGGCGATGCGCAGCGGACGGCCGTCCGGGGGGCTGGGGAAGTCGGGCGGGAGGGGGTCTGGGCCGGGCATCGTCGCGTCCTGGGGTTTGGCGCTTGTACGCGAACCGATCGGATTTGGATCGCCGGCCCGCGAACCGACGAGCCTGCCCCGGCTTTCCCTGGGGCGAGGGTCGCCCGCATGGCGTCGGAGGCTCGGCCCGGCGATGATCCGACCCGCCGTCCGTCGCGTATCAGGGCCCATGGGTACCCCGCATCGCGACGATCCGACCTCCGCCCCGGCTTCTGTGCCGGGCGAGGCGGCGTCCCCGTCCGCCTTGCCGAAAGCCCGCCACTTGAAGATCGTCCCGCTCGATCCGGACCGCCGGTCCGCGCCCCCGCCGTCCGATCCGGACTGGGCGGCGCTGATGCGTCGCGTCGCCGAGCAGCACGATCGGGAGGCCTTCGGCCAGCTGTTCTCGCATTTCGCGCCGCGGCTCAAGAGCTACCTGATGCGCACCGGCAGCAGCGACGCCGCCGCCGAGGAACTGGCGCAGGACACGCTGGTGACGGTGTGGCGCAAGGCGGCGATGTTCGACCCGGCGCAGGCGGCGGTGTCGACCTGGATCTTCACCATCGGGCGCCGCCTGCGCATCGATGCCGCGCGGCGCCACCTGCTGGACGGCGCCGGCGACGAGTGTTTCGAGTTCGACCACCTGCAGGCCGATCAACCCGACGTGGCCGACCACGCGGACGCCTCGCGCCAGGGCCAGCGGATCCGGGAGGCGCTGTCGCGCCTGCCGCCGGAGCAGGCGCAGGTGCTGCGGCTGTCCTTCTACGAGGACGAGCCGCATGCGCGGATCGCCTCGGAACTGGGATTGCCGCTGGGCACGGTGAAGTCGCGCATCCGGCTGGCGGTGGCGCACCTGCGCCGGCTGCTGGATCCCTGAGCCGGCCGCGCGATCGCCTCGCCCCATCAATCACGCCGTACCGTTCCCACCACGCCATCCATCACCAATCACCGCCCTTCCCCTTCTGACCGCCTGACCATGCGCCCGCCCGACATCCACCATCACCCCGCCGACGAGCTGTTGCTGTCGCTGGCCGCGGGCACGCTGCCCACGGGCATCCGGCTGGTGACGGAAATCCATCTGGAGCTGTGCGCCGCCTGCCGCGAGCGGGTGGCGATGCTGCGGGCGGTGGGCGGGGCGCTGATCGAGGAGGAAGCGGCCGCGCCGATGCGCGACGACGCGCTGGCGCAGGCGTTCGCGCGCATCGACGCGATGGACACGATCGAGGCCGCGGCCGGCGCGGATGGGGCGGCCATTCCTCGCAAAGTGCCCGCCCCGCCGCCGCTGCCGACCGGCGCGGTATGGCCGCGGGCGCTGGCCGACTGCAGCGCGACGCGCTGGCGTTGGATCGGGCCGGGCATGCGCTGGAGCAAGGTCAGCGTGCCCGGCGCGCCGCAGGCCAATGTCTTCCTGTTGCGCATCGGGCCCGGCAAGTACCTGCCGCCGCACACGCACCGCGGGACCGAGCTGACGCAGGTCATCTACGGCCGGTTCCACGACGGGCGCGCGCTGTTCGGCCCGGGCGACTTCGACCTGGCCGACGGCGAGGTCCACCATCAGCCGGTGGTGCAGGAAGGCAGCGAATGCATCTGCGTGGCGGCCGTCGACGGCCGGCTGCACTTCGACGGCTTCATCGCCCGGTGGTTCGGGTCGCTCGTCGGGATGTGAGGGCGGCTGTCGCCAGCGCGGCGACGCCGGACGACACGCCGCTGACGACGGCGCCCCACGCCAGGTCGATGACGGTGATGAACCAGGGCCAGTCGCGCAGCGTGGCCTGGTTGGTGAAGTCGTAGGTCGCGTAGGCCAGGAAGCCGAAGCAGGCGCCCTGCGCGAACGCGAGTCGCGGACGGCCACCCCGCAGCGCGGGCGCGACCGCGAAATGCACCAGCCCGGCGACGAACAGCGGATAGAAGATCGCCACCGCGCGCCAGTCGACGGTGGCGGCCATCAGGTGACCGATGGCCGGCTGGTAGAGCGCGGCGGTCATGGTGCCGAGCCAGACGGCATCCATCGCCAGGAAGACGACCAGCGTCGCGAGGTAGGCCAGCGGCCAGCGCCAGGCGGGCGCGGCGGCAGGCAACGGGCGAGTCGTCGTGGTGGATGCATTCATCGCGATCTCCTGGAGGGTTGGTTCACGGCAGCCGATAGCTCAGCACCCGTCCGCCCTTGACCACCGCATCGAGCCCGATCCAGCAGCCATCGGACCGGTCTCGCCACAGCGTCAGCTGCTGGCGTTCCGCAGGCTTGCCAGCGGCGGCGGGCGGCGTGGCGGTGAGGCGCCAGCGCATCGCCTCGACCTCGCGGCCGGCCACCGCGAGCGAGGCATCGGGCAGGCGCTCGATGCGGACCTCGTCGACCTCGCCGGTCTGCGGATTCAGCAGGCGCTGCTGCCGCACCAGCGCCGGATGCCAGTAGGCGTAGCTCATCAGGCAGTCCGTCTCGGCGACGGCCGATGCCGATGTCGATGTCGACGAAGCCTGCGACGATGGCGATGCGGTCGACGGCCCTCGCGCATTGAAGGTCTTGTTGACCTCCACCGGCTTGCCGTCATCGTCGGTGCGGCTCTGGATCGCCTGCAGGCAATCACCGCGCCAGCGCTCGCTGGCCTCGTGGCGGTAGCGGAAGACCGTGAGGCCGAGCAGCTTCACGTCGAAGCGGGCGAGGCTCCGCACGGTGCGGGCCCCGGGCTCGCCCTCGACGACGAAGCGATGGGTGCCGATCGGCTTGCCATCGAGGCGGACTTCAAAGTCCCAGGCGCCGCTCGCGGTCGGTCGCCCATCGGCCACCCGAGGCGTGGGCGTCGCGACAGCGCCCGACGCCGACGCGCCGTCTGCACCGGGCGCGCCATCCGCGCCAATCGCAGCCCCGCCGATCCAGGCGGCCGCAAGGACGGCGACGCGCAGGCCGAGCCTCGGCACGAGCGTTCGGCCTGCCTTCATCGAGCGCCGCTCCGTTTCGGCGGCCACGGGATGAAGGCGCTGGTGCGGGCGATGTAGTCGCGATAGGCGGGACGCCGCTGACCGATGTCCTGCTCGAGCAGCGTCACGCCGCTGACCTTGAGCAGCAGCACCGTCATCAGCACCGGCGATGCGAGGCACCAGGCCGCGGTGGTTCCACCCGCCGATACGGCCATCAGCCCCAGCCCCCACCACACGCAGCTTTCGCCGAAGTAATTGGGATGCCGCGAATAGCGCCACAGCCCGCTGTCGAGCACACGGTCGCGGTGCCCCGGCGCGCGGCGGAAGCGGCTGAGCTGAGCGTCGGCGATCGCCTCGATGAGCAGGCCGCCCGCGGCCAGCGTGGCGCCGACGGTGTCCCAGGCGGACCAAGCCGACCGGCCGCCGCCGCTGGCCGCGAGCATCGGCCAGGACACGACCCAGCCGAGCACCGCCTGCAGCAGGAACACCAGCCACAGGCTCTTGAGCCCGAAACCGGGCTGGTTGCGCGCGCGGATGGCCTGGTAGCGCGGGTCCTCGCCATGGCCCCAGTTGCGCACGGTGACATGGACGCCGAGCCGCAACGCCCAGGCGAGCGTGATCGCGAGCATCACCTGCGCCCGCGCGTCACCGCCGAGGCTGACGACATAGAAAGCCGCCGGCGCGGCGATGAAGGCCGACCACACGCGGTCGGCCAGGCTCGCGTCGCGCCGCGTGAGGCTCACCAGCCAGGTGGGCAGCGCGATGGCGACGGCGATCGACAGGCCGATGCCGGCCGCGACGGCGAGTTCGACAGCGGAAGGCGCCATGTCCATCCCCGCCCTCAGCGCCGAGGCGCGAAGAGGTAGTGGCTGACCCACCACTGTTGCCCCTGGTCGTAGGCGAACAGTTCCTCGACGGACAGCAGGAAGAGCCGCCAGCGCTGCCACCACATGGAGGCGTCGGCAGGGCCGTAGACGCGCTCGAAGAGCGGCATCAGCTCGGCCCGGTGAGCGTCCAGGCGTTCCAGCCAGGCCGCCGCGGTGCGCGCGTAATGGCGGCCGTCCCAGCGCCAGCGCTGCTGCAGCGCCAGGTCGTCCTGGCAGAGCAAGGCCAGGTCGTCGCTGGGCATCATGCCGCCGGAGAAGAAGTGGCGGCTCATCCAGTCGGTGTCATCGCGGACCTCGAAGGCATAGGGCGCCTCGCGATGCGCGAAGACATGCAGAAAGAAGCGGCCATCGTCGCGCAACCAGTTCGACACCTTGCGGAAGGCGCGCGGCCAGTTGCGCAGGTGCTCGAACATCTCGACCGACACGATCCGGTCGAAGCGCCGGTCGAACTGGCCGTCCTCGCCCCAGGACGAGAAGTCGGCCGTCTGCACCTGCAGGTTGCGCAGGCCCAGCCGCAACGCCTGCGCTTCGATGAAGGCCCGCTGCGAGGCCGAGTTCGACACCGCCAGGATCTGCGCCGCCGGCAGGTGCTGCGCCATCCACAGGCTCAGCGAGCCCCAGCCGCAGCCCAGCTCCAGGATCGTCTGCCCGTCGGCGAGCCCGGCGCGCGCCGCGGTTTCCGCCAGCGCCGCCTCCTCGGCCGCCGCCAGCGTGTCGACGCCTTCGGGCCACCAGCAGCAGCTGTACTTGCGCCGCGGTCCCAGCATGGCCTCGAACAGCGCGGGCGGCAGCTCGTAATGCTGCGCGTTGGCCTGCTCCGGCAGCACCGCCAGCGGCGCGGCGCGCAGCCCGGCCAGGAAGTCCTGCGTCAGCGCCGCCGCCGCCTCGGGGTCCTGGTGATGCGCCTCGTCGAGCCGCAGGCGCAGCAGGCGCCGGATGCCCAGCCGCACCGCGGCCTCAGGCAGCAAGCCGCGCTCGGCGAGCCGGACGGCGATCGAGGAAATTGCAAGCGCCATGGCATGCCCTTCGGGGATTGGTCTGCCGCTTGTACGCCGGGCCGGGCGACTTGGATCTCCGGTGCGCGCGGGCGCGACGCCCGGTCGCGGGGGCCGCCGCGCGGCTGGCGACCGCGACGCTCGCGCATTAGCATCGCGCCGCATGACTGCCACCGCCGACCCGCTGGACCTTTTCCTCGTGCTGGAAACCCGCCGCACGCGTGCCATCGTCGACCGTGACCTGGCCACGATCGAGGCGCTGCACGCGCCCGGGTACGAATTGATCACGCCCGCCGGCCGGGTCTTCCCGCGGGCCGAGTACCTCGCCCGCATCGCCGAGGCGCCGTTCTACACGGGCTGGGAGATGGACGACCTGCAGGTGCGTGCCTCGGCGGACCTGGCGGTGCTGCGCTATCGCGCGCGCCTGAGCTTTCCTTCCGGCAAGGTCGTCGACTGCTGGCACATGGACGTCTACGAGCGCCACGAGGCCGGTTGGCGGGCCGTGTGGTCCAAGGCGACGGCCATCCCGCCGCCGGCCTGAGGCGCGGCGCCCACCACCGCCCGTCGGCCCTCCTCGCCTCAGCCCGCCACCACGCGTCCCTTGCCGCCGCGCTTGCCGCGCAGCATCTCGTGGTCCGCGCGCTCGATGAGTTCCTGCGCGCCGGTCGTGTCGTCGGGCGAGAACACCGCGACGCCGACGGTCGCGCCCACCGCGACGATCGCGCCGGAGCTCAGCGCCACCGGCTCGCCGATGGCGTCGACGACGCGTGCCAGCACCGGCCGCCAGTCGTCGCCGTCCACACAGGTCAGCACCAGCACGAACTCGTCCCCGCCCAGGCGCGCGGCCGTGTCCAGCGGCCGGATGTGGGCCAGCAGCCGCGTCGCCACGGTCTCCAGCAACTGGTCGCCGGCGTCGTGCCCGTGCTCGTCGTTGACGGCCTTGAAGCCGTCCAGGTCCAGGTAGCAGATCGCCACCCGCTTGCGTTCCCGCCGCGCCACACCCAGCGCCTGCTCGATCCGGTCGTGCAGCAGCACCCGGTTGGGCAACTGCGTCAGCGCGTCGTGAAAGGCCGCGTGCGCCAGATGCTCATGCGCCGCCTTCATCGGCGTGATGTCCACCGCCATCGCGAAGATCTCGGTCTCCGACAGCGGCGCCGCGCCGAAGTCCACCCACACCGCCTCGCCGCCCTTGCTGCGCATCCGGATCTGCGACCGGTAGTGGCCGTGCTCCGCCAGCGCCGAATACACCTGCCGCCCGACCTCCTCGTACTGCGCGTCGTCCCAATAGAAGACCCGCGCCGGTGCGCCGTGCAGCTCGCCGGGCCCGTAGCCGAGGATGCGTTCCAGGGCGCGATTGCGCCAGGTGATGGTGCGGTGCTCGATCTTGGCCATGGCCACCAGGTCGCTGTCGAGCATCGCCGCCTGCTCGCGCTGCAGGCGCCGCGCCTGGGTGACGTCGCGCCCGGACGAGAACACGTAGAGCTGGCCGCGGATCTCGGTGACGCTGAGCTGCAGTTCGACGTCGATCACCTGGCCGTCGTCCCGGCGATGCTGCACATCCACGCGCTGGCGGTCGCCCGCCTTGATCTTCGCCAGCCAGGCATTGATCGCCGTCTCGTCCTGGTTGACGTCCCAGCTGCCGACGTGCCGCCCCATCAGCGAGGCGCGGGTGGACTTGAGCATCTCCGCGAAGGAGTCGCTCATCTCCACCAGCCGCCCTCGTCCGTCGATGATGTGGATCCCATCCGCCGAGACCCGCATCAGCGCCTGGATGCGCTTGCCCTGCTCGGCCAGCGCCGTCATGGCCTGCTCCTCGCGGCGGTTGGCGCGCCGCACATGCCAGGTGGCCAGCGCCACCAGCAGCCAGGCCAGCGCCGCCAGGGACGCCACCGTCCAGGCCTGTTCCCGCCAGGGCTTGAAGAAGCGCTCGTTGTTCACGCCGGCATAAACGACGAAGGGCCAGTGGTCGAGCGCGCGATAGGCGCTGGTGCGGTCGCGGCCGTCGATGCTCACCGTGGTGACCACGCTGCCCTGGCGCGGATTCGCCGCCAGCATCTCGCGCATCCGCGCCGAGACCTTCGTGTCGCCGACCTCGCCCTGCACCGGACTGCCCGGCGCGATGCGCGCGACCAGCCGCAGGTCGTCGCGGCGCAGCGTCATCGCGTCCAGCGGCGCCAGCTCGTAGCGCTCGAAGAGGTGGCGGAAGTGGTCGACGCCGACGCTCACGTAAAGGACGCCCGCGAAGCGACCCCGCACGACCAGCGGCCGCACGAACGCCACCACCCAGTTGCCCGACACCCGCGAGACCAGCGGACCGGTCACCAGCGTCGCGGGCTCGGCCAGCGCGCGCGCCTGGAGGAAATAGTCGCGGTCATGGACGCGCGTCGGCGCGCCGGCGGGCAGGCGCGTGCCCCAGCGGACCTCGCCGCTGGCGTCGGCGGCGCGGAAGGCCTCGATGCCGTGCAGCAGGCCGAAGCGCGCATGCAGCACCTCGTTGAGCACCGCGTCGGGGGCGCCGCCGGGCGCGGCCATCAGCCGTTCGAGCTCGGCGCCGGTGGCGCGCAGCACCGCGTCCACGCGGCCGATCTCGGCCTCGACGTTAAGCTGTGCGACGGCGGCCAGGCCTTCGGCGACATCGCGCGCCTGCGTCGCATAGGTGCGATGGGATGCGTCCAGCACATGCCAGACCAGCGCCGCGAGCACGAGCGCGACGGTCAGGTTGGCACCGACGAGCCAGGCCGTCATGCGACGCCGGCGTTTGGCGGCACCGTCGACAAGGAGTTGCGGATCGGTCAGCGGCATGGCTTGCGAAGCATCGGCTCCGGCGCGCCGGGCGTGGGCTGTGGGCCCTGTCCCGGCTGGTCTCCCTGCGAGGTGGCCGGTCCCGTGGCCGGCCTCAGGGCCAGTCTACTGAGCCCCGGCCCTGTGACGCGATGCCCGTAAACCCGGGAATGCGGGGGGGTGTTACAACCCCTCCATCGCCCGTTCCTGGGCCTTGTCCTTGAGCGTGCCGCCCTTGGGCGCGAGCAACTCCCGCGCATTGGGGATGCCGGAGCCGGCCTGCTCGGGCGGCGGCGGGGCCTTGTAGGCCGGCATCACCGACACCGTGCCGCCCTTGACCTTCTGCTCGGCGCTGCCGCGCGGGCAGGCCTCGTTGGTGTAGAGCACCTGGCCGTCGACCACGCAACGGCGCACGCCGCCCGGGGTCGGGGCCGAACCGCCACTGGGCCCCGCCGGCGTGTCGTTGCCGGTGTGCAGCTTCGGCAGCTCGACCTTGCCGGCCTGGCGCTCCAGCTCGCGCGTGGCATCGCGCAGGAACGGGATCTCGTCGCGCTTCTTCCAGCCGATAACGCCGAGCACCACGACGATGACGATGAGCAGCACTGCCCGCATGAAATCTTCTCCCTGATGTCGCGCACTGCGGCGCGTTGGTTGGCGGCCGGTCCGCGCGGGACCGGCGGCTGCGCATGATATCGACGGCTCCGGTCACTGCGGCGCAAGCGCCGGCAATCCACATGACGCGCTGAACGGGCGTTACAGCCGCCCACCGTAACGCCGCTTGCAGCGCCGAGGCGCAGCGCGGACGCCTATCGTCCGGGTTCCAGGCCGCGACGGGATCGCGGTCGACAACACGCTGCCCTACCCGGCGCGACTGCCTCAAGAAACTCCCTCGCCCCCTTCGGGGGAGAGGGTTGGGGGTGAGGGGGCATCGAAGTACACCGGTGGTGCCCTTCGCCGAGCCCCCTCACCCTCCCCTCTCCCCGAGGGGAGAGGGAATGCCGGTGAGATGGCAAGGTTGGTGCAGAGAATGGCATCCTCCGCGCATGACTCATCCGGCTGATCCCACCAGCGTGTCCGGTCCCACCAGCGTGCCTGACCCCACCCGCGTGCCTGATTCCTCCCCGGACCGCCCCGCCCCCGTCTCCTTCCGGGAAGCCTTCCTCTTCTGGCTGAAGCTGGGCTTCATCAGCTTCGGCGGCCCGGCCGGGCAGATCGCGATCATGCATGCCGAGCTGGTCGAGCGCCGCCGCTGGATCAGCGAGCGGCGCTTCCTGCATGCGCTCAACTACTGCATGCTGCTGCCCGGCCCCGAGGCCCAGCAGCTCGCCACCTACATCGGCTGGCTGATGCACCGTGGCTGGGGCGGCATCGTCGCTGGCGGACTCTTCGTGCTGCCATCGCTGTTCATCCTCATCGCGCTGTCGTGGATCTACGTCGCCTTCGGCACGCTGCCGGCGGTCGCGGGGATCTTCTACGGGATCAAGCCCGCGGTCACCGCACTCGTGCTGCACGCGGCCCACCGCATCGGCCGCCGCGTGCTGCGCAACGGCTGGCTGTGGAGCATCGCGGTCGCGGCGCTGGTGGCGATCCTCCTGGACCTGCCCTTCCCGCTCATCGTGCTGGGCGCCGGGATCGCCGGCGCGATCGGCGCGCGCTTCGCGCCGCAGGTGTTCTCGCCCGGCGCCGCGCACGCCGCCGCGCAGGCCGGCTACGGCCCGGCGCTGATCGACGACGACACCCCGACGCCCCCGCACGCCCGCTTCACCCGCGGTCGCCTCGCCCGGGTGCTGATCGTGGGCCTGGGGCTGTGGCTCGCCGCGATGGGCGCCTTGATCGCCGTGTATGGGCTCGACGGCGCGTTCACGCAGATGGGGCTGTTCTTCACCAAGGCCGCGCTGATGACCTTCGGCGGCGCCTACGCGGTGCTGCCCTACGTCGTGCAGGGCGCCGTCGAGCATCACCACTGGGCCACCGGGCCGCAGATGATCGATGGCCTCGCGCTGGGCGAGACCACGCCGGGGCCGCTCATCATGGTGGTCGCCTTCGTCGGATTCCTGGGCGGATGGAAGGAACAGGTCTTCGGACCGGACGCGCTCTTCGCCGCCGGTGCCGCGGCGGCGACGCTGGTCACCTTCTTCACCTTCCTACCCTCCTTCGTCTTCGTGCTGGCCGGCGGCCCGGTCATCGAGGCGACCCACGGCGACCTGCGCCTGACCGCGCCGCTGACCGCGATCACCGCGGCCGTGGTGGGCGTGATCGTCAACCTGGCGCTGTTCTTCGCCGGCCACGTGTTCTGGCCGCAGGGACTGGGCGGTCCCTTCGACGCCACGTCCGCGCTGATCGCCGCCGGCGCAGCCGTCGCGCTGTTCCGCTTCAAGTGGGGCGTGATCCCGCTGCTCAGCGCGTGCGGCGCGATCGGGCTGGCGCTGGCGCTGGCGATGCCGGCGGCGTGACGGCGGCGTCACGGCGGCAACAGCGAGCGCCTCCTGCGTCCTGGCGGGTGATCACGGCGCTGCCCTCCGTATCCTGGAGCGCCGGCGGCGCCACAATGGCGCCTCGACGCGCCTCCGATGCCTTGTCGCCGCCATGCCGCCTGCTTCGCCGCCCCTGCCCTCGTCATCGCCTGAACCGCGCCAGGAATGCGCGCCCCTCCCGCAGGCGATCACCGGCCGATTGAAGCTCGCCGTGCGCCGCTTCCGCACGCCAGCGTTGCCGGAATCGCTCGACAAGGCCCGCGCCTGCGACAGCGCGACCGCACTCGCCACCGCGATCGAGCGCGCGCGGCAGGCCCTGGGCGCCGGCTCGGCACCAGGCGACGACGTTCGCGCGCTGTTTCTCGACGCCCTCGCGCGACACATCGCCGAGGCCATGCGGCCGGAGCACGGCGATGCCGCGCTCCAGGCGATGGTGCTGCGCCATCGCTCGCCCGCCGTGCGCGAGTTCGCCTCGCTCAATGCGCATGCGGAGGTGGACCGACGGCAGATCCGTTCGGCGGCCAATGCGCTGGCCCATCCGGCGAAGCTGCAGGACCAGCCCGCCGGCGAGATCCGGGACGGCTTGCAGCGGATGCAGCAGGCGAGCGCCGCGGCGGACTGGTCCGACGTCGACGACGCGATCATGGACCTCCTGGGCTTGCCCGAGGTGCAGGACGAGCCGGTGCTGTTTCGCAGCCTGGAGCGGATCGTCAGCGATGACGCGCTCAGGCGGCTTTGCCGGATCGAGGCGCTGGGCCAGCGGGACGAGGTGCAGCGATATCGCGCGCTGTGGGCACGGCAAGGCCCCGCGGCGGGCACCGGGCAGGCCGCCTCGGCCGGCAGCGACGCGCAGCGCCGCGGCGACGCCGTGGAAGCGCTTGCCGCGCAGGCGCTCGAGGTCCTGGCCGCGCGTCTGAATGCGGAAGAGGACCCGCCGCGCTACCGCGTGGCGACTTCCTTGAAGGTGCCGTCGTCGATCCCCGGCGATCCGCGGCGCGCCAAGAGCGAGTGGGATGTCGCCCTGCTGCGGCGCCACGACGCCGGTACCTGGGACCTGCTGCTGCTGGTCGAGGCCAAGGCCTCGGCCGATGCCGCGACCACCGACCTGCCCCGGCTGCTGCGCGGCCTGCGGCTGCTGGCTCAGGCGGACCCGCAGTCGACCTATGCCTTCGCCTCGCATCAAGGCGAGATCCCCCTGCGGGGCGCCTCGCTGCGCGCCCTGCCGACCGAGGAAGACGACCTGGCCCGCGCGGTGCTCTATTGCAGCGACGCGCCGGCCGAGCAGGCACCGCGGCTGCTCAGCGCCGCGAGCCGCATGCAGTTGCTGTCGACACCGGCGAGCCTGGACTTCGCCGATCGGCTCGAGCGCGGTGCCTCGGTCGAACCCCGCCAGCTCAAAGCGGTCTGGGACCAACTGCTGACGGCGCCCGCCTTCAAGCCGGTGCTGCGGCAGCATGCGACGCTGCGGACCGTGCGCGAGCTCATGCTCCATCCGAGCGACCTGATGGCGGTGGCCCAGGACGCGCCGGACTCGACCTAGTCCGCCGACCGTGCAGCCTCGGGCTGCGAAACAATCCCGCGATCCCCCCTCTCCGCACTCCCGCGATCCCGCGTTTCCAACCGAGAGAACGACCCGCCATGCCCCGCGCCTTCCTGCCCTCCTTCGCCCGGCGAGTGCCGAGCCGGTCGACCTGCCTGGCCGCCTTGACCGGACTCGCCTGCCTGACCGGCCTGGCCGGCCTGGCCATGTCGCCCGCCGCCGTCGCCCAGCCGGTGATGGCGCGCGAGAACCTCAACGCCACGCTCTGGTTCCAGACCGCGGTCGAACGCCAGGCCGCCACGCTGGCGGTCTACCGCGCCGCGACGGCCCGGCTGGGCGCGGCGCGTCGGGCCACGCGCGAGACGGCCTCGCTGGAACAGGCCGCGCAGGGCGGCTTCTCGCGCAAGCCACCGGCCATCGTGCTGGACGTGGACGAGACCGTGCTCGACAACTCGCCCTATGAGGCCTGGCAGATCCGCGACGGGCGCAGCTACGAGGAAAGCAGCTGGGCCGCCTGGGTGGCCAGCGCCCAGGCCGCCGCCATTCCCGGCGCGCCGGAGTTCATCGCACGGGCGCGCGCGACTGGCTTCCGGGTCGTCTTCATCACCAACCGGCGTTGCCCGGCCGACGGCCCCTTCGGCCCGGACGGCCTCCACGCCGCCTGCCCGCAGAAGGCGCAGACGATCGCCAACCTGAGCCGCGTGCTCGGCCATGCGGTCGCGCCCGCCGACGTGATGCTGCGCGGCGAGCGCGCGGAATGGGCGGCCTCGGACAAGACGCCGCGCCGGGAGGCCGTCGCGCGCACGCACCGCATCGCGATGCTGGTCGGCGACGACCTCAACGACTTCGTCCCGCGCGCCCGCTACGTCGAGCAGGACCACGCCGCGCGCTGGGGCACGACCTGGGTCCCGATTCCCAATCCGACCTATGGCTCCTGGGGCGATGCGCTGTCACTCACCCAGCGCTACGCGGCCTTGAAGCCGTGGGGTGGTCCCGCGGCCGCCGAACCTGCCGCAGCGGGCTCGGCGGCTTCGGGGACCTCGGGAGACACCGCGGCGAAGGCGGCCACCGCAGCCTCGGCTCAATAACCGGCGGCCAGCCCCGTGTTGCGGCGCGGATCATTCGCGCCGTAGAACCGGTTGTTGCCCACCGGCTTCCCGTTCAGCGAGGGCGCGCCGACGATGATCGCCGCCAGGTGGTTCGCCGGATGCGGCGCGCCCAGCTTGTGGCCCATGCCCTCGAGGATCCGGCGCGTGTCCGGCGACAGCGCGTAGGGCTCCACGTTCGTCAGGTCCGGCATCCACTGGTGGTGGAAGCGCGGCGCGTCCACCGCCTCCTGGACGTTCATGTCGTAGTCGATCGCGTTGATCATCGTCTGCAGCACCGCCGTGATGATGCGGCTGCCGCCCGGCGTGCCCACCACCATCACCGGCTTGCCGTCCTTGGTCACGATCGTCGGGCTCATCGACGACAGCGGCCGCTTGCCCGGAGCGATCGCATTGGCCTCGCCCTGCACCAGGCCGTACATGTTGGGCACGCCCACCTTGGAGGTGAAGTCGTCCATCTCGTTGTTGAGCAGCACGCCGGTCTTCGCGGCGGTGACCTTGGCGCCGAACCAGTCGTTCAGCGTGTAGGTCACCGACACCGCGTTGCCCCACTTGTCGGCGATGGAGTAATGCGTGGTGTTGCTGCCCTCATGCGGCGGCACGCCCGGCTTGAGGTCCTGCGACACCCCGGCCTTGGCCGGATCGATCGCGGCGCGGATCTTCGCCGCGTAGTCCTTGTCGAGCAGCCGCTGCAGCGGGTTCTTCACGAAGTCCGGATCGCCGAGGGTGCTGTTGCGATCGACGTAGGCATGCCGCATCGCCTCGATCTGGTAATGCACGCCCTGCGCCGAGCCCCAGCCCAGCTGCCGCAGCGGATAGCCCTCCAGGATGTTGAGCATCTCGCAGATGATCACGCCGCCCGAACTCGGCGGCGGCGCCGACACCACGTGGTAGCCGCGGTAATCGCACTCGACCGGCGCCAGCTCGCGCGTGCGGTACTGGTCCAGGTCGGCCTGCGTCAGGATGCCCTTGCCGGCCTGGCTCGACTCGACCAGCGCCTTCGCCACCCAGCCCTTGTAGAAGCCGTCGGTGCCCCTGGCCGAGACCTCGCGCAGCGTCTTCGCCAGGTCCTTCTGCACCAGCTTGTCGCCGGGCTGGAAGGCCTTGCCCTTGTTCAGGAAGATCGCCGCAGACGCTGGATCGGCCTCGAAGTCCTTGGTCGCCGTCTGGAACATGTCGACGTCGCCCTGGTCCAGCGCGAAGCCGCGGTCCGCCAGCGCGACCGCCGGCGCGATCAGCGTCTGGCGCTTCATCGTCCCGTACTTCTCGCGCGCGTACTCGAGGCCCGACACCGTGCCCGGCACGCCCACCGCCAGGTGGCCGTGGGTGCTCAGGCCCTTGACGACGTTGCCGTCCTTGTCCAGGTACATGTTGGCCGTGGCGGCCAGCGGCGCCTTCTCGCGGAAGTCCAGGAAGGTCTTGCGACCGTCGGCGAGCTGGATGGTCATGAAGCCGCCGCCCCCCAGGTTGCCCGCGGCCGGGTACACCACCGCCAGCGCATACCCCACCGCCACCGCGGCGTCGATGGCGTTGCCGCCGTCCTTCAGCACGTCGACGCCGACGCGCGTGGCCAGGTGCTGCGCCGTCACCACCATCCCGTTGGGCGCGGCCACCGGCGCGGCGGAGGCCGCATAAGACGGCGCGACCGGCGCGAACGCGAACGACGCGGTCGCCGCCGCGGCGCAGACAAGCAATCGGAAAGTCTTCATGAACCTGATTCCTCAACAGATGCGACCGCGCGATTCGACACCGGCCCCGGCATCGCCCGCAATCCCACGAGGCGTCAGGTCGTTACTGGAGAGGGTCTTTCAGCGCGTCGGGCACCGGCAGTGCGACGATGTCGATGCCTTCGTCCGCCAGTTCACGCGCCTCGTCGGGCGTGGCGCGACCGCGGATGCCGCGCTCCTGGGCCTCGCCGTAATGGATGCGGCGGGCCTCGGTGGCGAAGCGGTCGCCGACGTCCTCGGTGTTGGCCATCAGCGTGCGCACCGCCTGGATCACCTGCTTCTGCAGCTCGGCGGCGATCACCGGCGCGCCGGGCGGCAGCGCCGGCGCGGTGGGCGGCGCCGCCCGCGCGCGCGGCCGGGCCGGCGCGGGCCCGGCGGCGGAGAGGTTCAGCCGCGGGGCGCTCGGCATCTTGCGCACCTTGGCGCTGTTGCACAGCGGGCAGCTCAGCAGGCCGCGCTGCTGCTGCGATTCGAAGTCGTTGGCCGACGCGAACCAGCCTTCGAAGGAATGGCCTGTCTCGCAGGCCAGGTTCAGGACCAGCATGATCGGCCGATGCTAGCGGCTCGCGGCCTCGGCCGCCGGCATCCAGTCCAAAGGCCATGCGCCGGCGCGCCAGCGCTGCAGCCACAGCAGGCAGGTCAGGGTCTTGGCATCGGTGACGCGGCCGTCGAAGGCCATGCGGTCGAGCTCGTCCTCGCCCACCGCCAGCAGGTCGAGGAACTCCTCGTCGTCCAAGCGGCGCTCGCCGGCAACCAGCCCGCGCGCGAAGAAGACCTCGATGCGCTCGTCCGAATAGGCGATCGCGTTGTGCATCACGCCGGCGTAGGCCCACTCGCGCGCGGTGTAGCCGGTCTCCTCGACCAGCTCGCGCATCGCGCAGCGCAGCGGGGGTTCCAGCGGATCCAGCTTGCCGGCGGGGAACTCCAGCACCACGCGGCCCATCGGGTAGCGGTACTGGCGCTCGAGCAGCACGCGGCCGTCGTCCAGCAGCGGCACGATCACGGCGGCGCCGGGATGGCGGATGTACTCGCGCGTCGCTTCGCGGCCGTTGGGCAGCGCGATGCGGTCGCGCTTGGCATGAAGGAAGTTGCCCCGCAGGATCCAGTCGGAACTCAGCGGGGTCTCGCGCAGATGGGGATCGGCGTCGGCCGCCGGGGGAATGCCGACCACGCCGTCGGCATCGGGGCGAAGGGCCTCAGGCAGCTTCTTCGTCATCGAACTCTCGCACCTTGGACCGCGAGCGGCGCAGGTAGCGCCACACGAAGCCAGGGAAGCCCAGCGTCACGAACAGCGCCAGCGCCGCCGCGTAGAACTCCCAGCCCTGCGGCGCGCGCTGGCCCAGCCGGGCCTCGAGCCCGAAGCCGACGGCCAGCGTCGCCAGCGCCAGCAGGAAGAGTTCCAGCAGCCGCCAGCCGGCGGCCTTGGGATCGCGGCGCGGCCCGACGAGCAGGATGCGCGAACTGAGGTAAGGCAGGTTGGCCGCGACCAGCGCGACCACCAGCACCACCCACACCGAAGCGCCCTGCTCCATCCCGGGTCCGCTCAGCGCGCGCTCAGTGCGCCAGCGCGCGGGTCACGGCCTGGCCGCACAGCGCCAGCAGGCCGCCGGGCAGCAGGCCGAAGGCCAGCACCGCGATGCCGTTGAGCGACATCACCAGGCGCGCGTCGGCCGGGGCGTTCAGCGGGGCGTGGTCGGTCGGTTCATCGAAGAACATGACCTTCACGACACGCAGGTAGTAGAACGCGCCGATCAGCGACAGCACCACCGCCACCACCGCCAGCCACAGGTAGAGCGACTGGCCGGTCGTGACCATCGCCTGCAGCACGGCCAGCTTGCCGTAGAAGCCCACCGTCGGCGGGATGCCGGTCAGCGAGAACATGTAGATCGCCATCACCAGCGCATACCAGGGGCTGCGCTTGAACAGGCCGGCCAGGTCGCTGATCTGCTCGGACTCGAAGCCCTGGCGCGCCAGCAGCATGATCAGGCCGAAGCTGCCCAGCGTCGTCAGCACGTAGGTGATCGCGTAGAACATCGCCGAGCTGTAGGCATTCAGCGCATGGTTGTCCGGCTGGCCGTTCACCACGCCCGAGGCCAAACCCAGCACGACGAAGCCCATCTGCGAGATCGTCGAGTACGCCAGCATCCGCTTCAGGTTGCTCTGCGCGATCGCGGCCAGGTTGCCCACCACCAGCGAGGCCACCGCCATCACCAGCAGCATCTGCTGCCAGTCCGTGGCCAGCGGCAGCATGCCTTCCACCAGCAGGCGCAGCGCGATGCCCAGCGCGGCCAGCTTCGGCGCGCCGCCGATCAGCAGCGTCGCGGCGGTCGGCGCGCCCTGGTAGACGTCCGGCACCCACATGTGGAACGGCGCGGCGCCCAGCTTGAAGCCCAGGCCGGCGACGACGAACACCACGCCCAGCACCAGCACGCCCTTGTTGACCGTGCCGCTGGAGATCACCTCGAACACGCGCGGGATCGACAGCGAGCCGGTGGCGCCGTACATCATCGACAGGCCGTACAGCAGGAAGCCCGAGGCCAGCGCGCCCAGCACGAAGTACTTCATCGCGGCTTCGGTCGAGATGGTGTGGTCGCGACGCAGCGCGGTCAGCGCGTACAGCGACAGGCTCATCAGCTCCAGGCCGAGGTAGATCGACAGGAAGTTGTTGGACGCCACCATCACGTTCACGCCCAGCAGCGCCAGCAGGCTCAGGGTGAACAGCTCGCCCTTGAGCATCTCGCGGGACGCGGCGTAGGGACGCGCATAGACCAGCGTGATGATCAGCGCCAGCGCGCTCACGCCGCTGAGCAGGTGGCTCAGCGGATCGACGACCAGCAGGCCCTGCATCGCCTCGGCCGGCGCGTTGCCCATCGCGGCGAAGTGCATCGCGCCCACCACCGCCAGGCTCAGCTGCGTCAGCCAGTAGGTCGGCGTGCGGCGCGGGTCGGTGACGAACAGGTCCACCAGCGCGACCACGCAGGCCAGCACCAGCAGCAGGATTTCGGGATAGACCGCGACCCAGTTCATGTCATTCATTGTGTTGGGCCCTTATTGGAGCTTGGACACCGCGACGTGCTTGAGCAGCGCGTCGACGGATGGGTGCATCACGTCGGTGAACGGCTTCGGATACACGCCCATGTAGAGCGTCGCGATCGCCAGCACGCCCAGCATCAGGAACTCGCGGCCGTTGATGTCGGTCAGGTTGCGGACGTTGTCGTTGGTCACCGCGCCGAAGTAGACGCGCTTGATCATCCACAGCGTGTAGGCCGCGCCGAAGATCAGCGCCGTGGCCGCCAGCAGGCCGATCCAGAAGTTGTGCTGCACCGAGCCCAGGATCACCATCCACTCGCCCACGAAGCCCGCGGTCGCCGGCAGGCCGCAGTTGGCCATGCCGAAGAACACCGCCAGCGCCGCGAACTTGGGCATCGTGTTGACGACGCCGCCGTAGTCGGCGATCTCACGCGAATGCACGCGGTCGTAGAGCACGCCGATGCACAGGAACATCGCGCCCGAGACGAAGCCGTGCGAGATCATCTGCACCAGGCCGCCGGAGATGCCCAGCTCGTTGAAGATGAAGAAACCCAGGGTCACGAAGCCCATGTGGGCGACCGACGAATAGGCCACCAGCTTCTTCATGTCGCGCTGGACCATGGCCACCAGGCCGATGTAGATCACCGCGATCAGCGACAGGCCGATGATGAACCAGTCGTAGTGACGGGCCGCGTCAGGCGCGATCGGCAGCGAGAAGCGCAGGAAGCCGTAGGCGCCCAGCTTCAGCATGATGGCCGCCAGCACCACCGAGCCGCCGGTCGGCGCCTCCACGTGGGCATCCGGCAACCACGTGTGCACCGGCCACATCGGCACCTTCACTGCGAAGGCCGCGAAGAAGGCGAAGAACAGCAGCGACTGCGCCGACATCGGCAGCGGCAGCTTGTGCCAGTCCAGGATCTCGAAGCTGCCCGACTGGCTGTACAGGTAGAGCAGCGCGATCAGCATCAGCAGCGAGCCGGCCAGCGTGTACAGGAAGAACTTGAAGGCCGCGTACACGCGCCGAGGTCCGCCCCAGACGCCGATGATGATGTACATCGGGATCAGCGTGGCCTCGAAGAACACGTAGAACAGCATGCCATCGAGCGCGCAGAACACGCCGATCATCAGGCCCGACAGGATCAGGAAGGCGCCCATGTACTGGTGCACCCGCGTCTCGATCACTTCCCAGGCCGCGATCACCACGATGATCGAGATGAAGGCCGTCAGCGGCACGAACCACATCGAGATGCCATCCACGCCCAGGTGGTAGTGGATGTTGAAGCGCTCGATCCAGGACGCGTTCTCGACGAACTGCATCGCCGCCGTCGAGGTGTCGAAGCCCGAGATCAGCGGCAGCGTCACCAGGAAGGAGGCGACCGACGCGACCAGCGCCATCCAGCGCACCGCGCCGGCGTTGTTGTCGCGTCCGAGCGCGAGCAGCAGGCCACCGCAGACGATGGGTAGCCAGATGGAGAGACTCAGCAACATTCTTATTCTCCGCCCGCGTCACAGACCCAGCAGGGCCTTGAATTGGGGCCACATGGAAGGCCACAGCTGCCAGGTCATCAGACCCACGACACCCAGGATCATGACCAGCGCGTACCAGTACAGGTGGCCGGTCTGGATCAGGCGCACCAGGCCGGCGATGCCGCCCACCGTGCGCGCGGAGCCGTTGATCAGGACGCCGTCGATGACGCCCTGGTCGCCGGCCTTCCACAGGCCGGTGCCGATGGCGCGGGCCGCGCGGGCCAGCACGTTCTCGTTGAACCAGTCCATGTAGTACTTGTTCTCGAGGATCGTCACGATCGGGCGGAAGGTGCGCGCGATCGCGGCCGGGATCGCCGGGCTGATCATGTAGAACCAGTAGGAGACGGCCACGCCGGCGACGGCCAGCCACAGCGGCAGCGTCTGCAGGCTGTGCAGCGCCATCGCGAAGGCACCGTGGAACTCCTCGCCCAGCTCGTGCATCGCGTGGTGGATCTCGTGGTTCACGAAGATCGCGTCCTTGAAGAACTCGCCGTGCACCATCGGGCCGATCGTCAGGTAGCCGATCACCACCGACGGGATCGCCAGCAGGATCAGCGGCACCGTCACCACCCAGGGCGACTCGTGCGGCGTGTGGTCATGCCCGTGGCCGTGGTCGTCGTGGTGGTCGTGCTCGCCCGGGAAGGGCTTGTGGTGGAAGTGTTCCTTGCCGTGGAAGACCAGGAAGTACATCCGGAAGCTGTAGAACGCCGTCACGAAGACGCCGGCCACCACCGCGAAGTAGGCGAAGCCCGCGCCCGGCAGGTGCGAGGCATGGACCGCCTCGATGATCGAGTCCTTCGAGTAGAAGCCCGAGAAGAACGGCGTGCCGATCAGCGCCAGCGAGCCCAGCAGCGAGGTGATCCAGGTGATGGGCATGTACTTGCGCAGGCCGCCCATGTTGCGGATGTCCTGGTCATGGTGCATGCCGATGATCACCGAGCCCGCGCCCAGGAACAGCAGCGCCTTGAAGAACGCGTGCGTCATCAGGTGGAACACCGCGACCGAGTAGGCCGAGGCGCCCAGCGCCACCGTCATGTAGCCCAGCTGCGAGAGCGTGGAATACGCGACCACGCGCTTGATGTCGTTCTGGATGATGCCCAGGAAGCCCATGAACAGCGCGGTGATCGCGCCGATCACCAGCACGAAGTTCAGCGCCGTGTCGGACAGCTCGAACAGCGGGCTGAAGCGCGACACCATGAAGATGCCGGCCGTCACCATCGTCGCCGCGTGGATCAGCGCCGAGATCGGGGTCGGGCCTTCCATCGAGTCCGGCAGCCAGACGTGCAGCGGGAACTGCGCCGACTTGCCCATCGCGCCGATGAACAGGCAGATGCAGGCCACGCTCAGCATCATCCAGGGCTCGCCGCCGAAGGGGTTGGCGAAGCCGATCTTGGCCAGCTCGGCCGACTTGGCGAAGGTCTCGGTGTAGTTCAGCGAGCCGCCGTAGGCCACCAGCAGGCCGATGCCCAGGATGAAGCCGAAGTCGCCCACCCGGTTCACCAGGAAGGCCTTCATGTTGGCGAAGATGGCCGTCGGCTTCGTGTACCAGAAGCCGATCAGCAGGTAGGACACCAGGCCCACCGCTTCCCAGCCGAAGAACAGCTGCAGCATGTTGTTGGACATCACCAGCATCAGCATGCTGAAGGTGAACAACGAGATGTAGCTGAAGAAACGCTGGTAGCCGGGGTCTTCCTCCATGTAGCCGATGGTGTAGATGTGCACCATCAGCGAGACGAAGGTCACCACGCACATCATCATCGCGGACAGGCCGTCGATCATGAAGCCGACTTCCATCTTCAGGCCGCCCAGCACCATCCATTCGTAGACGGTCTGGTTGAAGCGCGCGCCGTCGAGCACCGCGCTCAGCGTCATCGCCGAGAGGATGAAGGCGATCAGCACGCCCAGGATGGTGACGACGTGGGCGCCGCGGCGGCCCACCTGCTTGCCGAACAGGCCCGCCACGATGGCGCCCGCCAGCGGGGCCAGCGGCACCGCCAGCAGCAGGTTCTGGGAGAGTGTTGCAGACATTGTTTTTCTCGCTTCCCTCGTCAGCCCTTGAGGGCGTCCAGCTCTTCCACGTCGATGCTGCTGCGGTTGCGGAACAGCACGACCAGGATCGCCAGGCCGATCGCCGACTCGGCAGCCGCCACGGTCAGGATGAAGAACACGAACACCTGGCCGGCCATGTCGCCCAGGTAGTGCGAGAACGCGACGAAGTTCATGTTGACCGCCAGCAGCATCAGCTCGATGGCCATCAGCAGCACGATCAGGTTCTTGCGGTTCAGGAAGATGCCGATCACCGACAGCGCGAACAGGAACGCGCCCAGGATCAGGAAGTGGTTCAGGCTCAGCGCACCCATCACGCGGCTCCTTCGTTCTTGTCAGCCGCCGCCACGGACGGGGCTTCGACGGTGGGGGCGACCTTCACGATGCGCAGGCGGTCGGCCTTCTTGACCTTGACCTGCTGCGAGGCGTCCTGGTGGCGCGAGTCCTTGCGGCCGCGCAGCGTCAGCGCGATCGCCGCGATGATCGCCACCAGCAGCAGCACGGCGGCGATCTGCAGCGGGAACAGGTAGTTCGTGTAGATCTCGATGCCCAGCAGCTTGGTGTTGCCGAACTGCGCCATGCCGGCGATCTCGGGCGCGTTCTCGACGCCACGGAAGCCGCCCATCAGCACGGCCGCGATCTCCAGCGCGATCAGCGCGCCGACGAGGCTGGCCACCGGCAGGTGTTTCCAGATGCTCTCGCGCACGGCGGTGGACTCGAAGTCCAGCATCATCACGACGAACAGGAACAGCACCATGACGGCGCCGATGTAGACCAGCACCAGCGTGATGGCCAGGAACTCGGCCTTCAGCAGCATCCACAGGCAGGAGGCACTGAAGAACGACAGGATCAGGAACAGGGCCGAGTGAACGGTGCTCTTGGCCGTGATGACACGGAACGCGGAGCCCAGCAGCACGGCCGAGAAGACGAAGAACAGCGCGGTAGTGATATCCATGCGATTTCCTGCAAGCAGGCCGCCGGTCGCGGCGCCCTCCCCTCGCTCGCGCGAGGGTCCGGGCAGCCGCTCGACCGGTCAGCGGTACTTGGCGTCGGCCTCCTTGCTGGCTGCGATCTGCGGCTCGTACCGGTCCCCCACCGCCAGGAGCATCTCCTTGGTGAAGTAGAGGTCGCCGCGCTTTTCGCCGTGGTATTCGAAGATGTCGGTCTCGACGATCGAGTCGACCGGGCAGCTCTCTTCGCAGAAGCCGCAGAAGATGCACTTGGTCAGGTCGATGTCGTAGCGCGTGGTGCGGCGGGAGCCGTCGGCACGGACGTCCGATTCGATCGTGATCGCCATGGCGGGGCAGACGGCCTCGCACAGCTTGCAGGCGATGCAGCGCTCTTCCCCGTTCTCATATCGGCGCAGCGCGTGCAGGCCGCGGAAGCGAGGAGACAGCGGCGTCTTCTCTTCCGGGAACTGCACCGTGATGTTCTTCGAGAGGAAATGCCGGCCCGTCAGGGCCATGCCCTTCAGCAGCTCGGTGAGCATGAAGCTCTTGACTAGGTCCTTGATCACAGCAGATACCTCGGATTACTTCCAGATGTTGAACGGCGACTGGATCCACAGACCCACCACGACGAGCCACACCAGGGTGACCGGAATGAAGATCTTCCAGCCCAGACGCATGATCTGGTCATAGCGATAGCGCGGGAAGGTCGCGCGCACCCACAGGAAGCAGGTCACGACGAAGAAGGTCTTGGCGAACAGCCAGAACCAGTTCCAGAAGGCCATGGTCTGCTGGATGAAGGCCGGCGTGTCCATGCCCAGCAGCGACCAGGAGATCGGCGCCGACCAGCCGCCCAGGAACATCAGCACCGCCAGGGCCGACACCAGGATCATGTTGGCGTACTCGGCCAGGAAGAACATCGCGAAGGACATGCCCGAGTACTCGATCATGTGGCCGGCCACGATTTCCGATTCGCCTTCGACGACGTCGAACGGATGGCGATTGGTCTCGGCCAGGCCGGAGATGAAGTACACGAGGAAGATCGGCAGCAGCGGCAGCCAGTTCCACGACAGGACATTCACGCCGTGCGACGCGAACCACCCATGCTCCTGGCTGGTGACGATGGCGCTGACGTTCATCGAGCCGGTGACCATCAGCACGACGACCAGACAGAAGCCCATCGCGATCTCGTAGGACACCATCTGGGCCGAGGCGCGCAGCGCGCCCAGGAAGGCGTATTTCGAGTTGGAGGCCCAGCCCGCGATGATCACGCCGTAGACCTCCAGCGAGGTGATGGCCATCAGGAACAGCAGGCCGGCATTGACGTCGGCGATCGCCGCGCCGGGGCCGAAGGGCACGACGGCCCAGGCCGCCAGCGCCGGCATGATGGTCATGATCGGGCCGAGGAAGAACAGGCCCTTGTTGGCGGCGCTCGGGACGATGATCTCCTTGAAGATCAGCTTCACGGCGTCGGCGATCGGCGTCAGCAGGCCCATCGGACCGACCCGGTTCGGGCCCGGACGGATCTGCGACCAGCCGATGGCCTTGCGTTCCCACAGCGTCAGGTAGGCGACGCAGCCCAGCAGCGGCAGCAGCACGGCGATGATCTTGAGCAGGCTCCAGACCACCGGCCAGACCATGCCCAGCATCGAGGCGCCGGCGTTGTAGAAGTTTTCCATGGTCGTCTCGTCCTCAGGCCTTGGTCACGGCGATCGCGCCGGTGAACGCGCCCAGCGCGGCGGTCTCGGGGATGCCGGCGGGAATGCGCACCACGTTCGCGGGCAGCGACGCGTCCAGCTGCGCGGCCAGCACGGCCTCGCCGCCGTCCTGCGACACGCGCACCTGCGCGCCCTTCTCATTCAGGCCGAGGCTGGTCCACAGCGCCTGCGGCAGCGAGGCGATGGCCGCGTCACGGCCGTCGCGGGTCAGCTGCAGCGAGGTGGCGCGGCGCACCAGCGCGTCCGTCGCGTAGATCGGCACCGTCGTCAGGCGCTCCAGGCCCTGCACCGGGGCGGCCGCGGCGGACTGCGCCGACACGCCGTTGGACAGGCGGTTCGTCAGGTCCAGCTCGGAACCCAGCGCCGCGGCGCGGACCTGCTCGGAGCTGTCGAACTCGAAGCCCTGCAGGCCCAGCAGGTTGCCCAGCACGCGCAGGATCTTCCAGCCCGGACGGGTTTCGCCACGGGCCTTGGCGACGCCGACGAAGCTCTGCAGGCGGCCTTCCGCGTTGACGAAGCTGCCCGAGGTCTCGGTGAAAGGGGCCGTGGGCAGCAGCACGTCGGCGAACTCGACCACCGGGCCGGTCTTGAACGAGCTCAGCACGACGACCATCTCGGCCGCGTTGACGGCCTTGGCGGCGGCGGCGGCGTTCGGGCCGTCCAGCACCGGGTCGGTGTTCAGCAGCAGCAGCGCCTTGGCCGGCTGGTCGTTCAGCAGCTGGGCCGCCGAACGGCCGCCCTGCCCCGGCTGGGCCTTGACCAGCTGGGCGCCGACGGTGTTCGCCGCGGCCGACAGCACGCCGACGCTGGCGCCGGTCTGCTCGCCGATCCAGTTCGCCAGCGACAGCAGCGTCGCGGCCTGCGGATGCTGGATCGCGGCGTTGCCCAGCAGCACCGCCTTGCGCTCGCCCGACAGCAGCGCGTCGGCGATCGCCTTGGCGGCGTCCGTCGCTTGGCCCTGGCTCGCTTGCGCCGGAGCGCTGACGCCCTTGGCGGCGCCGATCGCGGTGGCGACGTTGGCCAGTTCAGCGGCCCAGGCCGACGGCGCGGCGACGAGCGTCGAAGCGACCGTCATCTTCCAGTCCTCGACCGAGCCGCCCAGCGCGACGATCTGCGCGCCGCGGCGGGCGGCCTGGCGCAGGCGCTGCGCGAACAGCGGGTGGTCCTTGCGCAGTGACGAGCCGACGACGAAGGCACGATCCAGCGCCGACAGCGACGCGATCGAGGTGCCCAGCCACAGGGCCTTGCCCTCGCCCGCGCGCAGCGCCGGATCGACCACGCGCAGGCGCGTGTCGATGTTCTCGCTGCCCAGGCCGCGCACCAGCTGCGCCAGCAGGTGCAGCTCCTCGACGGTGCTGTGCTCCGAGCCCAGCGCCGCAATCGACGCGCCGCCCTTTTCGGTCTTGATCTGCTTCAGGCCGTTGGCGACGTACTCCAGCGCCGTGGTCCAGTCCACCGGCTTCCACTCGCCGCCCTGCTTGAGCATCGGCGTGGTCAGGCGTTCGTCGCTGTTCAGCGCCTCATACGAGAAGCGGTCGCGGTCGGCGATCCAGCACTCGTTGACGGCCTCGTTCTCCAGCGGAACGACGCGCAGCACTTCGTTGTTCTTGACCTGGACGATCAGGTTGGCGCCGGTCGAATCGTGCGGGCTGACGCTCTTGCGGCGCGACAGCTCCCAGGTGCGGGCGCTGTAGCGGAAGGGCTTGCTCGTCAGCGCGCCGACCGGGCAGATGTCGATCATGTTGCCCGACAGCTCCGAGTCCACGGTGCGGCCGACGAAGGTCTGGATCTCGCTGTGCTCGCCGCGGTGCGCCATGCCCAGCTCCATCACGCCGGAGATCTCCTGGCCGAAGCGGACGCAGCGCGTGCAGTGGATGCAGCGGCTCATCTCCTCCATCGAGATCAGCGGGCCGACGTTCTTGTGGAACACCACGCGCTTCTCTTCGGTGTAGCGCGAGGAGCCCGCGCCGTAGCCGACGGCCAGGTCCTGCAGCTGGCATTCGCCGCCCTGGTCGCAGATCGGGCAGTCCAGCGGGTGATTGATCAGCAGGAACTCCATCACGCCCTGCTGGGCCTTGATGGCTTTCTCGCTCTTGGTGCGGACGATCATGCCCTGCGTGACCGGGGTCGCGCAGGCGGGCAGCGGCTTGGGCGCCTTCTCCACGTCGACCAGGCACATGCGGCAGTTGGCCGCGATGCTCAGCTTCTTGTGGTAGCAGAAGTGCGGGATGTAGGTCCCGGCCTTCTCGGCGGCATGCATCACCATGCTGCCTTCGGGCACTTCGACCTTCTGGCCGTCGAGTTCGATTTCAACCATAGTTCTTCTCAGCGGCTCCGATCAGGCGTGCGCCGGCGACTTCGCCGTGGCGGACGGGGACGACGCGGCGGGCGCCTTGTTCTGCTGGGCCTGTTCGATCATCGCGATGAACTCGCCCTTGAAGTGCTTGAGCATCGCGCGCACCGGCATCGCGGCGGCATCGCCCAGCGCGCAGATGGTGCGGCCCTGGATGTTGTCGGCCACGGAGTTCAGCAGGTCGATGTCCTCGACGCGGCCCTTGCCGTGGGCGATGCGCTCGATCACGCGGTGCATCCAGCCCGTGCCCTCGCGGCAGGGGGTGCACTGGCCGCAGGACTCGTGCGCGTAGAAGTAGGACAGGCGCAGCAGGCTGTTGACCATGCAGCGGGTCTCGTCCATCACGATGACGGCGCCCGAGCCCAGCATCGAGCCGGCCTTGGCGATGGAGTCATAGTCCATCGTGCACTGCATCATGATGTCGGCCGGCAGCACCGGGGCCGACGAGCCGCCCGGGATCACCGCCTTGAGCTTGCGGCCGCCGCGCACGCCGCCGGCGAGCTCGAGCAGCTTCTCGAACGAGGTGCCCAGCGGGATCTCGTAGTTGCCCGGACGCTCGACGTCGCCCGAGATCGAGAAGATCTTGGTGCCGCCGTTGTTGGGCTTGCCCACTTCGAGATAGGCCTGGCCGCCGTTGCGGATGATCCAGGGGACCGCGGCGAAGGTCTCGGTGTTGTTGATCGTCGTGGGCTTGCCGTACAGGCCGAACGAGGCCGGGAACGGCGGCTTGAAGCGCGGCTGGCCCTTCTTGCCTTCCAGCGATTCCAGCAGCGCGGTTTCCTCGCCGCAGATGTAGGCGCCGAAGCCGTGGTGCGCGTGCAGTTGGAAGCTGAAGCCGCTGCCCAGGATGTTGTCGCCCAGCAGGCCGGCCGCGCGGGCCTCTTCCAGGGCCGCCTCGAAACGCTCGTAGACCTCGAAGATCTCGCCGTGGATGTAGTTGTAGCCAACCTTGATCCCCATCGCGTACGCCGCGATCGCCATCCCTTCGATGACGATGTGCGGGTTGTACATGAGGATGTCTCGGTCCTTGCAGGTGCCCGGCTCGCCTTCGTCGCTGTTGCAGACGAGATATTTCGCGCCCGGGAATTGGCGCGGCATGAAGCTCCACTTCAGGCCGGTCGGGAAGCCGGCGCCGCCACGGCCGCGCAGGCCCGAGGCCTTCACTTCGGCGATGACCTGGTCGGCGGTCATGCCCTGCCCTTCGCCCTGGGCCAGGATCTTGCGCAGCGCCTGGTAGCCGCCGCGCGCTTCATAGTCCTTCAGCGACCAGTTCTTGCCATCGAGGCCCGCGTAGATCTGCGGGGTGATGTTGCGGTCGTGGAAGCAGGTTTCCTTGCCGGTGGCCTGCCACTTCGAGAGATCGATGTTCGCGATGTTGGTCATCGTCCAGGTCCCTCAGTTCTTGTTGGCCGCGTGGTGGGCTCTGAGCGCGTCCACCAGCTCGTCCAGCCGTTCGGCGCTCATGAAGCTCAGCATCTGGCGGTCATTGACCAGCATCACCGGCGAGTCGGCGCAGGCGCCCAGGCACTCGCTCTGCTGCACGGTGAAGACGCCGTCGGCGGTCGTGCCGCCGGCCTCGACGCCCAGCTTCGTGCACAGGTGGTCCAGCGCCTTCTGGCCGTCGCGCAGCTGGCACGGGAGATTCGTGCAGACGTTCAGCTTGAATGCGCCCAGCTTGCGCTGGTTGTACATGTTGTAGAAGGTCGTGACCTCGTAGACGGCGATCGCCGGCATGCCGAGGTAGTCGGCGATCGCGTCCTCGGCCTCGCGGGACACGAAGCCCTGCTCCTGCTGGACGATCGACAGGCAAGCCATCACGGCCGATTGCGCCTGCTCCGCCGGGTACTTGGCGACTTCGCGCGCGAAGCGCGACTTGGTCGCGTCGCTCAAGACAAATTCAGTGCTGCTCATCGCTTCACCACTCAACGGTCAATTTCACCGAACACGATGTCCATCGTGCCGATCACGGCCACGGCGTCGGCAATCATGTGGCCCCGGGCCATCTCGTCCAGCGCGGCCAGGTGCGAATAGCCCGGCGCGCGGATCTTCAGCCGGTACGGCTTGTTGGCGCCGTCGCTGACGATGTAGATGCCGAACTCGCCCTTCGGATGCTCGACCGAGGCGTAGGTCTCGCCCTCGGGGACGCGGAAGCCTTCGGTGAACAGCTTGAAGTGGTGGATCAGCTCTTCCATGCTGGTCTTCATCGCCACGCGGCTGGGCGGCGCCACCTTGTGGTTGTCGGTGATGACCGGACCCGGATTGGCCTTGAGCCACTTCACGCACTGCTGCACGATGCGGTTGGACTGGCGCATCTCCTCGACCCGCACGCAGTAGCGGTCGTAGGTGTCGCCGTTGGTGCCGACCGGGATGTCGAAGTCCATGCGGCCGTACACGTCGTAGGGCTGGGTCTTGCGGGTGTCCCAGGCGATGCCCGAGCCGCGCAGCATCGGGCCGGTCAGGCCCAGGTTCAGCGCGCGCTCCGGCGACACGACGCCGATGCCCACCGTGCGCTGCTTCCAGATGCGGTTGTCGGTCAGCAGCGTCTCGTAGTCGTCGACGTTGGCCGGGAAGCGATTGCAGAAGTCCTCGATGAAATCGAGCAGCGAGCCCTGGCGGTTCTCGTTGAGCTTGTCGATCGCCTTCTGGTTCTTGATCTTGCTGACCTTGTACTGCGGCATCGAATCCGGCAGGTCGCGGTACACGCCACCCGGACGGAAGTAGGCCGCGTGCATGCGCGCGCCCGACACCGCCTCGTACATGTCGAAGATGTCCTCACGCTCGCGGAAGCAGTAGATGAGGATGTTCATCGCGCCGCAGTCGATGCCGTGCGCGCCCAGCCAGAGCAGGTGGTTCAGGATGCGGGTCAGCTCCGAGAACATCACGCGGATGTACTGCGCGCGCTCGGGGACCTCCAGGCCCAGCATCTTCTCGATGGCCAGGCAGTAGGCATGCTCGTTGGCCATCATCGACACGTAGTCGAGGCGGTCCATGTAGGGCAGCGACTGGATGAAGGTCTTGGACTCGGCCAGCTTCTCGGTGGCGCGGTGCAGCAGGCCGATGTGCGGGTCGGCGCGTTGGATCACTTCACCGTCCAGCTCGAGCACCAGGCGCAGCACGCCGTGGGCGGCCGGGTGCTGGGGGCCGAAGTTCAGGGTGTAGTTCTTGATTTCGGCTGGCATGCTCACAGGCCCCCGTAGTTGTCTTCGCGAATCACGCGCGGGGTGATCTCGCGCGGCTCGATCGTGACCGGCTGGTAGATCACGCGCTTCTGCTCGGGGTCGTAGCGCATCTCGACATGGCCCGTCACCGGGAAGTCCTTGCGCATCGGGTGGCCGATGAAACCGTAGTCGGTCAGGATGCGACGAAGGTCCTCATGACCCTCGAAGATGATCCCGTACAGGTCGAAGGCCTCGCGTTCGAACCAGTTGGCGGCGTTCCAGATCGGCGTCACCGCGGCCACCGACGGGAAGTCGTCGTCAGGCGCGAAGACCTTGACGCGCAGGCGCCAGTTCTTATTGATCGACAGCAGGTGCGAAACCACCGCGAAGCGCGCGCCGTCGTAGGCGCCGTCCTTGTAGGCCGAGTAATCCACGCCGCACAGGTCGATCAGTTGCTCGAAGCGCAGCTCTGAGTGATCGCGCAGCAGCTTGGCGACGTTGAAGTAGTCCTTGGCCGCGACGGTGATCGTGATTTCGCCCAGCTCGCGCTTGAGCGCGACGATCTGCTCGCCGAGCACGGAGTGCAGCGCCGCCTGCAGGGTGTCGAGTTTCATGGTCATGGGAGTCAGCCTGCTTCTGCTCAGCGAGCGATGGTGTTCTCGCGACGGATCTTGGCCTGCAGCTGCAGGATGCCGTAGAGCAGCGCCTCGGCGGTCGGCGGACAGCCCGGGACATAGACGTCGACCGGGACGATGCGGTCACAGCCCCGCACCACCGAATAGCTGTAGTGGTAGTAGCCGCCGCCGTTGGCGCAGCTGCCCATCGACAGCACCCAGCGCGGCTCGGCCATCTGGTCGTAGACCTTGCGCAGGGCGGGCGCCATCTTGTTGCACAGCGTGCCGGCCACGATCATCAGGTCGGACTGGCGCGGGCTCGGACGGAACAGCATGCCGAAGCGGTCGATGTCGTAGCGCGCGGCGCCCGCGTGCATCATCTCCACCGCGCAGCAGGCGAGACCGAAGGTCATCGGCCACAACGAGCCGGTCTTGGACCAGTTCACCAGCTTGTCCAGCTGGGTGGTCATGAAGCCTTCCTTCAATACGCCTTCGTTACCCATATCGAATTTCCAATCTTTCGAGATCAGCGGAGAAGGGCCCTCGAGCGCGCGACCGTCGCCTTGACGCCGCGTTGACGCGTTGCCCTTCCCTAACGGACACGCGCCCGAAACGGGCGCCGTGTCCTGATGCGTTCGCGGGCACGGCGCGTCGCCGCGGGCCCGCGGTCGGGTCGTCACTCCCAGTCGAGCGCGCCCTTCTTCCATTCGTAGGCGAAGCCCACGACCAGGATGCCCAGGAAGATCATCATCGCCCAGAAGCCTTCCGGACCGATCTCGCGCAGCGAGACCGCCCAGGGGAACAGGAAGGCGATTTCCAGGTCGAAGAGGATGAAGAGGATGGCGACGAGGTAGTAGCGCACGTCGAATTTCATGCGCGCGTCCTCGAAGGCCTCGAAGCCGCATTCGTAGGGGCTGTTCTTTGCCGCGTCAGGGCGACGCGGGCCCGCCAGGAAGCCCAGCACTTGCGGGGCGATACCCACTCCGCAACCGACCAGGATGAAAAGGATGACGGGCAGGTATTGTTCCAGGCTCACGGCTTGCTCTCGTTTTGATGCCGGGATCGAGATACTGCCGCAGTGGGCGGCAATTCCAATTCCCAACGTGTCACCGAAGATTGGCGGGCCAGGGCCGACCAACGATTCGGCAAAAGCAACGGGCGCGCCGCCAGCGATTATCCAATCGCTCACGGACCGCGCCCGCCTAGGACTCCGGAAATTCGCACACGCCTGTCGCGTGGAGATTCCCCCGAATCCTTCAACCTGCTTGATCTGCTTCGATCCGGCTTTCCGGCTAGATCACGAAGACCATGGCAGGCCGATTTATCTGGTGCCGACGGCGAGACTCGAACTCGCACAGCTTTCGCCACTACCCCCTCAAGATAGCGTGTCTACCAATTTCACCACGTCGGCTGGTTGTCACCCTTCAGTGACTTTGTCTTGACGGCTCGCGTTTCAGACAGCCTCGAATTCTATAGCGCTTTCTGAGCGACAAAAAGAAACCGAAGCAATTTTGTCGAGGAGCTTGCGCTTGCCGCCCATCTCTGTCAGTTCGAGGCGCCCGAGGCCGCCGCCGAAGGCGCGGCCTGAGGAGCGATCGACGCACCGGGCAGCGCCGCGGCCGATGCCGGGGAGGCCGGCGTGGCGGCACGTTCCAGCAGTTGCTCGCCCGCCGTCGGGCCGGCACCGATGCCGCCCTCGCGATGGCTGCCCATGTAGGCCAGCGCCAGCGTCGCCACGAAGAAGATCGTTGCCGCGACCGCGGTCGAGCGCGACAGGAAGTTGGCGCTGCCGGTCGCGCCGAACAGCGAGCCCGAGGCCCCGCTGCCGAACGAGGCCCCCATGTCGGCACCCTTGCCGTGCTGGACCAGCACCAGGCCGATCATCGCCAGTGCCGCGATCAGCTGTACCACCAGCACCAGGTTCATCATCACTTGCATTGCTTCTTTCTCCAGGAACCTTGAACGCCGGACTTCAGCCGGCGGCGCGGCAGATCGCCGCGAAATCGGCCGCCTTCAGCGCGGCGCCTCCAATGAGGCCGCCATCGATGTCGGGCTGCGCAAACAGTTGGACGGCGTTGTCGGGCTTGACGCTGCCGCCGTACAGGATCTGCATCTGATCGGCCTTCTGCGTGGCCGCGCGCAACTGCTGGCGCAGCAGCGCATGGACCTGCTGGGCCTGCTCCGGCGTGGCCGTCAGGCCGGTACCGATCGCCCACACCGGCTCGTAGGCCACGACGATCTCGCCGATGCAGTGCGTCAGGGTGTGGATCACCGCCGCCAGTTGGCGCTTGACGACCTCTTCCGTCTTGCCACCCTCGCGCTCGGCCAGCGTCTCGCCGACGCACACGATCGGCGTGACGCCATGCGCCAGCGCCGCCTTGGCCTTGTCGGCGACCAGTTGGTCGCTCTCCGCGTGGTAGGCGCGGCGCTCCGAGTGCCCCACGATCGCGAAACGGCAGCCGATGTCCGCCAGCATCGCCGACGACACCTCGCCGGTGTAGGCGCCCTGCTCATGCGTGGACACGTCCTGCGCGCCATAGGCCATCTGCGTGCCGGTCAGCGCCAGCGCCGTCTCCGTGATGTACGGGAAAGGCACGCACACGGCCACCTGGGCGTTCCACGGACCCGCCTCCTTGAGGCCCGCCAGCAGCACGGCGTTCGACGCACGGGTGCCATGCATCTTCCAGTTGCCGACCACCAGTTTCTTGCGCATCAGATCAACTCCCTTGAAACCGAAAAATCCCGCGAGCGCGCTGGACGCTCACCAGCTCAGCACGATCTTGCCGACGTGCTCGCCCGATTCCATCAGCGCGTGCGCCGCAGCCGCCTCGGACGCCGGCAGCTGCTTGAAGATCACCGGCGCGATGGCACGGGACTCGAGCAGCGGCCAGACCCGCTCGCGCAGCGCGCGGGCGATGCCGGCCTTGAACGCGATCGGGCGCGGGCGCAGCGTCGAGCCGGTGATCGTCAGACGACGACGCAGGACCTGGCCCGCGTCGAACTCCGCCTTCACGCCACCCTGCACCGCGATGATCACGGCGCGGCCGTCATCCGCCAGGCACTGCACGTTGCGCGCGACATAGCTGCCGGCGACCATGTCCAGGATCACGTCGACGCCACGACCGCCCGTCGCCGCCTTCACCGCCTCGACGAAGTCCTGCTCGCGATAGTTGATCGCGACGTCGGCGCCCAGCGCCAGACAGGCCTTGGCCTTGTCCGCAGTACCGACGGTGACCAGCACCGTCGAGCCCAGCGCCTTCGCGATCTGGATCGCAGTGACGCCGATGCCCGAACTGCCGCCATGCACCAGCAGGCTTTCGCCGGGCTGCAGGCGTGCGCGCTCGAAGACGTTGCTCCAGACGGTGAAGAAGGTCTCCGGCAGGCTGGCGGCCTCGGCCATGCTCCAGCCCTTGGGGACCGGCAGGCACTGGACCACCGGCGCCACGCACAGCTCGGCATAGCCGCCGCCCGCGACCAGCGCACAGACCGCGTCGCCGACCTTCAGGCCAGCTTCGGCCAGCGCCTGCGCATCCCCCGCTTCGACAACACCCGCGACCTCCAGGCCAGGCAGATCGCTGGCACCCGCCGGCGGCGGATACGCGCCCTTGCGCTGCAGCACATCCGGACGGTTGATGCCGTAGGCCTGCACGCGGATCAGGCACTCGCCGGCCCCAGCGACGGGGTCGGCGCGCTCGATCAGCTGCAGGACCTCCGGTCCGCCAGGCTGCGTGATGGCAATGGCCTTCATGGCAGGTCGGGTCGCGGTGTATCGAAGCCGGAAGCCGGGCCGATTACTCGGCCGAGCCTTCGCCGTGAGCCGGAGCGACCGGCGCCGCGTCGCGGTCCAGCAGCGCCTTCATCGACAGCTTGATGCGGCCCTTCTCGTCGGTCTCCAGGACCTTGACCTTGACGATCTGGCCTTCGCTCAGGAAGTCGGTGACCTTCTCCACGCGCTGGTGGGCGATCTGGCTGATGTGCAGCAGACCGTCCTTGCCCGGCAGGATGTTGATCAGCGCGCCGAAGTCCAGGATCTTGGTGACCGGGCCTTCGTAGACCTTGCCGATCTCCGCTTCGGCGGTGATCTGCTCGATGCGCTTCTTGGCCAGCTCGGCCTTGTCGCCGTCGGTCGACGCGATGGTGATGGTGCCGTCCTCGGCGATGTCGATCTGCGTGCCGGTCTCTTCGGTCAGCGCGCGGATGGTGGCGCCGCCCTTGCCGATCACGTCACGGATCTTCTCCGGATTGATCTTCATCGTGTACAGACGCGGAGCGAACTGCGAGATCTCGGCGTTGGCCGAGCCCATCGCGTCGACCATCTTCTCCAGGATGTGCAGACGCGCTTCCTTGGCCTGCGCCAGGGCGACCTGCATGATCTCCTTGGTGATGCCCTGGATCTTGATGTCCATCTGCAGCGCGGTGATGCCCGAGGTCGTGCCGGCCACCTTGAAGTCCATGTCGCCCAGGTGGTCCTCATCGCCCAGGATGTCGGTCAGCACGGCGAAGCGGTTGCCGTCCTTGATCAGGCCCATGGCGATGCCGGCGACGTGCGCCTTCAGCGGCACGCCGGCGTCCAGCAGCGACAGGCAGCCGCCGCAGACCGACGCCATCGACGACGAGCCGTTGGACTCGGTGATCTCCGAGACCACGCGGATCGAGTACGGGAAGTCTTCCTTGCTCGGCAGCACCGCGACCAGCGCGCGCTTGGCCAGGCGGCCGTGGCCGATCTCGCGGCGCTTGGGGCTGCCCACGCGGCCCGTTTCGCCGGTGGCGAACGGGGGCATGTTGTAGTGCAGCATGAAGCGCTCGGAGTACTCGCCGGCCAGCGCGTCGATGACTTGCGCATCGCGGTCGGTGCCCAGCGTCGCGGCGACCAGCGCCTGCGTCTCGCCGCGGGTGAACAGCGCCGAGCCGTGAGCGCGCGGCAGCACGCTGTTGCGGATCTCGATGGCGCGGACGGTGCGGGTGTCGCGGCCGTCGATGCGCGGCTCGCCAGCCAGGATCTGGCCACGCACGATGCGGGCTTCGATCTCGAACAGCAGGCCGTCGACTTCCACGCCGTCGAAGGCGACGCCTTCCGCGGTCAGGGCGTCCTTGACCTTGGCGTAGGCGCTGCGGCAGGCCTCGGTGCGGGCCTGCTTGGAGCGGATCTGGTAGGCGGCGCGCAGCTCTTCCTCGGCCAGCGCGGTGACCTTGGTGATGAAGCCCTCGTCCTTGGCCGGGGCGACCCAGTTCCAGGACGGCTTGCCGGCTTCGCGGACCAGCTCGTTGATCGCGGCGATCGCGATCTTGCCTTGGTCGTGGCCGTAGGTGACGGCGCCCAGCATGATGTCTTCGCTCAGCTGGTCGGCTTCCGATTCGACCATCAGCACGGCGGCTTCGGTGCCGGCGACCACCAGGTCCAGCTTCGAGTCGATCAGCTGGGTCTTGCCCGGGTTCAGCACGTACTCGCCGTTGACGTAGCCCACGCGCGCGGCGCCGATCGGGCCGTTGAACGGGATGCCGGAGATGGCCAGCGCGGCGCTCGTGGCGATCATCGCGGCGATGTCGGCCTGGACTTCCGGGTTCAGCGAGACGGTGTGGATGACGACCTGGACTTCGTTGAAGAAGCCTTCAGGGAACAGCGGGCGGATCGGGCGGTCGATCAGGCGCGAGGTCAGGGTCTCGAGCTCGCTCGGACGGCCTTCACGCTTGAAGAAGCTGCCGGGGATCTTGCCGGCGGCGTAGGTCTTCTCGATGTAGTCGACGGTCAGCGGGAAGAAGTCCTGGCCGGCCTTGGGGGCCGACTTGGCGACGACGGTCGCCAGGACCACGGTGTCCTCGATGTTCACCAGGACGGCGCCGCTGGATTGACGGGCGATCTCGCCGGTCTCCATCACGACTTGATGCTGGCCCCATTGGAAGGTCTTGGTGACCTTGTTGAACATGCTCATTCGAGTTCTCCTCAGTTCAGGGATGCGCCGCTCGCGGTGCGGCGCGGAACCGGGAGTGAAGCTGGGTTTGGCGGGATGCCATTCCAGAGCGCCTGCTTGCCCGGCCCCTGCCGGCAAGCGCATTGGAATGACACAGCAGCGCCACGTCAGCCCGACTCCATCGTCTTCTCAGGCGGCCTGCCCTGCGGGCGGGCGGCCTGACCGGCGACTGGACCGGCGGCGGGCCGTCCGGAACGCTCCGGCAGCGGCTCGCAGAAACGACAAAGAGCCTGTTGGAATCGGACCAATCAGGCTCTTTGCATGCACGCGCGACTTACTTGCGCAGACCCAGCTTCTGGATCAGGGCGGTGTAGCGGTCAGCGTCCTTGTTCTTCAGGTAGGCCAGCAGGCTCTTGCGCTGGTTGACCATCTTCAGCAGGCCGCGGCGGCCGTGGTGGTCCTTGGCGTGCAGCTTGAAGTGGGGGGTCAGCTCGTTGATGCGAGCGGTCAGCAGGGCGACCTGGACTTCGGGGGAGCCCGTGTCGTTGGCGCTGCGGGCGTTGGCCTTGACGATGTCGGCCTTGTTCAGATCGGCGATGGACATGATGCGTTCCTTGTTCCGGAATGGTTCGGAAGGTCCGCCGGGCATGGCCGATGAAGGCTGCGAGTGCGCTGACGGTTTCCGAGGATTGACTTGCGGTCACAGGTGAAACCGACCCGTGCCGTGCTGGCTGTTTCCCTGGACGGGCCAGGCAAAACAGCGCGCAGTATATACGAATCGGGCATCGAATCGGCGCTCGCCCAGAGCCGACGGCCCTGGCGCCCCGCCCGGCCGCGGCGGCGGCGATCAATCCGGGCGGCGCATCCGGCAGGTCGAAGGCTGCGCCGCCTGCGTCGCATCCAGGTAGCGCAGGGTGCGGAAGCCGTAGCCCGATCCCTCGTTGTCGTGCGGCACGCCGGCCTCCCCGGCGCGGCGCATCACGCTGACGTACAGCGGCTGCTGGAGCTGGTGATCGGCCGCCCGCATCACGCCCTCGTGGGCGATGCCCAGCGGCTGGCCATCGAGCTTCAGCCCCTCGAGCGCCGTCGCCACCGCCTGGGGCGAGGTCGTGCCGGCCCGCTCCATCGCGGCGACCAGCATCTCCACCATCAGCTGCATGCGGGCATGCAGGTAGTCGTGCTCCGGCTTCGGGAAGCGCTGGCGGAACGCGGCATAGAAGCGCTCCGCGTCGGGGGTGCCGACGTTGGGATGCCACTCGGCCACGGCCAGCACCCGGTCGACGCCCGCCTCGCCGAGCACGCCCGGCACGCCCAGCGCATTGCCGTAGAAGGTGTGGAAACGCGCCGTCAGGCCGATGTCCTTGGCCGCCTTGATCAGCAGCGTCAGATCGTTGCCCCAGTTGCCGGTCAGCACCGCCTGGGCGCCGCTGGCGCGGATCTTGGTCGCGTAGGGCAGGAAGTCCTTCACCCGGCCCAGCGGATGCAACTCGTCGCCGACGATGCGCAGATCGGGCCGGCGCCTGGCGAGCATCGCCCTCGCCTGCTCGCGCAGGTGCTGGCCGAAGCTGTAGTCCTGGTTGATCAGGTAGATCGTCTTCAGCGCCGGGTCCTGGGCGATCACCTCGACCAGCGCGGCCAGCCGCATGTCGGTGTGGGCGTCGAAGCGGAAATGCCAGAAGCTGCACTGCGCGCCGGTCAACGCGGGATCGACGGCGGCGTAGTTCAGGAACAGCGCGCGGCGCGTCGGCTCGCGCGCGTTGTGCTTCTCCAGCGCCGCGATCAGCGCCCCGGCGACCGCCGAGCTGTTGCCTTGCAGCACGACCGGGATGCCCTGGTCGGTCGCGGCGCGCAGCATCGCCAGCGACTCCTCCACCGAGCCCTTGCTGTCGAAGCGCACCAGCTCCAGTCGCCGAGCGCCGCCGGGCAGCCGCACGCCGCCGCGCGCGTTGACACGCTCGGTGGCCCAGACCAGGTTGCGGAACACCGCTTCGCCGCCGTTGCCCAGCGGACCGGACAAGCCCTCGATCAGCGCGAGCCGGATGGGCGCCGCCGGCTCGCCGTTCGAGAGCGATGACAGGGAAGACCCAGAGGACCCAGAGAACCCGGAAGACGGTGATAGAGACGGGGACGAAGACGGAGCGCTCGACCCCGTCGCCACGCGGGTCACTCCCGCAGCGCTCGCGATGCCAGTAGCCAGCGCGGCGCCCACCAGCAGCGCCGCCCACCTCACCCGACGCCTCACAGCGCGGCTGGGCCGTTCAATTGCGACAGGTCCCAGCGCGGGCGGACCTCGAAGCCGCCGCCGCGCGTGAGCGCCGCCATGTCGCGCTGCAGGCGCAGCGCGGCGGCGAGCGCGATCATCGCGCCGTTGTCGGTGCACAGGTGCAGCTCGGGATAGTGCACGCGCACGCGGCGCTTGTCGCAGGCCGCGTTCAACTGCTCGCGCAGCCGCTTGTTGGCGCCGACACCGCCGGCCACGACCAGCCGCTTCAGCCCGGTGTCCTTGAGCGCGAGCAGCGCCTTCTTCACCAGCACCTCGACGATCGCGGCCTGCGTCGATGCGGCTAGGTCGGCACGCTGCGCCTCGGTGATGCCGCCGGGTTGTGCCTCGAGCTTGCGCACCTGCGTCAGCACCGCCGTCTTGAGGCCCGCGAAGCTGAAATCGGGCTTGCCGCTGTGCAGCAGCGGTCGCGGCAGCGCGAAGGCCTCGGGATCGCCCTGCTCCGCCAGCTTCGACAGATGCGGGCCACCGGGATACGGCAGGCCGAGCAGCTTGGCCGACTTGTCGAAGGCCTCGCCCGCGGCGTCGTCGATGGTTTCGCCGAGCAGCTCGTAGCTGCCGACGTCGTCGACCCGCATCAGCTGCGTGTGGCCGCCCGAGACGAGCAGCGCGACGAAGGGAAACTCCGGCGGATCCTCGGACAGGAACGGCGACAGCAGGTGGCCCTCGAGGTGATGGACGCCCATCACCGGTCGATCGAGCGCGGCGCCCAGCGAGGCCGCCACGCCCGCGCCCACCAGCAGCGCGCCGGCCAGGCCGGGCCCCTGGGTGTAGGCGACGACGTCGATGTCCGCCAGCGACAGGCCGGCGCTGGCCAGCACCTCGCGGGTCAGCGGCAGCACGCGGCGGATGTGGTCGCGCGAGGCCAGCTCCGGCACCACGCCGCCATAGGCCTGGTGCATCGAGATCTGGCTGTGCAGCGCATGCGCCAGCAGCGCGGGCACGCCGTCGCCCGAGGCGTCCACCAGCGCCACGCCGGTTTCGTCGCAGGAGGATTCGATGCCGAGGACACGCATGGACTCAGCCGCCGCTCAATGGTTCTCTTTGGCGTGGTTGATCGAGTACTTGGGGATCTCGACCGTCACGTCGGTGTTGGACAGGATGGCCTGGCAGGACAGGCGCGAATTCGGCTCCAGGCCCCAGGCGCGGTCCAGCATGTCCTCCTCGTTCTCCTCCATCTCGGACAGCGAGGCGAAGCCCTCGCGCACGATCACGTGGCAGGTGGTGCAGGCGCAGACCTGGTCGCAGGCGTGCTCGATCTCGACGTGGTTGTCGAGCAGCGCCTCGCAGATCGTCGTCCCGGACGGCGCCTCGATGGTCTTGCCCTCGGGCGCGTATTCGGGATGGGGAAGGATCTTGATGACGGGCATGGGATGTCCTTGAAGCTGGCGGTGTCGGCTCGCGCTCAGACCTGATCGATGCTGCGGCCGGTCAGTGCCTGCTGGATGCCGCGGTTCATGCGCGCGGCGGCGAAGGCCTCGGTGCCCTTGGCCAGCGCCTGGACGGCGGCATCGATGGCATCGGCATTCGCGGCCGCGTCGTCGACCTGCGCCTTGGCGAGCAGGTCCGACTGCAGCGCGGCGATCTCGGCGCGCTCGGCCTCGCTGAGCAGGTCGCCATCGGCACGCAGCGCGGACTGGGTCGCGAGGATCATGCGCTCGGCCTCGACGCGCGCCTCGCGCAGCTTGCGGGCGGCCATGTCGGATTCGGCGCTGGCGAAGCCCTCGCGCAGCATCGTGGCGATCTGCTCGTCTGCCAGGCCGTAGCTCGGCTTGACCTGCACCGCCGCCTCGACGCCCGAGCCCAGCTCGCGCGCGGACACGCTCAGCAGGCCGTCGGCATCGACCTGGAAGCTCACGCGGATGCGGGCGGCGCCCGCGGCCATCGGCGGGATGCCGCGCAGCTCGAAGCGTGCCAGCGAGCGGCACTCGCTCACCAGTTCGCGCTCGCCCTGCAGCACGTGCACCGCGAGCGCGGTCTGGCCGTCCTTGAAGGTGGTGAAGTCCTGGGCCTTGGCGACCGGGATGGTGGCGTTGCGCTCGATGATGCGCTCGACCAGCCCACCCATCGTCTCCAGGCCCAGCGACAGCGGGATCACGTCCAGCAGCAGGATCTCGCCGTCGGCGCTGTTGCCCGCGAGCTGGTTGGCCTGGACCGCCGCGCCGAGCGCGACGACCTCATCGGGATTCAGGTTGGTCAGCACCTCGCGGCCGAACAGCTCGCCCACGGTGCGGCGCACGATGGGCATGCGCGTCGAGCCGCCGACCATCACCGTGCCCCGCACCTCGTCGGCGCCGACCTTGGCGTCGCGCAGCACGCGGCGCACCGCCAGCAGCGTCTTGTTGACCAGCGGCAGGGCCAGTTCATCGAACTGGGCACGCGACACCTCGACGCTCAGCGCGCCGGCGTCGAGCTGGGCGCTCAGCGTGACGCGTTCGGCATCGGTCAGCGCCTCCTTGGCCTGGCGCGCGGCGACCAGCACGCGGCGCTTGTCGGCGGCGCTGGTGACGCTCAGGCCGGCCTGCGCCAGCGCCCAGTCCGCCAGCAGGCGGTCGAAGTCGTCGCCGCCGAGCTGCGCGTCGCCGCCGGTGGCCACCACCTCGAAGACGCCTTTCGTCAGGCGCAGCAGCGAGATGTCGAAGGTGCCGCCGCCCAGGTCGTAGACGGCGTAGAGCCCTTCACTGCCGTTGTCCAGCCCGTAGGCGATCGCGGCGGCGGTGGGCTCGTTGATCAGGCGCAGCACGTTCAGGCCCGCGAGCTGCGCCGCGTCCTTCGTGGCCTGGCGCTGCGCGTCATCGAAGTACGCGGGCACCGTGATGACGGCGCCGAACAGGTCGTCGTTGAAGGTGTCCTCGGCGCGCTGGCGCAGCGTGGCCAGGATCTCGGCACTGATTTCGACCGGCGACTTCAGGCCCTCGCGCGTGGCCAGGCTCAGCATGCCCGGCGTGTCCTCGAAGCGATACGGCAGCTTGTCGCGGTTGGCGATGTCCTCGACGCGGCGCCCCATGAAGCGCTTGACCGAGACGATGGTGTTCTCCGGATCCTCGGCCTGCGCGGCCAGCGCATCGTAGCCGAACTGGCGGCGGCCCTCGGGCATCACGCGCACCGCCGACGGCAGGATCACGCGGCCCTGGTCGTCGGGCAGGCACTCGGCGACGCCGTGGCGCATCGCCGCCACCAGCGAGTGCGTCGTGCCCAGGTCGATGCCCACGGCGATGCGCCGCTGATGGGGATCGGGCGACGCGCCGGGTTCGGAGATTTGCAGCAGGGCCATGGTGTCGTGTCTTGTTCTTCGGAAGTCGAGGCGGCGGGCGGCGATGCGCGCGCGGGCCTCAGGAATGCTCGAGCGCCTCCAGGCGCTGGTCGATGTCGGCGCGGAAGCGCGTCAGGAACATCAGCGCGCGCACCGATTCGGCGGCGGCCGCGGCGTCGCCCTCGTCATCGAGCTGGCGGCCGACCTGGGCCAGCAGCGCGCGTTCGCGGCCGGCGACCTGCTGGTCGATGGCCAGGATCGCCTCAGGCGTCTTGGCCTCGTCCAGCGACTCGCGCCATTCCATCTGCTCCATCAGGAAGGCCGCCGGCATGCGGGTGTTCTCGTTGGCCTGGATCGGCGCGCCACGCAGCTCGCAGAGGTAGGACGCGCGCTTGAGCGGATCGCGCAGGCGCTGGTGGGCCTCGTTGACGCGCAGCGACCACTGCATCGCCAGGCGCTGCGAGGCGGCGTCGTCGGCGGCGAAGCGGTCCGGATGCACCTTCGCCGCCAGCGCCTTCCAGCGCTGCGCGATCTCGGCGCCGTCCTGCGCGAAGCGCTGCGGCAGGCCGAACAGGGTGAAGTCGTCGTCGTCGAGTTTCACGATGTCAATGAAAAAAGCGCGGCCGAGCTGCCGCGCCGATGAAGCGGTGACCGTCAGCGCGCGCAAGACATCGCCGGGCCGCCCCAAGATGTCTTGCTGCCCCCTCGGGGGGCGGGACGGGCGTACACGCCCGTCCGGGGGCCGACAGTCAGACGCGGAAGGATTCGCCGCAGCCGCAGCGGTCCTTCTCACGCGGGTTGCGGAACTTGAAGCCCTCGTTCAGGCCTTCGCGGACGAAGTCCAGCTCGGTGCCATCCAGGTAGGGCAGGCTCTTCGGGTCGATCAGCACCTTGACGCCATGGCCCTCGAAGACGACGTCCTCGGGGGCCACTTCATCGGCGTACTCCAGCTTGTAGGCCAGGCCGGAGCAGCCGGTGGTCTTGACGCCCAGGCGCACGCCGACGCCCCGCCCGCGCTTGGCGATGTAGCGCGTGACGTGCCGGGCGGCGGCTTCGGTCAGGGTGACGGACATCGCGCGGACCTCAGGCGGTGGCGGTCGCGGCGTCGGCGGTCTGGCCGTGCTTGGCGCGGTAGTCGTCCACGGCGGCCTTGATGGCGTCCTCGGCCAGGATCGAGCAGTGGATCTTCACCGGCGGCAGCGCCAGTTCTTCCGCGATCTGGTTGTTCTTGATGGACAGCGCCTCGTCCAGCGTCTTGCCCTTGACCCACTCGGTGACCAGCGAGCTCGACGCGATCGCGGAGCCGCAGCCGTAGGTCTTGAACTTGGCGTCCTCGATCAGGCCGGTGGCCGGGTTCACCTTGATCTGCAGCTTCATCACGTCGCCGCAGGCCGGCGCGCCGACCATGCCGGTGCCCACCGATTCGTCGCCCTTGTCGAAACCGCCCACGTTGCGGGGGTTCTCATAGTGGTCGATGACCTTGTCGCTGTATGCCATGACTGTTCTCCAACGTCGTTGTTCGGGTGTCCTGCGGATCAGATCAATGAGCGGCCCACTGGATGGTGCTCAGATCGATGCCTTCCTTGTACATGTCCCACAGCGGGGACAGCTCGCGCAGCTTGGCGACGCGGTCCTTCAGCAGCGAGACGGCGTAATCGATCTCTTCCTCGGTCGTGAAGCGGCCGATCGTCATGCGCAGCGAGGAATGCGCCAGCTCGTCGCTGCGGCCCAGCGCGCGCAGCACGTAGCTGGGCTCCAGGCTCGCGGACGTGCAGGCCGAGCCCGAGGACACGGCGATGCCCTTGATGCCCATGATCAGCGACTCGCCCTCGACGTAGTTGAACGAGGCGTTGACGTTGTGGGGCACGCGGCGCTCGAGGTCGCCGTTGATGAAGACCTGCTCGATGTCCTTCAAGCCGTCCAGCAGGCGCTGCTGCAGCGCCTTGATGCGGGGCAGCTCGGTGGCCATCTCCTCGCGGGCGATGCGGAAGGCCTCGCCCATGCCGACGATCTGGTGCGTGGGGAGCGTGCCCGAGCGCAAGCCGCGCTCGTGGCCGCCGCCGTGCATCTGCGCTTCCAGGCGCACGCGCGGCTTGCGGCGCACGTACAGCGCGCCGATGCCCTTGGGACCGTAGCTCTTGTGCGAGGCCAGGCTCATCAGGTCGACGGGCAGCGTCGCCAGGTCGATCTCGACCTTGCCGGTGGCCTGCGCGGCGTCGACGTGGAAGATGATGCCCTTCTCGCGGCACAGCGCGCCGATGGCGGGGATGTCCTGGATCACGCCGATCTCGTTGTTCACGAACATCACCGAGATCAGGATGGTGTCCGGGCGGATCGCCGCCTTGAGCACGTCGAAGTCGATCAGGCCGTCTTCCTTGACGTCGAGGTAGGTCACCTCGAAGCCCTGGCGCTCCAGTTCGCGCGTCGTGTCGAGCACGGCCTTGTGCTCGGTCTTGACGGTGATCAGGTGCTTGCCGCGGGACTGGTAGAAGTTGGCCGCGCCCTTGATGGCGAGGTTGTTGGACTCGGTCGCGCCGGAGGTCCAGACGATCTCGCGCGGATCGGCGTTGATCAGCTTGGCGACCTCGCCGCGGGCCTTCTCCACGGCCTCTTCCGCCTCCCATCCCCAGGCATGGCTGCGCGACGCCGGATTGCCGAAATGCTCGCGCAGCCACGGGATCATCGCGTCGACGACGCGCGGGTCCACCGGCGTGGTGGCGCCGTAGTCCATGTAGATGGGGAAGTGCGGGGTCATGTCCATGGGAACGTTCTTCTTGTCGACTACTGAATCGGGTTGACGCGGACCGGAGCGGAGCGGAGGGCCGGGATCACTTGCTCATCGCATTGCCGAGCGCGAAGACGGAGTTCGGCGCGGTGATGCGGATGGGCTTGACGACGGGGGTGCTGGAGATGGCGCGCTTGACGGGCGCTTCCTCGACGGTGACGCCCTTGGCGAGCTGGTCGTCGACGAGCTTGCGCAGCGTCACGGAGTCCAGGAACTCGATCATCTTGTTGTTGAGCGCGGTCCACAGGTCGTGCGTGATGCAGCGGCCGTTGTCGTCGCCCATGCAGTTTTCCTTGCCGCCGCAGCCGGTGGCGTCGATGGGCTCGTCGACGGCGACGATGATGTCGGCGACGGTGATCTCATCGGAACGGCGGCCGAGCGAGTAGCCGCCGCCGGGGCCGCGGGTGGACTCGACGAGCTGATGGCGGCGGAGCTTGCCGAACAGCTGCTCCAGGTAGGACAGCGAGATCTGCTGGCGTTGGCTGATCGCCGCCAGCGCGACGGGGCCGCTGTTTTCGCGCAGGGCCAGATCGATCATCGCGGTGACGGCAAAACGACCTTTGGTGGTGAGACGCATCGAACTTCTCCTTGGCGCCCGTGTCGGGCTTCAGGACATGGAGGCGGCGGCTCGGCTGACGCCGGGTCGACTCACGAAGCAGGGTTTCCCCCTGCAATGTCCGAGCATTTTACTCAATTAAGAAGGAGCTTGCTCGGGTTACCCCCGACTGGCGTCGAGGGGGCCGTTCCAGGCCAGGCGCGGGACGGCGATTTGCGCTAGAGGCCGGATGTCCAGTGGCTGGGCGGCCGGACCAGGGCGGGCCTTGGCATCCCGCGCCGCCGGATTCTCAATGACAGCGCCAATAACCCTTCCCACAGGCAGGGTCTTCCGCGCGATCTCAGGCTCGTGCGGTCCCGGCGCGTCTGAGGTCGGCGTTCGCCAGGTCGGCGAGCGGCGAAAGCAACGTCCGGTCGAACTCCTCCAGCGGTAGCCCGTCCCGAACCCGCCGCGGCCAGTCGGCATGGCTCAGCGCGCCCCGTCCCAGGGCGATGAGGTCCGCCTCCCCGCGCGCCATCATCCCCGCGGCGCGGGCCGGATCATGCAGCGATCCATTGGCGATCACCGGCACCGACCCGTACCGCCGCGCCAGTGCCGCCAGGCTTGCGCCCTCTCCGAAGGCCGGCTGCCAGGCCTCGAACTCGGTCGTGTGCAGGTAGTCGATCGGCGCCGCCGACAAGGTCCTGAACACCAACGCGGCGTCAGCCTCCGCGCCGCGCCACTTATGGCCGAAGTCGTTGACCTTGCCCTGCGACACCCGATAGCCGACCGGGAACCCCGCGCCCGCCGCCTCCCGCACGGCGGCGATCACCTCGACGCCCAGCCGCAGCCGCTGGGCCAAGGCGCCGCCATAGCCATCCTCGCGCCGATTGGTGTGCTCGGTGAGGAACTGGTCCAGCAGATACCCATTGGCGCCGTGCAGCTCCACTCCGTCGAAGCCGGCCTCCCTGGCCCGCACCGCCGCCGCGGCGAACCCGTCGATCGCCACGGTGATCTCCGCGAGCGTCATGGCCTCGGGCATGCGATACGGCCCCTCCCCTCTATAGAAAGACATCTGGACACCCGCCGGCTGCACCGCCGAAGGCCCCTTCGCCACACCCCGGTGCGCGTTGCCCTGGGAGATCGCACCCGCGTGCATCAGTTGCGCCACGATGCGTCCGCCTGCGGCATGGACGCTCTCCACCACCGGTCGCCAGGCGTCGCGTTGTGCGTCGTCAGCCAGCCCCGGCTGGAAGAGATATCCCTGCGAGTACGCGCGGTCGGTATAGATCCCTTCCGTGATGACCAGCCCAAAGCCGCCCGCCGCGAAGTCGGCGTAATACCGCGCCATGCGCGGTGTCGCCCGGCCTTCGGCAGTCGCGCTGACGCGCGTCATCGGCGCCACGGCCCATCGATTCGCAAGCCGCAGCGGCCCCAGGTCAACGGGGTCGAACAGGTTGGACGCCTTCATGTCAGCGCCCCTGCGCACCGGGCACTTCGGCGATCGCCTCGATCTCGATCATCGCCTCCGGCGTGTAGAGCGCCTTGATCTCGGCGATCGTGTCCGCCGGGTACGGCGTCGAGAAGAACTCGCGCCGCAGGGCCACCACATCGTCGAAGTGGCCCATGTCGGTCACGAAGATGGTGACCTTGATGACGTCCTTCAGCCCGGCGCCGCCGGCTTCCAGCGCGCGACGCAGGTTCGCGAAGGCTTGGCGCCCCTGGGCCAGAAAACCGCCCGCCACGATGCGGCCGTCTTCCCCGGCGCCGGCCTGACCGGAGATGAAGAGCAGCCCGCCCGCCTTGATGCCTTGCGACAGCAGGTAGGGCTCATAAGGATCGGGGTGGGTGATGACGCGTTCCAGCATGGTTGCATTCCTTTCATTCATCGAAGACGGCGGAAGCGCCGACCTCGAGGTAAACAATAGGGACAGCCCCAGTTGGCGACAAAGGTTCAATTGTCAGCCGTAAGATGAGCAGAACTCATTCGTTAACGCCATCCGATGGATCGTCGATCGCTTCCTCTGTCCGCACTGCGCGCCTTCGAGGCGGCCGCGCGCCTGGGCAGCTTCAAGGCCGCCGCCGAGGAACTCGCCGTGACGCCGACGGCGATCAGCCATCAGATCCGAGGACTGGAGGAGCAATCCGGCGTCGCGCTCTTCGAGCGCCAGGTGCGCCGCGTGACCCTGACCGAGGCCGGCGCCCAGCTCTATCCCGTGCTGCGCGACGGCTTCGACGCGATCCAGTCGGCGCTTGAGCGCCTGACCCAGCCGCGCCGCCGGCCGCAGGTGGTGATCTCGGCGACCAATGCCTTCACGGTGAAGTGGCTGGTCCCGCGCATGTCCGACTTCCGCCTGCGGCATCCCGGCATCGACCTGCAGTTGCAGGCGTCGGACGAGGTGGTCGACCTGCGCTCGACGGCGGTCGACATCGCGATCCGCTACGGTCGCGGCCCCTATCCCGGTCTCAGCACCGAGCCGCTGTTTGCGGACCACTTCGCGCCCGTCGCCAATCCGCGGCTCGGCGTGAGCTCGGTTGAGGACCTGGCCCGCGTGCCGCTCATCTGCTTCGACTGGAAGCGGCCGCAACCGGAGAACCCGACCTGGGAGCGCTGGTTCGCCGCGGCCGGCGTCCTGGGCCGGTCATCGGCCGGGCAACTGCGTTTTTCGGACGAAGGCCATGCGATCCAGGCGGCGGTCGCCGGCCACGGGATCGCGCTGGTGAGCCAGGCGCTGGTCGCCGAGGAGCTCGCCGCCGGTCATCTGGTGCAACCGTTCGGGCCGGTGATCGATGGCCACACCTATCACCTGGCCGTCAGCAGCGAGCGGGCGCCGTCGACCAGCACGCAGGCGGCCATGGTCTGGCTGAGACAGCAGGCGGTGCCGGAGGGATCGTGAGCCGCCGGGCCAGTACCCGGGACCGGCAATTGCCCTCTCCGCGACTCCACACCTGGGAGGCCCCATGACCCTCACGCAAATCGAGACTGTCCGCGCCGCACGCCTGCAGCTGATCGACCTGGGCGACGAGAAAACCGCCGCCCTGCTGGCGTGGGCCCTGGAGGAGCCGTTGACGCCGCGCCCGTCGACCGAGCCGCAGCCCCAGCGGGACCTGCCGCCCACGGGTTGAGGGGTCGGCAAGGCTTGCCGGCAAGACGCCGGCGTCTATCGATCCTCGCTTTGCTTCGTTCCGATCCCTGGCCGGGATCCCTAGGCTGCGGCGCTCAGATGCCTTGCGCTCCACGAGCCCGCCGCCATGACCGTCCCGCCCGCCCCGACCGTTTCCGGATCCACACGCCGCCGCTGGCTCGCGCAGGCCGCCGCGCTCACCGGCGCGGTCGCCCTGCCCGCCGCCCCCGTCAGCGCCGCCGAAGCCACGCCCCTGCGCATCGGCTACCAGAAGTCCAGCACGCTGACGCTGCTGCTCAAGTCACGCGGGGTGCTCGAGCAGGCGCTCGCCCCGCGGCAGGTCGCTGTCTCCTGGCATGAATTCACCTCCGGCCTGCCGCTGCTGGAGGCGCTCAACATCGGCGCGCTGGACCTCAGCGCGGACGTCGCCGACGCCGTGCCGCCGTTCGCGCTGGCCGCTGGCGCCAAGCTCACCTACTACGCCATCGAGACGCCGTCGCCGACCGCCCAGGCCATCGTCGTGCGCAAGGATTCACCGATCACCAGCGTCGCCCAGCTCAAGGGCAGGAAGGTCGGTTTCGCCAAGGGCGCGGGCGCGCATTACCTGCTGCTCGAGGCGCTGAACCAGGCCGGCCTGTCGATCCGCGACATCGAGCCCGCCTACCTCACGCCCGCCGACGGCCGCTCCGCCTTCGAGAACGGGGCCATCGCCGCCTGGGTCGTGTGGGATCCCTTCCTGGCGGCGGTGCAGCGCCAATCGGGCGCTCGCATCCTGGTCGATGGCACCCGCATCGCGGCGTACCGGCGCTTCTACCTCGCGGCCACGCCCTTCGCGCAGCGGCACCCGGAGGTGCTGCAGCGCGTCTACGAGGAACTCCAGCGCGCTGGGGAATGGGTCAAGAAGAACCCCGCCGCCGCGGCCGATTGGCACGCGCCGGCGCTTGGCCTGGACCCCGCCATCGTCGCCGCCGCCAATGAGCGCCGCAGTTATGCGGTGCGCCCGATCGACGCCGAGTCGCTGTCCGAGCAGCAGCGCATCGCCGACGCCTTCAGCGGCGCGCAGATCCTGCCTCGCCGCGTCGCCATCCAGGAATCGCCGGTCTGGCGTCCCGCCTGACCGGCCCGCCCGACCGCCCGACCGCCAGGAGCCCGCCGCCATGACCGTCCTGCCTCCCACCGACACGATCGCCCTTACCGCGTCCAACGCCACAACCGCTCCGGCCACTTCGGCCGCCTCGTCGCCCGCATCCGCGGCCGCGCCGGTCCTGCACACGCCTCAGGCGCCCCGCCATCCGGCGCCGCTGCCGACTCGCACGGTCGCCGACGTCCGCGCCGCGCTGCTCGCGCGGGTGGAGATCGCGCTGCTCGACGTGCGCGAGGAAGCGGCCTATGCCGAGGCCCATCCGCTGTGGGCCGCCAACCTCGCCGCCTCGCGGCTGGAGCTCGATGCCTGGGGGCGCTTGCCGCGGCGGGGCGTGCCCATCGTCGTCTACGACGACGGGGAAGGCGTGGCGGCGGCGTCGGCGCGCAAGCTGCAGGCGCTGGGCTACACCGACGTCGCGCTGCTCGCCGGTGGCCTGGGCGCCTGGCGCGAAGCCGGTCTCGAGCTGTTCCGCGACGTCAACGTGCCGAGCAAGGCTTTCGGCGAGCTGGTCGAGGCCCGGCGCCACACCCCCTCGATCCCGGCCGACGAACTCCAGCGTCGCCTCGCGCGCGGCGACCAGCTCGTCCTGCTCGATGCCCGGCGCTTCGACGAATACCGCAGCATGAGCCTGCCCGGCTCGATCAGCGTGCCCGGCGGCGAACTGGTGCGACGCGCCCGCGACCTCGCGCCGGACCCGACGACCCTCATCGTCGTCCACTGCGCCGGCCGCACCCGCAGCCTGATCGGCGCGCAGTCGCTGATCGACGCCGGCGTGCCCAACCCCGTCGTCGCGCTGCGCAACGGCACGATCGGATGGACGCTCGCCGGCTTGGCGCTCGCGCAGGGTCAGGGGCGCTCGCACGAGGACGTGCCGCTCGGCGACCTGGACGCGGCGCGCGAAGGCGCCACGGCACTGGCTCGCCGCGCGCATGCGCAGCGCATCGATGCGCGCGTGCTCGCCGACTGGCTCGCCGATCCGCGCCGCTCCACCTACCGCTTCGACGTCCGCGGCGCCGACGAATACGCACGCGGCCACCGTCCGGGCTTCCGGCACGCGCCGGGCGGCCAGCTGATCCAGGAGACCGACCACCACGTGCCGGTGCGCGGCGCGCGCATCGTGTTGAGCGACGACGACGGCATCCGTGCCTCGATGGCGGCGGCCTGGCTGGCGCAGATGGGCTGGGAAGTGGCGGTGCTGCCGCCGGATCCCGCGGCGCACACCGAGACGGGCCCGGACCTGCCGCCGCAGCCGCTCTCCCCGACCGTGGCGACGGTGACGCCGACCGAGCTGGCGCGCTGGCGCGACGAGGACGCCGACCGCGAGCAGCCGGACACTGTGGTCATCGACGTCGCGCCGAGCATCACCTACATCGTCCGGCACATCCCCGGCGCCTGGTGGAGCCCGCGCGCTCGGCTGGCCGAGGCGCTGCGCACCGTCATTCCGGCGGCACGCCGCGTCGTGCTGACGGGCAACCTGGGCGTGCTGCCGCGCTTCGTCGCGGCCGACCTCGCCGCGGAACTGGCGGCCGAGGGTCGCGAGCTGCTGGTGCTGGAGGGTGGCACGACGGCCTGGTACGACGCGGGCCTGCCGATCGAATCCGCCAATCCCCGCCTGGCCTTCCCGCGCGACGACCGTTACCGCCGCCCCTACGAGGGCACCCACCATCCGCGCGACGCGATGCAGGCCTACCTCGACTGGGAGTACGGTCTCCTCGCGCAACTGGACCGCGACGGCACGCATTTCTTCCGCGTCATCGAAGACTGACCGAACGACATCACGGCGCACGCCCCACCCACAACAAGCGCTCAACCCGGGGTCAGCGAGCGCCGGTGGGGCCGGAAGGCTGCTGGGGGTTCCCGGACGGGATGCCCCCTGCTGCCTGGAGAGCCCGCGCTCCCCGTCCCGCAGTCGAGGACCGCCCCCGCCGCCCTCCCCACAACAAGCGCTCATCCCGCAGACAGCGAGTGCCGGTGGGGCCGGAAGGCTGCTGGGGGTTCCCGGACGGGATGCCCCCTGCTGCCTGGAGAGCCCGCGCTCCCCGTCCCGCAGTCAATCGAAGCCCTTCCGCCCCATCAGCCCCCAGCGCACTGCTCCCGCACTGCGCTGCTCCCCGGGGTCACTTGCCCTTGCCGGCCGAAATCGGCACGACGTTGTCGTGCACCGCCGCGCCGAAGGCCTGCTCCTTGAGTTGCGCCAGTTGATCGCGCAGCCGCGCCGCCTTCTCGAACTCGAGGTTGCGCGCATGCTCCAGCATCTGCTTCTCCAGCTGCTGGATGCGCTTGCTGAGGTCTTTCTCGCTCATCGCCTCGACCTCGGCGGCCTCGGCGATGACCTTGGCGTCGTCGCGCCCCGGCTTGTCGCTGTAGACGCCGTCGATCAGGTCACGGATGCGCTTGACCACGCCGCGCGGCGTGATGCCGTTGGCCTCGTTGAACGCGATCTGCTTGGCGCGGCGGCGCTCGGTCTCGCCGATGGCCTTCTTCATCGATTCGGTGATGCGATCCGCATACAGGATCGCCTTGCCGTTCACGTTGCGCGCGGCCCGGCCGATGGTCTGGATCAGGCTGCGCTCGGCGCGCAGGAAGCCTTCCTTGTCCGCGTCCAGGATCGCCACCAGCGAGACCTCCGGGATGTCCAGCCCTTCGCGCAGCAGGTTGATGCCGACTAGCACGTCGAAGGTGCCCAGCCGCAGGTCGCGCAGGATCTCGACCCGCTCGACGGTGTCCACGTCCGAGTGCAGGTAGCGCACCTTCACGCCGTTGTCGCTGAGGTACTCCGTCAGCTGCTCGGCCATGCGCTTGGTCAGCGTGGTGATGAGCACGCGCTCGTTGATCTCGATGCGATCGCGGATCTCCTGCAGCACGTCGTCCACCTGGTGCGTCGCCGGTCTGACCTCGACCACCGGATCCACCAGCCCCGTCGGCCGCACCAGCTGCTCGACGACCGCGCCCGCCTGGCGCTTCTCGTAGTCGCCCGGCGTCGCGCTGACGAAGATGGCCTGGCGCATTTTGCGCTCGTACTCCTCGAACTTCAGCGGCCGGTTATCCATCGCCGACGGCAATCTGAAGCCGTAGTCCACCAGCGTGCTCTTGCGCGCCCGGTCGCCGTTGTACATGGCGCTGAACTGGCCGATCAGCACGTGGCTCTCGTCCAGGAACATCAGCGCGTCCGGCGGCAGGTAGTCGACCAGCGTCGGCGGCGGATCGCCGGGCGCGGCCTGCGAGAGGTGGCGCGTGTAGTTCTCGATGCCCTTGCAGTGGCCCACCTCCTGCAGCATCTCCAGGTCGAAGCGCGTGCGCTGCTCCAGCCGCTGCGCCTCGACCAGCTTGCCCTCCTTGATGAAGAAGGCCACGCGCTCGCGCAGTTCCTCCTTGATCGTCTCGATCGCGGCCACCACGCGGTCGCGCGGCGTCACGTAATGGCTGGACGGGTAGACCGTGAAGCGCGGGATTTTCTGCCGAATCTGGCCGGTCAGCGGATCGAAGAGCGTCAGCCCCTCGACCTCGTCGTCGAAGAGCTCGATGCGCAGCGCCAGCTCCGAGTGCTCCGCCGGGAAGACGTCGATGGTGTCGCCGCGCACGCGGAAGTGGCCGCGGGTGAATTCCATCTCGTTGCGCGTGTACTGCATGCGCGCCAGCTGCTGGATGATGTCGCGCTGGCCGAGTTTGTCGCCCACCCGCAGCGTCATCACCATCTGGTGGTAGTCGCTCGGGTTGCCGATGCCGTAGATCGCCGACACCGACGCCACGATCACCACGTCGCGCCGCTCCAGCAGGCTCTTGGTGCAGGACAGCCGCAGTTGCTCGATCTGCTCGTTGATCGCGCTGTCCTTCTCGATGAACAGGTCGCGCTGCGGGACGTAGGCCTCGGGCTGGTAGTAGTCGTAGTAGCTGACGAAGTACTCGACCGCGTTCTTCGGGAAGAACTCGCGGAACTCGCTGTAGAGCTGCGCCGCCAGCGTCTTGTTGGGCGCGAACACGATCGCCGGCCGGCCCAGCCGCGCGATCGTGTTGGCCATGGTGAAGGTCTTGCCCGAGCCCGTCACCCCCAGCAGCGTCTGGAAGCTCTCGCCGTCATTGACGCCATCCACCAGCTGCTGGATGGCGGTGGGTTGGTCGCCCGCCGGCGGGTACGGCTGGAACAGCTGGAACGGAGAGCCTTCGAAAGAGACGAATTCGCCCTTCGGCGGCGCACCCACCTCGGGCGTCTGCGCCTCGGGCGAAGCGGACTTCTTCCCCTTGGCGGCGGGGGTTGAGGGCGTGGCGGCGGTGGATCGGCTCATCAGGGTTTCCCAGGGGCAACGCTTGTTCCCTGCCTACAATCGGCGGGCTTCGCTGGGCGCGCGGGAGGCGCCTCGGGCGTCAGGACGCGACAGCGTAGCGCAGCCGGACGGGTTTCTCCCGTCGTGCCCTTCCCGCTCTTGCCAACGCACTGTCAGGAAAGCCTCCATGTCCCTGTTCGCCGCCGTCGCCATGGCCCCCCGCGACCCCATCCTGGGTCTGAACGAGCAATTCAACGCCGATCCGAATCCCGCCAAGGTCAATCTGGGCGTGGGCGTCTATTACGACGACAACGGCAAGCTCCCGCTGCTGGCCTGCGTGGCCGCCGCCGAGGCGCAGATGCAGGCGGCCCCAAAGCCGCGCGGCTACCTGCCCATCGACGGCATCGCCGCCTATGACGCGGCCGTGCAGGGCCTGGTCTTCGGCGCCGACAGCGAAGTCCTCAAGGCCAAGCGCGTCGCCACCGTGCAGGCCCTGGGCGGCACCGGCGGCCTGAAGATCGGCGCCGACTTCCTCAAGCGCCTGAACCCCGGCGCCAAGGTGCTGATCTCCGATCCTTCCTGGGAAAACCACCGCGCGCTGTTCACCAACGCCGGCTTCCCGGTCGAGACCTATCCCTACTACGACGCCGCCAACCGCGGCATCGACTTCAGCGGCATGCTGGGCGCGCTGAACACCGCCCCGGCCGACACGGTCGTCGTGCTGCACGCCTGCTGCCACAACCCGACCGGCTACGACCTGACGCCCGCCCAGTGGGCGCAGGTGGTCGAGGCGGTCAAGGCGCGCCAGCTGGTCGCCTTCCTCGACATGGCCTACCAGGGCTTCGGCGAAGGCATCGCCGAGGACGGCGCCGTGATCCAGCAGTTCCTGGCCGCCGGCCTGGACTTCTTCGTCTCGACCAGCTTCTCCAAGAGCTTCTCCCTCTACGGCGAACGCGTCGGCGCGCTGAGCGTGGTCTGCGCCTCCGCCGAGGAAGCGACCAAGGTCCTGAGCCAGCTCAAGATCGTGATCCGCACCAACTACTCCAACCCGCCGACGCACGGCGCGCAGGTCGTGGCCACCGTGCTGTCCACGCCCGCGCTGCGCGCCCAGTGGGAAGAGGAACTGGCCGGCATGCGGGTGCGCATCAAGCAGATGCGCGAAGCGCTGGTCGCGGAACTGAAGGCCGCCGGCATCACCGACGACCTGAGCTACGTCACCCGCCAGAAGGGCATGTTCAGCTACAGCGGCCTGTCCGCCGAACAGATGCAGCGCCTGCGCTCGGAGTTCGGCGTCTACGGCGTCGATTCGGGCCGCATCTGCGTGGCGGCGCTCAACAGCAAGAACCTCAAGCCGGTCGCCGCCGCGATCGCCGCGGTCAAGAAGGTCTGACCCTTCCTCGCCGCCACACTTCGATGCGCTGATCGCACGATCGGTGCTCGAACCCAGGGCCGGTACCGCCGCAAGCGGGCCGGCCCTGCGCATTTATGGCGAAATCCGCCGGTTCGAAGTCCCTGCCGCGGCCCCGACGGCACGCCGGCGACACACACTTCCGATGGCCGGGACCTAGAATTGCTGCATTGCACAACGGGTGCCAGCTTTCGCCTCACTCCCCCTCGAGAGGTCCGCCAGATGCTCTACCAGCTTTATGAAACCCAGCGCGCGTTGCTGAGCCCGTTCTCCGAGTTCGCCAGCGCCACCGCCAAGCTCTACAGCCATCCGCTGTCGCCGTTCGCGCACACGCCGCTGTCGCACCGGATGTCCGCCGGTCTGGATCTCATGCACCGGCTGGCCAAGGAGTACGAGAAGCCGGAATTCGAGATCACCAGCGTCGAGGTCGACGGCATCGACGTCGCGGTGCAGGAACTGGTGGCGCTGGAGAAACCCTTCTGCCGCCTGCTGCGCTTCAAGCGCTACACCGACGACCCGGCCGTGCTGGCCAAGATGAAGGCGCAACCGACGGTGCTGGTCGTGGCGCCGCTGTCCGGTCACCACAGCACGCTGCTGCGCGACACGGTCAAGCAGCTGCTCAAGGACCACAAGGTCTACATCACCGACTGGACCGACGCCCGCATGGTGCCGCTCGAAGCCGGTCCCTTCCACCTCGACGACTACATCTACTACGTCCAGGACTTCATCCGCCACGTCGGCGAGGACTGCCACGTGATCTCGGTCTGCCAGCCGACGGTACCGGTGCTGGCGGCGATCTCGCTGATGGCCTCCAAGGGCGAGACCACGCCGCGCTCGATGACGATGATGGGCGGCCCGATCGACGCCCGCCGCAGTCCGACCGCGGTCAACAACCTGGCGATGAACAAGAGCTACAGCTGGTTCGAGAACAACGTCATCTACCGCGTGCCGACCAACTTCCCGGGCGCCGGCCGCGAGGTCTACCCCGGCTTCCTGCAGCACACCGGCTTCGTGGCGATGAATCCGGACCGCCACCTGAGCTCGCACTACGACTACTTCCTCGACCTGGTCCGCGGCGACGACGACAGCGCCGAGTCCCACCGCCGCTTCTACGACGAGTACAACGCCGTGCTGGACATGCCGGCCGAGTATTACCTGGACACGATCAAGACGGTGTTCCAGGACTTCGCGCTGGTCAACGGCACCTGGGATGTCGGCGGCGACCTGGTGCGTCCGCAGGACATCACCCAGACCGCGCTGCTGACCGTGGAGGGCGAGCTGGACGACATCTCCGGCGCCGGCCAGACCAAGGCCGCGCATGAGCTGTGCAGCGGCATCGACGCGAAGAACCAGTTCCACTACGACGCGATCGGCGCCGGTCACTACGGCATCTTCTCGGGCCGTCGCTGGCGCGAGAAGGTCTACCCGGTGATCCGCGACTTCATTGCCAAGTACGATGCGGCCCCGTTGCACCAGCCCGCCGCGGCCAAGCGCGCGCCCCGACCGGCGACGCGCCGTCCGCGCAAGCCGACCGAGTGAACCCCGCCCCGTCCGACTCCGCCTCCGCTGACCCGTCCGCCCCCCCGTCCGCCGGCGTGGCGGACGCCGCCTTCGACGCGCTCGTCGAAGGCCTGAACCAGGCCTTGCCGCAGACGCAGTGCACGCGCTGCGGCTATCCCGATTGCCATTCCTACGCGCATGCGATCGCGCGCGGCGAGGCCGCCATCAACCAATGCCCGCCCGGCGGCGCCGAGGGCATCGCGCGACTGGCCGCCCTCACCGCCCGCGAGGCGCTGCCGCTCAACCCCGAGCACGGCCTCGAGGGTCCGCGCCGGCTCGCGGTCATCGACGAGGACTGGTGCATCGGCTGCACGCTCTGCATCAAGGCCTGCCCGGTCGACGCGGTCGTTGGCAGCAACAAGCTGATGCATCACGTCATCGATGCGGACTGCACCGGCTGCGAACTCTGCATCCCGGTCTGCCCGGTGGACTGCATCTCGCTGGCCGAGGTCACGCCGGGGCGCAGCGGCTGGTCCGCCTGGAGCCCGGCGCAGGCCGAGCGCGCCCGCGAGCGTTACCGCTGGCACGAGATCCGCGTCGAGCGCGAACGCCGCGAGCACGATGACCGCCTCGAGGCCAAGGCGCGCCACAAGCTGGATCACCTCGAGTCGGAAACCCGGCTCACCGATGCGGCCCAGATCGATCGCAAGCGCGCCGTCATCGAGGCCGCGCTGGCGCGCGCCCGAGCCAAGCGCGGCGCCTGAGCCGCCCCGCATGCCCTTCCCCGTCCCCCCTTCGCTCGCACGCCCTGCCCGCACCGGCCACTCGCCATGAACCAGACCCAGATCCGCGAGTTCTTCGAGATCCTCCGCACCGCCAACCCGTCGCCGCAAACCGAACTTGAATACGCCAGCGTCTTCGAGCTGCTGGCCGCGGTGCTGCTCTCGGCCCAGGCGACCGACGTCGGCGTCAACAAGGCGACGCGCCGTCTGTTCGTCGTGGCCAACACGCCGCAAAAGATCCTCGAACTGGGCGAGGAGCGGCTCGCCGAATACATCAAGACGATCGGCCTCTACAAGACCAAGGCGAAGAACCTGCACGCCACCTGCCGCATCTTGGTCGAGCAGTACGGCGGCGCGGTGCCGCAGAGCCGCGAGGCGCTGGAGTCGCTGCCCGGCGTCGGCCGCAAGACGGCCAACGTGGTGCTGAACGTCGCCTTCGGCGAAGCGACGATGGCAGTGGACACGCATATCTTCCGTGTCGGCAACCGCACCGGCCTCGCGCCGGGCAAGAACGTGCTGGAGGTCGAGCAGCAACTGCTGGCGCGCGTGCCGCAGGAATTCCTCGTCGATGCGCACCACTGGCTGATCCTGCATGGGCGTTATGTGTGTCAGGCGCGACGGCCGCTGTGCGAGCGTTGCGCCGTCGTCGCGCAATGTGACAGTGCGCCGATGGCCGCGGCGCGTTGAGCGAACCCGGCCCCCTACAATCCGCGCGTCCATCCGTCAGGGAAGCCATGTCCAGCATCACCGACCTCGTCGACCGCGTGGAGCGCCTGCTGGTGCGCCACGAGGAATTGAAGCGCACGAACACGCTGCTCGAGCAGCAGGTGCAGGCGCTCACGCTGGAGCGCGACAGCCTGCGTTCGCGCCTGGCCGCGGCGCGCGGGCGCATCGATGCGCTGCTCGACCGCCTGCCGGTGGAGGCGGCCGATCTCCTCGAAGGCAGCGACGGATCCGAGGCCACCGACTCTCGAAAGACGGGCGCATGAAGCAAATGGAAGTCACGATCATGGGCCAGAGCTACCTGCTCGGCTGCCCCGAAGGCGGCGAGGCCGCGCTGCAGAAGGCGGTCGGCCGGGTCGACAAGGAAATGTGCGCGATCCGCGATGCGGGCCGCATCAAGGCCCGTGAGCGCATCGCGGTGCTGGCCGCGCTGAACCTGGCCTATTCGCTGACGGAAGTCGGCGCCTCGCCCGCGGCTGGTGATGCCGCCGAGGCAAGTGCTGGCGGCAGCGGTACGAGTGCCGGACAGCTGTCTGCACCGGATCTTGAAACGCTGATGAAGCGGCTCGATGAAGCCCTGGTGCAAGACGGGCAACTGCTGTGATCGCCGCGGCTCGCCGCGTAGAATCCGCTCCGTCCACTGCGTTCGCGTGAGTTTTATATTTCCTTGAACCGATGCTCTCGCGAGCAAGGGCTTGGAACATTACCTGGCTGGTGTGAGCGTCTCGCGTCAGATGAACCCGAAGCCATGTTGACCTCGCCCACCTGTACCCCTAGGGTTCAGGAATGCGGCTCACGGCTCGCCGTGGACACCTCTTCCCGAAACCGCGCCTGACTGCTCAGAGCGCGGTTTTTTCATGGTCGACCGGCCGGCGCCGCGGCGCCGCCGATCTCGCGGGGTTTCACCTTGAGCACTGCCCAGCCCTCCCAGCCCGCCGGCGACGCGCCGCAGTACTGGCTGATGAAGTCCGAGCCGGACGAGGCCTCGATCGATCACCTGCAGGCCGCCGGCGAGCTGCCCTGGACCGGCGTGCGCAACTACCAGGCGCGCAACTTCATGCGCGATCAGATGCGCATCGGCGACGGGGTGCTGTTCTATCACTCGTCCTGTCCGGAGCCGGGCATCGCCGGCTTCGCCGAGGTCAGCAGCACCGCCTATCCGGACGCCACGCAATTCGATCCGGCCAGCCCCTACTTCGACCCGAAGTCCAAGCCGGAAGCGCCCCGCTGGTCGCATGTGGACGTGCGCTTCGTGCGCAAGACGCGGCTGCTGAGCCTGGCGGAGATGAAACGCGATCCGGTGTTGTCGCGGATGCGCACGCTGCAGCCGGGCAACCGCCTGTCGATCACGCCGGTCACGGCGGCGGAGTGGCGGCACCTCCAGGCTCTGCTCGCCTGAGCGGCGCGCGACGAGCGGGCTCCGCAGGCCCTCAGCCCATGCCGAACGGGATCGACGCCAGCACGACCTGGTTGCCGCCGCGGCGCTGGGCTTCCTTGACCGCCATCTCGGCGGCGCCCAGCAGTTCCTCCTGGCGCGACGCGGTATGCGGGAAACTCGCGACGCCCATCGACAGGGATAGTCCGATGTCCTGCCCATGCAGCACCACGATCTGCGCATGGCACTGGCGGCGCAGCTGCTCCATGCGCGCATGCGCCGTCGCCAGGCCCACGCCCGACAACAGCACCGCGAACAGGTCGTCGCCGATGCGGCAAGCCGCGTCCATCGCGCGGGTGTTGGCGCGCAGCATGCGCCCCAGGCCCTCGAGCAGGCGCTGGCGCGCCTCCTCGCCCAGTCCGGCCTCGGCCGTGACCGGATCCAGCGCGATCAGCACCAGCGTGAATTCGCGGTGCTCGCGCGTCGAGAGATCGATCTCGCGCAGCAACTGGTCGTCGAACTGCGCGCGCATGTAGAGCCCCGACACCTCGTCGCGGCCGCTGCCCTGCTGCAGCTCGCGGCGCATCTGCTCGAGCGACTTCTGCTGCTGCTCGAGCTGCTGCAGCGCGCGCTGCAGATGCGTTTCGCGATGGCGTTCCTCGGTCTTGTCGCTCCACAAGGCCATCACGTGTTCCTGGCCCAGCGGGAAGCGCATGACCATGAACTCGCGGCGGCGGCCGCCGATCTCGAGGCGGTGCTCGGAACTCACGACGCCGCGCTGGGCCAGCGTGGCCTGCTCGGAGCGGCGCATCGCCTGGACTTCGTCGCCGCGCATCAGGTCGGCGTCGGTCGCGCCCACGATGCCGGCCTCGATCCGGCCGAACAGTTCGCCCATGGCCGGGCTCGCGAAGACGTAGCGACCGGTGGCCATCGACTTCACGGTCAGACAGGCGCCGGTCGGTTCCAGCAGGCCGAGCAGGCCGGCCGCGACATGTGCCTGGGGCGTTCCCGACGACGCCAGCCAGGCATCGAAACTGGCGGGCGCGGGCGTCGCGGCGGCGTTTAATTCCATGGGTCGGGCCGGGCCGGGGATTCCCCTGGCGGTCGAATGGTGGTGGATCGAATGTAGATGGGTGCCGGTCGCCCGGGCAAGTGCCGACCACGATCGCGGGGGCTCTCTCCCCCTAAGCTTGGGGTCAGGCATCCTAGCGTGCCGCGAGAGAGGACCACGGCGATGCACTTCGCCCAGCGCGCCGACGCGAAGCGCGCGGCGGCAGCGCGTGAAAAAGTCACGCCCGGGATGAAGCCAGCGGCGCGGGACGTGATGAGCGCGGGGACCGCCGCATCGCGCTCGCGGGCGTCCGGGCACGTCGACCCGCTTCAATTTGGCGGACCGTCAAAAATGAGGCTAGAATCCGCGTTTTGCTGGCAAACCCTGCGCGTCGATTCGGAAGTGGAATCCGGATACTCCGCTTCGAAGGCAAGCCCTTCCTCGCGAACACCGAGCGCTATTTGAAGGAATTTCATGACCACCATTCGCGTCAAAGAAAACGAGCCGTTCGACGTGGCCCTGCGCCGCTTCAAGCGCACCATCGAGAAGCTGGGCCTGCTCACCGAGCTGCGCGCCCGTGAGTTCTACGAGAAGCCGACCGCCGAGCGCAAGCGCAAGAAGGCGGCCGCCGTGAAGCGCCACTACAAGCGCGTGCGCAGCATGCAGCTGCCCAAGAAGCTGTACTGATCGAAGGATCGGACCGCTTCGGCACCGGGGACCCTCGCTGAGCGTTCCCCACTGCCCGAACAGCACAGAAAGCCCGCGCAGGACGCTGCCGCGGGCTTTTTTGTCTCCGCGCCGGACCGGCCCGCGACGGCCGATGATCCCGCGAGACCGCGAAACGCATTTCGAGAGAGAAGCAAGGAGCCCTCATGAGCCTGAAGGAACAGATCACCGAAGACATGAAGGCGGCGATGCGCGCCAAGGACAGCGAGCGCCTGGGCACGATCCGCCTGCTGCTGGCCGCCGTGAAGCAGAAGGAAGTGGACGAGCGCGTGACGGTGGACGACGTGATGCTGGTGGGCATCGTCGACAAGCTGATCAAGCAGCGCAAGGACTCGATCAGCCAGTTCACCGCCGCCGGCCGGCAGGACCTGGCCGACAAGGAAACCGCCGAGCTGAAGGTGCTGGAGGTCTACCTGCCGCAGCGCCTGAGCGAGGACGAGATCAAGGCCGAGGTCGCCGCGATCGTGGCCGAGCTGGGCGCCAAGGGCCCGGCCGACATGGGCAAGGTGATGGGCGCCGTGAAGGGCAAGCTCGCGGGCAAGGCCGACATGGGCCTGGTCTCGGCCGCGGTGAAGGCCGCGCTGGCGGGCTGAGCCCCTTCCCGCCGCGTCCGCTTCCGATTCAACGACAGGAGCCTCCATGGAACTGACCGTCCAACAACTGACGCCCGATTTCTGCGTCGCGCCGCAGCTGACGCCGGACACGATGGCCGCACTGGCCGCGGCCGGCTTCAAGTCGGTGATCAACAACCGCCCGGATTTCGAAGGCGGCCCGGACCAACCCACCAGCGAGCAGGTCCGCGTCGCGGCCGAGGCGGCGGGCCTGGTCTACCACCACCTGCCGGTGCAGGGGGGCTACCAGTCGCCGGAGGAGATCGCCGCGATGCGCGCGCTGCTCGACGAGGCGCCCAAGCCGGTGCTGGCGTTCTGCCGCTCCGGCGCGCGCTCGACCCGGCTCTTCGCCTCCGCGATGCAGCTCGACGCCTGACGCGTCCCGACCACCGCGCCCCGAGGGCGCCACAGGCCCCGGTCCCCGACCGGGGCCTTCCTTTTTCTCCCTTCCGGCGTCCTCAGGGCTTTCCCGGAACAGCGTACGAAATCAGGTCGCCGTCAGCGCTCGCTGGCTACAGTCCGCGTCTACGACAAGAAACGAGCCCTCCCCCGTCGCGGGCTCACATGGAGACCTGGATTCCTCGATGAACGCCCTGCTTGCTTTCGCCAAGGGCATCGACTGGCTGACGGACCGGTTCGGCACGCTTGCCGCCTGGGCCGTCCTGCTGTCGTGCTTGATCAGCGCCGCCAATGCGGTGATTCGCTACGGCCTGGACATCAGCTCCAACGCCTTCCTCGAGATCCAGTGGTACCTGTTCGCCGTCTGCGTGATGGGCGGCGCGGCGCAGGTCCTGCGCCTGAACGAGCATGTGCGGGTCGACATCCTCTACGCGCGCTGGCGCGGCCACGGCAAGGTCTACATCGACCTGTTCGGCCTGATCGTCTTCCTGATCCCGGTGATGGCCTACGCGGGCTGGCTGTCCTGGGACTTCTTCCTGGGCAAGCTCATGACCGGCATGCGGCCGGACGACACGATCGCGACGCTCGGCCTGGGCGGCTACCTGCACAAGCTGTTCACCAGCGGTGAGGTGTCGGGTAACGCGGGCGGACTGATCCGCTGGCCGGCCGCGCTGACCTTGCCGGTCGGCTTCGGGCTGGTGTTCCTGCAAGGACTCTCGGAGGTGATCAAGCGCCTGGGTTACCTGGCCCATCTCGTCGAGATGGACACCCACTACGAGAGGCCGCTGCAATGATCACGATGGAGCAGTTTCCCCCGCTGATGTTCGCGGGGCTGATCATCATCATGCTGATCGGCTTCCCCGTGGCCTTCTCGCTGGCCGCCCTGGGCCTGGCCTGCGGGTTCTTCGCGGTCAGCCAGGGCTGGTTCCCGCCGGAGTTCATGACGGCGCTGCCGCAGAACGTCTTCGGCATCCTGTCCAACGACCTGCTGCTGGCGATCCCGTTCTTCACCCTGATGGGTGCGCTGCTGGAGAAATGCGGCCTGGCCGAGGACATGCTCGATTCGATGGGCCAGCTCTTCGGTCCGGTGCGCGGCGGGCTGGGCTACTCGGTCATCATCGTCGGCTTCATCCTGGGCGCGATCACCGGCACGGTGGCCGGCCAGGTGATCGCGATGGCGATGATCTCGCTGCCGGTGATGATGCGCTACGGCTACAACATGCGCTACGCGACCGGGGTGCTGGCGGCGTCGGGAACGATCACGCAGCTGGTGCCGCCCTCGCTGGTGCTGGTGGTGCTGGCGGACCAGCTCGGCAAGCCGGTGGGCGACATGTACAAGGGTGCCTGGGGGCCGTCGATCCTGCAGGTGCTGATCTTCGCGCTCTACACCTTCGCGCTGTCGCGGCTCAAGCCGGAGCATGTGCCCGGCGTGCCCAAGGAGGCGCGCACGCTGGACGGCTGGGCGCTGTGGAAGAAATGCCTGCGCGGCATCATCCCGTCGGCGGTGCTGATCTTCGCGGTGCTGGGCTCGATGGGCGGCCTGCCCGGCATCAACACGGCGATCTGCACGCCGACCGAGGCCGGCGCGATGGGCGCGGTGGGCGCCTTCATCCTGGCCGCGTCGCACCGGCGCCTGAACTGGCCGGTGGTCCGCGAAGCCATGATCGGCACGATGCGCATCACCGCGATGGTGGTGTTCATCCTGATCGGCTCGCGCACCTTCTCGCTGGTGTTCCAGGGCGTGGAAGGCGGCAAGTGGATCGAGCACATGCTGACCAGCCTGCCAGGCGGTCAGATCGGGTTCCTGATCGTGGTGAACCTGTTCATCTTCTTCCTGGCGTTCTTCCTGGACTTCTTCGAAATCGCCTTCATCATCCTGCCGCTGCTGGGCCCGGTCGCCGACAAGATGGGCATCGACCTGGTGTGGTTCGGCGTGATGCTGTGCGTGAACATGCAGACCAGCTTCATGCATCCGCCCTTCGGCTTCGCGCTGTTCTACCTGCGGGGCATCTCGGATTCACTGTTCAAGACCGGCGCGCTGCCGCGGCGTGTGCTGTCGAGCGACATCTACCTGGGCTCCATCCCCTGGGTGGTGATGCAGCTGATCCTGGTGGCGATCGTCATCTTCTTCCCGGTGACGGTGACCGCCTTCCTGGACAAGGCCGAGGCGGTCGACATGGACAAGGCCACCGAGATGCTGCAGGGCATCGATGCCGGGCAGGCGGAACGCGTCGACCCGAATGCGGACACGAACGCGCTGTTCGGATTGCCGCCGGAAGCGGCGTCGGCGGCCTCCGCGCTAGGCGAACCGGCCTCCGCGCCGGCGTCCGAGGCCGAGGACCCGATGGAGGCCGTGCGACGCTCGCTGGAAGAGAAGAAATAGCGGCGCGCGCCTCAGCGCGTCGACGGTGGCATGTTCGAGGCCTCCTTGATGCGCTGCCACGCATCCTTCACGGCGGGTTTGGCGCGCGCCCAGTCGAGCGACGACCCCTTGCGCTGCTCGCCCCAGTCGCGATGCAGTTCGGCCTCGAAATCGTCGAAGTCACGGTCCGGATAACGCGCGAACGCATCGACGCCGTAGGCATACGCCGGGCCGAAGTCGTCATGGGTGTCGCCTTGCTGGATGTACGGCCGCTTGGCGTAGTTGTCGCGCCAGTAGGCGGCCTCCTGCTCGCGGTCGTAGGCGTGGTCTCGTCTTTCGTCGAAGTCGGGCATGGGGAACTCCTGCGGTCTGGATGACCTTGAACGGCAAGTCCCATGCCCTGCCGGCTTCCGCCTGGCAGGCCGGCGCCCACGCCGGCCGGGACCTCACTGCGACGAGACCATCTTCAGCCCGACGATGCCCACGGCAATCAGCCCGATGCAGGCCAGCCGGGCCGGTGAGGCGGATTCGCCCAGCAGCACGATGCCCGCGATCGCGGTGCCGACCGCGCCGATGCCGGTCCAGATCGCATAAGCCGTACCGACCGGCAGGTGCTTCAGCGCCCAACCCAGCAGCACCACGCTGGTCACCATCGCCAGCACGGTGCCCACCGTCGGCCACGGCCGGGTGAAGCCCTCCGTGTACTTCAGGCCGACGGCCCATCCGATCTCGAACAGCCCCGCCAGGAACAGCACACCCCACACCATGTCGAACTCCTTGTTGAGGGCGTCGGCGCGTTGAGCGTGGCCGCCCTGCGCCGAGGCCTTGATTCACGATGGGACGGACTGTATGTTCGCCATCCTGATAGTTGAAGTCAGAATCCATCAACCCGACTGATAGATCAACCTCTCACTCTCCATCCCTCCCAAGGACCCGCCATGGCCTTCGACCTGGACAATCTCCGCGTCTTCCTCGCCGCGATCGACCACGGCTCGTTCTCCGCCGCCGCCCGTGCGCTGGGCCGGGTGCCGTCGGCGGTGAGCATGACGATCGCGCACCTGGAGGCCGAACTCGACCTGCCGCTCTTCGACCGCGCCGGCCGCGAACCCGTGCCCACGCCGCAGGCGCTCGCGCTGGTCCCGCAGGCGCGCCGGCTGGCCGAGCAGTTCGGCCAGCTCAATCGGCACGCACTGTCCATGACGCAGGGCCTGGAGCCGTCGCTGGTGATCGCGGTCGCGCCTGAACTGGTCGCGGCGACGCCGTGGAGCGACGCGCTGACGACCTTGTCGACCGAGTTCCCGCTGCTGGAGATCGAGGTGCTGACCGCGCCGCAGGCGGACGCACTGGCGATGCTGAAATCCGGGCGCGCGCAGCTGGCGCTGGTGTTCGAGCGCCAGGGCCTGGACCCGTCCGAGCAGTTCCAGGAAGTGGCCCGCGAGACGCTGGTCGCCGTCGTCGCCGCCTCGCATCCGATGCTTGCGCGCGAGGCCTCCGCGCTGCGCGACGAGCACCTGATCGCCGAGCGCCAGATCCTGGTCGCTGGCCGCGATGCCTGCGACGTCGACAAGCGGATCTCGGTCTCGCGGGTGCAGTGGCGCACCGACAGCCCGGTCGCGGCGCTGCGCATGGTGTCGGCCGGGCTGGGCTGGGCCTGGTTGCCGTCCGGTTTCGTGCGCGCGGCGCTGGCCTCGGGCGAGCTGGTCCAGATTCCCGCCGGCAACTTCACCACCGCGCTGCAGCTCTACGTCGACGTGGTGTGGACGCAGACCCGGCCCCTGGGCTTGGCGGCGCGGCGCTTCGTCGAGTTGCTGAACGGCCGCTCAGGCTGCTCGGGCGCGATCGCGAGCGACCGCGCCGCGCCGGCGGCACCCGCCGCGGCCTTCAGCGCCTTCAGCGATAGCGCTCCGGATCGGGCGAGTCCGTCGGCTGCGCCACCACGCGCCGGAAAGCGGCGTTCATCGGCAGCTTCAGGTTGATGCCGGAGGGCGGCAGCGGGGACTCGAACCAGCGTCTGTAGATCGTGTGGATCTCGCCGCTGCGGTACAGGCCGACCAGCACGTCGTCGACCATGGTCTTGAACATCGGATCGTCGCGATTCAGCCCGATCGCGTAGGGCTCGACCGTGAGCGCCCGGTCGGAGATCACGTAGTCGTCGGGCGAGACCGCCGACCCCTGCTGCGCCAGCAGGCTGCGGATGATGACGTCGTCCATCATGAAGGCGTCGGCACGACCGCTGCGCAGCAACTGGAAAGCGTCCGGATCGTCCAGCCCCGCGACGATGCGGATGCCCAGTCCCAGCTGCTCGTTGACCTTGGCCAGGTGCTGGATGCTGGTCGTGCCGATGGTGCTCACCACCGGCCGGCCGCGCAGGTCGGACAGGCTTTGCACCTTCTCGCCATGGCGCGTCATCAGCTTGGTCTCGGCCACGAAGATCGTCACCGAGAAGGCCTGGCTGCGGGCGCGCTCCGCGGTGTTGGTGGTGATGCCGCACTCCATGTCCAGCGTGCCGTTGCTGACCATCGGCATGCGCGTCGCCGAACCCACCGCCACGCGCCGCACCTCCAGGTCGGGCAGCTTCAGCCGCGTGCGCAGCGAGGCGATCACGCGCTCGCACAGTTCGACGGAATAGCCGGTGGGACGCAGCTGCGCGTCGAGGTAGGAGAACGGCGCCGATGCCGGCCGATAGCCCAGGACGATGACGCCGGTCTCGCGGATGCGGGCCAGCGTCGGCCCCTCGGGCGGCTGCGCCGGACGCACCACCGGAGCCGGCTTGGCGGCCGCCGCCTGCGCGGCCGGCGCGACCACGCCCGGGCCAAGGCTCAAGGTCAAACCCAGGACCGCGCCGAAACACCGCCCGCGCATCCGCGCGACAGCCTGCCCAGCGCGCACCAGGCGCGTCGTGAAAGAGGCTCGCCACGCCGCGCCCATGCTCAGTCCTCGCGGCCCTCGCCGCGGCGGGCCGCGGCCTCGCCCTCCTGACCGAGCGCCTCCGCGTCCAGCCGTCGCAGCTCGTCCATCCGGGCACAGATCTTGATCTCCAGGCCACGCGGCACCGGCTCGTAGAAGCGCTGGTCCTCGAGGCCGTCCGGCAGGTACTGCTCGCCGGCCACATAGGCGCCGGGGAAGTCATGCGCGTAGCGGTAGGCCTTGCCGTAGCCCAGTTCCTTCATGAGCCGCGTCGGCGCATTGCGCAGATGCACCGGCACCGGCCGGGAACTGTCCTGCTTGATCAGCGCGCGCACCTGGTTGTAGGCGTTGTAGACGGCGTTGGACTTGGGCGCGATCGCCAGGTACACGACCGCCTGCGCCAGTGTCAGCTCGCCTTCGGGCGACCCCAGGCGCTCGTAGGTCTCGGCGGCATCCAGGCAGATCCGCAGCGCGCGCGGGTCGGCGTTGCCGATGTCCTCGCTGGCCATGCGGATCAGGCGACGCGTGATGTAGCGCGCGTCGACGCCGCCATCGAGCATGCGCACCAGCCAGTACAGCGCCGCGTCGGGGTTGGAGCCGCGCACCGACTTGTGCAGCGCCGAGATCACGTCGTAGAACTGGTCGCCGCCCTTGTCGTAGCGCCGCAGCTGCTCGCCCAGGGTGCGCTCCAGCAGCGCCTCGTCGATCTCCGCCGTGTCCGCCGGCGTCAGTTGCGCCACCGTCTCCAGCGTGTTGAGCAGCCGCCGCGCGTCGCCGTCGGCATAACCGATCAGGCGCTGGGTGGCGGCCTCGCTGACCGGCGGCGCGCCCAGGGCCTCGCGCCCGCGCGCCAGCAACTCGCGCATGTCCTGCTCGTCGAGCGACTTCAGCACATGCACCGTCGCACGCGAGAGCAGCGCCGAATTGACCTCGAAGGACGGGTTCTCGGTGGTCGCGCCGATGAAGCTGAACAGGCCGGACTCGACATGCGGCAGGAAGGCATCCTGCTGCGCCTTGTTGAAGCGGTGGACCTCGTCGACGAACACGATCGTGCGCCGCCCCTGCCCGGCTGCGGCCAGGGCGCGCTCGACCGCCTCGCGGATGTCCTTGACGCCGCCCAGCACCGCCGAGATCGCGATGAACTGCGCGTCGAAGAACTGCGCCATCAGCCGCGCCAGCGTCGTCTTGCCGACGCCCGGTGGGCCCCACAGGATCATCGAGTGCGGCCGGCCGCTCTCCAGCGCGACGCGCAGCGGCATGCCGGGCCCGAGCAGGTGGCGCTGGCCGACGACCTCGTCGAGCTGACGCGGCCGCAGCCGCTCCGGCAGCGGCGCGTGCTTGCCCGGCGTCGCCATGGCCGGCGGCCCGCTGGGAACGGGATCGAACTCGTCCGGGAAGAGCGACGCGTTGCTCATCGGTGCAGGCTCGAAGCTCGGTCAGGGTTGGCGCGCGATGTCCGTACCCGGCGGCGGGGTGAAGCGGAAGCGCTCGGCCGACACCTTGGCATTGGGCTCCACCGCGCTGAACTGCATCACCGATTGCTGGCCGAAGCCGTCGACGATCTCCAGCGCCGACAGCTCGCGTCCCTTGAAGCCCAGCTTCAGGCTCTGCAAGCCGCTGTCGTTGCGCCGCGGCGTCGCCTGCACCCAGTCCAGCCCGTTGGCCGCCGGGAGCGCCTTCAGCGTGAAGTCCCGCGACAGGTCGCCTCCGGCGAGCAGCGCGACCGGCGTCGCGCCCAGCGCCTGGTCCATCTGCCGCACCGTGGCCTGCTGCAGGTCCGGGTCGTAGATCCAGACCTCCTTGCCGTCGGCCACGATCAGCTGCTCGGCCGGCTTCGCATAGGCGAAGCGGAACTGGTTCGGCCGCTGGAACTCGAAGGTGCCGGTGGTGGTCTTCTTGCGCTTGCCATCCGGCGCGGTGACCGTCTGCGTGAAGCTGGCGCGGCCACTCTTCACCTCGGCCACGAACTGCTGCAGCGCGCTCACGCCGTCGGCATGAGCCAGCGCGGCGGCCCCCAGCAGCGCCGCGCCCGCGACCGCGCGGGTCGCGCGAAGGCCGCGGAGCGACAGGGAACGGAGCGATTGAAGCGAATGGAGCGGGTGGAGCGGATGGACCATGGGATGCTCGTCGACGATGGCGTGGATGCTTGAACGGAGCGGGAGGTTCGAGAGGCGCTGGAGGCAAGGAACGCGGTGGCCGGCGCCGTTCATTCCTCCCGCTTGGGCACGATGATGTCGCGGTTGCCGTTGGTGGCCATCGACGACACCAGGCCCGATTTCTCCATCTGCTCCAGCAAGCGGGCGGCCCGGTTGTAGCCGATGCGCAGGTGGCGTTGCACCAGCGAGATCGAGGCCCGCTTGTGCTGCAGCACCACGGCCACCGCCTGGTCGTACATGGGATCGGATTCGCCGTCGCCGCCGGCGGCCAGGCCGGGCAGGCCATCGCCGCCGCCGTCCCCGTCGAGCACGCCGCCCTCGAGGATGCCCTCGATGTAGTTCGGCTCGCCGCCCTGCTCCTTCAGGTAGTCGACGACGCGATGCACCTCGTCATCGCTGACGAACGCGCCGTGCACCCGCACCGGCAGCCCGGTGCCCGACGCCATGTAGAGCATGTCGCCCATGCCCAGCAGCGCTTCGGCGCCCATCTGGTCGAGGATGGTGCGCGAGTCGATCTTGCTCGAGACCTGGAAGGACAGTCTCGTCGGAATGTTGGCCTTGATCAGGCCGGTGATCACGTCCACCGACGGGCGCTGCGTCGCCAAGATCAGGTGGATGCCGGCGGCACGCGCCTTCTGGGCCAGGCGCGCGATCAGTTCCTCGATCTTCTTGCCGACCACCATCATGAGGTCGGCCAGTTCGTCGATCACGACGACGATGTGCGGCAACCGGTCCAGCGGCTCCGGCTCCTCGGGCGTCAGGCTGAACGGGTTAGGGATCTTCTCCTCGCGCTCGGCCGCGTCGGCGATCTTCTTGTTGTAGCCGGCCAGGTTGCGCACGCCCATCTTGGACATGAGCTTGTAGCGCCGCTCCATCTCGTTGACGCACCAGTTCAGCGCGTTGCCCGCCTGCTTCATGTCGGTCACGACCGGCGCCAGCAGGTGGGGGATGCCCTCGTAGACGCTCATTTCCAGCATCTTGGGGTCGATCAGGATCAGGCGGACGTCGCGGGCCTCGGCCTTGTAGAGCAGCGACAGGATCATCGCGTTGATGCCCACCGACTTGCCCGAACCGGTCGTGCCGGCAACCAGGCAGTGCGGCATCTTCGCCAGGTCGGCCACGACCGGCATGCCGACGATGTCCTTGCCCAGGCCCATCGTCAGCGGCGACGCCGCGTCGGCATAGACCTGCGAGCCGAGGATTTCCGACAGCCGGATCGTCTGGCGCCGCGCGTTGGGCAGCTCCAGCGCCATGTAGTTCTTGCCGGGGATGGTCTCGACCACGCGGATCGACACCAGGCTCAGCGAGCGCGCCAGGTCCTTGGCCAGGCCCAGGATCTGCGCGCCCTTCACGCCGGTGGCCGGTTCGATCTCGTAGCGCGTGATCACCGGACCGGGCGAGGCGGCCACCACCCGCACCTCGACGCCGAAGTCCTTCAACTTCTTCTCGATCATGCGGCTGGTCATCTCCAGCGACTCGGGCGTGACGGTCTCGATGCGCGGCGGCGGCGCATCCAGCAGGTCGACCTGCGGCAGCTTCGCGTCGGCCGGATCGGTGAACAGCGTCTGCTGGCGCTCCTTGATCACGCGCGTGGACTTGGGCACCTCGACCACCGGCGGCTCGATGACGATCGGGATGTGGTGCTCCTCCTCGACCAGCCGCTCGACCTCGACGATGGCCTCGCGCTCGCGCTTGGCTTCCTTGCCGACGCGCTTGTCCTCGGCGATCTCGCGGCGGACCTCGCGCTTCTCGATCAGGCGTTCGATCGAGGCGCCGATCTGCTCGGACAGCTTCAGCCACGAGAATTTCAGCGCCAGCGACACGCCGGCCACCAGCGCGGCGATCCACACGACGCCCGAGCCGGCGAAGCCCAGCAGCTTCATGCTGGCCGGCCCCAGCAGGTAACCCAGGACGCCGCCGGCATGGCCCGGCAGGTGCGACTCCCAGCCGTACAGGCGCGTCCACTCGAGCGCGCAACTCGCCGCCAGCAGCAGCACCAGGCCGCCGATCGCCGGCAGGCGTTCCTTCAGCGTGGGGAGCGGGCTGCCGTCGGCGCGCAGCAGGCGGGCCAGGCCGCTCAGCCAGGCGCGCAGCGACACCAGCATCAGCCACCAGCAGGAGTAGCCGAAGCCGAAGAGCATCAGGTCGGAGATCCAGGCGCCCAGCGATCCGACGCGGTTGTGCGTCGGCCCGGCGGTGCCGGCGGTGCTGAAGGCGGCGTCGGCGCGGTCATGGCTGACCATCGCGAGCAAGACCAGGCACCAGACCAGCGCGCCGACCAGCAGCCACAGCGGCGTGCGCAGCGGGCTGGGCGGCGTGGGCGCCACCGCGGCAGCGGCGGCGGCCTTCTTGGACTTGCGCGCCGGCGCGGGGCGCTCGGGCGACGTGGCGGCGTCGTCACCACCGCCCAGCAGGGAACCGGGAAAACTCATCCCGCGATTGTGACGCAAGCGCCCCGCGTCCCGGACGCGGGGTCACACGCCATGGTGAAGAAACGTTGACGCCTCAATCGTGCTGCAGGCGTTCCTTGATGACCACCGAGCCGTTCTCGAGCGTCTCGATCACGCCCTTGTCCTCGAGGTCCTTCATGACGCGGCTGACCATCTCGCGCGACGCGCCGACGACCTTGGCCATGTCCTGGCGCGACACCTTGCCGCGGATGATCTTCACGCCCTTCTCTTCCTCCGCCATGTCCAGCAGCGTGCGGGCGACGCGGCCGTAGACGTCGAGCAGCGCGAGCGACTCGATCTGCCGGTCCGCGTTGCGCAGGCGCGCGACCAGGCCGCGCAGGATGCCGTAGGCCAGGCTCGACGGCTCGGGCAGGCCACGCGCGAAATCGGCACGGCCCAGCACCAGCATGTCGGTCTGCACCTCGGCTCTGACGGTGGCCGAGTGCGGCTCGTTGTCGATGAGGCTCATCTCGCCGACATAGTCGCCGGGCTGAAGCACCGCGAGGATCACCTCGCGGCCTCGGCTGTCGGCGGTCAGGACGCGGGCCCGACCGTTCAGCAGGATGAAGAGCGCGTTGGATTTGGTGCCCTGCTCGACGATCAACTCGCCGCGTTTGAAGCGCCGCTTGACGACGCTGTCCGCGATGGACTGGGCCTGGTCGGCGGTCAGCAGGGAGAACAAGGGAACCCTGCGGATCAGATCCAAGTTGGACAACATGGCCATGAAGGGATGCCTCCTGTCGGGGGTTAGGGTCAATCGTGGTTGTCAGGATGGCAGAGGGACCCGCCACCTAGAATGGATGCATTGTGCCAATTTGTTCACGGCTGTTCATAGGGTCAACGCTGTAACGGCCGTAGGCTGTCGACCCTTGCGTCCGCTGTGCGCATCCCCAATTGCCTGTCATGAGCCAAAACACCCGACACGCCCAACTGCTGATCCTCGGCTCCGGTCCCGCCGGCTACACCGCCGCCCTGTATGCGGCCCGCGCCAACCTCAAGCCGCTGCTGGTCACCGGCATGGCGCAAGGGGGTCAGTTGATGACCACCACCGAGGTCGACAACTGGCCCGCCGACGTGATGGGCGTGCAAGGTCCCGAGCTGATGCAGCGCTTCCAGCAGCATGCCGAGCGCTTCCAGACCGAGATCGTCTTCGACCACATCAACAGCGTCGACTTCTCCAAGCGTCCCTTCACGCTGACCGGCGACAGCGCCGTCTACACCGCCGACACGGTGATCCTGGCCACTGGCGCCTCGGCGCAGTACCTGGGCCTGCCGTCGGAAGAGTCCTTCATGGGCCGCGGCGTCAGCGCCTGCGCGACCTGCGACGGCTTCTTCTATCGCGAGCAGGAGGTCTGCGTGGTCGGCGGCGGCAACACCGCGGTCGAGGAAGCGCTGTACCTGTCCAACATCGCCAGCAAGGTCCACCTGATCCACCGCCGCGACAAGTTCCGCGCCGAGCCCATCCTGGTCGACAAGCTGATGGACAAGGTCCAGGCCGGCAAGATCGAGCTGCACCTGTTCCACACGCTGGACGAGGTGCTGGGCGACGCCAGCGGCGTGACCGGCGTGCGCATCAAGAGCACGCAGGACGGCGCGACCACCGACGTCAAGCTGCAAGGCTGCTTCATCGCCATCGGCCACAAGCCCAACACCGACATCTTCGCCGGCCAGATCGAGATGAAGGACGGCTACATCCGCACGAAGAGCGGCCTGGAGGGCTTCGCCACGATGACCAGCGTGCCTGGCGTCTTCGCCGCCGGCGACGTGCAGGACCATGTCTACCGCCAGGCCATCACCAGCGCCGGCACTGGCTGCATGGCCGCACTCGACGCCCAGCGCTTCCTGGAGCAGGAAGCGCGCTGAGCGCCGCCAGCCTGCGCGCCGCCCCGGCGGCGCCAGCATTCCAGCCGGCCCGCTCTTCCGCGGGCCGGCTCGTTTCTGCTACACTCGCCGTTTTCCTGCGCCGACAACCTGTGAAGGATCTCGACGCGGGGAAGATGGGAAACCGCCACCCTATGGCGAGGTGAGGCCGCCGCCCGCGATCCGACAGCAAGGTCGGAACGATTGGGACGGTCGCCGGATGACAAGTATCGGAGTGTCCTCATGGCACGCGTCTGCGAAGTCACGGGCAAGAAGCCCATGGTCGGGAACAACGTTTCCCACGCCAACAACAAAACCAAGCGCCGGTTCCTGCCGAA